>Ga0154639_113_pt1 | contig 124062 bp, 118 predicted proteins | sample Rifle2008BG13ft_FD_116068 | JGI IMG/M metagenome (GOLD analysis project Ga0154639, IMG submission 116068) | Deltaproteobacteria bacterium RBG_13_43_22 | reverse complement strand
TTTTTCTTCGGTCCGCTTGACCACGTTGATAATATCGTCTTCATTACTGACATCGCATTTCAGGGCCAACCCCTTGATTTCACCGGCAACGGCCATGGCGCCGTTTTCGTCGATATCAGCCACGGTGACGCCTTTGGCGCCTTCCCGGGCGAACCGTCGGCAAAAAGCCCTGCCGATGCCGCTGGCGCCGCCCGTAACCACAACGACTTTATCGGTAACTTCCATTTTTACCATCCCTCCCTAGAAAGCCAGGCTACCCTGTTTATGGGTTATACTTAATAACCTTTCCTTTCAGGCTTCAATCTTCAAATGACCTCGTTAAGAATATTTTTCATGACTCCGCTTTAATATCGGTTGCGCGGTTATACGGTTCGATGCTTTCGGGGTCCATTCGGACCGAATGTACCAATTCAAAAAAGTCCCGGAATGCAATTTTTAAGATCAAAAGACCGCTCCGGTGTTCTGCTTTAATACGCCGTAATGGGCAAGATTCAGGACCTGCCCCCCGACACTAATGAGAACAGGATCCGTCCGGCCTTTTCTCTTTTATTAAGGGGTCACGTCTGCCTTTGACTCTTAGTCTCCAACCAGCCCAAAACCTATAAACCGCCCTAAAACCGGGGGCGAATCTTACCTCATGACAATTGCCGCTAAAGAACCCCGCAAACGTCAGAAAATACTTTCTAAAATAATTCCCATCTCCTCTTTTGAAAGAAGTGCAGGGCTGTTTTTACAGTCCGCAAGGGTGATTACTTTTTCAATATCAGCAGAGGTCATGCCAAAGTGTGAAAGCTGCGGAAGCTTTAGTATCTCTGTCCAGTTGCGAAGAACTCCAAGAAACCGTTCGCAGTAGAAGATGTCTTCATTCCCGGAACCACTGGTAAAGAGTCTTCCGATATCGGCAAAACGTTTTTGTGCAGTAAGGTTTTTCTCATCAATAATCTTTTTTACCACATGGGCCATTACCGGAAAGAGGAGTTTCCCGCAGGCCACCCCGTGCGGCACCGGGAACAGTCCGCCAAGAGGTCCGGCAATGCCGTGCACTGCGCCCAAACCTGCATGGCTGAGTGTTATCCCCGAAATCAGTGCTGCATACAACATTTTTCCACGCAGAGATATATCATCACGATGATCAGTACTCAGCGGAAGTAAACTTTGTAAAGCAAATGAAAGTGCCTTGAAGGCAAGAGAATCGGTAAAAACATTTGCTTTTATTGAGGTGTACGATTCAATTAGTTGCGTTATTGCATCAAGGCCACAGGCAATTGTAATCTGCTTTGGTGCAGTCAGTGTAAGTTCGGGATCAACGACGGCAACATCGGGCATGTATGCATCGTGCCGGAGAGATTTTTTATATCCCTCTTTCCGATCGCATACGACGGCATTTTTTGTTGCTTCACTACCTGTGCCGGCGGTTGTTGGAACTGCAATAAATGGAACTTTTGCTCCGGAGAGTTTTCTGGTTCCGACCCCTTCCAGGTAGTCTTTAACATTGCCGTCTTCTGGAAGCATTGCAGCGACGGCTTTACCACAGTCAATGACACTTCCACCACCGATTGCGACAACGACGTTGACTGATAGCTTGCGATATTCGCGGGTTATTGCATCAATGGATTCCGCTGTCGGTTCACTCCGGGCAGATACGAAATTGTATTTTATCTTGAATTGATCAAGCTGCAAAGCAAGCGCATCCAGGCGTCCGGACTTTCTAAACGATTCTCCGCCAGTTATGATGAGTGCATTATGACCGTACGATCGTATTATTTTATGAAGATCAGAAAATATACCGGCGCCAAAAATTATCTTGGGCAGGCCGGAGATAGCAAAAGAGCTTATCGATTCCATGCGGATTTTTCTATAGGCGCAAGAACCGTATGGGCGATTCCCTTGCGCGGTTGGGCCATCCAGGGCTCAACGGTTTCCCGCCATTTCAGGTAATGGGCTGTTTTTTTATGTGCGGCAGATGCCTCGTCGGATTCATATGCTTCATACAGGGAAAACGCCGCAGGGTTATCCCGATGCTGCAAAACATCAAACCTTAGATTTCCCTCTTCTTTTATTGAATTATTATGATTCTCCATTGTTGATTCAATAAACTGATTAATATTTTCCGGTTTGACAAGAACATTTACGATTGTGACGATCATAAAAGACCTCCTGTGAGCGGCCTGTTCATGGCATAGTAATAATAGGGGACGTTCTTTTTGAATCAACTTGTTATTTACAGTTGGCTGATCGTTATTGACTTAACCCGATCATTGTATCCCTTTTCCCTTTATTCCATTATCACGGATAAACAGGGGGCCGCTTTTCCAAGAAGGCCTTCATCCCCTCCCGCGGTTCCTGGGTCTGAAAACATTCCCGGAAGGCCCGGATACCCGCGGCGATGGATTCGCTCAGGTTGAGTTCCATCCATTGGGCGATCAATTTTTTTTGCAGAATCATGGCCGTAGGTCCGTTTTGGAGTATTCGATCAGCCCATTGCCGGGTGGCTTCTCTTAGGACCTCTTGAGGGACCCTTTTGTTGATCAAGCCGATCCGCTCGGCCTCGACCGCATCGATCATTTCTCCCCTATAGACCAATTCAGCGGCTCGACCGAGCCCGATCAATCGAGGAAGGACGGCTGCTTCGATCACCGAGGGGATGCCCACCCGGACTTCGGGCATGCCAAAGCGGGCATTATCCGAGGCAAGGCGCAAGTCACAGGATGCGGCCATCTCCAGCCCTCCCCCAAGGGCAAAACCGTTGATGGAAGCGAGGACGATTAATTCGGCCTGGCGGATAGCCAGAAAACACCGATGCAGATCGGTGATGAATCGCTCGGCCCCTCCCGGATCCAAATCCTTCATGGCCCGTACATCCACCCCCCCGATAAAGGCCCGGTCTCCGCTTCCGGTAAGGATCATAAGACGGATGTCTTTCCTGGCGCTCCATTCTTTAATGGTTTCGGTCAGACCCATAATCAATTCGTGAGTCAGGGTATTTAAAAATTGAGGTCGATTGATGGTGACGGTTACCATAGCCCCTTCACGGTCGACTAATATCATGTGGCTCCTTTTGTACCATTATGGTTTTTGAAGTGTGGTTAACGTGACGGATGAATGAACGGACGAAATGATTATTTGATAACCCCTTTTATTATCCCCTTCAGAATCAAAGCCCCATTTCTTTTTTGAAAAATGGGGCTTTGATGGTTCCGGGTAAAATAAAAAAGGAGAAGATTGTTTCCCATATCCAATCTGTTTCTCCCTCAGATCAAAATGGATTTTTCGTTTCCTGGCCGGCGATCTGGGTTTTGGTCATCCGATCGCCAGGCCATATCCCTTTCGGGATGAAGGGGGTACTCGTCTCAGGCAACGACCTGCTGCGGTTTGTCCTCCAGACCATATTTCGATTTTAAGAATTGTTCCCCCGTGGTAGGGTAAAGGGCATAAACGAGCAGATCAAAATCATCCTTGGCCAGAGGCCCTATTTTTATTCTGGCCTCCTCGAGTTCCGGTTCCAGATAATCGGCGGCCCTTCCGCTGACCGGGGTCTGCCCCCGTTTATAATTTTTTAGAACGATTTTCTGAATCTCGGGATCAATGGGCGTCGGGGTTTTCCCGTAAAGCCCATAGACCAGGTCCTTGACTTGATTGGTGATCATCTTATATTTACCGAGCAGAACATTCAAGACCGCCTGGACGCCTACGATTTGGGAGGTCGGGGTAACTAAAGGCGGGGTGCCCAACTCCCTGCGGGTAATGGGGACCTCGGCATAGACCTCATTCAAGCGGTGAAGGGCCTTGGCCTCTTTGAGCTGACTGACCAGATTGGAAATCATCCCGCCCGGAACCTGATGGACCAGGACGGCCGTGTCGATAACCGACATGCGGTTGGTGGCCAGGAAATTGCCGTACTTGGGGGCGATCGTTTCCAGATACTCACCTAATTCCAGTAGGGTATTCAGGTTCAGTCCCGGATCGCGGGGTGTGCCCATCAGGGTGGCCACAATGGGTTCGACGGCCGGTTGTGAAGTCCGCAAGGCAAAAGGGGCCAGGCAGGTATCGATAATATCCACCCCGGCCTCAATGGCCTTCAGGTAGGTCATGGAGGCCATACCGCTGGTATAGTGGGTATGGAGATGGATAGGAATTTTGATGGCTTTCTTCAATTCCCCGATCAACCAGGCAATGTCATACGGGGCGATGATTCCGGCCATGTCTTTGATGCACAAGGTGTCGGCCCCCATGCCCTCCAATTCTTTGGCCTTGGTGACATAGTAATCCATGTTGAAAACCGGGCCCCCTAAAGACCTCTCGGTCAAGGAATAGCAGATGGCCGCCTGGAAGTGTTTTCCGTTGGCCTTGATCCGCTCCACACAGGTTTCAAAATTCCGGAAATCGTTAAGGGCATCAAAGACCCGAAAGATATCCATCCCCGCCTCACAGCTCTTGTCCACAAAGAGCCGGCAGACATCATCGGCATAATTGCGATAGCCGACTAAATTCTGGCCCCGCAGGAGCATGGTTAAAGGGGTCTTCTTGATATATTTTTTCAGGGTCCTGAGCCTTTCAAAAGGATCTTCGCCTAAAAATCGGTGCATGGTGTCAAAGGTCGCTCCGCCCCAGACCTCCATAGCCCAGAAGCCCATTTCATCCATCCTTTCGGCAATAGGCAGCATGTCCTCGGTCTTCATCCGGGTGGCCAGTAAGGACTGGTGTCCGTCTCGAAAGGTGTTGTCCTGAATCTTTACCGGGTGTTGGGGACCATCCCAAATATGATCTGTCATCGGTATCCTCCTTGTTCAAGGTGATATTAAAATAAGCATTGGTGTCAACGGTGTCTTTTCGACTTGGTAATTCTATATGGGATAATAAAAAAGTTAAAGGGAAAAACAACAGGCCAAATCTCATTTTTTTATCTTAGGGAATGGTGTAATTCTTTTTATTTGCCAAATTTCCTAATTAAGGTTATATATAAAATTTATTACAATATCTCCTGGTTATGGCTTTAAAACACAAAGGGATTTTCTTGGGGGATGCAAAGCAAGTGAAAATAAAAAAGCGCTGGTGATGGATGCCGAAAAATAACAACTTGTTGGCTCTTCTTAAAGATCTTTTTCTCACCCTTCGTCCCAAACAATGGATCAAGAACGGGGCTTTGTTCGCTCCTTTGCTTTTTTCCCAAAATTTATTGAATCGGCCGCTGTTCATTAAAACCCTGGAGGCCTTCATCCTTTTCTGCCTGCTGGCCGGATCGGTGTATATCATCAATGACCTGAGGGATCTTAAAGAAGACCGCCTGCATCCCGTTAAACGAAACCGAACTATGGCTTCAGGCAGAGTCAGCCCTCTCCTGGCCGGGATAATCGCTGTTATCGCCCTGGCGGTCGGCCTCATTGGAGGCTGGGGGATCTCTCTCCCTTTTTTTGAGACCCTGGCGGCCTATTTCCTGCTCCAGATGGCTTATACTTTTTTTCTAAAGCATCAGGTCATTCTGGACATCTTTTCGATTGCCGCCGGATTCGTTCTAAGGGTCGTGGCCGGTGGGTTGGCCATCGGGGTTCACATTTCCCCCTGGCTTTTTATCTGTACAACCCTCCTTTCCCTGTTTTTGGCCTTGGCCAAAAGACGTCACGAACTGGTTTTCCTTAAAGAAGATGCCGCAAATCACCGGGAGATCTTAAAAGAATATTCTCCATACCTTCTGGATCAGATGATGGGTGTGGTAACGGCCACCACCTTGATGAGCTATGCCCTTTACACCATCTCGGAAGAGACCATCGCCAAATTTCATACGGCTAATTTGATTTTTACCATCCCTTTTGTCCTTTATGGGATTTTTCGTTATCTTTATCTGGTCCATCAAAAGGTGGAAGGCGGGCGTCCCGAAGAAATTTTGCTGACCGACCGTCCCCTTCTTTTGACCGTACTGGGTTGGACCATTACCGTGTTGATCGTCCTCTACCGTTGAAAATAAAATGGCCGATCCTCAATTTTCCATTCTCTCGAAACGGTTTTTTCTTTTTTTAGGCCTGGGAGTCGGGGTTTTTTTAGGTCTTTCCCTATACGGAAACTGGGGAGAGGTGAGCAAAGCCTTTAAGGGTTTTTCTTATTGGATCCTGCCCTTGATTTTGGCTTTGGCCTTTATGAACTATCTCAGCCGTTTTTGGCGCTGGGAGTTATACTTGAATCAGGTTGAAATTTTTTTAACTCGTAAGGAGAGTTTTTATATCTTTATGAGCGGGCTGGTAATGACCGTAACTCCCGGGAAAATGGGGGAATTATTGAAATCCTACCTTCTCAAGGAAAGCCGGCAGGTGCCGCTGACCCGCTCAGGTCCGATTGTCCTGGCTGAACGGTTTACTGATCTTTTGGCGGTTTATCTTCTGACCCTTTTGGGAGGCATCTCTTTCGCCTTTGGGTCCCGGATCTTATGGGTAGGGTTATTGGTTTTGGTGCTGGGTTTGCTGCCTTTAATCTCCCCTAATGTGTTTCACAAGCTCCTTGGTTTTTTGAGCCGATTTTCATGGGGCCGACGCTTGGAAGCCCCGCTGACGGAAGCCTTTCACACCCTCCATGATCTTATGGGTTTTCGCTTGCTTTTTTTAGCCACGATCCTGGGGATAGCGGCCTGGTTTTTTGAATGTCTGGCTTTTCAGGTCGTTTTCCAGGGGCTGGGGGTTGAGGTCCCTTTAGTTAAGGCCACCTTTATTTATGCCTTTTCCACCCTGGCCGGGGCCTTGAGCATGCTGCCGGGCGGGATCGGGGCGGCTGAAGGAAGCATGACCAGTCTCCTGCTCTTGATCCAGGTGCCCAAGGCCATGGCCACTACGGCCACCATTATCATCCGGATTTGTACGGTCTGGTTTGCCGTTCTATTAGGATATGGTTTTTTAAAATTATATCAAAAACAGAAGCACTAATTTTAACGTTTTTGTATTGAGGTGTCTTATTTTTTGAATTTTCCAAAGGGTGATCCTGAATTTTCAATCCGGCCCGAATAGCTAAATTTGAGAAGGAGCCGGGGGTTCACCGGAGCCTATTTCGAACTTTGGTGTAGGCCTGCCTTTGACCTAAGGTCTAATTTTTTACCTTTATCAAATTAATTTCCTGTGAGTGGAAAACTCAAAAAACAAGACGCCCCAATACATTAAAACATGATAGAAATCCATTCTTAGATTACAAAGTGAAAAACCGATGAACATTAATCTGGTACGAAAAATTGATTTTTGGGCGGGTATTCCGGCCTGCTGGCTTTTGACTTTGGTGAATCGTTTTATAAAACCTCTGGTCAGAAGGGCTCCACAACCGCCGGAAAAATTTCTTTTTATAGAGCTTTCAGAGATGGGGAGCGCTATCCTGGCCTACCCGGCCATGAAGGCTCTTAAAAAGGAATATCCTTCTGCTGAACTGTTTTTTTTGATCTTTGAAAAAAACCGGGCCAGCGTAGATATTCTGAGATTAATTCCCGAAAAAAACGTCCTGGTCATCCGGGAAAAAACGCTGTTTTCTTTTTTAGCCGATTGCCTGAGAGTAATCATAAGAATGCGGAAAGAAAGAATGGATTGTGTTTTTGATTTGGAGCTGTTCGCCCGGATAACGGCCCTTTTCACCTTTTTAAGCGCTGCCCCGATTCGAATCGGATTCCATAAATTCCGGATGGAGGGGCTCTATCGCGGCAATCTTCATACCCACCGAATCCAGTATAACTACCAGCAGCATATCAGTAAATCATTTTTGTCTTTTGTCCAGGTATTACGGTACCCGGAAAAAGATTGGCCGGCCATGGATGAGACCATCCCGGATCAAGAGATCGAAACCGCTTCTCATTATCAGGCTGCGGAATCCGGGATTGCCCGACTATGGGAAAAATTGCATGGCTTATGTCCGGAAATCAACCAAGGGCAAAAGCTGATTATTCTTAATCCCAGTGCCGGCGAAATCCCCATTCGGGCCTGGCCGGTTGAAAAATACATTGAACTGGGAAAACGTATTTTATCCGATCCCCGAAACGTGGTTATTTTAATAGGAGCCGGTGCCGATTGGGAGACCACCCAACAGGTGCACCGGTCCTTGAACCACGAGCGATGTGTCCAGTTCACCGGCCAAACCACCTTTCCGGAATTGATGGATCTGTTCATCGTCTGCGATCTCTTGATCACTAACGACAGCGGCCCGGCCCATTTTGCTTCCCTTACGCCCATCAGGAATTTTGTTTTTTTCGGGCCGGAAACCCCGCGGCTCTATTCGCCTTTGGGGAAAAATACCCAAATCCTGTATTCTGATTTTCCATGTTCCCCCTGCCTGACGGCTTATAACCACCGCAATACCCCCTGCCGGGACAATAAATGTCTTCAGGCCATCCCGGTGGATGAAGTCTATGATTTGGTCCACTCGCATCTGTTAAAAGAGTAACTGACCAATTTTTCTAAGCACAAATTCCCTAAAATCTTGTTGATCACTTCCTGGTCTCCGATAATGCGGATGATCCACATCAATCCCTTGCCTTGGGGGCAGGCAAGGGGATCGACCTCAAATATTTTTTTAATCAAGCGAGCCCGATTCCGGTTGGGTTTGGTGTCCTCCCCCGGTTCTATGACACCGGGAATGAGGGCATCCTCATTTTATATCAGATCGGATAAACCAGATTTTTATTCATTTGAGACCTTATTCAAGATTCTATCTTGATACCGAAACCGGCCCGCATAAGATTCAGCCCTTCTTGTTGGATTGACCACTGACGGCCCCCCAGCAGACCCCCATCAACCACCAGGTTTATGCCGTTGACAAAGGTCGATTCATCGGAAGCCAGGTAAACGGCAGCCATGGCAATATCTTCCGGTAGACCGGCCCGACGGATCGGCTGCATGGCGGCCAAAGCCTGCTTGAGGACCTCGGCGCTCTTTTCAGCCTCCTCGGTAGGTAACCCCAGGGCCTTGCCGAAAATGCCGGTGGCGATCCCACCGGGGGAGATACTATTGACTCGAACATGACTTTCCCCCAATTCCATGGCCACACATTTGGTCAAGTGGATCACGGCCGCCTTGGCCGCCGAATAAATTATTGATGACGAATATCCAGCCAGCACACCGGCAACGCTGCCGTTATTGATGATGCTGCCAGAACCCTGGGCCCGCATAACCGGGGCGGCGTGTTTCATGCCCAGCATGACCCCGCCCAGGAGGACCGACAAGGCGGCTTCGTATTTATCCAAGGGGATGGTTTCGATGCTCCCCACCGGGGCCGGACAACCGGCGTTATTAAAAAGACAATCCAGCCGGCCGAAGCGTTCCACGGCATAATCAATCATGGCCTTGACCTCCGTCTCTTTAGAGACATCGGTCTTCAGAAAATCTACTTTGGAGCCTAAGGTCTGGGCGAGCTCCCGTCCCTCCTTTTCCCGTCTAGCCGCGATGAGCACAAAGGCCCCCTCCTGGGCGAAGATTTCCACGGTCCGTCGCCCGATCCCGCTGGTCCCTCCGGTGATGATGGCCACCTTGCCTCGTAAACGTCCACTCATACCCTTTCTCCTTTCATTCCTGATGGCTTTGTCAAAAATCCATCTGCTTTTTTATGATCCACATTATTAGGGTTAGGTCTTTGGTCTTGGGGTTATCCTTCGGTTTGATGGTATCACTTTTTGTGGCTGCATGCACGCACAGGTGTCAAGACGATTTCACTGCCGAATTGCAAGAGGCAAGAAGGGTCTTCTGAAGAAAATGGGGCCATGCAGGTCTGGAATTTAAAAATAGAAGGGGATAAAGGGAAAAGAAAAGATAGACTTCCAAAATTTAGACCTATGGTGCTCCCCAGGCATCCTGACCTTCCCTTGTCTCAAACGGTCCAGCGACCCCTGAAACGCCCTCTTTGAATGGGAGAATCAAAAGAAAAATCAGGTGAAGCATAGCGTTTACTTTGCAGCAGCCCAACAGGCATTTCCCGATCCGCATCATATTATAGCAGAAGACTCGCTCATAACTCAGACGAGGATAGGTTCTACTGTAATGGACGGGTTGACAAAGACATTCTGACCGTCAGGTTTACTTACAGAGGCAATGTCATCCGTATCGAGATACATCACACGATCAAAAGACCTTATAACCATTAGCTGAACGGTACGTGGCAAGACAGCGCGACGCGTCGGTGGCCATCATGTTACCATTGACCAGAACACGGGTGGCATTGAAGCGAATAATTCGCCATAAAAATTTAATAAAAAGAAAAAAACCAAAAACCAACCTGAAGCGGTTGGCTTTTGGTTCTTGGATTAATTTTCTAAATCCAGGTGACCCAATTGGTTAAAGGTTCCCTTTGACTTCGATACCGATTGGCCGGGGCTTTCTGATCCGGATATCCCAAGGCAATCCCCACCAAAATCTTTTTCCCTTTGGGAATAGGGAGATAGGTCCGGATGACTTCCGGGTAACGGGCCAAGGCAGCCAGAATGCAGGTCCCGAGACCCAGGTCTGCGGCCGACAAACAAAGGGTTTGGATGAACAGACCGGCATCCAGGAAGGCATAGGGGCTCAAGCCCTCATCCAATAAAAGATAAATAAATACCGGGGCACCAAATCCTCTGAAATTATTTAAAGAATGTTCGACACGTTTCGCCGGGTCATCTCTTTGAATCCCCAATATCGAAAATAAATCCTTACCCACCTGCCGATAACGGGATAAATAGGGTTCGGGAAAGGACTTGGGCATTTCAAATTCAGGGATTTGAACCGTTCCTTCCCGGGCTTTTTGGCAAAAGGCCTCTCCCATTTTCTTAACCCGATCTCCTGAGACGATCAGGACTTCCCAGGATTGGGTGTTTCCCCAGGAAGGGGCCCGGCCGGCCTGTTTGAGAATAGTGGTGATGTTTTTTTTCGGTACCGGTTTCGGTAAAAATCCCCGGACACTCCTTCTTTCTTTAACGGCTTGTTTTAATTCCATGTCTTCCTCCTGTGATAAAAGCTTTAAGACCTTCCGGTTTTTCCTGATATATTTTTATATTCCAATGAATTCCCAACCCCCACAAAATCATTTTTTAATAGACAATCAAATGGTAAGCATGACAATATGTTAAATATGACGAATTTATAAACAGTCATAAAATGAGACGACACGGAAACAAGATCCAGATGCACGGCGCGTAAACTGGGATCCACCCTGAAAGGGTGGGAATGAGCCTTGCTGTGTACGCGAAGAAATCCTTAGGAATAAGGCGTACATAGAAGTCCGCCGCAATAAGCCAGCCCCGGTAAAAACCGGGTAGGGGTGCAGCGCAATCCCGCGAAACGAGGGACTGATGGACTTTTTACCAAGCCCTCAGATTTAATTCTACCTTATTTCTTTATGTTATAGCAACTTTTGATTTTTTCCAAGGCAGGGATAATTGCCCAAGACTTCAAAAACTCCTGGTCCAAAGATAGATTCTTCTCCTGACCCGCAGCTTTTGGAAAAAGCGGAAACCTTCCTTAATCGACTCCTGGCCCTTGATGAAACCGATGGTTTAACCCGGGAAATCATTAATAACCTGGCTCAAGAATTGGATGAAAATCCTGCCCTGGCCGACATCTTTTTAAAAAAGACCGCGACCCACAAGGGCGGCCCTTTTTCCCCTTGGTTTTTGTTGAATCTGAGCCGAGAGGTCCATTCAAAGCCGGTTCAGAAAGCGATTAAAAGGACTCTCTACCGGTTAGCACAAAAAGGCATTAAATTACCCCCTTCTTCGGACCGGGAACCCAAACAGGAAGGTGGGATTTTAAAAGATATTGACCCGGTCCAGGCAACCGGCTATCTCTCGGAGTTTGACGGTTTGCGAAATCAAATGGTTGGTCTGCTGATTCCCAAACCCGCGAAGGGCCAATTGTTTATCTTTTCTCTTATCAGTCCCCAAGGATTAGAAAATCTGACCGTTTTAGAAGTCAGCAAAAGAGAGGTTAAGGATATTTTAAGAGAACTCGAAACCCAGTCAGGCCATGCCTTTTCCCAAGCCGATTTCGGTCATACCACCTTTGTCCTGAAGGAAGCCCATGATCGGTGCTCCAAGTTGTCCGAAAAGGAAGAAGGGGTTTATACAGGGATCATAAGCTTTCTGGATGGAAAAAAAATGCTCGGTGTATCCCCGGTTATCAGATCCCTGTTAACCGCAGAAAAACCCGTTCACCTCCTTTCTTTGGATATTCATTTACTGACCAGAATACCGGAGATGATCTATTTACTTCCGGAGCCAAAGGTCCTTGAATCGTACATCCAGGCCGTTCAAGAGGTCCGAACCGGCCTTTTAATCCTGAGTGAGGTTCAGAAAAAAGAACGGCTGATGGATATTGTTTATAGGGCCGTCCAGGAATCCTTCCGGCCGGAGGCACGGGGAAGTCTCCTGCGTTATCTGGAAGAGGCCGCTTATTGTTATTATCTTAAAGGGAGAAGGGAAGAAGCCGAAAACCTCTTTTATTGGGCAGGCACCTTAAATCAAAAGATAGAACCCTGGTCGGGCAAAGAAAATCCCTTGTTACTCTGGTTGATGGAAACGGTCCTTTTAATGGAAAGTCCCGATGAGAACCTTACGTCCGGACAGGAAGAACAAAAAACCGAAGGCGGGATCATCATTCCATCCTGGGTTAAATGATAATAAAAAATTGAAAAGGAGAGGCTGATGATTACTTTATCGATAACCACCTCTCGGCAGACGGAGTTTCTGGATATTACCCGGGAAGTGGAAAAGGTGATTGTAAATACCCGGGTCCTGGATGGGCTGGCCTTGGTCTTTATCCCTCATACGACCGCGGGAATTACTATCAATGAAGGGGCTGATCCCAGTGTTCAGGAAGACATCCTGAAAATACTGAATCAGGTGATCCCTTCCAAAGGGCCTTATCGTCACGGGGAAGGGAATTCCCCGGCGCATATAAAGAGCAGCCTGATCGGTTCTTCGGTTTTGATTATGATTGAAAACGGCCGAATGGTCCTGGGCACCTGGCAATCCCTGTTTTTTTGTGAATTTGACGGCCCAAGAACTCGGAAGGTTTTGGTAAAAATTATTCCTTAGTCTCCGGGTTGGGGTTTACGGTCGGTTCCCTTCCGATTTTTAATGAGTAGATTTTTTCCTTTTCAAAATAATTCTGGGATACATCATAATTATAATCTGAACTTAACCGTAGGCTAAAAATACAATCAGGGCCCTGGCTGGATACATCAAAGGACAACAGCGGTTTGGACTTGGCCTGATGAAATTCAATCGGTATAAGGGATTTTTTGACGTTTTTAAAAACGGCAATAAGACGGGAACCCTCGGCGTTTTTATCGACGGAAATCTTGGGTAAAAATTTTCGGTCGACAAAGATATAAATACGAAGGGCGTTTTCTTCTTCTTTAATAACGATAGGCCCTGAAAAACCGGGACTTTTACCGGGTTTTGGTTTGGGTTCTTTTCTAGAAGGGGTTTCGGGAGGGGCAGGTATTTCTTTAGTTTTGGAAGGCGGTTCCGACTTAACTTCCATGGGAAAAATAAAGAAATTTTGGATGAACCCTTTCTGGACTAATTGGTTTCCAGACCGGGTGGCCTCCTCTTTAGTTCCATAATGATCGATATAGACGGCAAACCATTTTTTCTGGTTCCGATCTTCCTTGGTTGTATAATGGGCGGTAATTTTAAATGATTTTAGATGCTCAATCTCCTTTTGCGCCCCCTCCAATGTCGAGTAAGCGGACACCTGGAGAACGAACCGGATGGTATTTTCGGCCCAGAGATTATTGGCGCTCCGAAGGGTCAACGGATCCCCGATGAGCAGACCGGCTATGATTAGGGCTAAAACAGAACGTTTCACGGCGACTCCAAGCCTTGACGGCTTCGTCAAAAGTCCATATGCTGTGTTGTGCTGCATCCTTCCCCGGTTTTCACCGGGGCAGGCTTATTGCGGCGTACCTCTCTGTACGCCTCATTCCCCAGGATTTGCACGCCTGGCATCTGGAGCTTTTTACTATGCCGTCCCCTTTGATGACTTTTTACGAATTCATCAAGCCTTGATGACCAAATCAATAATTTTGATGATAGCATATTATCAATGAAATATGCAATTTTGAAAATAATGATCAAGCCAATCGATTTATTCAATTTCCTTTTTTAAACTCTTTATGCCTTTCCCAAAAGTGGTCTATTATATCTCAGGACATGGTTACGGCCATGCGGTTCGCTCCATCCAGATCATCAACGAATTGATTAAGTTGGGGTGTAAGGTCATTATCAAGACAACCACCCCCGTATTTTTGTTTAAGGAGGGGTTATCCCGCCCGGTGGAGATCCTGTTTGAAGGCTTTGATGTTGGCCTTGAGCAAATAGACAATATCCGTTTTGATCTGGAAAAAACAAAAAAGAGCGTTATAAAACTCCTGGCTTCGGCTGAGGAACGGATACGGAAGGAGCAAAAATTTTTCTCCGACCAGGGTATTTCCGGGATCGTTTGCGACATCCCTTTTATCCCCTTGGCCGCTGCCGGAAGATTAGGATTGCCGTCGGTCGGTATAAGCAATTTCTCCTGGGATTGGATCTATGCTCACTACGGGAAATGGGATCCGGAATGGTATTCCTTGTCCGAGGCTATCCGTGGATATTACCGGGAAGGAGATCTCTTACTGCGGCTGCCTTTTTATGGAAAGATGGAGGCCTTTCGCAGGATCGAAGACATTCCCTTGGTGACCAGAAGATCTGAGAAAGAAAAAGACCGGATTAGACTTGCCCTTGATCTTCCTCAGGACCGTAAAATCGGTTTGGTTGGTTTCAGTCAGGTGGAACTACATGATCAGGGAGCGAAAAAAATCGAGCAATTATCCTCCGAATACCTGTTCTTAATCAGGCCTCCCCTGAACTTGGAATCAAACATTTTCAGGAAAGTGGAAGGAGGGGAGTTCTCTTTTATCGATCTGGTCTGCGCTGCCGATCTGGTTATCACCAAAGCCGGATATGGGATAGTGGCCGATTGCCTGTCTCATGGTACCCCGATGATCTATTCCGACCGAGGAGAATTCCCCGAATATCCGATATTGGTCGAAGGGATCAAAAGCCATTTGTCTTGTTGCTATATGCCGAAAGAAGATTTATATTCCGGCAATTGGGAGTCTTATCTGGAAAGACTTTCCAGTCAACCCCGGATTCAGCCTGAAATCAGGACCGATGGGGCACAAGTGGCGGCCAGAAGGATTTTGGAGTGGATGGAAATAAGAAAGGGGCCATAGTTATGGGGCAAAGGGTAAAAGGTGTTCCTGACTGCCGACTGCTAAAGGCTGAACGGGCTCATCTCAAAAAAACATTTTCGGATTAGAAGTATTTATGAAACGGGGGAAAAGGAATTATTAGGAGGAGCCTTTATGTTATCAGGGATTAAGCTTCAGGATTGTTTTAAAACTTATACCTACGATCAGGATAAGGCCAGAACCCCCCAGGAAACGATTGCCCGGGTTCGGGCTCTGCTAAAAGAAGTGGACCTGGATATCCTGAAAGAAACCATACGGATAGACAGCGGGAGATTAGGAATCCCCATCTATATCAGCCGTTGCGGCCTGGATGCGGTCCGGATCATCGGAACCCAGAAACAGATGGGTAAAGGGGGGACCCCGGAACAGTCCGAAGCCAGTGCCCTGATGGAATTGGCCGAACGGTTCAGTTTCTTTCATTTTATTAAAACCCGCCCTTTTATCCGGGAAACCTACCGAAACATCAAAGACCGGGCCCTGCCCTTTGAAGCCCTGGCCCTTTGTTTTTACGATCAATCAAAAGACCTGGAAAAAATCAAAGAAGTGTTTGAACAAATCCCCTTATACTGGGTTTGGGCCTATAATCTGACCCAAAAAAAGGATCAACTGGTCCCCATCGACTGGTTTTATCTGATCCATGAATACAACGGGCCTTCAGCCGGCAACACCCTAGAAGAGGCCGTTTTACAGGGATTGTGTGAAATAGTGGAACGTCATGTCTCTTCGGTTATCAGTCATGATCTGATGCTGACGCCAACCATCGATCCCGCCTCGGTATCCGATCCGGCGGCCAGGGATCTGATTCAAAAATTCGATCAATTGGGGATCAACTTGTTTCTTAAAGATTTTTCCTTGGATACCGGCATTCCGACTGTGGGCTCGATCGCTTATGATCCTTCCACCTTTCCGGATAAAAGTGAAATAGTTTTTACGGCCGGAACCACCCCTAATCCGGAAAAATCATTGATCCGGGCAGTCACGGAAATTGCCCAATTGGCCGGAGATTTTAACAGTCGGACCCGCTATCGCCCCACCCTTCCCAAATATCAACGTCTGGAAGATGCCCAATATGTCATGGCCGACCCCAAGACCATACCGATCACGGACCTACCCAATCTTTCCCATGAAAATATCCAGCAGGAAATTGAATCCTGTGTTCAGGCCTTGTCCCGGGTCGGCCTGGAAGTGTACATGGTCAATGTCACCCATCCCAAGTTAGGGATCCCGGCCGTTTATACCATTATTCCCGGGGCCCATTTCCGGGACCGGACCAGACATACGGGGGTCCTTTTCCATTTGGTTAAACTGGTCTCCATGATGGAGGACCCCGGAGAGGCCGCCTCCGAACTCCAAAAGATCATCCGGGTTTTTCCCGACCGTTATGAAGTCAATTTCTTCCTGGGATTCGCTCTGGAAAGAAACGAACAGCCGGAAGAAGCCATGAATTATTTCAAGAAGGCCCTGGATTTGAATCCGCGGAATATTGATCTGAGCAGTATTTACTGCCATATTGGGGTCTGCTTGAAGGACCTGGAACAGTACAAGCCGGCCATTGAGTCTCTCAAAAAGGCCGAATCCTATAATCCCGATCAAAAAGAGATTTACAACACCCTGGGCTTTTGTTACTTTAAATTAAAGGAGCACCATAAAGCGATTGAGGCCTTTGAACGGGCCGTTGAGATCGACCCGGGTTCCGGGATCGATTATGCCAATATCGGATCCAACCTCCGGGAGTTGGGTCATTATCCCGAGGCTGTTAAACTCTATCAGATGGCCCTGGACCTGGATCCAACGATAGCCTTTGCCAGGGATAATATTGAAAAATTGACCCGGTTGATAGAAATAAAAGAAGGATAATTCATTTTAACGTTCGTCGTTCAGCGTTCGTCGAAAAAGAAAAGCATTCATTCCCATGTTGGATTTTAATAAGACCTTTAAAAAATATGAGTCTCTGGTCGCCGAGATTGAAAAAGGCGTCGGTAAAATCAAAAGCAACTTTCCAAAGGAAGTCCGATGTGATAAGCGGTGTTGCGACTGTTGTTTCGCTGTTTTTGACCTTTCCCTGATCGAAGCGGTTTATCTGAACTATCATTTTTTTCGAAATAAAGAAAAAAAAGACCAGGAGGAGATCCTGGAAAGGGCGAATACCGCCGATAGGCAGGCCTATCGAATCAAAAGAAAACTTCATAAAATGGTAACCCAAGGAAAGCCAAGGGAGGACGATGTCCTTTCTTCCCTCTCCCGGGAGCGCATTCGGTGTCCTTTCTTAAACGGGGAGGATCTTTGTGACCTCTATGAATGCCGACCGATCACCTGCCGGGTTTATGGGGTTCCCACAGCGATCCGAGGGGAAGGTCATACCTGCGGAATATCCGGCTTTCAGGAAGGGACCGCTTATCCGACTATTCATCTCGATAAAATAAATACCCGGCTTTTGGAGTTGTCAAAAGATTTGTTAAAAGAAATAGGGATCGGTGACTCCCCTTTGCAGGAAAGGCTGGTGCCCCTTTCTTCGGCCTTGCTGACCGATTATGACGAGGAATTTTTTGGATTGCCGTCTGGTTGAACAGGACTAAACACTTAAAGCCGAACGGAAGTATCGTAATAGTATAGAGAGGATTGCTTATGGCCAATTTAACACCGGAAGAAGAAGCCAGAAAAAAGGCCATATTCGATAGTATGTCCCCGAAACTTCAACAACGCATCTTGAAAAAAGGGTATGAGGTCTGGGACCCTTTTATGGAACCGAACGATCCAATTGATTTGCGGAAAGGAAAGCTGAATCGAACGGCCTTGGATTTAACCCGGGCCTTTTTAGCCGCCTGTGATTTTTCGAATTACAGCAACGCCTTTGGTCAAGGGGCCTGGGAGATCTGTAAAGGTTTGATTGACGAAGACGACCGGTATATAGGGATGTATGCCTTTTCGTTATGGTATGAAAAGGAGTCGGTCAAGGCCGGGACAAAATAGGCCCTTAGACCCGCTGGAAATTAAAACCCCCGTTTTCTTCGGTTGGTTTTTATCTGTGAGATCTTTGAAAAATGTTCAGTTTTGTTCAAGGTCAATCCGAATGGGGTCAAATCTTTCAAATGGCATTTTCTTCTTTTCCGTGTTTATTTTTTTGCCGAGGTCCTGATTACTTTCCTTTCTTCTTTTCCTGCTTGGCCTTCTTTTTTTCTTTGGCTGTTTTGGCCGGTTTCTTTTTTGTTTCCTTCCTGGTGTCCATTGATTTTGCCATGAGTATCCTCCAAAAAAGTTTTGTTATTTTAAGAACCTAATGTATCATATGGATTATTGAAGGTCAATCCAAGATAATGACTTTTTCTTCCTCTCTTTTGATCACTTCACCAACCGTAATATTTATTCAGCGATGAAGTCCATACCAATGAAAGGCGCAGATCACCAGGGAGTGGGTGATCTCCCCCTTTCCGATCAAGTCTTTTATTTCCGAAAAAGGGACTTCAATCAGCTCGAATTCTTCACTCTCCTCGGGGGTCATGTCGGCGATCTTTTTCACGCCCCTGGCCAAAAAACTATGGCAGCGGTTGGTTAAAAAGGCCGGGTTAGGGTGGACACAACCCAGATATTCCCAGACCTCGGATTGATAGCCGGTCTCTTCAAGAAGCTCCTTCTGCCCGGCGGCTAGGGGGGTATATCCGGATTCCACGATTCCCCCGGGTATCTCCAAGGTCACCTCTTCGATTCCAAAACGGAATTGCCGTATTAAGAGAATATTTTCATCCTCGGTTAACGGGATCACATTAACCCAGTCTTGGCTTTCCAGGATGTAAAAGGAGGCTTCCCGATGATATCGGGGTAATTGATATCGATCTTCCCGGATGGTAAAAATACGTAATGACTGGACGGTTTTTGATTGGATTCGTTTCCATCTTTCGGCCAGATTCATGGAATGGTTCTCCTTTTCGGAGTTCACTTTTTAAATTCTATTATCAAGGTTTTTTCATAGGCCGCAAAAAGAGATTTTGTCAAGGGTATTGTCTTAAAACCAAAAAAATGATGGCTTGCCTTTTTACCTTTAGGCCGGAGGTCGTTTATGATAGAATTATAGATAATATCGAAGTCGAAGTAATGGCAAAACTTGAGGAGGTCAGGGCATGGAAACATCCATTACTAAAATTTGGGCCAGGGAGATTTTGGACTCCCGCGGCAATCCTACTGTTGAGGTTGATGTTTTTTTGGAATGTGGTGCCTGGGGCCGGGCGGCGGTTCCTTCCGGGGCTTCGACCGGTATTCATGAAGCCCTGGAGTTACGGGATGGAGACAAATCCCGCTATGGCGCCAAGGGGGTTCTCAAAGCCGTTAAGCATGTAAACCAAAAGATCACTTCCGCACTCCTGGGCAGAGATGCCCTGGATCAATCCGGTCTGGATCAAAAAATGTTGGATATCGACGGCACGCCCAACAAGAGCAAACTGGGGGCCAACGCTTTGTTGGGTGTCAGTCTGGCTGCGGCCCGGGCGGCTGCGGATGCCGTCGGTCTTCCACTCTATCGTTACCTGGGGGGCATTTCAGCCCGAATATTGCCGGTCCCCTGCTTTAATATTTTAAACGGGGGTGCCCATGCCAACTGGCAGGGAACCGACCTCCAGGAATTTATGATCGCTCCGGTAGGGGCATCCAGTTTTCGAGAGGCCTTACGCTGGGGAAGTGAGATTTATCAGGCCCTGAAAGGGGTACTGAAGAAAAAGGGGTACTCCACCGGTGTCGGGGATGAAGGCGGTTTTGCGCCGGCCTTAAAAACAAATGCCGAAGCGATCGAGGTCATACTTCAGGCCGTTGAGAAAGCCGGATACCGTCCCGGAGAGCAGATAGGTATCTCCCTCGATCCGGCCTCCAGCAGCATTTATGAGAAAGGACTCTACCACCTGCGCACGGAAAACCGTAAGGTTTCGGCTGCCAAATTGGTCGAACTCTATGCCCAGTGGGTCAAGAAATATCCGATCGTCTCCATTGAAGACGGCCTGGCCGAAGACGACTGGGAAGGCTGGAAACTGCTCAACCAAGCCCTGGGACAAAAGATCGAACTGATCGGGGACGACCTGTTCGTGACCAATGTCCAGCGAATCGAACGCGGTATTGCCGAAAATGCAGCCAATGCCGTGCTGATCAAACTCAATCAAATAGGGACGCTGAGCGAGACCATAGCGGCCATAGACCTGGCCCGCAGGGCCGGATGGGGGGCCATGATTTCCCACCGCAGCGGCGAGACGGTGGACAGCTTCATTGCCGATTTTACCGTGGCTATGGGCACCGGACACCTCAAGACAGGGGCTCCTTGCCGGGGAGAGCGGGTCGAGAAGTATAATCAATTATTACGCATTGAGGAAGAATTAGGAAACGCCGCCATCTATGCCGGGCGCAAAGCCTTTGTGCGGTAGATTCTTAATCTCTTTAATGTTAGGATTTTTTTCTCACATTCGATGCGTAGGTCTTAGGGGGTCTTGTTTTTGGAGTTGTCCAAAAGGCAATTCATCGCCTAATACCGGCCCAAAAACTAAGTTGATTGGAAGCAGGGCATTCACCCAAGCCTGTCTCGGGCTTAGGCTTCGGCCTGCTTTCGAACCAAAGTTCAAATTTTGGCCCGGCGAAGAAGCTTATGGCATATCAGTGGACAACTCCAAAAACAAGACCCCCTAAGACCAATTTTCAAAGATGAATAGAAAAAATTCAAATTTCTTTGGTTAGTTTTTCAATCTGAAATAATGAAAGGAGGCCCGGATATTGCCGGACCTCCTTGAGGAGAGGAGAATAAGGTTAAAGGTTAAAATCATAACCGGCTTCCGCCGGAGCCGAAACCGGCACCTTGGCCGGGACCGCCGCAAGGACCTTGCCGCCACATTCTAAGCCTACCCACGCCTTGACGAAAGCCCCTGCCTGAACTGAAAGTTCCGATCTGAGCAGCCTGTTCCGGGGTCAGGGTCTTTCGGATTTCGAGCCGAAAATCCGTAGTCTTGGCCTGCATTTTATCCCGCAAGTCATTAATTTCCTTTTGCTTGGCCAGGATCTTATCCTTATCCGGATTCGGGGCGGTCCAAAGGGTACTCAGTTCCAACCGCTTGGTCTGCATTTCATTACGCAGAGAAACGGTATCCTTCCAGTGTTTTTCCCTTAATTCCTTTAAGTTGGTTTTCTGTTCCGGGGTCAGGTTTAACCGATTAAACCCAGCTGGGCAATCCACCTTATTCCCAAAACCGTATCCTGGTCCGGAGGCAACCGCCACTCCTCCCATGGCTACCAGGGCTAATCCAACCATCCAAATTTTAAAATTAACTGACATTATTTCCTCCTTCAGAAAAGGTGTTTTCTTAATTTCTTAGTAATTCAAGACCCGTGCCAAAGAACTAAATAATTTATAACTTTATGTATTAACTAACTTTTTTCATCAGGCATCGTCTGTTCCCTGGTTACCATTTTCGACATTTTTGTCGATTTTCCTGGTTCACTTTTGGTGACCAAAACCCACGTTACCAGAAAACATATAGTTTATTTAATTAGATATATTACTTGCAGGGTGTGGAAAGGATTGTCTTTGGGATTCGACAATAACAACCTCAAAACCTGGACTAATAATCCATGATGAACTCGCAAAAAGTCATCTAATGAGACGCGAAACGACACAGTAAAAAGCTCCAGATGCATGGCGCGCAAGCCCTGAGGAATGAGGCGTATCAAGAAGTACGCCGCAATAAGCCTGCCCTGGTGAAAACCGGGGAAGGGTGCAGTGCAATCCTGCGAAAAGCGGGACTGATGGGCTTTTTATAAAGCCGGTCCCTTTGGAAGATCAGGAAGATAAATTGAAGGCCCTTCGAGGTGACAGGGAAACGTCAGGCTTAGGAAGTATTTTCCCCATTTCCATCAGGTTAGTCAGAGTGCCGTTTATTTTAACTTTCGGCACATCAAGCAAAAGGCTTTTAAAGGTATCCACACAATCCGGGCAAAGCTGAGTACCGCGTACTTCTTCGATGATGTCCAAGGCGTTCTCCTGGCTCATCCCTTTCCTATACGGGCGATCGCTGATCAGGGAGTGAAAGGTATCGGCAACAGCCGTCATTCTGGCCCACTGCGGTATCTTTTCGCCCTTGAGCCCGGATGGATAACCTTTACCATCAAAACGCTCGTGGTGATGCAGGATAACTGGAAGCAGGGGTTTGATACTTGGAATCGATCCCAGAATGGATGCCCCGATTACCGGGTGTTCCTTAATGATGGCGAACTCCATGGCGTTGAGACGGCCTGGTTTTAACAAGATGGTATCAGGAACACCGATCTTTCCCAAATCATGCAGCCTTCCGGCAATGCCCAGAGACTCTATAACATCCTGGTCGGCATTCATACGGGCCGCCATCCTGGACACTAGTCCGGCTACCGCTTCGGAATGGCCTCTGGTGTATTGATCGCGGGCCTCCAGGGCAACGATGAGGCTGGTTATGCTGGCCAGCATCATTTTTCGTTCAGAATCGAGGCGTTCCCTTTCTTTGAGCAAAATAAGGAAATGGTCTGAGAGAAGTTTTTCAATCGTGATGATCACCTGTTCCAGATTGAAAGGCTTGATCAGATAACTGGCTGCCCCCCATTGGAGCAAACGGCGCATAACGGCCCGATCGGCATTGGCACTCATCATGACAAAGGGAATGGCGGACAAAGCAGGGTCGGCATGGATATTTTTGCATAAATCGATCCCATTCATTTCCGGCATGTCGATATCGCTTAAGATCAGGTCAGGACGGAGGTCCTGAATCCGTCTCAACGCCTGCTTCCCATTTTCTGCGGTTATCACTTGGAAGCCTTCCGTTAACAGGGCCTGTGAGAGGAGCTGTCGGATTTTCAATGAATCGTCTACAACCAGAATCAGGCGGCTGCGGTGAAATTTGGATTTTTCAAGTACCCTTTCAATGGTCTCATTCAGCTGGGTCTGGGCCTCTGACTTTGAGACATAGGCGGCCGCACCCACCCTGAAGCCTTGCTCTATATCCCGGTCCGAATCCATCGAACTGAGTATAATCACAGGGATGCCTCTTGTGCTGGGATTGCTTTTAAGCTTTTCACAAAGGCCAAATCCGTCCAGATGAGGCATTTCAATATCAGCAATAATCAGATCAAAGTTCCCTGAAAGTGCCTCCTGTAATCCCTTTTCGCCGTCTTCTGCTTGACTGACCGTAGCGCCGAACTTTTCAAGCTGCTTCGATAAACCCTTTCGAATAATCAAACTATCATCGACGATGAGTATGTTGGGTTGATTCATGAAAGTGGGTCCTCTGGTTTTGTGCATACCAAAACACCGAAAGATAGCTTTCTTTGAATATAATCGGCATTCTGCAGAATAATCTTTAATAAATTAAGGATAAATTTTTGAGTCGTACGAAGAACTTGGGCAAAAGGGGACGTTTTTCAAGGCCCTCTTCCAAAAAAGTTGGGGTTTTCCCAAAGGTTCCCGGGGTGGCTCCGGAACAGAAAGGATTCTTGGGAACTTGAGTGGAGTGGATTGGGCGAGCGGGTTTTACTTGGCTCGGCGGGTGTATATGGTTTTATATCGATCTCCGGAAGCCATAAGACAGGTGGCACATTCCCTTGTAGTTTCCAGGGGTTCTACCGGTTCGATAAGGACCTCGAACCCCAGTTCCCGGTATTCATCCACGGCTTCGGAAAGACGCGGCTCGTCGGTAATGAATTGTCTTATCCAGCCTTCGGCCGCTAATTGATCGTGTCGGCTCATTTGTTACTCCAGTTCAGAATTTTGAGTTCGGGTTTCGGGGTAACGAGATATTCTACCAAGAATGGGCAATGGCCCCTGCTTTACAAGCCCCTACACAAGGCAGGGGTGGGTGATCCGAAACCGGTTTGCACAACCCGCAGGTGTATTTGATTTTTCTACGTTCCGATTCTTTTACGGCGGCTACCGGAATTTCCCGAAAGGGGTCGTTGGGGTCCTCATCCCGAACTTCAAAGATGCTCCCCGGACAGGCCGGAATGCAGTCCCCGCAGCCGTTGCATTTATCCGTATCAAGACTGATAAAGAATTCACCGGAACCGTCTTTAAAACCGAAATTAGCAATCATGGTAAAATCCTTGTTATGAGTTGCGGGTTACGAGTTATGAGGTGTGGGTTAAAAAGGTCTTGGTCATCCATCAACCCGTAACATTTTTTTACTTTCCCTTTTCCACCAACTCCCGGGCAAACAGGGCCGCCCCGACTGCACCGGCAATCTGGGTGTCATATTTTGGGGTCAGGGCCTTGATATTCAATTCTTTTTCCAACCGGGAGACCACCCCCACATTCTTGGCAATCCCTCCGGTGATGGCAAAATCGGGTTCCACCCCGATCCGTTCCAGCAAGCTGACCACCCGATGGGCCATGGCCGAACTGTAAGCGGCAATGACCTTTTCCTTGGGCCAACCCTCCCGCAATAACCCCGAGGCCTCCGACTTGGCAAAGACCACACAGGTACTGCTTACCGGCGGGGGTTCTTCTTCCACCTTCAGGGAAAGGTCTCCGATCTCATTGATCGAGATCCCCAAAAGGTCGGCAAAGACCTCCATGCCCCGGCCGGTTCCGGCTGCACACTTATCATTCATTAAAAAATTGGTCACTTTCCCCTTTTCATCGATATGGATGGCTTTGCAATCCTGACCCCCCATATCCAGAACGGTCCTCACGGTCGGGCCATACAAAAAATTGGCCCCCCGGCCGTGACAGGCGATCTCGGTTATGGCCCGCTGAGAGAAAGGGACATTAACCCGGCCGTATCCCGTTCCGACCGTATACTGAATTTTATCCAGAGTCAGGCCGGTCCCTTCCAGTGCCCTGTTCATCGCATTTGTGGCACTGTTGGGACTGTCCGAACCGGTCCTCATATTACTGTATGCATATAATTCTCCATCGGTCATCACCACAGCCTGAGAACTCACCGACCCTACATCCACTCCGGCGGTTATAACCTTGGCCGATCTCCACTCCTTATCCGGCGCAGTCCATCGGGATTCGATCCATCTCCAAAATTCTTGAGGCATATATCGTTCTCCCCTTGTCTTTACCGACAGGCCCAAATGAAAGCCCGAAAAGGGCACTATGCAATAAAAAGGATCCAAAGAGTTGAGGAATCAAGGACCGCGCGGCGGAGTGAAAAACGTGGAATTAAAAACCCTTGAATCCTCGAATCCTTCTACAAATTCATTTCCCGGCGGCGATTAAGGCCGCACCCAGGGCACTGACAAATTCCGATTGATCTGGTGTGAAGATCTCCGTTTCCAGTTCTCTTTTTAAAGACGCCACAAACCCCACATTTTTTGCCATCCCTCCGATCAGCAAAACTTCCTTTTCCATACCCACCCTTCTGACCATGGAAACGATCCGGTCGGCAATGGCGTCATGCACGGCCCGGGCCATATCCGCCTTGGGGGTTTTGGCATGGACCAGAGACACTAATTCCGACTCGGCAAAAACAGCACACTGGGCGTTCATGGCCACGGCCTGGGTGGACTTCAAGGACAATGGCCCCAGCTCCTCTAAGGTAACTTCCAGAGCCCGGGCCATGGCCTCGGTAAAGGCCCCGGTACCGGCAGCACATTTTTCATTGATGGCAAAATCGACCACCCTGCCGACAGCGTTGATTTTGATAACCCGTGCTTCTTCGGCCCCCACATCAATAACTGTTCTTATCTGCTTATCTAAAAAGACCGATCCCTTGGCTGCAGCCGAAATTTCAGTCACCTGATCATGGGCCATAGTGGCTTCCTTTTTACCGGTCCCCGTGGCCATGATCCGGTCGATCTGGTTCATTTCTATTCCCGCCGTGAACAACCCCTCTTTCCAGCCTTCCTTTAACGACCTCTGGACATCATATCCGGCCGTGATCAGGGCTTGTCCAATGTTGACTCCATCTTTCAAAATAACCATCTTGACGGTCTTGGCACCAATATCCACACCTGCGGTAATCATCTTCTATCTTCCGTTATAAGAGTGATGGGTCTCAAATGACGGGTGATGAGAAAAACCTTGAACATGGACAGCGAGCGCATTCCCCGCAACTTGCTGTGTGGGTTAGCGAGTGAACAACAATAATAAACATTTTCCTTACCTGGAAGATTCCCTGCACCTCGCTGCAGGGAGCTTCAAATTTAAGAACCCTCGTCACCTGTCACGCGTCACATTATGAAAGAGTATGGGATAAGAAAAAGATAGGGTCAAGGAGAAAAAGGGCGAAAGGCGAAGGGGTGGCGAAATAATAATCGTTGTCTATTCCTCTTTCTCGGGTTTGAAAGAAATTGCAGGAGTCATGAGCGCTTCGGTTAAAACGTAAGCGGCTTGTAGGGCCGATGTAGGGCAAAGCGGAAAGCATTCTTTGCAATTCCAGCACTCTTTAGAAGATATCTCCGGAATGAAGCCTATCTCTCGCCTTGTTCCTCGGTCAACAAATCCAACGGCGTTCTTCTTTTTGACCTCGGCACAGTACCTTACACATAGACCACAATGAATGCAAAAGGAAGCCTCTTTTTCAAAACGGTCTTTGTCTGCTCCATATTCTTTAGCCAAATCCTGCAAGGCCGGGGCATCCGGAGCATGAGCCAGCAATAGTTGTAAGATCATTTTGCGGGTTTTATCTATCTTCTCAGACCTGGTTCTGACTACCAAATTTGGTTCTACCGGGTAAAGGCAGGCGGCAACGAGTTTGGGCCGGCTGTCGATTTCCGCTTCTACCGTGCAAATCCGGCAAGCCCCATAAGGCTCTAATTTCTCGTGGTGACAGAGTGTGGGTATGGATATCCCGGCCCTTTCGGCTGCCTCTAAGATGGTCATCCCTTCCCTTGCTCCAACTTCTTTTCCGTCAATCTTTAAAAGGATTTGACTCATTTTTCTTTGCTCTTTCTGATTAAAATTCTTTCTCCTTCAGGAATAGGAAACGGAACGGGCTCACCGGAAATTTTTTTCACCGCACCAAAACGAGGGGGGCATAATTCAAAGCAGGTTCCACACTTGGTGCATTTCTCCTGCTCAATTATATGGATCCGGTTCTTGCCACCACTAATCGCCTCTGAAGGGCATTTCCGAAGGCAAATCATACAGGCCTGGCACTTATCCGGGTCAATGTGGTAGGCGATGAGCTCCTTGCAGGAAAGAGCCGGACACCGCTTCTCCTGGATGTGTGCCTCATATTCATCCCTGAAGTAGCGCAATGTGCTTAGAAACGGGTTAGGGGCACTCCTGCCTAAGGCACAAAGTGAGGCATCGCCGGCGACCCCGGAAAGTTCCTCCAGAAGGACGAGGTCGCCCTCTCTTCCCTTTCCTTTGGTGATATTGGTGAGAATTTTAAGCATCTGCCTCATGCCTTCACGGCAGGGAACGCATTTGCCGCACGACTCATCCGTGAGGAAGTCCAGGAAATACCTGGCGACATCAACCATACAGGTATCTTCATCCATGATGATCATCCCGCCTGACCCCATCATGGAACCGGCCTGGGTGAGCTCGTCAAAACCAACTTCCAAATCCAACAGATCCTCAGGGATACATCCTCCGGACGGCCCCCCGGTCTGCACGGCTTTGAACCTCTTGCCTCCAGGGATTCCACCGCCTATCTTGTAGATAATATCCCTCAGGGTCATACCCATGGGTACTTCCACCAGGCCGGTATTGGTTATCTTACCGACCAGGGAGAAAATCTTCGTGCCCTTGCTTCTTTCCGTTCCACATCGAGCAAACCAGTCAGCGCCTTTATTGATGATCAGTGGCACATTAGCCCAGGTCTCAACATTATTCAAAACACTGGGTCTATCCCAAAGGCCCTTGACGGCGGTGTGGATATATTTCGGTCTGGGCTCTCCAGCCCTGCCTTCCAGCGCCGTCATCAGAGCACTCGATTCACCGCAGACGAAAGCGCCGGCTCCTTGGTGTACTTTAACGTTGAAATCAAATCCGGAGCCAAGGATATTTTTCCCCAGCAAACCAACCTCTTCAGCCATCTTGATGGCGATGGTCACATTCTCTACGGCTAAGGGGTATTCCTGCCGAACATAAATATAGCCCTCGTGGGATCCGACGGCAAAGGCTCCGATGGTCAACCCCTCGAGGATGGAGTGCGGATTCCCTTCGAGAAGGCTCCTATCCATATACGCTCCAGGGTCCCCCTCGTCCGCATTGACGATCACGTACTTTATTTCGCCGGGGGCATGGCGAGATTCTTCCCATTTTCTCCCTGTGGGAAAGCCGCCGCCGCCTCTCCCTCTCAGGTTGGATTTTTTGACTTCCTTCAATACCTGCTCGGAGGTCATCCGGGAAAGGGCTTTGGCTAACGCGGAATAACCGCCAATGGCCAGATAGTCATCGATGCTCTTGGGATCAATATTTCCATTGGAACCGAAAACAAGCCGCTCTTGGTTCTTGTAAAAGGGGATTTCGGATTCATGAATTATCTTGTTATGGGTAATGGGGTCGGTATAGAGTAAACGTTCTAGGACCTTTTTCTCCTTTATTGTCTGGGAGAAAATTTCAGGAACATCCTTAGGCTCTATTTGGAAATAACATATTTCCTCAGGGTGAATAACGATAATGGGACCCCTCTCACAAAAACCATGGCAACCGGTCCTCCTGAGGTCCACTTCAGCACTTAAGCCTTGTTTTTTAATCTCCTCTTCAATACGCAAAGCGACGTCTGCACTACCCGAAGCATGGCAGGCAGATCCGGAACAGAGTGTAATACAAGATTTATTGGGGTCTCTTTTCGACAAGATCCCTTTCCGGAGTTCTTCCAATTCAGCGGGTGAATTTATCCGCGGCATCTTTTTATCCTACTCATAATTTTTTAATACGTCTGCTGTCTTGGAGGGCAACATCTTACCGTGAGTCTTCCCATTGACTTCCATCACCGGTCCTAAAGCACAGCAGCCGAGGCAGTTAACAGTCTCCAGACTGAACTTCATATCCAGGTCCGTTTCGCCGGGTTTAATCCCAGTCAGGTCTTGCACCATGTCGAGGAGTCGCGGCGCACCACGAACATGACAGGCCGTACCCATACAAAGGTGAATTTCATGGCGTCCTTTAGGGACCAAGCTGAAGGCCTTATAAAAGGAAGCGATATGCTGTATCCGGGTAAAAGGAACTTGCAATTTTTCGCTGACCCTCTCCAAGGTTTCTTTAGGAAGCCAATGATTTTCACTCTGAATCTCCAATAATACCTGAATGAGTGAACTGGCCTCGCTCTGATGTTTATCAATAATCCGATCGATTCTTTCCTTATCCATACGCCGCTGTCCTAATCTTCTCTTTCACCTTAAGCGGGAACAAAGCGCTGCCGGCCTTCATCATACCGGACAAAACCCTGCCTTGATGAACTATTAAGGTGTCTTGATACTTCAGAAGGGTTTAAACCTAAAATCTCAGTGAGTTCTCCCGTTGAACGAGGTCTTTCCCGCAGGAGCAACATGATTTGACTTATGACCATTTTATCGGCAATGGTCTCATTGAACAACTTGTTTAGCTCATCACTCTTGAAAAATTTATGATAGGCTTCTTCCGATTGAACAGGGACTCTCAACCGTTCCCTTTCCACCAGTCTAATGTAGGGGACGAGCTTTGTCACCGCTTCAAGTTTGACCTTCAAGGCCTGTTCGTCAAGGCCTTCGTTTTGACCAAGCGGTCCTATCTCCTTCACCTTTTTGACAAAATCGTTGGTAACTTCTGCAAAAAGGTTTCCTTCACCGGCCGACATAAAGGCGATCCTTAACCTCTCCGGATTCAGTCCGATTTGTTCCAGTATTTTTTTACCCAGAAGCACCAGGCTTAGGGCATGATAATTTCCATGGGTAATATAATTACATTCATTTAAACGGCACCCACCGATAAAAACCCCGTCCATTCCCTTGGAGAAAGCCCGGAATACAAATTCCAGGTCGACTCTCCCGGAACACATGACCCGTATCAGTCTCATTTCCGGCGTATATTGCAGTCTGGAAACTCCAGCCAGGTCGGCGGCGCCGTAGGCTCACCAATGGCACACAAAACCGATGATCCTTGGCTTGAATTTAAATCCTGTACTCATTCTTTCTCACCTTTTCAATTTCGGATTTCGGAATTTAAAACCTTAAAAGCTAACCTTTGAACCGATTTTTATGATTCTTAGCGCCCCCGGGGGCATGATTATTTGATAGGAATCCCCCGATGGGTCATTCCTCGGCTTCCACCCGTCTCACGCCGCCGCATCAATTTGGTCCAGGATCTCTTCATCGGTATAATGTTTTAGTTGTATGGCCCCGGTAGCGCACTTGGTGTTACAAAGACCGTCACCTTTACAAAGGACCGGATTAACCCTTGCTTTTTTACCTTCCAGAGTATCAAAAAAATAGATGGCGCCATAAGTACAGGCGGTAATGCAGGCCCCACAGGAAATACACTTATTCTCATCCACCTCACACACAGAACCGGACGCGATGACCGTATCATGGGAAAGCAGGGTTATGACCCGGCCGGCAGCGCCATAAGCCTGGTTTATCGTTTCCGGCATAAGCTTGGGATAGTGAGCCATTCCACAAAGATAAACGCCGTCTGTACCAAACTCAACGGGTCTTAATTTGACGTGGGCTTCTTTGAAGAAGCCGTCCAGGCTCAAAGTTACCTTGAAAAATCCGGCAATTTCCCTGGTGGTTGCAGAAGGGATAACCGCAGCCGCCAAAGCAAGGTAATCAGCATCGATAACCAGCCGTTTCCCTAAAATAAGATCGGTTACGGAAATCCTTAGAACCGGCCGGCCCTCCTCCTGATCTGCTTCCACCTGAGGTTTATCCTCAGGGGTATAGCGGATGAACTTTACATCCTTTTCCGAAGCCTCCCGGTAATAATCCTCTTTAAACCCATAGGTTCTCATATCCCTGAAAAGTATGGTGATATCCATCCGGGGATTGAGCTCTTTCAATTTCAAGGCGTTTTTGATTGACACGCTGCAACATATCCGGCTGCAGTAATTTCGGTCTTCGTTTCGGCAGCCTACACATTGGATCATCACCAGGCTTTCGGCCTTAATGACTTTTTCGTTTCCTTTGGCAATCTGCTCTTCCAACTCCAGGTGGGTCATGACCCGGTCGTCTTTCCCATAAAGGTATTCGGTTGGTTTATAGACATCGGCACCGACGGCAATAACGGCTGCGCCGTGTTTTATCACTGTGAGCCCTCTTTCAGACTTCACCCGGGTGACGAAATTCCCCACATAGCCGGAAGCATCCGAGATGATCGCATCCGTATAAACATGTATTCGCGGGTGCTGATACACCCGGCGTATCAGATCACCTAAATAGGCCTGAACATCCAGTCCTTCCAGGGTATAATGGAGTTTTCGTGCCGTTCCCCCAAGATCAGGTTCCTTTTCCACCAGGTGAACCTCGTGTCCCTGGTTGGCTATGGAGAGCGCACAGGTCATACCGGCTAATCCGCCACCTACCACTAAGGCCGTTTTGTCGACCGGCAGATCAAATTCCTGTAATGGCTCCAAATGGCAGGCCCGTGCTACCGACATACGGATGATATCCTTGGCCTTCTGGGTGGCTTCTTCCTTTTCTTTTGAATGGACCCAGGAATTATGCTCTCGAATATTTGCCATTTCGTAGTAATAGGGGTTAATTCCCGCCTCCCGAAGGGTGTCCCGGAATAACGGTTCAAGAGTTCTGGGGCTGCAGGCAGCAACCACTACCCGATTGAGACCTTTTTCCTTGGTTACGTCGGTTATTTCTTTGGCACAATTCGTAGCACAGGAAAACAGCTGTTCCTGAGCGTAAACCACATGGGGTAAAGTCAAGGTATATTCAACGGTGGAAGGAACATTGACTACCCTTCCGATATTGGCCCCACAATGACAGACAAAGACGCCTATTCTTGGTTCCTCTTGGGAGACATCCCTTTCCGGAGGATATATCCTTTCCTCGGCCAGCTCCCCTCGACGGTAAGAAAGGAGTTCACCGCATTGTGAGCCGGCTCCGCTGGCGGTAAAAACCGACTCTGGAATATCTGAAGGACCCTGGAAGGCTCCGCTGACAAAGATCCCGGGTCTGGTGGTCTCCATAGGATTGTAAGGAATGGCTTTACAGAATCCGTGTTCATTAAGCTCGATGCCGAACTTAGAAGCCAGGTTCTTAAAATCAGCCGGAGGGTTCAATCCCACGGACAGGACCACCATATCGAAATCTTCCTCTTTTACTCCATCCCCGGTGGTAGCGTATCGTATCGTTACATTCTTGCTTTCCGGGTTCTCGCTTACTATTGATGCGTAGCTTCTTATAAACCGAATCCCGGGCAGCTGCTCGGTTTTTTGGTAGTATCGCTCAAAATCCTTGCCATAGGAACGAATATCGTTATGGAAGATGGTACACTCGGCTTCCGGGTCATGATCTTTGGTCAAAATCACCTGTTTCTGGGTATAGGTGCAGCATACGGAAGAACAATAGCGGTTATCGCCGGGGGTAACCCGTCTGGAACCGACACATTGAATCCAGGCGATTTTATGGGGATGCTTCTGGTCGGAAGCACGCCGTATCTCACCTTCGTATGGCCCGGTGGCACACAACAAGCGTTCATAATCCATACTGGTTACCACATTCTGCATCTTTCCGTAGCCATATTCATTTCTCACCTTAGGATCAAACGGCTCAAGGCCGGGAGACAGAATGATCGCCCCTACATTGACTTCAACCTTCTCCTCCGTTTGATTGAAATCGATGGCGTCGTTCTTACAGACCCCCTGGCAGATAAGGCATTTTTTTTCTTTAAGGTATAGGCAGCTTTCAGGGTCTATGTAAGTGATTAGGGGAACGGCTTGAGAAAAGTATATATGGACCGCTTTATTGGCCGAGATATCCTGATTGAATGGATCAGGGACCATAACCGGGCAATACTCTACACAGGTAGTACACCCGGTACACCGGTTCTCATCAATGTATCTGGGTTTTTTACTCAGGGTTACCTTGAAATTTCCAGCTTCTCCTGCAACCCGGTCAACTTCCGTTAAAGTCAGGACCTCGATATTGGGATGCCGGCCGACCTCGACCAGTTTGGGCGAGAGAATTCACATAGAGCAATCATTGGTGGGAAAGGTCTTGTCCAGCTGGGCCATATGACCGCCAATGGCCGGTGATTTCTCAACCAGGTAAACCTTGAAACCCGCCGTGGCCATATCCAGAGAGGCCTGAATGCCGCTGATCCCTCCACCGACAACCATGACATCGCCGATATTACCGGCTGCGAGACTTTTACAAAGCTGTTCAATCGGTTCTTTTTCCACTTGTCTATGTCCTTATTGCCCCGTTATAGCCGCGGGAAAAGGGGCAGCCTCAACCTTCTGCCTTCGTGCGAAGGTTATGCGGTTATAGCTGAAATAGCTTTATCTTGCCGAAAAAAAATTAGTCCAGATACAATTCCGCTTTACAATGATTACACTTTACAACGCCCCGGAAAACTTTTTGACCGCACTCAGGGCAGATATAGCGGGCTTCTTCATCTTGAATCCATTTTTCCGTACCGACCTCTCGCCAATAGGGGATAGCCCTTAAAATAACCTTTTTGCCGACGGTCATGGGAAAATCCTCAATATATCTACAAGGAAATTCATCGCATTGATGACATCCGGCGTAACCTTTCTTTCTTGTGCAGTTCCTGATTTCACACTGCTTGCAATGCATAAACTGATCATCCGATAAACACCCCTTGCATCGTATGTCTTCGGCTGAAAGATTTTCCGTATTGGGAAGAATGCCTTTGCCGGGAACCTCCCCCTTGTAAAGATTCGCTAACCGCTCCTTGAATTTCTGGTTAATATCGCGGTGGGCGATATAAACGGCACAGACTCCGCAATAAAGACCACAGGGAGAAATAAAATCCGGATTGATCATCGAAATTGACTCCTGCCGGTTCGATCTTCTTTTACGACACCGGGATAACGGGTTTTTTCAGTTTCCTAAAGCGCCTCATAAATAATTTCCGTCAGGTCCTTAACCTCAATTTTTTCAGTAACCTCTAGAGTCAACCGGCTATCCTCAAAATTGGTGATGCAATAGGGGCAGGAAGTAACCAGCACCTCAGCCCCGACCCCCAAGGCTTGTTCCAATCGGAGGTCGGAGAATCTTTCTCCCTTTGGAGTTTCCATCCAAATCCGGCCTCCCCCTCCCCCACAACAAAGACTGTCTACCCGTGAATCCGGCATCTCCTTCAGTTCCAAGCCGTGAATCTTCTGTAAAATCTCCCTGGGCTCATCATAAATGCCGTTATGTCGACCCAGGTAACAGGGGTCATGATAAGTGACCCTCTTCTCATAAGCCTGGTTAAACCCAAGCCGCCCCCCATTAACCAGCTCGAATAAAAATTGCGAGATATGAACCACTTCAAAGTTCACTCTGAATTCGGGATATTCGTTTTTGAAAGTATGGTAGCAGTGTGGAGAAGAAACCAGTATTTTCTTCACTCCGTGATCGATAAAGGTTTTGATGTTTTCCCTGGCCAAGCGTTTGAATAATTGCTCATCCCCTGTCTTTCGGATGCTCTCTCCACAACAATTCTCCTTGTCCCCCAGTATGCCGAAATCCACCCCGGCCCGGTTCAGGATCTGAGCTGTAGCCCGAGCAGCCTTTTTTAACCGGGGGTCATAGCTGAAATAGCAGCCGGGGAAATATAAAATTTCTGTTCCCTCGGTGAACGTTTTTATCGAAAGGCCTTCCGCCCAATCCGCCCTCTTTTTTCGTGCTTCACTCAAGGGATTGCCTTCCCCAGTGAGGCTGGCGCTTGCAGTACGCACAGGCTTGACGGCAGTCGGAAAAACCTGATATTCCGTGGCAACCCGGCGTAAAGCGACCCCGGAATCAATCTGTCTTACGTCCCTGGGGCACAGCGTTGGGCATCTTCCGCAGGTCGTACAACGCCAGATATCTTCATTCTCTATATCGGTCAAACCGAAGGTGGCCTCTCGAACGATCCGGCGCATGCTGAAGGTTCTAACCCTGTTCCACGGACAAACCGTATCGCATAAACCGCATTGAAAGCATCTTTTGAAGGCGTCTCCACCGTTGGCTTTGATGATTTCTATGATCTCTTTATAGGGGGCTACAGTCTCCACGGTCTTATTATATCCTCTTCCCCTTACTGTTTTTGATTCTTAGATCCAATAATCTCAGCATTTATTTCTAAGTTTTCAATAACTCGGGATCAATCACTTCAAGTGGTGCGATACTGGATACTGGTTTCTGGGTTCTGGATAAAAACGAAAAACGATACGGGGTTTAATTAAGATTAATCCAGCATCCAGTATCCAGCATCTTTTTATTATATTGAGTCCGCCTCAAATTTGGAGGATCGGGTTTAAAAAACTCAATTTAAAATATCTTTGGTCAGCCTTTCTTTGACTTTGACATTCGGGCAAAGGAATCCATTACCTTCTCCAATCCGTATTTATCCACCAATGATTCCAATCCAATCTCGACGTCCTCCGGCTTCTCTTCTTCTTCGACTTCCTCTTCCCTTTCTTCGTAAACCAGGGCATCATTTAAGCACCATTGAACACACAAGGGTTTTTCTAATGTCGGATCGCTTTCACACATATCGCATTTTAAAGGGAGACCTGAATCGGGTTCTTTAAAAAGATCCCTGGATGGGCAGGAAGCCCGGCAGAAGCCGCACTCGTCGTATTCCTTGCCATCAATCACATACTTGTCTCTGCCCATACATTCGGCGGCGGTATACTCACCCGCGTATACCGGCACATATATATCTTTGAGCGGTTCACGAATTACCCGAATACGGGACCTGGCCGGATTATTGCCACTGTATTTTGGCGCAGCATGAAAGGCAGAGCAGATTACCTCACAGGCCCGGCAACCGTTGCATTTATCAACATCCACTTTTATTGTTTTGACTAATTTCTTTTTTCTCTCAGCCATGACGGTTACCCACTCCTCACCTTATTCCTTCTCGGGTAAAATCCCTCTCTGAATGAAGTCTTCACTGATGTAATCCAAACCCAATTCATGTAAGGACTCTTGGGTAGGAATACCCTCATTATTCCACCCCTTAAATTTATAATACTCATCTAAAAGCTTGGCTTCAAGCTCGGGAAATCTCTTTTTCCAATGGTCTTCAGGAGGCTTCTCATCGGCTCTCCTCAGGCCTCTTCTTATATTAATGGCCCGGACTAAGGTTCGGTATCTCTTGGCTGCTTGGGTTAGTTTGGCTTCATCCATATCGATACCGGCCCCTGAGGAGATAAATTTCGGGTAATTGTGTATATGATAGGGAGGCTTCAGATGAAATGAGGACAAGCCGGCGCACATTCCGAGGGCATCATCGATATAGTGCATCCTTTCCTGCCAGTCAACAATATCGCAACACATTTCAACGGTCGGGTAGAAGGGCATTGAGTTTTCTCCACGGAGTTCCCAGTCCAAAAAATATTGCTTAAACCTTTCATCAGGAACCTGGAACCATTCCTTGACAAAGGCTTCTCTCTCTTCTCTCGTTGGAAAAGGCGCCTGGGGGAACTGCCCTTCAATCTGGGTTATGTTGATCTTCTCACCGGTACAATACATCAGAAAATAAATGGGATTCAGCATGCCCAGTTTGAGAGGCAGCTGCTCATGTTTTTTGATGTTATTATGCGCATAGGCTTCTGCGCCCTTACCGATCTGTTGGGCCGCCCAATGAGTTCCATTGGCCAAGACATCTCCAATTCCTTCCCGACGGACGATTCGGTCCAACAGCCAGTAAAATCTCTCCTCGTTCTCGGACGGCATCCCCGGCAGATCCTGGTCAGTCAAAATGCCGGCTTCATAAAGCTCCAGGGCGAAGGCCATTACCTGCGGGGTAGAATATCCGTCCACCCCGTACTCCGTAGCCCTTTGAGCGATTTTAAAACCGAAATCCAGGTCGGACATGGCCGCCATGGTATAAGTCAGTTTGGAGAAACATTTCATCATATAGGTCGGTAGTCCTGGGATGGAAATGGTCGCCCCGCATTTCAACGGACAGTTATAGCAGCTTATTAACCTTGTCCGCATACTCTCCATAGTCTCCATCCAGGCCTTGGCAATTTCCTCGTTCCAATAATCTCTTCTTCGGTGCCGGGAATTTCCCCACATAAAATTTTCGGTGTGCCACTGCTCATCATGGACGGCCATCTCTTGCGGAGACCCGAGCCTGGCCAAAATGGGTATTACCCCCGGAATATAATTTTCTTCCCGGAACTTGATATAGCTCAATACTTCGTTGCAGAGCTCCATAAATTCAACCGGTTGGGCAACATGAATATCCTTGGTTCCGCGAACAGCGATCGCCTTTACCCCTTTTGCTCCCATCACGGCGCCTAATCCCTGTCGGCTGGCACTGGACCTGCCCTGCTCAATAGACGCAAAAAAGACCCTGTTTTCACCGGCCAGACCGATAGCCGCCACCTGGGCCTTCGGTTCCTTCAACTCCTGCCGGATAAGTTCTTGGGTTTCAACCGCGCCTTTACCTTGCAAATGAGAGGCATCCCTTATTTCCACCTGGTCATTGTTGATCCACAAATAGACCAGATTGGGGGATTTGCCGCGAAGGATCACCTTGTCATAACCGGCATACTTCAATTCCGGGGCCCAGAAGCCCCCCATCATTGAAAAAGCCATTAACTGCGTCTGAGGAGAAATAGTGGTAACAATAGTACGGTTACAACCGGGAGCAGGTGTGCCGCATAAAAGACCGGTGCCGAATATCAGGAGATTATCAGGGGAAAAGGGGTCGGTTTCAGGAGGAACCCTGTCCCATAATATCTTGGCGTTTGTACCTAAGCCCCCCAGGTAAAACTCGGTTAATTGGGGAGCGGTTTCAACCTTCTCGATGCTTCCTCGGGATAGATCGATCTCTAAATTAAACCCGGTCTCTGCGTACCTCATTTTTTTACCCCTTATACAGTCCCTGAATCCAAAAATTACTCTTTCAGGTCCAATCGTTTATACAAATTAATAAAGTTGCTCCGATCAAACCCGATGGATTTAAAAAAGGAAAGCAGATCTACTGAATCCCAGCGGACGGATGTATAAATTTCGAATATTTTCTTTTTCCGGTAAGTCTCGAATAGATGACGGGCCAAAGTTTGGCCGATACCTTGTCCCATGTATTGGGGGGAAATACCAAAGTTTTCAATCCAGCCGCCCTGTTCCAAACCAAAACTGTTAGTCAGAATTTCACTGATGATAAACCCCACCACCTGTCCCTCCACCTGGGCCACAAAGCTGACACTGCCGTCTTTCTGAATATGGTCTCTTAAAAAGGTTTTCTTTTGCTGGCCCACTTTGGCTTGGGTGATCGCCTCCTCAATCCTGATAATCTGAGGCAAGTCCTTTACCATCAATTTTCTTATTTTTGTTGTTTTCAAGGTCTTTTTTTCTTTCATCAGTCGATCCTTATTATCTTGACATGTTTGCCGACCCATTCAGGAGGCAGATAAACACGCCCGCTGTTACCGCTCTGCTTGACCTCTTTCTCTATCATTTCTTCTCCAAAAACCTCAAATTTGGCCTTAGGAGATTTGAAAGGCTCTTCTCCCATAGAAACCGTGGCTGGTGATTTTTTTTCTTTTTTTTGGCCGGTCATAGAGGACCCCTATTATTAAAATGGTAACTGAGTGGCTATAAATTAACTATAATTTAACTATAAAATGATTATAATTTCCTAAAATCTTTTGTCAAGAAAAAAGTAGCTGGGGAATAGGGCGTGCTAACAGTTCAAAGTATTTAGTTCGGGGTTCGGAGAAAACGAATCCGGATTCCTGATACCTGATGTCTGATGCCCGATCCCTTATCCATTGCCATATCCGACATCTGATATCCCACATCCGGCATCCAGTATCCGATCACGGGGGAAGAAGTAAACCAAAGGGGGTCAGCTCCTCATAGGGAAAGAATCGGGGCTATTAATTACCGATCGTTACCCTTAACCCCACTTTTTCAATAATTCCTTGTAGCTTATGGATGTGCTCTTCATGGGGTGCTTTGGCCTCCGGTAAAGGATAGGTCAACCCCAATTGTCCGCTTTTGGATTTCCCTCCCTCATGGTAAGGGAGAAAGGAGATCTTTTGAGCACCCATTTGCCGGCCTAATGAGGCAATTTTTTTTATATGTTCCTCAGAATCATTGAATCCGGCGATGAGAGGAATGCGCAGCCAAATAGGGATCATTCCGGAAGCCTTTGCCAGGTTTTTCATTATGAGTTCATTGCCCACACCGGTGGTTCTCTTGTGTTCATCCGAATCCAAATGCTTGAGGTCGAATAGAAGTAAATCGACGAAAGGCAAAAGGGCTTTCAGCTCATCCCAGGGCCCGTACCCGGAGGTATCCAAGGCCGTATGAAGCCCCTCGCTTTTACATTGCTCCAATAATTTTAAGACAAATCGGCCTTGCGATAAAACCTCCCCACCCGAAAGGGTAATCCCGCCGCCGGAATTCTTATAAAAAAGCCTGTCCTTTAAAACTTCCCCCAGAACCTTACCGACTTCCATATAGGTCCCGCAGATATTCAATGATTGATACAGACAAGCCGGAACGCATTTCAGGCAGCGATCGCATTTTTGACGATCTATTTCCCTTCCCCGCTCCGGATGGATGGTGATGGCTCCCTGTGGGCAGACTTCCACACAAGCCCCACACCCTTTACATAAAATATCCCGAATCATGAGGCTGGGGGAAAAATCTTGTGATTCGGGGTTGGAACACCAAAGACAATGCAACGGGCAGCCTTTCATAAAAACGGTAGTTCGGATTCCCGGCCCGTCGTGAACACTGAATTGCTGGATATTGAAAATGAGGCCTTGTTTTTCGTTCTTCATTCTGTGAATTTTTCTCTAAATTTCGTAACCGCTTAGATTCTAACCCTTTAACATCCGAGAAATACCCTCTAACTTTCTATTCAAGGGTCATAGGAGCTTGTTTTTGAAGTGGTCCATCCGCAAGCCATAAAGTTCTTTGCCGGGCCAAAATAATAACAGGATATCGATCCCGTCAAAGGCTGGACTGAGCCGGGTTAAAACCTCATAATCACCCTTTGGCCAACTCCAAAAACAAGACCCCCTATGGACTTTCTCCTGAGAAAGAGAGAAAAAATCCAAATTGCTTTGGATAGAATTTAACCCCCTTTTTCTCGGCCACAGACACACACCGACTCACAAGAAAAAATCTTTCTTTGTCCGTGCGGGTCCGTGGCCAACAAGAAATTACCCTAAGCTCTGTTCGGTTCTGGCGATGATGTGGTCCTGCAACCCCCGGGACAAATCGGCAAAGTAGGCGCTGAATCCGGCCACCCTGACGATCAGATCGGCATATTTTTCCGGATAGTTCTGGGCCGCGACTAAGGTTTCCTTATCCACGATATTGAACTGAATGTGAGGGATATTTAACTCTTTCCAGGTCTTCAGGTAGCTGATGAAGGCCGGTTTTAAATCCTCCTCCAGGAATTTAGGAAGAAATTTCTGGTTCAATAGATGGTTATACGTTTCTATGGTCTTGATCTTGGCGCAGGAATTGAGTACCGCCGTGGGGCCTTTTTTGTCCTGCCCCGGTGACGGAGCCAGGGTTGAATCGGCAAAAGGTTCCCCATCCAACCGGCCTTCAGGCGTGGCCGGGGTATCGACCGCCAGGCCGTAGGTCGCCGATACGGCACTACCGTCCCCCCTATTGGAAAGACCGTATCGGTCCTTGATGGTTTCCATGGCCGCCTCACCCTGGCGATGCACCTCCCGGGCGACTGAATCGGCATAATCATCATCGTTGCCGAACTTGGGGGCATTCAGACAGGCCTGCCGGATATCCTCCCGGCCTTGCCAGTTATTGTCCATGATCTTGATCAATTCCGGAAGGGTAACCAGTCGGTCTTCAAATACGACCTTTCGGATAGCCGTTATGGAATCGGCCACATTGGTCCCGCCGATGACTTGGGCAAAATGATGAACCATGGACGGATACACCCATTTCCGGGATTCTTTCCCGCTTTCGATACAGCCGTCTATCACCCCGGAATAAAAGGGCCGGGGACAGTATTTTTCATAGAGTTCCAGGTTGACTCTTTCCAATTGTTCTATTTTGTTGGTAAAAAATGCCACCTGGTCCACATAGGCCTTTAGTACCTCTTCCCACGATTTGAACTGAGCCGGATCAGGGGTCCTGGCGCCATGCTGCTCTCCGGTCTTGGGATTCACCCCCTGGTGCAAGGCCCACCAGAGACATTTCGGCAGGACAAAATAACCCACGGAACGGCGCATCATATTCTTTCCGGGAATTTCTATATAAACACAGCCGGTGACCGCATAATCTTTTACATCTTCATCGGGAACCCCCCATCGCTTAAAAAGGGGGATCAGGGCCTCATCATTAAAAAGCGATGGATAGCCGATACCGGTTTTAATCACCTCCACCGCCTTGGAATACAAGGCTTCAGGGGTCCCGTTATGAATCCTTAAGACGATGCTCGGTTCAATCAGCCTTAATTGCCGGGCGGCTTCCAATACCAGGTAGGTCAGATCGTTGGTCACATCCCGGCCGTTTTTATCCGTTCCCCCGATAGTGACGGCCTGTAGGGAAGCCACCCCTCCGTAAACGGAACTTACCGTCGGTGAGTAAACCAGCCCCAGTTCGTTGAGTTTGATCCATAACAGTTGAAGAAGGTCCAGCGTTTCTTCTTTGTTGATCCGACCTTCTTTCAGATCCTTTTCATAAAATGGGCCCAAAAGATGATCCAGTCGGATTCCGATCCCCAGGGTGGAATATTCCAGATAACGGATCAGGTGAATAAAGAAAAAGAATTGAACCGCCTCGATAAAGGTTCGGGGCGGATTGGCAGGCACCCAGGCGCAGGTGCGGGAAATTTCCTCCAACTCGGCCTTGCGGGCCGGGTTTTTCTCCTTGCGGGCCATCCTTTCGGCCAGTTCGGCGTACCGCCCGGCAAAACCGGTCACCGCTTCTAAAGCAATAACGACCGATTCCAGGAATTCCTTCTGTTCCACATAATCGCTGGGGATCGTTTGGTTGACCTCCGCTATTCTGTCTTTGGCGGCCTGAATTCTGCCTTTCAGACCGGTTTTAAACAATGCCTCATAATTGGGAATGCCCAGTTCGGATAATTGGGTCCAGAGAAAGGTGCCCTCATAGGTCCAGTATTTATAGAGGTCTTCTGGCAATATTTCCTGATGGCGGTCGCTCATGGATTTACCCTTCCAGTATTCGCAGAGTTCATCCAGCTCTTTTCTTCCCGCATCATCCAGAAGGGTTTTTCCCGCTTCGCTGTTTACCAGCCGCTTCACGGATTTCCAATTCTGGTCTATGGGATGGTAAATTCCGTTGGGGTCCGCAGTTTGATAACCTACAATTCGTTCATGATCTCTGATAAAAATATCCATTTTATTGATTAGGTTGGCCAGGGCCCTGGCCCGGCGCAAAACCATGGCCTGTCCGTCCGTTTCCTTATAAGATTCGGTAAACAGACGGGAGCGCTGGAGATCCAGCCTGATTTCCGCTCGAAACATCCCCCGCTTCGATTCATCATCCTCATAACCCCTTTTGATGTTCCGGATGGCTCTGCTGACCACTTTTTTCCTGAGTCCTTCAGCCGTTTGCATTTTTTGTCCTCACTTTATATCGAAGTTTTATAAAAATGGTGATTGGTAGAAGGGTCGATCTTTATAATCTACCCCTATTCCTCCCGACCAAAGTAAACCAGGTAAATTCGGAATCCCATTCCTTAATAAATTCAAATCCGGGAACCTTTAAACCCTGCTTGACTTCCAGAAATTCACTTCGCATCAGCCCGGAAAGGACCACCCATCTTTTTTCAAAAAAGGATTTGTTTTTAATGAGTTCCTTGATTACCGAGAAATGAAGGTTGGCCAGAACAAGATCGGCCGGCTGATGAAGATATGCTTCGGCCCGACCTTCAAGAATTTTAATCTTCTTATTCAGATCATTTAAGTCTACATTGTTGTTGGCCGTCCGGACACAGGCGGGATTCCAGTCGACGGCCAAGACCTCTTCCGCCCCTAAAGAAACAGCGGCCAAGGATAAGATACCCGTACCGGTCCCCAAATCCAGAACTTTTCGGGGTCGATCCCGATCATAAATCCACAAGAGGGCCTGAAGGGAATCCCGGGTCGTGGGATGATGTCCGGAGCCGAAGACCACCCCGGGGTCCATCCGGATAACGATGTTTTCCGAGTCTTTTGGCCGGGGCATCCAGGGTGCAATAAAAAATAATTTTCCGATCGACCAGGATTCCAAAAGTTCCCCTCCCTGCCAATCCTTATAGGTCATCGAGTGAGTTCGAACCCAGGTCAGGTCGGGATATTTTTTGAGAAATATTTTCAGGGTGTCTTCTTGGGGTTCGGAAAAAAACAAAAAATGGCTGTCTCCTTCCCGCCAATGGGCCAAAAAGCTTTCCCTAAAAAACCTTTCGGGGTCAGAAAGAGGTCCTTCCAATTCATAGATATGTAATGGATCGTCGGGGACCATGTCGGGTCGATACTTTTTTGTCCTTAACTACGCCGATCCCCATTGCCTTTTTGCACAATCATTTGGTCCAATCCAAAATTAAAAATGGCCATGGCGGCAATGTGGGCCAAACTGCTCAGAAAGAATTCTTCTCGGTGGGTTAAACGCCGTTGCGGGGTGTTCGCCCTGAGATACAAGGTTCCGAGATTCTTTTGATGGAAATCCAAATAAATGGTTTTTAATATATATTTTGAAGGACTTTCGGTCAGATGAGGTAATGATTCCGATTCTCCGGATTGGTGTTCTCTCTTTAAAGATTCCTTTAATGCGGGATATTTCTTTAATTCCAGGAGCAGCGGCCCTTTTTCGGGGCTGTCATCCGAGGAAACCATATAACCGATTTCTTCATCTCGATCCATATAAACGGCCGTACAACGCTGCAGTTCGAATTTATTAGCCATAAGTTGAGTCAAGGTCAGGAGAAATTTGGGCAGGTTTCTGTCCTGCCCTATGGATTGGGCCACTTCCGTCAGGACTTCCAACTCCCGATAATCTTCTTTTAAGATCTCCTTTTCTTGAAAAATTCGATTATAGGATTCCATCATCCCGTGGAAGAAGAAAGTGACGATAAAGATAAAAGGAAATCGAAGCAGAGTGTTCGTCTCCAGGAATTTCCCCGGCTCTTTAAGATATAAGGAAATCCCATAAACGATCAAGATCAGCCCTAAAGCGGAATAGAGCAATTTGGCCCGACGGGAGGCGGCGGCCACCAGCAGGATCAGGAAAAAAACCAAATAAAACTGCGAATCATTTTGAATGGCCAGGAAGAGGGCCAGGGTGGTTAGGATAACATCCATTATCAGGATTAAAAAAATGAACTTTTCTTTCCGGAACCAGCCGTCCGGGCAAAGGGACAACGCCAAATTAGTTATAATATAAAAGGGGATGAAAAAAATCAGCGGGGTTAAAAGTCCTTTAAAGGGATAATTAAAGTATAAGATACTGCCAACAATAATAATAAGAATCCACCGCAGGAGAAGAATGAAATGTTTCCCATAATCTTCTTTAAACAGCATGGGGCCTCCTTTGTTTTTGGTTCATCCCAATGCAGGCCGTTGACCGCAACAGGATTCGAAATGACCTTTCAGAATTTCAACTTCTCGGTAGCGGCCTCGCCTTAAAGATCAAGAGCAACTTTTTTATTATAACAGTATTGCGTCTCATTGTAATAATTATTTTATTTTTTTAAAAACAAGAGGAGAGCCTTGAAAAATGTTCTATTTTGTTCAAGGTCAAGGAAGACGAAAATTTTAACCACAGGAATACATTTAGTATTTTGAGGATTAAAATTTGAGTCTGAAGAGAGAGATTGGGCAAAGGTGGACGTTTTTCAAAACTCTCAAGATTTTGGGCAGGGCTTGCAACGCTGGTTCTCATGAAGCTCTCTGGATCAAAACTTCGGCGAGACCTCCGACAAGCTCACTCGAGTCGGTGCAGTCCCGCCAACGGTGGGATTCCATTTCAACCGTTCAGAGGGAAATAGGCCATTCAAATTTTTCTCTTTTGCCACGGACCCAAACAGACCCACAGAACCTGATGTCTGTCTGGGTCTGTGTGGGTCCGTGGTTAAAAAATTCCCCGGCTTGGGCGGGCCCGGAACTCGGTTATTTATTCCGGATGAGCCAAATCCTATTCCACCGGCACCCAATAATAATCCAGCACCGTGTTAGTAGGTTTTTCGGTCCTAAATTCCGCCTTGACCCTCATCCCTATATGCGGTTTGCCATACAAAAGATAACTTTTGGGAATAGTGGTCAAGCCCGGGATCTGGACATCGATCTGCCAATAGGGGGTGGAAAGCTCTATCCCGGCGCCGGCATAGGCTACTTCGGTATAGGCATAGACTTTCCCGATCACCGGATTGCGAAGGGTTTTCCATTTCATTTCCGTATGGCAATCCGGGCAATGGGCCCGTGGCGGGATCCAGAGGAGATTCTCCGGGCATTTTTTGTTGGGGCAAAAAGTGGCCTTCAATTTTCCTTCCTTTAGCCCTTGGAAAAAAGGTGAAAGCAGGCCGTAGGTATGGACATGAGTTAGGGTCCGGGGCCATTCGATAACTGTTTGGGGCTCGGTTTGTTTTATCTTCGTCACCTGACCGATGAATTTGATCTTTTTTTGTTTTTTGATCATGTTCAGATTCCTCCTTTAAGCGCTGTTTCTGAGAATACCGACGGTCACATGGGAACCGACCCCGGCATGGGATACCCAAAGAGCTTGTTTGCTTTTTTTCGGGATTTGCAGGCTCTGCCAATCTTTGGGTTTTCTTTTCCCCCATTTTTTCCAAATATTCGGGTCCCCGTGAAATTGGTCGTATTTTTGCTGCAACTGCCAGAGACATTCCACGGCCTGGAAGATCCCGGTGGCCCCAACGGCATGCATGGTTCCCAATAACCCTCCCGATAAATTGGAAGGACATTTCCCGCCGTAATAGGCATCCCCGGATTCGATATACTCCTGCTCCCGTCCGTAGGGCCTAAGACCGATATCCCCGTAGGTCTGAAGATCGCTGATGGTGAAGGCATCGTGCAGTTCCACCAGATCCAGTTCCTCCAGCGGATCGTAAATGCCGGCCATCCGGTAGGTCAGCCAGGCGGCGAACCGGGCGGCCAGAAAACTTTCAAACCCGGGCCAGCGGCTGCCTTCTTTCAGTAAATTTTTATACATCCCCGGAGTTTCGTTGGGCAGCAAAGGGATATCCATGGGCCTTCGGTCCGCCACCCGCAGGGTATGGGTTCCGCCGCAAATAAATACCTCGCAAGGATGATCGGTTAACCGATAGGCCGTTTTTTCATCGCAAAGCAGGGCACAGGCCGATCCAACGCTCATGGCGCAACATTCCAGAAAACGCAGCGGATAGGCCGACATACGGCCGGCCAAAACTTCTTCCACGGTATGCTTTCCCGGTTGCTGGGCATAGGGAGAAGAACAGGCATAGAGGCGATTTTTAACGGCAATTTTGGCCCGAGTGGTTTCCGAAACGTTGAAGGCCCAGGCAAAGCGGTTGGCCATGGGGGCGTAATAGGAAGAATAAACCCGTCCCAGTCGGGTTTCGAAATCCTTGCAGGCGGCGGTGGAGATATAAAAATTTCCCGTTCGGGTATCGACTTCGTCCATCCGTTCCCAACCGGCTGCCAGGGCCACATCCGCATACCCGGAGGCCACGGCCATGGCGGCATTGAGGATGGTGGTACCCCCGGTCGCTCCGCCGGTCTTGATCCCGGTATTATAAAGGGGCTCCAGGCCCAGATAATCATGAACCTTGGCCTCACACAACAGTTGATCCTGGAAATGATCGGCGAATTCCCCATAGGCGCAATAATTGATCAAGCCTTTAATTTCCAGGGGGTCCATTTTGAGGTTGTTGTCTTCCAACATCTGCTTAAAGGCCATCATGACCAGTTCTTCCAGTTTATATTCCGGAAAAAACTTTTTATAGGCCGTCGTGCCGCCGGCCACCATGAAGACTTTTCGATTCCATTTGGGAACCCGCAAATTCCCTTTTTTAAAAGTTATCATCCCTGATCCTCCTTCTTATTTTTTTAATTGGTTGATAAAAAATTCCAGTTGGCTGATGGTCTGTTTCCAAATGGCCGGATCTCTGGAGGCCGAATAGAGGGTAACAGCCCCGTTGATAGCGATCACGAAAAAATTGGCGATTTCTCTGAAATCTAACCCCTTTTTCACCAACCCTTTCCGATCCGCTTCCTCCAGCCAGGAGCGGAATAATCTGGAAAAGCGGACAAACCCTCCGAGAACCTGTTTACTCATCGAGGCCGATTGCCCGGAGAGCTCTACCAGCATGTTGGCAAAAAAACACCCGCCTTCGAACACATTCCCTCCCAGGTAATCCCTCAGGGCGTTTTCGATGGTTTTTTCTATCCGTTCCAGGGGATTAGCAGTCTTCCGGACGCCCTTGAAAACAATACTTCTCCAGATCAGGACCGCCTCTGCATAAACGGCCTTCCAGATGTCTTCCTTGCTCCCGAAATGACCGTAGAGCCCTCCTTTGGTCAAATGGGTCGCTTCCAGAATATCGTTGATGGACGTATTAAAATATCCCTTGACCGAAAAAAGTTGCAGGGATTTTTTTACAATCTGCTGGCGGGTTTTGATTCCTTTGGTCCCCATAATTGCCTTATTGACAAAAAACAGAACGGTTGGTATATTTTTATCAAAAAAGAAATTATTGTCAAGAAGAAATCAAAGGTGCCGTAATCCATTTAATTTTTTAATGACTTTATTAAAATCCTATAGTAATTTTAACGAATGGGCTTAGCGGAACTGGATACCAGGATCTTTTTCTGGGTCAACCAGGGGCATCGGAATCCCTTTTTTGACCTGGTCATGCCTTATATCACTGAATTTGACCACTGGAAATATTGGTTCCTCCTCGGCTGGCTCACCCTGTTTATCGTCGGCGGGAAAAAAACAAAGCTGACCCTTTTCCTTCTGGCGGTTCTGGTTGGGGTCCTGGATTATTCCAACAGTTTTTTATTCAAACACCTCTTTGCCCGCCCCCGGCCCTGCAATGCCTTGTCCGGGGTCCATATCTTCTGGCCTTGTCCAAGGTCCTTTTCCTTCCCCTCCAATCATGCAGCCAATTTCTTCGGTGCGGTCTTTTTCCTCTCTTATGCCTATCGTTCCTGGACTTATTTTTTAATCCCTTTAGCTTTTGTTGTCGGCTATTCGAGAATCTATGTTGGGGAGCATTATCCATTCGATGTCTTAGGCGGTATCTTGCTGGGGGCTTTGGGGGCGGCTTTATTCCTCTGGATCCGCCATTATTGGCTTTCTTTTGGAAAGAAGCCCAATAAGGTTTAAACAATAATATTTGAAATGGTTGATTTGAAATTCGAAATCCTGAATTCGAAGCACGAAACAAATACCAATAATCAAAATCCAAAAAATAAAACTTTTAGAACATTGGTCATTCGAATTTTAAATTTGGTTCGGATTTGGTGCTTTGAATTTCGAATTTGTTCTGACCTCATCTTTGATAGGATAGGAGATAAACCCTCAGATGGGTATTGTAAGAATCTATTCAAAAGAAATAAGGGAGACGCCTTATGGATTTTTCCTTGACCATGGAACAGGAAATATTAAGGAAGTCGGTTCGTGATTTTGCCGAAAAAGAGATTAAACCCAAAGCCCGGGAACTGGACGAAAGAGAGGAATTCTCCTATGAAACCTGCCGGGCCATGGGGGAATTAGGTCTTTTTGGCATGTTCGTTTCTGAAGAGTACGCAGGCCAAGGACTGGACTATATTTCTTATATCATCGCTGTGGAAGAAATCGCCCGGATTGACGGTTCCCATGCCGCTACGATCGCCGCAGGGAATTCGCTGGGGATCGGTCCTCTTTATTATTATGGAAACGAGGAACAGAAAAGGAAATACCTGCCGAAACTTTGCAGCGGGGAAATGCTTTGGGGATTCGGGCTTACTGAACCCAATGCCGGTTCCGATGCCGGAAACACCCAAACCCAAGCGGTGCTGGACGGAAACGAATGGGTGATTAACGGCAGTAAGATCTTTATCACCAATGCCTCCACCGATATTACGGCCGGGGTAACGGTCCTAGCCCGAACCGGGATCAGGGAGGCTGGGAAAAAGGAACTCAGCTGCATTCTGGTTGAAACCGGAACCCGGGGTTTTGAAGCCCGCCCCATGCACGGAAAACTGATGTGGCGGGCCTCGAATACCAGTGAACTATACTTTGATGACTGCCGGGTTCCCGAAGACAACCGCCTTGGCCCTCAGGGCGAAGGATTTCATCAGATGCTGGGAACCCTGGATGGTGGGCGGTTGAGTATCGGGGCCATGGGTCTGGGGGGCGCTCAAGGATGTTTTGAAATGGCCAGACGATATGCCACCCAACGAGTGCAATTTGGAAAACCTATTGCCTCCTTCCAGGTCAATTCCTTTAAACTGGCCGATATGGCCATGGAGATCGAACTGGCCCGGCTGCTCCTGTACAAGGCCTGTTGGCTCCGGGATAACCACAAGCCCTATGCCAAAGAGGCGGCCATGGCCAAACTCTACTGTTCCGAGGTCATGTACCGCTGTGCCAATCATGCCGTCCAGCTCCACGGCGGCTATGGTCTGATGAAGGAATACGATGTGGAGCGGTTTTACCGGGACCAGAAATTACTGGAGATCGGGGAAGGGACGTCCGAGATCCAACGGCTGGTCATCTCCCGCCTGATCGGAGTGATTTGAAAAAAAATCAAGGCTTCAAGGAGTCCAGTCCCGGCGGGATTGAACCTTCGAATCCTCGAATCCTTGGCCCCCATTTTCGTACTTAAGATAATCTTATTTCTTTTTCTCTATTTTTCTTTTTTCCTCATCCCGTATTTCCCGCCTAAGCAGTTTGCCCACCTTGGACTTGGGAAGCATGTCTCGGAATTCGATATACTGGGGGACCTTGTAAGGGGCCAGCCGTTCCCGGCAAAAGCGGATCAATTCACTGGCCCCGACCCCTTTGGCATCGGACTTTAAGACCACGATGCCTTTGATCCGTTCCCCGACCATGGGGTCCGGGACCCCGATCACGCAGGCCCCGATAACCGTGGGGTGGTCTTGGAGAACCGCTTCGATTTCCGAAGCCGAAACACGGTACCCCTTATGCTTGATGATGTCGGCCAATCGTTCCACATAATACAGCTCCCCTTGTTCATCCTGACGAACATAATCCCCCATCCGATAAAAGGTCTGCCCCTCGATATCGAAATAAGAGCGGGCCGTCTCCTCGGGTTTATTCCAATAATACTTGAGGACAGATTCGGAGGTCACCACTAATTCGCCGATTTCTCCCAGGGGCAGAGGTTCAAGGGTTTCGGGGTGAACAACCAGGCAGTGTCTCGACTTCAATGGTAAGCCGATGGACAAGGGGTCCGGTTCTTTTCCGAGCCGGCCGTAGGTGACATGGCCGGCCTCTGTCGATCCGTAGACCTGAAATATGGGTACCCCGACTTTTTCTTTCCAGCGGTTGAACACCTCCAGCGGGAGGACATCTCCGCCGCAATAACAATACCTCAAGGAATCGATCCTATACTGGTCCAACCGATCGTTTTCCAGGATCAGGCGGTAAAGCATAGGAACCCCGAGCATCCATCGGACCTTGTATTTTGCAATGGCCTCTAAGATGGCGTCTACCTGAGGCACGGGCATCAGGACGGTGGTATTACCGCCATTGAGCCCAGCGGCGATAAAAAAACCCAGCGCCATGATGTGGAACAAGGGGTTGACGGCAATATAGGTATCATCCCCTTCCCGGATGAAACCTTTGAAGACATCATCGGCTATATCGTTGACATAGGAGGTCATTCCGGCATGGTTCCCCGGCACCCCCTTGGGAAAACCGGTGGTCCCACCGGTGTAAAGGATATAGGACAAGTCCTTCCAGGGATCGATTTCCACCAGGGGTGGGGCAGAGGGGGATTTCAACAGGTCTTTAAAGAAAAGGACCTGGTCGCTCTTTTCCACAACGCCATAAGGGATCTTGTCAAAAAGGAACCCCAGGGTTTTTTTATAACGGGGAAGCAAATCAGCTATATTGGTAACCACGGCCCGCTTCAACCCGGTATCAGTAAAGGCCTCTTTTACATACCCGAAATTGACATCGTGGCAGATGATCGTTTCCACCGCGGCATCTTTAATCATATATCCGATCTCATGAGAGGTATAGATAGGAGAGACCGGAACGGCCACAGCCCCTATCTTTTGAATTCCAAAAAAAGCGATGACCCATTGCGGGCAATTGGACAGATAGAGCATAACCCGGTCGCCCTTTCGGATTCCCAAATGACTCAGACCGGCGGCGAAGCGATCGATCCAATTCATCAATCGGCTATAAAAATATTTTTCTCCGAGAAAAATAATGGCCGTCTTTTGCGGATATTTTTTGGCCATGCCCTCAAAGCGGGAAAAGACCAATTCCCCTTCTAACTTATTGCACTTTGTTTCGCCGTCCATATCCCTTATTTTCATATCCCAAAATAGGCTGCCCGCACATCCGGATTATCCATTAACTCCTGCCGGGTCCCTTCCATGACTGCCGCCCCGTTTTCCAGGATATAAGCATAATCGACGATAGGTAAAACAGGACGGGCATATTGCTCGGTGATGATTAAGGAGACCCCCCGCTCATCCCGAATGCCCTTGATCGACCGGGCCAGCAGGGCCTGGACCAGGGGGCTCAGTCCCATCAGGGGTTCATCCAACAACAAAATCCTGGGTTGAGCCATCAAGGCCCGGCCGATAGCCAGCATCTGTTGTTCTCCCCCGCTCAAAAAGCCCCCTTCCCTGTTTTTTAAAGGGACCAAAGCCGGAAAAATGGTAAAAACATAGTCCAGGGTGGCCTTGATCTGAACCGAGTCGGCCAGATAGCCTCCAATTTTCAAGTTCTCCAGGACCGTGCTTTCCGGGAAAATACGCCTCCGTTCAGGGCAGAGGATGATCCCCTTTCTGGCCCGCTGACTGGGTTTTAAGGACATGATGTCCTCGCCTTGATAGAAAACCTCTCCCATGAGGGTAATTCGTTCCCCGCCGGCCATGGCTTCTTTTTTCTTGATATCCTGCATGATGCCAGACAGGGTATACATCAGGGTTGACTTCCCGGCACTGTTGGTACCGAAGACCCCGACGATCTGGGCTTCCTGACACTTGAGGCTGACGTTGTTCAAGGCCAGCATATTCTCATAGAAGACCATCAGTCCCTTGGCTTCAAACATAATCGGATAAATCCTCCGATCCCAGATAGGCCTCTTTCACCCTCTCGTCCTCCATGACTGCTTCCGGGATCCCTTCGGTAAGTTTCTGTCCGAAATTCAAAACCACCACCCGGTCGGCAACCCGGAACAGCTCTTTTAAACGGTGCTCGATCATGACCAGGGTGATTCCCTCCATTTGAAGCCGTTCAATCAAGGGGATCATGCTGGCGATTTCACTGGCGCTCAACCCTGAAAAAACTTCGTCACAAAGGATAACTTCGGGTTTTAAAGCCAGACAACGGGCCAGTTCCAGGCGTTTCAGATAACCGGTGGGCAAAGCGGAAGCCAATTTATAGGGAACAAATGAATCCCTCTCAAAGCCGATCTCTTCCAGGATATCGATGCAGACGGTATTGCGGTCTCCTAATTTTCCCCCGCCCCGCCAGCCCCCGTACTTCCTGGCTCTGGGGGAAAACAAAGGGATGATCAGATTCTTGTAGGCCGGCAGGCTGTAGTAAGGTCTCATGACCTGAAAGGTCCTGGTAACCCCCAAATGGGCGATCTTATGGGGCGGCTGACCTGTGATGTCTTTTTGTTTAAAAAAAACCTTCCCCGAACTGGTATGCACAAAACCGGTGATGCAATTGATTAAGGTGGTTTTCCCCGAGCCGTTAGGGCCGATGATCCCCAGGATCTCCCCCTGATGCAGCCTGAAGCTTACGTTGGACAGGGCCTGGATTCCGCCAAAGGCCTTGCTGATCTCCTTGACTTCCAGGATGGTTTCCGAGGTCATACCTTGACCCACCTTTCAAATTGATGGTATTTCCGTTGGGCATAGACCATGAGGCCTTCGCTGCGGAAGATGATAAAGGCCATCAAGATCAGGGAATAAAAAACAATGCGCAAGGTTCCGAAGGCCCGGAGCAATTCGGAAATCGGTACCAGGATAAAAGCGCCCAGCACCGGACCCACCAGGGTCCCTCCTCCTCCGATAACGGTCGAGGCGATGGGTATAATGGAGAAATCCAGGGCTAACTGGGAGATGCCGGACCACATGTAAATATGGACCAGATAGGCCCCTCCCAAACACCCCATCCCGGAGGAGATAAAAACCGCCGCTGCTTTATAATGGGTGATATTGATTCCCGAGGCCTTGACGGCTTGATCATTGTCCTTGATCCCGCGGAAAACCAGGCCGATATCCTTGTTGACCAGACGGCGCAGGCCGAACAAGATCAAAAGCAGCAAACCAAACAGGGAATATTGTTCCACCCAGCGGTTGGGAAAACTGGCCACCCCGACAATGCCGTCCGTTCCGCCCAAGATATTCAAGGCTTCAATGATGCGGGCCGTAATCAAGGGGTACATCAGGGTAACGATGGAAAAGTAAACCCCTCTCAAAGGCAGACAGGGGAGCAAGAACAAGGTGCAGATGGCCGCCCCGCCCAAGGCGGCCATGGGGATGGTAAATAGGGGGGATAAACCGAGTTTGGTATTCAGGATCGCAGCCATATAGCCGCCGACCCCCACATAAAAAGCCCCGCCCAGGGAAACCAATCCAACGAAATGGGTCAGGAAATCAAAACTCAAAGAGAGCAGGGCATAAATACCGACAATAGAAATCACCCTCTGCCAATACAGATTGGTAACCGCCAAAGGCAGGATGAGGAGCCCGACGATCAAAACCAATCGGGGGATCAGCAGATAACCGATTTCTTTCCAGGAAGAAACGGCATAAATACCGCCGGTCCGGACCTTGATCCCGCGATCGATCCGTTCTTGACGAACATCGCCGCCCTTCAAGGTCATACCCGCTCCTCAAGTTCTTTTTGTCGGCCGAATAATCCGGATGGCTTCAAAATCAGGGTAACGATAATAGCCAACAGGGCCACGACGATCTGAAAATGGGATTCGATATAGACCACGGTCAGGATCTGGACAAAGCCGATCAAAAAGGCGGCCAGGATGGCCCCGATCCAACTGCCCAGCCCCCCGACAATACAAACGGCAATGGCCATAATCAGGACGTTATAGCCGGCTTCGACCACGATATTGCCCAAAGGGAGAAGGACCACAGCCGCCAACCCGGCCAAAAAGGAGCCTAAAAACATAGCGGCTACGGCCATCCGGTCGGAATCGATGCCCAGCATCAAGGCCGCCCGTTCATCCTGGGCCATAGCCCTCAAGGCCAGGCCTATGCGGTTGTAGTGGGTAAACAGCCAGAGCAAGCCCATGACCACCACACCTACAACGACCACCATGATCCGTTGAAGATCGACCTGAACCCCTAAAATTTGCAGACTCCCTTCAATAAACACCGGAAGGGTGTAGGTCATGCCCTTGAAGCCCCCCCAGCGAAGCCCCTCCAGGATTGCCAAGCCGATGGCGTAAGATGCAATGATCTCCGAGGTGGCCATCCCCCGGACGCGGATCAAAAATAACCGATAAATAGCCGCACCGATCAGACCGGTGACGAACAAAGATAAAAACATGGCCAGGAGAAAATTGAGTTTAAGAGTATGGATAAAACTCCAGGCGATAAAACCGGTAACAATATACAGGGCCCCATGGGCGAAATTGGGCAAGCCGGAAATGCCGTAGACCAGGGTAAATCCCAGGGCCATCAGGGCCAGGGTTACACTGTTAATGATGCCGTAGACGAGGATCTCCATCGGTCCTTATGAATTGACGAATTCAGAAGCCAGAGTCCAGAAAATCTTTAACACGAAAATAGAAATATTCTATTCTGGATTCTGACTCCTGGTTTCGGTGATTTATTTCTTCATCCAAGGCGGCAGTTGGATCTGACCGGTGGCAATTTTGTCCGGATAAACCACCACCCTTTTCCCTTTCTGCCATTGGAAGATGGTGCCCACGGCCCCTTCCTTAGGATCCAGACTGGGAATGATCTGATGGTTTTTGGCATTGAAGCGGATCCGGCCGTATACGCCCATCATGTCGGTCTTTTCCAGGGCGGGAATGACCGCCTCGGGATCCAATGAATCGGCCTTTTCAATGGCCTCTTTCAAGGCATAAACGGCCATGTAGCTGCTCGAGGTCCCATAACCTTCGGGTTCAATCTTCCATCTTTTTGTGTAGGCATTGAAAAATTTCATGGTCCAGGGGGTGGCCTTGGAAGGGGCATTGCCGGCATTGACCACGTTGGCCAGACAGAATTCTCCTTTTCCTTCCGTGGCCTTCCAAAAACCCGGCTGTTCGGCTGGGGCGATGATGGAGCCGAAAGGCAAGGCCGGCACCTTCAGGTCATACCATTGTTTAAGTAAAATCGAACTTTCCGGCATGTCCATCCAGATCAGGATGACCTGGGCCCCTTCTTTTTTGGCCTTCAACAATCCCATGGAAAAATCGGTGGTTCCGGTAGGATAGATCTCCGGGTCCCCCAAGACCGTCCAGTTCTTCCCGGCCATGATCTTGGCAATCAGGGCCCCGCCCCCCCGGGCATGGGCCACATCCTGGACCATAATAAAGAGCTTGTTGACTTTAAATTTATTTCCGATATCGACTAAGCAGGGGATGATTTCCCCGGTAACCATCCAGACGGCTTCGCCGCTGATCCGAAAGCAATATTTGAACTTATCATAATTTTCAGCCACCCGGGCATGATAGGCCGGGGTCAAGGCCCCGGTGGTCAGAATCGAGACCTTCTTATACTTGGAGAGCAGGTCCATGGCGGCTAAGGCCGCTTCGGAGCGGACCGGGCCGCCGACGATAAAATCGGCCTTTTTCTCCAGGATCAGTTTTTCCAAAGTCAAAAGCGCATCGCTGACCGGCACCCCGGGTTCCAGGTCCCGGGTGTCCATTACCTCCACCGCAAAAGGCCGTTTCTTCCCGCCTACCTTCACACCGCCGGCGGCATTGATCTCTTCCACGGCCAGACGAATGGCCCGTTCGGCATCCCAGCCGTAGAGAAAGGCTGTGGCTAAAGGACAACCGATAATGATCGGCTTTTCGGCGGAAAGGGCTGCAGGGGGCGGGGAAAAGAGTAAGATGAAAAATGAAAAAAGTACCCAGGGAACAACAAATTTTGCCTTCATAATTCTCCTCCTTTTTAAGTGTTGGTTTTATCCGTTAACACCTTTATTGATAAAGAGGGAACCAAAACAACTTAGGGAGCAGTCTCTAACCTTTCCCGATTATTTTTGAGGCGAAAATTTACCTTGAATATGAAAGCGCTCGCATTCCCAGTAGCTTGGTTTGTTACAGGAGGCCTTAATTTGTTTCTTATCAAAGCCTGGTCTCAGTTCAAGCAGTAAGAATATATTAAATCGAGAGGGTAGGTTTCTGGTATCTCTTGAGTATTTGCCTATACCCAAGGTACCAAGGGTACCTTATCTTTATAGGCCAAGTCAATAGACATTTACCGGAAAAATCAAGATTTGAGGAGACCGGGCCTCAGGAAATATCAAATTTCCACCTGGGCCCCTATTTCAATGACCCGATTGGGAGGCAGTTTAAAGTAATTAGTCGGGTTCATGGCGTTCCGGGACATCATGGAGAACAAAACCTTCCGCCATTTGCCCATTCCGGACTTTCCGGTCGTTAAAAGGGTTTCACGACCCAAAATAAAAGTGGTTGTTGACGGGTCGGTTTCCAGCCCCAATTCCCGGGCCTGATTCATAATTCTCGGGACATTCGGGGTTTCCATAAATCCATAATGGCTGGTCAGACGGTAAAAACCCTCCCCTAAATTTTCCAGGTTTAAACGATTTCCTGAATCGACCCGGGGAATTTCCTCCACTAAGATGGACAGGAAAACGATGGTGTTATGGAGGACCTGATTAAGCTTAAAATGGTGCATTAATGCTCCGGGGACCCCGACGGGAGAAACCGACATGAAAACCGCCGTTCCCGGGATCCGGTAGGGTTTTGTCCGGGCCACATCGGCAATGAAAAGATCGACCGGCAGCCTCAAGGAACCGATGACCTGACCTAAGGCCTTGCGACCCTCCTTCCAGGTGGTCATCGATATGGCCAGGACCAAGGCTACCCCCAGGGTAAACCAGCCGCCATCGAAGATCTTGAACAGATTGGCGCCCAAAAAACTCAAATCGAATAAAAGAAAAAGACCCACCAACGGGACGGCTTTGGCCAGGGACCATTCCCATCGTTGGGTGACGACAAAGAAATAAAGAATAGAAGTGATTCCCATCGTGGCCGTGACGGCAATGCCGTAAGCCCCGGCCAGTCGGCTTGATTGCTGAAAGGCCAGGACCAAACCCAGGCAGCCCAACATGAGGGCCCAATTCACTTCCGGCATATAGATTTGGCCTCTGGTCTGGGCTGAGGTATGGATAATACGCAACCGTGGAAGATAGCCGAGCTGGATGGCTTGTTGGGTTAGAGAAAATACCCCTGAGATCATGGCTTGAGAAGCGATGATGGTCGCTGCCGTGGCCAGGGCAACCGAAGGATACAATAACACCTTAGGCACTAAGGCGTAGAAGGGATTGAAAGCGGCTTGGGGTGAAGTAAGGAGAATAGCCCCTTGGCCGTAATAATTGAGAATTAGGGCCGGGTAAACCATGATAATCCATGAGAACCGGATGGCCTTGGGGTTGAAATGGCCCATATCGGCATAAAGGGCCTCCCCGCCGGTGATACAAAGGACCACCGACCCCAGTACCACAATACCATGCCAGTGGTTGATGATAAAAAACTGCACTCCGTACCAGGGATTTAAGGCCCTAAGAACCAAAGGGGTTTGAGCTATCGAGATCAGCCCCAGGAAGGCAATCGTTCCGAACCAGACGACCATGATCGGGCCGAAGAGGCGTCCGATACTCTCCGTGCCGTGTTTTTGCATAGAAAAAAGACCGAATAGAATCAAACAGGTTACCGGGGCAATAAACGGTTTTGCGGCCCCGGTGGCCACCTCCAACCCTTCGACCGCAGACAGAACCGAAATGGCCGGTGTAATAATTCCGTCCCCATAGAGGAGGGTCGCTCCGAAAACTGCCGCTAAAATAACCAGGGTTTTCTTTCGCTGAGACATCCGATTCTTGGTCCCCAGTAACAAGGCCAATAAGGCAAAGATACCCCCTTCGCCGCGGTTGTCGGCCTTCATAATAAATCCCACGTATTTAACGGTGATTACTACCGTGAGGGACCAGAAAACCAAAGAGAGAACACCCAGGATGTTCGTCGGGTTGAGGGCGATGGCATGCTGGCCATGAAAGCATTCCCGGACGGCATACAGGGGGCTGGTTCCGATATCTCCAAAAACGACGCCCAGGGCGCCCAGAGAAAGGGCTAACAGCCCATGACGGGATGCCAAGTTATTATGATTTTGATTCGAGGAGGGACTATCCATATAATGGCAGAAAGATAGACGCTATCCGCTATCATGTCAAATGGAATATTTGGTCAGGGAAGGAGATAAGCGGTGCCGGGAAATTTTTCCATGGATGACGAAAACGATCATACCCGTTTTGTCAGGCATGATCGTTTTCCTATTAAGGTTGTTATTTAAACAGGGCGTCCAGTCGTTGTTTTACCTCCATGGCTTCCGCAACGGTTCGCTGGATCAGTTCGGCCACCGTCGGAATGTCATGGATACGCCCGACGACCTGTCCGCCCGGATACATCCCTTTGTCGAATGTCCCTTCTTTCCACCCACCGGCGGATGTTCGTCCGCTGATATAGGGAGCAAGCTCTTCCAGGGAGGCACCCTTGGCTTCCAATTCAAGAATTTTCTCCGATCCCGGTGTCTTTAGGACCCGGCTGGGATTCATTAAAGATTTCATGACCAGCACGGTTTCCGTTTCTAAGGTTTCGACCAGTTTCTTTTTAAAATCAAGATGGATCGGGCATTCCTGGGTGGCCATGAAGCGCGTGCCCATATTCACGCCGGCTACGCCGAGGGCCAAGGCAGCCATCAGGCCTTTTCCGTCGGCAAAACCGCCCCCCGCGATCAAAGGCTTTTTGATTCTGTCGAGTGCCGCGGGGATAAGAATCAGCGTCGTCACTTCCTCCATGCTCGGATGCCCGCCGCACTCCGTTCCTACTATGGAAACCAAATCTACCCCCAGGCCGTCCACCTTGACCGCATCACGCACACGGGCGCATTTATGAATATGGATCAATCCGGCTTTGGCAATCTGTTCGCGGTATGGCGCCGGGCTCCGTCCGGCTGTTTCCAGTATTTTCACCCCGGATTCTATTACCCAGTTGATCCTCTCCTCCGCGGTGACGGTGGTGGTCATTTCGGGAAACAGACCCACATTGACCCCAAAGGGTTTATCCGTCATGTCCCTTGTTTTTTTGACCTCATCCATAAAGGCTTGTTTGGTTTGAAAGGTTGCGGCCGGCAAACAGCAAAAACCTCCGGCGTTGGCCACCGGCGCAACCAGTTCGGCGGTGGAGATGGCCTGCATCGTCCCGCATTGAATAGGATATTTGATACCCAATATCTGCGTCATTTTCGTCTGTAACATATCTTCCCCCCTTTTTTTGAAATGATTTTGAAAAAACGACCTCAGCGATCCCTTCAATTTTTTCTTGATGATTATGGATTAAAATTATTCAAAGATCAAACAAAAGATGCCCTTTGGGGCTTTATAGCCAAAATTTTTTTCGGGTATCTTCCGGCTTCTTTCCCTGAAGGGTCCTGTAATATAAATTACAGAAATCATCCCACGGTCTTACGTTTCCATCGGCCAAGGCGGAAGTAGATGATATAGGCCAGCGCACCGAAAAATTGAGTGAGCACCATCGCCCAACGGATGCCATAGACTCCGAGATCGGTAACGTGCGGCAGAAGGAATGCAGCCGGAAGCAATAAAATCCAGGTGCTAAGGATACTGATCATCATCGGGGGCACAGTATCGCCGCTTCCGGAAATTGAATTCTGCAGGCTGGCAATAAATCCGGTCATCAGGTAACCGATGGAGGCGATTCTCAGGAAGGTTGCTCCCAATCGTATCAGTTCAGCTTCGGTTGTAAAAATGCGCATTAGGTTCGGAGCCCCAAGGAAAACAGCGATGGCGCAAAAAGCCATATAACCTTCCATCAAAGCGGTAGCGTTCCAACCGGTGCGTTCCGCGCGGTTCGGTTGCTGTGCCCCTAGGTTCTGTCCCACCAAAACCCCGGCACCCGCCCCGAGACCAAACCCAGGCATGAAGACAAACATTTCCACTTGTTGGTTGAGGGTGTGGCTGGCAATGGCGAGTGTGCCAAAAGGGGCGATGATTTTCATCAATACCGTCTGACCTAAATTAGCCTGGACGCCCATCACCAGTGCCGGCAGGCCGATCTTGACCATGTGCCCGATGTTTAAGACATCCAGCCGGAATCCTTTAAGGGTAAGCCGGAGTCTTGATTTTTCGCCCCGGAAAAGAATCCACAGGGAAATAACCATCCCCAGTCCCTGTCCGATAATCATGGCCAGGGCCGCTCCTTGAACCCCGAGCCTGGGGAACACCCACCAGCCGAAAACCATGAAGGGGCTTAAGACCAGTTGAACACAACGGGTAAACAAGTGTATAAACATAGGAGTGGTTGTGTCTCCAGAGGCCTGCATGATGTTGAAAGCCAATAACCAGAGAGAATAAAAAATCCACCCGCTGAACAGCATGCGCATATAGGCTGTACCCAGTGCGGCTACTTCGGGTCGCAGCTTGAACAGGTCCAGTATCTTATCGGCAAAGATCAGGCCGAGAGCACTGAAGAAGATCCCATAGATCATGCTGACTACAAAAGCCTGCGTGCCGAGATGACTGGCTCTTTGGATATCGCCGCTCCCAATGGCCCGGGCGATCATAGCCCTGGCCCCGGCGTCCAGACCCATCTTGGCGGACACCACCAGCATATGAATGATAAACGCCGTGCCCACACCGGCCACGGCCGCCGACCCCAGTCTGCCTATCCATATCATGTCCACGGCTTGACCGACCATGAATAGCGCATAGTGCACCATGATGGGCCAGGATAGGGACAACAGGTTGCCGGTGACACTGCCCCTTACCCAGTCCCGTTGAAATGCGTGTTGCTTGGGAGCGGGTTGTCTTGCCATTTACCCGATTATCCCCTGATCCTTTCCAAAATCATCCGGATGCCGCGCACCCATCGGAACCGCCGCACCCTGTGATAAGTCAACAACCTTAATTCCTTCCAGGGCTGGATTCATTCGCTTTCTCTCCTTTTTCAAAGTTTCAGGGCCATAAGCAAACCTGTCCGGCAATTTTAATGGTTCCCCTGGAACTTGTCAATGAAGCATCTTTTCCTTGGACCTTTACCCTCTTCGGCACCCATTTACCCGTTCTATCTTTGTACGACCGGTAAGTTCCTCCGAACCTATCTTACCGCAGGAGTACTTCGTAAGGGACCATGGAAATCCATGGTTCCTTCTTCAATGCAGAATGGAATGAACCGGGCAAAGACGGCCGAATAAACGGAATAACACATCGGCCCGAACCGCAGATTTCTATCGGCCCGTTAGAACGCCTGGCAGGAGGCAACCGGGTGAAAGTGTAACTGGTGGAGGCGGGCAAACAGAACATTATTCCCTTGACCGGTAAAACAATTAAAACTCCCTGCACCCAGGTGCCGTTCCGCAGGGCGGGATTCCAGGCAAGGAAAATGTCTGTTAAGGTTGTTCGCTCATTAACTTCGCTTAAGATGGGACCGGTTGCCCACGCAGACTAGCCCTTGATGTGAAGGGGATTACCTTCGCTGTTCCGGCTCAGGATTTATTTTTTTGAAGGATTCGGTTAAAGATCAGACGGACATTTTGTCTGACTTTATGGTAATGGGTCACTATATCCCAGGAAGGCAAATCAGCACTGCCCAAATCCAATACATTCAGTTCAGCGATCCGCCTCATTTCGTCCGGGTCATAGGTGCGGGGATCTTCTTTTCGATCATACAATAATTGCAGACCATGATCCAACAGACCCAGGAATTGATAGGCCTCTTTGAGCAGGAGATAGGTTTCCTCCGGCAAATAACCCGTATCCCTTAGGGCCTTTAATGCCTTCAGGGTGTTGTTCTGCCGCAATTCCGGGGAGGTATACCCGTAAGTCCATTGAAGATACTGGGTAATGAATTCAATGTCGGTCATTCCTCCATACCCTAATTTCGGATTGATGCGGTCCTGGTCCTCCCCCGACCGTTCTTTTTCCATGCGGATTCGATGATGGATCATTTCCTCCCGGATCTCCGGCGAAGGGGGGGTTTGATAAATGACCGTATCAACAAAATCCCTGACATGATCGGCCAAGGGTGAGGGACCGACAATAATCCGGGCCTTCAGCATGGCCTGTTTTTCCCAGTTTTGGGCCTGATACCGGTAATAATCATAAAAAGCATCCAGAGAAACGATCAAGGGTCCGACACTTCCGGACGGACGCAGGCGGGTATCAACGGTATAGCCCGGCCCTTCTTGTAAGGGGATGGAGAGATAGGAAATAAGGCGCTGAGCCAGCCGGACCATGTATTCATGATAGGTAATTTGTTTCTTGTCCCCTTTGGGTTGTGAGGAACGTGGGGATGCTTTTACCTCGGAGGCAAAAGGGGTTTTCAGGGAATAAATAAATATCAGATCGAGGTCCGAAAGATAGCCCAGTTCCTGACCGCCGAGCTTTCCCAATCCGAGGATACAGAAAGGAGATGGAGGAAATTTGGCCGGCATTTCGGGATAGATAGGATGGATCACTTCCTGATGGAGTCTTTCTTCAACCAGATGAAGGGTGTCCTTCAGGATAAAATCGGCCAGATTAGACAACCGCTCCGAAGTCCCGACATAAGATATCCTTCCGGCCAATTCTTCCATAGCGATGCCCAGAAATTGTTCGCTTTTCTGCCTTCTCAGCATAGAAAGCCCTTCTTGCGTGTCCCGATCCGGTCCTTTTCGTTTTTTTGAAGAAACCCCTTCATGGTTTAAAGGAAGCAAACCCATCGTTTTTTGAAGAGCCAGATGATCCATCATCTCCGGATTCTGGATAAATAAACGCCCCAGCATCCGGCTCTGGGCAAAGAGGTCCATGATCTCCCGGGCCAGGGAACCCTTTTCCCAAAGCATGGCCAGGATACCGGTCCGCCCGCCCACACTGCGCAAGAACCGGTCGGCCAAAGAAAGGCTTTGATCCGGGTTGACGGTTTGCAGGGCAAATCCCAAAAGGAGGGGATAAGTTTTTTCCCAAAAACCCCTTTCCCGGGAAGGGGCTGTGGTCAACCGTTTTCTCCAGGAAAAAATAATTTCCTGGATCAAGTTGGGTTGAAGAAATCCAAGGGCCTTTAATTCTGCCAATCCGTCTTCCGGATGATAGGAAGGGTCCAATACCTGATGAATCTTTGCCTGGGATGCGCCGGCCTGGGCCAATAAAAGATTGTCAAAAGCCGACCGTACGTTTTGCCTGACCCGCTTCAATTCGCCCATTAAATCCTCGGAGGAGGAGGGATGCCCCTGCCGCTTAACAGGCATTTGCCTGGCAATACCCGCCAAGGCTTCAGGATCCCGGGGAAGGGAATGGGTTTTTTGCTGATTCACCATCTGTAACCGATGTTCCAGAACCCTTAAAAACCGGTAAGCCTGATTAAGATTGCCGTATTCCTCTTCGGGAAGGACTCGGGCCTCTTTGAGTTTGCTTAAAGCTTTTAAGGTGTTTTTTTCCTGAAGGGAAGGGACCTTGCCTCCAAAAACCACCTGCAGGGACTGAACGATAAATTCTATCTCCCGGATGCCTCCAGGCCCGAGTTTAATATTATCGCTCTTCAGCAGGTGGGAACGGGTTTCGGCCATGATCTTTTCTTTCAAGGAGCGAATTTCGGACAAGACGGAATAATCAATGAACTTTCTGTAGATAGTGGGTTCCACTTCCTTGATAAAGTTTCTCCCCAGGGTTATATTGCCGGCCACGGAACGGGCTTTGAGCAGGGCTAATCGTTCCCAGGTCCTGGCCTCGGTTTGATAATAGTCCACTGCCGAATCGAAAGAGATCACCAGATCGGAATCTTTCCCTCCCGGGCGGAGATCCAGATCAACCCGAAACACATGATCCCCGGCGATCTGGGCCCCTATGGCCTGAATAACCCGGCCGGCTATGGTTTGAAAATAATGCCTTTGCTCGAGTGAAGAGAGCGGCAGGTCTCCAGAAGGGTGATAAAGAAAGACCAGGTCGATATCGGAGCTGAAGTTCAACTCTTCTCCGCCCAACTTACCCATTCCGAGGATAACCATTCCTTTGGTCAACTGGGCATAGAGAGCGGTTTGGGAAAAACCGGCCCTTTCCTTATGGCAAAACCGGACCGAAGAATCGAGACAAACCTGAGCCAACCGGGAAAGACTCTTGGCGGTGTGGGGGAGACTGTTTAAATTTCCCAGGTCCCTTGCGGCGATACGCAGGATTTCTTCCTGTTTAAAACGACGCAGGATCAGGCAAAAAGTTTGAAAATCCTTTTCGCCGGCCAGCTTCTCTTTTAAATGTTGTGAAAGTTGGGCTAAGGTTCTTTTAGACCGATAGCCTTCCCGGCCGAAAATTTCATCGGCCAGGGAAGGCTGCTGACTCAGGATATGGGTGAGATAGGGGGAGAATCCTTCTATTCTTCTTAAGAGGCGGCGAGCTTCATCGGTCATAATAAACAAGGGTTCGAGGGGTCAAGGGTTCGAGGGGTCAAGAGTCCTAACTTCCACACCTTTCACTTGAACCCTTGACCCCTTAGCCCCTTGAACCCTATTTTTAACTTTTAGTGTTTTTCGCCGAACGTTAAAAGACGAACAATTCTTTTATATATCGAAGTATAGCATAAATTCATGCGGATGGGGACGCAATCTCACGGGATTGACTTCCCCTTCGGTTTTATATTCTATCCATTTTTCGATCACATCGGAAGTAAAAACATCACCCCGGAGCAGAAACTCATGATCTTCTTTCAGGGCATTCAAGGACTCTTCTAAAGAACCCGGAGCCGATGGGACATCGGCCAGTTCTTCAGGGCTGAGTCCGTAGATATCCTTATCCAGCGGTTCTCCCGGGTCAATCCGGTTTTCAATGCCGTCGATGACGGCCATTAGAATGGCGGAAAAAGCCAGATATCCGTTACAGGAAGGGTCCGGGGTCCGAAATTCCAAACGTTTGGCCTTGGGAGAGGCGGAATACATAGGGATACGAATGGCAGCGCTGCGATTCCGGCTAGAATAGGCCAGATTCACCGGGGCCTCAAATCCGGGGACCAGACGCTTGTAGGAATTGGTGGTCGGATTGGTGAAAGCACACAGGGCCCGGGCATGCTTCAAGATACCACCGGCGGCATAAAGGGCCTCCCGACTTAACCCGGCATACTTATCCCCGGCAAAAAGTGGTACGCCGCCTTTCCAGAGGCTTACGTGGGTATGCATGCCGGAACCATTATCGGCAAATAACGGCTTGGGCATGAAGGTGACCGTCTTGTTGTTCCGCTTGGCCACATTCTTGATGATATACTTAAACCACATAAGCTGATCGCCCATCTTGACCAGGGGCTGAAATTTCATGTCGATCTCGGCCTGCCCGGCGGTGGCCACTTCATGATGCTGGCACTCGATTTCCATGCCGAGCTGTTCCATGACCAGGACCATCTCAGTCCGCAAATCCTGCTGGCTGTCGGTGGGGGATACCGGGAAATACCCTTCCTTGTGTCTGGGTTTATAGCCCAGGTTGGGGGATTCGGCCCGGCCGCTGTTCCAGATCCCCTCTACGGAATCGATCTCATAAAAAGCGAAATTGGACCCGCCGTCAAAACGGATGTCGTCAAATATAAAAAATTCCGCCTCGGGACCGAAATAGGCCGTATCGGCCAGACCGGTGAATTTCAGATAGTTTTCACATTTCCGGGCGATATTTCGCGGATCCCGGCTGTAGGCCTCTTTGGTGATCGGATCCACCACATTGCAGATCACGCTTAAGGTCGGGACGGCCATAAAAGGGTCCATGACGACCGTATCCGCATCGGGGATGACCAGCATGTCGCTGGCATGGATCGGCTGCCAGCCCCGGAGGCTCGATCCGTCGAAGCCGAACCCGCCTTCAAAGGAATCCTCATCGAATTCATGGAGCGGGACGGAAAAATGCTGCCAGATTCCCGGAAAATCCAGAAATTTTAAATCCACCATCTTGGTTTTGTTCTTCTTCGCAAAATCCAGTACTTCTTTTGGGGTCATTGTAATCTCCTCCTTGGTTTTTGTTTTGAATATATTCATTGACTAAATAATCTAAGGATTTATTCCTAACATAAACACTGTTACGGGTTGCGGGTTAAAAAGTGTAACCTTTTCTCTAACAACTCGTAACGCGCAACTCGCAACAGAAAAACTTCAAATATCTTTGGTTATTTTTATTCCGTCAGAGCGAACAGAATCGCTTTTTTGATTTCTTCCAGTCTTTCTTCGTCATAAATCTTCTGACCGTCCAAATCGGTCACATAAAAAACATCCACTACCTGATCGACTTTGGTCGAAATCTTGGCAAAAGAGATATTCAGTTCCATCTCCGAAAGGGTTTTGGTGATGGTATAGAGCAGACCCAGGCGATCTTGGGTGTAAACCTCGACGATAGAGCAAAAATCCGAGCCGTGGTTTTCAATAAGGACTTGACTTTCGGCTGTGATTCTCGGACCGGGGAAAAGAATCAATGCCGGCTTTTTCTGGGCCAGCCGATAATCCAAAGACAGCTTACCCGAAATGGCCTTGGACAACTGGTCATACACCCTTTCCCAGGTCTCTTCCGCAAACAGCGGGTCCAAAGGCGGGTGGACCTGAAAAATATCCAGGGCTATCCGGTCCGGACGGGTGAATATCTGGGCCCCCAGGATATTGATGTTATTTAAGGACAATACGCCGGTGAGCCTGGAAAACAAACCCGGGCGATCATGGCAGCAGATAAAAATTTCATACCACTCCTCTTTTTTTTCCACGGTCCAGAGAAAAGGCTTTCCATCCATCTGCCGTAACAATCGCAGGTGCTTGGCAATGGACTCCGGGGGTATGGACAGGAGATAGGAAGAAGGCATCCCTTCTAAAAGATCTTTGACCTCTTTTTCGGAAACCTCTTTTTCCAGCAGTTCCATAACCTGCCTTTGAGAGGTCCCTATGGTTTCCAGAGCCAATCCGGAGGCCCATTCGCCTTTTTCCAGGATGTGAAGAATCTTAAAAAACAGATCTTTGAGCAGCAGAGATTTCCAGCTGTTCCAGGCCCGGGCACTGGTGGCCAGGGCATCGGCATAGCTTAACAGATAAAGCATTTTCAGGGTTGAGAAATCCTGGATCGATTGGGCCAGACGTATGATCAATTCTTCGTCGTTCAGGTCCCGGCGAAGGGCTGCCTCAACCAGCAGGAGATGATTTTTTACCAGAAAAGAAATCGCCTTCGAAGCCTGAAGCGGCAGTTTAAGTCTCTCGGCTATTTGAGGTATCATCTGAGCGCCTTGGTGGGCATGGTTTTTCCCCTGGCCTTTACCCAGGTCATGAAATAAGGCGGAAAGGTAAAGGATGGAAAAATCTTCAACTTCTCCCCAAATGCCGAACAACAAGGGTTCTTCTTTCATATAATATCCCTGGCCGATCTTTTTCAGTTCCACCAGGGTCAGGAGCAGATGGATGTCCACGGTATAAACATGGTAGGTATCAAATTGGGTTCGGCAGACCGTAGCCTCGAATTCCGGAATATATTTGGTCAACAATCCGGTTTGAAGCATGGTTTCCAATAATGCCCGCGGTGTTTTCAGATCTTTGATGATGTCCAGAAAAAGTTCGCTGACCATCCGGGATTGTTGAAAGTCCTTGTCAACCAGGTTAAGACACTGCTTGATCAATCCGATGGTTTCCTGGCTGAGCCGGGCCTCTTTCTTCAAGGCATACCAGAACAGTTTCATCAGAACAGGGGGATTATCCAGAATCCATTTGGCTGATTCGAGATAAATCCGGCCTCCTTCAAGAAAAATCCCCGGTTCAAGGATCTCCCGGTGCTTTTCCCCTTTTTGTCCTTGTTCGGCCAATCGTTCAAAAAAGTTTTGATGAATGGTCTGCACCTGTTGAAGGTGCTTATAGACCTCCCGCATGAATACCTCAACCGGAAGGATATCCCCCTGTTGTTTGATCCCGGCCCATTCGGTCATGGCCTCCTGGAATTCGAACGAGAGCTGATCGGTCTTTCTCCCGGCCAGATAATGGAGTTGATTGCGAAGCCGGAGCAAAAACTGGTGGGAATGAATTAACCCGTCCCGATCTCCCCAGGAGAGAAGACCGAGTTTTTCCAGGGAATATAAATCCGGGGCCTCATAAAGGGCCTTCCCGATCCACAGGAGAACGTGGATATCCCGAAGCCCCCCCAGACCCTCTTTTAAATGGGGTTCCAGAAAAAAGGCCGAATCCCCGTAACGGAGATGGCGTTTCTCTCTTTCCTTGAGGATATAATCCTGCCAAAGCAGCCCCTGTCCGTCTTTCAAAAGGTTTCCGGTTTGGGTTTTAAGCAAATGGGCCAGGGCTGAGCTGCCGTTTATTCTTCGGGCGTCAAGCAGGGCGGTTAAAAACTGGGGTTCCGATCGGGCCAATTCCAGGCAATCCCCTATGGATTGTACCGAATACCCCAGATCATACCCTACATCCCATAGGGGGTAGAGGACCTTGCGGATGGCCTCTTCGACCTGAGGGTCGTTCTTGTCAGGATAAAGAAAAAGGAGATCGATATCCGAAAAAGGGGACAGTTCCTTTCGCCCGTATCCTCCAAGCCCCATGACCACACAGGATTGTTCCTCTCCTTCCAAACCGATAAGGGACCTGACTTCCGGGCTGTTAAAAACAGAAATAATAAAGACATCGATGAAAGCCGCATGCCGGTTGGCGATGGTCAAACCCGTTTCCCCCTGGTCATGCTGTCGCTTCAGCTTCTGACGCTGTTCGATAAGATATTTTTTGTGAAGAGGTTCGGTCATTGGTCTTTAATGGTTATTCGATGCCGGATACTGGATGCTGGATAAAAGCTAAAGACGAGACTGGAAACGGATTACGCTGGTATTTATCCAGCATCCAGTATCGAGAGTATCCGGTATCGGTCTTTATATCGCTTCTTTTCCCTGTTCTCCGGTACGGATGCGGATCACTTCTTCGACCGGTAGGACAAAAATCTTGCCGTCGCCGATTTTGCCGGTCCTGGCCGCCTTTTGTATCACCTCAACGACTTTCCCGGACATCTCCTGTTCAACCACCACTTCGATCTTGACCTTGGGTAAAAAATCAATCACATATTCAGCCCCTCGATATATTTCGGTGTGTCCTTTCTGACGGCCGAATCCTTTCACTTCCGATATGGTCATACCCTTGATGCCCATATCATTTAAAGCGTCTTTGACTTCATCCAATTTAAAGGGTTTGATGATGGCTTCGATCTTTTTCAGCATGAGGTCCGTCCTCCCGTTTTATATTTGCCCAGACAGGCCCGGTTATTTTCCCATATTTTTATACAAATGATAAGATTTTTCAGTGCAATTGATATGCCATTGGCCTGCCATCTATTTTTACTATGGAATTAGTCAGTTATAAAAATGAGGCCATCGGCAATAAAGTCCATATTTCAAAAATGTTATTTTTAAAATTAAATAACTTACAAAAATGGAATTTAATTTCAAAATTGGATTTCAGGGTTCCAGGTGACGATAAACCAGGTTCATTGTTTGAAGTTCTGAGTTTTTTCGAATGGGGTTTTTTCCCGGACTCCGAACGAATGGTTCCGAACTTACCCAGCCAACAGCCCTGTTTAAATTTTTTTTTATGGCGAATTGATTTTTATTCCGAGCCTGTAGATAACTTAAAAGCCCTGCTCAAGTAACTCCAGATAACGTCCAAAGAAAAGCTGAACCTGTTTCTGAAGCCTTTCTAAATAGATCCGACTGTCTCGAAGGATATCTGGAGCCGTCAAAGGCTGGGGCCTGGCCTTTTTAATCTCTTCGGCCCAATGACTAAGCCAGGTTTTAATCATCGTTTCAGTGACCTCAAAGTGAAACTGAAGCCCATAGGCCCAGTCCCCGAAACGGAAGGCCTGCTGAGGGTAGGCCTCGTTGCCGGCCAGGCAAATTCCGCCATTGGGTAAATCGAAAGTCTCTCCATGCCATTGAAACACCCAAAAACAAGGATCTAACAACGAAAACAGAGGATCTGATTTGGCTGAAGGGGTCTGGTTCAGGAAATACCAGCCGATCTCCTTATGGGGACCGGGATAGACCCTGGCTCCTAAGGATTTGGCCATCAATTGTGCTCCAAGGCAAATTCCCAATACAGGCTTTCCCAGTTTTAAAACCTGTCGGATAAAGGGGAGTTCTTTTTTAAGAAAGGGGTAACGATCCTCGTCGTTGGCGCTCATGGGACCGCCCATGATCAAGATCAGACCGTAGGGTTCCACCGAAACAGGCAATGCTTTTCCAGTATAAAGCGGCAGGATTTCCTTGGTCCAACCTTTTTCCCTTAAGATCTTTTCGAAAAGACCTCCCCCTTCCGAGGGGTTATGTTTAATGATCAACGAATTCTTTACCATGGGTCTTTAATTTTTAACGGTGATGGTGACGATATTTTGCCTGGCAATCACAACTTCCCGGTCTTCTTTTTTAATGACCACGTGCATCAGGCCGAGGACCTCGAACTCTCCATTTTCCAGGTTGCCGGTATCCCAGGGAACGGAAAAATTATTTTTCTGATCCCAGGATTCCCCGATTTTGATCCAGGTCTCGGAATTTTTTCGCCGGTAATACCAGGGATTGACCGCGGCTCGGGAATATCCTGCCAAGCCCAGTTCCTCCAATTCTTTGGCCAGCAGGTCTTCGTCAAAATGTTCACGCAACAACACCTTGCCTGAATATGATTTCAGGACTTCAGAAGGTACAATAAAATATGGTCCCCAATTATATGACATCTCTAATCACCTCCTTCCCAAAGTAAGATCGCCGGTCCTGACTACCTTAAGAAACCATATCCCTCTTCCCCATGCAGACTTTCATCCATGCCGGCCAATTCGTCTCCCTGATCCAAACGAAAGCCTATTATTTTGTTAACAATGAACAACAGGAGAAAAGTCAGCGCTCCGGCGTACACCACAGTCACCCCGACCCCCAGGGCTTGAATGCTTAGCTGGTTCCAGGCCGTCCAAATCCCCCCGGCCTTTTGGGCTGCTTCGGCCATCCAACTGGGCCGGATAAAAAAGGAGAGCAAAAGAACGCCCAAGCCGCTGCCCACCCCGTGAACCCCGAAGACATCCAGCGTATCGTCATAGCCAAGTTTGTACTTGAGGAGGATGGCCCCGTAGCAAACCAAAGCGGAACAGGCCCCAAGAATCAGGGCTCCTGCCGGCTGAACCACTCCGGCCGCCGGGGTAATGGCCACCAGACCGGCCAATATACCGGTGGCAAACCCCAGCGAGGTGGTCTTTTTTAAATGGATCCCTTCGATCAACACCCAGGTCAAAGATCCGGCAGCGGCTGAGAGCTGGGTCATGGTTAAGGCCCGGGCCGTGTTCAGCCCGCTGGAAACGGTACTCCCGGCATTAAACCCGAACCACCCCACCCATAACAGCCCGGCACCGGTCAGAGTCATGACTAAGTTGTTGGGCTGTATGGGTATTTTGGGATAACCGTGTCTTGAACCAAGATATAAAGCGGCCACCAGGGCACTGACTCCGGCCGAGATATGGATAACCGTTCCTCCGGCCAGATCGATCAATCCCCGCGCCCCTATCCGAAAAAGAAATCCATCTTCGGCCCAGACCCAGTGACATAATGGACAATAGACCAACAAAAACCAAAAGGTGATAAAAAGGGTGTAACTCCAAAAGCGCACCCGTTCAGCAAAGGCCCCGGCAATGAGGGCCGGGGTGATGATGGCAAATTTCCCCTGAAACATGGCTACCACATATTCCGGAACCCCGGCCTTGTGAATGGTATCGTCTATTCCACTAAGAAAAAAATAATTTCCGTTCCAGCCGATCCATCCCCCGAGAATATTTTTCCCAAAGGCCATCGAATACCCGCATACCGCCCAGAGCACTCCAATTACGGCCATGGCGATAAAACTGTGCATCATAGTGCCCAGGACATTCTTGGTTCGAACCAGCCCCCCGTAAAACATGGCCAGGCCGGGGATCATAAACAAGACCAACCCGGTGGAAATCAGCATCCAGGCTGTGGTGCCCGTATCCACGGTCGGGGTTTCAGCGGCCAAGACTGTTTGTCCTACTAAAGAAAAAACCAGAAAAAAGGAAACCGAAAGATCTTTTCTAAAACTCATGATAGCCCTCTTTTGATTTTTTTTTAGAACTATCAGGAGGCCTTTGCAAAAAAACGACCAGGGGTGCCGGTTGTTATTTTCATTTAATATCTATCAGTTAACGAACAGGAATCAAAAATGGTCCTCCAAATAATTACATTTATGTTATTTTTATTAAATATTAAATACTTTTTTGTAATTATTCATCTCCGAATTGCGGGAGCCCGTAACCCGCAACTCGTAACCGTCATATTCCCAATAGGGTTGAAAAGTCTTTCTCCTGACTTCTGAATTCTGGATTCTGAATTCTATTTTTTTATATCGCCGACGACCCGGTTTCTCCGGTCCGGATCCGAATGACTTCCCCGACCGGCAGGACAAAAATCTTGCCGTCCCCGATCTTGCCGGTCCGGGCCGTTTCCTGGATGGTCTTGAGGACCTGTGGAACCTGGGAATCATCCAGGATCAATTCCAATTTCACCTTGGGGATAAAGTCGATAATATACTCGGCCCCGCGGTAAATCTCGGTATGCCCCTTCTGACGTCCGAATCCTTTAACCTCCGTAATGGTCATCCCCTTAATATCCAGGCCCTGAAGGGCTTCTTTAATTTCATCCAATTTAAACGGCTTAATAATAGCCTCGATCTTCTTCATGGCACCACCTCCTATAGATTATAACCCACTTCGCTATGTTGACTGAGATCCAAACCGGCTTGTTCATCTTCATGCTCCACCCGAAGACCCATGGTCCAATCCAGAACCTTGAGGATGATCAAGGTCACCACAAAGGAATAAACCAGGGTCACCCCAACGGCTATGGCTTGTATGCCTAATTGGACGGGGTTGCCGAAAAACAAACCGTTATTCCCGGCTTCATTAATAAGCTTGCTGGCAAAAAGGCCGGTGGCCAGGGCTCCGAAGGTCCCGCCGACTCCGTGGACACCCACCACATCCAGGGCATCGTCATATCCGAGTTTGTGCTTCAGAAAGATGGCGAAGTAACAAAGCACCCCGGCCGCCAAACCGATCATCAAGGCTGATAACGGTCCCACAAACCCGGCTGCCGGAGTTATGGCCACCAATCCGGCCACGGCTCCACTGGCCGCTCCCAAAGTCGTAGGTTTACCGCGATACATCCATTCGGTAAAAACCCAGGAAAAGGTGGCCGCTGCCGCCGCAATATGGGTGGTCACAAAGGCTGACACCGCCAACCCGTTGGCCCCCAGGGCGCTGCCGGCATTGAACCCGAACCATCCGAACCAGAGAATGGCCGCTCCCATGATCGTCATGGGCAGATTATGGGGATGAAAAGGTTCATGACCATACCCCTTTCGTTTACCGATCACCAGGGCGGCGGCCAGGGCGGCAATCCCGGAATTGATATGAACCACGGTCCCACCGGCGAAATCGAGGGCCCCCAGGTCACGGAGCCAGCCCCCGATTCCCCAGACCCAGTGGGCCACCGGGTTATAAACCAGGGTGCACCAGAGCAGGGTGAAGACCACAAAAGTGGAAAATTTAATACGTTCGGCAAAAGTCCCGGTAATCAAAGCCGGGGTGATAATAGCGAACATCATTTGAAAGATCATAAAGGCTTGATGGGGAATGGTTCCGGCGTAATCCTTGAAAGGGGCGATCCCGACGCCCGAAAGCCCGAACCAATCCAGGCTGCCGATAACGCCTCCCAAGTCTGGACCAAAGGCGTTGCTGTATCCCCAAAGGACCCATTCGATCGTTACCAGGCCCAGGATAATAAAACTGTGCATGATCGTACCCAGCACATTCTTGCTCCGGACCATCCCCCCGTAAAACAGGGCCAATCCCGGGGTCATAAACATAACCAGTGCCGAAGCGATCAAGATAAAGGCCGTATCCCCCGTGTTGATTGCATTCATGATTGATTTCCTCCTTGTTCAATTTCGGATTGCGGATTGCGGAATTAAAAATCACCCCCCCAACCTGTAACCGAATATCCGAGAAAATTTATTTCAATTTTTTTATTACTATTTTCTTTGTCCAATGACAGAGCTAAACTCTCAGGCCCTATGGGGCGCCATTCAACATTATAAAAGGCTTCCTTTAAATTCCGAAATCCGAAATCGGAAATATATTCTCGTATTAAAAAACTGCTGTTACGCTCATCCCGCCCAAAAAGAAATCCTCTTTATTGCTCATGCTGGTCCCTTTGATCCGGTTTTTTGCGTCATCCGACAAGGGCAGGGAATAGGCCACCATGGGCTTGAGGGCAAAATATTTCCCCAAGGGAATGGTTAAGCCCACCGAGATCAGCCCGTCGTGCAAGGCCCGGTATTTATCAGTGGTCGTCAAAAGTTGATTGTCATACCTGACGATTTTATCGGTATCCGAAATCTGATAACCCACCGAGGCCGCCATATCCAGGGTGATGATCTTGGTCAGGTTCAGGGAATGGGACACCCCCAGATTAAAATACCAGCCCGGATAATTGGCGATCTCCCGATAAACACTTAACGTCGGGGTCAGCAAAACATTACCGGCGATTTTCAGAAACAGTTCCTGGGAATCCTCGGCATTATCCAAGGAATAATAAATATAACCTCCGGTTAACTTGGTCGGACCCAACTCTTTCGTATAAGAAAGGGTCAGATCGGTCTCATTCCAATTCATCTTTTCCGTTCCGGTATAATTATCTTTAGTGTCCAGGTTTCCCCAAAGGACTGCCTCAAATCCCATATACCCCACGGTCAGGGTCGGCTGAATCACCAAACTGTGTTTGCTAAATTGATATCCCCGGAAGATATACTGACTTAAGAACGCCGATGAGACCGCAGCATACGGCTTCGGATCTTCATTTTTCTCCTCAGCCCAAACCAACCCGTATGAACCGGTAATTATCAGTAATCCTGCCGTCAGTGCATAAATCTTTTTTGATAACTTCATCTCTCTTTCCTCTCTAATTCCTTTTCTGATCTCGATTTCGATTTTCTCCATTTCAACCTGAATGGTGATCCGGATCCGGTGATCGTTCTGTTTTTATAAAATAAGAGCAGGAACCATGCCAATCGAGTTTGAATTTTAATGTTGTATTAATTACAATAAGTTGCTTCAACTTTGCGTTAATGCCCAACCATTCCCAAGTATAACATTATTGTAATTTATTATTTTTTTATAACAATAATGTATCTTATTTGGAATTGCGAGAGTCCCCTCTCTATTGGACATAAAAGTTGAAAGGGGATGAATTAGAAGGGAAATAAAACAGGTGCGGGAGAAGGGGATTGTCGAAAAAGTTTTTATGTTGGCAGTTTTAGATAGCTTATCCACATAATATAAATTTCGTTTTTACTCCATATTAACATAAAATTCGAAACCGCATGATGGATACCTATTCAATTTAATGTAACTTTTAGCTTTTAATAAATATGATGGGGTGTTAAAATATTTGACAATAATTTGTAGAAAAAGAATTCCGTATATTAATTGTTGGCTGCGAGAATGATCAGACAAGCAACCTCGAACGACATCGCTGCGATCAAGGCGCTTATGAAATCCGAGCCTGGCTTCTGGGATGATTCATGGCGTAACGATGTTCTCGAACGAGGGCTTGCTGCGGCAGACGGTCTCGCCTTTGTGTGGGATGAAGCCGGTCAGATTGTTGGATTTGTCTGCGCCAACGACCTCGGTTTCCGAGCCTATCTGAACGAGCTTGTTATTGCCAGGGAAGCTAGAACCCGAGGGATTGGGACACAACTCGTGCAGAAAATCGAACAGGAACTCAGAGCCCGAGGCTGTTCTGTTCTTGTGTCCGATGTCTGGAGGGATGCTGTGAGATTCTATAGGGCCTTGGGGTGGTCGGAGCCTGACGCGACACTCCTGCGAAAGAAACTGGATGAATAAATCCAGCCAGCCAGTCGTTGCACCGGATCGCCCAAACTGCGGGCTCCCGGTGAACTTTGTGTTCTTCACAACAAAAATAATATGGAAAAAATTGAGTTAAGACCAATCGGATATGTGGCTTCACCGGTAACCGAAAAGGTGGATGAAAATTGGGGTGGAGTCATTTCGCGTATCTTATTAAAACCTGAATATGCCGGGGCTTTGCTTGGGCTCAAAGATTTCTCTCATGCCATCGTTATCACCTATCTTCATCAAGCGCATTATCAAAAAGAAAAACACCTCCAACGGCACCCCCGGGGTTTGGAAAGCATGCCCAAGGTGGGTATTTTTTCCCAGAGGGCAAAAGACCGACCTAATCCTATCGGCGTCACCGCAGTAAAAATCATCGGCGTAGGTGATGATTTTTTAAAGATTCAAGGACTGGACGCCATAAACGGCACCCCGGTTTTAGACATCAAGCCCTATTTCCCGCAGTATGATAAAATAGAAGTATCCATGGTACCCGAATGGGTCAACCAATTGATGGATAAATATTTTTAAATACTTAAAAACTATAGTAATAGCAAAGGCAGAGGGGAAAAAAAGAATATTTTAAAGATCTGACTTTAAAATCATCAAAGAATATAAAAGAAAGTTTCAACACGCAAACCCATCGAACCGACACAAATAAAAATGTGTAGCTTAAGGGCAGCGTTCGACAGAAAGGGAAAAAGCAATGAGAATCGGAAGAAACCTATTTGTCGTGATGATGCTGTTCGCCTGCGTTAGTCCGAGCAGGGGGCAGGAGACGGCGGTCCCGAAGTTGTACCAGGACCTTTATCAGAGCCTGGATGCGCAACTCACTCTGGCGGCAAAAAGTTTCGGCAAGGCGGATACTGCCTATCAGCCGACCTTTGGCGTTGAATTGACGGCGGCCAATGGCAATCGCGGGCTTCAATTGCTGGAGCCGCGTGTGCGCCAGGGGGTTAGCGTGAACCTTGACGCTTTCCAGACACTGGGGGTAAATGGCGTCACAGTGGCAGCGTGCTATCCAATGTTCTTGAAGGACTTCCCAAACTCGGCGGATTATCTGGCTTTCTATAAATTCGTCGTGTCCGAGGCGCGCCGGCGTCACCTTAAGGTGCTTTTCAAAATTGGTGAGGCCTTTCATGATCCCGTGCACGGCCATTTGCCGGTCGGCGAGTTTTACAAGAATCTGACCCCGGAGCGCTTCATGCGGCAAAAACGGGAGATGATTGAAATCGCACTCCGCGAATTGCAGCCGGATTTTCTCACCGTAGCCAACGAGCCGGACACTTCGGCCATGAACACCTCTCTGGATTTCTCACCGGATCATTTTATTCGATACGTGGAGGCCTTCACCAAAGGTCTGACACGCGGAAAGACGAAGATCGGGGCGGGTGCGGGGACATGGAGTCCGCTGACCTATTGGACCCGGCTGGCCACGGAAACGGATGTGGACTATCTGGATATGCATATTTATCCGGTAAACTTCGATTTTTTCACACGTCGTCCTTTGGAAGTTGCGGACCTGGCGGCTAAAAACGGTAAGTCGCTCGTTATCGGCGAAGGCTGGCTCTACAAGAGCCGCGACGGCGAACTCGGCAAGCAGGGGTTGAGCTACGTGGAATTATATTCGCGCGATGTCTTTTCTTTCTGGGCGCCGCTGGACTCCAAGTTCATCGGCGATCTTGTCCAGTACAGCCGCGCCCACCCTGTTGAATATATGTCGCTCTTTTGGGTGCAATACCTTTATGGTTATGTGGATTACACACCGGCACTGGCCAAAGCAGCGCCGGGCGAACTGCAACAACACGGCGTCCTATCGGCCGTAGGCAATATTGTTGCGAAGAAGCCTTCATCAACGGGGAAAGCCTTTCAGCGTTACATCACCGCACCACAATAAGAGCGAGGAGAAATTGGTGTCAAACTTTGATTAGTTACTAAATAAAATCACAAATCAAGGTTTGACCCCAAGCACTTTGATCTCTGAAGGCAGATTGCTTATCGAAAACCGTTAATTCCCAAAGTTGAGACTATATGAATTATTTATTGACAGGAATCAGGATACTGGATCTGACGCGGGTCTGGTCCGGGCCGCTGGCCGGGAGAATTTTGGCCGATTTGGGGGCTGAAGTCATTCATATCATCGGCCGGTCAACTGTTTCGGGAGCTGAAATCCCTCCTGATGACGCCCGAATATTGGGGATCTTTCCGGAGAACGATCCCGGTGAAAGACCCTGGAACCGAAGATCCCAGGATAATGATTTTAATCGTAATAAACTGGGGATGACCCTGGAGTTGAACACTCCCGAAGGGATCGCCATCTTTAAGCGCCTGGTCCGGATCAGCGATGTGGTTCTGGAAAATTTCAGCCCCCGGGTCATGCCCAATTTCGGGCTGGATTACCCCGTATTAAAGGAAATCAATCCCGGCATCATCCTGTGTTCCATGCCGGGCTTCGGTTTAACCGGTCCTTTCAGGGATTATGTTTCCTACGGCACCAACCTGGATCCTTTTTCGGGTCTGGCTTCCCTGATGGGTTATCCGGGTGAGAGTGCCCATATGTCCGGCAACGCCTATCCCGATCCGGCGGCCGCCCTGCACGCCACCGGCGCAATTTTAACCGCCCTCTTTCACAAACAACAAACCGGGCAGGGCCAGCATATCGATCTTTCGCAGGCCGAATCGGCAGTTTGTCTTATCGGGGAAGCCGTATTGGGTTATGCCTTAAATGGAAAAATACCCGCTCGAACGGGAAACCGCCATCCTGTTTTTGCCCCCCATGGCTGTTATCGATGTAAAGGGGAAGACCGATGGGTGGCTATTGCGGTTTCTACTGAAGAGGAATGGCAGGCTTTATGCCGGGTCCTGGGCCAACCGGATTGGATGAAGGATGAAAGATTTTCCGATCCGATCAATCGGCGTAACAATCAGGACGAACTGGATGAATTAATCGGGGCCTGGACCGGGCACCATACCCACTATGAGGCTATGCATATCCTTCAGGAAGCCGGAGTCCCTGCCGGGGCCGTACTGGATGCCGCCGAACTCCTGAACGATGAACAGTTAAGAGCAAGGGGTTTCTTCCAGGAAATCAATCACCCGGAATGCGGCTCCAGGAAATATTGCGGCTTGCCGATCAAAATTTCAGGTACCCCAGAGCCGTCAAAAAAACCCGCTCCATGTCTCGGTGAACATAATCAATATATACTGGGTGAACTCCTCGGCCTATCCAAAGAGGAAATAACTCAGCTTGAAGAGAAAGATATCATCGGAACCCGGCCGATCGATTAACGGACAACCCCTCCCTCCCGTAACTGTTGAAGCGGTTCCGGGGTCTCTTTCAAGGGATATCCTAATTACCTTCTATTTTCGTCCCTCCCATAGCCAGAAAGAACAGATGAGGGTCACCAAGAGAAGGGCCGCCCCGGCTATGCTGAAACTTGGATAAAACCCGAACCGGTCGATAAGATAACCCATGACCGGGGTGAGTACGCCCCCGCTCTCCATGGCCGAAAAGTAGTAGATGCCGAGGATGGTGGAGCGGTTTCTTGCCGTGGTATGGCTGACGAGATAGGATTCCATAACCGGCATACGAACTGCCAGGCATATGCCCAGAACTAAGAGCAGGCCCCAGGTCCCAATCCCGTAGGGAACCAGATTCATCAGGAAGATCACCGGGCCGGCCAGGAAGCAGACAACCAGTAAAACCGGTATTCTTCCGAGCCGATCCGAGAGATACCCTCCGATGGGGGCTGCCCAGAGCCCACCCGAATAGATGATGGATAACAGGGCCGCCGCCGTCTTTTCATTGATCCCGAAATGATCGACCAGGAATAAAGGGATAAAGGATATGGTGGAGATCATGGTTGCCGCCGTGCAGGTGCTTAGGATGATCATGACCACCAATTGCCGATATCGACCGGGGACGGCCATAACGTCGTTTTGGACTTCGCTTCCAGGCGTCTTATCCGCCTTCATCCCTACTCGCCGGCTTAACAAAAAATAAAAAATGATCCCAAAGAGGACTGTCGGAAGAGCCAATCCGATAAAGGCCCCCCGCCAGCCCAGGGCAGCGGCTATGGCCACGCCGATCAGGGGGGCCAGAAAGTAGCTGGAACTGCCCCCGATAATGTGAAATCCCAGGGATCGCCCCAGGTGCTCCGGTTTGACCGAGCCGGATATCAGGGCCGGGGCTGCCGGGTGATATCCGCCGCCCATGAGGCCCATGAGGACCAGGAAGATGACCGTCATCAGGTAGGTTTGTGAAAATCCGACAAAAAGACCGGCCAAAGCCACGCCGCAGATGCCCATGGTGATGAGGATAACCTGCCCGATGCGGTCGGCCAGCCATCCTGCCGGCAGCTGGCCTAGGCCGTAGGAAATGCTGAAGGCCGAAAGCAAAAACCCCGACTGGGTGTAATTGAGATGAAAATCATCGCGAATCATCGGCAGAAAAGGAGTGGGAAGGGCGGTCAGTATATGATGGGCGCAATGGGCCAAAACAAAGAGAGGCACCAGTCCGGAGGAAAAACTGCCTATTGTTGTTCTGTTCGCTTTAATATCTTTCATGGTTGCTTTTTGAATCTCCCTTTTGGTTTCAGGTCTCTTTTTTCAGGATTCCCAATGGGCAGTTCTCCGGTTTAAGATTTTATAAACCTCGATGTTGCAAAAGTCGAGGATGCCGGAAATCCGAGGCGGTAGGGGTGAAAAGGATGAAATCCATTAATCAAACAAAACTTCAATTATCTGCCGATGGATTTTATCCGGCGGAAGAGAGGCATCGATTACGGTAATCCGTTCCGGTTCCTTGCGGGCCAGAGTTAGATAACCACGGCGGATTTTTTCATGAAAAGCCTTGGTCTCTTTTTCAAAACGAGATTCCTTTTGGGATTCTTCGGAATGGTTAATTCGTTCCCAGGCCCGGGCCAAACCGATGTTGACAGGCAGGTCCAGCAAAAAGGTTTTGTCCGGCCATGTGGAATCCAGAATCCGGGGACGCAATTGATTCAGAAGTTTCACCTGTAAGCCCCTGGCCATGCCTTGATAGACAACGGTGGCATCCCAGAAACGATCCGAAATAACCCATTGCCCTTTGGACAAGGCCGGTTGGATTTTTTCGTTCATATGCTGACAGCGGTCGGCCAGATAAAGGAACAGCTCGGCCAGGGGATCCATTTTTTTATTTTTCTGATTAAGTAAAATAGCCCGAATCTGCAGGCCGATATTAGTCGCCCCCGGTTCCCGAGTAACCAGACAAGGGATTTTTCTGTCCTTGAGGACCTTATGCAGCCGCTTGATCTGAGTGGTTTTGCCGGAGCCTTCTATGCCTTCGAAAGTAATAAACATAAAAAAATAGAGTGCAAGAGGTCGAGGGGTCAAGGTTTCAAGTGGGCCACGCAACGCATCGTGATTTTTTAGCCTTTCACTTGAACCCTGGAATCCTTTTCATATAAAGAATTTCCTTTAGAATGGAGAGAGTATAAGGCAAGCCCAATAGGGGGTCAAGGAGAAAAACAATCTGCCCTCCTTCATTTTTAACCCATTAAGTTGCCTCAACTGTTTTCTTCGGAGCAAGAGGACTTTTTTTCAGGGTTGTCCAAAAGGTAACCCGCTGCCTCCATACCGGCCCTGATTATTATGTTGATCGGGGGATAGATACTCACCCATTCCTTTTGGGAATTTTTTTTATCGGCCTGCTTTTAAAAAATGTTTCATCGTTTGCCCCAAAAAAGGATGTCCGGAGTATCTGGGTTGGCAACCCTGAAAAAAAGTCCCCTTGCTCCCGGGCTTGAAACGGGCTTGAAAAAGGTGTTATTAGAAAAAGTGGGGACAAACGGGAGGGGGGCAAGATATCGAACCCGTTGACTTTAGTAGGGACACGGGATATTCTCAAAATATAAAGACAAGAGGACAGAGAAATTTAATGGAGGATGTCATGGCCGGCGAGATTTATCAAAAGTTACGTGAAAAACTGGACCAGTATTCATGCGGTTTTCCGCTTACCGAATCGGGGGTGGAGTTCAAGATTCTTGAAAGGATTTTCACCGAAGAGGAAGCGGAAATGTTCCTCGGTTTGAGCTTACAACTTGAAACACCGGAAAAAATAGCCCGGCGCTTAGGAATCCAACCGGATGTGGCGGCTCCTTTGCTGCAGCGGATGAAGGAAAAGGGAAATGTTTTTTCCTGGCACAAGGACGACACCGTCAAATATGGGGCGGTTCCTTTTGTATTGGGGCTCTATGAGTTTCAACTTAACCGGATGGACAGGGAATTGGCCGGACTGTGCGAACAGTATTTTAAAGAAGCCTTTTTAAAAAGTATTGCTGCGGTTGACCCCCTTATGCGCGCCATACCCATCCACCGCTCACTGGAAGTGTCTCATCCTATTGCCACTTACGAGGATTCCAGGCGGATTATTCAAAACAAGAAAATCATATCCCTGGCCAAATGTATCTGCCGGGTTCAGCAAGGACTCATTGACCAGGGGTGCGGCAAGCCGGTAGAGGTTTGTTTATCGTTTGGGGCATCGGCACAGCATTATATTGATCAAGGCTTGGGACTTCGGATAACGGTTGAGGAGGCCCTGAAGGTACTCGATGCGGCCGAAGAGGCCGGGTTGGTGATTCAACCGACCAACTCCCGGAATCCCGGGGGATTGTGCTGTTGCTGCGGCGATTGTTGCGCCATACTTCGCGCACTGAACGAGCAGCCCCGTCCGGCGGAAGCGGTGGCTTCCAAATATTTTGCCATCATGGATACCGAGCTTTGCACCGGTTGTGAAATCTGCCTGGAGCGTTGTCAAATGGGGGCAATTTTCTTGTCGGCTGAAGGTCTGGCCCAGATCAATCTGGATCGGTGTATCGGCTGTGGCCTTTGTGTGACCAAATGCCCGGCCAGGGCCCTTCACCTTGAAATCAAACCCGAAGGCCAATGGATTGAACCCCCGGAAACAGCCCTGGATGCCCTGACGATGATGGCCCGGAAGCGAGGGAAAGCGGCCTAAAAGCCGAGGAAGTAAAGGATAAAAACATGGAATATCGTCAATTCGGTCAAACGGGCCTGAAAGTCTCAGAGCTGGTTTTCGGCGGCGGCGCCGTTGGGGGACTCCTGATCAATCAGGATGAGGCAACCAAGCGGGCGGCTGTCCGGCGGGCCTTGGAGGCTGGAATCAACTGGATCGATACCGCCCCCTCCTACGGAATGGGACGGTCTGAGGAAGCACTGGGTTGGCTGCTCAGGGAAATCGACGATGACCCCTACCTCTCGACCAAGGTTACCATAGACACCAGAGACTTGGGTGATATCCCCGGGCAGATTGAACGGAGCCTGGCGGCCAGTCTGGATCGCCTTAAACGCAATTCCGTCACCCTGCTTCAATTGCACAATCGGATTGGATCTGTGACCAAGGGGTATATTATCGCCGCTTCCGATATCTTACGTAAAGACGGCGTCCTGGACGGTTTTGAACGGTTGCAGGATCAGGGGCTCATTCAATATTTCGGGATCACGGCCCTGGGTGAAACGCCGAGCATAATCCAGGTGATTGAGAGTGGAAGAATTGCCTCCGCTCAGGTCTATTATAATCTCCTCAATCCGAGTGCGGGATTCCAGGTGCCCCATGTTTGGGGGGCCTTTGATTTTTCCGGTATCCTTGATGGCTGTGAGAAGTTTGGTGTGGCCGCCATGGGGATACGGGTCTTTTCAGCAGGTGTCATTGCCACCGACGCCAGAACAGGCCGCGAGAGACCACTCACTCAGGGGGACACGGTTGAAAGTGAAACGACCAAAGCCAAGGCGGTTTTTGAGAAAATCGGGACCGATTTCGGGACAAGGGCCCAAACAGCCATACGCTTCGCCCTGGCTCAAAAGAGGCTCTACTGCGTTATTTTCGGTCTGGCCGAACTGGACCATCTTGAAGAGGCGATCGCCGCCCAGATCAAAGGGCCTATCTCTCAAGAGGGAATTGAACGTTTGAAGGCGGTCTATGAGAAGGGTGGAGTGCGCCCGGCTTCAGGAAAAGGATCGGATTAGAGCCCCTTGCCCTGTTTCAGGGGGAAAGCAGGAAGCTTTTAAAGAATCGGCAGGCTCTAAGAGCTTGCTTTTCAACAAAAAAAGATTTAACTAAGGGTAAAAAGAGGGCTGATTTAAGGATAAAAATGATTGCCAACTTAATTTGGGATTGATACGATTCCCAATCTTTAAGAGAAAGAAAACAATAATGCTGTCCGTCACCATTATCACCCTAAATGAAGAAAAGAATCTGCGGGGCTGCCTGGAAAGCGTAGCCTTTGCCGATGAGATTGTCGTGCTCGACAGCGGCAGCACGGATTCAACCCTGGATATCGCCAAAGGGTTTACGGACAAGGTTTTTCAGGAACCCTGGAGAGGCTTTGCCGGGCAAAAAAACCTGGTCCAGGAAAAGGCCCATGGCCCCTGGATTTTAAACATCGATGCCGACGAAAGGGTCACCCCGGCCCTGAAAGAAGAAATCCTGTCGGTCCTTCAAGAAACAACGCCCTATATGGGTTTTAAAATTCCCCGTAAAAATTTTTTCTGCGGCCAATGGATTCGGCATGGGGGCTGGTATCCCAATTATCTGCTTCGTCTTTATCGGAAGGAGGCCGGGGCCTTTGCCCAGCGGGAGGTCCACGAACAGGTTGTGGTTGAGGGAAAAGTCGGCACCCTGAAATCCCCCCTGGAACATTACACCTATGCTTCCATCTCCGATTATCTGAAACGAATGGATCGTTATTCCGAGTTGTCCGCCCGGCAGTACTTCCAGGAAGGGAAAAAGGTTTCCTGGCCTGAGATCCTGTTCAGGTCCTGGTACACCTTTTTTAGCATGTGGGTCCTTAAAGGGGGGTTCTTGGATAAATCCAACGGATTGGTATTGGCCGTCCTTTACTCCTGTTATACTTTTTCCAAATATGCAAAACTTAAAGAAAAATTTAAAACGGAGCAAAGGTGTTAAAAAATCTAACCAAAACTATTTGAAATTGGGATGGTCATAGGGGGTCTGGTTTTTTGGGGTTGTCCACCCCCACGCCAGAAGCTTCTTTGCCGGGCCATCGTTTGAACCTAATTCTGAGACAGGCCCCTGGGGGCAGCCAGGACCATTGCCCGAAACAGGCTTGGGTGTATGCTCTGCCTCGAATCAAATTTTGCTGGACTGGCCGGGTTGGAAACTCATAATTACCCTTTGGACAATCCCCAAAAAACCAGATCCCCTATGACCTTTGTATAAAATGTTAGAGATAAATTCTCAGATCTAAGCTGTAAAAATCTAAAATTGTTTACAGGCAACAGAAAACCGCTATGAAGATCCTGCTGATCAATCTTAAACACCTGGGTGATGTCATACTGACCACCCCTCTGGTGGGTTCCTTAAAGGCCTACGATCCCTCCTGCTCCATAACCATGCTGGTGGATAAGGGGATGGAAGAAGCCGTATCCGGAACCCCTATGATCGATGAGGTGCTGGCCCTGGAAAGAAAAGAAACGTTAAAGGAGGAAATGATCAGCCAGTGGCATTTAATTGGGAAGCTCAGACACCATCAATTCGATCTTTCTATCGATGCCGGTGCGGCGGATCGGGGGGCCTTCCTCTCCTGGCTAAGCCGGGCCAAGATGAGGATCGGTTATATCCCGCTTAGGCGAAAACAGGCCTGGCGGGCAAAATTATTTACCCACCCGGTCCCGGATCGAAGTAATTTTAAGCATACCGTCCTGCATCACCTGGATTTGCTTTTACCCCTGGGAATACAGCCGGTCGAAAAAGAGGTCTTGTTCGGTTTTACGTCACAGGATGTTGAGAAAGTCAATACGATCCTCCATAAGGCCTTCACCAGGCTGCCAAAACCTTATGTGGTCATTCACCCCACCTCCCGCTGGATGTTTAAATCCTGGACCCCTCAAGGATATGCCGAAGTAGCGGAATATTTGATTAAAGACAGGGGATGGTCGGTGATCTTAACCTGTGCCCCGGTGGAGGCAGAGAAGGCCTTTCTGAATGAAATCACGGCCCGATCTTCCTTACCTTTGATCAATATTGGGGGAGAGTTAAGCCTGAGAGAACTGGGGGCCTTGATATCCAAAGCGATTTTCTTTTTCGGGGTGGACACGGCCCCGATGCACATCGCCGCAGCTTTAAAAATACCCACCGTGGCCCTTTTCGGTCCTTCTGGGGAGCACATGTGGGGGCCCTGGGGGGAAGGGCACCTGGTTATTAAAAAAAACTGGGACTGCCGCCCCTGCGGCAAGGCCGGATGCGATGATACCGGCATCAGCCGGTGTCTGGTTGAAATCACTCCCGAAGAGGTCATTACGAAGCTGGAGGGTTTTTTCAAAGAAAGGGGTCTGGTTTGAAGATAGCCCTGGTCCGAAAAAAATACTCTCCCTATGGAGGGGCTGAGCGGTATATGGAGGACCTCTCCAATCATCTAGCCAAAGCCGGTCATGAGGTTCATATCTTCAGCCACCTTTGGCCGCTTCAGAAAGATGCCCCGTCTATAATCGTTCATCCGGTGCCGATGATACGCGGACAGGGGCTCCTTGAACTGATGTCCTTTTACCGCAATATCAATCTGGCCTTATCCAAGGAGTCCTTTGATATCATCCAAAGTTCGGAAAAAACCTTTCACCAGGATTTGTACCATGGCGATGACGGCTGTCATCGGCAATGGCTTTTCCAGCGCAGACGGTATGAGCCATTGATAAACCGCCTGGGACTGAGGATCAATCCATTTCATTGGATGACCCTGGTCCTGGAGAAAAGGCTTTTTGAAAAGAGCCCGACCAAATATTTCATGGCTATTTCCAACCGAGGCCGGGAAGAGATCATGACCCATTATCCCCAGGCAAAGGACAGGATACGGGTGATTTATAACGGCCTGGAATTGATAAGCCCCGCCCCTTTGAGGGAACCAAAGGACCGGAGAAATAAAACAGAAAAAACCATCCTTTTTGTGGGGTCCGGATATTTCAGGAAAGGTCTTTTTTATCTCATCGGAGCCCTTCCGTATCTCCAAAAAATAAGGCCGGTCCGATTGATCATTGTCGGAGGCGATAATCAAAAAAGGATAAGGGGGTTGGCTGAAAAGGAAAAGGTAACCGATCTGATCACCCTGATCGGTCCGGTAAAAGAGCCCGCCCCCTATTACCGGGCTGCCGATGTCCTGGTATTGCCCAGCATTTATGAACCTTTTGGGAATGTCTGCCTGGAGGCCATGGCCTATGGCCTGCCGGTTGTTACCAGTAAAGCGGCCGGGGCGTCGGAAGTGATTGTCCCGGGGAAGAACGGTGTGGTGGTCGACGATCCTGCTGATACCAAGGCGCTGGCAGAAGCGGTTGCCCTAGCCTTAGAAATGGATGAGGAAGAGGTCCGAAAGACCGACGAGATGATATTACCCGGGTTTTCCTGGGAAAAACACATTCAAAACCTGACCCGGTTGTATCAAGAGGTCCTTCAGGGGAAAAAAGGCGGGAACCGTGTCCTTTCATCTGACTGATTGGGTTCTTCTTCGGTATATGCACGCCTTACATCAAAAGGACCAAAGGGACCGGTCGTTTAAGGCGGTGGACCCTCAAAAGGTCTTCTCGATTCTGGTGGTCTCCACAACCGGCCTTGGTGATACGGTGCTGTCCACCCCGGCCATCCATGCCGTCCGCCGGACCTTCCCTCAGGCAAAAATTACCGGCCATTTTCATAAAAAATATATCGACCTTTTTAACGGACATCCCCACCTGGACCAAGTGATCGCCTATGAGGGGACTTACAATCGCCGATATAAAAAATTTCTCTCAACCATCAAGGCTTTTCGTAAGGAAAAGTTTGATCTGGTCTTTATTTTTCACGGAAATGATCCCCAGGCTGTTCCCATGGCCTATTTGTCAGGGGCCCCGGTGATTCTCAGACGCCCCTCTACCGGAAAATTTGCCTTTTTATTATCCAATCCCCAAGGGGAAGAAGATTACTTTTCAGAACATGCCATCATCGGGAGATTGAAAACAGCCCAACTGGCCGGATGTCCCGTCGATGACCGCCGAATGATCCTTTCTCCAAAGGCGTTCAATTTCGATGAGCTTAATAAATTTTACCGGGCGATAGGGCTGCCGGCGGATTCCCCAAAAGTCGCTTTTCAACCAGGTGCGTCTTACGCCTATAAATGTTGGCCGGAGAGCCGTTTTATTGATTTAGGCCGAAAACTTCTCAAAAAGGATCCCAGGCTGACCATCCTGATCCTGGGTAACCGAAAAGAAAAACAGCTCTGCAACCGTATTTTTAAAGGGATGGATAGCCCGAGGGTGTTTAATCTGGCCGGGAAACTTTCCATTGGAATGATAACGGCCCTGATCAAAGAGTTGGGTCTCCTGGTGACCAATGATACCGGACCGCTGCATATCGCCATTGCCCTGGGGACTAAAACCGTTTCCTTTTTTGGGCCAACCAGTCCGGACCTGTTCGGGCCTCTGCAGGATTTAGAACGGCATTGGGTTTTTTATCAAAAACCGGACTGTGAGCCCTGTCTTCTGAAGAAATGCCCTGATCCCCATTGTCTCACAAGGTTACCCGTTGATACGGTACTATCGGCCTGTGAAAAACAGCTTTATGAAAATGAATGACCTCCTGCATCGATTTTTGCGAAAGGTGTACACCCTCCTGTTTCTTCATCAATGGAAAGAAATCATTATGCCCATTGATCCAGGCCGGATCAATAAAATCCTGATTATCCGCAATGATAATATCGGGGACGTGGTCTGTACCACCCCGTTTATTGAAAATCTGAGAAAGGCTTTCCCCAAAGCCTTTCTGTCGATTCTGGTGTGCCGTTTGACCGAGGATGTGGTCCAGGGGAATCCCGATCTGGACCACGTATATGTCTATGACAAATCAAAACATGGCCGGTATCAAAGTGTCTGGGTGGCCTGGTGGAAGCAATATCAGGTGCTGCAGGAGATACGCCGGGAACAATTCGATCTGGTTCTGGGGGTCCGACTGGTCTTTACGGTTTCACAGGCCTGGATGGCCTTTTATTCCCGGGCCAAGTGGCGTATCGGTCGAATCCCGGGACCCAAAGAGAAGAAGTTCGCCTTTTTCTATACCCATTTTATTCCCGTCCCCGATCACCCAAAGCATGAAATAGAACGGACCCTGGATTTTTTAGAACCTTTGGACGTGAAAAAAGGGCCGGCCCGATTATTTTTTCCTTTGACCTCTGAAGCCGAAGATCACGTTTCCCACTTTCTTGAAGAAAAAGGACTTCAAGAAAAACACCCCCTTATTGGAATCCACCTGACCAGCCGCCCGGAGGTAGGAAAAACCTGGGCCGACGACCGTTATGCCGATCTTTTAAGGACCCTAAAAAACAGAGGAGACTTTGACGTCGTTTTCAGTTACGGCCCGGATCAAACCGAAACCGCTCAACGGATATTGCAGGCCCTCAACTTCCCTCAACCGCATTTTTTATCTTCGGATCTTAAAAAATTTGCAGCCTATGCCCGGGCTCTGGACCTCTTAGTGACCGTTGATGGCGGTCCCATGCATATCGGTGCGGCTTTGGGAACCCCGATGGTGGCCCTGTTCGGGAAGGCCGACCTCTTGGAATGGGCCCCCTGGGGAGAAGGGCATCTGGTGCTTGGAAAAGGAAATGCTTGTGATAATATCTCTGTAGAAGACGTACTAGCCGCTTTAGAACTTCAATTGGAAAGGAGTAAAAAAAATATTAGAATCCAGAATCCAGGAGTCAGAAGTCAGAATGAGGCTAAAACGCAAAATAGGATATAAAGTTTTTATTTTCTATTGGCTTATGGGTGGACCACTGCAAAAACATGACCCTCTATTACCCTTACGTGGAATGTTAGAGATAAATCCTCAGATTAAAGGGTATTGGGTTCCTGTTTTTTTCTGGCAGTTCCGCTTAAGGCGGTCCCCACTAAAAACCAAAACAATAAGGCGTTGTCATCCACATAAAAATCGTCAAACAAGTTTCGGCTAAAAAAGCCGATCACCATGATTCCCGTTGCCAGGGCCGTCATTCCCGGCCAGGATGAAATCCCTTCCTTGGATCTTTGGTATAGAACATAAAGAATACGAATCACCAGCCAGAGAAATATCAACAATCCCTGCAGACCGGTTTGAAGGAAAACATTTAAAAAAGTGTTGTGAGCGTGCCAGAGTAAAGGTTGATGCCGGGCACGAAAGTCGGGAAAAGCCTCTGAAAAGCTGTACCTCCCAAAACCAATGCCCTGAAAGGGTTTTTCCTGGAGGAAGGTAAAGCTCAATTTCCAGACATCAACCAGATCGCCCCCGGTTCCTCCCATCGGTTGCGAGACAGCCCCTTCTGTTGACGGAAGTCTCTCTCCATGGAACCAAACCGTTCTGGGAACAAACAAGAAAAAGACCAACAAACCAAGGGCCAGGACCAGGACAATCCGTTTCCATTTGAAAACAAATCCCAATACAGCCACTTCTATGGCTACCGCCAGCCACATGGCCCGCCCGAAGGTAATATAAATGCAAAACAGATTCAAAAGGATTAGACCCCAGAGGACCCAGCGAAATTTTTTCAAAAGGGGTGAAAAACTCCCGATCAAAAGAAAAGGGAACATGGTAATTAAATACGTTCCAAAAGAGCCGTATCCGGAGTGCAGAGAACGGGCCCTAATGGTAAACGCATACAGACTGCCCCCTTGAGCATAAAAATCCAGGAGATCAAAAGAAACCATCAGGATATTTCCAAAAATCAATGTCAGATAGACTTGCTTAAAATGATCTTCCTGATTTAAATTGAAATAGACCAGATAATAAACAACCAGTCCTTTAAGAATCTCCCCTGTAATTTCATTGAAACTATACCTTGGGTTAACCGCCCAGACCAAAGATAAAAAGGCCACCCCCACCCAGGCCAAAAGAGGCCAGTCCAGGGGGGTTCTTTGAAATAGGGCCCGCTTGTTCAACACCATGATCATAACCCAGAAAAAAACAGCCGAACCCAGGGTTATTTCTCGAATAGAAGTAATAAAGGACAGAGGGATGGAAAAAAGAAAAAGAAGCAAGGAGATCCTTAAGCCTCCTTGAGCAACAGGAAGAAACCGTTCAGGAAACTGGTTCGAAATTAAGGGGGATTTTTTTTGAACGGAAAAATTCATATTAAAGCCTCAGACCGGCATGGGTCGGGGAACACAAAATATGAAAAAATCCCCCTTCCCTCCCCTCACCGGTGGGAGGGAGGGAAGGGGGGCAATTATCGGAATAGTCGGAGTCCCCTTTAAGCGGGTTTTTTATTTTCAGGGAAAAGATTCCCCACACAAAGAGATAGTGATAATCCCAACGGACGTTTCCGTCAAGAATCTTTTTCGGTTAGGTAATTGAAGCTCCCTGCACGGTGCAGTCCCGCAGGGCGGGATTCCAGGCAGGGAAGGTGTTTATTGGGGCAGTTCGCTCGCTAACTCCCGCAGTCCCGCTGAAAGCGGGACGGGGAATGCGCTCGCCAGGCATGTTCCGGTTCAAGCCGTTCGATTATTTTCTTTTTCCAAAACCTTATAGGTCATCATCCCTAATTTTATGGATATATCCTGATTCATGACCACCATATTTTGCGGGGCCTTGATTGACCTCGAGGCCATATAGAGTACTGCTTTCATGCCGATTTTCCCCAGACGGTCGATGACCGACTGAACTTCCGGCGGCGGCAGGGCTATAATGGCAATGTGATCTTCTTCAGGGTTGATTTTCTCTTCAAGTTGATCGAGAGGATAAACCACAGTCTGGTCATCGATGTCTTTTATCAGGTCAGGTTCTTTATCAAAAATCTTTCTTATCGTAAAATTATTATCTTTCAGAGTCTGAGAATTGATCAGCACATTGCCGAATTGGCCTCCTCCTATGATTACCAGACCCCACTTCCGGCTGAACCCCAGTATTTTGGCCAGTTCCCTTTTTAAAGATTGAACATCATAACCTACGCCCCGGCAACCGAAGGTACCAAAAAAAGACAAATCCTTTCTCACCATAACCGGGGAAATACCTTCGATGTCGGCCAAGCTCATCGAGGTGGTACGTTTGACGGCTTGTTTTTCCAATCTATTTAACGTCCTATAATAAATGGAAATACGCTGGATGGTAGAATCGGATATCTTTTCTGTCTTTGATCTTCCCTTGTCGGTATTTTTAATGGCTTCCATAAAATTAAATCTCCATTTATTGGGTCCTCATCCGGAAAAGATACTTTCGGCCGAGTGGGCTCAGCCATCAGCTTTCGGGTGTCAGCAAAGACCTTTAACAACCATAGCTTGGCTAACTGCTGATCGCTGAATGCTGAGGGCTCCATCTGGAAATCTTAAATTTCCGGATGGACACTAATTTAATAATTTGCAAGGTCTGTACCAAGCCAGGGTTGTGCCTTGTATTCCCTTAAGCGTTTTAAAATAGGCTGTTTTTTCAAAAAGGAACCTTCCGTTAGGGGAACTTAAGAAGGCCATGCTCCTCCAGAGAGTAAAGTTCCTTTTTGCACTTTGTAAAAAAGCCGCTCGATTGGCGAGGAGCACTTGCCCCCCCTTTCTTTTGCTGTAACTGTTTCTTATAGTCCCATTTTCGAGATCGGTAATGAGTGGGGTTTTTCATGGTTGCCAACCCAAAACCTTTGAGCCATCTTTTCCCGGATGAATTTTGAACCGTCCTTTTAAGGCAGGCCGACTCCAAAAGGCCCCCACCGCTGCCGGGCAAACCGGTCTTTCAACCGGCCAGGTTTTAAAAATTGCAGGGGACCGGGAGAGTGGCGGGGTGGACTTGTCCTCCCAGGTTTTGTATAGTGAACGAAAAAAGAAAACGGAGGACTAATGAGAAAGACAAGTCGTTATGGCCTATTAGATATGCTAATGGCCCAGGGTGTCCCCTATATCTTTGGAAACCCCGGTACCACGGAGCTTCCCTTTATGGATGGAATCCAGGACTACCCCCAATTGAAATATATCCTGGCCTTGCAGGAAACCACGGCCATGGCCATGGCCGATGGATATGCCCGGGCCACAGGAAAACCCAGTTTTGTAAACCTTCATGTTACCGCAGGCATAGCCAATGGGCTTTCCATGCTCTATGATGCTTTCAGGGGAGGGACCCCCATGGTGGTGACGGCCGGGCAATCCGATACCCGGATGCAACTGAACGAACCGATTCTCTGGAGCGATATGGTGACCCTCTGCCGACAATATACCAAGTGGAGTGCCGAAGTCCGGCACGGGCGGGATGTGCCCCTGACCTTGAAACGGGCCTTTCGAACCGCCGCCACACCACCCACCGGTCCGGTTTTTCTATCGCTTCCCATGAATGTCCTGGATGAGACAGACGATCTGGATCTGACTCCCCCATCACCGGTCTATTCACGGCTTCATCCCGATCCGGAAGCCGTGGAGAAGGCCGCGGAATTACTGGCCGGATCAAAGAACCCTCTGATGCTCGTCGGAGACCGTCTGGCCCAGGCCGGCGCCGTAGCCGAAGCCGTACAGGTGGCCGAAACCCTGGGTGCCGCGGTTATGGCCCTAAGCTTTTCTGAAGTCAATTTTCCAATGGGTCATTCCCAGTTCGGCGGCATGTTCGATCCGGACTCCTCCAGGGCCCAAACCCTCTTGGGAAAATACGACGCCATTCTGGCTGTCGGTTGTCCCTTGTTTCAACAGTTCGTTTATAGCCCGCTGGTTTTTACGGGAAAAGAACGGATTGTCCATCTGGATGTGAGTGCCTGGGAAATAGAAAAGAACATACCAGTCAAAGTCGGGGTCTGGGGTGATATCTGGATCGGGCTCCAGGTCCTGGAAAGGTCTTTACGACAATTTATGAAAGAAGCCGGGTTGGAGGCAGCCAAGAGAAGGGCCGCAAAAATGGGGGCCTTAAGGTCTAAAACACAGGCGAGCTATGTAGAGAAAGTCCGGCAGAACTGGGATCAAAGGCCTATGGACCCCCGCCGCTTATTTTTAGAGATGAAAGAGGTCCTGCCCAAGGAGGCCATCATTGCCAGTGAGGCCATCACTTCAACCGGCCCTCTTTTCCGGGCCATGGATTTTTCCGAGCCGGGAAGTTACTTCAGTATAAGGGGCGGTGCCCTGGGTTGGGGGATCGGCGGAGCCCTGGGGATAAAGCTGGCCAGACCGGACCGCCCGGTGGTGGCCGTTATCGGAGACGGCTCGGCCATGTACAGCATCCAGGGTCTCTGGACGGCAGCGAATTATAACCTGCCGGTCACCTATGTCGTTTGCAATAACCGCAGCTACCGTATCTTGAAATATTATATGAACAGTTACTACCTTCCCTCACAAGGCCTGAGCGAGCGGAAAAGCACTTATCCCGGTATGGACTTCTTGGACCATCCGCTGGATTGTGCGGCCGTGGCCCGGGGCTTCGGTATCCGGGGATTCAAGGTGGAGGATCCGGACGACCTGAAACCGGTCCTTCAGAAGGCCCTGCACCTTGGGAAACCCGCACTGGTGGACGTCGACATCCAACCCGGCCGATTCTAAGAGGAAAAAAATTTTCCCTGACATCCAAAATTCAAAAATGTTTGGTATGGATTAGGTTATCCTTCCATAGCCGGTGCATTCTGGAATCGGTAATACCCGGCCAGTCTGTATAGGGCCCGGGCGGCACCGGTGAGTGTCCCATAAACGGGAATCCCCTTGTTGGGAAGCTCCACTCTGAGTTTGCTGCGCAGTTCGCTCTCCCAGGGGTCATTGGCAAAGGAATGGAATACAAAGGCGATGGGTTTGCCGGCAGGGTTGTTTTTGGCGAAATCACACAAATACTCAACCATTTTGTCCACCTGCTCCAAGCCGACATGTCGGGCCATATCCAGGTGCGGCATGACAATGAGCATATCGATCATCGGATCGGCGGCCACCGACTCCATTTCCCGTGCCAGGTTGGCCACATTGCGAAAAACCAGGCCGGTGTCCAAAGGATTTCGGATGCTTGCCCCGGCCAAGGAAATGAATTTCTTCAGCTCATTCTGTGTACCCTGACTCAGGGGTGGTACATCCAGCCCTTCTCGACTGCATGTATCGGCTGCCGCCACACTCGTACCGCCCCCAAGTCCCATCACCGCAACCCTCTTGCCCTTTGGCGGCTTCATATAGAGAAAAGACATGGCCATTTCGGCCATCTCTTCCAAAGAGAAGACCGGGACCGCCCCGGTTTGAGCGAAGAACCCGCGCCAGATGGCCTCCTGACCGGCCAATGAAGCCGTGTGGGATGCGACGGCCCTTGAGCCATGATCCGTAAGTCCCGCCTTCCAAATAATAACCGGTTTGTTCCGGTTGATTTCCCTCACCTGGCTCCACAGCTTTCCTCCGTCCTTAATCCCTTCCAGATACATACAGATAATTTTTGTCTCCGGATCCGTGGCCAGATACTCCAGGAAATCGGTGCTGTCCAATACATAGGCATTACCAAAGCTGATGACCTTACTGAAGTTAACGCCGTAGTTCGGCCCATAGTGGGCATACCAGTTACAATGCCCGCCGCTCTGGGATAGAAAACACACGGAGCCGCTCTTTCTGGGCAATTGGTCAAAGGTTCCGATCCCTGCCGACGGCACATATAAACCCATGCAATTGGGCCCGATGAGCCGCAGTTGACCGCGTTGAGCAATCTCCCGGACCTTCCGGCCCAACTCAACCCCTTCTTTTTCACCGGTCTCCTCAAAACCTGCCGTAAAGGCATGAATGTTCTTGGCGCCGGCTTTGATGCAATCTTCAAGAACATCGGGCAGTGCCTGGGCCGGCACAGACACAATCACCAGATCAACAGGCTCAGGAATGGCCGATATCGTCGGATATGTTTTGTAACCCAATACTTCTGAGGCCTTGGGATTGACCGGGTATATCCGCCCTTTAAAGCCGAGCTGCTCGTGACTGGTGATAAAGGCCGGACCGCCCGGGGCCCAGGGTGCCCCTCGTTTGGCCTCGGACGATACGCCGACAATCGCTATTGTTTTTGGATGAAAAGCCCTTTCCAGTTCCGCGTCCCAAGGCATTTATAAGCTCCTTTCCAAACTCCGGCTAATCCGCTGGCCTTTTAGCTGTTGATTGATAAGTATTTCTTTTTTGATGAAGGAAGTATAAAATGGGGAAGAATTATGAGTCAAGGGGAAAAACAGGTAACTTAACCAGAGAGGCCCAATGAACTGGAAAAAATTGATCACCCTGGACAATCAATTTCAGGCCGATCTTCTGACCGACGCCCTGGGTAAGGCCGAGATTCCCTTCCTGGTCAGGGAATATAAAGATACCGCCTATGACGGACTCTTTGTGACCCAAAAGGGGTGGGGAACGGTTATGGTGGAAGAAACCAAGCTGGAAGAAGCCAAGTCTATTTCGAAAGATCTTCTCGGTTCTTAAATGGATTATTGAGGACGTATTGGGGACGGTTGTCCCCAATTATACAATTAAAATTATGTAACATCCGGGCATCTATTTTCGTTCCACGAATTCCACAATATTTCCATCCGGGTCTTTGACCATGGCAATGCGAACGCCGGGTCTGATCTCTCTTTCAGCGACCGTAAATTCTATGCCGTTTTTTTTCAGATCATTGCAAAGCTGAGAAAGATTCTCTATTACGAAGGTGACATATCGAAATCCTAATTGCTTTTCCAAGCCGATGGCGCCGCCGGGCGGCACTTCCTTTGGTTCGATCAGTTTGAAGTCGCTTTCGCCGAAACGGAGCCTATGCATAGTCCCAAACCATAAGGGCATCGTTCCCACAAACTCCAACCCCAACAGGTTCTGATAAAAATTGAGGCTTGCCTTGATGTCGCTGGAGATCAGGCCGATATCCAGAGAATTTTTTGCCGGTTTCATCATCTTGTTTTATTCCTTTCAGATTAGGATGGATAGTACTGTAGCATAAAAGAGAAAATAAATTGATCAATTTTATGCAACTTCGAGGGAAACACTCAGTTGATGGAGGGCGGAAAGCGCTCGGATTGCCTTCTCCGGCGTGGGGAAGACGGGGATCCCCTGATCCTCCAACCATTGAAGGGTTTCATGGGTTCCCGACTCTATGCCGGCCACCCATAGCGCCAGGGGCTTGCCCAGGGCAGGAGCACGGTGGAACAGCTTGAAAAGTTCCTTGGGCAAAAGCAGGATTTGTTCGGGAATCTGGAGGTGAAGGGCATCTACGTTCTCGTCCTCGCTCATCGCCGCAATCAGGGTCTCGTAAACCCGGAGCGAGTCGTTAAACTGCAGGGCAACGCCGAGGTCGAAGGGGTTGGCCGATATCTCCCAGGGGGGAAAGATTGATTTCAGTTTTTTTGAAGTCCTTTCGTTTGCCTTGGCCATCTTCAGGCCCTCCTGTTGAACGAGGTCCGTCATGATTACGGCCTCCCCTCCCGGGAGGGCGGCCACAGTGATGCGGTCCCCCTTGAGGGTTAGAGGACCGAAGCGCTCCAGGGCCCTTACCAGATCAAAGAACTCCTCGACGCTATAAGCCCGGATAGCCCCGCATTGCTTCAGCAGTCTGTCGAAGACCCTATCGTTGCCCTTCACCATCACGCCGGTATGGGAAGCAGCGGCCTTCGCCCCTTCCTCTGTTCGGCCCGATTTGAGGACTATGACGCGCTTCCCCAGGGCAGAGGCTTGATGGATGAGTTCCAGGAATTTGCGACCATCCCCTTCCAGGCTCTCCATGTGGAGACCGATGACGCGGGTCGTGGGGTCAAAGACGAGGTAGGACAGGGCATCCACCTCGTTCAGATCCATCTTGTTGCCGAGGTCGATGAGCTTATTCAGATGAAGGTTGAAGGCCGAGAACATCCAGCGGAGGCGCGGTTCGTAAAGACCGGACTGGAAGATCAGGGAGAGACCGCCCGTCTTGAGCCGTTCGATGGGGTGGAAGCTGATGGCGAAGTTGTGACGGGGATTGATGGGGCTGAGGGCGTTGGGGCCGATAGCCCGAATCCCGCTCTTCCTGACAAGTTCGAGCATCTGCTGCTGTATTTTTCTTCCCTCTTCTCCGATCTCGGAGAAACCGCCGGCGACAAGAACCACCCTCCTGATGCCCTTCTCGATGCATTCCCGAAGGATCTTGGGGGTCTGAGCATGACCAACGGCGATCACGGCGAGGTCGACGATCTCCTCAATGCTCGTGACATTGGGGTAAGCCTTCACCCCGAGGATCTCCTTTTCCGTTGGGTGTACCGGGTACATCCTGCCCTGGTAACCGAGCTTGACCTGATTGCCGACGAGATTGTAGCTCGGCCTTATTGGGTTGGATGAGGCACCTATCAGGGCAACGCTTTCGGGATAGAAGAACTTGTGGAGAGAATGATCGGTGATGCCTTCCATGTTTCGTCACTCCCTAAGATCGTCTGGCGATGGGTTAGATTGACCGGTTATTATAGGAGGACCGCCTTTCGGCATGGCCGCGTGACGTGAAATTTAGTCCGGGACTGAGTATAATGAAAAAGGATTAGGGAGTCAAAGAAAATGGCTCTCGAAGTTGTAAAAAAATGATCGATATATATTTTTTTTATGCAACTTCGAGGTGAAGGCTGAAACAAGATTCCCGCGCAGTGTGGAACTGGGGGTAGGTAAAAATAAAGTAATTTTTCTTTAGATTCATCCCCAAGATTTCTAACCGATTATCCAGCCATTCCTTTCCGACTTTGGAAAACAGGTTATGTCCTTTCTTCACGAACTGTCGAACATGAATAGGGAGCGCATTCCCCGCAGTTTGCTGCGTGGGCCTATGTCCCGTCTTAAGCGGGATCTGCGAGCGAACTACCCGGTCAGACCAACGGCCTGACTTAAGGGTCGGCGAACGCCGACCGGATATAAACATTTTCCTTGCATGGAAGATTCCCTGCACTCCGTTGCGGGAGCTATTCCCGCGCATTTGGTGCAGGGAGCTTCAATTAAAAATCGACAATACTTTATTACAATTGCCTGAGCCCAATTAAAATTAATGCTTCGCGACAGCGACGGCAGTTTTTTGCCGGAACTCTTCTGGTCCGGCAAAAAAGTCCGTGTGCTTCCGTATGGGTCCGTGGCTGATCAAGCTTAACCGCGACATCCGTGCCAAAACAGCCTCTGCCTAATAACTTTCTTGACAAATTATATAGTTATGTTAATTAGTTCCAAGTAACCTTAATCTTACAACATTCTTCCTTTAGATCTTGAGGAGATTCATGGCTCGAATCCATATCTCAAAAGAGCCACCCATTCAAACAGTCGTCATTTTTGACCGGCCAATTAACTTTTTTATTGATGAACCTCATTGCTCTCGCTGAACCCGCAGAGACGGCAGGGTTTGAGTATTGGAGGAAAATGAAATGAACATCCCACTCACCCCGATTCGATTCCTGGAAAGAACTCTGAAAATCCACAAGGGAAAACCCGGCGTTGTTTGCGGAGACCGTCGTTTTACCTATGGCGCATACGGGGAACGGGTCTATCGGCTTTCCAACGGTCTGCTGAGTCTCGGCATACAAAAGGGGGACCGAATTTCGTACCTTGGATACAACTGTCACAGGCTCCTGGAAGCCTTTTACGGCATCCCGCAGATCGGCGCCATCCTCTTACCGCTCAATATCCGGCTGGTCGCCGACGACTATGACTATATCATCAACGAATCCGAGCCTAAAATCCTGTTCCTGGACAGGGACTTCATTCCCCAGATCGAATCGATAAGGGGGCATATCCCCTCCGTGGAGAAGTTCATTCTCCTGGGTGAGGGCGGTGACAATCCCGACTGGATCAACGGCACCTACGACGAGCTGCTGGAAGGGTCTTCCCCCGATCCGCCTTACCCTATCGAAGCCTACCCGTTTGAAGAGGACGACACGGCGGAGATCTTCTATACCAGCGGAACCACGGGCCGGCCCAAGGGCGTCATGCTGACGCACCGCAACCTCTACCTGCATGCCCTGGCGCTCCTGGCCTCGTCCCCTATGGACGAGACCGACATCCAGGTTCATCTGATCCCGCTATTCCATGTCAACGGGTGGGGCACGCCCCATTACCTGACGGCCATGGGCGGGACTCATGTCATGCTCCAGAAATTCAACCCTTCCGAAACCTTGAAAATCATCCAGCGGGAGAGGGTGACGCGGTTCTACATCATCCCCACCATGGTCAACGCCATTCTGGGATTGCATGATCTCAAGAAATACGACCTCTCCAGCGTGAGAAGGATCCTTATAGGCGGCGCGCCGCCTCCTACCGGCATGATTGATCGGGTTGAGGAGGCCTTCGGGGCCCTTACCTCCACGGCCTTCGGCATGACCGAAACCTCCCCCTTGATCGCCTGGCCCGAACTGAGTCCGCATCTGGACCAGGCGACCCGTACCTTTCGCGCCAAGCGAACCTGGGGGTTTCCTATGGTGGGGGTGGAGTACCGGATCGTGGACCCCAAAGGAAACGACCTCCCCTGGGACGGAGAATCGGTAGGGGAACTCCTGGTACGCGGCGACATGGTCATGAAAGGGTATTACCAGAGCCCCAAGGAAACGGCCGAGGCCCTGAAGGACGGTTGGTACCATACGGGAGATCTGTGCGCCATGGGACCGGACGGGTCTCTTTATGTGAAGGACCGGCAAAAAGACATTATTATCAGCGGGGGGGAAAATATCTCATCCCTCGAAGTGGAAGCGGTGCTCTATTCCCACCCGGATATTCTCGAGTGTGCGGTTATCTCCAAACCGGACGAAATGTGGGGGGAAATCCCCCTGGCCTTCGTGGTGCCCAAACAGGGATCCAATATCTCCCCCGAGGAGGTGATTGAGTTCTCCAGAAAGCACCTCGCCCATTTCAAGGCGCCAAGGGAAGTTCGCCTGATCAGCGAGTTTCCCAGGGGAGGCACCGGGAAAATCCTTAAATCGGTCCTGCGCAAGGACCTGCGATAAAGCGGGACATCCTTATTTTTCTAGTGATCTTAATAACCTGGAAAAGAGTACTTATAATTGCCGAATTCAAAGAAAATTGAGTATCTCATTATTGGAGGATAGGCTGAACGGGATTGGGGGTCTTGAACGTTGCCTTGTATGCATAACTGGTTAACGGTGAGGGTTTTGTTCTTGGCCCTTGTTGAAAAAAACTGAGAGTCAAGAGCAGACTTGACCCATCAGCTCGGAGTTTGATGAAGGACTCTTCAACCAAAGAGGTACAGCCCTGACCGGGGCTCACCTGAAAAGGAGGACTGTTATGGAGAATCAGGTCAAGCAAAGGCTGGCCCATATTTGTATATTGGTTAGAGACATTGATCGGGCCATCGAACATTACTCCCGTATTCTTGGAGTGGTTTCCCCCTCGTTATTAAATCAACCAATCGTCAAAGAGGAACGTTTCGCAGGAAAAGACCGCTACCTGACCACATTTTTCCGTGCTCTCAATGATGGTTGTGATATTCAACTCCTTCAGCCTCTGGAACCCGGATCACCTATCTACAATCGTCTGGAAAAATATGGAGAAGGATTACATCATATTGCCTTCGCTTCCACTCATCTGGAGGATACTTTTCGTCAACTGAAGGAAAAAGAGGTAACGTTGCAAGGGGATCAATTCAATTATGATGTAAATAGCCCCGATACACGGTGGGTATGGATAACTCCCCAATATGCCCATGGGGTTTTGATTGAAGTGATGGATGAATACAAGGACCATATTGGCTGAAGTTAATCGAAACGGTCTGGAGAGACCCCTACCCCTATCACACAGCCCTTTAAGGGTTTTTAAGCGGCCATCAGGACTGAAACGAAAACCGATACCACCCGGGGATCAAATTGGGAACCGGCCTTTTCCTGGATGACTTGCAAGGCCTTTTCCTTATTCCAGGCAGCCCGGTAAGGACGATCGGTAGTTAAGGCATCGTGAATAATTAGGGACGTCCTTAAATAAGTAAATAACTCAATCTAATAGGCTATAATCAGACTCTTTAGCGATACTTTCGCCTCTTCTCACAGCATATACCACTACGAGAGTTGTTATGTTCAATCGCCGGGCAAGTTCTGTCAAAGGATAGCCCAACTCTCGTGCCGCCCAGTAGCAGCATAATCCTCTGCCATCCGCCCTGGCCTTTATCCGACTCCTTGAAAAAAGGCCCTCCCGGTCTATCCGCAATTGGCCTGTCAAGTTATTTACTTATTTAAGGACGTCCCCTATTCCTCCCCAGCGGGCCGCGATCGGCTTGAGCGACGGGTTGGGCTTCATTTAAGAAGCATTGGTTTTCAATATTTCAAGAGTACTCCACTAGCCTGTATTCAATCCGATATGGGTATCCCAAGCTTTTCGAACAGATTCAGTATTTCCTGATTTTCCAAACTTGATACAACGCCATAGAGGCTTGGAATCATCACTACCGGGTACTCTCCTTTTTCATTTGCCATATGCATTTGGGGCACAAATACAGGCTGAAATCGTGAACACAATGCATGTACGTATCCAGTTTCAACGGCAACAATTGGACCGCCGCTGTTCCCATAATTAAGCGCTTTATCTAAAACATAATGCTTTGTATCACCACTGGTCATTATAATATTGGTTTTTTCTAAGTCCGAGGAAACAATGGCAGATGTGAGTCGTGGGCTTAGTTGTGTGGTTCCAATAACAGCAGAACCATTTTTTTTAGCTATCCCTGTGGAAAGAGGATAGCCGAAAGAATAAACAGGTTCTCCCATTTCCAATGGTCTTTTAGAAACAGGTATAAAAGGAAACTCAGTTTTACCCTTTAACCATTCTTTATTTGAATTTTTTGGAAAATCTACCTTCAATAAAGAAATATCATATCGTGGGAGCACATACAGTAGCTCAGGAAACTGACACATTGCTCCTATTATACCGGCAGTATGTTCTTTCATTAGCCATGCTTTATCTATATCACTCCTTTGTGGACCATCAGAATTGCCATTTTCTGACGTAACATGCGCAGCAGTAACAAACCATCCATCAGGTGAAATGAAAAAGCCTGTCCCCGTTGGCATTGGCATGTCATGCGCTGCTTTATTTGGAAGCTCAATACAAAATGTTGCTTCTCGTACGCGATGTAATGATTTTCTAATCATTGGTGTTTAATATCTCCCTGCCCAACGCTGCTAATCAGCCGCGCGGCTTTTTGCGTCGGCTGCATTAGCCTTGTTCGCCCCTCTCTGTACAATGAGCAGTTTCGTCACCCGTCAATGTGTCACTATTCTTTTGGACTCCAATTATCTGCTTGCTTAATGGCTTCAGACACTTGACTTTCTGTCATAGATTCCCGCAGAATTTCTAATCCCTTCTGGGCTTTACGCAGCTGAGCCCCCTCCAAAGGATAAAGCCATAAAGTGGTTTCAGAGTGGCCCATCCTTGCTTCTGTCTTGGCTCTTTCGAATACCAATTTCTGTTTTGCTCCTGCGCCTGTGGATAGATAGAGCCATTTATACGCCTGAACCAAATCTCTATTTACGCCATCCCCACGCACGTAGCTACTGGCCATGTTGAACATAGCTAAAGGGTAACCATGATCCGCTGACTTACGAAACCACCTGGTCGCTTCCCGGAGGTCCTTCTTCAGCCCTACACCGTTTAGGTACCTTACGCCCAAGTTGCATTCGGCCTGCGGTGCCTTTCCGCTTTCGGCGGCGCTCCTAAGCCACGATGTAGATCGAATCGCATCCCTTTTCACCCCTTCCCCCAAGATCAACTTTAAGGACAAATTATACTGGGCCGGAGGATAGCCTTGAGTGGCCGCCTTTTCGTACCAGTAAACTGCTCTCCGTTGATCCCTGGGAACACCAATGCCTTTGTCATAGAAACCTGCTATCTCGTTTTGTGCTTTGGCATGTCCTTGCTCAGCTGCAGATAGGTACCACTTTGCAGCCTGAACATAGTCCTGATCGACATCAAGGCCAATGGAGTACCGAAATCCCAGCTCGTCCTGCGCTTCTGGATTGCCTTTCTTGGCCTGCAAAAGGACCTCGGCTAGCGGGACATTACGCATATCAGCAAGCGCTGGGATTGAAACGACAAAAAGGCAACTAGCGAGAAAAAGGGAACTTAAAAAGTACATAGAACGTTTCAGCATCATTATCTCGGCCTTGACTATCTATTTGGACGAATGGCACAGAACCCTACAGCGCGTATAAAATCGGCTGAAGTTCTGCCGTTGGCAATTTTTTTAGATTTGTGCACTCTTTCCTTCTAATTCTTAGGAATTTGAATCCTTTCTCGTTGGTTCCTTGCAGACCTGGTAAACTTCAGCCATCTCCTTGTCCAATTCTTTCATAGAGTCGGGACTCAAATGACTCTCTTCGATAAGGTTCATGAACCGTAAGTGATAGTAGATATAACTTGGGAGAGGTTGAATGCTTGTAGGCCCTCCTGGAAGTTTCATAAGTTCAAGAACGCTCCGGTGATCTTGCATGGCGGCTTCGATAACCAAGCGGAGTCGTTCACGCCTCTGTTGTGCTCTTGTTTGCATAAATATAGCGGCTAATGAGGAAGCAGACCCCACAAGAGCACCCAACAATCCAGATACAAGAGGAATCCATACTGGCTCCATACCTTATCCTCCATTTTAGGCGAATGCGGCGTTGACCCGTGTCACGTAGCTTGCGGGGCCGAAGGCCATGCAAGCAAGTGACATCGAGGTCCAATGGCCTGGTTGGTGCCGCCTGCGGCGGCGCCGACCGGGACATGGACCCGATAGGGGGAACGCCGCATTGGCGACGCCGCAGGCGGCACCAACGATTGAGATAACCGGTTTTAAATGCGATAGCATTTTAGAATCCGAGTTCATCCCATTGTTGGACGAATATTTTTACTCTCTGAGCTTCCGAAGCTCTTCCCAGAACCTCTGCTCAATCTGCAAGAGCCTTTCGATGTAGTGTTCGTCTCTCTCAACTCGAAGGTGAACATCGGGCCGGCCCGGCAGATAACACCAAAAATCAAGCTCGGCCAGATCCGTTACCGCCAGGATGTGCTGAAGTTGCCCAAAGTAGTATTTGGGGACCTGTCCGGTCGATGCCGCATGTCTGTAAACCATATTTCCGCATTTAATTTCGACTACGGAATTACCATCATCGGAGAGCCCATCAACGCTCGCCAGTAGCCAATAAAACTTTGTGCTTTGGAGGCATAATGGACGAACGGAAATCCCGGTCTTCCGCTCGTATTGCTTTCGCGCTTCAGGTTCCAAAGCAGTTCCGCGAGCCATAGCTTCACTGGCTCGAACTCTGACCCTTCGCAGCTTCTCATCCAGGAGTTTCCCACGACTTTTCCATGGGTTCTCGCCCATTATGGTGGGAGCATCCGAAGCGCCAAGGCCTTGGTCTCGCCATGCATGCCAGGCCGCAGTCCCCTGTTGGATATCAACCACTTGGTACGGCAATCGAACGGGCTCGTACGGTCGTTCACCCGTATCCATTTCCCACTGCAATCTACATTCAGGGTTGGGGCACTTAACCCTTATCTTTCCAATCCTGACGGGGACGCGAAGGCGCTGTTGGCAGCGCGCGCATAGTATTATCTTGGTAGATTCATTATCCATCATAATTCAGACTCCGTCCAACACAGGAATCAGCCAGAGGCAGGCGCTCTTTTCCGCTGATTGAGCAACCCCTGATTCATGCTTAATATACCTTTTTTAATATATCATACGTCTTGAATCTCTGGACATATGGTCGCCGTCTAACGTCGTTCATAAGCTCCCAGTAGCAATTTCTCGCGAAATGTGTGTTTATACCATCAGGAAAGGTGTAGTGGTACTTCGGTGGATCACCATTTTCAAGAACGATTGAGCGTCTAAACTCTGGCTCAAGATACTCATGAATACCCCAGCGAACATCGTTTAATTGTTCCAACACATAACTGACATGGCAGTTCAGGATATCAGTGTGAAATCGTTCATAGACATCGTCAAGTATAAGCAACGCGTCTTCATCGGCAATGGTTATTCCGTTTCTTGAAACGATGCCCCTCAACTCATTGATAATTCTACTGAGTCGGGAGAAATTGTGTTTGGCGATGTTTCCACAGACTTTGATGAACTCACGTCTTCGGATTATTAGCTTTGTTTGAAGACTGATTGCAGGCAGCCATATCTCAACCTCGACCTCGGTTTCCAACCATTTTCTAAAACTAAGAGTCGCCTCCTTCAGCTTCAGCACAGAATGATCTTGATCGAAAATGGGTCTTTTACAAATATCTAACAACGCGTCAAGGTAAGATTTGCTCTCCCCAGCGATCTCGGCTGATGACTTCGACAGGAAGTCAACGAGAAAAATGTTAAAGAGCCTTTGGTGTATGGTGCTCTTACATCGAGCCTCACCCCCTCCCTCTCCCCCGCTGAGAGTAAGCATGTCGTAATTGACTATTGAGTCAATCATTTCACTGGACGCTTTGAGGAAAATGACTTCTTGCTCTATGTCAGTAAATTTCATTTGCTATAACGTCACGCCTCAGCAGACCCGGAGGGTGCGTCCGCGCGCCCTTCGGGGTATGCTGGAGGCGATTGTTCGGCATCTTCGTCTGGGACTGCACGTTGGGTGAACACGTTTCTCGTTATTCCATTGTCAGTGTAGTGCAGGGCGCGACAATGCTTGTCTGCGGGGTCGGAGACCACGGAGACTTCTTGGAGCTCTGCCTTCTTCACAATCCGTGCGCAGAGCTTGCCCATGTAGGGTCTTCCTTTGACGTGAGTACATTCCCCGTACTCTACGCCGCAGATGCTGCACTCCGATTCCCTCACGATGAATCCAGAGCTGAAGAAGACGGGTTGAGGGAACAAGAGCCGCTCAAGAGCATGAAGCCGTTGAATGTACCCATCGAGATGAGAAGCCACAGCATGCGATTTCATTGCTGCGGCAGACGAGGATTCGGCATTCACAAGGTGGTCCCACGCCGAATCGGGAGCATCCGCCTTGAGCGCCAGGTAGAATCGGAATTCCTCCACCAAGGCCTTTGCCATGAATTCGAAGGCCAGGTATGCGTTCGCCGTATCCTCCGACTGTTCGGCGATAGCCTTGTCCTTAGCCTGTGAACATTCCGCCAAGAGTTCTTCGAGTTTGACGATGCTCTGCTCCTGAAACTCCTTTGCCCGGACGAAGACAGCGAATCGCTGCACCTCCTCAACCACATCTTTGAAGTGGTCTCGGAATGACTCAATGGGATGTTTCATCGGTAAACACCTTTCCGGCGATCTCGGTGATCTCCTTGAGCCCATCAATTCCGCCGTCGTAGTGAATCTTCTTTGAGAGTTTCTTGTTTTTGTCCTCGACGACAACGTCCAGAACCACCTTGTTACGCCCCGGAAGGCCCTTGAAGAAGTCTGTGGCGTAGTTCGCAATCACGTTCAGAGCAAGCGAAAGAAGGTGGGGATTCTGACTCAACAAGAGTGAACCCACAAACAGGGTTGGCAGTATGAGAGCGAACTCGTTCTCCTGTATGCATGGGATCTTGCAGCCCTCGGGTTCGACCCTTCTTTCTGGGATCTCGTTCTCCCGAAACAGAAGGCGTACCGTCTGTACTGCACTCTCATGGAGTAGTTCGTCACGCATTGCTGCTGTGTCGAAGTTGCGTGGGAGCAAAGCAAGGCCCTCTGGCCTGTTCAGGTTGAGATCCTCAGCTCGAGCCTGCACGTCGCAATAGTCTGTTATCGTGAATGTCATGGCGATCTCCTCTTGCCGAATGCGGCGTTGACCCGTGGCACGAAGCTTGCGGGGCCGAAGGCCCATGCAAGCGAGTGACATCGGTGTCCAATGGCCTGGTTGGCGCTGCCTTGGCGGCGACAACCGGGACATGGCACCGATAGGGGCAACACCGCATTGGCGACGCCCTCAAGGGCGGCGCCAACAATAAATTGAATAGTTTCTTTTCAATTACCAAGAATTATTAATATTGATCATTTTAAATATAAATAAATCCACCATATTTATTTAATATTATTATTTTAATTCAGTTGTTCAACACCTGATTTCTATGCTTAGGAGGTTTTCTGTTCAAGTTAAACACACCCTGATCCTGTTTCCATCTGAGGGTCATAACCTGGGGTACCAACTGAATCTTACCGGAAGCGGGTGTTTTATTGGATGGATCTTTTGAGATCTGGATCTGGGCCATGAATCTCCATAAGATCTCAAGGGATTTGAAAGAAAAAGACTGAAAGGAATTATAGAATATAACTGGCTAATTTGCAAAGAAATATTTTGGGAATATCGGGGTCATTCCCCTATCATCTTCAATTAAGTGGACTGTCCCCGTAGGAGATGGTTTTTTGAGACGATGTTTGCGGTCTGGGTGGCCTCATCATAAACAATAAAAGCATCTCCTTTTTCTAATTGCCTCTTTACCATCTCGATGTTTTCTTCAAGCGATTTCTTGGTATAGCCGGAATCAGTGCCCTCTCGGGTTACAAATTCCTCAATAAGCCCGTCCAAGGCTTCCCGGCTTAGTTTTTCGTAGGGGATAATCATTTTTATTTATATTTGACCCGACTTATTGACAGGGCCTAACCGCCGACCGCCACTTCAATCGGGTCATGGTAGAATCTACCCAGAGCCCTTTAAGGGTTTTTAAGCGTCCATCAGGACTGAAACGAAAACCGATACCACCTGGGGATCAAATTGGGAACCGGCCTTTTCCTGGATGACTTGCAAGGCCTTTTCCTTATTCCAGGCAGCCCGGTAAGGACGATCGGTAGTTAAGGCATCGTAGACATCAGCGACAGCGATAATCCTGGCCCCCAAAGGGATCTCCTGACCTTTAAGGCCGTCAGGGTATCCGGTGCCGTCATAATGCTCGTGATGGGCCCGAACCATCAGGCGGATTTGTTCGAACCCTTTCACGACTCCCAAGATGCGAGCACCGATCTCAGGGTGGGTCTTCATATGGGCATATTTCTCTTGATCCAGAGAGCCGTCATAATTTAAAACATCCTCCCGTATTCCTATTTTTCCGATATCATGGAGGATGGCCGCGTAATAAATCCCCTTGCTCTCTTTTTCGGAAAGGCCCATGGTTTGGGCTGTTTTCAGAGCATACTGACTGACATGATCGGAATGGCCTCGTGTATAAGGATCCCGGGCATCAATGGCCTCGGCCAGGGAAAGGATGGTCCCCAAGAAAAGCTCTTCCTGTTCGTCGTAAAGTCTGGCCAAATTCAAGGCCATCTCTTGAATGCCATCGCCGATTTTGCCCAGTTCGTCCCGGCTTTCAATCTTAAAATCTTTTTTAAAATCCCCTTCGCCGATCTGACGAAGACGTTCTTTAATACGATTAAGCGGGGTATTTATATGTTTGGCAAGGGCGCCTGAAAGAATGATGCATAAAAATAAACCCAGGATAAGAAACACATTATACTGACGTTCATTTTCTGATACGGAAAACGCAGCCAGGATAGCCATGGGGAAGAAGCCCCCGGCAAAAAACCCGATCATTAGTTTCAGGACCATGGGAAAGTCCCTGAAGGACAGGGGCGTCGGATCAGGGATCCTTTTTACCAGCCATAATCGCGGGAAAAAGAACGAAGAAGTGCCGAGCAAGGGTGAAAAATTTTTCAATATGGGAATCCCCAGCAGGATACAGGGCAGACCATTGCCGATAATGGAAGTGGCGCAGTAGGTCAGGCTTCTAGACCAGGGCAGGCCGTAGGGGGTGAGGCCCAGCAGGGTCATGGTAACCAAAACACCGAGGACATTGGAAAGGACGGCCCCGACCCAAATAAAGCCCCAGATCTCCTTCCGAGTAGGAAGAGAGGGGTCCCAGCCTTTATATTGGAAATAGAAGCGTAACAATCCTCCCTGGATGAAGTTGCCCGATATCCAGGCTATATTCTGGACCCAGGAAAACCCGCCCAGGGCATTGGAGACGAGGGGAAAGATCATTGCCGAGAGAATTCCAATCCCTCCAAACCATAATCCTCCTACGGCTTGAAAGACCATGGCCGGCCAGAAAAGACTCGCTTGTTCAACCAGAGGGATGGAAAAAGTACCCAATTCCCCTACCAGCATGGCGATGCTGGTCCAGAGGAGAATCAGGAGAAATTGGGCCTTTCCCGGCCGCACTCCCTGGTCGGGTTCCAATGTCCAGACAGGATGGGTTTGTCTTGGGGGTCGCATCGGAGCAAGAGGAGTCAATTCTTTCATATTGACCTAAGTCTCTATTTCAAATCCTTCCCTAATATTATATCGAGGAACAGTTTATCTCAGTGCCTGTCGAGGTAAAGACAAAAAAGAAATTGTCAATTTGAAAGAATTGACTCCCTTTTTTCACTTTTTCAGGAAAATCTTTATAACATGGCCCATCCTCTTGACCTGCCTGATTGACAGGGCCTAACCGTCAACCTCGACTTCAATGGGGACACCTTTCGGGAAGCTCAGGACGACTGCCGGAATTTTGAAGGCTTCCTCGCGGTCATAGGTTTCCCGCAGCGTCTTCCAGTCGGGATCCGGCTCCGCAATCACTCTGGCGAGGGAATCAAGGCGAGCGGCGGCCTCTTCCGTTACCATGACGCCAGGCCCCATGTTTCGAACGATCCCCCAGTAGTCCCACGGCAGCATCTCGCGTTTGTTTAGGGCAGCCAGATCGCGAACCACGCTGGCGGCCACGAACCAGTCGCCGGTGATGCCCAGGGTTGACACCCCGCACTTGGCCGGATCGATACGTCCGGATCGTAGCCCAAGCCAGGCTGACCCGGCGGTAACGAACCGATCACGGGGTACATCGCAAGGATCAAAGGCAACGCCGAAATGGTTGCGCACGCTCGGAGTCAACTCGGGATCCATCAGCCGCCAATAATCCCCGTCCCAATACTCGGTGACCCAGTGGTCGTCCCAGAAGCCTGGTTCGAAGTAATCGGCAAAGCCTACGCGCAAGCGTGCGGGTAGCCCATGGTGTCGGAACACGCTGCAGGCCAGGAGTGCGTAATGACGGCAAACGCCGATGAGCCGCTTCTCCGGGGAGCGCGTCTTGTCCAGTGATCCCGGGTCGCGCGCCAGGATACGCCTTAACATCTCAGGCAAAAGCCTGCTTTCGGCGTCATCGGCGCTGTCAGAAGGGCAAACGATACCGGCCGGTTCGACAAAGGCCTTGTGCAGGACCAGCCCGCCGACAGCCTCCAGAATCCCCTCCGGATCTTTCGGCAAGGGATCGAGAAACCGGCGCAGGTCTCCGGGATCGGATTCGTTGCTGTGGCCGGAGTAGTAGAAGGCTTCGTCCGCTGTCATCACAAGACTCCTCTAAAAATTATCCGGTTCGGCGGCGGAGGTTATTGTAGTATTGAAGGGCATTTCTCAAGGCCAGGGCGCACCGCTCGAAGGAAAGAAAAACCGGGATGCCCATGCCCTGCAAGTTTAACATAATATCTTTTATTTCCTTTTCGGCATCGGGATTATAGAGCATGGAAACAACCATCAAGGGTTTGGAGCTTTTCTTTTTGACGTTATCCAATAGGTCCATAGCCCCTTTAAGTTGATCCGGGGTAAAATGCCAGCCCGGTTTAGTGGAAACGAAATAAACCAGATTATCGATATGGACATCCTGGGCCACGATGACCATTACCCGTTTCATGTCCCGGCGAACCGGCCCGGCGGAATCGATGGGATTGCGGTAACTACCTCCCACCGGTCCGAAGAAGGTTTCCAGTTCGGCGTAGGATTCTTCGGTCAACTGGGGCACATTCAATCCGCATTCGGCAAAAATGTCGGTGGCGGTCACGGAGTGACCTCCCGGCCCTCCGGCAATGGCCACCCTGTTTCCTTGAATGGGGGGAAGAAAGAGAAAAACCTTCAGGGTATCGATCAGTTCCTCCAGGCTGGTCACCTGTATGGCTCCACATTGATTGACTGCCGCATCCCAGACGATCTTGGAGGCGGCCAGGGACCCGGTATGAGAGGCCGTTGCCCGCCCCCCTTCCTCGGTGCGTCCTCCTTTCCAGATGGCCACCGGTTTTCGAGCGGCCACCTCCCTCAATACGGAAAGAAAACGCCGTCCGTTCTTCACTCCCTCCAGATACATGCCGATGGCCTTGATTTCCGGGTCTTGGCCGAAATACTCCAGGAAGTCAGGAGAATCCACCACTACCCCATTGCCGAAGCTGACCGATTTATTGATGTCCAGACCTTGAATATGGGCATCCAGGCTGAAGCCAATGGCGATGCTGCCGCTCTGGGAAATAAAGCCCAGGGGACCGGAAACACCGGTGTATTGTTCCTCGCTCTGTTTTATCCCGACCAAGGGATTGAAAAGCCCCATGCAATTGGGACCGATGAGATGAAACCCGGCCTTTTCCGCTTTTTTCACCAGCCGTCGTTCCAGTGTTATTCCTTCTTCGGTGTTGGTTTCGGAAAACCCGGCGCTGAAAAAATGGGCCGCAGCCACGTCCTTGCGGATGCAGTCATCCAGAACGGACGGGGTGGCATCTCTGGGTACAGCGACGATGGCCAGGTCTACCGGTTCGGGAATATCGGCAAGACTGGGAAAATTTTCAATACCCAGGGCCTGGATATCCTCAATGGATTTAGGATTGGTATGGACGGAGTAAAGCTTTCCCTTAAATGACTTTTGACCATTCAACCAGTTGAAGTTATTGCCTTTGCTGTCCCCAACCACGGCCACCACCTGTGGATTGAAGGCCTTATGCAATTTATCGAAATCCACCTTCATGTAAGATTCCCTTTCCCATCCTTATGTTCTTCATTCCATTCAACGGCCACAATCCTTTTACCGTTAACCGGTGCCGCTTCGTCAGAGGCCAGATAAACCGCAGCCGGGGCCATCACCTCCGGTTTTAAAAGCCCCGCCAGCTGTTCCTTTGGAATGGTTGACGGTACCATCCCCGTATGGGTAGCACCGCCGGGAAGGAGCATATTTAAAGTAACCCCGGTTCCTTCCAATTCTTTAGACCATATGGTGCTCATAGACTCCAAGGCCGCCTTGGAAGGACCATAGGGACTGAAGCCTTTCCGTCGCATGGTTCGTTCATGCACTGAAATATTGATAATACGACCGTATTGTTGCTGTAACATAAATGGAACCACTGCACGGGTCATCAGAAAAACGCCATTGATATTCGTGTCGATAATCATCCGCCAAACCTCGGGATCGATTTTCCAAAAAAGTGAGGGGGTGGTTATAAAATCTTCACTGACGTACTTCATTCCCCTGGCCGCATTATTGACCAGAATATCAATCCTCCCGTAGGCAGACAAGGTGGTCTGGACCACGTTATCCACATCCTCTATTTTTGTGACATCGGCCTGTATGGCTGTCCCGCCGGTTAGGGAGGCCACCTCTTGAATCTCATTCCATTCCCGCGCGGCAGTCACCATGAGACGGGCTCCCTCCTCCGCATAGGCCAGAGCGATCGCCCGGCCAATGCCACGACCACCACCGGTAATGATGGCCACTTTCCCTTTCAGTTTCATCATATCCTCCCAGGATTATCGGAATCGACAGGCTAACCCAGCGGATAAAAAAGATAAGGCTTTTATGGTTCTAATTAATGAAAAATGAGACTATAAATAGAACGGTCTCCATTTCCCATATCCAAATTATTTGGGACGTATTTACGGTCGCGACAATAAAACGCCGCCATCCACCAAGATGGTCTCCCCGGTCATATAGCTTGAAGCGTCTGAGGCCAGAAAAAGAGCGACCGTGGCTATGTCTTCGGGTTGGCCCAATCTCCCGAGCGGGATGCTGCCTCTGAGTTGCTCCACAACCTCGGGCAGTCTCCATTGTGAGGTCCCGGGGGTGTCGATGTGACCGGGAGCTATGCCATTTACCCTTATGTGGTATGGGGCCAACTCCAAGGCCAGCGTCTTGGTCAGGCTGACCACCCCTGCCTTCGAAGCCCCATAGGCCGCAGTGCTTATAGACCCGCGGAAGGCATCCATGGAAGAAACATTTATGATATTTCCTGACTTTTGACCGACCATTATTTTGGCTGCGGCGCTACTGCACAGGAAAACGCTTTTCAAGGTAGCCCGCACCACCGCGTCCCAACCATTTTCACTGAGATCCAGAAAGGAGGTCTTGAAGTTCCCGGCGGCATTGTTCACCAGAACATCGATCCGGCCGAAAGCCTCTATGGCCGTTTTCACCATCTCGGCTACCTGTCCCGAGTCCCGGACATCGGTAACGGTCGCCAGAACATTTCCGCCCTGATCACAAAGCTCTTGAGCAGTTGCCTGAACCGTCTCAGCCATCTTATCCGAAATGAGGACCTTGGCCCCGGCTTCGGCGAAAATCGAGGCAATTCCCTTGCCGATTCCCCGGCCGCCTCCGGTGACGATGGCCACACGGTTTTTAATTCCAAATCTTTCCAATAGGTTCATGGTCTTTTTTTACCCCTTAGGCCTCAGGTCGGCCAGATCTTTTCTCCAAGGTTCATTCACAAGAAAACATAGCCACAAAAAAGTGCTCGTAGCCGGATATTAATATTTTAATTTAACGCTGATTCTTGATAATGTAAAGTCAGAAAAATAGAAGGATAGGATGTTACCTTGACAACATTTTTTTTATCTGTCAGATATAATAAAATGGATTTGAGGATGTCTTTGATAAAACCATAACTTAAAAGAAAGGAACCAAAATCATGACCGATTACAGCCGCTACGAATTCATTAAGGTTGAAAAGGAGGGCCCTCTGGCCACGTTAACCTTAAACCGTCCGGACTCCCTAAACGCCATACACCCTCAGTTGCACCGGGAGATCGAGAATATCTGGCCGGATGTGGCCCGGGATGAGGATATTAATGCCATTATTCTTACCGGTGCGGGAAAGGCCTTTAGCGCCGGTGGGGATGTGAAAGGTATGGACTCCAGAGGCAATCCGGACGAAGCCAGGCGCTATTCACTGATGACCGTGGCCAACGCCCGTCGGTTGATTCAAAACATGTTGATGGTCGAGCAGCCGATCATTGGGGCCATCAACGGGGATGCCGTGGGGCTTGGGGCCACCATCGCCCTCTTCTGTGATGTGGTCATCGCCGCGGAAAAAGCCCGTTTCGGAGACCCCCACGTAAAAGTCGGCATTGTTGCCGGGGATGGAGGGGCGATTATCTGGCCGGCGCTGATTGGGGTTTCCCGGGCCAAGGAGTTTCTGATGACTGGGAAACTGATCAATGCGGTTGAGGCGGAGCGCATGGGCCTGGTCAACCATGCTGTCCCGCCGGACGAGGTCCTTCCCAAGGCCCGTGAGCTGGCCCAGGCCTTAGCCGACGGGCCCACCTGGGCCATTCGCTATACAAAAGTGGCTGTCAACAAATGGCTGAGTCACCAGGTTAATTTGATTCTTGATGCATCTCTCGGTCTGGAAATGCTCACTTTTAATACGGCCGATCATAAAGAAGCGACCCGCGCCTGGGTGGAGAAAAGAAAACCTCAATTTAAAGGATTCTAATGGTGGTCCCCACCACAAAAACGTATTGGAAAAAACTAAAAAATGGGCTTTTATTTTCAGCCTCCTTGTTGTTAACGGTCTCATAATTGAATTGACATTGAATAGAATGGAACGACTCGAAATACGAGGGGTAGGGTGGTCTTCTTTTGTGGTCTTCTTTTAAGGATTGCCACCTAATTTCTCCCAAGCTTTTCCCCTAAACCGATAATGAACCTTGTTCAGAATTAGGCCGATACAAAAGCCCGAAATGGGTGCCAGGGTTTTTCCAGGGCTTCAAAATTTTTTGCCTTTGGGCCGGAATAATGGCAGAGGGTAACCTTGTAGACAATCCCTGAAAAGAAGACCACCCTGCCCCCTAACAACCTTATTATTAGAAGATCGTTAATAATTAAACCGTCCCTTTTTGCTAAGACAAAGTTTTTAGGAGGAAAAAAATGAAAGTGGAAAAGATCGATCACATTCATATCTTTGTAAAAAATCTGGACAAAGCCATAAAGTTTTTCGAGGAGGCTCTGGGCACAAAATTCACCGAACCCCATAATCCCAAAAATCTCGATGCCAGGACCACAATGGACCCCATCGGACTGGAAATTATCGAAGGCGCCTCCAAGGACAGTGCGGTTAGCAAGACCATCGAGCGAAGGGGGGAGGGCCTGGCCGCTATCTCCCTCAAGGTTCCTGACATTGAGGAGGCCATCGCCCACCTGGAATCACTCGGGGTCAGGCTTGTGCGGCGCATAGAATCCGGCAAGATAAAAGAGGCTCAATTCCATCCCAAGGATACCTTTGGGGTAATGCTCGAGCTTTGTGAATATGAACTTGAGCACGGGGCAATTATAGCCAGCCGCTTCGGGCGGAAATGAACCCCTGGAAGGAGGATGAGGCATGATGGGAAAAACCGGATTGAAAGGAAAAGTGGCCCTGGTAACGGGAGGCGCCAGAGGAATCGGTGAGGCCATTGCCCTGCGTTTCTCTCAGGAGGAATGTAAGGTTGCCGTTTGTGATATTTTATCGGATGAAGGAAATCAGGTCATCGATCGCCTAAGGAAGGCCGGCGGTGATGGTCGCTATTTCCAGGCAGACGTTACCAGGAGAAACGAAGTCGAGGACATGGTCAAGTCTGTCGAGGAAACCTTCGGCCAAATAGATATTTTAGTCAATAACGCCGGCCTGATCATTTACGGCCCTTTTATCGACATGGATGAGGAAATCTGGGAAAAAATGATAGCCACCGATCTGGTGGGCCCGCTTCGGGTGATCCAGGTTGCGCTGAAAGGCATGATGGCTAAAGGATCAGGCAATATTGTCAATATCGGCTCCGATGCTGCCCGCACCGGTAACGGCAACGGCGTTGTTTACTCGGCCTGCAAAGGGGGCGTTATCGCCTTAACCAAGTCATTGGCTCGAGAGCTGGTCCGTTATGGTATCCGGGTGAACTGCGTTTGCCCCGGGCCTACGGTTACCCCGGCCACACTGGCGAAAACAGAACAGGACCCGGAACATACCGAGAGAATGGATAGGCTTATTCCCATGAGGAGAAGGGCCCGGCCGGAAGAGATAGCTGCCGCGGTAATATTTTTGGCCTCAGAGGAGTCCAGCTATATGACGGGGCAAACGCTGAGTGTCAGCGGTGGAATTACCATGATATAAGGAGTATTTTTTTCTGGAATCCAGAAACCCTATGCCTCTTCTTTTGCGACTTTCAATAGCTCAATTTATATAAATTAGTTAAAGCTTGCGCAAAATGATGCTAGGCTTAACAATAATAGGATGAGGAAAAACTCTTTGGTTACAGGTTGCTCAAAAAGGTTCAGACACAAGGCGCCCGAAACCGGGAACCCGCCCCTAAAGGGTGGGACTGAGCGTTGTCCTTTACGCGAAGAAATTCCGAGGAATGAGGCGTACATTGAAGTACGCTGCAATGACGAGGGATGAGGGCAACGCAGTAGATGGGCCTTTTTCAGCAACCTGATAGTCAGGCAAACAGATGGTCAGCGATTAAGTCGCGCTGAAAGGTGGAATCCCCAAAATTCACCTCGCTGGCTTTGGCATGGCGTAAGTACAAGTGCATATCATGTTCTTGGCAAAAAGCCATAGCCCCGAATAACTGAAAAGAAGTTTGGACCACTTTTCGGTAGGCGTCGCTGGTCCAGGCCTTGGCCATGGCGATATCGATGTCGCAGGCCATCCCCCGATCGATCATCCAGGCCGGCTTGTAAACAATATCCCTGGAAAGATCGACATAGGTGAGCATTTCCGCACATTTGTGCTGGACCGCCTGGAAATTTCCCAAGGCCTGCCCGAACTGTTCCCGCACTTTCATGTACTCCACACACATAGCAAGGGTTTTTCGTGATCCGCCCAACATTTCGGCGCTTTTTAAAAGCGCTGCTTTTGAAATTATTTTCTCGACAAACGCCCAGCCCCGGTTCGACTCTCCTAAAATATTTTTTGCGGAAACCGCCACCTGATTAAAGCGAATCTCGACTTGACTGTCGCCTGCAATAGTCTTTAGTGGGGACAAGGTGACCCCGGGCGTATCGGCTTTTACAATAAAAAGCGTTGTGTCTTTATCGCTTGTTTTGGCCAGGCAGATAAAATAATCCGCCATTCCTCCGTCCGGAACCGGGGCCTTTATGCCGTTAAGGACATAGTCGTCTTGGACCTTGGATGCTGTAACCTGAATACCGCCTTCCTGGTAATAAAAACCCGGTTCATGCAGGGCCAGGGCAAAGCGGAGTTCTCCCGCGACTAACTTAGGTAAAAATTCGTCTTTTTGCTTCTTGTTTCCGGCATCCAGAATGAGCAGAGAGGAAAGAACCGTCGAAAGAATGGGACTGACCAGGCAGGCACTTCCCATTTCCTCAAAAAGGATGACCAGCTCTTGAAATCCCATCCCGCTTCCGCCATAATTCTCCGGAATCGCCACGCCCAGCCATCCCAGCTCCGATATTTTTTTCCATAGCTCGGATGGAAATTCCATTTCTCCTTTTAGCATTTTTCGAAGCATATCGGTCTGGTAATGCTTGGAAAGAAAATTATAAACCGATTCTTTGAAAAGCTGCTGTTCTTCAGAAAGTCTAAAGTCCATGATGGTTTCTCCTTTTAACGGCTTTCCTCTGCTACTTATTTTTTTGAAAGGCCCAAACCCATTCTGGCGATTGTATCTTTCATGACTTCGACTGTTCCGCCGGCTATGGTATGTCCCCGGCTAATAAGATACCATCTTTCGAAGAGCCCTTTGAAAGGCGCTGATTTCGAACCCTCTTCAAGCTGGCAGTCGAGTCCGAGTATTTCCATGGCCAAATCCATTAACCGCTGGCCCATCTCATCGGCAAAGGTTTTTCCCATCGCCGTTTCATGCCGGATGGGAACTTTCTGGTCCAGCATCCAGGCCATACGGTAAAACACCAGCCGGCAGGTCTCGATCTCAGTGGCGGTTTGGGCCAGCTTTTGCCTGATTACCGAGTTCTGATAAAGGGGTTTGCCGTTTCTGGAATTGTTTTTACAATAATCGATCAAGTCATCCAAAACCCGTTTGCAGATGGCGGGTTTCTGATATCTTGCCCAGAATCGATCCATCTCCAATCCTTTGAGCATTTGATAAAATCCTTCATTTTTTTTACCCAGTAAAAATTCCTTGGGGATTTCGACATTGTCAAAATAAACATGATTATGATAATTTTCCCCGACCAGGTTGATGATCGGTTCAATGGTAATCCCGGGAAGCTTCCGATCGACGATAAACATGCTCAGCCCTTTGTGTCGCGGGACATTCGGATCGGTTCTGGTTATCAGGTAACCATAATCCGCCATGTGGGCTCTGGCGCTCCATATTTTTTGACCGTTGACGACAAAAACATCGCCTCTGTCTTCCGCCTTGGTTTGAAGGGCTAAAAGATCGGAACCGGCGTTGGGTTCGCTGAGAGCCAGCCAAAAAACAATGCTCCCCTTGGCGATTTTAGGCAAAATCTCTTTTCTCAAATAATCATTCCCATGGGTTATGATATGGTTGGACATCCCGTCCAGCATAAGATTAAAGGAGTGGGGGGCCCGGCAGTAGGCCAGTTCTTCCGCTACCACCATTTTGTCCAGGATGGTTCTTCCCCGTCCCCCCCACTCTTCTGGCCAGGTTAGACTCAGCCATCCGGCCTCTCCCATCTTTCTGGTATATTCATAGGAGTATCCGCCGTTGCCCCAGAAATCGTCGGCCGCCTGCACGGGGAATTCGTCGGGGGGATAATCCTTGATGAACTGGCGGATCTCTTCACGGAGCTCTTCGGTTTCCCTGCTGATAGAAAAATCCATAATAGGTCTCCTTGGTATTTCTTTTTTCCTAACGATTTAACCCTTAGAAAAATAGGGACGGTTTCCTACTCACTTCTTTTCAGGTAAAGTGGCCACGAAGACTCGGGCATCTTCAAGCCATTTCCGCAGTTGCTTGTCTTCACAGCCTTTTGACTCAACCATGACCCAGCCCTTCATTGGTTTTCCTGTTATATCGAAAGGTCTTATGAAAGGCTCTTTAAGCGCTTTTTCCTGCCGAATTTCACCGAGACGAACGATCAGATAGTCCTTATAGACTCCCCCAAGCATATTCCCGTTCATGAGGTAACATACGCCCCCGAACATCTTCTTCCTCGAAATGTTCGCCCACTTTGAGACGATGGAAAAGGCCCTGGCATCGAGTTCTTCGTTGTAAGGCATTCCACTTCTCCTTCAAAGGGGTTTATGCTTTGTCGCCTAACACAAAAATCAGCTGGAGCGTAGCGATCGGTTGGATTAACATGTTATCTGGTTTATGATAAGATATCGCAACTCCAACCTTCCTCTTTGTCTACTTAAAGATGCCAACGCTGTCCAATGCCTCGAAAGAAGTATCGTTTAGAGTGATCTTAACGGGAAAGCCGTTTTCCCAGTAGATAAAACTTACTGGAATTCCTTTTTCTTTTCCCCATGCGAAGAGCATCCTTTGATAAAGCCCGCTTACCTTATAACCGAGGATTATTTCGTGTAGCGAGTCAGATATGTCAATGAAGATATCGTCTTGCGCACGAGTATAAATACAGTAGCGGTATTCTTTCTCTTCCTTCCAATCGCGCATCTTTGTGTACAAAAATAATTTCCTCTTTTCGTACATTAAATCAGTAACCTTTTGGGGGTCAACCTTCTCGTCCGCCTTTACCAAAGCTGTGAGGTCGCGGCAAGCGGAGGACACTTCATCTTCCTTCTCTTGGAGATCGTAGTGGACAATAGAACGGCACTTTTTTGATTGATATACGGGCAGTGCGTCAAAGGCGAGGTCAAACTTGACCTTGTTGAGGATGAGGCAGCATCCGCGGTGATCATCGGCGTATTGCGCCCACATTCTGGGTCTTTTGTAGAAAAAGTCAATTGTATCTGATAGACTGAAACACAACAACCTGAAGGGCTTCCTTAGCACGCCATCATCGAAGAAGATACTGCTGTCGCCGGTGACATCGTCAGAAATACGTATTTCAAATTCTGGGTCTGCGTTCTCGAACGGGTCATTGGTACGGCTAAACAGACCGAATCTCAGCTCTCTCTTTTGGAGGACACCTTCCAAGCCATATAGATTTGTGTAGTGCCCCAATAATCTCCTTGTCATATACGCGTTTTGGCTCCCATCTTTAGATAACGGCGAGTTGAGCGGTTCGTAATCGGGCTGGCGAGCTTGCTCGCCAAGTCCGAGGACGAATGCGCTCGAACGATTTGTTCCGGCGTGCACAGCGCGCCGGAACAATTAATATACGAAGTTCGTTTTTTCCAATTTTTTGGCTTATATTATAACATATCATCATATATGGAAAAAGATAAAAACTACATAATAATCGACAATTAAATACTTACAGGTTTTCGTATTTTATGATAATAAGGAGTAAAAACGAAGTTCGTGTTAATATAAAAATTAACTAAAGGATTCAAGTAAAAGGCAGGGAAGTTAAACCTTTGAGACATTAAATCTTATTTGTTTATTGATTGGGAGGTAACTTTATCATGAGTTTGGAATCGGATTTTGAGGCAATCCCCATTGGATTTGATCTGGGAGAATGGGAAATGATCCTGGATGAGGAAACGATTAACACCTATGCGGATCGGATGCAATGGAAGGCCAGGGAGGTTATCGACAAACTGCATTGTGCCCCGCCGGGGACCTCTATCGGGCTCCACCCCAGGATGCAATTCGCCAAATTTACCAATTTGAAATCGGCCATCTGGGCCAAAAGCGAACATGAATTTCTAAAACCCTTTAAAATGGGTACCAAGCTCAGAATTCGGGGGAAGATAGTTGATAAGTTTGTCAAGCGGGGACGGTTCTACAAAGTCGCTGAGTTTGAGGCCCTGGATGAAAACGGCGAGGTATTGATGAGAAGCCGGGAGACCGGCATTAACGTGGAATAAGGAGGAAAGTCATGGCTATAAACATAGAAATCGGACAAGAGATTCCCGGTTTATCCAAGACCGCCTTTTCGCCGATCGAACAGGACGCACGCAATCCCATTCACACCGATGAATACGCCCAAAAACAAGGCATGCAGGGGGCGCTGGTTCCGGGTTCTACTCTGCTCAGTTATATGCTGGAGATGCTTTACAACACCTTTGAAGAAAAATGGCTGCACTCAGGAAAAATCAATATCTCTTTTATCGGGGGAGGGGCTGTAAACGGCGATCAGATAACCACCCATGGGAAGATAAAATCGATTGATCCCCAAGAGGGAGGTAACCGGATCACGCTGGACCTTTGGATGGAAAACCAGGACGGCGTTAAGATCATGGTCGGTGAGGCGAGCTGCCTCCGATAATATTAAATCCAATCACTTCCCCATTCATCAAAGGAGGTTTATCCATGTCCAAAGCGATAGAGGATACTACTTTTACTTTTACCGATCCGGACGGATTCCGGATCTTTGTGCGCCGATGGGTGCCGCCGAAAGAGTCAAAGCACAAAGCCGTGGTCCAGATCGCCCATGGGGCAGCCGAACACAGCCTGCGGTATGAACGCGTGGGAAGGTTCCTCAACGGCGCCGGGTACATTGTCTATGCCAATGACCACCGCGCTCATTGGAAAACGGCCGGCACCATGGATAAGGCCGGCTTTGCCGGAATCGATGGTTGGAACGGGATCGTTAAAGACGCCAAACAACTGACCGACATCATTAAGGAGGAAAACCCGGGACTATCCGTCTTTTTGTTCGGCCACAGCATGGGCGCTTTGCTTTCCCAGCATTACATCCAGCAATGGGGAAGCGGACTCAAAGGGGTTGTGCTGTGCGGCTCATCAGGGGCACGCCTGGATTTGGAAAAGAATATATCGTCGTTAGAGAAGCTGCCCCGAGAGGGGATCTCAAAAGCCATGTTCAGGGAGGCCAATAAACGCTTCGAACCGGGCCGGACCGGCTTTGAATGGCTCAGCCGGGACGAAGACGAAGTCCGGAAATACGTGGATGATCCCTGGTGCGGCTTTCAATTTTCCTTTGGATTTTCATTGGACTTACTCAAGGGAATACGGGAAGGCTGGAAGCCGGAAAACGAAGCCCGCATTCCCAAAGATCTGCCGGTTTTTATCATTTCCGGTGACGATGATCCGGCGGCGGGAGACAACGCCGCTAATGTAAAGTTGCTGATCGATCGCTACAAGACGTTGGGCATTAAGGATCTTACGGCCAAGTTGTACCCGGGGGCGCGTCACGAGATCCTCAATGAAACCAATCGTGATGAGGTGCACAGGGATTTACTGGCCTGGTTCGACGCCCATTTATGAGGTTTTGATCTCAGGTCGGGATGATTTCCTTAATGCCTGCTTATTCCTAAATCGGTATTACCGGTAAATCAATATAGGAAGCCTGTCCCGGTTGATAAAATGTCTATGGGACAAGATGAAAGGGACAAGGGGAAACCTATGCTTTATCGGCCGTTGATAGAACTTGATCCGATCTAAGAGCAAAAGGTATATTAACTTCTTCCTGAAGTCTTCAAAATTCCATTTCAGATAAAACAGAAGAGTTTAAACTGACCTTCCCCCGAAAAAGTGGACACGTGGTTAAGTTTCATTAAGGAGCTTTTCATATTGCTCCGGGCTTCTGTAC
>Ga0154639_101_pt2 | contig 145349 bp, 136 predicted proteins | sample Rifle2008BG13ft_FD_116068 | JGI IMG/M metagenome (GOLD analysis project Ga0154639, IMG submission 116068) | Deltaproteobacteria bacterium RBG_13_43_22 | reverse complement strand
GTGCGTGTTGGTCGTGCTTCACACACTACCAGAAAATCCCATCATGTCCTGCTGTTATCTAAAGTGGTGCACTTGCAAGTAGAATCTGCCTTGGGATTTTTAGAAAATAGGGACACATCCCAATTTATGATTTAATCTCTTAATCCGTTGATCACCCGCCTCAAAACAAAACCCCATCTCTTTTTTCAAAAAATGGGGTCTTGGGGGGTTGCTTCATGGACCATCCTTTCCGGTGAGAGCTTTAAAAAAATTCCCTTTTGCCCGATCTCTGCTTCAGACTCAAATTTCAATCCTCGAAATACTCGCTGTATTCCTCTGGTTAAAATTATCGTCTTCCTTGACCTCGAACAAAATTGAACCTTTATTAAAGCTCTCAGGGTATGAGAGCCAAAAGCGGTGGAGCCTGCTGAAGGCCAATGGCTATTCGCTTTATCTTTATGAAGCCAAAAGTAAATAACTTATTTAAGCATATTAATTAGTTAAAGTCAAGTCCCTCCTATTTTCCTGATCGTTTCTTTATGCTGTATCGTGCCTGCTTTTCTTTGAGATCGAAGGCTTCCATATATCTGCGAAGGACGTTATTGATCCTGCTTTGGTATCCCCTTCCCGCTCCCTTATAGAAATCTAATATATCGGGATCCAGTCGGATGGTGATCTGTTTTTTCTTCCCGGGCCATAACACGGCTCCTTTAAAGAAATCATCAGCCAGTTCAGGAATATCTGAAAAGTCAATCTCTCTGTCTTTCATGGACTTAATTTTTTTCCAATTGGTTCTTGATGCTTTTTTCATAGTTCCTTCGTTCCTTTTTTGAGGCCTTTCTCATGGATATGATACGTGTTATTTCATTATTTCTTTTCGTAAAAACAAATACGACGACAATTCCATTGTTCATCGTGCCGATACCTATCCACCGATCTTCCCCATATTCTTTTCGGGTATCCGGTTTTACGAGCAAGGGATTGTTGAATAATTGCCAGGCATCAGCAAAATCGAATCCGTGCTTTAGAAGATTCTCTCTGTTTTTGTTATCATCCCATTCCAATTTCATTGTAGTTACAATTATAATTACACCAGGGTTAAAGTCAAGAAAAATTGTCGAAAAGTGGGATATTGAAAAATGAGGTTTTGTCGGGCGGGGGAAAGCTAATTTTTAATGAATGTTTTAGAATAGTTCCAGCAGTTAAAGTCAAGTTCCTCCTATTTCCCTGATCGTTTCTTTATGCTGTATCGTGCCTGCTTTTCTTTGAGATCAAAACCGATCTTTCGTTTGGGTTTAACCGGCGGGGCCATGAGCTGCCGGATGGCCTTAAAGATATCTGTGATTTGTTCATCGTGGTCCTGAATATGCTCTTCCAATTCTCTTAATTTTTCAGCCAGTACCCTATGGGAAACCATCATTTGCCGAAGCCTGACAAAAACCCGCATGATCGTAATATTAACCTCAATCGCCCGATCACTATTCAGGATTCCGGAAAGCATAGCCACTCCTTGTTCGGTAAAAGCAAGTACATTGGGGGCATGCTTTATTTTTGAACATATCACAATTTGTGATATGTTCCGAATCTCTTCCCTGGTCAAAGCAAACATGAAATCATTAGGGAATCTTTTAATATTGCGTTGAACCGCTTGGTTTAATACCCTGGTTTCCACTCCATAAAGGAGCGCCAAGTCCCGGTCAAGCATGACCTTTTTCCCTCTAAGCAGAAGAATTTTATTTTCAATGATTTCCTGCGGTATTAATTCATTTCCTCCCATTAAGATACTCCTTAAATGATCTCACAAACAGTCAAAGTCAATCCTTTATGGTCCTTCTGGTCTATCCAGTCTGTATGGTCTGTCTAGTCTATCAGGTCCTGGTATCTCACCCTCAAAGATTCTTTTTCCTGCCGTATCGGGCCTGCCTTTTCTTTTTTCTCCTTGACTGTATCTTTTCTATTATTTTATACTTCTTCCATAAAAAAGCAAATTCTATCAATGACTTTAAGGGATGTTGGATGAGAAAAAGAAGGGACCCGTACCATTCTGATTTCATAATAACGGTGAGGAAGGCCATAAAAGATGAGTAAACCAGGCATCAGGGATTCGTTGAGAAATTTTGTCGGTTATGCGGGCCAAAAGGACGGCAGGATTGGGTGTGCCTGTATTATCGTCATGATGATGGTCATCATGGCCTTCGGTGTCCGGCCGTCATCAGCAGCCGAGGCACCATCCTCTGCCGGCACGGCCTCCGGGACGCTCACTATCAACGGGAAAGGCATTCCTCTGAAATACTCCTATGCGATGGACCAGCCCAATACTTTTAATGCCGCCAAGACTGATATCGCGGTACTGCTGACAGAAAAACCCCTTGCAGAAGGGGCGCTCAAGGGCATCGGGGACCTGAGCGACGCCGCCAGGAAACAGCATGGCTGGGCCTTTTTCAAGATCGATACGGATGGAAATCCGATCTATGAGTTGATCGACCATCCTTCGCTGAACAGTCAAATCCAGATGTCGGGCATCACCCGGGCAGGTTTCCTGCCAAAGAGAAGGGGAAAGGACCGGGTGGAGGGATCCTTTGCCACCTCGAAGCCCGAAGACTTTATGGGGTATAAATACGAGATCGAGGCCGAATTTTCAGCGCCTCTGCTGAAGGCCAAGCTGCCGGAACCCTTACCGGACGCAAAGACCGGCATGGCGCTCCCCGCTAACGGGGGGGAGCCGGGCAAGGCGTATAAGGCGCATCGCATGGCCATACTGATCAAGGACATAGCAGCCCTTCGCCGGACAACTCCTGAGGCTAAAGACCTGTCAGACAGTGACCTGGAGAAGATGATAGACTTCATGCAGGCTATATCCCCCGCTGCCCCGAGGGTCAAAAGGGGCTATATTAAGGGCGACAGGGCCGTCCTTTATGTTGAGGGAATCCTTGAAGGGAAAAAGAACTATGGAACCGTGGAGCTGGCAGCGAAGGGGAAGACGTGGTATATAGTAAAAGAGAACTGGAGCGATACCCCTCCCAAGAAATAAGGAACCCCCGGTATTATTGCCCTAAACGTTTTTCTGACCTGCCGGACCAAGAAACCACTGACCAAAAACTCACTCATCCCCCGCCCAAAACCCCATCTTCCTTTACAAAGAATAGGGTCTTGTCAGGTTGCTTCACGGACCGGCCTTTCAGGTTTTGGGCAGACTCGGGCTGGAAGATCAAGGGCTGAGCCAAGCTGCGCCGTTGGCGGTCCGCTTTATAAGCCCTTCCCTTTTTCCCGATACCCAAGATAAAGCACCAGATTGAAAACACAAAGAAAGACGGTCAGGACCAGAATCAGGACATGAGGGATCTCAAGATAAACCATTTTTTCCAGATAATAAATAAGGAAGGAACCGGCATAAGTCGTGGCCGGGTTATGTTTGGATCTAAAGTAGACTTCCAGATGGGTTAAAGGACAGTACCTGTCAAACAACTGGGTATAAAAGGCCAGGGCCAGCCCGAAGAGATGGAGGATCCGGACCGCCCTGACCCGGACCCCCCAATAGGCCCCGAAAAACAGGAAGAGAATCCAGAGGAAATGAAGCAAGACCATTAAATCGGCCAGAATTTTGTAGCCCAACCTTTACGCCCTCCATTTAAATTTGATTCCACCCGGAGCCAGGCAGTCCGAATCTCAGCTGGGTGAGCCCGGAACAAATTTATTCCAAATTATTTCAAGATATTAAATTAATCATACTCGAGGACCAGGAAAAAATAAAGCCCCAGGGCCGGAGGTCAGGGCCTTTCCGTAAGTTAAGAACTTTTTTTTCAAAAAACCTTTGACATGGGGGGAAAAATACGATAAGAAAGCTCTGTTTATGGTGTGTGAAACAATTCATTAATCTCATAAACACTTCTTTTATTGCTTCCGGTTTAATCTTTTTATAACAATGCAGGAAGGGTAAAAATGATAAATATCGACCAGTCCCTTATATATCAAATCATTAACGTTTTATTGTTGATGCTGATATTAAATATCCTTCTTTATAAACCCATTCGAAATATATTGAAACAACGGTCGGAAAAAGTGGCCAATTTGGCTGCAGAGGCCCAAAAAGCCCAATCCGAGATGACCCGGAAAGAGCAGGATTATCAGGACCGCTTGCAGCAGGCCCGGAAAGAGGGTTTTGAACAAAAAAACCTCTTTAAACTGGAGGGACAGGAAGAAGAAAAGCGACTGGTCCAGCAGGCCAATCAACGCATTGAGGCCGAATTGACCCAGAACCGGCAAAAGATCGCCCAGCAGGTTGAAGAGGCCCGAAAAAAACTCTCCGGTGAAATCACCTCCTTCTCCCGGGAAATAGCCCAAAAGATTTTAGGGAGGACCATTTAAATGTTTTCTCCTCATTTTTCTTCTTTAAAAACCTTTTGTCATACCTTGTTAAAATACATCGTAACCAATCTCCCTTTAATTGTCTTTCTGATTCTTTATGGGGGATTGGCCTATGCCTCTTCAGGCGGTGAAGGCGGGGCCACCGAACACGGGGCTGCTGCAGCCCACGGCGGGGAAACAACCGCCCGGTTGTTGGACCTTTTATACCGGTCAATTAATTTTATCATCTTTTTCGGGGTCCTTTTTTTCCTGCTTAGGAAACCCTTGAAACAATTTTTGGCCAACCGACGGGATTCCATCCAAAAAGAATTGCAGGATTTAGAGGCCAAAAAAGAAGAGGCCAACCGGGAATTTCAGGCCCTGGAAAAACGGATTTCCAATATCAAAGAGGAACGAGAGGCCATCCTGGCCGAATATAAGGCCGAGGCGGAAAAAGAAAAGCAGAAGATCATAGACAACGCCCAAAAAATGGCTTCACGAATCGTCGATCAGGCCCAAAATACCATCCAGCAGGAAATACAGAAGGCCGGCCAATCCCTGAGGCAGGAAATGTCTGAAACGGCCGTCCGGATGGCCGAAGAACTATTGAAAAAGAACATCACCGAGAACGACCAGAAACTTTTAATCGGTGAATATTTAGCAAAGGTGGTGACCCATTAATTGAGAAATTTTACTATTTCCCGAAGATATGCAAGGGCGCTCCTCTCCCTGGGAAAAGAAGATGGAAACTATCTGCAGTATGGGGAAGAGTTGAACGCCTTCAGTGAGTTATTGAAGAGAGAAACCCAGGCCCGTTATATCCTCCAAAGTCCGATCTATGATTTTGCCAGTCGGGATAAACTATTGAAAGCGATATTGGGAAAGGCCGGGTTCTCCCCAACCGTTAACAATTTTATTCAACTTCTCTTGACCAAGGGTCGCATCCGTTATCTGGAAGATATCAGTATCTACTATGCCCAATTGACCGATGATCTTTCCAATATCAAGAGGGCCATGGTCACCGCAGCGGTCCGGCTTAGCGATGATATTATTCAAAGAATTCAGGCGGCCTTGAAAGAGGTCGTTCAAAAAGAAGTGGTGGTTACGGTCAATCAAGACCCTTCCATTATCGGCGGGATTGTCGCCCAGGTGGGGGATTTGACCTTGGATGGAAGTTTACGAACTCAACTTAAGAGTTTAAAGGAATCCTTAAGAAGGGGTGAGGGTGTCTAAGTATGGAAATCAGAGCCGAAGAAATCAGTCAGGTCATAAGACAGCAGATTCAAGATTTTGATAAAAAAGTGGAACTCAGCGAGACGGGAACCGTGCTTTCCGTCGGGGATGGTATTGCCCGGGTTTATGGGGTGGAAAAGACCATGGCCATGGAGCTCCTGGAGTTTCCCGGGGGTATTTACGGCATTGCCCTGAACCTGGAGGAAGACAATGTCGGTTGCGCCATCCTGGGGGAAGACTTCCATATTAAGGAAGGGGATGTGGTCAAACGGACCGGCCGAATTGCTGAAGTCCCGGTGGGCGAGGCTATCCTGGGCCGGGTTATTGACGCCGTAGGACAACCCATCGACGGTCTGGGCCCGCTCAATGCCAAGGAATTCAGGAAGATCGAGCTGAAGGCCCCCGGGGTTATCGATCGCCAGCCGGTCAAGGAGCCCATGTATACCGGGTATAAGGCCATTGACGCCATGACCCCCATCGGCCGGGGCCAGCGGGAACTGATCATCGGCGACCGCCAGATCGGTAAAACCGCCCTGTGCGTAGACGCCATCATCAACCAGAAAGATTCGGATATTTTTTGTATCTATGTGGCCATCGGCCAGAAGAAATCCACCGTGGCCCAGGTGGTTGAGGCCTTCCGGCGCAACGGGGTCTTAGAGAAAACCGTGGTGGTGGCCGCCTGTGCCAGCGACCCGGCCCCCATGCAGTATGTCGCCGCCTTTGCCGGCTGCACCATGGGAGAATATTTCCGGGATTCGGGCCGCCATGCCCTGGTCATCTATGATGATCTGTCTAAACAGGCCGTGGCCTATCGGCAGCTTTCTCTGCTCCTTCGTCGTCCTCCCGGACGGGAGGCCTTTCCCGGGGATATTTTTTACAACCATTCCCGTCTGCTCGAACGGGCGGCCAAGGTTCGAGAAGACCTGGGCGGCGGCAGTTTAACCGCTTTGCCCATCATTGAAACCCAGGCGGGCGACGTTTCGGCCTATATTCCGACCAACGTTATTTCCATTACCGACGGCCAGGTTTATCTGGAACCGAGTCTGTTCTTCTCCGGGGTCCGTCCGGCCATCAACGTCGGTCTTTCCGTCTCCCGGGTCGGCGGCAATGCCCAGGTCAAAGCCATGAAACAGGTGGCCGGAAGCCTGCGGTTGGACATGGCCCAGTACCGGGAACTGGCGGCCTTTGCCCAGTTCGGGAGTGAGCTCGATAAGTCTACCCAGGCCCAGTTGAACCGCGGGGTCCGCCTGGTGGAAATCCTGAAACAGCCCCAGTATCAACCCATGCCCATGGAAAAGATGATTACCAGCCTCTTTGCCGGGGCCAGGGGCTTTCTGGATGATCTCCCGGTTGATGTGCTGAAGGATTTTGAACCCCAAATGATCGCCTTTCTGGAATCCAAACATCAGGCCCTTCTTTCCGAGATCAAAGAAAAGAAGGAAATCAGCCCGGAATTGGAAGAAAAATTGAAAAAGGCCATTGGGGAATTCAAGACTCAATTCCAGGCACAAAGTAAATAGCTTATAGCGCATAGCAAAAAAAATCAGGCTGAAGGCTGAAGGCTGAAGGCTGAAAATAATAGAGAGTCTTAAACATGGCGACACTTCAGGATATCAGAAGAAAAATCGGGGGAGTCAAAAAGACTCAGCAGATTACCAAGGCCATGAACATGGTGGCGGCGGCCAAACTGCGGGGCGCCCAGATCCGGATGGAAAATTTTCGCCCCTATGCCGGAAAATTTCTGGAAGTCATCAATAATCTTTCCTCCCGGATCGATCCCGAGGCCTTCCCATTGATGGCCCAGAGGCCGGTGAAAAAAGTGGAATTGATTTCGCTTACCGCGGACCGGGGTCTGTGCGGAAGTTTCAATGTCAACCTGATCAATACCGGGGAAAAGTTTATTAAAGCCCGGAAACAGGAACAGGTGGAAACAACTTTGGTTCCGGTGGGTAAAAAAGGGGCCGAATATTATAAGCGCAGGAAATATGACGTTCGCTCCCGGTACACAGATATTTTCAATTCCTTTGATATGGTTACAGCCGCCGGTATCGGCCGGGATGTGATTGAAAACTTCCTGGCCGGCGGATCGGATGAGGTCCATATCCTCTACGGAGAATTTATCAATATGGGGGTTCAGAGGCCCAAAGTGCTTCGCCTCCTGCCCATCGCCCCTTTGACCCAAAAAGGGGAAGAAGAACAAGGACTGGAATATCTCTATGAACCGTCGGTGGAAGGTATTTTCAACGACTTGTTGCCCCGTTATATCAATGTTCAAATCTACCGGGGCATGCTGGAAAACGCGGCCAGCGAACAGGCCGCCCGGATGACGGCTATGGACAATGCCACTCGTAATTGCAAGGAACTGATTACAAGCTTGTCCTTAATTTATAACAAGGCCCGCCAGAGCGCGATTACCAAGGAACTGATGGATATCGTCGGCGGGGCTGAGGCTTTAAAGAAATAATTAAAAAGGATTCAAGGAGCCAAGGGTTCAAGGATTCAAGTGATAAATCAAAAACCAATTGAATAAAAACTTGAACCCTTGAATCCCGGAATCTTTGAACCCTAAATTTATTGTATAAGGAAAACCCTTTAGGAGGAGGTTCATAAATAAGATGGAAACCGGAAAAACCGAAGGAAGCATTGGAAAGATCGTACAGGTAATCGGACCGGTGGTGGACTTGGAATTCCCGGAAGGGAAGTTGCCCAATATCCTCAATGCCATTCGTATTACCAATCCGGCCATTGATGATCGTCAAGAGAATTTAGTGGTAGAGGCGGCGCAGCACCTGGGGAATAACGTGGTCCGTTGTATTGCTATGGATACCACCGATGGTCTGGTTCGTGGGATGCCCGGCCGGGATACGGGCGATGGGATTCTTGTGCCTGTGGGTGCCCCGGGCTTAGGACGGGTTTTGAATGTCATCGGTGAGCCGGTGGACGGCCTGGGACCCGTTAAGGCCGATAAATATTATCCCATTCACCGACCGGCCCCCACCTTTGTGGAACAGGATACCTCGGTCAAGGTCCTGGAGACCGGCCTGAAGGTTATCGATTTATTGGTTCCTTTCCCCCGAGGGGGCAAGATGGGGATGTTCGGCGGTGCCGGTGTGGGCAAGACGGTGGTCATGATGGAAATGGTCCACAACATCGCCATGCATCACGGCGGGATCTCGGTTTTTGCCGGGGTGGGAGAGCGTACCCGCGAAGGGAACGACCTCTACCTGGAAATGAAAAATTCCGGGGTTTTGCCCAAAGCAGCCTTGATTTACGGGCAGATGACCGAACCCCCCGGGGCCAGGGCTCGTATCGCCCTGACGGCCTTAAGCGCGGCCGAATATTACCGGGATGAGGAAGGTCAGGATGTGCTCCTCTTCATAGATAATATCTTCCGTTTTACCCAAGCCGGTTCCGAGGTTTCCGCCCTCCTGGGCCGCATCCCTTCGGCCGTGGGTTATCAACCGACCCTGGGCACGGACCTTGGGGAACTTCAGGAACGGATCACCTCGACGAATAAAGGATCGATCACCTCGGTTCAATGTGTCTATGTGCCGGCCGACGATTTGACCGACCCGGCCCCGGCCACCACCTTTGCCCATTTGGATGGGACCGTGGTGCTTTCCCGCCAGATCGTTGAGCTGGGTATTTATCCGGCGGTGGATCCCCTGGACTCGACTTCGCGGATTCTGGATCCCAATGTGGTGGGTCAGGAGCATTATTTTGTAGCCCGGAACGTACAGCAGATTTTACAAAAATACAAAGATCTGCAGGACATCATCGCCATCCTCGGTATGGACGAACTTTCCGATGAGGATAAACTGGTGGTCGGCCGGGCCAGACGGATCCAGCGTTTTCTGTCCCAGCCCTTCTTCGTGGCCGCCGAGTTCACCGGTAAAGACGGTAAGTTCGTTAAGGTCGAGGAAACCATCCGCGGATTTAAAGAGATCATCGAAGGCAAACATGACGACCTGCCGGAACAGGCCTTCTACATGGTCGGCGGGATTGATGAAGCCGTGGAAAATGCCAAACGATTGGCCGAAGCGTAACAAACTATAAGAGACGGAAAAAAGAAAATGGCCGAAAAACTGGAGTTAGAATTAGAAGTGGTTACCCCGGACCGGCTGGTGGTCCAAGAGAAGGTGGATATTGTCATGGCCACGGGTGCCTTGGGGGAATTCGGCATCCTGCCCAATCATATCCCCTTCCTGACCACCCTTCAGCCCGGAGAGCTGCGTTATCGCAAAGACAATCAACTGGAATATTTGGCGGTTACCGGCGGGTTTGCCGAGGTTTCCGATAATAAAGTCACCATTCTGGCCGAGGCGGCTGAACGGGCGAGGGAGATTGACATCGACCGGGCCACACGGGCCAGGGAACGGGCGGAAAAACGTCTGGCCATAGCCAGGACCGAGGCCATTGATTTCCTGCGGGCGGAATCGGCCTTAAAGCGGTCCCTGCTGCGCCTGCGCATTGCCGAAAAGGGCCGGTAACTTTTAACCGCACATCAATTACTCCTGAAAAGGCAAGTCCTTCGGACTTGCCTTTTTTTTGTTGGCGCTGGTTGGATTTTGAAAGAGGTTTTGTCTCAACGACTAACCGATCAACCATTTTCAATTAATTTGACAGAAAATAATCATTCCGATAATATTATTAAAAAGTTAACCCTATGAACTGATTCTCTAAGGAAATACTCCCTCAGGTGAAAAACCCCAAGGCCGTCTTTCATATCCATGGAGTCACCAAGTTCTATCAGGTGGGTGAGGTGGAGGTGCGCGCCTTAAACGGCGTGGATCTGGATCTCTTTGAAGGGGAATTCGCGGTTCTTCTGGGGCCTTCCGGAAGCGGTAAGTCCACCCTGCTCAACATCCTGGGCGGCCTGGATGTGCCTACTGCCGGCGAGGTTTTTTATTTCGATCACAACCTTTCCCGATACGACGATAAAGAGCTGACCCGATTCAGGCGCGAACATGTGGGCTTCGTCTTCCAATTCTACAACCTGATTCCCAGCCTCACCGCTTTGGAAAATGTGGCCCTGGTGGCCGAGATTGCCGAAAATCCCATGGAGCCAGCAGAGGCCCTGAATTTAGTCGACCTGGGGGACCGGCTCCACCATTTCCCGGCCCAGCTTTCCGGAGGCGAGCAACAGCGTATCGCCATTGCCCGGGCGATTGTCAAACGCCCAGATGTCCTGCTGTGTGATGAACCCACCGGCGCCCTGGACATCACCACCGGCATCCGGGTTTTGGAGGCCCTTCAGCAGGTCAATGAGCAGCTGGGCACCACCACGGCCGTTATTACCCACAATGCGGCCATCGCTTCCATGGCCGACCGGGTCATCCGCATCAGCAGCGGCAGGATTATTGATCTGCAGCAAAATCTGACAAAAGCCTCTCCCAAAGATTTAAGTTGGTAGGACCGCATGACCTCCCTTGACCGAAAACTTCTCCGCGACCTCATCCACTACCGGGGACAGGCCATAGCCGTGGCCCTGGTGGTGCTTTGCGGTCTTTCGGCCTTTGTAACCATGCACAACACCTTTCAGTCCCTGGTGGTTTCCCAGTCGGCCTATTACAGCGAATACCGTTTCGCCGAGGTCTTTGCCCAGCTTAAACGGGCACCTGAATCCTTGACTTCGTCTATCGCCGCCATCCCCGGCGTCACGGCCCTTCAAACGCGGATTGTCTTTGAAGTGATCCTGGACGTACCCGGTTTGAAGGAACCGGCTACGGGCCGGCTGGTTTCTATCCCGGGATCAGGCAAACCTTTACTCAACGACCTGGCCTTGCGGCAAGGCCGAACCATCGAACCCGGAAGAAGAAACGAGGTCATCATCAGTGAGGCCTTCGCCCAGGCCAATCAGCTCAAACCCGGGAACACGCTGGGGGCGATTATCAACGGCCGCTGGGAGCACCTGCTCATTGTCGGGGTGGCCCTTTCCCCGGAATATGTCATTGAAATTCCCAGCGGCACCATACTGCCGGACAGCAAACGGTTCGGGGTCTTGTGGATGAGCCGGGAGGCCATGGGGCCGGCCTTTCAAATGAAAGGGGCCTTTAACGATCTGTCCTTGACCCTGGCCCCCGGAACCCAGGAAGCCGAGGTCATTGCCCGGCTGGATCGTGTTCTCGAACCCTATGGGGGACTGGGGGCCTATGGACGGAGCGACCAGCTTTCCAACCGTTTCCTGTCCGATGAGATCGCCCAGAACCGGGTTTCCGGTATGATCGTCCCTTCCATCTTTTTGGGCGTCGCCGTTTTCCTGATTCACATCGTTCTGTCCCGCCTGATCATCCTGCAGCGCAACCAGATCGCCCTGTTGAAGGCTTTCGGTTACAGCAGCAGCGCCATTGGTTTTCACTACCTGAAGTTTGCCCTGGTGGTGATTTTCGCCGGGTCCTTACCGGGCACCGTTCTGGGGCTCTGGCTGGGGAGTTTGATCGCCGAAATCTATCAGCAGTTTTATCGTTTCCCGGTTTTTTATTCCCGAATTCGTCCGGACTTGCTGGTGCTGGTCATTTTCATCAGCTTTGCGGCCGCCGGGTTGGGGGCCCTACTTTCGGTCCGGAAGGCCGTTTCCCTGCCTCCGGCCGAGGCTATGCGCCCTGAACCCCCGGCCCGTTTTCGTCCGGGATTGATTGAACGAATCGGTCTCCAGCGGTTTATCTCGCCGGCGTTGCGCATGATTATCCGCAACCTGGGGCGAAACCGGGCCAAGGCCGGTTTTACCCTGCTCGGTATCGCCTTTGCCGTGGCCATTCTCCTGGTGGGGCGATACAGCTTCGATTCCGTTGAGTACCTGATACGGGTCCAGTTTGAGACCATCCAGCGGGAGGATGCCATGCTGATTTTTAACCATCCTGTCGGTTCGGGTGCCCGTTATGACACCACCCGTTTGCCCGGAGTGCGCAGTGTGGAGTCCTTTCGTCTGGTTCCCGCCCGCCTGCGCTTCGAACATCGCAGCAGGCGGATCGGCATCCAGGGGATATCACCCACCGGCCGATTGAGACAGCTTCTGGACAAGGACCTGCGGCCGGTGAACCTTCCATCAGAGGGTCTGGTGCTGACCAAACAGTTGGCCGATTCACTCCAGGTCAGGCCCGGATATTTACTGTCGGTCGAAGTCCTGGAGGGGAAACGACCGGTCCTGACCATACCCGTTGCCGGAATTATTGATGAACTGCTGGGGATCTCCGCTTATATGGACCTCCGGTCTTTAAATAAACATATGCATGAAGGCCCGGCTGTTTCCGGGGCTTTTTTAACCGTGGACCCCCTTCAGGAACCGGACTTTTTTACCAAAATCAAAAAGGTTCCGGCCGTAGCCGGGGTAGCCTTCCGTAAACACATGGTTCAGGGCTTTCGGGACACCATTGCCCAGAGCATGTATATTTCAACGTTCGTCTTGATCATTTTCGCCTCGGTCATTGCCTTCGGACTGGTTTATAACAGCGCCCGGATCTCTCTTTCGGAACGGGGTCATGAAATGGCCTCCCTCAGGGTCCTGGGGTTCACCGAGCAGGAGATCGCCCGTATTCTCCTGGGGGAACAGGCCTTCCTCACCTTAACGGCCCTTCCCGTCGGGCTGATCATCGGATATTATTTTTGCTGGCTCATGTCCAAGGCCCTGGAAACGGAGCTTTACCGTTTCCCGCTGGTTCTGACCGGGAAAAGTGTAATTTATTCATTGGGCGTCACTGTCCTGGCTGCTTTTATTTCCGGTCTCTTCGTTCGCCGACGGTTAAAACACTTGGATCTCATCGCCGTGTTGAAGACCAGGGAGTAATTTCGGATTTGGAAATTGGTTCAATCACGTCAACTGGTTGATAGTTTTTAATTTTTTATTGGTAAAAATCTTTCACCGCAAAGACGCAAAGAACGCTAAGAAAACCATTTTTTTGTTCAATCCCGTGAAATTCGGGATTGAACAAAGCAACTTTGGCTTCTGGCCGAATAATTACCCGGAGGGTAGCGTAGTTTATCGATTGCCGGCCTCTCACCGGCAATTGATAAAGGTTCTTCTTTGCGCCCTTTGCGCCCTTTGCGTCTTTGCGGTGAACAATGTGAGGTCATCTATGATGAAAAAAAACAGAAAAAAGGGACTACTCTATATCATTTCGGCCGTCATTTTATTAGGCGTTATCATTTGGGTCTTTCTTCCTTCTCCGGTCGAAGTGGATCTGCAACGGGCCCAGAAAGGCCCTTTGATGGTCACGGTGGATGAGGAAGGTGAAACCCGGGCCAAGGATCGCTTTATCGTTGCTTCTCCTGTAGCCGGTCGATTGACCCGTATCCGACTTAAAGAAGGGGATCCCGTGGGATTCAATCAATCGATCGCCGTGATCCACCCCCTGCCCCTGGGAAGGCGGGAATCGACCGAGATTCGGGCCAGGCTCCAGGCCGCCGAAGCCTTGCACCGGGAAACGGAGGTCCTGATCGAGCAGACCCGGATTAATGTTGAAAAGTCCCGGCGGGAGAGACAGCGGATGGAGCAGCTGCAAAAAAACGGTTTGGCCACCCAGCAGGAAATGGAATTCTCCAGGGATGCGGAAAAGCTGCGAAATGAGGAACTCCGTGCCGTCCAAATGAAGGCCCAGGCCGCGGCCTTTGAGGTTAAGGCCATCCAGGCCGGTCTGCTGGCCCTGGAAGAAGTAAAAGGAGAGCCTCAAACCATCGCTGTTCGTTCTCCTGTGTCCGGTCGGGTGCTCAAAGTCCTGGAAAAAAACGAGCAGGTCGTCGCACCCGGAACACCGCTGTTGGTGCTTGGGAATCCTTCTCAACTCGAAGTGGTGATCGACCTGCTGACTACGGAGGCCGTTAAGGTCAAACCGGGCCATACGGTTTTGCTGGACAACTGGGGAGGGAATCAACCGCTTGAGGCCAGGGTGAGGCTGGTGGAACCCTGGGGGTTTACCAAGGTGTCGGCTTTGGGTGTGGAAGAAAAACGGGTCAATGTCATTGCCGACTTTGTGGACCCGCCGGCTTCCCTGGGAGACGGTTTTCGGGTCGAGGCCCGGATCGTTATCTGGAAGGGAGAAGAGGTCCTGAAAATTCCCGCCAGTGCACTTTTCAGGATTGGACAGAATTGGGCGGTTTTCGTTAACCAGGAGGGCCGGGCCAGGCGGCGTGTGGTCGAAGTGGGCCGACAGGGAACCTTTGAGGCGGAGATCGTAAAAGGATTGAAGGAAGGGGAGGAGGTCTTTCTCCATCCCTCCAATCAGATCAAGGACGGGCTCAGGATTGTAAAAAGAAAATAAAGTTGGAAACACCTCAGGTCAACGGCGAGTTCACCGGGAGGCCCGCCTTTTGGCCGATCCGGTGGAATGACTTGTTCGCCGTTTTATTCATGATGTGTCCACATACGTAGCACTTTCACAGTTTTGATGTCTTCAAGAACCTGATAGATAAGACGATGTTGAATATTGATTCTTCGGGACAACGCCTCAGTGAGATCACCGACCAGCTTCTCGTAAGGCGGAGGGTTTTGGTAAGGATTATTTTGGATTATTTCTAATAGCTTTGATGATTGGGGCTTAAGACCAGACTGTGCGATTTTCTTTGCGTCTTTTTGAGCCTGTTTGGTATACCTCAATCGCCAACTCACCAGCCGGGCTCCTTCGAGCACTTTTCTACGGGTGTCTTAAGACCCTTCTTAATGGATTCCCTCATGCCGGGAATTGACGTAAGGAAGAGTGTTTCTTCAATTGCTTTCCAGTCTTCTTCGGATACAAGAACCGCAGAACTTCTCTTGCCGACGATTTGTACCGGTTGGTGGGTCTCTTTTACTTCATCCACCAGAGTATATAAACGCTTTCTTGCTTCTGATGCGGACAATGCTGTCATATCTTTCACCTCCTAAACGTACCACATATGGTACGCTTAATATTTGGCAGTGTCAAGTTAATTATGGCGAACGGTCCAATTGAGAGGCGCGAGCGAGCGCACGAAGTGCTGCTCGCGAAGCATCCTTCTCGAATTGGGGGTTAGCCGTTACCAAGCGATTGTTCGGCCCACTGAATTGCCGCAGTCCGGTCGCCGAGGTACCGCGAAACCCCGGCGATTCGGAATGCCGTTCCGCCCCCAAAATCTTGCGAGCCGATGATGATTCCTCCATGACAATTCTCCATATGACATTGAGACATCATCGTCGCGTTGTTAACGACAAGAAAATACTCTGGCGTTAACAAGATCTCCACGCCATTGAAGAGAAATCGACCTCGATTAATCACGATCCTGTTCGGTACGCCAAACGTGATATCCACGAGTATTTTTCGTGGTGCATCCCTAATTACCAGATTCGTGCCGACGAGATGAATGTCCCAAGGTGCAACTGAGTAAATGAGTTGATTGTTGATGATCTGAAGGACCGGATTATTTACCTCGTCGAAGAGTCGCAAAGCAGAAGCAGGTGATCATCATCAAGCAGAAAGGCTAGGAGAGGTACGCCATCAACACCTACAGGGACGGTAAATGTTGGCACGCCGAGATACTCAAAGGTGAAGGTATTCGAACCGAGTACAGCTTCGCATTTATTCCCCGCGAAATGGAGGTCATAGGGTTTTGATACTCCCCGCGCAAATTGTAGGGATTGGCGTTTGCCTCGCTTACGGCCTCAATTGGAAGAAGGCCTGCCGTGCGTTCTCGGTGATGTTGATCGCACAATAGAGTGATTTCCTCTGTGACATGCCTTTGGACCTTGGCCCAACCAAGCATGTGCTCGAATTCATATAGCGGCATGCCACAAATAACGCAGCCAAAGCCGCAGCGCCGCCGCACCTCCCGCTGAATCGGCAATGGGATATTGCGAGAGCTTGGGGATGACTGTTCGGTCATAATTAATGTTCGTAACGGCTAACAATTAACATACGAAGTTCTCTATTTCCCAATGTATCTATATTATATATTATAACATACTTTAAATATTGGTAATAGGGAAAATTGTCATATTAACCAATAATTATCGATAAAAAGGACATCGTTTCTTATGATATGGAGCAAAACCGAAATTCGTCTAATATGGATAAATTGTCAAAGACCACCACCAAAAAAACTTCCCGGGTTTCAGCGGGATCTTTTGTCCAAGAAACCGGGACCGGTGAAGAAAATTTCCTGCCAAGGTAAAATTGCTTGTGGTTGACAGAAAGAGAGGAGAATGGTAAAAAGATACTAATTTAAGGAGGGAGGGATGGCCGAGTGGTTTAAGGCGGCGGTCTTGAAAACCGCTTTCCTTCCGGGGAACGGGGGTTCGAATCCCTCTCCCTCCGCCATCCATTATTTCCGATATCGGATTGCGGATTTCGGAATCCACAAACCCTGAGATGTTGCTTAGGAGTGTTCTAAGAGGGAAGAGGGTTTTGTTGGAAAAGGACTGCGACTGCATTACGGAGAGATGACCGAGTAGGCTTAAGGTGCTCGCCTGCTAAGCGAGTGTAGGGGGAAACCTCTACCGAGGGTTCGAATCCCTCTCTCTCCGCCATGAACCAGGTAAGGTTCATGGCTGCCCTAAACTCAACGTATTTTGGGCGCCACTTTCAAATTTGGATTTCCGATTGCGGATTCCGGTTAAATGAACCTAATCCAACCAGGTAGAAAAAGATAAGAATATTTACCCTTTCGTTTTTCTTCTCCCGAATGGTAACAAGAAAACATCTCCCAAAATATCCGGCATCAAGGGGTTTTTGATTTTTGAGCCTGGGCTTGAGCCAGTTTTTCCTTGCAGATCTCGATATATTTTTTTAAGTTAGGCGGGTGAGCGGCGTCGGGGAACTGTTGCGCGATAATTTCAAACCTGCCCAGAGCAGCCTCATATTTTTTTTCATTAAAGTAGTATTCCCCTATAGCAAATTCATGGAAGGCCAGGTTTTTTTGGGCGGTTATCAGATGGGTTTGGGCTTGGGAGACATATTCGCTCTGGGGATAGTTTTTGATCAATCGTTCAAATTCCTGAACCGCCTGAAAAGCGTAACTCTGGTCCCGGTCGATCGTGGGCATCTGTTTAAAGTAACACAGGGCCGTTTGAAAAATCACATAGGGGGTGATTTCATTGGTGGGGTGCATTTTTTCGAATTCCTTATAGGCCGTGGCAGCCAAAAGATAATCCTTCTTCAAAAAATAACTGTCGGCCAATTTCAGCTCGGCCACGATGGCATATTGATTGTAAGGAAAACGATCTTTCAGTTTCTGAAAGGCGTCAGCGGCCTTTTCATATTTTTTCCGCTGGTAGGCATCCAGACCTTCCATAATCAAGGCTTCAGCGGTCTTTTCCAGTTCTTTGGAATCTTTGCTTTTGAACCACTCGTACAACCCACATCCCGCCAGGGATAATAAGATCCAGGCCATGATTAATAAAAACAGGGTGTGTTTTATTGGAGATCGGGTAAACAGGGTAAATTCCTTCATAAGGCCTCCAGGTATCTTTCAGCGGCGAAAACGGCGGTGGCCCCATCTCCAACGGCCGTAGATATTTGTCTTAACAGCTTTTGGCGAACATCTCCGGCGGCAAAGATTCCCGGGATGGGAGTTGCCATATGGGGATCGGTTTGAATAAATCCTTGAGGGTCCAACGGTACCACCGGTTTCAACCACTCGGTATTGGGCAGGGTCCCGACCAGAATAAAAACCCCTTCAACCGAAAGCGTCCGGCCGGAAGAACCGTCTTTATTCTTGATACTAACACCCTCCACTTGATCTGTGCCCTGGATGGATTCCACCATAGAATTCCAAACCGGTTGAATAGCCGTATGGGCCAGGGCTTTCTCTTGAAGGATTCGGGTGGCCCTAAGCTGATCCCTTCGATGGATCAGATAAATTTTTTTTGCAAAACGGGTCAAATAAAGGGCTTCTTGAACGGCGGTGTCCCCGCCGCCGACCACGGCGATTTCCTGATCCCTGAAAAAGGGGCCGTCACAGGTGGCGCAATAAGAAACCCCTTTGCCGCCAAGAAGATCCTCTCCGGGGACCCCCAGTTTTTTATGGGCAGCCCCGCTGGCGATAATCAAGGCCTTGGCCGTATAAGTTCCTTGGGTTCCCTTGATGATTTTATCCGGATCTTGCAGAGACAGGGAGAGGATTTCATCATTGATAACCGGCAATTCAAACCGTTCGGTCTGCCGGCGCATCTTTTCCACCAGGTCAAACCCGGAAATTCCTTCGGGAAACCCGGGGTAATTGTCCACCCAGTCGGTGGTCAAAACCTGGCCCCCGGGGATGAGCTTCTCTATGAGAAGGGTGTTAAGACGGGAACGCCGGGCGTACAGCCCTGCGGTTAGTCCGGCTGGACCTCCCCCCACGATTATAAGATCGTAAACAGGATGTTCCACAGACGCACTAAAGGGTCTTTTTGATAGCGGTTTCCAGGGTGCTTTTGGAAACTGCTCCGGTGATCTGTTCGACTACGGTTCCGTTTTTAAAGAGGATCAGGGTGGGGATGGCTCGAATCCCATACTGGCCTGGTGTTTTAGGATTTTCATCCACATTCAATTTGCCTATTTTGACCTGCCCTTGAAATTGAACGGCTAATTCTTCCACGGTCGGGGCAATCGCCTTGCAGGGACCGCACCAGACGGCCCAAAAATCAACCAGAACCGGCGTGGAACTTTCCAAAATTTCCGTTTGGAAATTTTCATCGGTTACTTCGGTAATATTTTTTTCACCCATGATCTCTCCCTTCCATAATTCTTTGGTTAACCCGTTAGGATAATAAAAAGGTAGAAGAATTCTAAATCCCTTTAGCGTGATTGTCAATACCTACAAAAAATCCGGAGGAAAAATTTTGACTTTAAGGGTATTTTTAGTTTAATGTCTATTTTACCATAAAAAAGAGGAGATTGATATGGAAGAATTCAGACGCATGACCCGCCTCCCCCCTTATGTTTTTGCTACAGTCAACACCCTGAAAATGGAATTACGGCGTCAGGGGGAAGATATTATCGATCTGGGGATGGGGAATCCGGATTTGGCCACTCCTAAACATATCGTGGATAAACTCCGGGAAGCCTCTCTTAAATCCCATAACCACCGATATTCGGCTTCCAAAGGGATCACCCGGCTCCGAACAGCCATCTGTGATTGGTATAAGCGGCGTTACCAGGTGGAGCTGGACCCGGAAACCGAAGCCATTGTGACCATAGGGGCCAAAGAGGGGATATCTCATTTGATTTTGGCCACCACCAGTCCCGGCGATGTGGTCTTTGCGCCTGACCCCACCTACCCGATTCACCCCTTTTCGGTTATCATTGCCGGAGGGGACTTGAGAAGTATCCCCATGAGTCATGATCGGGATTTCTTTGAGGACCTGCTAGCCGCCACCAAGCAGACCTGGCCTAGTCCGAAAATGCTGATCATCTCCTTTCCCCACAACCCCACCACCATGGTGGTGGATAAGGATTTTTTTAAGAATATCGTGGCCTTTGCCCAAGAGCATCACCTGATGGTCGTCCATGACTTCGCCTATGCCGATCTGGTTTTTGACGGGTACAAGGCCCCCAGCTTTTTGCAGATTCCCGGGGCTAAGGATGTCGGGGTGGAACTCTTTTCTTTATCCAAAAGTTACAGCATGGCCGGCTGGCGGGTGGGGTTTGCTGTCGGGAATCCACAATTGATTCATGCCCTGACCCGAATTAAAAGCTATTTGGATTATGGGGTCTTTCAGCCGATCCAGATCGCCTCCATTATTGCCTTAAACGGGCCTCAGGAATGTGTACAGGAGATCGTCAGCACCTATAAAGAAAGAAGGGATACCCTGATTCAGGGGCTTAACCGGATCGGTTGGAAGATGGAGAAACCCAAAGGGACGATGTTTGTCTGGTCCAGGATCCCGGAACCCTTCAGAAAAATGGGTTCGGTGGAATTTTCCAAGTTTCTTATCCGCGAGGGAAAAGTGGCCGTAGCGCCCGGCCGGGGTTTTGGTGAATACGGGGATGAATATGTCCGGTTCGCTCTGGTCGAAAACTCTCACCGAATCCAACAGGCCGTTAGGGGCATCAAAAAGGCCTTAAATAAAGGGTAATAGCTAAAATTCAAAATAGGGTTCAAGGGTTCCAGGATTCAAGGGTTCGAGGGTTTTAACTTCCATGTCTTTCACTCCGCCCCGCGGTCCTTGACCCCGTGGTCCCTTGAACAGGAATAGCGAGCGCATTCCCCGCAGCTTGCTGCGTGGGTTAGCGAGCGAACTACAACAAATAACCCCTTTCCTTGCCTGGAAGATTCCCTGCACCTTGGTGCAGGGAGCTTCAATCCTAAAATTTAATCATTGTGTTTTGTAGCACCCGTCCAGGCGGGCATGAGGGTTTAAAAAGGATCTTTGAATCCAACCTATAGAATCGTGTGAGGGGATCATGAAAGAAATTCAGGTAGGTTTAATCGGTTTTGGCACCGTAGGAACCGGGGTGGTAAAGATTTTACGTGAAAAAGGCGACCTTCTTAGTTCCCTGGTCGGGGTTCCGATAAAATTAAAACGGATCGCCGATCAGGATTTGAATCGGGATCGGGGTGTCCCGGTTCCCAAAGGGGTTCTGACGGATCAAGTGGAACAAATTCTTGAAGATCCGGATATATCCATTGTCATAGAATTGATCGGGGGTCTGGAACCGGCCCGTAGTTTTATTTTAAAGGCTTTGGAAAAAGGGAAACATGTGGTTACGGCCAACAAGGCCTTGCTGGCTCACAAAGGGAATGAGATTTTCAAGAAGGCCATGGACAGTAAATTGGATGTCGGCTTTGAAGCCAGCGTCTGCGGTGGTATCCCGGTTATTCTGGCCCTGCAACAGGGGTTGGTGGCCAATGAAATTGAAAGCATTTTTGGGATCTTCAATGGGACCTCCAATTTTATCCTGACCCGGATGACCGAACAAGAACTGCCTTATTCAGCGGCCCTAAAGGAGGCCCAACAAATGGGCTATGCCGAGGCCGATCCGACCCTGGATGTAGAAGGGTTGGACACGGTTCATAAACTTTCCATTTTGATGTATCTGGCCTATGGAGCTCCATTAAACCCCGAAGCGGTATTTGTGGAAGGCATCACTCGAATCGGGGCATTGGACATTGCCTTTGCCAGGGAATTCGGATACTCCATCAAACTTCTGGCTATCTGCCGAAAGGAGGGGAGTCTGTTGGAAGCCCGGGTCCACCCGACCATGATCCCTAAAAGCCATATGTTGGCCAATGTTCAAGGGGCCTATAATGCCCTTCATATCAAAGGAGATTCGGTGGGGGATATTTTGCTCTACGGACAGGGCGCCGGAATGATGCCGACCGGAAGCGCGGTAGTCAGTGACCTGGTCAATATGGGACGAAATATCAACAAGGGGATTGCCCAAAGAATACCCCAGAATCTTTCGATTCAACGATTTAAAGAAAAAGGTTTGTCCTTTAAACCCTTTCAGGAAGTGATGACCCACTATTATTTTCGATTTTCCGCCCTGGATCGACCCGGGGTCCTTTCGACCATCGCCGGCATCCTTGGGGCCAATCAAATCAGTGTGGCCTCGGTGATCCAAAAAGGCAGAGAGATTGAAGGATCCGTTCCTATTGTCATGATGACCCACGAGGCCAGAGAATCAGACGTTCAGAAGGCCATCCAGGAGATTGACCGTCTAGCGGTGATAACCGATCGAACGGTGATTGTCCGGGTGGAAAATTAAAAGTGACGGGTTACGGGTTGCCGGTTAAAGGCTTTTGGTTTTCAAACCCGAAACACCCAACCCGTAACTTTGATCCATCTAAAGAGATCTGTATTTTTTTATGAAATCGAAAGACAGAAAATATATTATTTTGGTCGGGGACGGGATGGGGGATTACCCTCAGGAGGCCCTGGACGGAAAGACTCCCTTGGAAGCGGCTCATACGCCCAATATGGATACCGCGGCCTCCCGGGGGATTATGGGGTGGGCCCAAACCGTACCCTCAGCCTGTGAACCGGGAAGTGATATTGCCAATCTTTCCCTCCTGGGATATGACCCATTGGTCTACCATTCAGGCCGTGCGCCCTTGGAAGCGGTTAGTATGGGGATCCGACTAAAGGAAGAGGACGTGGCCTTCCGCTGTAATCTGGTTTGCCTGGACCACCGGGAAAATGAGACGGTAAGGATGAACTCATACAGCGCCGGGCATATTTCTACGGAAGAAGCCAAGATTTTAATCAACGACCTCAAGGGATTCTTAGCTCACCCCAATTTATCTTTCTATCCAGGGGTCAGTTATCGGCATATCCTGGTCTGGACCGGGGCTGATCCATCGGTCAAGACCACACCGCCGCATGACCTGACCGGGCAGGATGTGACGGGCTATTTGAATACCCAGGGGGAGTTGGGACCGATTGTGGATCTTATGCGCCGTTCCTGGTCCTTTTTGAGCCAACACCCGGTTAATCAGTCAAGGCAGGGCCGAGGCCTGGTTCCAGCCAATTCCATTTGGTTGTGGGGTCAAGGAAAAACTCCGGCCATGCCCTCTTTCCTGAAAAGATTCGGCCTTCGAGGGGGAGTGATTTCCGCCGTGGATCTTTTGAAAGGGATAGGATTGTCTGCCGGGTTGGAATCCATTTTTGTGGAAGGGATAACCGGATATTTAGACACCAATTTCCGGGGGAAGGCTGAAAAGGCCTTGGCCTTCCTGGCCGAGAAAGACCTGGTCTATGTTCATGTGGAGGCCCCGGATGAGGCTTCTCATGAAGGAAGCCGGGAAAAGAAGATCCAGGCCATTGAAGCCTTCGATCGGGAGGTCGTGGGGCCGGTCCTGGAAGGATTGAACCATTTTGAAGCCTATTCCCTGATGATTGTTACCGATCATTTCACGCCTGTCCAGGTGATGACCCACACCAGGGAACCGGTCCCTTTTTCGATCTTCTGCTCTGAAGACCGGTCCCGGCCGGTTCGAAAAAGGGGTTTTTCGGAAAGATCGGCTTTTGAGGGAGAGGTCGCTTTTATAAATGGGGATCAACTGATGCCCTGGTTTTTAGGAGTCCGTTAGGGATGATAACCATTTAAAAGTTAACCTCCAGTGTACAGGGGCCGAGGGGTCCTCTTTTCAAAGTTGTCCAAAAGGTAATCTCTCGCCCCAACCCGGCCCAAAAGCTAAGTTAATCGGGAATAGAGCCTTCACCTGGGTCAATTTCCAGCTTTGGTCCTGGAGGCCCCCAGGGGCCTGCTCCTGAAACATAATTTGAGATTTGGCCCGGCAGAGAAGCTAAGGGCATTTAAGTGGACAACACTGAAAAGAGGATTCCTCGGCCTTCACTTTTTTCGAGTTCAGGAGTAACCAAATGAAATTTTTTCAGACGACTTACCGGGTTATTTACGGTGATGTGGATTCCATGAAAATGGCCTATTATGCCAATTATCTGCGCTGGTTTGAAATCGGCCGTTCCGAATTGATCCGCCATTTGGGCCTTCCCTATGCCGAGATAGAGGCCATGGGCTATTTATTGCCGGTTACCGAGGCCTTTTGCAAATATAGTAAATCGGCCCGCTATGATGATATTTTATTGATCAATACCGGTGTGGGGTTCGTTCGCAAGGCCTCTATGCGCTTTGACTATAGAATTTTGAACCAGGAGAACGATCTTTTGGTTCAAGGATACACGGTCCATGCCTGTTTGGATCAGGAAGGTAAATTGGTACGCATTCCTGAATCCGTATTTGCCCTTTTGGGAAAGTGGGAATAGTTATTAACGGTCTTAGTGTAGATTCTTAATTGGTTAAGTCCGAGAATTTATCTCCACCAATAATTATTTACGGGTTGCGGGTTTGTAAATCGAAACCCTTTCTTTAAAACGGGTAACTCGTAACCCGCCACTCGTAAGCAAATAATTTCTATTATTGTTGGTTAGTAGCTACCCGGAAAAGTAGTCATTATTTCGAGATAATTAATATTTTGGAGGAGAGCCCATGTCTGAAGTCGAAGCCGCCAAAGCCATTAAGGCCTTTTTTGACGCCTTTAACGCCCATGACGGTGAAGCACACCTGAACACCCATCATTTTCCTCATATCCGCATCAACGACAAAGGCCAGGTCGCTATCGTTCAAAACGCCTCTGAATACCTGCCCCTTGATTCGGTACTCAACTACCTGACCAAGCACGAGGGATGGCACCATAGCACTCTGGATTCGGTGGAAGTCATCCATGCTTCACCGGTGAAGGTGCATTTTAATATCCAATTCAGCCGCTACCAGGCGGACGGTTCCAGATATGCGGTTCATCATTCCCTGTGGATCGTTACCAGGAAAGACGGGCGTTGGGGCATACAAGCCCGGTCCAGCTATGCCCCTTAAAAGGGGCAGGACTCGGTTGGATCAGATTCTCAACCGAGTGATCGATCGGTTTCCGGAAAACTGCTGAACGAATAAACTTCTTTTTTGAGTCGAACCATGAAATCCAGACAAAAGCTGAGACAAGGAATTATTCTGTCTTCATTTTTTTTGTTTCCGGCACTCTTCTATTATCTGTCCCCGGTAATGATTATTCAAGCCACCCAGGGCGGTATTATCAACGGGAGTTTCATCCTGTTTCTGCTCCTGTTTCTCAGCGCTTTGCTTCTTGGACGGGCTTATTGCGGATGGGTCTGTCCGGGTGCCGGCTGTCAGGAGGCCCTATTTTCAGCCCGAGAGAAAAGGGTCCTTAAAGGGGATTCTATCAAGTGGTTGATCTGGATCCCCTGGGTAGGTACTATAGTCATTCTGGCCATCATAGGGGGAGGATATTCCCAGGTCGATTTTTTTTACCAGACCCATTACGGCTTTTCTATCGGAGATCTTCCCGCCCTCATCGCCTATTTGGTGGTTCTCCTCTTAATCGTCCTGCCGTCGTTTATTTTCGGGAAAAGGTCGTTCTGCCATCATCTTTGCTGGATGGCCCCCTTTATGATAATTGGCAGGAAGATTAGAAACCTTTTTCATTGGGCCTCTCTTCGGCTTCAAGCAGAACCCGAGAAATGCACGCACTGTCATACCTGCACCGAAAACTGCCCGATGAGCCTTCCGGTAGAAACTATGGTCCATCAAGATAGAATGGAAAATTCCGAATGTATCCTTTGCGGAACCTGCATCGACGGGTGTCCGTCCGATGTTATCCAGTATGCTTTCCGTATCGAAAGCCAATAAAAAACATGGAAAGGAAACGGCATGTATATCGGTCATTATGCCCTGGGTTTTGCAGCCAAGAAGGTTGCACCCAAAGCGTCATTGGGAACCTTGTTTTTGGCAACGCAGTTCATCGATCTGCTTTTTCCGCTTCTGCTTTTACTGGGTTGGGAACAGATGTTGATCGAGCCCGGCAATACGGCGGTTACCCCCCTTAATTTTACCCATTATCCCATTTCCCATGGGTTACTTTCAGTGCTTATCTGGGGGTTGCTGTTCGGAGGGATCTATTGGGTCATCAAAAAAGATTTGAAAACAGCCCTATGGCTTGGACTTCTGGTGGTCGGTCACTGGATCCTGGATTTGTTCACCCATCGCCCGGACCTGCCCTTGCTGCCCGGCCTGGATACCAAAGTGGGACTTGGTCTGTGGAATTCCCTGATCGGGACCCTCCTGGTCGAAGGGGGGTTGTTTGTTGTCGGGGTTTATCTTTATGCAACCTCAACCAAAGCCAAAAATAAAACCGGCCGATGGGCCTTATGGGGATTAGTGGCTTTTTTAATAATGACTTATCTCGGCAATCTTTTCGGTCCCCCGCCGCCGGCGGTGAAACCGATTGTCTATATCGGTTTCCTTCAATGGCTGTTGGTAGCCTGGGCTTACTGGATCGATCACAACCGGGAGGAAAGTTAAATTGATTCATCACCAATAGGATTGGCGATGATAGAATGATTTGAGAGTTCAAGGGAAAGGCATGGTCAATACAAAGAGGCGGCGGTTTGGGGAAGCCCCTTTTCTTTAAATCCCTTTGGTCTTGAAGGAAGGCATGAAAAGAAATAGAGGAAAACGATCCCAGGACTATCTAAGGAATCTTCCTGAGGTGAACTGCATTCTGTAAAGGGGGTTTAAAAACACCCCTCTTTGTTCCAAAAAAAACTTGACAATGTTGGTAATTGCTATAAAATTTTCTAAGAATTGGGGATTCAAACATGATGTTGTAATTTGGGGATGTCAGAGCTTTTAATTCTTACCAGCGGAGGATAACCATGTTAGTTAAAGGATGGATGACCAGCGATGTCATAACCGTAGATGAAGATACTTCCATGATGAAGGCCTCTCAGATAATGAAGGAAAATAATATCCGACGCCTACCGGTCATGCGTAAAGGGAAACTGGTTGGAATGATTACTGATCGGGATATTAAAGAAGCATCCCCTTCCAAGGCTACCACTTTAGATATTCATGAACTGTATTACCTGCTTTCGGAATTAAAAATAAAAGATCTTATGAACAAAAATTTAGTCAGCGTTGGGCCGGAAGAAACGGTGGAAAAGGCGGCCGTTAAGATGCTGGAACATAGGATTTCAGGACTGCCGGTCGTCAACGACAAAGGAAAGGTGGTCGGAGTCATCACTCAGGGGGATATCTTCAAAGTCCTGATTTCCCTGACCGGTATTTATCGAGGGGGTATCCAATTTGCTTTTAACCTGGAGGATCGGCCGGGCTCCATAAAAGAGGTGTCCGATGTGATACGAAAACATGGAGGCCGAATGGTCAGTATCCTGACCTCTTATGATATGTGTGAGGAGAATTGCCGTCACGTGTATATCCGGATCAAGGAAATACCTGAGCACAAATTAAAAGCCTTATCCGAAGAGCTGGACAAAAACTTTATCCTTCTTTATATGGTTAAAGATACGCTTCAAGACGTGTAATCTTTTTCCAGTCCAAGCAGTTCGAAAAGCCCCTTGGCCATCAGCAATGGTGGTCAAGGGGCTTTTCATTTTTTATTCAGCCTCTTCCTGCACGTCCTGAAATGAATCTGACTCTTTTTCTTGGATTTTTGGAACCGGAAATTCTTGTGGCGCCGTTTGGGACAGGGCTTTCTGAAAAAAATCCAAAATGATTGGACTGGCCGCCTGGGCTCCGGTTTCCCCAGATCCTAAAGGGGTTAGATCATCAATCCCTACCCATACTCCGGCCGTATATTGGGGTGTGAAGCCGATAAACCAGGCATCTCGAAAATCGTTGGTGGTACCGGTCTTGCCGGCAACGGGTTTTCCGAGGGACTTTAACTTCCAGCCGGTCCCTTCTTTGACGACGGCTTCAAGAAGCTGATTCATCGTGTAGGCGGTATTAATTTGCATGACCTGTTCTGCTTTAGGAGGATAGGCATAGATGGTTCGCTTATATCGATCGGTGATTTGTTGAATATAATATGGGGGTACTCGTTGTCCCAAGTTGGGGAAACAGCTATAAGCCGTAACCATCTCCCATAAGGATATCCCGGAAGAACCCAGGGCCAGGGATAGATTGGGATATAAGGGGGAGGAAATGCCGAGCCGCTGGGCGAAGTTAATGGCATATTGAATTCCGATTCGTTGGAGGATCTTAATGGAAACAATATTTCTAGACTGGATTAGACCGGTTCTTAAGGTGGTTGGTCCCAGAAACTTATGGTCGAAATTCTGCGGGACCCAGGCAGGAGGTCCTCCGAAATAGAGGGGGCTGTCCATAACGATCATGGCCGGAGTAAGCCCTTTTTCAATGGCGGCAGCATAAATAATCGGCTTAAAAGAGGAACCCGGCTGACGTTTGGATTGCACCGCTCGATTAAATTCGGTCTGGTTGTAATTTTTCCCCCCGACCAGAGCCTTTACTGATCCGGTTCGGGCTTCGACACAAAGAAGGGCGGCTTCCACCTGGTTCTGATCTAAGATCGTCAGCGAGTAGCGGACCGGATCCCAACGCAGACGAACGACGTCTCCAATCATTAAAGGCGGGGGAGAGGTTTCATTTTTAGCCAGTTCTTCATCATCCTTTTGTCCTTTGATCTGGGAGGCAGAAACAACCGGCTTGGACAGGGGCAAGACCGCCCACTCCTGGCCCATACAAACTTTAGCGGTTTGGGCGATAGGATCCACTTGAACGACAACCCCGGTGGAAAATTCAGGCCGTTTCTTGTTTTCTTTAGGGATGGGCTGGTCCAGTTTAGGACAATATTCGTGTATTTTTTCCAGAGGAACCTTTTCGAAGGTTTTGGTGTATATATGTCGACTTTGAACGGCCTGTGTTCCCTTGAGCACGGCTTCCAGGGCTGCCTTCTGGAAAGAGGGGTCCAAAGTGGTTTGTACCACCAGTCCGGCCTTCAATACAAATTCCGAACCCCAGGTCTGAAATAAATATTTTCGAACCAGATCTGTAAAATGGGGGGCTAAAGTCAAATTAGGGTCTTGAATGTTGGCATAAAAGATTGGGGTTTCAGCAGCGGCTTGGGCCTCGGATTCGGAAATATAACCCTCTTCGGTCATTCTCTTGAGGACATATCGCTGCCTTTCCAAGGCCTTTTGGGGATTCAGCAAGGGCGAATACCGGCTGGGGGCTTGAGGAAGACCGGCCAGCAGGGCACTTTCGGTCAGGGTGAGGTCCTGGGCTTTTTTCCCGAAATAGGTCTGGGCCGCTGATTCCACCCCATAAGCCCCATGCCCCAGATAAATCTGATTCAGATAGATATAGAGAATATCCGCTTTGGAAAGATTCTGGTCCAAACGATAGGCCAGGACGGCCTCTTTGATCTTTCTGGAAAGGGTTTTTTCAGGGGAAAGAAGCAGAGATTTGGTAACCTGTTGGGTTATGGTGCTTCCGCCCTGGACAATCTCGCCGGCCCAGATATTTTTCCACAGGGCCCTAATGATACCCCAAAAATCCAAACCGCGATGCTTGAAAAACCGGGCATCCTCCGATGCGACAAAGGCCTGGATCAAACGGGGGGGTAATTCGGATAGGGGAACCAGGGTCCTTTTTTCTTTAAAAAGGTATCCGATTACCGTTCCATCGGCGGCTAAAATCCGGGTGGCCAGTGGGGGATTGTAATCGTTCAGGGTTTTTATGTTCGGTAATTGATACAGCAGGGACAGATAATAAAAGCCGGCCAGAAAAGAGGTGAACAGCATAAAAGCCATCAGAAAGACGAAAAACCAGACCAAATAGTTTATCGATTTTTTTGGTTTGGGATGAGACCGGTATTTAGAGGTTTGTGGAGGCATTGATTAAAGTAGACGCCGATCTAAATTTCAGTATTATATTCCCAAGGTCATCGAGTTTCTTGAATATGAGCCGAATGATACCACAAACGAAGGCCTTGGAGAAAGAATAATCAGGGTCCGCCGAATTTTGGGAACGACTCTAAAGGAGGGGCATAAAAGAGCCACTGCGGGAGGGTGCTGTCAGACGCAGCCGGTGCGGCGGATGGAGATAAGCTAAGTGGTCAGAAAAGGGATGAGGCTTTACTTTTCATTGAACAACGGGGAGAAAAGAAAGATCTGGACTTCGGTGTCCTGTCGATCCTATTCATACCTCAAGGCATCGATCGGATTCAGGCGGGAGGCCTTGAGGGCCGGGTAATAGCCGAAAAAGATACCCACGGCGGCGGCAAAAGAAAAAGAGATCAACAGGGCCCAAACTGAAATAAAGACGTTCCATCCGGTGAATTTTGAGATCACCTGGGCACCCAGGGCCCCTAAGGCGATCCCGATCAGTCCTCCCACCAGGCTTATGACCACCGATTCGGTCAGAAATTGAAGGAGGATATCGATTCCACGGGCGCCCACGGCCATGCGGATGCCGATTTCACGGGTGCGCTCCGTAACCGAAACCAGCATGATATTCATAATCCCGATGCCTCCCACCAGCAGGGAAACCAGGGCGATAGAACCCAGCAGAAGGGACATAACCCCGGCTGATTTTTCAGCCGTGGCCAGGAGTTCGGTCAGGTTCCGGATGGTGAAATCAACCAGTTGTCCATTCTGAACATGATGTCTCTCCGTTAAAAGGTCGTTGACCTGGTTTTCGGCATCATTCATCAGGCTGATATCTTTAGCCTGAACCATGATCAGCCGAACCCGGTTGGGAAGCTGGCTTCCGAAGATTCTTTTTTGCGAGGTGGTCAAGGGGATATAAACGACATCGTCCTGGTCTGTTCCCATCGGGGTTTGTCCTTTTGAAGAAAGGACACCGATAACGGTAAAAGGTATTTTTTTAATCCGGATGATCTGCCCGAGCGGGTCCTCCGATCCGAAGAGGTTTTCAACCACTGATTTCCCGATTATGGCTACTTTTACCGCACCGTAGACTTCCTGGTCGGAAAAATTCCGGCCGGAGGCAATGGGCCAATCCCGGATTTCAAAATGAGACGGTGTCATCCCGGAAACACTGGTATTCCAATTTTGATTGCCATAAACCACTTGGGTAACCCCGCCCCAAAAGGCGGCTACGGTCTTGACGGCCGGGCATTCCTCCTTGATGGCTTTGGCGTCATCGGAAGTCAGAGTGGGGGCGCTGCCTTCTCCCATACGGGCCCCGCCGGCCGTAGTCGCACCGGGAACCACAATAAGCAGATTCGACCCCATATTGGCGATCACCTGGGCGATCATTTCCCTGGCTCCGGAACCTAAGGCCACCATGACAATGACCGCTCCGACACCGATGATAATGCCCAGCATGGTCAAAAAAGAGCGCATCTTGTTGATCCGCAAGGCACGAAGGGCCACCTTGAGACTTGAAATGGGTTTCATAGGACTTACCCTATTATCCGGTCCCTCGGGCCGGATCCATAACCACCCCATCCTTGAAATGGATTATCGGGGGGGTATTGGTGGTGATCAACATAAAGGCCATCAGGAAGACGAAAAACCAGACCAAATAGTTTATCGATTTTTTTGGTTTGGGATGAGACCGGTATTTAGGAGGTTGTGGAGGCATTGATTAAAGGAGACGGCGGTCCAAATTCCGGTATTGGATGGCTTCCGAGATATGATGAGGAGCAATATCCTCGCTATTCTCCAAATCCGCAATGGTTCGGGAGATCTTTAATATGCGATGATAGGCCCGGGCACTTAATCCCAGATATTCCATGGCCTGTTCCAGAAGGTTTTGGGAGTCCGGAGACAGGGTGCAATATTTTTTGATCAGCCTCGGTCCCATCTGGGCGTTACAAAAAAGGGTTTTGCTGTGAAAGCGGGTTTTTTGCCTTTCCCGGGCGGCTTTGACCCGTTCCCGGATGGTGTTCGAGGATTCTCCATCGGACTGGCCAGCCAGTTCTTTGAATTTCACCGAAGGGACCTCTACGTGGAGATCGATACGGTCCAACAGGGGACCGGATATTTTTGATTTATAGCGCTGGATCTGCGGATAGGTGCAATGACATTCCCGCTGGGGATCCGAGAGAAACCCGCAGGGGCAGGGATTCATGGCCGCCACCAGCATAAAGCGGGCCGGATAGGTCAGGGAAGTGATGGCCCGGGAAATGGTCACCCGACCGTCTTCGAGGGGCTGACGAAGAACCTCCAAGACATTTTTTTTGAATTCAGGTAATTCATCCAAAAACAGAACCCCGTTATGGGCCAGGCTGACTTCACCGGGGCGGGGGACTTGCCCGCCTCCAATCAGACCGGCGTCGGAAACCGTATGATGAGGGGATCGAAAGGGCCGGGAAGTAATCAGGGCCTGATCTCTCGGCATCAGACCGATGACACTGTAAATTTTCGAGGTTTCCAAGGCCTCTTCGAAAGTCAGGTCGGGCAAAATAGAGGGCAGCCTTTGGGCCAGCATGGTTTTTCCGGAACCGGGAGGTCCGACCATAATGATGTTATGACCTCCGGCGGCTGCAATTTCCAGTGCCCGTTTGACCTGTTCCTGGCCTTTCACCTCATTGAAATCAAAAGGATAATCCTGAAGAAGAGAAAAGGGCCGTTTTGGTTCCTGGTTTAATGGTTGGATCGGTGAGAGGCCTCTAAGAAATTCAGTCACCTGTCCAAGCGTTTGCGCCGGAATGATCTCAATCCCTTCTACCACGGAGGCCTCAAGAGCATTGGCCTCGGGGACAATCAGTCCACGAAAGCCGTTATCCTTAACCGATAAAGCGGTGGGCAATGTGCCTCGAATCGGCTTAATTTCCCCATTCAGAGAAAGCTCCCCTAAAATAAGGTATGACGACACGATGGTGGAAGAAATTAAATCTTCAGCCGTAAGAATACCTATGGCTATAGGAAGGTCAAAGGCCGACCCTTCTTTTTTTATATCGGCCGGAGCCAGATTAACGGTAATTCGGTGGCTGGGGAATTCAAAACCTGAATTCTTAATGGCCGATTTGACCCGATCTTTACTTTCCCGGACAGCCCCTTCCGGCAATCCAACCGTGGAAAAGGCCGGTAACCCCCTGGCAATATCGACTTCAACCTGAACGATATAGGCATCAATCCCTGAGATGGCACTACTGAAAATTTTAGCGATCATCGGCTTTTATTGGGCCTTTGCTGAACAGGTGTAGCGAGCGCATTCCCCGCAGCGTCTCGACTGAGCTCGTCGAAGTCTTGCTGCGTGGGTTAGCGAGCGAAATACAATAAATAGACCTTTTCCTTGCCTGGAAGATTCCCTGCACCGACTCGACTGAGCTCGCCGAAGTCTTGGTGCAGGGAGCTTCAATTGATTTTTGATAGATAAAGCTCTTTTACCATAAATTATAGAAAAAAGAAGATATCTTTGCAAGGGAAGTTATTCAATTTAAAGCGGATAGGTTTTTGAAGAAAACAATTTACATTTCCCTCAGAATGAGTTATATTTCCTAATTTAATTTAGAATAATTCTTTGGGGAGGATCAAACGTGGCCAGAGTTACCGTTGAAGATTGCCTTGAGCAAGTTCCTAATCGGTTTTCATTAATTCATTTAGCATTTCAAAGGGTTAAGCAATTGCGGGCCGGAGATCCTCAAAGGGTCCAGACCAAGAATAAGGAAGTGGTTGTCGCCCTCCGGGAAATCGCTGCCGGGAAAGTGGATTTCCCATTCGAAAAAGAGTTACCCCTTGTAAAGAAAAAAGATTAGGAAAGGATAGTGCGGAAAAAGGCCGGGAATAGTTTCCCTAATCAAACTGACAACCGGAATTCTTCCCGGGGTGTGAAGGAATGGACCCATGTGGATTCGAAGGGCCGGGTCAGGATGGTTAATGTCAGTACCAAGAGGATAACTCAGCGGGAAGCCATAGCCGCTGGAACGGTTCTGCTCCAGGCGGAAACCTTAAAGAAAATAGAGGATAATCAAATAGAAAAAGGGGATGTCCTGAGTGTCGCTAAGGTCTCGGCCATTATGGCAGCCAAAAAAACCCATGATCTCATTCCCATGTGCCATCCGCTTCAGATTACCGGGGTGGAACTATCCTTTTCCTTGTTAAAAGAACCTCCCCGGGTGGATATACGGGCTAAAGTGCAGGCCAAGGACAGAACCGGGGTGGAAATGGAGGCCTTGGCAGCCGTGGCCACAGCCGCCCTAACGATTTATGATATGTGCAAGGCTATAGATCGAGGGATTCGGATTACGGATATCGGGTTGATTAGAAAATCAGGGGGGAAGAGTGGTGTTTATCTAAGTAATATATTTGCTTAGGTAAAGAAGTGAGTCAAGAGATAGGAGAGGAGTAATGAACGCCAAAAAAATTGCCTATTTCAAGAAACTCCTGAAGGAACAAAGGAATGTCTTGATTCTGGAAGCTCAAAAAACGGTCAGTGGAATGACTGATTCCAAAGAAAATTTCCCTGATCCGACGGACCGGGCCACACTGGAATCGGATCGTAATTTTCTGCTCAGGATAAGGGGACGGGAACGAAAGCTCATTTTAAAGATTGAGGAAGCCCTGGAACGGATCGAGGATGGGAGCTTTGGGATCTGTGAAAAATGCGGCGAGGATATTTCCGAGCAGCGCTTAAAGGCCCGTCCGGTCACTACCCACTGTATAGACTGCAAGAAAAGAGAAGAAGCCATGGAAAAGGCTCGAGGGGACTGAGAAAGGCCCTTTTTTTCTCCTGCCTGATCTCCCCTTCTCCTTTAAGCCGTAAAGAGGCCTTTAAAACATGTTTAAAAAAAGATTGCAGTTATTTCAATCCCTACTTCTTTTTAACGATCTCTTTATTCTCACGGCTTGTTGGATTGCTGCTTTTTATCTCAGATTTTATGCCCCCTTCATCCCGGTAACCAAGGGCATCCCTCTCCTCAGCGATTATTTGATCCTGCTTGTTTTTGTTCTGACCATCTGGATAGGTACCCTTCATCTAACCGGGGTGTACCGCCGTTTTTTTAATCGAACCCAGGAAATCATGACCCTGTTTAAGGCCAACTTCATCGCTTTGATGATCCTGGTTTTTCTGACCTTTTTCTTTAAAAGGACCGAATTTTCACGCTTGGTCTTCCTCCTTTTTGGTCTCCTGAGTCTTCTGTTTCTTTCTCTAAGCCGTCTTTTTTTTAAAGGCTATTACCTCTTCCTGCAAAAAAAGCATCTCAGATCAGAACGGGTCTTAATCGTTGGAGTTCGAGAATTAGCCCAGGGTGTCGCTGAAACCATCCGGAAGCATCCTGAATTAGGCCTGACGATCAGTGGGTTTTTAACCCAGGTGCCTCAAAAGGTGGGAACCCATATTCAGGGGATCGAGGTGCTCGGATTGTATGAAGAGATCGATCAGGTGATCCAAGATCAGGGGATCAATCTGGTCATATTCGCTTTGTCCTTAACCGCTCATCAGAAACTGGAAGAGTTGCTGAACCGGATTCGGGACGAGATGGTGGATATCAAGATTGTTCCTGATTTATATCGGTTTATCAGTCTTCGGGGCGGGATTGAGGAATTTGAGGGCCTGCCCTTTATCAATTTAAGGGAATCCCCCATGGTCGGCTGGAATCGAATTCTGAAAAGGTCCTTCGACATCCTTCTGGCCTGTCTGGTTCTGATTTTGTTTTCCCCTTTACTCTTGTTGATTGCCCTGACCATCAAAGTCACATCGAAAGGCCCGGTCTTGTATCGTCAGATACGGATGGGGCTGGATGGTCGTGTCTTTGAAATGCTTAAGTTTCGCTCCATGGTGGTCGGAGCGGAAAAGGAGACCGGACCGGTTTGGGCAAAAAAAGAAGACCCCAGAAGAACCCTGGTGGGACGGATCATCAGAAGATTCAGTTTGGATGAACTGCCGCAACTTTTTAATGTTATCAAAGGGGAAATGAGCTTGGTCGGCCCCCGGCCGGAGCGTCCGGAGTTGATTCAAAGTTTCAAAGACAAGATTCCCAAATACATGCTGCGCCATAAAATGAAGGCCGGGATGACCGGATGGGCCCAAATTAACGGCTGGCGGGGGAACACCTCTTTGGAAAAACGAATCGAGTTTGATCTGTATTATATTGAAAACTGGTCCCTCCCTTTGGACTCAAAAATATTAATCAAGACCCTTTGGAAGGGAGTATTCAGCAAGGAAGCGTATTAAAACAGAAGCCAGAAGACAGGAGTCAGAATCCAGAATAGAGAATGAAAAATGTCTTCCCAATGCCTTTGTAATTCGAACTCGTTGTTGTGTTTTAATTCTGGCTTCTGAATTCCTAGAGTCAAAAACATGTTCCCATTGATCCGTCAACATATTCAGGAATTGATTCGCTACCGAAGTCTGGTGAACAGTCTCGTGATCCGGGAACTGAAAGCCCGTTATCGAGGGTCTTTCCTTGGGTTCTTATGGACTTTTCTAAATCCCCTTTTGCTCTTGGGGGTCTATGCTCTGGTTTTTAATTTTTATCTTAGAATTCGGATGGAACATTATGCCGGATTCATGTTTGTCGGGTTACTCCCCTGGATCTGGTTTTCTTCCTCTTTATTGGAGGGGACCAACTCGATTACCGCCGGCGGCAGCCTTGTTACCAAGGTCCTCTTTCCCAGTCAGGTCCTGCCGATAGTTAAAATTTTAGCCAACTTGTTAAACTACCTGTTGAGTTTGCCGATTCTTTTTGGTTTCCTTTGGGCTATGGGGGTCTATCAAGGGTGGCCCCTGCTCTGGCTGCCGTTGATCCTTTTTCTCCATTTGTTGTTTATCGAAGGTTTGGTTTTGATACTGGCTACTATCAATGTCTTTTTCAGGGATGTCCAACATATCCTGGCTAATTTTTTAACCCTTTTGTTTTTTTTAACCCCCATTCTCTATCCCCTTTCCCAGGTACCGCCCCCTTTTAATAAATGGGTGAAACTCATTCCCATGACCCAAATCACCTTGTCTTATCAGGACATTTTTTTTTATAACCGCGCACCGGACCTAAGAATTCTTTTAGTTTTTATGGCCCTTTCTCTGATTTTGTTGGGAATCGGCATGTTCTTTTTTGAACGGTATAAAGAAACCTTTCCAGAGAAGGTATAACCATCCATGCCCCCAGCCGTCATCTTAAAAGGGATCTCCAAAGGATTTAAACAAACCACCTTGCGCCGCGACTACATTACCTTAAAATCCCTGTTCCTGAATCCCTTTTCACGAAAGGGCCGACCCAAAGAAGAAACCAGGGTTGTTTTTCAGGACCTGAATCTGGAAATTTCCCAGGGAATCAGTCTGGGGGTCATCGGCCGGAACGGATCCGGTAAAAGCACACTCCTCAAGGTCATGACCGGAATTTATAAACCGGATTCCGGGACGGTTCAGATGAACGGGCGGGTTTCTTCTTTAATCGAATTAGGAGCCGGATTTCATCCGGAGTTCACCGGCCGGGAGAATGTGTTTATCAACGGGACCATTCTGGGATTGAGCCGCAAAGAAATTGAAAAACGGTTTGACCGGATCGTTCGTTTTGCCGAGTTGGAGTCTTTTATTGATGTACCGGTCCGGACCTATTCCTCGGGCATGTATGTCCGCCTGGGGTTTTCCGTGGCCGTCAATGTCGATCCGGATATTTTGCTGGTCGATGAGGTCCTGGCCGTGGGAGACGAATCCTTTTCCCGGAAATGTATTGACCGGATGACGACTTTCAAGAAGTCGGGGAAGACGATCGTCCTGGTGACCCATGATCTGCCCACCGTGGAACGGTTTTGCGATCAGGCCCTCTGGCTGGACTCGGGTTGTATCCAGGCCCAGGGAGAACCCCGTCAGGTGATAGACGCCTACCGGCAAGCGGTGGCCCGAAGGGATGACGAACGCTATAAAGAAGAACAATCAAAAGCAGCCTCCAGCGGAACAGAAAGATTGATTTCCAAAGACCGGTGGGGTAACGGAGACATCGAAATTATCCGGGTCCGTCTCCGTGACAGCCGGGGTCAGGAAAGACACGTCTTTCAAGACGGAGAGGATATATTGGTGGAGATGGATTTTCAAGTTAATCGTCCCACTCTGGATTGCGTTTTCGGCGTAGGTGTTTTTGACGGGAAAGGGACCTGTTGCTATGGGACCAACACCGACCTGGATGAGGTGGTGCTGCCTCCCTTTCAAGAAACCGGTCAAATCAAGATCAAGCTCGAGCAGGTTCATTTGATAGAAGGGAATTATTTGCTGGATGTGGCGGTTCATGCCCACGACGGCCACAATTACGATTATCAAAGCGGTTGTATGTCCTTTGCCGTCCGCTCGACTAAAAAAGACGCCGGGATCTATCGAATCCCCCATCGCTGGATAGTTGAACAGGAATAGCGAGCGCATTCCCCGCAGTTTGCTGCGTGGGTTAGCGAGCGAACTACAACAAATAAACCCTTTCCTTGCCTGGAAGATTCCCTGCACCTTGGTGCAGGGAGCTTCAATAAGCATAACAAAATAGATGAAAAACCTTGTTACGGGTTACGCATTACGGGTTAAGAAACCAAGTCCTTTTTTAACTGCCCGCAACTCGGACCAGGGATTGAGTCAGATATAACTTCAAATCTTAATTGAAAGATTTTTTATGGAACACGAAAACCAGGAGAAACCAAAAGTAGACATGGGTCGCATTATGGAGCAGGTCCGCTCCCGTATCGAAGAGAAAAAAAAGATCGGTCAATATTCCTCCGAGGAGTTGGAAAGAATCGATCGGATGACCCTTCAGATACAATCCGAAGATTCGGATCCGCAGGAAGGGGATATTCAATATCAGTTGTCCCAGATTAATTATCTCTGCGACACCGGAAGGCCCCCGGAAATCTCCTCTCACCGCAAGGTCCTCGGTTCCCTGGTTACCGGATTCAAAAAAATCCTTCGTAAACTGACCGAGCCTTACATCCAGATGGTCCTCAAACGCCAGGTGGAGTTCAACGTGGAATTGGTGCGCCTTCTAAATCAGATGACCCTGGATTTTCGTTATCGCTGGTCTATCCTGGAAAAAGAAATGACCCTTTTGCAAAAAAGGGGAGAACAGGTAACCCAATCCCTTGAAGCAATCCCCCAGGAACTCAAGACACAAAAAAATGTTTTTGAAGAGGTTTTATCCCAAATTAAAACCATAAAAAACCCGGTGGTTGAACTGGACAGCCGGCTGGATGACCTGAAATCAAAAATCAGGGAACCGGAATATGTGCGTTTCGAAGAGTTGCATCGGGGCAGTGAAGAGGCCGTAAAGTGGAAACAGAAGAATTTTCTTTCCTATTTTAAAGACCGGGGGCCGGTTTTGGATATTGGATGCGGCCGGGGGGAATTCCTAGAGCTTTTAAAAGAGGCCGGAATACCGGCTTCGGGGGTGGATACCAACCAGGAAATGGTCCGCCAATGCCGGGCAAAAGGCCTGGAGGCCGTTCACCAAGACGGCCTGGTCCATTTAAGGGGTTTACCGGACCAGAGTTTGGGCGGGATTTTTTTGTCCCAGGTTATTGAACACCTGGAACCGGAAGCGCTTCGGGAACTGGTCAGGGTCAGTTTTGCCAAACTGCGTCCGGGCGGTATCCTGCTGGCGGAGACTATTAATCCCCAGTGTCTAAGTACTTTCAGCGGGGCCTTTTATCTGGATCTTTCCCATAAAAATCCGATCCATCCCGAGGCGGCCCGCTATCTCTGGGAATCTTTTGGATTTAGGCAGATGGAACTCCTCTATGTCTCTCCTTTTCCCGAAGAGATGAAACTCAAAGAGATGGTCCGCCGGGAGGATGATTCTTATGAGGATGAACTGGCCCGGATCTTAAACGAGAACGTCCGAAGTCTCAATGCCCTGATATATGGATTTCAGGATTATGCGGTGGTGGGATATAAATAAAAAAACAGGCAATAGGCAATAGACTATGGGCAATAGGTGCAATGACTCTTATACCTTATGCCTTACGACGCACACTAAACGAAATAAAATAAATAGACCCAAAAAACTAAACAGACTAAACAGGCCAGACAAACCAAGATGAAAATTGCCTTTATCTGCCCCTGGTACGGGCCGGATATCCCTGGAGGGGCTGAAGCCGAGGCCCGGAGAACCGTAGAAAACCTCCATCAAAGAGGGATTCCGGTGGAGGTCTGGACGACCTGCGTTAAAGACTTTGAAGGAGACTGGTCGCGGAATGATTATCCGGCCGGAGAGGCTCAAGTCAACGGTGTCCCGGTCAAACGGTTCCCGGTCAGTCCCCGAAACGGGGAACTTTTCAGTTCCCTGAACCGGCGGATCATGGCCGGAGAGAAACTTTCCCGCCAGGAAGAAGACCTCTTCTTCCAGCACATGATCAACAGCCCTTTGCTTTACCAATACATCCGGCGTCATGGCTCTGACACGCTTTTATTCTTTATCCCCTACCTTTTCAGTACCACTTATTATGGGGCTCGGATATTTCCGGATCGTTCTTACATTATCCCCTGCCTTCACGATGAAGGGTATGCCCATATGGAAATCCTGGGAGATTTGTTTCACCGGGTGCGGGGCATGATTTTTCATACCCGGTTTGAGCAAAACCTGGGTCAGCGTTTGTATGGTTTGACTAAAGACCAGGCCCTTCTTTTCGGTGAAGGGATTGATACGGAGATCCAGACTGATCCGGAAAGATTTCGCCGGAAGTTTCAAATAAAGGACCCTTATCTTCTCTATGCCGGCCGAAGAGACGCCGGGAAAAACACCCCTTTGTTGATACATTATTTTGTCCTGTTTAAAAAACGGAATCCTTCCGATCTGAAGCTTGTTTTAATCGGTAACCTGCCGGTACAGATCCCTCTCGACGGTCAGAAAGACATTCTGGACCTGGGCTTTGTCTCCAGACAAGATAAATATGATGCCTATGGCGGGGCTGAACTTTTTTGCCAGCCTTCGGTAATGGAAAGTTTTTCCATTGTCATTATGGAATCCTGGCTGTGCGGGACCCCGGTCCTGGTCAATGCCCATTGTCCGGTAACCGTAGAACACTGCCAAAACAGTCAGGGGGGATTGTTTTTTAAAGATTACCTGGAGTTTGAAGAATGCCTCCTTGAAATGAGGGCTCAGCCCGACCTGGCCGAGGAAATGGCCCGAAACGGCCGTGAATATGTTTGGTCCCATTTTCATTGGGATTTGATCAGCGGGCGGTATATTCAATTGATCCATCAAACCGGGCCGGTTCTGGAAAAAGGCACCAGGGACCCCGGACCAAAGGAGAATTCCATGAATACCCGGCCAAAGCAGTCCAACATCGCTATTCACCAGATGCTCCCTGATTTCAGTTATGGGGACGCTATCGGCAACGATGTCCTGGGCATCCAAAAGGCCTTGAAAGACTGGGGTTATGACTCTGAAATTTACGCCCAGCACGTCCATTCCAGATTAATCGGTACAGCACGACCTTTCCAGGAATATAAGGAAATCAGCGGTCCCGATAAAATCTTGATCTTTCATTTCTCCATCGGTTCCGAACTTTCGGAGTTTGTCAAACGGCTTCCGGATCGAAAGATTTTGATCTATCACAATATCACGCCTGCGCACTTCTTCAAAGGGATCAATGCCGAAGTGGAAAGGCGCTGTGCCTGGGGGTATGAGGAATTGAGAAAGCTGGCCCCCTATTTCGACCTGGCTCTGGGCGTGTCCGACTTTAACCGTCAGGAGTTGGAACGGGCGGGATTTAGGAAGACCGGGGTACTACCCATTTTTTTGGATTTCAATAATTATTATCTGGCCCAAGAGGCGCCCCTGAAGAAAAGTCTTCAGGACGGAAAGATCAACATCCTTCATGTAGGCCGGCTGGTACCTCAGAAAAAAATCGAGGACCTGATCAAGGTTTTTTATCTTTTTCAAAAACGCCTTCTTCCCGAAAGCCGCCTGATTCTGGTCGGCACGGACAGCGGGGTACGCAACTACAGCCGGGCCGTTAAAAGGATGGTTGAAGATTTGGCCATAACCGAAAAAGTTCTATTTGCCGGTTTTGCCTCTATCCGGGAACTCATCACCTATTATACTGCCTCTCATCTCTACCTTTGTTTAAGCGAACACGAAGGATTTTGTGTCCCCTTGATGGAAAGCATGTTTTTCGGTCTGCCGGTGATGGCTTACCTGACCGGGGGCATTCCTGAAACTTTGGGAGGAGCCGGGATCGGTATTCCCGAAAAAAACTTCGAAGCCATTGCTGAACTGATGTCGCTGGTACTGGAGGATCGGGAGCTTCGAGAAAGCCTTATTGCCGGTCAAAAGGAAAGGCTTAAGGATTTGTCCCTGGAAAAAAATAAGGAACGGCTGCAGGTCCATCTGGCGCCGTTTTTGGAGGGCCGTTGAGTCGCTTCAAGGGATATGCCGAGAAACTCAATTGGGCCTATATGGTCAATAGTCTGATTACCAGCGGCCACACCGGAAATCAGTTTGTCCGCTTCGCCCTGGTGGGCAGCAGCGGGGTATTGGTTAATCTGGCCGTTTATTCAGGCTCCATTTACCTGCTGAACGTTCATTATCTGCTGGCAGCCACCTTCTCTTTTTTAACGGCCATGTCCAGCAATTTTTTCCTGAATCTGCGCTGGACTTTTAAAACCCACGAGCAGGGAATCAAGGCCATCCGCGACCAATATCTGAAATATGCGATGGTTACCCTGGTCAGCTACGGAATCAATATAGCCGTCTTATGGTTTCTGGTCGATCTTCAGCATTGGCACAAGATCATCGCCCAATTGGCCGCCATTTTTATAACCACCTTAAGCAACTTCCTGGGCAGCAAGCTCTGGGCCTTTAAATTGAATTCTAATCATAATTAAAATATCCTTTTGCCCGGTCAGACCCTATTTTTTAAATCTTTATTCAGAAGACTGGGTTGAATGCCCCGGTTGTTCTGGTACTTCCGGCTTGAACAGGAATAGCGAGCGCATTCCCCGCAGCTTGCTGCGTGGGTTAGCGAGCGAACTACAACAAATAAACCCTTTCCTTGCCTGGAAGATTCCCTGCACCTTGGTGCAGGGAGCTTCAATAGGGTTCATACGGCCCTTCGATGGTGTGGTAATAAATCTGGCAGACTTCCACTCGTCATCTCTGAACCAAAACCAGCAAATGCCGTGTGCGCCGCTAAGGGCCTTAAGGGGTTTGTTTATCAAAGGCTTCCACCCTAATTCCCGCCGGAGACTCCATCTGAGGCGCATAGGCCAACCGGTCCCTGATAACCGATTCCGCAAGGGCAAACTCTTCGATATCGGTATAGAAGAACCCCGTGGTGTGGATGTTTTGTTCCTTGATCAACCGCGCCATGGATGAAAACCCGGGCAGTTGGAAAATAAGTGGTCCCACCCACTGCATGAACACCCACAGAATAGCGACTCCGATGAGCAAGTAAAGCCAGGATTTAAGCTTTGCGGACGGGCCCGCGGGCCCGTCCGGTTGTCGATCTGTATTTTGCATTTAGATTCTCGAGGTAATCTCAGGAAATACGATAAAAAACATGATATAGGCCACCAGCAACGTCAGGATCAGGTTGAAAGACTGGCCGCAGACATAAAGGATGAGCGGCTTGCCCCCTTTAAAATATTTGGCCAGCTCCCTGAAATTGGTGGCAAGGCCGATGGAGGTAAAAGCCAGCGCAAAGAACCATTCCCTCAGCAGCCGGCTGAAACCGCGCAGCACACCCTGATCCAGCACCGCAGCAGCGGCATCTTTTGCCATAGCCCCGTCGATCAGGGAGAAGATGATCGAGGCCGCTATAAAACCGAGAACGAACTTTGGAAAACGATACCAGATCTCCATCCATCTCACCTGCTGGCCCGGCGCACACTCCACGCGAGCGCACCAGTACACCGCCACACCGAATGCGATGATGCCGATGAGAATATTCTGGATCATTTTCACTGTGGCCGCTACATAGAGTGCCCGGTCGCTCAAGAAAGCCCCTGCCGCGGCCACCGCCCCGGTGGAATCGATGGTGCCTCCCATCCAGGCTCCGCCCAAAACGTGATTCATGCCCACGGCCTTTATAAACGCCGGCATGGCCACCATCATAATGGCTGTGAACACCATGGAAAGGCCGATGGCCAGGGTCAACTCTTCCTTTTTGGCCCGGCAAGCGGATGCTGTGGCGATGGCTGCCGACACCCCGCAGACCGACATATCGGCGGAAATGGTGATATTCAACGTCTTTGACGGGAAATTCAACACCCGCTGCCCGAACCAGTATGTGCAGATCAGCACGATAGGGGTGACCACCCAGGCCACGAAGATGCCCGGGATGCCGATGTCGAGAATTTTTCCGAATAGAACCTCCGCCCCCAGCAGGACCAGACCGGTTTTGATGTAGTATTCGGTCTGTACGGCGGGTTTGATCCATTTAGGCGTACCGATGGTATTGCTGATCAGCATTCCGAAGACGATGGCCCATAGCGGAAACCCGAACCCGTAGTACCGGATAGTTTCCTGCATTTCCGCCATGTAGGCCAAAACAGCCAGAAAGAAAACAAAGAAGAAGCCTTTCACGAACGCTGTAAAGGAATTTCCCATGATGGAACTCCCGATGCCGAACAGCACCGCCAGTATAATCGAAATGCCGATAAGATACGGAATCCGGTTGTAAGGCTTGTTCGCTGTTTTGGCCTTGGCTTTGGAAGCTGCCTGATCGGCTTTCAACCATCCGGCAATGCTTTCCTTCGCCTTCTCATTTCGATCATTGTCTTTGAAACCTGCATCTGCAGCATCCTTTTCAGCCGCTTTTGCCGACGCAAGGGCCGCCCCTGCCGCTGCCTTTGTTTTTTCAAAACCGGGCAACGCCTTGGCGTTCATGGCATCGGCCGCTTCCTTGCTCCGATACAGAGAATCGACGGGGTTGGCTTTCCATCGATCCGGCGCAGCCAGAAAATTTTTAATGTTTTTTGCATACCCTTCGTTGCTGACCCGAATCTTTTTTTTAGCCATGGAAGCTTCATGCCAAGCGACGGTTTTAAAAGGGGCTTTAGCCGCTTCCTCTTTCATGGCGGCATTGTATTTGGCGAACTGCTCATCCATTTTTGCAGGCGGCCGCGGAAGAAAAATCAAAAGACCCACAGCCAGAATTAGAAAACCGAGCCATATGGCCCAGTAGTCCTCTTTTTTCCACAAATCGGAAATGTCTCCCTTAGCTTGGTCGACAACGATGTCGTCTGAGGTGGGTTGAGGTTTGGTCTCTGCCATTTTAATCCTCCTTTGCAAAATGGTTGATGATCACCTGCCGGCTGTCACCTCTTTCCCGTCGAGATTTATACCTCTCGTCTGGTAAAAATCGGATTTAAGCCGGAGCTCAATCGATAAATCTTCTTGCTGTAATGATTATCGGTCCTCTTAATTGAACCGGTTGTCGAGTTCCCCCCGAAAACGGGCGAGGCTCTGGGGTCTCTTTTTTTCCATGACATCAGGTCGAACATATGGTCTCCTCCTATCTCAGGGTTTTTTCAGTTTAAACCCGGAATGCGGAACGGGTTCACCCAATGATAAAAACGTTGACAGCCAATTGCCTGCTTGATCATAACTTTAAGTAATAATTGCAATAAAATAGGAATAGGGATGAGCGCCGGAACCGGGAATTCCTCTTTTAGCAGCAGGATTTCCTGTCAGGCATTGGAATCTTTTCCGATTAATGTGAAACAATCTGATTTTTCTATAATTTTTTTGGAAGAATCGTACGTTCCGATATTTGATTTGATAGAATTTGCTTTTTGATGGAAAGAATATAAAGAAAGAAAAAAGCAAGGTCAAGGAGAAAAATAGGACTTTGCAGGTCTGGACTTTACAAATAGAAGGGGATAAGGGGAAAAGAAGAGGCAGACTTCCAAAGTTTGGACGAACTGCTCCCTCTGCATCCTATAGACCGCATTTATTAAGTAACTTCCTGGGCAGCAAGCTTTGGGCCTTTAAATTGAATTCTAATCACATTTGAAATATCCTTTTGACCGGTTTGATCCTATTTTTTAAAATCCTTAAACAGAAAACTGGGTTGAATGCCCCGGTTGTTCTGGTACTTCCGGCTTGAATAGGGTTCATACGGCCCTTCGATGGTGTGGTAATAAATCTGGCAGACCTCGACCCCCGTATAGATTCGGACCGGTTGAACGCAAAAAATTTCCAGGGTCCAATACCCTTTAAATCCGACATCGCCGAATCCGGCGGTAACGTGCACAAAAATACCGAGCCGCCCAATGGAAGATCGACCTTCCAACATGGGGACATAACCGTGGGTTTCCGTATATTCCACGGTCCTTCCCAGATATAAACGATTAGGCACCAACACTAATCCATCTTCCGGTATGGTGATCTCGGTAAAAGGATTCTCTCTTTTCATATCCAAAGGAAAATCGGTATAGGTGATCAATTCATTATGTAAGGACAGGTTGTAGCTGTTCGGATTGACTTTGGCCCGGTCAAAGGGGTCAATAATAATTTCTTTGCCGATTTTTGAACAAATTTCCAATCCGGATAAAATCATGATTCATCCTATTGCTGAATGAGCAGCGCGGAGAAAAAATGTATTACAAGATCAGGACGAACTTTTTGTGCTGCTGATCAAACTGGCTATTAGGGGCCGATGGGCTGTAAAACCTTAATCCAATCCGGCGAAGTACTCCTGCACTTTTCGTACGGCGATGGCCGCCCGTCTGAAAGTCGGAAAAGTGGCCATCCCGGCCCCGATCAACTCTTCCCGCGCTTCGGCAATCACTTTCCAGCGCCAGTTATCCTGTTCCCCAGTGATGACCCCCCGTTCCCCGAAGATCACCACGAAAGGTTTAGGGTAGGTATCCCTCAGGCTGATATGGTTTTTTACCTGGTTTTTCATACCCAGGAATCTTTCATCCGAGGCCAGGGTCATGAAGACCCATTCGTTGACATTGGCCATGAGTATATCGAATGCCGGATGCTTGCCCATGAGGTGAAGCATATCGATATCCGTAACTCCCGAACCGGCGACAATCGAGAGATCCACAGGATTGCTGATCCAGTCCCAGATGTTGACTCCCCGGTCCTTGAGTTCTTTACGCATATCCTGAGGGATAGGGATCACTTCCAGTCCCGATTCTTCACACTCTTCGGCGGCAATAACGCTGGGACCGCCCCCGCCGCCGATGACACCGACCCGCTTTCCGGTCACCTGCGGCAAAAAACGAAATGCTACTGTCAGGTCGATCAACTCATCAAAATCACCCGCCGAAACAGCCCCGGCCTGCTTGACCAAGGCTTCCCAAACCGGAAAAGAACCGGCCAAAGATGCGGTGTGAGAAAAGGTCATCCGTGAGCCGGCCTGGCCCCGGCCGCCCTTCATAACGATCACCGGTTTGACCCGGGCGGCCCGACTTAGCGTATCAAAAAACCGCCGGCCGTCTTTTACCCCTTCGACATAAAGAAGGACGATTTTGGTTTCTCTATCCTGAATAAAATAATCCAGGTAATCGCATTCAGTCAGATCCAGGCCATTGCCGTAGCTGATGACCTTGCTGAACCGGATTCCCCGCAAAGAGGCCAGATGCACAAAACCGGAGGCACCGCCTCCGGATTGGGAGATCATACCTGCGGGGCCGGAATCCTTGGGGAGATTAAAACCGAAAGAGAGCCCCATTTGGGGATAATAAACACCCATGCAGTTCGGGCCGATGAGGCGAATACCTTTGCGGCGAGCCAGTGTCAGTACGGTTTGTTCCAGTTCGGCGGCATCTTGCCGGCCGGTTTCACTAAAGCGGGCGGTGTATAAGTGTACACATTTAACGTTTTTCTCCGCCAGATCTTCCAGCATAGCGGTCACCTGAGAAGCGTTGACGCAGGAAATGGCGAAATCAACCGGTCCCGGAATATCCCGCACACTGGGGTAGGTTTTCAATCCAACGATTTCCGGATAGTTGGGATTGACCAGGTAGATCGGTCCCTTAAAACCATACTCCACCAGATGATGGGCATAACTGTAACCGAATGAAAAAGTATTGACCGAAGCGCCGACTACGGCCACTGACCGGGGGTGTAAAATGGTTTCCAGTTCCTGAAAGGACATACGTGTCTCCATTTTTATAATCCGAATGTGTTGGGAGAAGAAATGATCCAAGACTGAAGGCTGAAGAACGAAAGTAAAGGCTAAAGGCACTAACAACCTTCAGTCTTCAGCCTATCAACCTTGTTTTCTCCCGGATTTAACCTTCCTGCCGATCCAAGAAGGCCTGATATTCGGCCAGATAACCGGTCACCCGGACGGCCAGCCGAAAATCGGGAAAGGTGGCCAGATGGGCGGCATGATACCGCTCAATTGCTTCTTTCACAATACGGTCACCGCCGAACCCGTCATTTTTTTCTACCACAAGAACCATTGGTTTCTTTAAAATTTTTTGCCCGGCAATGGTCATTTTTAGGAGCATGCTTATTCCGGCCCGGCCGCCAAATCGACTGAACATGGCAATGGGCTGCATGAAGATCAGGGCATCGACGTTGGGATCGTCCCGGAGCAGTTCCAGAATTTTGGGAAAATTCCCCTCGGCGAAAAAACGCCTTCCCACGTCCAGGGGATTTTTCACACTCGTGCCCTGAGGGGGCACGATGGTTTCGAGCTGCCGGATAGTCTCTGGTGAAAGCTGGGGTACTTTAAGCCCTTCGGCTTCGGCTTGATCGGTCATGGTGACGCTTCCGCCTCCGGCCCCGCCGAGAATGACCATGTTCTTTCCTCCGGGTAACGGCATCCTCTGTAAAGCGGAAAGCGTGAAAACCAACTCCTCCAGAGAGGTCACGGAAATGATCCCGGCCTGACGGCATAAGGCCCTCCAAATCCGGGACGAACCGGCGATCGCCGCCGTATGAGACATGGCCGCCCGGGATCCTCCTTCGGTCAACCCGCCTTTAAAAATAACCATGGGCTTTTTTTGCGTTATTTTCCGGGCTGCTTCTATAAAGGACCTTCCGTCTTCCAATCCTTCCAGGTAGGATCCGATGATTTTTGTTTTCTCATCCTGGGCCAGGTAGTTTAGAAAATCATGGGCTTTTAAATCCCTGGCATTTCCAAAACTGACTACCTTACTGAACCTCAAACCTTGGGCCGCGGCATTCATGACAAACATCCCGGCCATTTGACCGCTCTGGGAAAAAAATCCCACCGGACCGGGTGTCGTAGGAAAAAAGGGCTGAAAAGCCAAACCACCTTCCGGGCAGTAGATTCCCATACAATTCGGTCCGACAATCCGTATGCCGTTCTTTCGGGCCATATCGATCAGTTTTTTTTCCATTTTCACGAAAGCTTCCCGCCCGGATTCGCCGAAGCCCGCCGTATAGAGATGGACGAATTTCACCCCTTTTTCGACACAATCCTTCATGACCTCCACAGACGCCTCAGCCGGAACGGTGAAGATGACCAGATCCACCGAATCAGGGATATCCCGGACTCGTGGAAAGGCCTGAAATCCAAGGATGGCTTTGGCCCCTGGGTGAACCGGAAATATTTTCCCTGAAAAATTCTGTTCAATGGAACCTTTGATATAGTTGTTCCCCTGATTCATCATCATGGGGTCGGACTTGGGGGATGCGCCGACCACGGCGATGTTTTTGGGGTGAAAAAGATAATGTAACTCCTGCAAAATAGGCTCAGACATATAAACGTCCCTTTAATACAAATTCTTCTGAAGTCTAACGGTATCCTTTGATAACCCTCTTGAAATAGGTGATAACGTTTCTTTTGAGAAGGAAATAAATTTAATCGGATCAGGGACCGGAGTCAATGAAAAAATAAGAAATCCGGGATCAAGGTCATCGGCGATCCACTCTACCGAACGGTTCAAAACATCCAGGTTTTCGGAAAATCGTAAACCGGCTGCAGGATGGGCCGATTTTGGGATTGACTTAGAGTAAACCCCTTGATATGTTTGTATACAAACAAATCATGCTATGCCTGAAAATTTACTGATCAATACGGATTGCTATATTTTTCTCCTGGCCAAGGCCTATCAGAAGGCCCATGGACTTGTTCAGACCCGCCTCAAACCCTACAAATTGACCAATATTCAATATTTGGTGTTGGAGGTTCTTTGGCAAAAGGAAAAAATAAAAGCTGCTGAACTGGGTGAACTGCTCAGTATTGATAAGGCCACTCTTTCCGGGATCCTTGACCGGATGGACGAGGGTGGCTGGATAAAGAAGCAGCGGGATAAGGGGGATAAACGGATTGTTCGACTCCTCCCCTCAAAGAAAGCGAATGATTTAAGAAAAAGACTGGTTAAAGAACGGGAAAAAGCCAATGAAATTTTGCTTTCCCGATTCACCCTGGAAGAACGGATCCTTTTACGGCGATTGCTTTTAGAGATCGTCTAAGGAAAGGCCGGGGAAAGGACGGGGAAGGATGGTTATCACTCTAATGTTTGCCTACAAACCTATGACGGACAGGCCCGATTAAAATTCTATTTAATCAAAACCAAGACACACTCCAGATCATCCCATTAAGAGGAGGATTTTACCATGGAATGGAAAAAGACATCCTGTGTATTATGAGGCAATCAGTGCGGACTCGAGGTTCGAGTCGAGAACAATCAAATCATTAAGGTGCGCGGAGACAAGGACAACCCGCTCAGCGAGGGGTATGCCTGCCGCAAGGGGTTGAACATCAAATTCTATCAGCACCATGCCGACCGTCTGATGCATCCGCTTAAGAGGGTGGGGGGTTCATTTGAAAGAATCTCCTGGGAGCAGGCCATTGACGAAATCGCCGCAAAACTCTCCGACATGGTCAATGAACACGGTCCGCGATCTCTGGCCTTGATGATGGGAAACGGCAGTATCGGTTGTCCGGCGCAGGGTCCCTTTGCGTTTAATCTGCTTCGGGGGTTGGGGTCTCAGTATTTTTATACCGCCCTGGCTCAAGAGCTTACCGGCAGATTTTGGGTGGATGGAAAAACCTATGGCGATCAGAACCTCCATACCCACCCGGACCTTGATGAAACCGATATGCTTTTACTCGTGGGCTGGAATCCGATGATGAGCCATCACACCCCCCAGGCCCGCCGGGTACTCACAAAATTCAGTAAGGACCCGGATAAGTTGTTGGTGGTCGTTGATCCGCGCCTGTCAGAGACGGCCAAGATCGCCCATATTCACCTGCCCATCCGCCCGGGAACGGATGCCCTTTTCTACCGGGCGATGATATCCATCATTCTTAAAGAAGGGTGGCACGACCAGGAATATATCGAAAAACACGTTAACGGCTTCGATAAGATTCAGAGCTGGTTTGCCGGTTTTGACGCCAAAGCCGCCCTTGAGGTCTGCGAACTGGATTATGGTAAGGTGAAAGAGATCTGCCGGCTGTTTACAACCCGTAAATCCAGCCATCACAGCGACCTGGGTGTACTTTTGAACCGTCACAGCACGCTTATCTCCTATCTTGAGAATGTGCTTCGGGCGGTCAGCGGGCGGATTGGGGTTGAGGGTGGTAATATTTTTCCAGCTAATACGCGCGATGGCAGGAGAAAAAAGGAAACTCCCGATGAACGCGAGGCTCGTATGTGGCGAACCCTGGTGACGAATTTTCCGGCCATCAACAATGTTTATCCCCCGAATGCGATGCCCGAAGAGATATTGTCGGACCACCCCGAACGACTTCGTGCAGTGATTGTGAGCACCGCCAACCCACTAAGATCCTATGCCGATACCTCCGTCTATGAAAAGGCCTTCAAACGTCTGGACCTTTTGGTTACCATGGAATTGGCCATGACCGAAACGGCCACCCTATCCCATTATATTCTTCCAGTCCGGTCAGGGTATGAATCCTGGGATGGGGGCATGAGAAGAGATTTCCCAAAGATATTCATGCAGGTTCGACATCCGGCCCTCACCCCGGAAGGAGAACGACTCGAAGCCGGAGAAATATTCCTGCGAATAGCCGACCGTTTGGGTTTGGTCCCCGACATTCCTGAAACACTGTATAGAGCAGTCGATAGCGGAGACCGGTTAAAATTTGGGATGGCTCTGACACAATATTTAAAAACTAATCCTGCGGTCGTAAGAAGTTTGCCCTATATTTTGGGGAAAACCCTGGGGAAAAAATTGGATTCGGTTCATTTGGCATCCCTTTGGGGGTCTTTGCAAAGCCTGCCGACCTCATTTCAGGAAATAGCCGAACGGGAAGGGCTCAAGCCAACCCCCACTCTTGGGGAAGATATTTTTAAAGCGACCCTTGAACATCCCGAAGGTTTGTGGATTGGTTCAGTCGATTCTAAAACATGGGACCATTTTAAGTCATTGGCTACCGAGGATGGACGTATCAACCTGGATGTACCCGAGATGGGACAATGGCTTGAGGAAATTGAACCGGTACCGGAACTGAACCGACTGAGTGAAGACGGGGAAGCATACCCATTGGTCATGTCCTCCGGACGGCACTGGGATGTGAATGCCAATACGCAGATGCGCGATCCCGACTGGAACAAAGGGAAACGGGCTTGTACGGCGACTATGCACCCGAAGGATTCGGCGAAGTTCGGATTCAGTGACGGCCAGATGGTTAAAGTGACCACCGAAGCCGGGGAAGAAACAATCGAACTTGAAGTCACGGAAGTGACCAGGCCCGGTTACCTGGTGATACCCCATGGATTCGGCCTGGTGCATCAGGGGAAAGTATATGGAGCGAATGCGAACAGGTTGGCTAAAAACACTCATCGGGATCGCCTGGCCGGGACCCCTTATCACCGTTATATTCGATGCAGAGTTGAGGCCGTATAAAAAAGAGGGGTAATCTTATAAACAAGAACGATAAGCAGGCATCGCCAACCATCAAAAACGGGCACACGGAAAAGATTTTCGATGTGACGGAGAATTATTTTGTTTGAAGGAGGAAGTCAATGACCCCAAGGGCCCTGGAGGGCATGAAGATCGTAGAATATTGTAATATGGTCAGCGGACCCTATTGTTCCAAACTATTAGCCGATATGGGCGCCGAGGTTCTTAAAATTGAGCCGCCCCACACCGGTGATGATTCCAGAAGACGGGGTCCGTTCCCGGGAGATATCCCCCATCAGGAAAAAAGCGGACTGTTTCTCTATTTGAACAGCAATAAAAAAGGCCTGACGCTGGACGTTAAAAAACCGGAAGGGAAAAAGATCTTTAAAAAACTGGTTGAAAAAACGGATGTGCTCATTGAGGACCGGCCCCCGGGTGAACTGGAGGCCTTGGATCTGGGCTATGAAAAGCTCAAGAGCCTTAATCCCGGTCTGATCATGATATCCATCACCCCCTATGGAGATCGCGGTCCCTTTAAGGATTATAAGGCCTACCAACTCAACACCGTTCACGTCAGCGGCCAGGGATATTTGCTGCCCATCCCCGCTCTGGACATGGACCGTCCACCGGTCAAGGTCGGCGGTCACAGCAGCGGATTTGACGTAGGACTCGTGGCTGTAGTAGCCGTCACCGCCGCTTTCTATTGGAAGGTCCTGACCGGCAAGGGACAGTACATCGAAATGTCGAAACAGGAGGCCCTGATGTCCATGCAGCGGGTGGAGAGTGTTACCTTCGCTAACGACCAGGTGGTCATAAGCCGGGGTGGCGATCAGGTCAGACGGATGCCCGGCGGTATCATGCCTTGTAAGGACGGCTATATCGTGGTTGTAATGCCGGAGGAGCATCAATGGCAGGCCCTGGTTAAACTAATCGGCGATCCGGAGTGGGCCAAAGAGGATGGTTGTCAAAATGCTTTAGTCCGGTCAGAGAATGCCGGCCAAATCAATGAATGGATTATGGAGTGGACCATGCAACATACCAAAGAAGAGATATTCCGCAGGGGGCAGGCTTTAAGCTGCCCCATCGCGCCGGTAAATACTGCGGAGGACATTTATCATTCGGAACAATTCAAGGCCAGAAATTTTTTTGTTGATTTGGAGCACCCGGTCTTGGGAAAAATCCCCTTTCCTTCCTCGGCCTATCGTTTTTCAAAAACACCCTGGCAACTGGTCCAGGCCGCCCCTATGCTGGGTGAACACAATGAGGAGATCTATGGCCGTCATTTGGGATATTCCAACGAAGAACTGGCCGCCCTTAAAAACGAGGGGGTTTTTTAACCCGTTGCGGGTTTCGTGTTTCGGGTTGTTGTTGATTGAAACAATCGATTTTAACCGTTAACCAAAATATTTCAAAATCGTTTTGTTTCGTTTTAAAAAACCTAATTTGGGATTTATAAAGGAGCCATGAATGAATAATGGACCGTTAGCGGGAATTCGTGTTACGGAATTCACCTCGGCCTGGGCCGGCCCTTATGCCACCTGTTTGTTGGGGTTTCTTGGAGCCGAGGTCATTAAAGTAGAAAGTCGAAGGAGACTGGACCACGCCAGAAATCTTTCCTTCAGTACCGGCAGAAGATTTTCAGGCCCGAATGAATCTTCCGTTTTCAATAATCTTAATCTGAACAAAAAAAGCGTTACTCTGAACTTGTCCAAACCGAAGGCGGTTGAAATCGCCAAACAACTGGTACGGGTAAGCGATGTGGTCATGGAGAATATGAGACCCGGCGTAATCCCGAGGTTAGGTTTGGGATATGAGGTGTTGAGGGATATCAAATCCGACCTGATTTACCTTTCCTCGTCGTCTTGCGGCCAAACCGGACCGGAGAGAGAATATGTGGGTTACGCCCCGACTTTTGCCGCCCTGGGTGGTGTTTCCCATATTACCGGCTATGAGGACTGGCCGCCCAGCAACTTTATGGGGTCCATGGATCTTCGCAGCGCAACCACCTCAACCTTTGTTATACTGGCCGCCTTGATCTATCGTCAGAGGACCGGGGAAGGACAGTATATCGACTTGGCCTCTCAGGAGACCATTGCGGTTCTGGCCGGAGATTTATTTTTGGATTATTTCATGAACCACAGGGTGGCCGGGCGAAAAGGCAATAAGGATGAGGTCCTGGCGCCTCATAATTGCTACCGCTGCCAAGGGGAGGATAACTGGGTCAGTATTGCCGTGGCCACTGATGAGGAATGGCAGGCCCTTTGCCGGGTCATGGGGAAGCCGGAATTGATGGAGGATGCCAGGTTTTCTTCTTCTAAAGGCAGACTTAAAAATCAGGGGGTACTGGACGAGATTATTAACCAATGGACCATGGACCGGGATTATTATGAAGTCACCAAAGTATTACAAGAAGCAGGGGTAGGTTCTGCCCCGTCATTGAGTTCGGAAGGGCTCTTTCAGGATCCTCACCTACAAGCACGGGGAGTATATTTCCAAGTAGATCATCCTGTTATGGGAAAGGATTGGGTTGTCGGCCCTCCCTGGCGGTTTTCGGAAACCCCGGCCCGGATACAGCGTCATTCTCCATTGCTTGGGGAGCACAACGAAGAAATTTTTGGGCAGATGCTCGGCCTGTCCGGGGAAGAGATGGCGGAGCTTGAAAAGGAAGAGGTGATTTATTAAAAAAGTCAGGCAAAAGGAAATAGGCACGAGAAAATGGGTTATAAAGAAGTAAGAACGTTTTATGGCCTATCCCTATAGCCCATTGCCTATAGCCTGATTTTTTATCTATTTCTCTACAGGCAGCACCATCACTGGAACCGCAGCCCTTTCCTTAAAAGTTCCGGCAACGGAAAGAGAACCCGCCGGACCGCCCACATGCATGGGGACGGCCAGCTTGGGTTTTATGGCCGTGGCGGCTTCAACCGCCTCTTCAGCGGTCATGACATAGATGCCGCTTACAGGTAGAAGGGCGATATCCGCCCCAATTCCCTTCATTTCCGGAATAAAGTCCGTATCTCCGGCATGGTAAATACGCTGTCCTTTAACCGTTATTATAAAACCGACATAGCCCGATTCCCTGGGATGGAAGGGTACACCGGGGCTGCGAAATTTATTCACGTTGTAGGCCGGGATGCTCTTTATGGAGATTCCTTGAATCGTTAATTCGTCTCCCGGTTTTACCGTCTTGATCTGGCCCTTGAGTTTAGCTGCGGCCTGGGCCACGGTGACAATAACGGTCTCGGGCTTCTGAATTTTGGCCACATCGGCCGGCGAACAATGATCCGGATGATCATGAGTAATCAGGATCAGATCGGCCTTGGGACCTTCTTTAATCATAAAAGGATCCAGATAGATCACCACCCCATCCCCGTCGATCCGAAAGGCATCATGCCCCAGCCAGTGGAGATTGGAAGTCATCTTTTTTAATTCGGCCTCTGTGGATCCGTTTGCCGTAAAAGCCCAGACCAGTACCGACAAACAAAAAATTATTTTGAACATTAAAAAATATTTCCTCTTCTTTTTTTAAATCAAAGTCCTTTTCTTCATGACCTTTCCCTTTCTAACCCTGAGGATAAAAATTCGAGGCTCGTCTGGGATTTCCTATACCATTTTTTTGATTTATTGTCATCTTTGTTGCGTTGATAAAAAAGATCGGTGATGGAATTGTTTCGAGATAATTATCCTGTTTCCCTGAATTTTTGGGTTTTTTTATCCATCTATCAGTCTTTTGACTTGCCTTTTCCCCCAATAATCATTAAAAATTGAGAAAAAAAAGGAATTTCAATTTCAATGACGAGAAAATCTTTAGCTGTGGTTATCCTGGCCGCCGGGAAGGGGACCCGGATGAAATCGGACCTTCCGAAGGTGCTCCACCCTCTGGTGGGGAAACCGATGCTGAGTTATGTGTTGGACGCGGCCGGGAGTTTGAGACCCCAAAAAAGTCTCCTGGTTGTGGGCCATCGATCGGGAAAAGTCGTTGCGGCCTTCAGGGACTGGCCGGGAATTTTTGTCAACCAGGTTCCCCAGTTAGGAACCGGACATGCCCTTCAACTGGCCCAAAAAAAAATGAAAACGTTTCGGGGCACGGTGTTGGTCCTTTACGGAGATGTCCCTCTGATCGAAAAGGAAACCTTGAAAAAATTGCTTCAAGTCCATAGGCGCGGGAAGGCCGCTTTAACCCTCATCAGCACTGAATTGGAGAATCCAAAAGGATACGGCCGGATTATCCGGGACCCGCAAGGGCACCTGCTTAAAATTGTCGAAGAGAAAGATGCTACAGCTCAGCAAAGGCAAATTCGGGAAATCAACACCGGGATTTATTGCTTCGATTCGGCCTTCCTTTTTTCATCCCTTTCCGGATTGACGCGAAAAAACAGTCAAAAGGAATATTATCTGACCGACCTCGTTCAAATGGCCCGGGAACGGGAATTGCCCATGTCGACAATTTTTCACCCCAAGTCGGAAGAGGTCCTGGGGATCAACGACCGGTCTGAACTGTCCCGTTCCAGTCAGGTGCTTCGACAAAGAATCCTCAAGGACTGGATGCTCCGGGGGGTCAATATTATCGATCCGATGACCACTTATATTGAAAGTTCGGTCCAAATTGGATCTGATACGGTCATCGGTCCCTTCACGCTGATTCGGGGGAAGACCCGGATCGGTTCTAACTGTGTCATTTCTTCTCATGTTGTTATAGAATCAGCTATGATTAAGGATGGGACTATTGTCCCTCCGTTTTCCTGGACCAACAAAAGCCTGGTTAGGGCGAAGGATTCAAAGGGGCCGGTTTGAGTTTGGAGTAATCAGTTCGGAGCTTAAACTCACCATTCCGAACCCCGACCTTTACCTTGGATTAACGCATGGTTGAGCCTTTGCCCCTTATTGGCCAAAAGAATGCCGTTGCGGAAAGGAGCCTATTATGTGCGGTATTATCGGATACCTCGGTCCTCAAAATCCCGTTGAGGTCATTTTTGAAGGGTTAAAAAAATTGGAATACCGGGGCTATGATTCGGCTGGAATCGCCCTGATCCAAAACGAACACTTTGAGGTGCGTCGGAGCCAGGGCAAACTCAGTGAATTGGGCCGTCTTCTTTCCCAAAGCCCTGTTTCCGGCCGGATCGGTATCGGACATACCCGCTGGGCCACCCACGGCCGGCCCTCGGAGACCAATGCCCATCCCCATGTAGCCGGACGGATCGCTCTGGTCCATAACGGGATCATCGAAAATTATCTGGATCTTAAAAAACAACTCTCGGCTGAAGGTTGTCAATTTTCATCGGAAACCGATTCTGAGATTGTCGCTCATCTAATCGACAAATATATAAAAGGTCAGGATTTGGTTCAAGCCGTTCAAACGGCCCAGGAAAAGATCCGAGGCTCTTATGCGTTGGTTATCATGGACAGCCAGGACCCGGATCGGATCGTGGCCGTCCGAAAAGAATGTCCCTTGATCGTGGGGATTGGGGAAGGGGAATTTTTTATTGCCTCCGACGTTCTGGCCTTTCTCCATCATACCAGCCGGGTCATTTATCTCGAAGACGGAGAAATGGCTGTAATTGAGAAACCCTTTCCCCGGATCCTTTCTTTAAAAAAGAAAATAATTAAAAAGGAAGTCCAGAAGATCACCTGGAGCCCGGTCATGGCCGAAAAGGCCGGCTATAAACATTTCATGCAGAAAGAGATCTTCGAACAACCCCAGGCGATTATCGATACCTTTCGCGGCCGGGTTTCACCGGAAAAAGGGGAGGTCCTCCTGCCGGAAATCGGCTTGACCGCCGAGGAATTAAAAGAGATCGATCAGGTCCATATCGTTGCCTGCGGAACGGCCTGGCATGCAGCCCTGGTCGGCAAATTTCTTCTGGAAGAATATTGCCGCATCCCCACAGCCGTGGATTATGCCTCGGAATACCGTTACCGGAATCCGATCGTCAATCCCAAGACCCTGCTGATCCTGATTTCCCAATCCGGAGAGACGGCCGATACCCTGGCCGCCTTACGGGAGGGCAAAAAGAAAAAGGCCAGGGTTTTGGCTGTCTGTAATGTCGTAGGGAGCAGTATTGCCCGGGAGGCCGACGGGGTGATCTATACCCATGCCGGCCCGGAAATAGGAGTGGCCTCGACCAAGGCCTTTACCACCCAGTTGACGGCCCTTTTTCTGATGACTCTATATTTCGGTCAAACTCTTAAAAAGATTACCCGGAAAGACCGGCTGGCCATGATCCAGGAATTGCTACGCATCCCCCATGGAATCGAGCAGGTTTTGGAGGGGGAAGACCAGATTCAGGCTATTGCCCAGAAGTATTTTCAGGCCCAGGATTTTTTATTTCTGGGCCGGGGCATCCATTACCCCATTGCCCTGGAAGGGGCCTTGAAATTAAAAGAAATCTCTTATATCCATGCCGAAGGATATCCGGCCGGTGAAATGAAACATGGTCCCATCGCTCTGATTGATGAGAAGATGCCCACGGTTTTTCTGGTCCCCCAAAACGATATTCAGGAGAAGGTGTTCAGCAATATGGAAGAGGTGAGGGCCCGCGGAGGGATCATTATCTCTTTTACGGATGAAGAAAAAGGGACTCGGCAGGAATTTAAAGCCCAGGAACAAATCCGCCTCCCCAGGGTGGGATGGGGGCTTTCCCCGATTATTTATTCTATCCCCATGCAATTGCTGGCTTATCATATTGCCGTCTTGCGGGGGACCGACGTAGATCAGCCCCGCAACCTGGCCAAGAGTGTAACGGTGGAATAAAAACAGGCAATAGGCGAAAGGGGAAAGGGCCAGGGTTTAAGGGATAAGGTGCAAGGTGCGAAGTAAAAGCAAACAAGAAATAGGCGATAGGCAAGAGGCAATAGGCCAAAGGGAAAAGGAACATAAAAAAGTATTTCCTCCTTATCAATTGATTGAACCTCGACCCTTGAATCCTCAACCTTGCCCCTTGAACCTTGCCCCCGTTGTTTTGAAAAAACGTCCTTGTCCGGACTGCCGTTTTTGTCAGGGCTGTTCTCAGGATCGTTGTCGCCTGTGCCGGTCTCCCCAAAAAGCGGCTCATAAGAAGCTCTCAATTTCCGAACAGATCGCTTTATATGAACGAATCAATAAAAAGAAAACCAAAAGAAAGCAGTAAGGTCATGAAACAGGCTTATCCCGACATCCTAAAACTGATCGGTCATACACCCCTGGTCCGATTGAACCGGTTGAATCCCAATAAAAAGGTAACCCTCTGGGCTAAAATAGAATCCTTTAATCCCGGGGGATCGGTCAAGGACCGCATCGCCCTGTCTATGATCGAGTCCGCGGAAAAAAGCGGAGTCCTGACCAGAGGCAAGACCATCATCGAAGCCACTTCCGGAAACACCGGAATCGGTTTGGCCATGGTGGCGGCCGTCAAAGGTTATCCTCTCCTGTTGACCATGCCTGAATCGGCCAGTGTGGAACGGCAAAAGATCCTCAAGGCTTACGGGGCCAGGCTCCTTTTGACCCCGGCCCACCAGGGGACCGACGGTTCCATCGAAACGGTGTATCAGATGGCCCGGGAGCATCCGGACCAATACTGCCTTCTCGATCAATTTAACAATCCGGACAATATCGACGCCCATTACCAGGGCACAGGGCTGGAAATCTGGGAACAAACCAAAGGTAAGGTGACCATGGTCGTGGCCACCATGGGGACCACCGGAACCCTGATGGGTATGACCCGGCGGCTGAAAGAATTGAATCCGGCCATTAAAATCATCGGGGTGGAACCTTATCTGGGCCATAAGATACAGGGACTCAAAAACATGAAAGAATCCTATAAACCGGGGATCTATGATAAAAGCATCCTGGACGAAGTAATGCATGTGGAAGACGAGGAAGCCTTTGATATCGCCCGGAAGATGGCCCGGGAAGAAGGGCTCCTGGTGGGGATGAGTTCCGGAGCGGCTGTCGCCGCAGCCCTGCATCAGGCCCAAAATATGAAAAAAGGGCTGATCGTGGTCATCTGCCCGGACGGAGGAGAACGGTATCTGAGCACAACCCTGTTTGCGGAAAAGGAAAAGGCCGGCTTGGTCTTTTATAATACCCTGACCCGGGAAAAAGAAGCTTTTGTCCCGATAAAAGAAGGGAAAGTCTCCATCTATTCCTGCGGTCCGACGGTGGATAATCTGCTTCATCTGGGTCCTTGCCGACGGTTTGTTATGGCCGACCTGCTGCGCCGTTATCTGGAATTCAAGGGCCTGGAAGTTTTCCATATCATGAATATCACTGATTTGCATGATCGGACCATTTTTGGGGCCGAGGCCGCAGGGCAGCCTTTAAACGAGTTTACCGGTTATTATGCGGAAGAATTCTTAAAAGACATCGATACCCTGCGAATCAAGCGGGCCGCCCATTATCCCAAGGCCAGTGAACATGTGGAAGACATGCTCGCCCTGACCCGGACGTTACTGAACAAAGGCTTTGCCTATGAAAAACTCCGATCCTTATATTTTGACATCTCCCGGTTTAAGGATTACGGCCGTCTTTCCCGGGTGGATTTAAAACAGATCCAGGTGGGAAAAACCGTGGACCTGGATGAATATGAGAAGGACAACCCCAGGGACTTTACGCTGCTCAAGCGCTCCAATCTGGCGGAACTGAAAAAAGGAATTTATGTGGCCAGCGAATGGGGTAATGTCCGTCCGGGGTGGCATATCGAGTGTTCAGCCATGGCCCAGAAATACCTGGGAGAGACCTTTGACATCCATACCAGCGGCGTGGATCTGATTTTCCCCCATCATGAAAATGAAATCGCCATCAGCGAAGCCGCCAGCGGGAAAAAATTCGTCAATTATTGGCTGCACAGCGAATTGGTCATGGTGGATGGAAAGAAGATGTCCAGGGCCGCCGGCAATGCCCGGACCTTGCGGGATATCCTGGAGCAGGGGTTTACCGGACGCGAGATCCGCTACTGGCTCCTTTCCACCCACTACCGTAAACCCCTGGCCTTTACCCTGAAGTCCCTGGAGGCCTCACGGAAGACCTTAAAACGTCTGGATGAATTTATTCAAAAACTCTATACGGTTCAGCCCGGTTCGGAGGAAACCGCCGAGGTGGGAGAAACCCTTTTCCTTTTTAAGACCCAGTTTAAGGAGGCTATGGATGATGACCTGAACATTGCCCTGGCCCTGTCGGCCTTATTCAAACTAGTCCGGGCCATCAATCCCATCCTGGTGGGAAAAAGGATCTCAGCCTCGGAATTTACGGAAATCGACCAGGTCCTGCGAAATGTCAATTCAGTATTGCAGATCCTGGACTTCCCGGAAACGGGGTTGCCGGTGGAAGTGCAAAACCTGTTAAATCGCCGGGAAACGGCCCGCCGGCGGAAAGAGTTCGCCGAGGCCGACCGGCTGCGGGATCAGATCTGCGCCCGGGGCTATCGTCTGATCGATCTCAAAGACAAGACCATCTGCACCCAATGCAGCCAAAAGGAAGCCCGATGCCCCGAGTAGACGATTATAAGAACACTCTGGAGATTGCCCGGGAGGCATTCAAACAAAAAGACCCGCAAGCCCTGGCCCGGAACAGTGGAACGGTTTATCAGCTGGAAACAAAAGGGGCCGTCCTTGAATTACCTTTTCTCAACCGGAAGATCCAAATCACTTGGCCTGAGGGGGAAGTGATTACCCCTGAAGGCACAAAAGAACTCTCGCTCCAGGAACAGGGACTGATCATGCATTACCTGATTCAGGCCACGGGTGCTCCTCTGACCAATACCTGGGTCACCTTCCGCGAAATCCCTTCCGGGGAATTTTATTATTCGGCTTTTGCCAAAAGGGCCAAGGATCCTCTGGTTCAGACCTTTGGGAAAAATCCAGGACTGCTAATCGAACTGGGAACCGGCCTGGGCGGAGTACAACGGGAAGAAGGGGATGCCTCCCTGGGCTTTCAGGTTTTCCCCCGAATTTCCGTCTGTCTGATTCTCTGGGCCGGAGACGATGAATTTCCGCCCGACGGCAACCTTCTCTTTGATGCCAGCATCTCGAAATACCTGTCGGCCGAGGATATTGCCGTCCTCTCCGGTATGGTCGTTTACCCGCTCATCGGGATGGCTTATAAAAAAGAATCATTTTAAGTTCTTCTTTCTGTCAGCTCCGATTCTTTCTTTTTTTTAATTAACAAGTCTCCGCAACTTTTAAATGGGTCAATCCATAGGAGGAAAAATGAAGACCTTGATCGATCTGAGAAGTGATACGGTCACCAAGCCCACACCGGCTATGCGAAAGGCGATGGCCAAGGCCGAGGTAGGCGATGACGTCTATGGGGAAGACCCTACGGTTAACACCCTGCAGGAAAAAGTGGCCGGACTGCTGGGAAAGGAGAGGGCCATTTTTGTTCCCTCCGGGACGATGGCTAACCAGTTATCCGTTAAGTCTCACACGCAACCAGGAGACGAGGTTATCCTCGAAAATTTTTCCCATGCCTACAATTTTGAAGGCGGGGCAGGGGCCGCTTTATCGGGAGTCCAATTCTGCTGTCTCCCGGGGACCCGCGGTATCCTGGATGTTTCTCAGGTCGAGGGAGCCATACGACCTTTTGACGCCCACTTTCCGGTATCTAGGCTTGTCTGTCTCGAAAACACCCATAATCGGGGAGGCGGATCCGTTTATCCCATAAAAAACATATCCGAGATCTTCAAACTGGCCAAATCCAAAGACCTTCTGGTCCATCTGGACGGAGCGAGACTTTGGAACGCATCGGCGGCCTCGGGGGTCGGACCGGGAGAATATGCCCAATGGGCTGATTCTGTATCGGTTTGCCTTTCAAAAGGATTGGGGGCCCCTGTCGGGTCCCTGGTGGCCGGTTCTTCGGACTTTATTGCTCGTGTCCACCGGTTTCGTAAAATGTTCGGCGGGGGGATGCGTCAGGCCGGAATCCTGGCGGCTGCGGGGATCTATGCCTTGGACCATCATTTGGAAAGACTAAAATTAGATCATGATCGGGCCAAACACCTGGCTCTCGGTCTTTCCAAATGCCCGGGGGTCTCCATCGATCCCGGCCAAGTGGAAACAAATATCGTCATCTTTGATGTGACCGATAGCGGGAAAACGCCTTTGCAGGTAGCTGAGGCCATGAGGGGAAAGGGCGTTTTAATCCATGCCTTCGGCAAGACCCAGATCCGTCTGGTCACCCATCTCGATATCTCCGATGCCGATGTCGATAAAACCCTGCAGGCCTTTAAGCAGGTATTCCGTTAAAACGGCTCCTGAACCTCCCCCAGTTTGATGGTGAGCGGAGGGAGGCAACAGGAAAAGAATCGACCTGCCAGCGAAGCGCTCCCTTTTCGAGACGTTTTGAAACTACCAAAGAATACTTTACAATTCATGGATTTTTTTTTAAAATACAAAAAAAATGACTTTTGATTAAAAAAGTTCAGGGAAACAGGAAACAGGAGAAAGGTCTATGAAAAACTTAGGCAACATTATGAACCAGGCTAAGATGATGCAAAATCGATTGGCCCAGATCCAAGAAGAAATGGGCAATAAAACCGTAGAGGCTTCCTCCGGGGGCGGTATGGTGACCGTAACAGCCAACGGCCGCCAGGAGATCCTTTCGGTCAAGATAGAACCAGAAGTCGTCAATCCGGAAGATGTGGAGATGCTCCAGGACCTGATCCAGGCCGCTGTGAATGACGCTCTGCGCAAGGTCCAGGAAATGGCTGCCACGGAAATGGCCAAGGTTACCGGGGGACTTAAAATCCCCGGGCTATTTTAATTATGGGAACAGCGGTCTATCCCCCACCCTTGGCCCGGTTGATTGCTTCTCTTTCCCGCCTTCCGGGATTGGGTGAGAAAACGGCCACCCGTCTGGCCTTGCATATCCTTCGACGACCCCAAGCGGAAGTAGCCGAATTGGCCCGCACCCTGACGGACGTTAAGGAGAAGATCCGTTCCTGTTCGGTCTGTTTTAATTTAACCGAGGCAGACCCCTGTCCTCTTTGCGAAAACCATAGTCGGGAATCAGGGATCTTGTGTGTGGTGGAAGGACCCGGTGATCTGCTGGCCCTGGAAAAGGCCGGTGGCCTCAAAGGAAAGTATCATGTGCTTCAAGGGACCTTGTCTCCTATCGACGGGGTCGGCCCAAAGGATTTACGTATCCGGGAGTTATTGGAACGACTTGAGAAGGAAAAAATTTCCGAAATCGTTCTGGCGATCAATCCTACCACGGAGGGAGAAGCCACCGTTTCCTTTTTAGTGGAACAGATCAAGACCAGAAGGCCGGAAATCAGATTAACGAGGATTGCTTATGGGATTCCCATGGGAGGGGATCTCAAATATATGGATAACTGGACGATCAAGATGGCTTTAGACAGCAGAAGGGATGCCTAGCATTATGTCTTCGGGATTAAAAAAAGGTTCTGAAATTATCGTCGAAGTTTTACAGGAAGAAGGGGTGGATGTCCTCTTTGGTTTTCCCGGAGGAGCGGTCATCCCCCTTTATGACGCCCTTTATCATTGCCCTATTCGGCACATCCTCACCCGCCATGAACAGGGCGCGGCCCATGCGGCCGACGGCTATGCCCGGGCCACCGGAAAGGTGGGGGTCTGTATCGCCACCTCCGGGCCGGGAGCGACCAATCTGGTAACCGGTCTGGCCAATGCCTATATGGACTCCGTGCCGATGGTGGCCTTGACCGGACAAGTCGCCACCTCCATGATCGGTAACGACAGCTTTCAAGAAGCCGATATTTACGGGATCAGTATCCCGATCACCAAATATAATTACCTGGTCAAAGACTTAAACGATCTAGCCCGGATTCTTAAAGAGGCCTTTTATATCGCCCGGACCGGCCGGCCCGGGCCTGTCTTGGTGGACATACCCAAGGACATCCAGGAGGCCCGCACCAAATACAAACCGGTCAAGGAAGTTCAGCTCCCCAGTTACCATCCGACGGTTAAAGGGCATCCCAAACAGATCGAGGCCATGATCCGGGCCGTCAAGGAAGCCGAAAGACCGGTAGCCTATGTGGGGGGCGGCGTCATCTCGGCCGGGGCTACCGAAGAACTGGCGGCCTTTATCCGCTCGGCCAATATCCCGATTACCACCACCCTGATGGGAAAGGGAAGTTTCCCGGAAGACGATCCCCTTTCCCTGGGCATGCTCGGTATGCACGGGACCCGCTATGCCAACTATTCCGTTTATCATTCGGACCTGGTCCTGGCCTTGGGGGTGCGATTTGATGACCGGGTAGCCGGTGATGTCAATAAATTTTCCCCCCAGGCCAGGATCATCCATGTGGATATCGATCCGGCGGAAATCGGTAAAAGGGTCAATATAGACATTCCTATCGTGGGCGATTTGAAAACCGTCCTTGGACAAATCCAGGGGAAAATCAAATTTATCGAACGGAAAAAGTGGCTGGACCGGATCGCTCAGTGGAGGAAGGAGTTTCCCCTGCATTATAAGAAAGAAGGGGAACTCAAGCCCCAATATATTTTGGAATGCGTTAATGCTTTAAAAACCCCTGAACTGATTGTAGCCACCGATGTAGGACAGCACCAGATGTGGGCGGCCCAATATATCACCTCGACCAAACCCAGATCCTTTATTTCTTCAGGGGGATTGGGAACTATGGGTTTTGGTTTCCCGGCGGCCATCGGGGCCCAGGTGGGTTGCCCGGACAAAACCGTGGTCGTGATTTCCGGAGACGGCAGTTTTCAGATGAACATCCAGGAACTGGCTACGGCCCGGACCTATAATATCCCGGTCAAGATATGTCTCTTCAATAACGGCTATCTGGGCATGGTCCGCCAATGGCAGGAATTTTTTTGCGACAAACGCTATTCCCAGACCCATTTTGAATTCAACCCAGAATTTGTCAAAGTTGCCGAAGGGTATGGGATCAAAGGAAAGGTCGTTCGAACCTCGGAAGAGGTCATCCCGGCCCTGGAAGAGGCTTTGTCGTATCCTGAACCCTATTTAATCGACTTTAGGGTGGCCCCGGAAGAAAATGTCACTCCCATGGTCCCGGCCGGAAAAGGCATCAGCGAATTTATCGAGGAGCAATAATTATGCGTCAGGTCATTTCAGTTTTGGTTCGAAACCACCCCGGGGTCCTGTCCCATGTGGCCGGCCTCTTCGCTCGGCGGGCTTATAATATTGAAAGTATTGTAGCCGGGGTCACCGAAAGGACGGACATCACCCGGATTACGATGGTGGTCACCGGAGACGAGTCGATCCTGGAACAGGTGACCAAGCAGCTCAGGAAATTGATTGATGTCATCGGCGTCATTGATTTGAAATATTCCCAATCCATCACCCGGGAATTGATCCTGATGACCGTCTATTTGCCGCCGGAAAAACGCGTTGAATTGATCCAAGTGGCCAATTCCTTCGGGGCCGCCATTGTGGACATATCCGATCAAACGGCCACGCTGGAATTTTCCGGCAACGAACGCCGAGTCAACACCCTGCTGATGGCCTTGGCCCCTTTTAAAATCAAGGAATTAGCCAGAACAGGACTGATCGCCCTGCCTTTGGAAAGCATCGTGGGAGACAGCCGGGAATTTCTGGCTTAAAGAAAATTAAGCCATAGGCCCGAGGTGTTATTTAACTAACAATCCTTTCTTGCCCCTTGGGGGCGCCACGAAGCATGAAAATATCCCCCCCTCCCTAACCCTCCCTCTCCGAGGGGGGAGGGAAGGGGATGAAATAGGGTATTTTCACACTAACCATAGCCCCTTGCCCATAGCTTCTTGCCTCTTTTCATTTTTAAATTGGACTTGAGAAAAAAAAGCTTTTCGGTTAAAATGATTAATTCAAATTTTAATTTTTGAAAGCCAAAATGAAAAAACCCCTTATAGCTATCACCATGGGAGATCCGGCCGGAATCGGACCGGAGATTATCCTCAAGTCCCTGGATAATCCTCTGGTCCTGAAAGCCTGTCGCCCCCTGATTATCGGAGACCGGCGGGTCTTGGAAGCATCCGCCCGGAGATTGGGGAAGTCGTTTCATATCCAATCGATTCGAACAATTGAACAGGCCAAAGACATGAAAGAATCACCCCTGCTGTATGAGGCCTCCTGTTTGCCTGTCGATCAATGGATCCCGGGCCGACCGGATCCTCAATGGGGGCCTCAGACCATACAATATATCCATCTGGCCGCAAAGTCGGCTTTAAAAGGCCAGGTTGAGGCCCTGGTCACCTGCCCTGTCAGCAAGGAAATGATCCGCCGCTTTCGTCCCTCTTTTACCGGCCATACTGAGTTACTGGCAAAATTATCCCGAACCAGGGCCTTTGGCATGATGCTGGCCGGAGAGCAATTAAAGGTCAGCCTGGTGACCATCCACCTCTCCCTTAAAAAAGCCATTCGGAGATTGGATACTACAAAAATTTTCCGGAGTATTGAACTGACTCATTTCACTTTGACTGGTTTTTTTGGGATCAAAGCTCCCCATATAGCCGTGGCCGGGCTTAATCCACATGCCGGAGAACAGGGAGCCTTCGGTTCGGAAGAAAAAACGATTATTAGCCCGGCAATCCAGGCGGCCCGGGATCAGGGGATGAACGTCTCCGGCCCTTATCCACCGGATACCCTTTTTTATTGGGCCGCCCAAGGCCGTTACGATGCGGTGGTGGCCCACTATCACGATCAGGGGCTCATCCCTCTAAAACTTCTCCATTTCGATAAGGCCGTCAATATCACCATGGGCCTGCCCTTTATCCGCACTTCGGTGGACCACGGCACGGCCTTTGATATCGCCGGTAAAGGGATCGCCAACCCGGACAGCCTGATTCAGTCTATTTTGCTGGCCTCCGCTTTTGCCCGGAGGAAACCCTGATGGCCTTAGACCGGATCCTGGTCAAAGGGGCCAGGGAACATAACCTGAAAAATATCGATGTGGTCATCCCCCGGGACAAATTGGTGGTCATCACCGGTCTCTCCGGGTCCGGCAAATCCACTCTGGCATTCGACACCATCTATGCGGAAGGACAGCGGCGGTATGTGGAATCCCTGTCCGCTTATGCCCGCCAGTTTCTGGAACAAATGGACAAGCCCGACGTGGATTATATTGAAGGACTCTCCCCGGCCATTTCCATAGAACAGAAAACAAGCAGCAAAAATCCTCGTTCCACGGTGGGAACGGTAACGGAAATATACGATTTTCTCCGGGTCCTTTTTGCCCGAATTGGAGAACCCTATTGCTGGCAGTGCGGGCAAAAGATCTCCTCCCAGTCGGTCCAGGAAATCGTCGATCAGTTGATGGCCTTCCCGGCCGGGACCAGGATCCAACTCCTGGCCCCTTTGGTCACCGGCCGCAAGGGGGAGCATCAAAAACTTCTGGAACAATTAAAACGGGAAGGGTTTGTCCGGGTCCGGATCAACGGTGAATTCCGGGAACTGGAAGAAGACATCTCCTTGGACAAGAAAAAGAAACACACCATCGAAGCCGTGGTGGACCGTCTGGTGGTCAAGGAAGGGCTGCATCGCCGCCTGACCGATTCGGTGGAACTGGCCTTGAAGCTCTCCCAGGGATTCCTTCGGGTCCTTTTAGGAAGTGGAGAAGAGGTCCTTTTTAGCGAACGATTTTCCTGCGACCGATGCGACATCAGCTTACCGGAGTTGACCCCTCAACTCTTTTCCTTTAATAATCCCCAAGGGGCCTGCCCGACCTGCGACGGGCTGGGGACCAAAATGTACTTTGACCCCGACCTGATCGTACCGAATCCGAACCTGAATCTTCGGGAAGGGGCCGTAGTCCCTTGGGAAAACCGGTCTTCCGTCTATTTTCAACAGACCCTTGATGCCCTGTTCAGCCATTATCATTTTAACCTTTATACCCCTTTTAAAGACCTGCCGGCCAAGGTAAAGGAAATCCTGCTCCATGGTTCCGGTAACGAATCGATCCGGTTTTATTTTGAAAAAGAGGGGCGAAAACATTTCTATGAACGGCCTTTTGAAGGGGTCATCCCTAACCTGGACCGGCGTTACCGGGAAACCGATTCCTCTATGATCCGGGAGGAACTGGAGAGATTCATGAATGTCCGCCCCTGTCCCACCTGTAAAGGGACGAGGTTGAAAAAGGAAAGCCTGGCCGTCAAACTCCAGGGTCTTTCCATCTATCAGGTCACGGCCTTTTCGGTGAAAGAAGCCGGGACCTGGTTTAATGCCTTACAGCTCACCGACCGGCAGGCCCAGATCGGCCGTCGAATATTGAAAGAGATCAACGACCGCCTTGAATTCCTGGTCAATGTGGGGCTGGATTACCTGACCCTCAATAGAACTTCCGCCACCTTGTCCGGCGGTGAAGGACAGCGCATCCGTCTGGCCACCCAGATCGGCTCTCATTTGATGGGGGTCCTTTATGTCCTGGATGAACCGAGCATCGGGCTCCATCCCCGGGACAATCTTCGGCTCTTGCAGACCCTGAAGACCCTTCGGGACATCGGAAACACGGTCCTGGTCGTCGAACACGATGCCAATACCATCCTTTCGTCCGATTACGTCATCGATATGGGGCCTGGGGCAGGGGAACATGGGGGGCAGGTGGTCTTCAGCGGTACCCCCGAAGCATTGCTAAAGGACCCGGGGTCACTGACCGGACAATATCTATCAGGGAGGCGGACCATTCTTATTCCTCCCCGGCGCCGCCCTCATAAAAAAGGGCATTTACACATTAAAGGGGCCTCGGAAAACAATCTTAAACAGATTGATGTTTCGATCCCTCTCGGAGTTTTTACCTGTGTAACCGGTGTCTCCGGCTCCGGGAAAAGCACCTTAATTATTGATACCCTTTATCAGACCCTGGCCCAGCGACTGTACCGCTCCAAGCAACGGGCCGGCCGGGTCCAGGAAATGAAAGGGGTCAGGCTGATCGACAAGGTCATCAACATCGATCAGTCACCGATCGGTCGGACCCCGAGGTCAAATCCGGCCACCTACACCGGACTCTTTACCACAATCCGGGACCTTTTTGCCAGGACCCCCGAAGCCAGATCGCGGGGCTATAAACCCGGCCGTTTCAGTTTTAATGTCCGCGGAGGGCGTTGTCCGGCCTGCAATGGGGATGGGTTGATGAAAATAGAAATGCATTTCCTGCCGGATGTCTATGTTACCTGTGAGGTCTGTCACGGCAGTCGTTATAACCGGGATACCCTGGAAGTCCTTTATAAAGGGATGAACATCGCCCAGGTCCTGGACCTGACGGTCGATCAGGCCTTGATTATCTTCGAAGCCATCCCGGCCATACGGGATAAGCTGGAGACCTTAATGCAGGTGGGCTTAGGGTACATCCGTTTAGGACAGCCGGCCACCACCCTTTCCGGCGGAGAGGCTCAAAGGATCAAGCTGTCCCGGGAATTGAGCAAACGGTCAACCGGAAAGACCCTCTATATCCTCGACGAACCCACAACCGGCCTGCATTTTTCCGACATACAAAAATTATTGGAGGTCCTTAATCGTCTGGTGGAAATGGGCAATACCGTAGTCGTTATTGAACACAATCTGGATGTTATCAAGACTGCCGATTATATAATCGATCTGGGTCCTGAAGGGGGAGATGAGGGAGGGCAAGTCATCGGGCTGGGAGTACCTGAGGTATTGGCTGAAAATCTCCAATCCTATACCGGGCGATTTTTAAAGCAGGTGCTTGGAAATCCAGGGGCTTTTCATGGTTGAAGACTTGGGAGATTCCGCGTCCATATTTCCCAAAAGGTAAGCCAGTCTATCAAGTTTTACTGTAAAATCAATATGATGAACGATAAACCCTTCCGGTACATGCAATTGGATCGGGGCAAAGTTCAAGATCCCTCGAATAGGGGTCCTGGTAACCAGGTTGGCCACTTCCTGGGCTTTATCAGCCGGGGTGGCGATCACGGCGATCTCAATATTTCGTTCCAGGGCAATTTCTTCAAGTTCCGACATGGGAGAAATGGGAAACCCCTGAGATAACATCTTGCCTATTTTCCGAGGATCGTTGTCAAAAGCCGCTACGAAATGATAGCCCTGCCTGGGGAAATTGCTGTGATCTATTAAGGCATAGCCCATATTCCCCATACCGATAATACCCAGATGCCAAACTTTGTTCAAACCCAGGATCCTTTTTATTTCAAAAAGGAGTTCTTTGATCACATAACCGACGCCACGGACCCCGAATTCTCCGAAGTAGGCCAGATCCTTTCGGATCTGAGCAGAGTTGACCTCACAATATCGGGCCAATTTTTCAGAAGAGATTACATTGACCCGCTGTTTTTCCAATTCTTCGAGGGCACGCGAATAGCGGGATAAGCGGGTGATGGTTGCAGTGGGTATCTTTGAGAATTTCACAATGGGTCCTTAAAATTAAATGTGAATTAAAACACATGACCGATGAAAAAAATGGGGCTATTGGCGTTGGTCCAACAGCCCCTTTATTGTCAATTACAAAGGTAAACCGATCATCTTGGCAATCGGTGTCGCCATAGGATAGGCATACAAAAGGATCAAAGAAACAACCAAAGCATAGATACACAGGGACTCGATCATGGCCAGACCGATAATCATGGTCACCATAATCTTACCGGAGGCCTCTGGGTTCCGTGCCACTCCTTCCACTGCGCTCTTCAATCCCAGACCTTGACCGATTCCGGTTCCCAGGGCGGCAATAGCAATACCCAGACCGGCGGCTAGGACCACGCCGTAATAGACGTTAAGTCCGGCAGCAGCCACTTGGGGATTGGCTTCGGCAAAGGCCATAGCCACCATGCTGAGCAGGGCGGTTATGGTCAATAGAGCTACTTTTTTTACCATTAAATCATCCTCCTTTCTTATGAAGATTCGCCTTCTTCCTAAAATTGAAAAATTGAACTAAAGGGTTCAGGGATTCAAGGATTCCAGGGTTCAAGTGACTTCACTTTGAACTATCCACCCCTATCATTTGAATCCTTTAATTTTTAATTAATGTGTTCTCCTTTTATTCTGCAATCCGAAATCGGCAATTACTTAATGTGCTTCCTCCATGGCGGTAGAAATATAAATCATCGACAGCAGGGCAAAGACAAAGGCCTGGATGAAACTGGTGAACAAGGCCAGGAACATCATTGGCAAAGGGGCCAGAAATTTTCCGGCCAAAAAAATAAGGATTATCAAAACCAGGTCCTCCCCCATGATGTTTCCGAACAAACGAAGCGTCAAAGAGAGCACCCGCGAAAGGTGACTGATGATCTCAATAGGGAGCATCAACGGGGCCAGCCACCAGACTGGTCCAAGGAATTGTTTGATATATTTGAACCCGTGAGTTTGAATACCGATGATTTCCGTTGTGAAAAAAACAATCAGGGCGCAGGCCAGGGTCGTGTTGAGGCTGGCTGTAGGGGAATAAAAACCCGGGATCAAGCCCAAGGCATTAGAAATGAATATAAAAATAAACAATGTGGCGATCAAAGGAAACACCTTTCGCCCGTGCTCTCCCATGGTGTCCACCTGAAAGTTTTCAAGGCCCGAGACAACCATTTCAAAAAGATTCTGGCCTCCGACCGGGATCATCTTCAATGACTTTACGGCCAGAAGGGAAAATACAATCAATAATAACATGATCAGCCAGGTATAAGTCACATGGGGATAGGCATGGGCGAAATGACCTAACCCGATGGTTTCAAGTAATTTGGTGATAAATAAAATCGGGTGCTCCATGAATTAATTAGCCTCCTTAACCTTAAAAAGGATTTTTCTCATTTCATTAAACCCCAGCAGGATCAGGTTGATGACGACCACCGACAAACCAACCACCAAGCCCAGAGGATCAACCAGCCTTTTGGCAATTAAAAAATACAAGATTAGGCCGGTGCCCAACAACCGCAGGTAGTATTTAATGATGACCGACTTGGGACTGGCCAGGTGATCGGGAATAAAGGCTTTTTTTAAAATACGGTACAGGAGGTGAAAATTGACCAGAACGATCAAGCCTCCCAAAGCCACTCCGAAGGTAAACAAGGGGGGCATAAATATCATACTGCCCAAAAGCAACAGGGCGAATACCGCCCCGTTCATAAGCCGTACCTTATTAAGAAAAGGATCTTCGAGAGATCCTACTTTCCAAATAGACAACCCCCTGTTCATTTAATATCTTTTTCAGTCCTTTTCATGATCACGTAGATATTTCTGAACCCGGCTACGATCCCCAAGACCATAAAAATTAGAAAGAAAACAGGGCTGGTCTGAAACCATTTATCCAGATAATAGCCGATAACGATGGCGATAACCAGCGCCAGCACCATGGATATGCCCATGGTGCTGGCCATTGCTAATAACTTAACGTAATTTCTGGTTTCTTCCTTCACGAAGCCTCATCCCGCTTTATCATTGATACGGCAGGCTTCCCAACCCATCTATTTATTTGATAAACCCGGGTTGTGTAAACGGTCACATTCCTCTAACACGAGCCATTTATAAAGTCAACCATTTTTTGCCCAGGACCAATGAGAGAATAAATTAGCTAAAATCGCAATCATTTAAAGTTTTGCAGAGCGCTGCCATAAGCTAACTAACTAAAACCATTAAATTAAAAAACAAGGGATTGCTTCCTCGTTTAGGAGATCAAGCACCTGGTTAAGGAGGTGATTCAACCGGTTTCTGTCCCCTTTTTGGATCATATCTTGGACAATAAAGAATTTCAGGCGAACGGCCTCTTGTGCCCCGAATTGCAGCCCGGCCAGGAAAAAACTCAAATCGGAGAAATAGTTTTCCCTGAATTCCCGGTCCCAGGGTTCCATATCCCGGGACAGTTTTTCGATCCTATCCGAGGTAGCTGAAAGCATCTCATCTGTGATCACCACCGGAGGGTCGGTTTCCACTTGTGAACAATAGGGGACCTGAAAAGTAATGACTTCCCCGGGCAGGGATATCCCCAGCTTTTTCCATTGTTGTTGTAAAACCTGCTTTCCCTGTCGGTTTTTATCCGCCAGGTCCAAATAATAATCCCTTGACCAGAGTCCGTAGGCCCGGCAGCCGAAAAAACGATCCGGGTAGATCAGGCAATCACTTCCTTGTAAAAAAGGGCAGGGATTAATTTCTGCGGCATTGCAAAAAAAATTTCGGACTATTTTTCTTATCATATTTACACGGTCTGAGGGCGCCCAGGACATCATGACACTGATCACCTGCAAGGCCTCCAGGAAAGTCATTTCCGGCAAAAGAGAGCAGCATCGCGCCTGACGGAGGCATTGGGTAACAGGCATCTGGTCATAAACTTTACTAAGTTCCCGGTGTAAGTGGTATGAATCTTTTATCAATTCCTTGAGGGGAATGAAGGGAGGTATGTTCATGACTTTATTTTGTATAATAATTAATTGACTCTTGTTTTTTCCCTGTTTTATACTCTGCTATATTAAATAATTCCAGAAATATCCTCATTTCCAATTATCACATAAAAAGGAGAACACCAGTTGATCTGAACAGTGGAACAATATCTTGAAAGCTTAAACGACAGACGGCCGATCAGGCATCTGGGGGAAAAGGTGGCCGATGTTCGAGCCCATTCCACCCTCAGCGTATCATCAAAACCGCTGTCATGGATTATTTCCTGTCCAACCATTAATCAATAATATTTCTCGATATCCAAAGGAATGTGCTTGGATAAGGATGGATGCATATGGGTGATGAATTCAGAGAAAAAAATCTGAAAGAATGGGAAGAACTTTTGAATACAATATTCAACGGCCTGATTCCCGAAAGCCGCTATTGGACCGAAAAAAAAGATATTATAAAAACCCTTTATTTCTTGGGCCGAAATCCGGACGTGAATCAGACCTATTTACCCGATGGAGGCTGCCTTAATTTAAAGAGGGGAGAAGACTCTTCTGAAGCGGATTGCCTCGATCTTCATTTTGTTGACAATCCGGTTTGTATCCTAAAACCTCGGGTTTTAATCTTTCAATCTTTCAACAAGGCCTATGAATGGGCATATTTTCGATTGGAAACCGAAGCCCTTGAACCGAGCGGTTGGTATGAGAATTTGACGGGGATAAAGGAGGAGCTGACTGAAATCTCTCCGGGAGATTATGCTGACCGAAAATATTGGGATTTAGGCTCTTATGAATATGATGAAACCGGCAGAGAAATACCTTTGTCCAGCAAGGCCAGAATCATCATTCGCTATTTTTCGGGTTCATGGGTCATATTTGCCAAAGGTTCTCCTTATCATGAAATGAGTGTAATAGATGACGGAAGTTACTCAAAAATGACTAATGAGGGGTTCAAAGAATATATCGGCGGTAAGGTTAGAAAGCCGAGGAAAGCAGAGAATATTTGATATGAAACGAAAGAAAAACCGCGACCTGGAAAAAATCTATCCCAAAGGACAATTCATTGCTAAACTGCGTCGCCTGGCAGATACCCTGGAGGCCGGTAAGAATTTTTCCATCCAGATTTCCGGAGAACGCATTTTTGTTCCCCAATCGGCCGGGGTCAATATCGAGCATGAACGGGAAGGGAATCTGGAAGAGGTGGAATTTCAAATTAAATGGATGCGAAGATAGTTTGAAGGAATTGACAATAATAATTCTCCAGATCTTCCCCTAGTCGCCGAAAAACGAACAGCTTTTTCTTAAATCTTAGGACAGGGAATCTAAAACCTCGGCCGCAAGATCGCGTACCTCTCCATCCTCGGCCAGGGTTTTAAGGGTGCGGAGTCTGCTGATAAAGGCCTGTTGTTCCCGCAAGGACCGCTCCGGAAAAACAGCGGCCATTTGGTTCAATAATTCGATAACCACCTCAGGGTCGTCATAATCTAGAAAGAGAAACTGGGTCCCCCAATGTTTCGGCAGGTCGTATTCATCCAGATATTGTTTGGCTAAACTTTGGAATTTTCGGTTCCCGAAATTTTCCTGTAAGAGGCCAACGGCTTTGTCATGGGCCGGGGTTCCTTGCTTGCCCTGGAAATGTTTATTGGCCTCCTTAAGGGCCATTTTGCGAAGCCATTCGGCCTTTTCCTTTTTCTTTCCGAAAGGCTTCGGGTCAGCAGACACATGGCTGCTCCGGTCTTTCCGCTTATCGATCTCACTCCAGGTTATTTCCCTGTTTCGATAATCTCTTTCCCGTTCAGGCATAATAAACTCCGGTAAAAAAGTTCAAGGTTTAAGGTTCAAGGTCGAGGGTTCCTGGCAACAGGCAATAGGTGAGGAATTTATTTTTTCTTTGTCGACGGACACTGAACGCCCAACGTCGAACGGTTTTTATGAACTACGGATTATTTTTCAGTAACGGCTGGCCGGTGGATTCCAAGACACTCATCCACATGTCCCCTACCAGATCGACCTGCTTTCTCCTGGCCACGGCGGCCCGGATGGGGACATGGATATATTCATTATTCCAGAGGCTGATGAGCATATTGGTTTTCCCGGCCATCCCGGCGTGAGCGGCATGCTGGCCCAGGAAGCCGCAAAATATGCTATCATTGGAATTGGCCGGTTGGCTGCGGATGATATAACTGGGATCGATATATTTCAGATTGATCTCCCTATTCATCTCGTTAAAATGCCGGTGAATCCGTTCCGCCAGATAGGTTCCAATATCTTTCAATTTGATGTTTCCCGATGGATCTTTGGTTTGGGGAAGATCGGACAAATATCTTTGCCCCGCCCCCTCGGCAACCACAATGACGGCATGGCCTCTTTTTTCCAATCGTTTTTCCAAGGCAATCAATAATCCTCCAGGACCTTCCAAATCAAAATCCGATTCCGGAATCAATACAAAATTGACTTCCCGGGAGGCCAGGGCGGCACTGGCGGCGATAAAGCCGGAATAGCGTCCCATGAGCTTGACCATACCGATCCCATTGGGGGCCCCTACGGCTTCGACATGGGCGCTGCGAAGCACCTTGGCGGCATCTTCCACCGCCGTTTCGTAGCCGAAGGACTTTTCCACCCAGGAGATATCATTGTCAATGGTCTTCGGGATACCGATAATCGAGGTGATCAGCCCCCGCTTTTCGATTTCCCTGTAAATCTGTTGTGCCCCCCGCAAGGTGCCGTCCCCTCCAATGGTGAAGAGGATGTTAATATTCAGTTGTTGCAGGGCATCCACGATTTCTTCGGTCTTGTATTGTCCCCTGGAAGAGGCGAGGATCGTCCCCCCCCGCTCATGAATATAGGAAACCCGTTCCGGGGTCAGATCAATAACCGGATGACCGTATTGGGGGATAAAGCCTTGGTACCCATAAGGGATACCGATCACATTGTCCACTCCGTAAATATAGTACAGTTCCAGAACAATGGAACGAATGACATCATTCAGTCCCGGGCAGAGGCCGCCGGCGGTGACAATGGCACATTTTATCTTATTAGGATCGAAATAGATTTTCTGACGCGGGCCGGCCTTTTCAAAGGAAAGAGGGGACTTTCCTTTTTCAAAACACTCCAAAAAATATTTTTGGGAATTATCAATCACCACCCGATCATCTTCGGTAACAAAATTTCTGCAGGGGAACTGCCCGATCTCTTGTCCTTGAATGGTGATGCATTGTACGGGAGAATCGATCTTGGGCGACCCCAGGGTCTCAATGGCCGTATCTTCCTCAGTTAAATAATCAAAAGATTCCAAGATTCACTCCCTGAAACTGAATTTAAACTCCCCTTTTCCCAGCAAGTCGTGAAGATGCAGAACACCCACAACCCGCTTTTGCGAGTCAACAATCGGCAGGATGGTGATCAGATATTGTTCCATCATCTCCAGTGCCTCAGAGGCCTGGACCTCGGGCGAAATAGACTTCGGATCGGGGGTCATGACTTGCCCGGTCAGGGTTTGTTTAAGGGGTGTTTTTCGTTTAAAGAGTCTTCTTAAATCACCATCGGTCAAAATACCCATTAATTTCTGGGCATGGTCCACCACCAGGGTGGCCCCCAGGTCTTTGGCATCCATCTCCTCAATGGCTTCAAATAAGGTTTGTTTGGGAGACACTAAAGGTATCTGCTCCCCCGTGAGCATGACTGCGGAAACCTTGACGGCCAGCCGTTCTCCGAGGCTTCCCCCGGGATGAAACCGTCTAAAGTCCTGTTGATTGAACTGCCGCCGTTTAATCAAGGCCACGGCCAGGGCGTCTCCCATAGCCAGGGCGGCGGTGGTACTGGCCGTTGGAGCCAGTCCTAGGGGACAGGCCTCCTTTTCCACTCCGACATCGAGCACCAGGTCACTTTGTTTGGCCAGGGTTGATTCAGGATTTCCGACAAATGAAATCAGTTTGGCTCCGATTTTTTTAATGCTGGGCAGGATACTATTAAGCTCCGCGGTCTCACCGCTGTTGGAAACAGCCAGGACGATATCCCTAGAGGTGACCATACCCAAATCTCCATGCATGGCCTCTCCCGAGTGTAAAAATAGGGCCGGGGTCCCGGTACTGTTTAAGGTGGCCACGATCTTCCGAGCCACGATCCCCGTCTTGCCGATCCCGGTAAGAATCACCCGTCCTTTGAGGCGATAGATGGCCTCGACGGCCATTTCAAATCCGGGGCCCAATTTGGGAATGAGATTTAATATCCCCTGGGCTTCGATTTCCAAAACTTCTCTGGCGTCATCCAACAGCATGGCCGTCAAATTTACCTTTCCAAACAAAGCTTGTTAAAGGTCGTATCCGGTTCAACCGGGTATTGGCCGTTAAAACAGGCCAGACAAAAGTTGGACTCCGGCAGACCGGTGGCCGAAACCATCCCGTCGACACTTAGATATCCCAACCCATCCAAACCTAAATATTTCCTGATTTCCTCCACGGAATGGTGGCTGGCGATCAACTCCCCTTTGGTAGAAAAATCGATTCCGTAAAAACAAGGAAATTGATGCGGGGGGCAGCTGACCAGCATATGAATTTCCCTGGCTCCGGCGGCACGAACGGCTTGAACCCGGGTGCGGCTGGTGGTCCCGCGGATTATGGAATCTTCGATGATGACCACCCGTTTTCCTTTCAGTACCGAGCGGACCGGATTGAGTTTGACCCGGACCCCGAAATCCCGCATACTCTGAGAGGGCTGAATAAAGGTTCGTCCCACATAATGATTGCGGATAACCCCCATTTCAAAAGGGATGTTGGAGGCCTCGGCAAAACCCAGGGCGGCGTAATTCCCGGAATCCGGGAAGGGCATGGTCAGATCCCCCTGGGGTTGGAATTCCTTGGCCAGCATCTGACCCAGTCGCTTCCGGATCTGATAAACATTCTGGCCGAAGATATAACTGTCCGGCCGGGCAAAATAAATGAATTCGAAGATGCAAAAAGACTTCGGGACCTTAGCAGCCGACTTGACAGAGCGAAGACCGTTCTTGTTGATAAAAATGATTTCGCCGGGTTCAATATCCCGCACGTATTGGGCCTCCACAAGATCTAGGGCACAGGTCTCGGAAGCCAGCACATAAGACCCGTTCAATCTCCCCAGGCATAACGGGCGAAACCCGTTTGGGTCCCGGGCCCCGATGATTTGATCTTGAGTTAAAAGGAGCATGGAATACGCCCCCTGAACCTGGGATAAGGCCTGAATCAGGGCCGTTTCAAATCCCTGGGTCAACCCATGGGCGATGAGATGGATAAATATCTCGCTATCCATGGTGGATTGAAAGATAGCCCCTTTCTTTTCTAATCCCCGGCGCAGTTCGTGGGCGTTGGTCAGGTTTCCATTGTGAGCAATGGCCAGAGCCAATCCTCCATGGGAGACCAGGAAGGGCTGGGCATTTTTTAACATGGAAGAACCCGTAGTGGAATAGCGTACATGCCCGATAGCCAAGTTTCCCTGAAGGGCGGAGAGGCTTTGTTCATTAAAAACATCGGCCACCAGACCCATTCCTCTTTGTTCCCGAACCTGGGTGCCGTCGGAAATGACGATACCGGCGCTCTCTTCCCCTCGGTGTTGCAAGGCATATAAACCGAAATAGGTTAGTTTGGCAGCATCCGGATGGCCAAAAATCCCGAAAATGCCGCATTCCTCTTTTAATGGTCGATCGTCGAAAATATCCATTGTCATAGCCTTTGAACTATTTTCTGCTGATGTCCATGCCGGACACCCAATGAAAAACATCGGGAATCTGCTTCCGGAATCGGACTTTTATTTCAGATCCGTATGATACTCCTGTATGGTTCTTACGGAAAGTTTTTTTTGCTGCAGGGCTTCAATCGCCTCGGCCGTGGCCCTGGCCCCGGCCACCGTGGTGGTATAAGGGATCTGGTTAACGAGAGCGGTCTGCCGGATGGAGGCGGATTCAGAAACGCTTTTAGAACCAATGGTGGTGTTGATGACCAATTGAATCTCTCCATTTTTTATGAGGTCGACCACATGAGGCCTTCCTTCCCGGACCTTGTTGACTTTTTGGTTGGGAAACCCGGCCCGGTCCAAAAATTGTGAAGTCCCGGCGGTGGCCATGATTTTAAAACCCAGATTATAGAGCTTTTGGGCCGTGGATAAAATCATTTTTTTATCCTGGTCTTTGACACTGATAAAGACCGTACCGGTCAGGGGCAGATCGACGCCGGCGGCCAACTGCGATTTGGCAAAGGCCAGGCCGAAATTTTGATCAATGCCCATGACCTCTCCGGTCGACTTCATCTCCGGACCAAGCAGCGTATCCACTCCAGGAAAACGTAAGAAGGGGAATACCGATTCCTTGACCGAAATATGGGCAGGAACAATCTCTTCACTCAACCCTTGCGATTCCAGGGTCAGGCCCAGCATCACCCGGGTAGCCACCTTGGCCCAAGGAATACCTGTGGCCTTACTGACAAAGGGGATCGTCCGCGAAGCCCGGGGATTGACCTCCAGGACATAGAGAGTATCGCCTTTAATCGCATATTGAATATTCATGAGCCCCTGAACCCCCAATTCCCGGGCCAAGGCATAGGTATTGGATTTAATCCGGTCAATCTGATCCGCTTTGAGCGTATAAGGGGGCAGGACGCAGGCACTATCACCGGAATGGATCCCCGCCTCTTCAATATGTTCCATAATCCCGCAGATCAAGGACTTTTGCCCGTCGGAAACGGCGTCCACGTCGATTTCAATGGCCTCTTCCAGAAACTTATCGATCAGGATAGGATGACCCGGTGAGACCAGAACCGCTTTGGCCATAAAGATTTCCAGGGCCGCCGGCTCATAAACAATCTCCATGGCCCGGCCGCCCAGGACATAAGAAGGCCGGACAACCACAGGATAGCCGATCGTTTCGGCAACGGCCAGGGCTTCCTGGGTGGTAAAGGCCGTCCCGTTTTCCGGCTGAAGCAAACCCAACTTTTTCAACAATTTTTTGAAGCGTTCCCGATCTTCGGCCCGGTCGATACTGTCCGGTGAAGTGCCGATGATCGGGGCCGAGGCCGCTTGAAGACCCACAGCGAGATTCAAAGGAGTTTGGCCTCCGAACTGAACGATGACCCCCTTTGGTTTTTCCCGGTCGATAATATGATAGACATCTTCATGGGTGAGGGGTTCAAAATACAGTTTGTCGGAAATATCATAGTCCGTGCTGACCGTTTCCGGATTACTGTTGACCATGATGCTGGTATAGCCCTCCTCCCTGGCCGTCAGCGAAGCATGGACACAGCAATAGTCGAATTCGATCCCCTGCCCGATCCGGTTAGGGCCGCCGCCGAGGATCATGATCCGTTCTTTTTCCGAAGCCCGGGACTCGTCTTCCAGCTCATAGGTCGAATAATAATAGGGGGTATAGGCCTCGAATTCGGCAGCACAGGTATCCACTAATTTGTAGGCCGGAAGCATCTCGAGTTTTTTTCTTTTCTCAAATATTTCCGCAGGAGGCACCTTTAGCAAATAGCCGAGCTGCACATCGGAAAAACCGTATTCCTTGGCCTGTCGCAGCAATTCCGGTGTCAGAGTTTCCATGGTCTGTCCGGCCAACGTTTTCTCCATGGCCAAAATCTGGGACAGGTTATGGAGAAACCAAGGGTCTATCCAGGTCAGATCGCGAATCTCTTCGACGGACATCCCTGCTTCCAAAGCTGCCCTCAGGTAAAAAATCCGTTGTGAATTGGGCTGGCGGAGTTTTTTGTGGATTTCATCCAAAGGGATCTGAAAGAGATCCTTTCCGTCGGCCCCAAACCCGAATCTTCCGATTTCCAGGGAGCGGATCCCTTTTTGCAGAGCCTCTTTAAAAGTCCGGCCAATGGCCATGATCTCGCCTACGGATTTCATTGAGGTGGTCAGGTAATCTTCCGAACCGGGAAACTTTTCAAAGGTCCAGCGCGGGATTTTGACCACACAGTAATCAATGGTCGGTTCAAAAGAGGCCATGGTCTCCTTGGTGATATCATTAGGGATCTCATCCAGTGTATAGCCCACGGCCAATTTGGCGGCGATCTTGGCAATAGGAAAACCCGTGGCCTTGGAAGCCAGGGCCGAGGAACGGGACACTCGGGGATTCATTTCAATGACCACCATCTCCCCGGTTCCAGGATGAACGGCAAATTGGATATTCGATCCCCCGGTCTCCACCCCGATCTCGCGGATTACAGCCAGGGAGGCATCCCGCATTGTTTGGTATTCTTTGTCGGTCAGGGTCTGGGCCGGGGCCACGGTAATGGAATCCCCGGTATGGACACCCATAGGATCGAAGTTTTCAATGGAACAGATGATGACCACATTGTCCTTGAAATCCCGCATGACCTCCAGTTCATATTCCTTCCAGCCCAGGACCGATTCCTCCAGCATAACCTGGTGGATCATGCTGGCCTCAAGTCCGGAGGTCACCAAACGTTCGAATTCCTCCCGGTTATAGGCCACTCCACCGCCGGTCCCTCCCAGGGTAAAGCTGGGACGAATGATATTCGGGAAGCCGATTATTTCGGCCTGAGCGCGGGCCTCCTCCAAACTGGTGACAATAACACTTTCCGGTACCCGCAACCCGATCTTCCACATGGCCCGCCGGAACTCATCTCGGTCCTCGGCCTTTTTAATCACCGGTATCGAGGCCCCGATCATTTCTACGCCGAAATGGTCCAAAACCCCCATCTCGGCTACGGCGACAGCGGTGTTAAGACCGGTCTGCCCGCCCAAGGTCGGCAAGAGGGCCTGAGGGCGTTCCCGTTCGATGATCTTGGCCACGATTTCCGGGGTGACCGGTTCGATATAGGTTCTATGGGCCATCTCCGGGTCGGTCATGATCGTGGCCGGGTTGCTGTTGACCAGGACGATTTCAAAACCTTCCTCCCGCAAGGCCTTGCAGGCCTGGGTGCCTGAATAATCAAATTCACAGGCTTGACTGATGATGATCGGTCCGGAGCCGATAATCAGTATTTTTTGAATGTCGGTTCGTTTAGGCATGGACTATTTTCTCCGGTTTTTCCCCATGAGGGACAGGAAATGATCAAATAAATAAGAGGCATCATGAGGGCCGGGAGAGGCCTCGGGATGATACTGGACGGAAAAAAGAGGGATTCGCTTATGCTCCAGCCCTTCCAGGGTTTGATCATTCAAGTTAATGTGGGTCAATTCCACATCCGGATCGTTCATGGATGGGATGTCTACGGAAAAGCCGTGATTTTGAGAGGTGATCTCCACCCGGCCGGTCTTCAAATATTTGACCGGCTGGTTGGCTCCTCGGTGTCCGAATTTGAGTTTAAAAGTGGTTCCGCCCAAGGCCAATCCAACGATCTGATGGCCCAGGCATATACCAAAGATGGGCAGCCGGCCCAGCAGGTTTTGAACGGTTCGGACGATTCCCGGATTGGCCGCTGGATCCCCTGGGCCGTTGGAAAGCAGCAGGCCGTCAGGCTCAAACGATAATATTTCCTGGGCCGGGGTCTGGGCAGGGAGGACCAGAACCTGACAGCCCCGTCGCTCTAAACTTCGCAGGATATTGAATTTGACCCCGCAATCCAGAACCACTACTTTATAGGAGGAGCCGTTCCCCTTCCAGGGGGTTTCCCTTTGATCCTCAGGAACAGGAATTTTTTTCTCCTGAGACCAGAGAAAAGGCCGATCGGTCGTGACCTGATCCACCAATCCCAGACCGAGCATGATCGGGATGGCCTTGGCCCTTTTGATCAGAATATCAGGATCAAGGTTTTCTGTAGAGGCGACTACCCGCATGGCCCCATAGTTTCTAAGATGCCGGGTCAAGGCCCTTGTGTCTAACCCTTCCAGGCCCAGGACCTTGCTTTTTTTCAGATAGTCGGATAAAGGGGCTTGAGATCGAAAGTTGCTCGGGAAGGGCAGGTATTCTTTGACCAGAAAGGCTTCAACCTGAATCCGGTCCGATTCAACATCCTGGTTGTTGATTCCGTAGTTTCCGATCAAGGGATAGGTCATGGTTACCAACTGACCTTTATAAGAAGGGTCGGTCAGGACTTCCTGATATCCGGTCATGGCCGTATTAAACACACATTCCCCTTCGGCTTCCCCGGGTCCGGTGAAGGATCGGGCCGGAAATACAGTCCCGTCTTCTAATACCAATATCGCTTTCATTTCAATCCTGATTCCGGATAATCTCAGCAATAATCTTCGCTGCTTTTTTCGTCAATCCTGTCTGTGATTTCAAAACCTCTCGGCCGGTTTCTCCTCGTCTTTCCCGTTCATCCGGGTGTTCTAAAAAGTAGGCTATTTGAATCTCCAATTCTTTCTGATCCCGGACCATAATCCCGGCCCCGGCCTCTTCTAAAAGACGACGGGCATCTTTGAAGTCTTCCAGGTAAGGTCCATATAAGACCAGTTTTCCCCAGGCAGCCGGCTCTAAAATATTCTGTCCTCCCTTGGGGACCAGACTGGCCCCGCAAAAAGCAATAGTGGCCAAGCTGTAGAGGGCGAAGAGATCGCCGATTTGATCGACGAGGATGACCGATTCTTTCTTCTGCTCCCCCGTCAAAACGATTCGGCCGAACAGTTGGTAAGAAACCCCTCGTTTTTGTAACAGGTCTTCTATCTCGGCACATCGGTTGATATGCCTGGGGACCAGGATTAAAATCAAGTCCGGGAAAGCGGGCTTTAAACGTTGATAGACGTCGATAAGCGCCGCTTCCTCCCCTCCCCGGGTGCTTCCGGCTACCAGGACAGGTTTTCCTTCCGGGACATGGATCCGTTGCCGGATATGGAGGCGCAGGGTCTCTTTGGCCTGATCCAACAGACCATCGTATTTGATATTGCCTAAAACCCGGACCCGCTCAGCTACAGCCCCCAGGGCAATCAAATGCTTCGCATCATCCGGATCTCTGACTAAGAGGACCTTGAACTTTTCAAGTACAGGCCGAAACAGCCAGCGAAAATTCTTATACCGTTTAAAAGAGCGGTTGGAGATACGGCCGTTGGCCAGGATCAATTGACCGCCAGATTTATGGATCTGAAAAAGAAAATTAGGCCATAATTCAGTTTCCAGGGCTACAAAGGCCCTGGGGTGAAAGAAGTTGACCGCCCTTTTTACACAAGGGTAAAAATCCAGGGGAAAGTAAATAACGGGTATTTCCTTTCCCAAGAGCGTTTCGGCTAATTCCCTTCCTCCCGGGGTTGTAGTTGAAACAAGGATGGGGATATCGGGGAGCTGCTCTTTGATACTCCGGGTCAGGGGGATGGCGGCCTTAATCTCGCCCACCGAGACGGCATGAATCCAGACCGGTCTGGCATTGGGCAGGGAATCAACCGGCCGGAGATGGAGAGGGTATCGCCCCAACCGCTCGACCAGATGGTTGCTGTACTTTCCTTGAGCCAGATTATACAAGATCAGGAAAGGAAACCCAATCAAAAAAATTATTCCGACCCAGAAATTATATAAGAAAAGACCAATGGGCATAAAAAATAATAATATTCAATAAGATAAGATAAACTGATTGTTGTTGTTTATATTATTTTTCAGGGTAAGGAGTCAAGTTTAAAAGAAAAAGGGGAGAGAACTTTTTCAACTTTATCTCTTTAAATTGACTTGACAAAAAATTAAAAAAGATTAAAAGATAAAAATATACAAAAATTGGACGTAAATTTTTTTATAAAGGAACAGGGGATGACTTATACTAAAATTTTAATTTTTGGTCTAATTCTTTGTACTTTGGGGATTGCCGGCTGTACTAACACCTCTACCTCCAGCGGCTTTGGGACGGGTGGTGGTTATTCGATCAATCTCAGGGCCACCCAAACCATAATCCCTCAAAGTGGTCAAACAACCTTGATCGCCACCGTAAGAGATGCCCAGGGGAATCCCGTCAATGATGCAACGCGGGGAGTTTCTTTTACTTCTTCTTTGGGGGCTACTATTACCACTGTTGATTCGATAACCCTCGGGGCCTGTTCCACCACCTACACCGCCCCGTCATCTACCAATACGGCTACCCCCGGAGTGGATCAGGTTACCGCCTCTTATCAAGGGGCCTTTGCCTATATCAGTATTTACGTGTATGCCCCTTAAAATTTATGAGTTCAAAGCGAAAGGCTCAAGGCTCAAGGCTGAAAGAAAAACCTTCCCATCGTTCTACTCTGTTTTATTTTTTTTCACTTTTCTAGTAATCTTTCCTCCGTTTCAGACAATATATGGTCAGCCTTTAAGACCCGAGCAGGCCTTTTCATTTCAAGCCCTAGTCTTAAAGACCGATCTGATTGAAATCCGTTTTCAGATTGCTCCTGGATATTACCTGTACCGGAATAAGTTCCAATTTCAAATTGAACCAATAGAAATAAAACCCACCCCCCCCCAAATGCCTGCCGGGCAGGTCAAAGAGGATCCCAATTTCGGCCGAATGGATATTTTCCGTTCCCAACTGGTTATCATCCTCCCCCTGATCCGACCCCCTAAGGATATACAAAATATCACCTTATATATAACTTACCAGGGTTGTTCCGATGCCGGCTTTTGTTATCCGCCTAAAACTAAAAAAGTTCAATTAAAATTTCCTGCCCGAACCGTCACAGAAGGACAAGAATTAAAATCCTCCCCCCCATCCTCTTTCCCCTTGTCGGCCGGGAATGAGAACGGTCAGGGCGTTCAGGTCAATTTGTCAGGTCGAATAGAGGGAGCCGGGGACGGGGGTGACATCACCCGATTATTCCTTGGAAACAGCTTTTTCTGGATCGTCTTAAGCTTCTTTGGATTCGGCCTGTTGCTCTGTTTTACACCATGCGTTTTACCCATGGTTCCCATTATTTCCGGTATTATTCTTGCCCAGGGCGAGAAACTGACCAAAAAAAGGTCCTTTTCTCTTTCTTTAACCTATGTGCTGGGCATGGCCCTCACTTATTCTGCGGCCGGTATTGCAGCCGGATTCTCAGGCCGGTTAATTTCCTCTGCGCTGCAAAATCCTTTTGTGTTGACCGCCTTTGCCCTGATCTTTGTTGCCCTGTCTCTTTCCATGTTCGGAATTTATGAATTGCAGCTCCCCGGCTTCATTCAAACCAAATTAATGGGGATCAGCAATCGTTTCAAGGCCGGGACCTTCGTGGGGGTCTTTCTCATGGGGTTGCTTTCGGCCATTATGGTTAGTCCCTGTGTCACCGCCCCCCTCTCCGGGGCCTTACTCTACATCAGCCGGACGAAAGATGTCTGGCTGGGTGGTTCGGCCTTGTTTTCCCTGGCGCTTGGTATGGGTGTACCTTTATTGATCATAGGGACCTCGGCCGGGGTCTTATTCCCGAAGGCCGGGCTATGGATGAAATGGGTTAAGGTCTTTTTCGGGATCATCCTGTTGGCCGTTGCTTTTTGGATCATTTACCCCATCGTCTCCCCACCCATGCCCTCTTCCCTGTCTTTTCAACGGCTAACCCAGCTTAGCCAAGTCGACTCCTACATAAAAGAGGCCGATGGCCGATCAATCATGCTCTACGTTTCTGCCGATTGGTGTGTATCTTGCCGGGAGATGGACATTCTGACTTTTAGAGACCCTCGGGTAAAAGAAAAACTTAAAGGGGTGAAACTCCTGAAGGCGGATGTGACCCGGACCGGAAAGGAAACCGATGATTTTTTAAAAAGATTCGGCCTTTTCGGCCCCCCGGCGGTCTTGTTTTTTGATGATAGAGGTCAGGAAATCCCAGGAACCAGGGTAATCGGCGTGCAAAAACCAACAGAATTTCTTGTAACCCTTAAAACAGCGTTGTCGCATTGATTTGAAAAAGGAAAATTTTTTGAACCAGGAGATATTATTCAATTTGGTTCAATCCGAAAAAAGATTGAATACCAGGGTTCAATAGACTGTAATGTTCGCGGTAGCAATAACACCCTGGGAAGAAACCTCTACCGTATCATCGCCTGTTACTAATGCAGCATAGTATGTTTGGATGGTTTGCCCGAGATTGTTTGAGGTGGTTTCACATATAGTTGCATACAACTGAGTATCTCCGGGTTTTAAAAGACCATTGTTTACTACGGTTGTACAGACATTTGTCCCATAAGGGGCAGGGGCTCCGGTTCGATCCTTGACTACGGCCATGACTGCGGTGGTACCTCCGTAGGGAAGCGGGTTTGTTCCCACTGTGATGGTAATCGTCCAACCCGTCCCCGTACCGGATCCACCAGCCGAACTAGTGGTACTGCTGGTACCCGAATTATTACAGGAGAGAACTCCAAAAAAAGACAGACAGGTTATTATCAAAACAAAGCATTTTAGCAGGATTATAAGCCAGCCTTTTCTTTTTTGTGGGATCATATTTTTTCCTCTCTCTAATAAAAGGATTCAAGGATTCAAGGGGTCAAGGATCCAAGTGAAAGGTTTGGAAATCAAAACCCTTGAATCCTCTTTTCTACCTCTTACCGCCCCAAAAGGAATGAGGAGGTAGTTCGAGAAAAAAGGTTTATCTTGAGCTAATATACTCCTCATAAGCAGTCCTGTCCATTAATTCATTCAGTTCCGAAGGTTTTTTTAAAATAATCTTAACCAGCCAGCCCGCTTCATAGGGAGAAGAATTGATCCGTTGAGGTTCTTCCTCCAGGGCCCCGTTTATTTCTATAACCGTCCCGCTGACCGGGGCAATTACATCGGTCGCCACCTTGCTGGATTCCAAAGCACATAAGGGTTCACCGGGTTTGATCTCCGTTTCGATTTCCGGTAGGTCCACATAGATGATGTCTCCTAATTGCTGCTGTGCATATTCCGAGATACCGATGGTTCCGTGGTGGCCGTTAAAGGTTATCCAGGCATGTTCCGGATGAAACTTAATATTTTTCATTATCAATCACCTCAGATGCATTATGCGGTTAATCATATTTTGTCTCCCTTAATCCTACCATAAATCCCGATTTGGTCAATAGCTTTGGATGATTTTGTTGGTAAAATTCAAAAAAATGTTCAGTGAAATGAAAATGGGGGAATGTCCTAAAAAGAATAAGAAAATCATATAGTTCAATTTTATTTTTGGCCCACCCCATTATTTTTGTAAACTCCAAACTTTTTGGTTAGTAACCGAATTTGGATTTAAACGATCGACAAAAAGCATCGTCGTTGATTAGGGTTGCCGTTTTATGGAATTTTTTAACCCTCCTTTGCTCTGGTGTCAACTTTAAAGCCTGAGAAACAAATTGCTTTAACCTCCTTTTTTTGATACCATTTCAACTAATCAATAGCATTATTGAAAGGAGAATTTATGCCGCCGGTTAAATTATACACCTTGAGCACCTGCAGTCATTGTAAACGCACAAAACAATTTCTCAACGACTTAGGGGTCCAGTATGATTTTATTGATGTTGATCTGCTTCAAGGGCAGGAGCGGACCGACATGATTGAAGAAGTAAAAAAATATAACCCGGATTGTTCCTTCCCTACCATCCTCATCGGCGACCGGTGTGTCGTCGGGTTTAAAGAAAATGAAATCAAAGAGGCCCTGGGACTATGAAAGAACAAGAACTCTATACCATTTTAAAAAAGGTTCAGGAACCCAAGGGGTACTTTTTTAACAAAGAACAAGATAGGGTTGATGATTTGCTCAAGGCACTTCTGGTCAATAAAGAACGGTATGGTTACATGTCCTGTCCTTGCCGGCTGGCCTCCGGAGACCGAAAACTCGACCAGGACATCATCTGCCCTTGCCTTTACCGGGCTCAGGATGTGGAAGAATTCGGGAGTTGCTATTGTAATCTTTATGTCTCCAAAGAATGGAACGAAAGCGAAGGGTCCCATCCCTATGTCCCGGAACGACGGCCCCAGACCCGGCTCCCCTATTGAGGGAAGCTTAGCCCTTCAAATTTGATTAATATTAATAAATAAGAACCACCACCCGGCGTCCCTTTACAAATAAATTTTCGTGATTAGTATTATTAAAATACCCGGAAGGAATGGAAAAAGACAACCGGGGGGAAACTTGTCTCTCCTTTCGGTCAAGGAGAGGCGAGTTTTTTTCTTTGACTTAGGTCAAGGAAATTCAAGGGAAAAACGGCTATCCTGCCATTAACGACGGATTTAACGGGAGGCAAAGACCATGTATTCAAGTACCGTAATGGACCATTTTAAAAATCCCCGAAATGTCGGCGAGATTGAGAATGCGGACGGCATCGGCGAAGTGGGCAATCCTTTATGCGGTGATATGATGACGATCTACCTTAAAATTGAAGAGGATGCCATTAAAGACATCAAATTTAAAACCTTCGGTTGCGGGGCGGCTATCGCCGTTTCCAGTATGCTGACCGAAATGGCCAAAGGCAAGACTCTTGCAGAAGCCAAGAAAATTACCAACAAATCCGTGGCCGCGGCCCTGGAGGGGTTGCCGAAAAACAAACTCCATTGTTCAAATCTGGGGGCCGATGCCCTTCATCTGGCCATCCAGGATTATGAAGATAAAAAGGCCGGGATCGTGCGTCCGAAACCCAAACGGGAAGAAAAACACGAACACGATCATGAAGAAGGCGGGAAATGCCACTGTCCATACTGCAATATCGAAGTCACCGAAGATGACCTGTTCTGTGTCGGATGCGGCAAGATGCTGAAGAAACTCCATTAGCCATGATCAAGGAAGGTGCCTGATGAAACCGATCAATCTCGATTATTTATCCGCAAACCCCCTTTTACCGGAAGTCCAGGAGGCCATGATTGCGGCCATTCGGGCCAATCTCGGTAACCCTTCCAGCCCCCACCAGGTGGGGGATCAGGCCGCCGAGACACTGGAAAAGGCCCGGGAATCCATGGCCCGTTTAATCAACAGTCCTTCCCCGCAAGAGATCATCTTTACTTCCGGTGGAACCGAATCCATTAATCAGGCCATCAAGGGAGTGGCTCTGGCCAACACCAAAAAAGGAAAGCATATTATCACTTCCAATATTGAGCACAATGCCGTCCTTCGGACTATTCGCCGGTTAAGGATGATGGATTTTAAGGTGACCTCAGTAAGCGTCGATGAAAACGGAAGGGTCAATCCCGCCGATATCGCCAAGGCCATCACTGAAGAAACCATTCTGGTTACCGTCATGCACAGCAACAACGAGATCGGTACCCTTCAACCGATCGAAGAAATCGCCCGGATCACCCGTGAACAAAAGATTCCCTTTCATTGCGATGCCGTAACTTCCGTTGGTGTCGTGCCGGTGGATGTTCAAAGGTTAGGGGTTGACCTGTTGAGCTTTTCGGCCAATCAATTTTACGGTCCTTCCGGGGTAGGAGGTCTCTATATCCGTTCGGGGACCAGCTTATGGCCTTTATTGGATGGCGGGGTTCAAGAAAACAACAAACGCGCCGGGACCGAGAACCTGATCGGCATCATCGGTTTGGGGGTAGCGGCCGAATCGGCTGTACGAGAAATGGAATCCCGAAACCATCATTGCCTCCGACTGAAAAAGAAACTGATCCAGGGTCTGAAAAATCATATTGAAGACATCTTTATCAACGGGCACCCTGAACTTTCCCTGCCTAATCTGGTTTCGGTATCCATCCGGTACATCGAAGGTGAAGGGATTGTCCTGATGCTGGATGAGGAAAAGATCCTGGTTTCCACCCGCTCAGCCTGTGCTGCCGGAGCCCTTCAGGCCTCTCACGTCCTTTTGGCGATAAACAGGGACTTCGCCGATGCCCAGGGGACTTTGGTCATCACGTTTGGGAAAGAAACCACGGAAGCCGATATCGACCGGTTTTTATTGGTGTTAAAGAATGTTGTTCAAACGTTAAGGGCTATGTCGCCGCTTTATAAAAAATAGGGTTTAAGGCACAAGATTTATGATGCAAGGATACAGGCAATTTCGATTTTTCCCCTATACCTCAATCCGTGATTATTAGAACGTTTTCAGAGAAAGGAATATTGTTATGACAACCGTGAAAGTAAAAGGCATGTCCTGCCAGCATTGTGTTATGGCGGTAACCAAGGCCTTAAAGGAAATCGAAGGGCTTCAGGATATAGCCGTCGATCTTGAAAAGGGCGAGGCCGCATTTAAAGAAACAAAACCGGTTGACAAGAACCTGATTAAAGATAAGATAAAAAAAGCCGGCTATGAGGTGGTTACCGAATAATCCCTCGCGCACGCTTTTGTCGAGCAATACCAAAGAGCAAAAAAGATTCAATCCTGCCCCAGGCTGGAACTGAATTCTTTAATCCTTGACCCTGCTATTTAAAAAAAGAGAAAGGAACAAAAGGAATGGAAAAATATGTCTGTTCGGTATGCGGTTATGTCTATGATCCGGCCAACGGCGATCCCGATAATGGGATAAAACCGGGAACCCGATTTCAAGATCTGCCGGATGATTGGTCTTGCCCGGTTTGCGGAGCCACCAAGGACAAGTTTGAACAGGAATAACAGGCGGACTCTCTATGCGAAAAAAGAGGGGAGATCCCTCTTCTGATCGGGAATCGATCATCCTTCGGGGGGCGACTGAGAATACCAACGAGGGATTTATTACCATTGATCAACATCATCAGGTAATCATTTTTAATAAGGCCGCCGAAAAAATTTTTGGGTACTCCCGGGAAGAGGTCTTGGGGAAAGATTTGGGATTGATTCTCTCCCCCGAATGTGAGCAAGGCCACAAACAGGCGGTTTCCAGGTTCTTAGACTTCCGGGAACCAAAACTCATCGGCCATCAAACCGAATTTCTGACTACCCGAAAGAATGGGGAGAGGTTTCCTCTCTCCATCTCTTTTTCCGTTTCGGAAATCGAGGGCAAATTTTATTTTACCGGAATTGTCCGGGATCTGACGGAAACCAAAGCCCTTCAAGAAAAAATTGCCCAATCCGAACGTCTGGCCGCCCTGGGCCAACTGGTGGCTGAAATCACCCATGAAATCAAAAATCCTTTGATCATGATTGGTGGGTTTGCCCGGCAGCTTTCACGAACCGTCCAGGATGAGAAGAGTCAAGGCAAGCTGAAAATTATTGCCGATGAAGTCCAGAGACTGGAAAAGCTGATTCTGGAACTCAAGGAGGTTTACCGTCCTCAAAAATTAACTTTCGAACGGGTGAATGTCAATACCTTATTGGAGGAGATTTATTCCCTTTCCAAAGAGGATTGTAAAACTGCCCAAATAACACTCCAGTTGGAAACGCACCAAAATCCCCTTTTCGTTGAAGGGGACCCAGGTAAATTAAAACAGGTTTTTCTAAATTTAGTAAAAAATGCCTTAGAGGCTATGGAAAAGGGAGGGACTCTCACTATCCACTCTAAACGGACGGACAACCAGGCGGAAATTACCATTACGGATAACGGTCCGGGAATACCACTGAAAGACCGGGACCGGTTATTTACCCCATTTTTTACCACCAAGCGCCGGGGTACGGGCCTCGGCCTTAGTGTTTCGAAAAAAATTATCGAGGACCATCCCGGAGGCACTCTGGGACTGGATAGTCAAGAGGGAAAAGGGACCATCGCTAAAATTTCTTTGCCTCTTTTAAGAGAGGCATAGGTGTCGTACCCTTCTTTAGATACTTAATCTTTTGATCTGAGAATTTATCTCTAACTTGATGTACAGTGTTTAAGGGCCTTGTTTTTTTAAAGTTGTCCACTTCTCCGAACTAAAACGGTCTGTTGTTGATTTTGAATCTTTTATCATCATTTTAAACCGAGGTGAATATCATGAAACCATTGGAAATAGTCAAAGGTATTTATTGGGTGGGAGCGGTTGATTGGAACCTGAGGGATTTTCATGGTTATGCCACTCCCCAGGGTTCAACCTATAATGCCTACTTGATCCTGGATGAAAAGGTGACCTTGATCGATACGGTCAAAAAAGAATTCGCCGACCAACTTCTGAGTAATGTCTCTCAAATCATCGATCCTAAAAAGATTGACTATGTCATCAGCAATCACACCGAGATGGACCATTCCGGCAGCCTACCCCGGGTCATGCATAAAATCGGAGAAGATAAACCCCTGTACTGCTCGAAGGTGGGACAAAAAAACCTCTCTCTTCATTTTCAGGAAAAATGGAATTATCAACCGGTGGAGAACGGAGGAGTTTTGAATTTAGGGAAAAAAACTTTAACCTTTCTGGAAACACGGATGCTCCACTGGCCGGATAGTATGTTTTCCTATATGAAAGAAGAACACCTCCTTTTTTCGAGTGATGCCTTCGGCCAGCACTATGCCGGTCCGGAACGATTTGACGACCAGGTGGGAGAGGCCATCATACCTCATGCCCGGAAATATTTCGCCAATATTTTGCTCCTGTATGCCCCCTTAGTTCTCCAATTAGTGGAAAAGGTTTCTCAAGTGGGTCTGGAGATCAAAACCATTTGTCCTGATCACGGAATCATATGGAGGCAGGACCCGACAAAAATAATCAATGCCTACGTGGAATGGAGCCGACAGAAGCCTAAAAAGAAGGCCGTGGTCATTTATGACACCATGTGGCAAAGCACCCAGAAACTGGCCGAGGCCATCGTGGACGGTCTTTGTCAGCTCGGGGTTGAGGCCAAACCCATGCATCTCCGGGCCAGTCATCGAAGCGATGTCATAACCGAGATCCTGGATGCCGGGGCAGTTATTGTGGGGTCCCCGACTTTGAACAATGGTCTTTTCCCGACGGTTATGGATTTCCTGACCTACCTGAAGGGATTGAAACCCAGCAAAAAAATAGCCGCTGCTTTCGGCTCCTACGGCTGGAGCGGGGAGGCTGTCAAACTGATCAACCAAGAATTGGAAGAAATGAAATTCGATTTGATTGATCCGGGTTTGAGGGTTCAATTTGTCCCCGATCCCCAGAAAATCGAAGCGGCCATCCAACTGGGTCAAAAGATCGGCCAGGCCTTGCAGAATCTGTAGTCATGCAAAACCATCCTCCCTGGGTCGTCATCGTCAACCCGGCCAGTGCCGATGGAAGAACAGGCCGGCAATGGTCCCACAATGTAACTTGGTTGCGAAACCTTTTGCCTCCCTTCCAAGTCTGGCCTACGACCCACACCGGCCATGCCAGGGAACTTGCTGAAAAGGCCGTCCAGTCCGGATATACGACCATTGCCGTCCATGGGGGGGACGGAACCTTCAATGAAGTAGTCAACGGAATTTTAAACCCATCCTCCCCGCCGATCCCCTTGGCCCTTTTGCCCAGCGGGACCGGCGCCGATCTGGTTCGCACCCTGGGGATTTCTCATTCTTTACCTGAGGCCGCCCGGCAGGCCGTGGGAGGCTCCGCCCAACCCATTGACATCGGCCAAGTCCAATTTACGGATATGGAGGGTCGTCCGGTCCAGCGGTATTTTGTCAATGTGACCGATGTGGGATTCGGCGGAGACCTGGTCCGTTATGTGAACAGTCATTCCAAAAGGCTGGGGGGAAAACTAAGCTTTTTAAAAGGGGTCTTGGTAACCCTGTTCCAGTACCAAAATAAAAGGGTTCATATCTCTATTGATGAAAAAGAAGATTTTGAAATAAGGGCCAGTTCCGTCGTTATCGCCAATGGACAATATTTCGGCGGAGGGATGTGGGTAGCCCCGGAAGCTCGTTTGGAAGACGGTTATTTCAATCTGGTAGTAATCGGCGATGTATCCAAAATGGAAGTATTGACAAATATAACCCGCCTTTATCGCGGGACTATAGCTGAACATCCCAAGGTCGAGACCTTTCAGGCCCGGTCCATTGAACTAACCTCCGAAGAAGAGGTCCTGATCGATCTTGACGGCGAACTGGTCGGCCGCCTCCCGGCCCGTTTTCAGATCCTGCCCAAAAAACTTCCCATAATTTTCTAAGAACAATTCTTTTGGACAACCCGGAAAAGAAATCCCTCAAATCCAATCAATCGGAGCCTCGTTTTGGAAAGACCTTCAAAAGTATGACGGGGCAGGCTTTATTTACCCCTTGACAGTCCAGGGAAAATTTCGATAGAGTTTAACATAAAAAAATCCAATTAATTGAGGAGAGGCGGATGGAACGAACGTTGTCAATCATTAAACCCGATGGGGTGGCCAAAGGGCTGATCGGGGAGGTCATTAAAAGATTTGAATCCCACGGTCTTAAAGTAGCGGCATTGAAGATGATCTCCATGAATAAAAAACAGGCCGAGGGCTTTTATGACGTTCATCGACAAAAATCTTTTTTTAACAGCCTGACCGATTTTATGTCTTCCGGACCCTGTGTGGTTCTGATCCTCGAGGGGGAAGGGGCCATTGAGAAAAACAGACAACTGATGGGGGCTACCGATTACACCAAGGCCGATCCCGGAACCATCCGTGCTGATTTTGCCAGCAGTATCGAGCAAAACATCGTCCATGGGTCCGACGGACCGGAAACAGCCCGGTATGAAATCGGCTATTTCTTCAACGCCCTGGAGATCGTCCGGTGAGGCTTGATCAGCTGGAACGTAAAATAACGATGAGGCCCTTCAAACAGGCGAAAAGGAATTTCCTTTTTTCCATCCTCTGTTTGGTTTTTTTCCCTCTGTGGGAGAACCCGGCTCAGGCTCAAGTCCAACCTCTGGTCCATCCCCAGACCTCCCACCTTGCCTTCCCCCGGACTTTGTCCCTTTGCGGAGAAACGGTCCCCTTATCGGATCGATGGGTCTGGGAGCGCATGGATCGGGAGTTCATGCTCAACGTCTATGATCAAGGGCAGGTCTATTTATGGTTGAAACGAAGCAGGCGCTACTTTCCTGTAATAGAAGCCCGTCTGAAAGAAAAAGGTATGCCGGACGATTTAAAATACCTAATGGTGGCAGAAAGCTCAATTCTGCCCAGGGCCTTTTCCAATAAAGGGGCGGCCGGATTCTGGCAATTCATCGAAAGAACAGGAAAACGATTCAACCTGCAAAAAAAATCCTGGATCGACGAACGGTTGGATCTGGCCAAATCTACCGATGCGGCTATCAGTTACTTAAAGTTTTTATACGATCAATTTGGAAAATGGACCCTGGCCATGGCCGCCTATAACTGCGGGGAGGACCGGGTTAAAGAAGAAATAAATCAACAGGGGGAGAATAACTATTACCGCCTGGCCCTGCCCCAGGAAACCGAACGATATATCTTTCGTATCTTAACTGTTAAAGTTTTATTGAGCGACCCCAAGAAGTACGGTTTTGATCTTCCGGAAAAAGACCACTATCCGGTTATTGAAACCGATACGGTGACCTTGTACCTTTCCAAGTCAGTCCCTCTTCGGGATATTGCCAAGGCCTGTGGATCTTATTTTAAAGAACTGAAAGAGCTGAATCCGGAAATCCAAGGTTATACCCTGCCGGTTGGCGTTCATCAACTCAAAATTCCAGCCGGTGGAAAAACCCTTTTGGAAAAAAACATGAAAGAATTTATTAAAACCAATCCCTAACCTGACCTCAAAACCTTGAAGAAAAATTTCTTGCCTACGGATGACCTTTTCTTTTGACAGTGACCTTTTTAAGCACCCCTAAGTGCTGCAAAAAGAGGCAACCAGCACTTCATGGATGGTCAAAGCCGTACTTCTTTTTCATGGCCTGAGAAATCTCACTGGTTATTTTTAAGGCCCGGTCGGATTCTTCGGGGGTGAGAAGGACCGTCTCGCAAGAGGGCAGGACCCAGGAAGACTCGGCCAAGGTTTTTTCGTCGATCCCTTGCTGCACAAAACGTTCTATACCCTCCTCCAGCCTTTGAATAAGGCTTTCCGTGGTTTCTCCTTTGAGATGATCACTGACCACAGGGACAATACCCCAGCCCAACATCCCTCCTCTTTTTATAAAGGATTGGATCTCCTTGGCATAAAGGGCAACCTGCTCCGCATGCTGGTAGGCATCGAAATTGACGACCTGCACCCGGGAATCTAAAAGCAGAGACCAATCGATATTGGCACAGCAGTGAACCCAGGTAAGTCCATTGATATTTTCAAAGCTTAAGTTGATGGCCTCGATAATCTCTTCCCGGGAGCCGGTACCGGCCGAAGAAGTAAAATTGACCAGGGTTGTTTCCGGCAGGTCGGCTACTACCTCAACGCCGGGGATTTCCGCCCTGATCTTTTTTTCCAGCCAGCGGGCTTTTGCATTCAGTCCCTTGATCAGGATATCCCGCAAGGTTTCATTGTGGATCGAAGGGGTGCCGTCCGCTTGTTTGAGCATGTCGCCGAACAACAATGGTCCGGAGGTATGGAAAATCACCCATTTTAGTTGTGATGTTCGGGAACCCTGAATCCGCTCGATCATTTGATGAAAAAAAGGGGCGGCTTTGGAGGTGGTGGCGAAATAGTCCAAATCGTCGGCTTCAATCCGGTCATAGAAATCCAGAATTTCTCCTTCCCTTTCCGTAGACAAATCGAAATAAACAATCCGTCTTTCCCGGTCGAACACCAGGCAGGGAATCCCCTCCAGCATCCAGCGAATGTTCCTGGTCATGATCGGAAGACTGGGCGCTTCCGGAAAACATTCCAGGATGATTTCCGCGACCCGGTCCATTTCACGGTAAGGCACCGCCCCCATCATCGTCCCTGCAAAACAAGGTTTTTCCCGCATCGTTACCATCCTTCCTGATCAATTATTATTTTTGAAATTTCTTGTAGAATCTAATAGATTATATCAAGAAAGTAGAACCCCTTTTCCATATTTTTTCCTAATTGAGTTCCTGTTCGATAGGTTAAAAAAAATGCCCCTAACCGATCAAACGGGAAGGGGCACGAAAAAAATGATCCGTTATTTTTTTTATTTCCAGGAAAGTTTGAGGTTAGCGGTTTCCAGGCTTGCTCAAGGCCTCGCGGTCACCGCCGCTCATACCGGCGATATGCTTGACCAGCTTTTTCCTGGCCTCAATATCATACTGAGTGGTGATGGCGATCTGTTCCATGATTGGCGAGCCGCCTCCGTGGTAGTTGCCCACACTATTGATGCCGCCTGTGGCCGAACAGAGCATATCGCCCAAGTATCGCCAGAACTGGGCCTGATCCTCCACCGCCATCTTGGGATTCCTTTTGGTGTACTTCAGGAGAAGATCTTTAATATCCGGGTTCACAAAATCCTTCTCATGAGGGAAAGTGGCCACCACACCACCGGCCAGATCACATAAGATCTCCGCTTCCCGATAAACCGCTTCGCCGGTTAGACAGCGGCCCACGTTACAATAGATCGAATTGGGAATATACGAGCCGGGTCCGTAAGGGACGAATCCCACCCCGGGCATGTAAACCTCCGGTTTCCCCAAATCCGAAGCCGTATATCCGGCGGCATAACCCAATTCGGTGGTCATGATGATCTCGGCCAATTTTTCCCGTACATGGGAAGCCTTATGGATGTTGTTCACTTCGGCAGCCAGGGCCGCGGTGCCCAACAAGACGTCACCGATGGCCGGTTTACAGCCTGAATAGGAATGACGGTGGAACAAGGCGAAAAGTAAGGCCAATACCCCGCCATGCTGAAACTCACCGGCCAGAAAAACCCTTTCCCAGGGGACGAAGCAATCGTCAAAGATCATATAGGAATCGGTGGCACCCGGCAAAAACCCTCGCTTGAAATGCTCCCTTGACCGAAGATTGTGGATGGTGACCACTTGTTTCAATCCATCCCAATCACCGGGAACGGCGAAGGCCACGGCATAATCCTTGTCCTCGGGACGTAAGGCCCGGGTGGGGACCACCAGCACCTCATCGGCCACCGAGGCCTCCGATATGTGCAGCTTGCAACCACTGACCACAATGCCGTCGCTGCGTCTTTCCTTGATCCGCACATAGGCATCGGGATTCTCCTGGTCGGCCGGCCTGAGCAGCCTGTCCCCTTTGACATCCGTTTGGGCACAGCACCCCACCAGATCTTCGGTCTGGAAACGGGTCAGCCATTTCTTAAAATTCTCATGGTACTGGGTGGCCCCATTGTTCTGCTTGTCCGCCTCATAAGAAACATTGTAAACGGCATTGGTAGCGTCGATACCCATGCAGCGCTGAATACACCCTCCCACCTTTTGGCAGAGCATGCGGGTCATGTCCTGCTTTCGGTGCAGGTCTTCGGTGTTTTGATGGACATGGGTGAACCGGTTGATCCGCTCTCCCGTGAGATGGGAGATGGCGGTGCAGAGGTCTTGATTCTCCGGTTTGGCGGCTTCATCGTAGGTGGTCCCGATGGTATTGAGACAGTCCCTCTGGAGCTCGTCCGTGCGGTCAATCCGCTGGCCGTCGAAATAAATGTTCCGTTTCATCTTGGAAAGACCCTGAACATACTGTTCCTTGGTTCTCATTTTTCCTCCTTTAGACATTTTCCTTGTTTTGGTTTTAACTGGGTATAGTATAATCTATTCTTTTGCAAAAGGCTCCATGACTACTCATTTTTCCATAATAAATTCTATTATGAGATCAGTTCTCTCTATACAATAGAATTAACCTAAAAAAGTCAATTTATTTTTATGGGAAAGGTAGAAATAATGGCTTGGTTTTTGATAATAACTTACTCGAAATAAAAAAAACCTACAATAAGACCAGGGAGAGAACCTCGTACAAAAAAGAAAAAATGGAACTTCAAGGCCGGAAATATTCAAAGCTTTTGGAAAGAAAAAATCAGAAATAAGGCACTGGAAGAATAGTCGACCTGAAGTTCGAGGAGTTTTGTTTTAATGGATAGAAATCAGGAGGCCCGGAGAAATGCCTTGTATCCTTTGTAAGTCATGTACAGGTCGGCCTTGCTGACCAATTCGAAAGGGGAATGCATAGACAGGACCGGTGTACCGCAATCGACAATCTCCAGACCCAGGGCGGCTAAAAACTTGGCGATTGTGCCACCTCCCCCTTCGTCCACTTTGCCCATTTCTCCCGTCTGCCAAATAATCCCTTTTTGATTAAATAACCTCCTGATCCAGTAAACATATTCGGCATGGGCATCGCTGGAGCCGATTTTTCCCCCCGACCCGGTAAATTTGGTCAGACAAAGTCCGCACCCCAGACGCGGGGCGTTCCGTTTTTCATGGACTTCCGGGTAATCCGGGTCCAAGGCCCCGGCCACGTCGGCGGAAATAGCCCGAGAAGCAGTCAAAGTCACATCGAGGATCTGCGGAGACAAGGTTTCTCCCTTCAGGGAAAACAACCGGGGTAAAAAACCCTCCAATATCCGGGCCCGGGCGCTGGTATTGCCTTCGCTTCCGACTTCCTCTTTATCATAAAACAGGATCACCACGGTCCTGCCGGGTTTTTCCACCTCTATCGCGGCTTTCAGAGCGCTGAAGACACAGGCCCGATCATCCTGGCCATAGGCCCCGACGATTCCCCTGTCCAGGCCAACATCCCGGGCGGGCTCGGCCGGGACCAGCTCCAATTCAGCACTGATCAGGTCCTCTTCAATCAGTCCGTAATGTTCATGTAGATACCGTAGGGTCGCCAGCTTGAACCGTTCCTTGGTTTCGATCGGACCTATAGGAGTGCTACCGACCAGGATATTGAGTTTTTCTCCCTCAATGGCCTCGGAAAGCTTTTTTTCCATCTGAACCTTTCGGGCCAGGTGAGGCAGGAGGTCGGCCACTGAGAAGACAGGGTCTTGTTCTTTTTCGCCAATGGCCAGATTGATTTTTTTATTTTCGGCAGTAAGAATGGTTCCGTGAAGGGCAAGGGGTCTGGCCAGCCATTGGTATTTTTTAATTCCTCCATAATAGTGGGTCTTAAAAAAAGCCAGGTCTGCTTCTTCATATAAGGGGTGTTGTTTTAGATCCAGACGAGGGGCATCTACATGGGAAACGATTATTTGCATCCCTCTTGATAAGGGCTCTTTCCCGAGAATGGCCAAGGCCAGAACTTTGTCTTTCCAGACCTGGAACACCCTCCCTTTTGACCCGGAATGATCCACTTCTTTAAATCCTGCCAGGGTTAATCTTCGGGAAATTTCGAAGATAGTTTCCCGTTCGGTTTTGGAGGCATTCAAAAAGGATTTATAGTCTTCTGCTGTTTTCCAAACCTTTTCCCGATCCCCCGGGGAAAGTTCATCCCAGACCAACCGCCGGTGGTAAGACAAGCGTTTTTCCAGGGCTTGGACTTCTTTTTTAGTTATTTTTTTAAACATAGGAGGGATCCTTAAAGACTTAAAAATGTATCCTTATGCTCGCAGGTGACGGGTGTCATCAAATCATGATAATCGAGTTCGACGACCACTGAACGCCGAACGGTATTTTTGCATTATATTCCAGAAAGGTTCAGGTCAGGTGCATGGGTTTTTGACCCAGGATGATCTTGTGCAGATTAAAGAGGTTACAATCGATGATTCTCTGGATCTCGATTTCCGTGGATTTAACCAGGGAAACTACATCCAGGTCGGTAACAAAGCCGACTTTAGCAAAAAAGGGGGAAGCGATCGATTCAATTTTGCCCAACAACCGGTCAGGGTCTTTGGAGTGATTAACAATAATGATCTGTCCTCCTGGTTTGCAGACCCGAATAATCTCTTGACAGAATTGATAGGGATCCTGAACCGTTGTGATGACGTAGGGAGAAAGTACGGCATCAAAGGTGTTGTCTTCAAAGGTCATCCGGCAGGCATCCATAACCTGAAGTTCCACCTTGAGTCCATTACCCATCTGTTTGACCCGTTCCCTGGCCCGCTGGATCATCTTGGCAGAAATATCGATTCCCACGATGTGACAACTCTTGGGATAATGCGGTAAGGTCAATCCAGTTCCAATGCCGACCTCCAGGACTTTTTTGTTGAAAGAATTCAGATAATTGAAAGCCTTTTTTCTGCCGGCTTCAAGGACTTTACCAAAGATCAGATCATAAAAGGGAGAATAAAAGGAATAAATCCCTTCCATAGATCGGCCGTTCCCATTATTTTTCTTGCCCATAGGCTAATAATGCTCCTATAGTTTTAACTGGATTGTGTTTTGAATTAATCGGACGCGAACAATTCTTTTTTCCTCAACCGGTGGGGTCGGAGTTCAGGATCGGGCCCCGGGTTTTGGCAATAAAGCCCTAAAAATTCTTAAAGGACTCGAGTCGTTGAGGGTGTCCTCTCAGTGGAGATTGCATCCTTTTTGGACCAAATCCCCTTTTCTCAGAGATTATCAATGTATTCATAGCATATAGAAAGGCGTAAGGTCAATCATTAATTTAATTGTGGGAAAGCCCTTCCTGGACTAATATATTAAACAAAATGGATCAAATAATAATACCTTTAGCAAGAAAACAGATTAATGGTCTACCCCCACCCCTTCTTCCCCCCTCGGAGGGGGAGGGGGGTTTTGAGGCTTCGATGCCGCCCTACATGATCATGAAGGTTTAATACAAAAATTTGATTCGAGAATTCGATGGGTTAATGGTTTCCTTGGATTTCAATGCCTTTCTCTTGAACCCTTTGATTAATTCTCATATTTCGTGTGCACGCCGCGAGCAGACATGAGGAATTAGTGCGAAAGATGTAATATGCCTGTCGTACGTATTTCAGACCTTTCCTGGGGAGGAGAGGGCATAGGTAGAATAGAAGGGAAAGTTGTTTTTGTACCCCACAGCCTTCCAGGGGAAGTGGTTGAAGTGGAGTTGGTCCATTTCTGGAAAAGCTATGACCGAGGAAGGTTGATCCGCATCCTTGATCCTTCCCCGGACCGGGTTGAACCGCCCTGTTCCTTCTACCGTGAATGTGGGGGATGTCAGCTTCAACACTTGGCACCCCATAGACAGGTCCAAGAAAAAGAAAGACTCTTTAGACAGGCCCTGAACCATGCCCTGAAACCAAAAAAAGTTCAGGTTTATCCAACCCTGATTTCCCCTTCGGCATTCGGTTACCGCCACCGACTGCATCTTAAAACAGCCTGGAAAAACAACCGGTTTAATCTTGGACTTTTCAAAACAAAAAGTCACGATGTGATCGCCATCAACCGCTGCTTATTAGCCAATGACCAATTAAATGAGGTTTTGAGAGTCCTTCTGGAAAATCTCCAAAGTCACAAATATGGGTATTGGACATCGGAAATCGAACTCCAGGTTTTTGAAATGCCTCGAAGAGGCGGGATTGTGTTTACCGCGCCAAAGAGGATCGATCCCTCCCAAAAGAAAAGAATCACCAAAGAGCTCTTTCCAATTCTTAAATTGAACTACCTCCTGTTCCAGGAATCCAATCAACTCCCATTAACAGGAGAGCACCATTTTTCCCCTGAAAAGGACAGCCCCGAATTTTTCTTTTCAACCTCTGACACCGGGCTACCGAGGGACATTCGAATGGCCTGTTTCCCCCAGGTCTTTACCCAGATCAATTTAGATCTAAACCAACAGCTGATGGCCCGATTATTAAGCGGGGGCATTATTGACCGACGGGATACGGTCCTGGACCTTTATTGCGGTTTGGGAAATTTTTCTCTCCCCATAGCCTTAAAAGCTCAAGAAGTCATCGGCCTTGAAGCCTTTTCTCCGGCGGTGGCCAATGCCCGCTGGAATCAAAAAATCAATCGAATTTCCAACTGCACCTTTATCCAAACCAAGGTTGGGGAAGGGATCCATCAATTAAAATTGCCTAACAAAACAATTTCCCTTGTAATTTTGGACCCCCCTCGAACCGGGGCCTTGGAGGTGATCCCGATGTTGGATGCCCGGAACATAAGGGGAATCCTTTATATCTCCTGTAATCCTATGACCCTTTTCCGGGATCTGACCCATTTGGTGAGAAGGGACTGGAGGGTTGAATGGTCTCAGCCGGTTGATTTTTTCCCCCAGACCTTCCACCTGGAAAGTATCACTTTATTAACCAGGTAGGGCTCAGGGATTCAAGGGTTTGTTCTTTATTTCAATGCCTTTCACTTGAATCCTTTACCTCTTGAATCCTCGAACCTCCCTATCATCAGTAACTATTTTGGGGACGATTCCCCAATATTATCCTGTCATAATATAACCGATTAAATACATTAGAAAAATTTTTATATTGGGTTTTCCCGGGTAACGTGATATAATTATAAGGTTTTAAAAATATAAGCCAGGAGGTTGCCCCATGATGATATTTAAGGTGGGGGATTTGGCGGTTTATCCAGCCCATGGAGTTGGTCGGATAGAATCCATAGAGGCTCGTAACCTTTACGGTTCTTCTCAAAATTTTTATATCATGAGAATTTTGGATAATAATATGATTATCATGATCCCGATCAGCAACGCTAACAATGTCGGACTTAGGGAAATAATCAAGGAAGAGGAAGTTTCCAAGATTTTTAAAATCTTAAAAGAAAAAGACATTGAATTCGACAATCAAAGCTGGAACCGCAGATACCGGGAATATATGGAAAAAATAAAGACCGGTTCGGTATATGAAGTGGCTCAAGTTTTGCGTGATCTGTTTTTATTGAAATTGGAAAAAGAGCTTTCTTTTGGTGAACGGAAAATGCTTGATACGGCCAAGAGCCTTTTGGTTAAGGAAATCTCCATAGCCAAGAAGATGGAAGAAACCAAGGTGGAAGAAAATATAAGACGGATTTTTAAGAACTGAAAAACTGTTTTTTATTCAAACTTAAGTATTCCCGCCTTGTTTCTTAACCCGGCCGAATCCGTAGGGTCTATTTAATTGATCCCTATTTCTGGGTGTAAGTCAAAAGCAATTATTATTTGTTTCCCTTCTTGCCCAGGAACTGTTTCGCAATGGTGTTGCCAGGGAGTAAATCGATCCCAACTATCTTAGAATACTTTTAAATCAAAGAGATGGCCACGCTCCCTTCGACCGCTTGTAAGGTAAAAGTGGGTTTCAAGATAATCTTAAAGCTTAAAGGAGAGGAACGCTGTGATTTTAACCAGAAAAGCGATGAAAGGAGGTGAAAGAGTGAACCAACTTATATTAAAAGCAATTTTAATTCTTATTTGTTTGATAGGCGGTTATATTATTTCCGACCACATTGGGAACACCGAGGAAATTCCGTGGACCCCCTATCTGGGGGCTTTCCTGGGCCTTATTTTATCTGTAATAATCCTAGAAGTTGAAAAACAAATTAAAAAAGCACCCCTGCGAAGATCCTTAGGAGGGGTGACCGGTTTGGTCCTGGGGCTGGTAGTCGCCCGTCTCTTAATGTTTCCCTTTGATTTTTTTCGAAACGACGTCTTTCTCCATTATCTGATACTGGTCTTTTTAAGCGGGATTTTTGGATACTTGGGGTTGACTCTGGGCAGCAATAAAGCAGAAGGAATCGGTAAACTCGCCAATTCAGCCCTGTTTCCTTCCCCCCTGTCTAAAAATCTTTCCCGTTATTTACTGGATACCAGTGTAATCATTGATGGACGGATTGCCGATATCTGTGAAACCGGTTTTGTAGAAGGGACCTTGATTATCCCCCAGTTTATCCTTCAGGAATTGCACCATATTGCCGATTCCAGCGATTCCTTAAAAAAAATTCGTGGACGAAGGGGACTGGATGTCATTGAAAAGATCCAGAAACAAAAAGACCAGGAAGTCATCATCCTGGATCAGAACCCTCCCAAGGACAATGTGGATGCCAAACTGGTGGACCTGGCCCTGGAATTGAATGGAACGATCATTACCAACGATTTCAATCTAAATAAGGTGGCTGAGCTTCGTGGGGTTAAATGCCTGAATCTGAACAAGCTGGCCAATGCCCTGAAACCGGCCGTTTTATCCGGAGAGGTCTTGACCGTTCAGATTATTCGGGAAGGGAAAACTCCCGGGCAAGGCATTGCCTATATGGACGATGGGACTATGGTGGTGGTCGAAAATGCCCGACGGCATATCGGTAAAACCATCGAGGTGGTTGTTACCAGTGTTCTGCAAACAGGTACCGGCCGGATGATCTTTACCGAGATAAAAAATGGATGAATAAAAACAGGAAACCGGACACCCGATGACCGATACCCGCTCCCGGATGCAGTATGACTCATAATAAAAATCGTCGCAGATCAGCTCTTTTAATTTAGCTGTTACAAAAACCTAAGGTCAACGGAGATCGGGTACCGGTCATTCATAATCCATTATAATGTATCATTAAATCGTTGAGCAGACCATACACATTTAAAGTCCAGACCCCGGATATTCATAAACGATTAGATCTTTTCCTGGTGGAAAAGGGGGTCCCTTATTCCCGTTCCCAACTCAAAAGATGGATCGATGAAGGGAAGATCTCGGTCAATGGTCAGCCGGAAAAAGGAGGTTATCGTTTAAAGGGTGGGGACTTCCTGGAGGTATTTCCCGAAGCCCCGGTCCCTTTATCACTGATCCCGGAAAACATTCCCTTGTCTATACTCTATGAAGACCAGGACCTATTGGTATTGGACAAACCGGTCGGATTGGTGGTCCATCCCGCCCCGGGAAATTATTCCGGAACTCTGGTTCATGCCCTGCTCTTTCACTGCTTTGATCTTTCAGGGATAGGCGGGGTGCTCCGCCCCGGGATCGTCCACCGCCTGGATAAAAACACCTCCGGGCTGATGGTGGTCGCTAAAAATGATGTTTCTCACCAGCGACTGATCCATCAATTCCAAACGGGAAAAGTCGTCAAAGAATACCAGGCCTTGGTTTGGGGGCTCCCTTTAAAAAGCCGGGGAAGAATTGAAAAACCTATCGGCCGGCATCCGGTGCAGCGAAAAAAGATGGCCGTTGATGAGATTCACGGCAAACCAGCCGTGACCGAATGGCAGGTCATTAAAAAATTTCCTCAGGGGATCACCCGGTTGAACCTGGTAATAAAAACAGGAAGGACCCATCAGATTCGTGTTCACCTATCTTCACAAGGATGGCCGGTGGTCGGAGATCCCCTATATGGTGGGAAAAAAAATTATGGGGCCAAAGGGAAAGAGCTGTCATTGGAAGCTGCCAAATCCATTTCCCACCAAATGCTCCATTCCAGTCGTTTGGCTTTTATTCATCCAACTAATGGAAATTTATTAGACTTTTCATCGCCTCTTCCCGGAGAAATGGAAAAACTGATCCGGAAGTTAACAAACAATTCAGATGGTCTATAATAATAAGGGGAAAAACATAAAAAATGCTTGACATTCTTGGAATTATCCTATAGCTTTCGGAATACTAAGGAGATCATGGTGCTCCAATAAAGCACTAATTCCTGCCTGGTAAGGATTTAAATCCAAGAAGAAACCGAACAAATTCCAAAATCATCAGCATTTCTCATTGCAATCATTTAAGATCAATAAGGGAGTTTTGAAAAAGGTTCAATTTTGTTCAAGGTTAAGGAAGATGAAAATTTTAACCGCAGGAATACATTTTGTATTTTGAGGATTAAAATTTGAGTCTGACACAAAGATTGGGCAAAAGGGGATGTTTTTAAAGCTCTCAATAAAGTGATATTTGTCAGCCCAAACATTTAATTCATAAGTCTGTTTTGATAAAGAGCGCTTATTCCCCAAAAGACTACCTTACTAAGGTCTATTTAAGAATACCGAGGATACTATGAATTTAGCTGAACTCAAGCAAAAGAAAATCAGTGAACTGACCCAGATGGGCAAAGAATTCAATATCGAAGGGGCCAGCGGGATGAGAAAACAAGAACTCATTTTCGCCCTGCTCCAGGCCCAAACGGAAAAAAACGGCCTCATTTACGGGGAAGGGGTGCTGGAAATACTGCCCGACGGATTTGGGTTTTTAAGGGCGCCGGATTACAACTATCTCCCCGGACCGGATGATATTTATGTCTCCCCGTCTCAAATCCGAAGATTTAATTTGCGGACCGGCGATACGACCTCCGGACAGATCAGGTCTCCCAAGGATAACGAACGATACTTTGCCCTCCTTAAAGTGGAGTCGGTTAATTTTGAAGACCCGGAAGTCTCCAGGGATAAAATCTTATTCGACAACTTGACCCCCCTGTATCCCGAGGAACGAATCCAGTTGGAGACCGACGACCCGGCCAATTATTCCATTCGGGTTATGGATTTATTAACCCCCATCGGCAAAGGGCAGAGAGGCCTGATCGTCTCTCCTCCCCGAACCGGTAAGACCATGCTGCTCCAGAATATCGCCAACAGTATCTCTCGAAATTTCAAAGATATCATTTTAATCGTCCTGCTGATTGACGAACGCCCCGAAGAAGTCACCGACATGCAGCGGTCGGTCAAGGCCGAGGTCATCAGCTCGACCTTTGATGAACCAGCCCAGCGGCATATTCAAGTGGCCGAAATGGTCATTGAAAAGGCCAAACGGCTGGTGGAACACAAAAGGGATGTGGTCATTCTTTTGGACAGTATCACCCGCCTGGCCAGAGCATATAATACCGTGGTCCCTCCCAGCGGCAAGATCCTCTCCGGTGGAGTGGACTCTAATGCCTTACATCGCCCCAAACGCTTTTTCGGGGCCGCCCGAAACATCGAAGAGGGCGGCAGTCTGACTATTATTGCCACAGCTCTGGTGGATACCGGAAGCCGGATGGACGAAGTGATCTTCGAGGAATTCAAAGGTACAGGAAACATGGAAATCCATCTGGATCGCAAACTGAGTGACAAACGGATATTCCCGGCGATAGACATAAACCGCTCCGGGACCCGCAAAGAGGAGTTACTGTTGCCAACGGATGAACTCAACAAGGTTTGGATTTTAAGAAAATTATTGGCCCCCCTGACCGTGGTGGACAGCATGGAGTTCCTCCTGGAAAAGATGGACGGGACCAAGGATAACGCTGATTTTTTGAGCTTAATGAATAAATAACAAAACAACGAAAGGGTTCCAGGATTCAAGGGGTCAAGGGTCCGAGGAAAGTGAGGAGTTAATATTATGAAAGAAAAAATTCATCCGGAATACCATCAAACGACGATACGCTGTGCCTGCGGAAATGAAGTCCCCACCGGATCCACCCGGAAAGACATCCGGGTGGAAATTTGTTCCCAATGCCATCCATTTTTCACCGGGAAACAAAAATTAATGGATTCGGCCGGAAGGATTGAGCGTTTCCAGAAGAAATACGCCAAGGTGCTCAATAAAAAAGCCGCTCCGGCAGAGAAGGCAGCGGTTTGATCCAAGTAGGTGGTCAGGCGGTTATTGAAGGAGTGATGATGAAGGCTCCCAAATCCCTTGCCGTCGTTGTTCGGCGGCCTAATGGGGAAATGGTGGCTAAAGAGGATATCCTTCGCCCCTGGTCGGATCGCTTTCCGTTTCTTAAATGGCCGGTATTAAGGGGGACGCTGATCCTGTTGGAAACTCTCATTCAGGGCATCCAGGCCTTAAGTTTTTCGGCTAATCAGGCCATGACCGAGGAAGAAGAGACCAAGGAGATCGGATGGGGAGCCATGTTGGGAACCCTATCCCTGGCTATCCTTTTGGGTCTGGGACTTTTTGTGGCCCTGCCGCATTGGATCAGCGCCTATCTGGGCGGGTTGACTTCCTTCCAATTCGGGGTGGATTCTTTTTCTTTTCATCTCCTGGACGGCTGGATCAAGGTTTTTTTCTTCGTTGCTTATATCTGGATCATCTCCCGTTTTCGGGATATCCGCCGGGTCTTTCAATACCATGGGGCCGAACATAAATCCATTTTCACCTATGAGGCCGGTCAGGAACTAACGGTAGATAATGCCAAAGGGCACTCCACCCTTCATCCCCGTTGCGGAACTTCCTTTATCCTGCTGGTCCTGGTCATCAGCATCCTTTTTTTCTCTATCCTGTTTCCTTTTTTGCCCAAGATGCTCTCTTTGAGTTCCTGGTATCGGAATGGGTTATATGTCGGTTTTAAAATCCTTTTAATGATACCCATCACCGGACTGGCTTATGAAGCCATTAAATATTCCAGTAAAAAAACACATCTACCCTGGATGCGGGTTATCATCCTTCCCGGCCTATGGATCCAACGCCTGACCACTCAGGAACCCACGGAAGACCAGATCGAGGTGGCCCTGGCCGCCCTGAATCGGGTAATCACCATGGAAGGCCGGCTTTCCGAACCAAAGGTTGTTTAACTCCAATTATGCTGATTAAAAAACTGGAAGAAGTGGAGAGCCGTTTTTTGAAGTTGGAGGAGTCTCTCAGCGACTCCGAAGTCCATAAAAATCCCTCGACCTACCAAAAACTGGCCAAAGAACATTCCGGCTTGGCTCCATTAATGGTCAAGTATCGCCGCTACAAATCTCTTTCCGACCAATTGTCAGAAAACAAACAACTCCTTGAGGATTCCGATCCCCAAATGCGGGAACTGGCCAGGAGTGAAATGGAAACCCTGAAAGAACATCTTTCCAAAATCGAAGAAGAGATCAGGATACTCCTCCTGCCCCGGGATCCGAATGAGGAAAAAAACACCTTTCTGGAGATTCGGGCCGGCACCGGAGGAGAGGAGGCCGCCTTGTTTGCTGCCGATCTCTTTCGTATGTATTCCAAGCTGGCCGAGGCCATGGGCTGGAAGGTGGAAATCATGAGCGAACATCCGACCGGTATGGGGGGATATAAAGAAATCATAGCCTTGATTGAAGGGAAAGGGGCCTACAGCAAACTTAAATATGAAAGCGGAGTCCACCGGGTCCAGCGGGTACCGGCTACGGAAGCGCAAGGCCGTCTTCATACCTCAGCCGTCACCGTAGCCGTTCTTCCCGAGGCCGAGGAAGTGGATATTGTCATCGATCCCGAAGAAATCCGGGTGGATGTTTTTCGTTCATCCGGACCCGGAGGGCAAAGCGTCAATACCACCGATTCGGCTATACGCATCACTCACCTGCCGACCGGTCTGGTGGTTTCCTGTCAGGACGAAAAATCTCAGCACAAAAACAAGGCCAAGGCCTTAAAGGTATTAAGGGCACGCCTGTTGGACCTCAAAGTCAAAGAACAACAAGATAAAATTTCCGAGGATCGAAAAAGTCAGGTCGGCAGTGGGGATCGTAGTCAACGAATCCGAACTTATAATTTCCCCCAGAACCGATTGACGGATCACCGAATCGGTTTGACCCTCTATCAATTGGATACGATTATGGAAGGTAATCTCTCTGAGGTTATCGATCCCCTGACCACGCACTACCAAGCCGAACAACTCAAGGCCGGGAATTCAGATTAAACACATCCCCAAACTTGCCTGATTCGGGCAACAATGGACCATGGAAAAGGATTCAATAGGGAGGCAATAGGCACTGGGCTATAGGCGATAGAAAAAAAAGTCCCCGATCTTTATTGCCAATGGCCTCGTGTCTATCGCCTGATTTTATATGGGACACCCTCAGCCAACAACCAAAAAATCTATGAATCAACCATGGACTATCCGAAAAGCCTTGTTTTGGGCCGGAGGCTATTTGCAGGCTGAAGACCTGCCCGATCACCGTCTAAGTGCGGAGGTGCTACTTGGGTCGGTATTGGGTCTGGACCGTCCGGACTTGGTCGTCCTTCGGGATCAATCCCTTGATGACACGGAATGGATGGTTTTTCAGGAAAAAGTTCTTCGAAGGGCCGAGCACGAACCGATCGCCTATCTCACCGGAAAAAAGGAATTCTGGTCTTTGAATTTTCAGGTCGATCCTGAAGTGCTGATTCCACGACCGGAGACCGAGTTGTTGGTTGAAGAGGCCATGAGGATATTCTGTTCTGTTCCCGGACCCAAGATCCTGATCGAGCTGGGAACCGGTTCCGGGGCCGTTGCCGTTGCCCTGGCCAAGTCGCTGACCCATGCAGAAGCCAGACCGTTTCTGGCAACAGATATTTCCCGGGGGGCGTTGAAAACCGCCCGGGAAAATGCCGCTTCGCACGGGGTGGGGAAAAAAATCCAATGGATTCAAGGTGACTGGCTGAAACCTTTTTCTTCCCGATTCAGGTGGATAGATGTGCTGATTTCCAATCCACCCTATGTCTCAGAAAGGGAGATGCACCATCTCCCCACAACGGTTAAAAGGTTTGAACCTCTAAGAGCCCTTTTCGGCGGACAAGATGGATTAGATGCGGTCCGGACCATCCTGTCTCAGGCCGCAGAACAACTCAAGATCGGAGCCTGGCTGCTTCTGGAAATCGGGGAAACCCAGGGTAAACGTATCCTGGAACTGGCAGAACAATTTCATTTCCATCCATCCGAAATTCTCCGGGATTATGCCGGAAAGGATCGTGTACTGAAGGCCTGCTATCATGGATAAAATTCGCATCCAGGGAGGAATCCCATTAAAAGGCAAGGTAGTCCTATCCGGAGCCAAGAACGCCGCCCTGCCCATTATGTCAGCCGCCCTTTTGACCGACGGCTGGGTTACCCTTTCCAACCTTCCGGCATTAAGGGACATCCAGACCGAAAAAAAACTATTATCTTTTTTAGGGGCATCATTTGAAGAAGGCCCCGAAGCGTCCCTGCGCATTAACAGTTCTAAAATTCAACGAATGGAGGCCCCTTACGATCTGGTAAAAACCATGAGGGCTTCCATACTGGTTTTGGGACCTTTGGTGGCCCGCTTCGGCCGGGCCCGGGTATCGTTACCCGGGGGATGTGCTATCGGAGCCAGGCCTATCAACCTTCATCTAAAAGGACTGGAGTTGATGGGTGCACGGATCGATTTAAAACACGGGTATGTGGAGGCCAAAGCCCGCCAGTTACAAGGGGCTGAAATTGTGTTTGATATTCCTACAGTAACGGGAACGGAAAATCTGATGATGGCCGCCTGCCTGGCCAAGGGGAAAACGATTATCGGAAATGCAGCCAAGGAACCCGAGGTCGTGGACCTGGCTAATTTTTTAACCGCCATGGGGGCCAAGATTGAAGGGGTCGGAACCGATATCATAACCATTCACGGTGTTTCCCATCTCCACCCTACTCCTTATCGGATCATGGCCGATCGGATTGAGGCCGCAACCTATATGACAGCCGCCGGCATTACCGGGGGAGAAATCACGCTAGTCAACTACGATGGGTCCTGTTTGGAAACGGTCATGGGGAAATTGCGGGAGGCCGGTCTGGAGTTTTCCCAGAAAAAAACAGGCTTGACCGTTCATGGGCCTCAGAAAATAAAAAGCGTTTCCCTGACCACGAGACCCTATCCCGGTTTCCCGACGGATATGCAGGCCCAATTCATGGCCCTCATATCCCTCGGCCAGGATACTAGTTTGATCAAAGAAACGATTTTTGAAAACCGTTTCATGCATGTCAGCGAACTAAGGCGCATGGGAGCCGATATCCAGGTATCCGGGAATCAAGCCGTAATCAAAGGGGTATCCCGGCTCCTTGGAGCGCCGGTAATGGCTACAGACCTCCGAGCCAGTGCCTCCTTGGTCCTGGCCGGACTGGCTGCAGACGGGACAACTGAGATCTCGCGGGTCTATCACCTGGACCGGGGATATGAAGGCCTGGAAAAAAAGCTGCTTCCCTTAGGGGCACGGATTGAGCGGATTAAGGAATAATCATAAAAACTCAACTATAAACCTTAAAATTATTGAGGCCAATCTTTGGTCTCTCTCGCCCCTTTTTTCCCTTGATCCTGTCTTTCCCTTGCTTTATACTCTTCGAATTAATAGCAATTTCTTGTTTTCCTGCAGTAGGCAACATTTAAGCACCTAAATAAGACTTAGAATGAAAAAGTTTTATTCTGAATTCTGACTCCTGGATTCTGGATTCTTGTTCTTCTTTTCGCTTTAAATGATGATTTGTAACGAGGAGGGCATTCCTTATGAGTCGCATCTTCCTCAGCCATGTCGAGAGAGACCTGCCGATTATGCTGCAGATCGCCCAAGGTCTGGAGGCCGCCGGGTATTCCACCTGGTATTTCGAACGTGACGTACTGGTCGGAACAAGCTACCTGATCCAGATCACCCAGGCCATCGAGGACTGTGAAGGTCTCGTCCTGATCGCCTCCCCGAATGCCTTCAGTTCCGACCAGGTGACAAAAGAAGTAGTAGGAGGATTCGAAAGGGGCAAGCCGTTTTTCCCGGTTTTGATCAACATTACTCCACCCGAACTAAAAGAGCGCCAGCCGGAATGGCGGCATGCCCTGGGCGGGACGGCCATGATCACCGTGGGGCCGGAAGGTATTCCCGCCGCCGTTACCCGGATCATAGAAGGATTAAAGGCCAAGGGCATTATGCCCGGCGAAGCTCAGTCTTCTCCCGGGTCGTCGGTCCTCTCCACCTCCATGGCCTCTGCCCCCAAACACGTTGTTGAACGGGTCCTGGCTGTCCGCAGCAGCCTGGAGGGAGAGCGAAAGCAGGTCACGGTGCTCTTTGCCGATGCCAAAGGGTTTGCCACTTCGGAGAAACTGGACCCCGAAGAAGTGCATGACCTGATCAGCCCCTGTCTCGAATTCATGACCGAAGAGATCCGCCGCTATGAGGGCACCATGGCCCAGTCCCTGGGGTATGGGCTTATGGCCTTGTTCGGCGCCCCCATCGCCCATGAAGATGCCCCGCATCGTGCCCTGTATGCAGCGCTGGCCATCCAGCGCCGCCTGAAAGATTTCGCCGATAAGCTCAAGGCCAGGGGCATAGAGCTGGCCCTGCGCATCGGCATCAACACCGGATTGGTCATCGTGGGACGGATAAGCGATGACCTTACCATGGAATACACGGCCATTGGGGACACCGTAACCCTGGCTTCGGCGATGGAGAACACCGCAGTACCCGGCGCCATCCAGGTGGCTGAGAATACCTATCGCCAAACCGAGGGTTACTTTGACTTTGAAGATCTGGGCGAGACCAAGGTGCAGGATAAAGAGCAGCCGGTCAGGACATTCAAGGTTATCGGCCCCAGGCCGGTCCGGACCCGGATCGAAGCCTCCTTAGGTAAGGGTCTGACCCCGTTCGTGGGACGAAACAAGGAACTGGATCATCTCATGGACTGTTATGAACAGGCCAAGGATGGACAGGGCCAGGTGGTAAGTGTCATGGGAGAGGCCGGCATGGGCAAATCCCGTCTGGTCCGTGAGTTTACCCGATCCCTCCCCTTCACGGAGTGCTCCTTTCTTGAAGGCAAATGCCTTCATTACGGCGACATCATCCCCTACCTTCCCATCCTGGACATCCTCAAGAGCTGCTTCGACATCCACGATGAGGAAGACGAGGCCCTGATCAAGCAGAAGATAGGTCAAAGGATCAATGAGGTGGGCGGGCATCTTATTCCCATACAGGCCCCCATCCATGAGGTCCTTTCCCTCCCGGTGGAAGACGGGGAATACCTCAAGCTCGAGGCCGGGAAGAGGCGGGAGAAGGTCTTCGAGGCCATCAGACTGCTCCTCATGGCCGAGAGCCAAAAGAAGCCGCTGATTTTAGTGGTGGATGACCTGCACTGGATGGACAAGACCTCCGAGGAATTCCTGACCTCCTTTATCGGGGGCCTGGCTGGTGCCAAGATCCTGCTTATCCTTCTCTTTCGCCCGGACTACACCCCGGCCTGGGCCGGAAAAACTTACTTAAGCCAAATTCGAGTGGACCAGCTTCCCAAAAAAATAAGCTCCAGTCTGGTGCAATCCATCCTCATCGAGGGTGAAGCAGCGCCCGATCTCATTGATCTTATCGTCAACAAAGCGGCCAGCAATCCCCTGTTCATGGAGGAGCTTACCCACAACCTCCTGGAGAACGGCTCCATCGAGAAAAAGGATCACACCTATAGACTGTCCTGCAAGCCCGCGGACATCCAGGTGCCGGACACCATCCAGGGGATCATCGCCGCCCGTCTGGACCGGCTGGAAGAAAATCTCAAGAGGATCATCCAGACCGCCTCGGTCATAGGCCGGGAGTTCGCCTTCCGTATCCTCCAGGCGGTTACCAGCCTGAGAGAAGACCTCAAGTCCTCTCTCCTTACCCTCCAGGACCTGGAGTTCATCAACGAGAAATCCATCTTCCCGGAGCTGGAGTACATCTTCAAGCATGCCCTGACCCAGGAGGTGGCCTATACCAGCCTGCTCCTTAAGAGGAGAAGAGAGACCCATGAACAGGTCGGCCAGGCGATCGAAGGGATCTACGCCAACCGGCTGGAAGAATTTTATGAGATGCTGGCCTACCACTACGCCCTGAGTAATAACTCTCAAAAGGCCTATCAGTTCCTCAAGCTCTCCGGGGACAAGGCCGTGAAAAACTACGCCAACTGGGAGGCGATACGATTCTACAAGGAGGCCCTCCGGGTCCTGGACAGTCAACCCGAGAACGAAGAAATGAAAAGGGAAAAGATGGAGCTTATGCTCCTAATGTATTTACCCTTGATGTTCTCAGGCTATCCCGAGGGCAGTTTTGAAATCCTGCAAAGGTTGGAAAAGCTGGCCCAGGACCTGGGGGATGAAAAGGCCCTCATACGTATCCACCGCACCTTGAGCATATATCATATTGTAAAAGGGAATCTCTCACTGGGGTTGGACTATGCCGAAAAGTGTTTCAATGGGGCTGAGAAGACCGGGGAAACCGAAATAATGCTCCAAAGCGCGGATCAGTTGTGTTTTGCATACTATTCGAGTAGTGATTCCTGGAAAGTGGCCGACATCGCCCAGCGGGCCCTCCGGCCCTTTGAGGAACACCAGCTGAAAAAGGACCTTTCCACAAGTGGGCAGAACGTTTATTCGTTACTCTGTTCATACTACGGGGGCGCGTTGACGAACTTAGGAAGCTTTGAGGAAGCCAAGCCGTGGTTGGAGAAGGGGATCCGGAATGCCCGTGAATTGAAGGACAAGTTCGCCATCGGATGGGGGGAATTATTTTACAGTATCCTGTCTTTCTTTGAGGGGGATGGGGATAATACGATTGCTCATGCGAGGGAATCCCTTCAGTTCATGGAAGAGGCGGGATTTACGCTAGCGATCGGAGTGGCCTGGTGTTTCCTCGGGGGTGGACATTATCTCCGCGGAGAGTATGATAAGGCCAGGGATCATGCCGAGAAGGGCCTAAAAATCCAAAAGGAGTCTGTGGGGGAGGGTTCTGTCGTCATTTGTAATTCGATGCTGGCCTTGATCCTCTTGGATAAAGGTGAACTGGGACCTGCCCGAGATTTTGTTGAGGAAGTCTTAAAATATATCCGCGATAAAAATTTAAGAGGAAGAGAAGCATTAGCCTATATAATACTCGGGTCCATTGCTGGAAAAGCGGACCCATCCCATATCGATGAAGCCAAGCGATATATTCAAAAAGGGATCTCCAAAAGCGAAGAATTGAAATCGAGGCCGACGGCCGTCATGGGGTATCTTTTTCTGGGAGAGCTGCTGGTTGATGCCGGCCAAAGGGAAGAGGCCCTGGAAAACCTGAAGAAGGCCGAAGCCCTCTACCGTGAGATGGGCGTGAACCCGTCGTTCTACTGGCCCACCCGCGTAGCCCAGGCCTTGGCGAGGTTGGAGTCAACGGAAGGAAAAGATTAATAATTTAGAAGCCCTTAACGTTTTTAAGACCGGCAAAAAATCGAGACCCTATCCTTCCAATGGGCAAATTCCCTTTCCCTCAAGTCATCGCCCGCCCCGGCGTCCCCTTAGTCCTGGCCCTGATGACCGGGCTGGTATTCGGTCTCCATGTTTTTGATCCCTATCCGCCGATCCTTCCCTGGATACTGGTTTTTCTTCTACTTGCTCTCCCGGTCGTTATTCTTATATTTCCTTCCGCAGCCATTTGGACCGGCAGCGTTTTCTTTTTAGTGACGGGTCTCTGTCTGATGACCTTTCTTTCCCCTCGGGTCAACACCCCACAGATGCCCTCCGTTTTATTAAACCATCCATTGCAACATCTATCCGGAGTGATTATTGAGGAACCCGTCGTCTATCCTGACAAAACCCGCTTTACCATTCGATTGACCTCTTATTCCGATCAGGGTCAAGACCGGCCTGTCCAGGGAACGATTCTGCTGGGAGTCAAGGGCCTTCTCAAAAGATTCGAAATAGGAGACCCTGTTCGCTTTGTCTGTCGATTGCGTTTGATCGAGGGCTACCATAACCCCGGAGGATATGATTTTGAAAAAAGAATGGCCGGGAAGGGGATTCGGGTTTCCGGATTTTTAGAAGACCCGGGCCTTTTGATGTTGTCCGGACCCAATCAAAGGTCCTGGCTATTGAAATATCTCCCCACTCTTCGAAATCGGGTTTCGGCCTTGATCGACTCCCGGGTTTCACCTCCGGTTCATGGTCTGGCCCAGGCCGTTTTGACCGGAGACCAGAATAAAATTCCCCGAGAGATAAAGGAAACCTTCAGCCGGGCCGGGGTATCTCATCTCCTGGCCTTTTCCGGCCTGAATCTAAGCCTGGTGGGAGGCCTTTCTTTTTTCCTGTTCCGCTTCCTGATGAGCCTTTCGGAAAAGACCCTGTTGTTTTTAAACGTCCGTAAATGGGCGTTGATCGGTTCCCTTTTTCCGGTTTTGGGGTACGCTTTATTGGCCGGCATGAGTCCCTCGGCGGCCCGCGCCTTTTTTATGGTCTCCATGGTCATTGTGGCCTTTCTGATGCAAAGATACTCCGACCTTCTGAACAGCCTGGCCTTAGCAGCCCTGGTTCTGCTTCTGATCTCCCCGGATTCCCTTTTCTCGCCTTCCTTTCAATTATCATTTATTTCGGTCTGGGCCATCGGGTATTTGCTTCCCAAGATTTGGAACCCTACCAATCCTCAGGAATTTCAGAATCCCACCCGCATCCGCCGGTTACTATTTTATCTCTGGGGAACGTTTTGCGTTTCCCTGGTCTGCCAATTGGCCACCGCCCCCTTTGTGATCTGGTGGTTTCATCAGGTTTCTCTGGTAGGCTTGTTCAGCAATCTCCTGCTGGTCCCTTTAACCGGAGTTTTGGTTACACCTGTTGGACTCCTGGGCCTTATTTCCGCTCCTTTTTTTTCATCGCTTAGTTCCGGTCTCTTTTGGATAATGGATGTATTACTTCAATGGACCATGTGGTTAACCCGGTTTTTTGCCGATTTGCCTTTCTCATCCCTAACGGTGCCTCGACCGGGATATGGGGAAATCGGACTTTTTTATCTGACCCTGATGTTAGTATTCAACTGGCGAAAAACACCCAAACCGGCCTGGTTGATTTCTCTTTCCTGTTCAGCGATGATTTTATTTTTCTTATCCCCCCAGATCCAGGATTTCTTTTCCCCACCTTTTCGGGCCACCTTCCTTGACGTTGGGCATGGAAGTTCCACGCTGATTGAGTTCCCCCGGGGGGAAAAGATGCTGATAGACGGCGGAGGTTCCTTCAATCCTGAATTTGATCTGGGGGAGCGGGTGGTCGCCCCCTTTCTTTGGGATAAAAAAATTACCGGTCTGGACGTTTTGGTCCAGACCCATCCCCATCCGGACCATTTAAATGGGTTGCCCTTTATTCTCTCAAAATTCAAGGTGAAGGAGGTCTGGACCAATGGTCAATGGGTGGATTCTGAAGCCTTTGGGCATTTTAACGAGTTGATTCGGCAGAAGAAGATCCCGGTGGTTCATCCCGGTCCTGGATGGTCTCGATTGATTTCCGATGTGCAGGTTGAGGTGTTGCATGCTCCGATGAAATCGTCTTTAAAAGAAGAAACGAGTTCTACGCTCTGGCACAACCAGAATAATGATTCCCTGGTCATACAGTTAAATTATAAGAAACAATCCCTCCTTTTGCCCGCCGATATCGAAGCTGAGACCGAAAAGGTTCTTCTGGGGAAAAACGTTTCCCTAAAAAGCCATATCCTTCAGGTCCCTCATCATGGGAGCCTGACTTCCAGTACGATTCCTTTTATTGAAGCGGTTCATCCACGTTATGCGGTTATTTCCGGACGGCCTTCGCCCCGCCTTCTTCTTCCCCACCCGGAGATCATCCGGCGCTACCAGGAACGGGGTGTGACCCTGTTTCGAACCGATCAGGAAGGGGCGGTCAGCTTTGAGTTAAAAAAAAGGGAATGGGAAGTGAGAAGCTTTTTAAAGGGGCCTATAATATGCACGCCATCAGAGAATCCAGAAGCCAGAATCCAGAAGTCAGACGAAAAACGGGTTAATAAATGAAGCTTAGTGTTTTATTCTGGATGCTGGCTCCTGATTTCTGGATTCTAACTTTAGCTTTTCCGTGAGGTCTTGGTCATAAAATGAGTGATCTGCTGCTCGATGTCTTTGCCTCCGCATTTCGGGCACTGTACCTTTTTTTCTTCATGGTCTTTTATACTTAAAATCACGGAGAAAGACTCATTGCATTTTTTGCACAGGTATTCATAGGTGGGCATAATTGAGATCCTCCTTTTTTGATTAAGTCAATGATCAATGAAAAACCCCCAATTACTTTATGAAATATTTTAACCTATCCTGAATAAATTGCCAACATTAATTTCTGGTTAAAATGGCTTCTTGGCCTGCTAAAGCCCGTATTTTTGAAGCTTATACCGCAGCACCCTCTCACTAATTCCCAGTTTTTCCGCGGCCCGGGTTTGCACTCCGCCCATCTCCTTGAGGGCCTGCTGAATCAAATGCCTTTCCAGTTCTTCCAATTGTTCAGGCAGGGTAAGATCGGAAGGAAAGACTACACCAGCAGGTTCCCCCACGCCTTCTTTTAAATGGAAAGGCAGGTCCCGGCTGGTGATCAATGGATCACGGCAAAGGACCACGGCCCTTTCCACTAAATTCTCCAATTCCCGTACATTGCCCGGGTACGGATAACGCAGAAGAAGTTCTCTGGCCTCTTTGGAAACCTCGAGATCTTTTTTATTATTCTCACGCCCGAATTTTTGTAAAAAATAATCAACCAGCAAAGGGATATCTTCACGACGTTCCCTCAAAGGGGGTAAAAATAAGGGAACCACATTAAGCCGGAAATATAAGTCCTGTCGAAACTGTCTTTCTTGAATGGAGGACTCCAGATCCTGATGGGTAGCTGAAATGACCCGTACATCCACTCGGATGGTTTTGTTACCGCCCACCCGTTCAAAGGTTTTTTCCTGAATCATCCGGAGAAGTTTGGCTTGGAGGGCCGGGGAAAGATCGCCGATCTCATCCAGAAACAGGGTCCCCCCCTGGGCCTGTTCGAATTTTCCGCGGTGCTGGAACAAGGCCCCGGTGAAGGCCCCCTTTTCATGACCGAAGATTTCGCTCTCTAACAGATTCTCGGGAATGGCCGCACAATTGATGGTGATCATAGGACCGGTGGATCTGGGACTGTGGTAATGAATAATCTTAGCGATCAACCCTTTTCCTGTCCCGCTTTCTCCCCGGATCAGGACCGTGGACTGGCTGGGGGCTACCCGGGCCACCAGAGACAGGACCTCTTCCATCTTAGAGCTCTGGGTGATCAACCCTTCAAAACTGAATTTTTCCTTTAACTCCTCACGCAATTGACGGTTTTCCCGGGTCAGCAGGATACTGCTTTCAATCCGTTCCAGCAGTATCAGTAATTCCTCCAGATTAATAGGCTTGCTTAAATAATCGTATGCCCCGAGTTTCATGGCCTCCACGGCCTTTTCCACCGTGCCGTAGGCAGTCATCAGGACCACCCAGGTTTCCGGGAAAAGGGCCTTGATCTCTTTGAGCAAGGTGGTCCCGTCCATACCGGGCATCTTGTGGTCAGTCAGGATGACCTCACAGACATGCTCTTTCAGCCAGCCCAAAGCCTGGTCCCCGCTTTCAACTGCCTGCACTGAATAGCCCTTTTTCTGCAGAAAGCCCTGGAGAAGTTCCCGTTGATTCTTCTCGTCATCGACCACGAGAAGCCGGATATTGTGCGATTCTTTCATTTAGATTTCCACAACCGCCTTTTGTTTTTTGGAAATACTCAAGTAAATAGACTGAAGGCCGAAGGCTGAAGGATGAAAGATATTGATGAGATATTGCGAAGACCCGATTTTCCGATCAAGGTCAGCTCTCGGCTTTGTCAGTTACTGAAACATGTTTCGGCCTTATAGTTACCAGCCCATTACCGGTTGGCAGTGTCCGGCTTTTCCTTCGGTCTTCAGCCTTCTACCTACCCACCTGATCAGTCACGTTTTTTTAATGTATGTCAGCCGACGGCCATTGTCAAAAATAAAATAAATTTCTTGACAAATTAGCTGGTTATGTTATCCAAGGATTATCGTTATTTTATTTTAGAATTTCCCCTGAAAGGAGAAAACATGAAAACCATTTTTCATGCATTTGCCAAGTATAATCAGAGTGTCAATCTGAGTATCCTTGAATTAACCGAGCCCTTGTCTGAAGAACAGATCATGATGAAAACCAAGGCCTTTTTCCCGTCCATATTTGAAACCATGTTCCATAACCTCTTGTCCGATCTCTTCTGGCTGACCCGTTTTAAGGGTGTGTTCCCGGAAAGCAAAGCCTTAGCCGGAAGTGAAGTGATTTCCCTGGATTTGAGGGGGTTAAAAAAGGAGTATGAGCCCGAGTATAAAAAATTGTTTCAGCACAGGAGACAAGCCGATGAGACCATCAGTCAATTGATTGGCGAAATCGATGAAAACCAATTGAATTCTGCTGTCAAATATAAAAACTTTAAAGGAGACGAAGTGGAAGGCCTCTTATGGAAAATCCTTCTCCAGTGGTTCAACCACCAAACCCATCATCGGGGCCAGATCTCCGTGTTACTGGATATGATCGACGTGAAAAATGATTATTCATCCATGATGAATCGGATATAACCAAAACCTTTTTCGTACCCCTGGGAGAATGTAAGATGAGGTAATAGACGAGGGGCAAAGGGCAAAAGGCTTAAGGGTTTTCCTGATTTTTATTTACCCATAGCCTTTTTAGTTGTTTTCTGTTTTCGCAGTAAACCCTCATGTCCGCCTTATGCGGGCCCCGACGAATCATGAAAAAGGATTCAAGGGGTTCAGGGGGCAAGGACCGCAGGGCAGAGTGAAAGGCCTGGAAGGTAAACCACTCGAATCCTAGAATCCTCGAACCCTATTTTCGGATTAAAGGATATCACACCCTTTGCTGGAACATACCTTTATCCATATTCCCGGAATAGGCCCCAAGACCGAACAGCACCTTTGGAGGAAGGGGATCCTGACCTGGGAAGACTTCTTAAGTCATCCCCGAAAGGTCTTTTCCTCGAGTCGGGATGCCTTTATCCGCCGGGAGCTTGAAGCCACCCTGGAACATCGTAATGATCTCCATTTTTTTGTTAACCGTCTCCCTGCGACCGACCTGTGGAGGATCTATGATGCCTTTAAGGAGCAGGCTGTTTTTTTGGACATAGAAACCAGCGGTGGCTATCTGGGAATGGACGAGATCACCGTCATCGGCCTCTATGACGGCCAAAAGGTTCAGACCTTTGTCAACGGCCGTAATCTGGAGGATTTTGAAGAGGCCATCGCCTCCTATTCCATGGTCATCACTTTTAACGGGTCTTGTTTCGATCTGCCCTATCTCAAACGGTGGTTCCGACACCTTTCCCTCCCTCCGGCCCATATCGATCTTCGGTTTGTTTTGAAAAAAATGGGGCTCCGAGGAGGATTGAAGGCCATTGAGGAACAGGTGGGCCTTAGTAGAGACCCAAAGGTGATGGGATTAAACGGCTTTGACGCCGTTCTACTCTGGCAGGATTATCAATGCGGAAATGTATCGGCCTTGGAACGCCTCATTCTTTACAACACCATGGATATCGTCCAGCTCAAGCCGTTGATGGAGTTGAGCGCCCGGGAAATGAAAAACCGCCTGATGATATTTTACCCTTGACAATATCATCAAATTTATCATATATAACATGACTTTTCAAAATAATAGGGGCTAAGACGTTGACCACCTCTAAAACCAAAAAATTAAAAGAGCAGGGCCGGATTGATAATGCTTGGCTGGTCCCCAAAAAGGTCTTTTTTACCAAGGGGATAGGGAGACACAAGGCCAAGCTGCAATCATTCGAATTGGCTTTACGCGATGCCGGGATCGAAAAGTGCAACCTGGTATATGTTTCCTCGATTTTTCCTCCCAACTGTAAAATCATTCCTTTTGAAGAAGGGATCAAGGATCTCTTGCCGGGGCAGGTGACTTTCTGCGTTTTAGCCAAGATCAGTTCCAATGAACCTGAAAGGTTGATGGGGGCTTCCATCGGTCTGGCCGTTCCGGCCGACGAGTATCATTACGGATACTTGTCCGAACACTCGGCCTTTGGTGAAAACGAAAAAGAGATGGGTGATTTTGCCGAGGATTTGGCCTCCACCATGTTGGCAACCACCTTGGGGATTGATTTTGATCCGCAAAAAGACTATGATGAACGCCGGGAGATTTACCGAATGAGCGGCAAGATCGTAGATACCTTTTCCACCACCTGCACAACCAGGGGGGATGGTATTTGGACCACGGTGGTGGTGGCAGCTGTTTTTTTACTCTGAGTGCCGCACTCTTAAAGGAAATTCTGGATCAGGATTTTCATCACAACTTAGCAGGACAATCTTTTGCGAACCCTTAATTTTCTGGGACTGGATGAAACAGGCCTTTCTCCAGAAACGGCAGATGTTCTCATCCAACCTATTCCTTACGATTCAACGACCAGTTTCCAACCGGGAACTCGCTTCGGTCCCGAGGCTATCCTTCAGGCCAGCAGCCAAGTCGAACTTTGGGACGAGGAATTGGACTGGGAACCCATGGCCCATAGAACCTGCCTAACCCTCTCAGATATCCCCAGAAATCATCACAGTCCGGAAATGATGATCCGCGACATTGATGAACATATGAGGCCTTTCTGGAAACAAAAAAAAATGATTCTGGCTTTGGGGGGAGAACACACTGTTGCTTTCCCCCTGGTCCGGGGGGTCAAACGAAGCTACCCCGATCCGGTGGTTCTGGTTCTGGACGCTCATGCGGATTTACGTGAATCCTGGGAAGGCTCCTCTTTTTCTCACGCTTGTACCCTCAAACGAATCGCTGAACTGGATTGCCCTATTTTCCATTTGGGGCTACGAAGCCTATCCAAGGAAGAACAAAAATATCTTAAAGGACAGTCTCTAATCCGTTCCTATTCCAGTCCAGAGATTCTTTTTAATAACGGCCTGGATCGATTCCGGCATGACCTGACAGCAATGGCCGATAGAAATTTTTATCTCAGTCTGGATATTGATGTCTTAGACCCGTCCCTGGTCCCCGGGACCGGAACCCCGGAACCGGGGGGATTGACCTGGCATCATCTTATGCATATTTTCAAAATTATTGTCAGCCAGGGTCCGATCCGGGGGATTGATGTTTGTGAGCTTATGCCCTTGCCGGGATCTCGTTTATCGGAATTTGTAGCTGCAAAATTGATATTTAAATTGCTCTCTTACCTGTTTTACCCAACCAAGAAAGAAAACCCATATGTCCGATCATAAAATACGGTCATGGACCGATCTGCACGACGGATCCCGGGACGGATTGACTCCGCTTAAAAGTCTCGATATTAAAGAGAGTAACGACTTCACCACCCTCCTTTCGGGCATGTCCCAAACTGCTTTCGGAGGTCGGTCCCTGGGCGAGGCCCAGGAAGTATTCTTTGAAATGGTCTCTGATCAGGATTGTTTAAAGATCGGAACCTTCTCCGGGGCTATGTCGGTGGCTAAAATGGGTCTGCTTATCTGTGATATGATCGACTGGGGATGGCTGGATATTATCGTCTCCACCGGGGCCTTAATGGCCCATGGCCTGATCGAATCAGTGGGTTTAACCCATTACAAATACGACCCTTCCCAATCGGACGCCGATTTATACGCCCTCGGGTATAACCGGATCTATGATACCCTGGAAATGGAAAAGAATTTGAATCATATTGAAGAAATCATCTCCCGGGTCTTAGAACGCCTAAACTTGGAAAAGGACCCCCTTTCCTCTGAAATACTCTGCCGGGAGATCGGGAAATATTTATCTGAATTTACAAACCAGCCCGGTATCTTGAGAAATGCTTATTTAAAAGGGGTTCCGGTTTATATCCCGGCCTTCATCGATTCGGAATTGGGCCTGGATATGGCCACCTTTATCGTCAGAAAGGCTTTGGATTCAAAAACAAATAAAGATCCAAGTGAGGCCATCGGTAATATGGCCGTCAATTTTAATCCCTTTCTTGACTTGGGGTCCTATACTCAACGCATCATTAAAGCCTCCAAACTGGGCATTTTTACTGTCGGCGGCGGGGTACCCAGAAATTGGGCCCAACAGGTCGGACCTTTTCTGGAAATCCTTCAATATCGGTTAAAAGAACCCCTTCCCTTGAAACGCTTTTCTTACGGAGTTCGTATTTGTCCAGAACCCGCCCATTGGGGTGGATTAAGCGGCTGCACTTATTCGGAAGGGGTTTCCTGGGGGAAATTTATCTCCCCTGAAGATGGAGGTCGTTATGCCGAGGTGTTATGCGATGCCACCATTGCCTGGCCCTTTCTAATGGCCGGGGTTAGGCAAAAGGTTCTTAAAAATAATAAAGGATCGAACAAATGAATCCCGAGAAAAAAGCTTTTTATCTTTTAATCACCTTATTGCTTTTGGTTTCTCTATGTATTGACGTTTGGGGGAACGAACCTGAACCCATAGAAGGACGTATAACCCAGATCAATGAAAAAAGAGGAACCATCACCATAAACGGCCAGACCCTGGATGCCTCGGATTTTGAGCTCTCCGATCTGCAGGTAGGTTACTGGGTAATGGGGGAATTTATTAGAGAAAAGGGAAAATTGAGGCTGATCGACCTTGAAGTAATCAAGTAAAAAATTATCTTGACATGGGATTTCAGATCGCCTATTATCTCATTTTATATAAAGGCATGCTCTGTCTATCCTCTTGAAAAAAGATAGTTTTTTTGGTTTTGTAATTATTTTTTTTTAAGTAACTAAGCATATTAAATTAAGCAAAGGAGGTGAGTCAAAATGCGGAAAATAATGTCCTTGGTACTCGTCGTTATGTTGTTTGTGGTTTTTTCTTTTGCCATGGGATGCAAGAAAAAGGAAGAGGCTCCACCGCCCCCCCCACCTGCGGCTGAACAAAAAGCCCCGGAACCAGCTGCGGCTCCGGCTGCTGGTGAGCAAAAAGCCCCGGAACCAGCCCCGGCTCCGGCTCCGGCTCCAGAAAAAAAATAGTTTCTTGTCTTTATCGGATTTTTCATCAGAAAAGGGACAGTTTGTTGAACTTATTCAAACTGTCCCTTTTCTTTTTTCTCTTTCCTGAACGGTTTTTAAAGGGAATCACTTGGAGATAGTTCGTTGGGTTCAGGCGTTAACACGGAAATAAATAATAAATCTCCGAACTCCGAACCCATTAATCCGAACTCATAACACCCCTGGCCTATAGCCGATTGTTCCACTTGAATTATTTTTTATGAATGGTGTGCTTGAAATGGAATAAGGGTGTTATTTGGGAAGGGGTTTTGACAATCCCAGTCGATCCCGCAGTGCTTCTTCGCTCAATAATCCGGACAGATGAATTCCATCCATAAAAATGAAAGTCGGGGTTGAATCAATCCCTTTCTTATTCATGAAGGCAATCGTATCATCCACTTTTTTGACTCCCTCCGGACATTGGTTTTCCGATCGATAACCGCTGTCATAGCCTTCGATTCCTTTGTTGTCGCAAAGGATGGAGATACATTGTTCTCTGGCCCCTTTATGCGAGTCCATTGGAAAAAAGAGGAAGCGAACCATCAGGTCTTCTTTCTGTACCAATTTTTTTAAAAGGGTTTCGGCTTGCTTGCAATAAGGACATTGAGGATCGGTTGCCAAATAGATCACTTTTTTCCCCTGACCCAAGGTTAAAGCCGTCAGGGATTCAATAAGGAGAAGTTCTTCAGGCGTTAGACGATTCAGCAGTTGAACGGTTTCCTGGGTCAGGTTTCTCCCGGTATTTAGCTCATGAAGATTGCCGGCAAATACGAACTCACCTCGGGAATCGGCATAAAGGAGGTGTATCCGAGCCCCTATTTTTATTTGAATTTGGCACAGACCTTTAACCTGACTTGGATCGATCCGGATGATCTCAAATTGTAATTTTGGGAAGGTCTTATGGAATCCTTGTTGAAGTTTATTTTTCTGGGGACATTGGACTAAATTGGATGAAGAGAAAGCCAACCCTCTTCCTAGGGTCAGTCCAATGAAAACAACGGTAAAGACAAAATATCGAGCTAAAGAAGACATCATTTTCATCCTCAAATTACACACGCTCCTTGAACTCTGTTCCGAGGAGTCCTTCAGGGCGGATCAATAATATAATGATAATAATCAAAAAGGCCAGGGTATTTTTAAAAGCCACGGTGAGATAGCCGCCGGCCAGACTTTCGGCCAATCCCAGCAAAAAACCGCCGACAATAGCTCCCGGAAGGCTGTTCAACCCACCCAAGACCGCGGCCGCAAATCCCTTGAGAAAGGGTTCGAGCATAAAAAAGGGATCCAGCAGCAATGCCGGGGCCAGGAAAAGGCCGGCCAGAACACCCAGGAGAGAAGCCAGACCCCAGGAAAGCGAAAGGACCCGACGGGTGGGGATCCCTAAGGTTTGGGCGGCCTGAAGATTTTCTGAGGTGGCTCTCATAGCCAGTCCCAACCGGGTTCTTTGTACCAGAAAAAAAAGCAATAGACTGCCTAATAAACTGAAGCCTGTAGCCCCTAAAGCCAATTGGCTGATATAGATCTGGCCCAGCTTATAAACCTTTGTATCGGAGAGAGGGAAGGGAAAAGATTGCGGTTCAGTTCCCCCGAAATATGAGGATAAGCCTTGGAAAATCAATCCTAACCCTACAGTTAAAATAGTTTGCCCCAACAAGGTGGCATCCCTCCGTTGAGCCGGAATAAGAATGCCGAAATAAAATCCCATGGCCAAAAGACCTCCGAATAAAAGGGCCAGCGAAAAGGACAAACCAAAGGAAGGATGCAATTCATAAATCATCAGGGCGAAGAAGGTCCCGGCCGTAGCCATATCCCCGTGGGCAAAATTTAAGATACGGGTAGACCGGTAAATCAAAACCACGCCCAGGGCCACCAGGGCATATAAACTTCCGATGGACAAACCGGAAACACAATATTGAAGAAATTGATTCATAGGACATCCTTTATATCCAAGGTGCAAATATATCAAGGTCTACGGTAAAAGGTAAAAGGAAGGAGGGTCTTGGACCCCCTAAATCTTTAAACCGTATACCGTAAACCTTGTACCTGGTTATCTAAACGGCCACATCCTGAGATATAACCTTATTTTCATCCATCGGCCGGATAAACCCAATGGTTCAAAAATTAAAATAATCAGGATGGTCACCCCATAGATAACGGGGATAAAAGCTTTGGTATTGCTGAACACCTGAGGCACCATAACCACAAAGGCCGCTCCCAGGATAGAGCCTTCCACCGAGGCCAGCCCTCCGATGATGACGGCTACAAAGATCGTGATGGTTTCCAGAAAGGTAAACATGTTGGGTTCCAGGTATCCCATTAAGAGGGCATATAATCCGCCCTGGACGCCCGTATAAAAAGAACTGATGGCAAAGGAAAGGAGCTTGTACCGGGTCAGACTCACCCCCATGGCCTCGGCGGCGATGTCATTATCCCGTATGGCAATAAAGGCCCTGCCTACAAAAGAAGAGATCAGATTATAAGATAGGAGGGTAAAAAGAAAAACCAAAATAAAATTGAAATAATAATAAGTCGTCATCTGGCTCAGGCCGAAGAGGGGTTGAAGCTTTTGAATGGTCAGACCCATCCTGCCGCCGGATAGGATTTCCGAGTTGACAAAAACCTGATAGACGGCGATACCGAACCCGAGGGTGACAATAGCCAGATAGGGACCTTTCAAACGGAGGGAGGGGAACCCGACCAATATCCCGAAAATTCCGGCCATGAGACCGGAAAAAAAGAGATTAACCAGGATGGGACTGCCCAGTAGAGAGAGATGCCCGTAGGTAAAAGCCCCAATAGCCAGGAAGCCCGCTTGACCGAAGGATATCTGACCTGTATAGCCGATCAAAATATTCTGCCCTTGTATCCCGATGGAATAGATGAATATCAAAGTAACCACATAAACCCAATACTCTCTGGCAAACCAGGGGAGCAGGATCAGGCCGATCAGCAACAAAACGATCCAGAATCCCGTTCCAAAACGTCTGATCAAACGCAGGTCTTCTTTATAGCTTTCTATTAGATCCATAATTGGTTACTCCCGGAAAAAGATGCAGGATGCAGGATGCATGATAAAACTGCTGATGTTTGTGGGATATTCCGTATCCCATCCCATTTTCTCGTATCCTGGATCAGTTTCTTCCCTTATACAAGGATTCGATCAAATCGGCATACCTTTTTTCCAGAAAACGTCGTTTGACCTTTTTAGTGGGAGTCACATCGCCGTCTTCTTCATAAAAACGCCTGGGCAGTAAGGCGAATTTTTTTATCGACTCCACCTGGGAAAGGGTCTTGTTGACCTTAGTCACTTCCTGATCAACTAATTTAACCACCTCGGGATTCTGGGTTAAACTTTCAAAAGTGGTAAAGGGGATACGGTTGTCCTGGGCGTATTTATTGATGTTGTCTTCATCAATCAGAATCAGGGCCACAAGAAATTTGCGGCCGTCCCCGATGACCACGGCATCCTGGATATATGGGCTGAATTTCAGTTTGTTTTCGATATAGGCCGGGGTGATATTTTTACCGCCGGCTGTGATCAGGATATCTTTTTTCCTGTCCATGATTTTGAGATAACCCTCATCGAGCATTCCAACATCTCCGGTGTGGAGCCAGCCGTCTTTGATGGTCTCGGCCGTCAGGTCAGGATCTTTTAAATAGCCCTTAAAAACGCCGACCCCCCGGGCCAGAATCTCTCCATCTTCGGCTATTTTGACTTCAACCCCTGGAATCGGTTCCCCCACAAACCCCCAACGGGGCCTTTCCAAACGTTGAAGGGCGATGACGCCGGTGGATTCGGTCTGCCCGTACCCTTCACGCAAAGGGACCCCTATGGCATTGTAAAATTCAAACAGTTCCGGGGAGGCCGGTGCCGCCCCGCAAATAGCCAGTCGGACCCGTTCAAACCCAAGCTGGCGTCTTAAATGGTAAAGAACCAGCCAGTAAAGGGGCCAATACAGTAAAGCCCAGGTGTGATGTTCCTTAGAGCCTTTCGCTGATCGGACATATTTCATTCCAACTCCGACAGCCAGACGGTATAAGGCTTTTTTTAGGATAGTGGAGTCGGACATGCGGATTTCGATCATGGAGGCAAACTTTTCCCAGATCCTGGGGACACTGGCAAAAACCGTAGGGGAGACCTCGCGCAGATTTTCCGGCAGTGTATCGATACTCTCTACAAAGTTGACCTTGCACCCGCTCCAAATGGCCTGGAAGAGGGAGATGAGATTTTCATAGATATGGGCCAGGGGCAGGTAAGAAACCACCTCATCGCTTTCAAAACCCTTATTGACTGCAATAAAGGATTCGGTCATCCCCAGGATATTGCGGTGGCTGATCATGGCCCCTTTGGGACGGCCGGTGGTTCCGGAGGTATAGATGATCATGGCCGTATCATCGGCCTCCAATTGGCTCATGCGGTCCTCTACGCAGCGGGGATATTTGTCCAGATAGGACTGGGCTTCCTTTATAAATTGGTCAAAAAAAATAATTTTTTCCTGGGTAAATCCCCAGAGTCCCTTGGGGTCCCAGATAATGATTTGTTTGACCTTTTCCAGATCCGGCAGGATTTGAAGGACCTTGTCCACCTGTTCTTCGTTTTCGATGAACAGAACCTTTGATTCGGAATGACCCACCACATAGGCCACCTGGTCCGAGGCCGAAGTGGGATAAACCCCGCAGGTCACGGCCCCACTGGACATAGTCCCTATATGGCAGATCAGCCATTCCGGCCGGTTTTCACCCAGGATGGATACCCGATCCCCCCGCTCTACCCCCAGGGCCATCAAACCGGCGGCTACCTGTCGGACCATTCGCCCGTATTCGTTCCAGGAAACCCGCTTCCAGATTCCGTAATCCTTATTTCGCAGGGCTACTCGATCCTGCAGCCGTTCTACCTGTCGGAAAAAAAGTTCCGGAAAATGAATGATTCCCTGATGCATTACCATCTCCTTCTTTTCTTATAGAGCCGCCACCCCTTGGATGTGGTGGTTTCCTGACCCAGGCCCAAATACAATTCCTGAACATCCTCATTTTCCATCAGCTCTTTGGAGGTTCCCTTTAAAACAATTCGACCGGCCTCCAGAATGTACCCATAATTGGCAATTTTGAGAGCCAGCTTGGCGTTTTGTTCCACCAGGAGAATGGTGGTTCCTAACTGGCTGATTTTTTCCAGGGCCTCAAAGACATTGCGGGCCAACAGGGGTGCCAGACCCAGAGAAGGCTCATCGAGCATCAGCAGTTTAGGCTTGCGGAGCATGGCCCGGGCAATAGCCAGCATCTGCTGCTCACCACCGGATAAGGTTTCCGCTTGTTGCCCTGTCCGTTCTATAAGAATGGGAAAAAGCTCGTAAATAAAATCCAGGTCTTCTTTTATTCCCTTGGTCCTTCTGCCCCAGCACCCCAGATCCAGATTTTCCTTTACAGTCAATTCCCGAAAAAGACCCCGGTCCTCAGGGACGTAAACGATCCCCAAAGAAGAAATTCGTTCCGGAGCCAGACGATGAATCCTGCGGCCGTTAAATTCGATGATTCCTTTCTTGGGCTGATCCTTGAGTAAACCGGCAACCGTCTTGAGCAGGGTGGTTTTGCCCGCCCCATTGGGACCCAGGACGGCAAAAATCTCTTTTTCGGCCACATCCAGGGTGAGGCCGTGTAAGGCATAGATACGGTCAAAGTAAAGCGTTTCGATGTTGGCGATTTTTAAAAAAGACATCAATCATCCCCCAGATAGGCCCTGATGACTTCCGGATTGCGTTGTACCTCCTCCGGAGTCCCTTGTGCAATTTTTTGGCCATAATAAAAAGCGACCATCGAATCAGCCAGACGGGAGGCGATCCGAAGATCATGTTCGACTAAAAGAATGGTCATTTGGAATCGACCCCGGATCTCATTGATCCGGTAAGCGGCCTCTTCCTTTTCTTCCGAGGTCAGCCCGGAAATCGGCTCATCCAATAACAGCAGTTTAGGTTCCAGGGCCAGGGCCCGCCCTAATTCCACCCTTTTCTGAACCCCATAGGGACAGTCGGCCACGCGGGCCTTTCGATAGGCCTGGAGATCCAGAAAATCGATTATTTCTTCGATTATTTTTCGATGAAGGATTTCTTCTTTCCGAATTCGGAGCATGGGCAAGAGGGGATTTTTTCTGAAATGAAGGTGCCTTCCCACCAGAAGATTGTCCAATACGTTCATATTCATGAAGAGTCTGAGGTTTTGAAAGGTCCGGGCTATCCCCAGTTCAGCTATGGCGTCCGGAGAGAGCCTTAGGATATTTTCTCCGTTTAAATGGATTTCCCCTTCATTCGGATGGTAAATACCGGTCAGGCAGTTAAACAAGGTGGTCTTACCCGATCCATTGGGGCCGATGACCGCAATGATCTTTTCTTCCTGCACCTGAAGAGAAATTCCGCTCAAGGCCATTATTCCGCCGAAACTGATGCTGATATCTTTAATTTCCAGGAGAGGCATGGTTTATGGTTGAAAGTCCGGATACGGATTTTGGAAAAAATCAGGTCTGGAACCGGTTCCATCTTCCGTATCCGGTCTTCCGGCTCCTCTTTTTAAAATAAAGGTTTATGAATAACGTATTCAGAAATCGGGACATGGGTCCCTTTTTCGGCATGTAAGAGACGTGAACCATTGACCCCGTGGTGGCGGGTGGGAGAGAAAGTCATCCCGGCACCGATCCCTTCCGGCTTCCAGTTCTTGATCATTTCCATTCCCTTGATCAAAGAATCCTGGGTAAGATTTTTCCCGGCATTTTTTAAACCTTCCGCCAAAGTCATCATGGAGACGGCCCCAAAAACAGCCAGATATTCTTTCCCTTTGAGACTGGGATCATATTTTATGAGGATGTCGGCCACCCGGTCCATGACCTTTTCACCGGGAACCCCGACCTGGCCGGCACCGGCCGGGTAAACCCCTTCCCAGACCTCTCCGGCTACTTTGAACATAACGGGATCACCCATGGGAAAACTGACCATGGTTTTGGGTCGATAACCCACTTTGGCCATTTCCTTCAGAATCAGGGCGGCATGGCTCATGGTGGTATACAGGTAAACTGTGTCGGCTCCCGATTCTTTAAGTTTAAGGGCGTGAGTGGACAAGGCCCTTTCGGTCACCTCATAGGGGACGGCCGCCGCCAATTGGGCCTTACCCTGACTTGCGGATACCACCATTTTTATCCCTTCCAGGCCCATCTTGCCGTAGTCGTCATTCTGATAGAAAATGGCCATTTTTTTAGATCCCATGTTTTTCATGGAGTAGTTGGCCAAATACCGGGCTTCGTCTTCATAATCCGGATAAGAAACAAAAATATATTTCAGTTTGTCTTTTGGATACTTAGCCCATATGCGGACATCACCGTAGGCATCGATCAAAGGAATCTTATTATCAAAGAAAAAATCCTTACAGGCATTGACGACCGCAGTTCCTAGAAGGGCGTTCACTACAAAGATTTTTCCTTTCATTTCATTCAGGTTAGCCACAGCCCTGGCCGGATTATACCCGTCGTCCTTGAGGATCACTTTAATCTTCCGGCCATGAACCCCGCCTTGGTCATTGACATAATCGGCCCAGGCCTTGGCACCCTGCCCTGTCGCCCCCCAGAGGGCTGCCGGCCCGGATAAAGGGGTGGTGATACCAACCCAAACCTCCGTATCCGTTACCCCGACAACTGCGGTATTACCAAAGACCGGAATTAATAAGAAACAAACGACCAAAAATCCAATCCATCCTTGTTGTACTTTCATGGCGTCCTCCTTTTAATAAAAAATAAAAAAGTTAAATTTTCTAAAACACCTCATCGACTTTGTCAATGAACTCCCTGGGTTCAACCATTCCAAGTTGCTACCCACCCGGTCAGATCTCCATAGTGGTTTACCCTCGGAATAGTTCATCGCCCTTGGGTTTTTAGGTCTTCACCGATCCTATTTTACAAAGAGGAATCCCGCCATGGCTGGGATTCCCCTTAGAATAAAGGGAAGATTGAATGGATAAATAAGGTATTGAACTTTTTTTGGATTGTGTCTGCTTATTGGTATCTGCATCCTGACCGGTCAGTTCCTTTTGAAGGGATTGCAGTCATGGGTTCTTCGACAGAGTCGAAGATACTGCACCCTTTTCTTAAGCCTGGCAATAGGTTAGAAGATATCGCTTTGGATTTCTTTTTTTAACAGAGAGCAGTCGTGTTTTCCTTCCTGTCAATCCTGTCAAGTTTGACCGCCGGAAAAAACGGGGGAAAGAAATCCAGGATCCTTAACGGTATGTATTATATATAACTTCAGGATTTATTAAGACTGTTTGTTCTTTAATACACTAACAAATTACTGGTTGTCAATTCGTTATTTGCGGTTATAATATTATTTTTAAACAGGACAATAAAAATAATTTATCATTTGGCCCGCCAAAAAATCTTTTACCCAACTTATTTACCTGTGCATCACCTATACTTGGCCATGCAATCGTCGGCAATGCGCATACAGAGCGCTTCCGATGTTTTTCGTGCCACCGGCCGGAACCGGGCATCCCGAAAACAGGTTTCGATGACCTTTCCATTCACTTAACCCTTGCCGGCCATAACCTACATGGCCCCTTTTGCCACTTCCTCGACGGCTTAGGTGATAAAGACCATTGCAGCGGCGGCTGACGTTTCCGCTTCGGTGGTCATGATTTCGAGCTTCCACTGATTGGATTGATGGGTCAATCAATCTACCTCGTTCGGGCCATTTCCACAAAGGTCTCGATCTGTTTTTCGACTTGGCTTGGTGCGTAACTGCGGGAGTCTGTGTGATCGGCCTCGATGATCAGGCCCGGTTTGCCGGTCAGTTCCGTGACCTTTTTCTTAAGATCATATTGTCCCAGAGAATAGGTCTTACAACTCCGGTTGGAATGCATGATAAATCCATCGGCCTGATATTGTTTTATCAATTCCGACATGTTGGCCACCTTATGTTCCAATCCCAAATTGAGAAGCACAGAGGCATAGGAGCGGGACAGACTTTCCAGGGGATTTGCCAGATCCAAGGGTTTTAAAGTCCAGGCCGACGTATAGGTGTCGGCCACCAGAACCGCCCCGTGTCGGGCCAGAAGTTGGGACAGGTTCCGGATGTCATACCAGATGGGGATATTATCCCAGATCAACCGGATCTCTTCCCGGGCAAAGGCCCCTTGCCCATTTTTTACCCGGTTTTCGAGTTCTTTTTTCAGTTTTTTATAATAGCGGACGGCCCAACCGGTCCCCCGTAAGGTGACAATGGGGGCCATATGGATGAAGGCATCAAAGGCGGCGAAAGGGGCCGGACGGGATCGGGAAAGTTCCAGGATCTCCTTCCACAGGCTGACCGCTTCGACGGACCTGGCTGAAACCTTCAGAAAACGCTTTTCCGAAAAAGGGCGCCGGCATGCTTTTTCCAGAAAGGCGACATATTCCTCCATCTGTCGTCGGACATATTGAATGGTGTGATCGGTCAGTTCCTTATGGATAAAAGGAGTGTCCAGGAAAAAAAGGGGAACCTGGAATTTCCGGGCCTGGATTTCATACCATTTGATGACCGTCCCGCAAATGTTGTTGCCGCAGACCAGAAAATTAGGTTTGGGCAGAACCCCCAGGGGGCCTTTGCCGCTTATGGAGCTACCGATATCCAACCGGGCATAAGAACAGAGGTCCCGGGAATAACCTTGAGCTTCCGCCGTCTCGCACAGGGATACCGCCTCCCGACCGGCACCACACATGGCCCCGTAATTTTCCGGGTAAAAGGGAAGGACTCCCATGGCATAGAGGGGTTCCACGGGCCCGCCGCTGGTGATCCAGGCTGTTTTTTTACCAAACCATTTGGGATGCGTGGCCATCAAATAATAGCCCTGCATCAGCCGGCGATAGGCCTTGACGGATTCGATCTCCCGGTAGGACTTTGGGGCTGTTTTTTTTGTTGCCATGGTTTTTGTGTTTGTTTTTTACCGGATACTGAAATACCCGATGTTAAGGTTGATCAAAAATGTCCAGATGCAAGGACTCCGAAACCGGGACCCGTCCTGAATGAGACGGGACTGAGCGCTGCCCTCAACACGAAAAAATCCTGAGGACAGATGGGTGTTTTACATCAACCGCTAAACTTCAGCTCAGCATTTCCACAAAGGCCTGCAATCTGATCTTCATCTGTTCCCTGGCTTGCGAAGGATCTTCTATTTCCAATAATAATGTAGGAAAACCTTTGCCTTCCAGCAATTTTTTTAAATCCGGATAATCGAAATAGTAGGATTCACAATATTTATAAAAAAGAAAAATGACCCCTTTGGCCCCCGATTCCTGAACTTCTTTTAAAAGGAGCTCTTGATGGGCCTCGATTCCCTGGTGCTTCGTCGGGCAGAGATAGTTGGTAAAATAGCGGTCCACCAAGGCGTCCAAGGGGTCGCCCTCCTCCTTAATAGTTAAACGAAGAGTGCGTGCTCCGCTGCACAGGTCGTCATAGACGATTCTGCCCCCCGCCTCTTCGATCAAAGAAAACCAATCACCTGAATGGACGATGTTTCCGGAGAGATAAAGGGGCACTTCGGGAGTCTTCCCTGCGGACTGGTCCGGCCAGGAATCCAACAACCCGGTCAATAACTGGAGATATTGATCCCGGTCCATCAGATATCCGGCCTGAACAATCTGGGCCAACCCCTTTCCGGGAAGACGGCCGGGATCCAGCCGCATTCGGGCATATAAAGTCCTGAGCCGTTTTCGGATTTGATTAAAAAGTCGGACTGCTTCTTTAAGGCTTTCGTCTGAAATCTTCCCCAGTTTTTTTTCCAGGGCCGCCTTAAGATTTTCCACTTCGATTCTGAAATAATCACGGGCCAAAGGAGAATTCAAACGGGTTGGGACCATCAGGTTGAATTGAAAGGGAAGACGGCCTTCAATAGTCCAAATATCAGCCAGGCCTTTCATGGTGTCACAGCTTTGGCTGAATACGATCCCCTGCAAAAAATCCAAATCCCCTCGAAGGTAATTTTCCAAAGAGGATTTGACCAGGTGACAGCAATACGCCGGTAGATGGGCCTGGGCATGGGATATTTTAACCGGCATGTCCATGAGGCGAAGAGGAACAGTCCCGGCGGCCTGAAGGAGTTCTTCGGGCACATAGGGGCAGAAATAGCCGATAGGTATCCGTCCGGGAGGAAGATGAGTGGCAACTTCCGACCAGCCCCGGTCGGCGATCTTCGCCAACTCTTTTATAAGATCTAAAAATGAGGTTTTTTGACTCAATTAAGCCTTGTCATTTCGTCCAATTTAGTGAGGGCTATTCTAGCTATCAATCATTATAAGAAAAGGCTTTAAGGGTCAAGGAAAATGAACCGAGGGAAACAAAATAGGCCACAGGAAGACTTGCAATTCTTTTTCAAAACTGCCATGATACCTAAGACCTAACCAAAGATATTTGAAATTTGGTCTGTAGAGGTCTCGTTTTTTGATGTTGTCCACCAATAGGCCATGGGCTTCTTTGCCGGGCCAAATTTCGAGCATGAGTCCGAGAGCAGGCCTTCCCTATTGATCGAAACAGGTTTTGATGACCGGTTTGCTTCCCGTAGTCCCCGCCTATTAGGCGGGGACTACGGGAAGCAAACTTCAATAATTGATTACCATCCTTACCGGGAAGCTCCGGCCAAAGGCCGGAAAGCTTCAATGCCCTGCTTCCAATCCACTTAGCTTTTGGGCCGGGATGGGGCGATGAATCACTTTTTGGACAACTTCAAAAGACAAGACCCCTACAGACCGGATAATTTGTTAGAGATAAATTCTCAGATTTTAAGTGTAAGAATCTAAGGTTGATAACCACATAAAACCATTCATCCTGCTCTTTGGTCAGGAGATGGGGGAAATTGTCCGATGAAGATTCATTTCAAAGTCTGGCTGGAAAAAGACAAACGGGTTCTTTTTGGTGAAGGCCGGAGGCAGCTTCTTCAGGCCATAGAAGATCATGGGTCACTGGCCCAGGCGTCCAAGAAGATCAATATGTCTTATCGGGCGGCCTGGGGGCGGTTGAAGGCCTCCGAAGACCGCCTGGGATTTCCCTTGGCTGAAAAAGATACCTCCCAGGGGAAAAAAGGAGGTCTTCATTTAACCACCCAAGGGAAAGCCCTCTTGGATGATTATAAAAATATTCACCTGGCCATGGAATTGCTGGTGAATGAATTGGAGCGAAAATATTTTTGAAACCGAAACAAGCAACCGGCCTGTCTGATCTGGAAAAAACCATTATCCGGGAACTTACCGGGGACCTCCCTGTCATTTCCCGCCCTTTTAACCTGATCGCCGGGCAATTGGGGATTTCTCAACGACAACTCTTAAGCATCATAAAAAAATTGAAAGCAGAAGGTTTTATCCGCCGTTTCGGGGCCACTCTCCGGCACCGCAATACAGGTTTTTCCGCCAACGCCATGACGGTCTGGAGGGTCCCTGAGGAAAAGATCGATGAAGTGGGTCGAACCATGGCCTCTTTCAGGGAGGTGACCCATTGCTATCACCGACGGCCTCAAGGTAAATGGAAATATAATCTCTTTACCATGATCCATGGGTCCGATGAACAAGCCTGCCGGCGCATCGCCGAGAAAATTTCTCAGGCCACGGCTATGACCGACTTCCAGTTGCTTTTCAGTTACAGAGAGTTAAAGAAGACGACGATGAGGTATTTTCATGAATGATTTTTTGGAAAGGTCGGAAACGCTTTTTAAAAGAGGTCAGGCCGTTATTCCCGGGGGGGTCAACAGTCCGGTACGGGCTGCTAAGGCCGTCGGCACCCACCCTCTGTTTATCCGTCGGGCCGAAGGCTCCAGGATCTTTGATGCGGATGGAAACACTTATCTGGATTATGTGGGATCCTGGGGACCCCTTATACTGGGTCATGCTCATCCCCGGGTGGTAAAGGCGGTCCAGGAGGCAGCCGCAAGGGGAACCAGCTACGGGGCCCCCACCGAGTCCGAAATCGAATTGGCGGAACGGATCATTTCTTGTGTCCCGTCCATTGAAAAGGTCCGGCTGGTCACCTCCGGGACCGAGGCGACCATGAGTGCCGTCCGCCTGGCCCGGGCCTTTACCGGTCGTCCTTTGATCCTCAAGTTTGACGGCTGTTATCATGGACATGGAGACAGTTTTTTAATCAAGGCCGGATCTGGAATAGCCACCCTGGGCATTCCCGGAAGTCCGGGGGTTCCGCAAGAGATTGCCTCCCTCACCCTTTCCCTGCCTTATAACGACCTGGAAAAGGTGCGAGAGACTTTTAAAACCGTTGGTCATCGGGTGGCGGCGGTGATCGTGGAGCCGGTGGCCGGTAATATGGGGGTCGTTTTGCCGGTGCCCGGTTTTCTGGAAGGACTGCGGGATATCACCATTCAATATCAGACTCTCTTGATTTTTGATGAGGTCATCACCGGGTTCCGGGTGGCCCTCGGAGGGGCCCAGGAACGTTTTCAAATCAGGCCCGATTTGACTTGCTTAGGAAAAATTATCGGCGGGGGTCTGCCGGTAGGGGCCTATGGCGGCAGCAAAAAGATCATGTCCCTAATAGCGCCGGAAGGGCCGGTCTATCAGGCAGGAACCCTTTCCGGCAACCCCCTGGCCACAGCCGCCGGGTTGGCCGTATTGGAAATTCTGTCTCAAAAAGGGATTTATGAGCAGCTGGAAGCAAAGGCCGGCTTCTTTTTCGGAAGACTCAATGAATTGGCCCGGTCCCGAGAAATTCCCTTCACCACCACCCGTATCGGATCCATGGGGAGCCTCTTTTTTTCCCGGGAGGACATCCGGGATTATGAAACGGTTCAAAAGGCATCGATCGAAATCTATGCCCAATTTTACCGGGAGATGCGTTCCCGCGGGGTCTATCTGGCCCCTTCAGCCTTTGAAGCTTTGTTCATTTCCTTAGCCCATTCTCAGGAAGATCTGGAAAAAACGTTGGCAGTGGCCGATGAGGTGTTTGGTCGACTGAGAGAATAGGATCGGCTGTAAAAAAAGTTGGCAACTTGAGGGGGTGTCAAGATCAGAGAGACCGCGGATATAGCCCAAGGCACGAGGCACAAGTTTTTTCCCCTTGTGCCTTGTGCCTTACAACTTGAACCTTTCCCTGAATCCTATTTCTTATAATCATACCAGCCGGCTCCGGTTTTCCGGCCCAATCGATTGGCCCGGATCATGGTCTTATGCAGATTCGGCACCACCCACTTATTTTCTTTGTTTAATTCATTATAAAAATAATCAGCCACATTCTTGGCGATATCCAGACCGGTCAGGTCCATTAATTCAAAAGGACCCATGGGGTAGTTGAGCCCCAGTTTAATGGCCTTATCCACGTCTTCCGGGGTGGCGATCCCTTCCTGCACAATATTGACGGCCTCAATAAAATGAGGGATCATAACGCGGTTGACGACAAATCCCGGGGAATCCTTTTTGACTTCGATGGTCTCTTTACCCATCTTCTTGGCCAAGTCGGTGGTGATTCGGACGGTTTCATCGCTGGTTTGATAGGCTCGGATGATTTCAACCAGACGCATCAAAGGAACGGGATTGAAAAAATGCATGCCCGCCACCTTATCCGGACGCCCAGAGGCAACAGCGATCTCAGTAATCGACATGGAAGAGGTATTGGTAGCCAGGATGACCTCGGGCCGGCAAATCCCGTCCAGTTCTTTAAAAACCGCTTTCTTTAAATTCAGGTCCTCCAGGACCGCTTCAATGACAAAATCTACATCCTTCAAGTCGGCCATATTAGTGGTCCCCTTGATTCGGCCCAGGATGTCTTTTTTCTGGTCTTCAGTCATCTTGCCCTTTTCAACACTCTTGCTTAAAAAACCGGTGATGTTTTTAAGGCCCTTTTCAACAAATCGTTCCTCAACGTCCCGCATTACCACCGAACATCCGATCTGAGCCGCTACCTGAGCGATCCCATTGCCCATAGTCCCGGCGCCTACCACACCTATTTTTTTTATCTCCATAAATGAACCTCCCTCGATACTCGTTTTTATTGTAGAGACTATACCGTCTCGCTCTTCTTTGTCAATTCGGAAAAATTTGTTGCGGGTTGCGGGTTTTGCCGCCGTTTGAAGCCATTTGGTTTGCTGTATTGTTTTTGGTAACTTCTTCTTGACATAGAGGATAAAAAACCATATTTTTAAGACCATGGAAGCCAAAGATCAAAAAACCAAACCCGACACCTCACAGGATTGGATGATTATTTCCATTGTTTTTTGGATTGCCTTTGTTTTGATCGTCACCATTGGGTATCTGGTCAACCCCAATTACGTACCCCCTATAAAACCATAAAAAATTGCCGATTGCGGAACAATTTAGATTCTTATATCTTTTGATCCGAGAATTTCTCTCAAAGATTATAAGATAAAGAATTTTTGTAGAGTAAATTCGAAATTTGAAGCACGAAATCCGAAACAAATCCAAAATTAAAACTACCAATGTTCGAAATGTTTTGGTCTTTGGATTTTGGCCATTTGAATTTGTTTCGTGCTTCAAATTTCGAATTTCCGATTTGAAACCAAAAAATTCAAATATCTTTAGGTTAGAGATCTAGTCTCACTTTAACCCATTTCAGAGCTTGTTCCCGGCTTGACATCTTCCCTTCCAGTTGTTCCTCCTGGATTTCAGACAAGACGGTCTTGAATAAAGGGCCCGGCTCCAAGCCCATTTCGATCAGGTCCCTTCCCGAAACCAAAGGAGAAATTTTTCCCAGGGGGCGGATGATTTCTTCACGGACAGAAAGGGCTTGCCGCCATAACTCCTTAAGCCGGTCTTCCAAATCAACCGGTTTTTCTTTGCCCAGGGCCGCCAGACTGTCAGCCAAGGCCAATAAAAAAAGTCCGTTTACCTCTTCCCCCGATTCTTTAACGAACCGGATCACGGCCCGACGGATGAGGGTCTTGTTGGTCATTTCTTGAACCAGATACAGGGGCCGCATGTGCCGTCCGATCATCCGTTCCATAAAATTTTTTTCACGGGCACTGAGCCGATACCGTTCGGCTATGGGGCTGAACCGGTCCTGTGAGACCTCGGCATGCCCATAAAAGGTCCTATGCCCGGCCTTTTTTTCTCCAGTAACGGCCTTCCCCAAATCGTGAAACAGAGCCGCCCATTTAAGCCAGGCCGCTTTCCGGACCTCCTTCAAATAAGAAGTCTTTTCCTGATCCAGATCTTCCGGCAAAGGGATAACCCCTTGAATCAATCCTTCCAGACATTGAAAGGTCAATAGACTGTGCTGATACACATCGAGGTGATGATACCGACCCTGATGGATTCCTTTTAAACTGCCCATCTCAGGAAAAAGTACCTCCAACAGACCCGATGGTTCCATCTCTTGAACACGATTAAAACTGTCCGGTTGGGCAAGCAACAGGAGCCACTCATAATGGATTCGTTCCGGGGCGCTTTGGGTCAGGATCGAGGCCGATTTCTTAATGGCCTGCCGGGTATCGGGATCCATGGTAAAACCCAGTTGGGCCGATAAACGGAAGGACCGGAGCATCCGTAGAGGGTCTTGCTGAAAACAGTCCGAACCGGACATGCGCAGGATCCTGCTTTGCAAATCTCGTCTTCCGTTTAGGGGATCATAAGGGACCCAGTCTCCGTGGGAAAAGGCCTGGGCCAGAGGTAAGCTGATAGTGTTGACCGTAAAATCCCGGCCTCTCAGGTCCGCTTCCAGGTCAGGGCCCCGGAATTTAGCAAAATCGAAAGAACGGCCCTGAAGGACCACCCGGGCCATCTCCCCTTCTTCACGAAGCAAAACAAAGGTCCCACCCGTTCGGTCGGCAAAAATCTTAGCAGCCTTCAGAGCGCCATGAGAAAGGGTCAGATCAACATCCCGGGTTTCCCTCATAAGCAGCCGGTCCCGCACCAGCCCGCCGACCAGAAAAATATCCGCACCGACTTCTCGGGA
>Ga0154639_115_pt1 | contig 147453 bp, 141 predicted proteins | sample Rifle2008BG13ft_FD_116068 | JGI IMG/M metagenome (GOLD analysis project Ga0154639, IMG submission 116068) | Deltaproteobacteria bacterium RBG_13_43_22 | reverse complement strand
AAGGTTAGGATTTTGGACCTAAAGATTTTTTCCAGATATTTAAGCTTAACAGCCGGGGCAACTTTAAATAAGCCCTTCTCGGGGAAACAGCCGTCGGTAATCAGGACATGCCCGTGGGGGTTAAATCCCAAAAAGTCTCCAAAAGTTTGGATGGCAATGGTTGCTCCTGGGACGGAATTTTTACCGGGGAAGCCATGTTGATAATAGATTTTCAGAGATTCCCAAATACAGCGGCTGAGTTCTAAAAGGAGCCTCCGATCGTAGAGAAAATATCTCCGCAGGATTTTGGGGATACCGAAGACGAAATGCCTATGGGGGACGGCTTTAATTACGTTTTGACAGAGCCATTCCCCGAATTCAACCACCCTCTTTTGATGACAGGATGGGCAAAAATGACGGCGTTTGCAAGAAAAGGCCAAAAGGTATTCATGGCCGCAGTCTTCGCACTTGATCCTGGCAAAGCCGTTGAGGAGATTGCCGCAATCCAGATACCGCTCCATAACCCGTTTGACATGGGGACGAAAGAACCCGTAAGTCCTTTCAAAACGATCTTCATAGACTTGCTCCAGGGTTTCAAGGTGGTCTTCAACGCAGCGATAGTATGGGGTCTGTTTGGGATTTCGAGGCCGATATACGGATGCGGGTACAGGCATGTGCCTGGAGACTGCATATTCTTTGCCATTCCACTTTAGTCATTATTTTTAATAAATATCGGGGAAATGAGAGTTGATTTTGAAGAAAAAAGTGAAGTAGCTTTACATCTATTGAGACTTTTGGTTTCAAACGAGCACACGAAATATGAAAATTAAGCAAAGGATTCAAGGGGTCCGGGGTTAAAGGATTCAAGTGAAATGCGTTGAAGTTAAAACCCTTGAACCTTCGAATCCTGGAATCCTCGAACTCAACTTTCGTTTTAAACCAATGGATCCCTCTTATTTACGACTTTGGTCTTCCGGGGAACTCAGGGACAGGACCCAAACAGCCTGGGACCTTCTATCATCCTGCTCGCTTTGCCCGCGAAACTGCCGGATAGACCGGCTCAGTGGTGAAAAAGGCCTTTGTCGTCAAGGGTCAAAGGCCAAAGTGGCCCGGGCCCTGCCCCATTTCGGAGAGGAACCCCCTTTTTCCGGAAGCCGAGGGGCCGGAACGGTTTTTTTTTCCGGTTGTGCTCTGCGATGTCTGTACTGCCAGAATTACCAGATCAGTCAGGAAGGAATCGGAGAAGAACTGGCCCCGGAAGAATTGGCCGGTCTCTTTTTGGATTTGCAGAATGAAGGTTGCCATAACCTCGATCTGGTTTCTCCAACCCCTCATCTGCCTTTTATTTTTTCAGCTCTGGAACTGGCTGTTTCTCAAGGGTTTCATCTTCCGATCGTTTATAACACCCACGGGTATCTTTCGGAGACCACCTTGAACCTGTTGGAAGGGATCGTGGATATCTATCTGGCGGACATGAAGTATGGAGACGATCAGTCGGCTTCCCGATTATCTCAGGTTGAAGATTACCTGTATTACAACCAGCTCGCCGTCAAGCATATGTTCCGGCAAGTCGGACCGTTGAAATCCGATGAACAGGGAATAGGTTTTCGGGGCCTCTTGGTGCGGCATTTAATCCTACCCGAAAAAAAATCCAACAGTTTAGGGGTTATTAAGGCAATCGCCTCCATTTCTCTCGAAATTCCGATCAGCCTGATGGCCCAGTATCGGCCCTGTTTCAAGGCCTGCCAGGTTCCTGAAATTAGAAGGTCAATCCATCCAAGCGAATATAAGGAAGTCGTCATCCATGCCGAGCAATTTAATTTCGAGGAAATTTATATCCAGGAATTAGAAAGTGCCGAGGTTTATTATCCGGATTTTACCCGGAAGGACCCTTTTGCAGGGTAGAAAGATAACCTGTTGACAGGTTGAAAATTCCAGGTAGAATTACCCATGTTCAGCCAATCAATCTAAACAGTGAGGTGTGCTATGGTGTCCATCAAAAAAATCGCTTTTTGCACGGATTTTTCGGAAAATGCCAACCAGGCTTTTGACCTGGCCTTTGACCTGACCCGGAAATATCAGGCCCAACTATTGCTGGTTCACGTGGTCCCCCCCCTGGTCTTCCCTTCCCCAGTGATGGAAGATTTTATTTCCGAGCAAGCCAATTTGCAATTTTCCGAGGATGCCATCAAGCGGGCCAAGGAGCAAATGGAAAGCAACTATCTTCAAAAGATAGGGGATTACCAGAATGCCCTTGTCCGGGTTCTTTCCGGACATCCGGCCAGTGAGATTTTAAATTTCGTCGAACAGGAAAAGGTGAACCTGGTAGTCATGGGCACCCACGGCTTTACCGGTCTGGCCCACTTCTTTCTGGGCAGTACGGCCGAAAAAGTGGTCCGACGGGCCAACTGTTCGGTGCTGACGGTACACAAGGCCAATCAATAAAAAAGAAAAATTTTTTTCTTCCTACGGGGTATTAATAACCGGCAACCAACCTCCATCTTAAGACCCGTATGGTTTTACAAGGATAGAAATATGGGTAACCGAACCTGGCCGGATGATTACCTGCAAAAACGGACCTCTCCTAAAGATGCTATCCGGCGCATCCAATCGGGCCAAAGGGTTTTTATCGGTACGGCCTGCGGGGAACCCCAGCGACTGGTCAAGGAGCTGGCCGCCCAGTCCGGTCGCCTGGCCGATCTGGAGATCATGCAGCTTTACAGCCAGGAAGTCTCTCCCCTGACCCTGATCGCCGATCAGAGCGAATCCAATTGTTTCACCCTTCGATCCTTTTATCTGGGATCGGCTAAACCCCGGATCCTGGCCAAAGATAAGCGTTTTCTCTCCCCCATCAATCTATCCGCCTTACCCGGCCTTTTCAAGAGCCGGCAGCTTCCGATCCATGCGGCCTTGATCCAGGTTTCTCCTCCGGATGATTTCGGCTGGATGAGCCTGGGGATTTCTGTGGATGTGACTATGGCCGCTGCCCAGGCCGCCGATCTGGTGATCGCTCAGGTCAACCCCCGAATGCCCCGGGTTATGGGACGCAGCTTCATCCATGTCAATGAGGTGGATGTGTTCGTTGAATACGAAGAGGAGTTATTGACCGTCAAGGGGCTTCCGGAAATGGACTCAGCTTTCCAAATAGGCCGTCATGTGGCCAAACTGATCGATGACGGTTCCACCCTTCAATTAGGTCTTGGAATAATCCCCCAGGCCACTTTGGAATCCCTGGTTGAAAAAAAGGACTTGGGTATCCATACCCCAGTTCTGACGGATGAAATACTCCCTCTGGTGGCCATGGGAGTGATCACCAATCGGAAAAAAGGATTTAACGAAGGCAAGCTGGTGGCCAGCGGGGCCATTGGATCCCGCAATTTGTATGAATTTCTTGACGATAATCCCAGTATCGAATTTTTCCCTTCCGATTATGTCAACAATCCTGTCAATATCTCCCGTCACCACAAGATGGTCTCCTTGAATGTGGCCATGACGATCGATCTGACCGGCCAGGTCGGCGCCGATGCCTTGCCTTATACCCATTATTCGGGGGTTTCCGACATGATGGATTTTATCCGGGGGGCCGCTCATTCTGAGGGCGGAAAATCCATCCTGATGATTCCTTCGACCACCATGGATGGAAAAAGCAGCCGCATTGTTTCCACTCTGGAACGAATTGCCGTGGTGGTCCCACGAGGGGATGTGCAATTTGTTGTCACCGAGTTTGGGGTGGCCAATCTTTTTGGAAAAAACCTCCAGGAGCGGGCCATAGCCCTGATCAGCATTGCCCATCCCGATTTCCGGGAAGGTCTTTTTTGCGAGGCCAAAGAATCAGGTATTCTGGGAACGGAACGAAACCTGTCTCGATCGATCTGCGGTATTTATCCCCATGAAATGGAAGAAATGGCGGATATTCAGGGGCAACCGGTTTTCTTCCGCCCGGCCAAACCCGTTGATGAGCGGTTAATCCAGGAACATTTTTACAATATGGACAGAGAGGATGTGGCGGCCAGATTCCTTCAGGAAAAACTCATCTTTTCCCGAAAAGACTTGTCCGATATGATTCAAGTGGACTACGTCAATGAGATGGCCATGGTAGCGGTTATTGGAGAATTGGGTTTTGAAAAAGTGATCGGGGTAGGGGGATATTTTCTGATTTTGGCTCAAAATATAGTCGAGGCGGCCTTTTCGGTTCTCAAACCTTGGCAAAAAAAAGGGATTGGCACCGTGCTTTTGAAAAAGCTGGCCAAAGCAGCTCAGGATCAGGGAGTGGTTGGGTTTTTTGTTTATACCCAGCCCCAAAATCAGGGGATGATACGGTTGTTCCGGAAGTTGCCGAATCCGGTGACCACGACGTATGAAGAAGATATGTTGTTGTTAAGTTGCAGATTCGATGAATCGATTTAGACAAAGGGGACGTCCCGATGGATAAATTTTTGTTAAATCATCAGGAAGCAGCCCTGGTGATTATCGATATCCAGGACAAGCTGGCTGCGGCCATGAAATACAAGGAACCAGTGGTCAATAACTGTCTCCATCTGATCGAACTGACCAGGCTCCTTCAGATCCCTGTCCTTCTGACCGAACAATACCCAAAAGGGCTGGGACCGACCCTTCCGGAAATCCAGGAAGCCCTTCCGGTTTATGCCCCTTTTGAAAAAACAGCCTTCAATTGTTGTCAGGAGACGGGGTTTCTGGAAAAGGTCGAATCCATGGGCAGAAAAAAACTCATTCTGGCCGGCATGGAGACCCACATCTGTGTCTTACAGACCGGCCTGGGACTGCTGGAGGAGGGTTATGACATCCACATAGTCCAGGATGCGATTTGTTCCAGGACTAAAAAGGATTTCAGGTCGGGTATTGAATATTTGCGGGATGCCGGCACGGTCATCACCAGTACCGAAACGGTTTTATTCCAATTGCTCCAGAAGGCCGGAACCGAGGCCTTTAAGATCATCTCGAAACGAATAAAATAAAGCTGAATAGAAGGAGATGCGAACATGAAGAACCTAAAGGAAGTCGTAGTCGTGGATGCGGTGCGGTCCGCTATTGGAAAGTCGGGGCGGAAGGGAATGGAAAAACGGGGCCAGCTTTGCCAGGCCTCAGCCCAGGATCTCTTGGCCAATACCCTTCGGGGGTTATTGCAAAGGGTTCACGCCCGCAGTCCTAAGTTCGATGAAAAAGAGATTGAAAATGTCATCATCGGGTGCTTGAGTCAGATCGGGGAACAGGGAGCCAATATTGGACGCATAGCCTCCCTTTTGGCCGGTATTCCCAATGAAGCCGCAGGCTGTACAGTGAACCAGTACTGCAATGCCGGACTCAAGGCCATCAACATCGCCACTCACGAGATCATGGTCGGGGAAGGAGACATCATGGTCTGTGGAGGTGTGGAGATTATGTCCCACTATAATATGATGTCGGATATTCAGGTGGCCATAGACGCCAATTATCCGGTTCGTTTATCGTCTCGCCTTGCCGAAGGCGGTTTGAGCGTACCCCAGGGGATGTGCGCCGAGATGATCTCAGCGGACCAGGGTCACACCCGTGAGGACCTGGAACGTTTTGGGATGTGGAGCATGCAGAAGGCCATCGAGGCCGAGGGGAAGGGCTGGTATGCCGATCACATCATTCCCTTCGAATTCACTTGGGAGGAGGTGGCCTATAAAGTGGAAAAAGATGAAGTTCTGCGGAAAAAAGCGGTGGAGGACCCGCAAGGATATCTTCAGGATCTTATGGCCCTTTCCACGCCGTTCAAAGAAAACGGATTGGTCAGTGCCGGCAACTCCTCGCAGATCGTGGATGGGGCTGCTGCGGTCCTGCTCATGAGCGCGGACAAGGCCGAGGCTCTGGGACTTGAACCGCTGTGCAGGATTGCTGCCTGTGCCGTAGCCGGGGGCGAGCCGGTGCCCATGCTTCTGGCACCCATCCTGGCCGTAAGGAAGGCCCTTAAGCGGGCAGGTAAAACTATTAATGACATGGACATCATCGAGCCCAATGAGGCCTTCGCCTCACCTTTACTCCAGTTTGCGGACGAATTGGGCTATGACCGCTTTGATCCCAGGATAAACCCAACGGGTGGGGCCATTGCCTTAGGTCATCCCATTGGTGCCTCCGGAGTCATATACTTCGGGGAGATGGTTCACCACCTTAAGCGCACGGGCGGGAAGGCCGGTGTCCAGATGGTCTGCGGTGGCGGAGGGGTGGGTATCTCCACCGTGGTGGAAAGGGTTTAACCGCCGGAAGACCAGGTGTTCCCGGTATCCTTCCGAAAAAGTAAGCTATATTTCCCCCTATTGGTGGATATCACTGCCAAGATATAGCTGTTTGAAGATTATTGGGAAAAGGATTGGGAAATTAAATTGTTATGGGCACATTGCGCCAATCCATCATCTTTGTTTTAAAAGAGCAGGAGGTTACGGCCAAAGAGATTTCTCAAGCCGTTGGGATCCGGGAAAAGGAGGTCTATGAGCACCTGACCCATATTGCCCGTTCCCTGGGTGGGAAATTTATCCTTGTCCCATCCGCTTGCAAGGAATGCGGATTTGTCTTTAAAAAAAGAAATCGCCTCACCCCGCCGGGGAGATGTTTTCTGTGCCGGAACGAGGGCATCTCCCCACCCCGTTTTTTTATTCAAACAAACTAATTACTAGCCAATAGCCTTTTCTGAGTTTCAGTTTATTTTTGTTGAGAATTTTTAGGCTTTTTGCCATGATAAAAAATTGAGATCAAAACCTCATCAATGAATAATCTTTAAGGAGTATTGAATATGTCATTGGATGCCGCACCATCCTCCCATTTCATCAAGGAAATCATTTTGGAGGATTTAAAAACCGGTAAATATCAAGGACGGGTCCATACTCGGTTCCCGCCTGAACCCAACGGCTATCTTCATATCGGTCATGCCAAATCCATTTGTCTTAATTTTGGTCTGGCCAAGGAATTCGGCGGACTATGTAATCTGCGTTTTGATGATACCAACCCAACGAAAGAAGAAGTTGAATATGTGGAATCGATAAAAGAAGATGTCCGCTGGTTGGGATTCAGTTGGGATGACCGGGAATTTTACACCTCCAATTACTTTAAAAACCTTTTTGATTTTGCCGTCCAATTGATTATAAAAGGAAAAGCCTATGTTTGTGATCTGACGGCCGATGAGGTCCGTGCCTACCGGGGCACCCTGACCGAACCGGGGAAGGAGAGTCCTTATCGCAGACGAACGGTCGAGGAAAATCTGGATTTATTTTCCCGTATGCGGGCCGGTGAATTTCCCGAAGGGTCACGAACCTTGCGGGCCAAGATCGATATGGCTCATCCTAATATCAATATGCGGGATCCGATTATGTACCGCATCCTAAAGGCCAGCCATCATCGGACTGGGGAGCGATGGTGTATTTACCCCAGTTATGATTATGCCCATGGACAAAGCGATTCGCTGGAAGGCATCACCCATTCCATCTGTACCCTTGAATTTGAGGATCACCGGCCGCTGTATGACTGGTTCTTGGATGCCTTGGGTATTCATCATCCCCAGCAGATTGAATTTGCCCGCCTTAACCTGACCTACACGGTCATGAGCAAGCGCAAACTCTTGAAATTGGTCCAGGAAGGCTATGTTTCCGGGTGGGATGACCCGCGGATGCCGACCATTTCCGGTTTGCGAAGACGGGGTTATACCCCCGAAGCGCTGCGGAATTTTTGTGAACGTATCGGGGTGGCCAAGAGTAATAGCGTGGTGGATATTGCGCTGCTGGAGCATTGCCTTCGGGAAGACCTGAACAGGCGGGCACAGCGGGTCATGGCTGTGTTAAGACCCCTCAAAGTCGTGATCGATAATTATCCGGCGGCTCTGGTGGAGGAACTACCGGCGGTCAACAACCCGGAAGATCGGAGCAGGGGGACTCGTAATGTCCCTTTTTCAAAGATTCTATATATCGAAAAGGATGATTTCAGGGAAGATCCTCCTAAAAAGTTTTATCGCCTGGCCCCGGGCCGGGAGGTGCGTCTAAGGTATGGATATTTTATAACTTGTGTGGGCGTGATTAAAGATGAGAAGACCGGAGAGATCCGTGAACTGCATTGCACCTATGACCCAGAGACTCGAGGAGGCGATTCACCGGACGGCCGTAAGGTCAAGGCTACCCTTCACTGGGTTTCAGCGGCCCAGGCGGTTGAGGCGGAAATACGGTTATTCGACCACTTATTTTTGAAACCCGTTCCGGAAGATGTCGAAGAAGGGGATTTCACCCAAGTGCTGAACCCCAATTCCCTGGTCACCCTGACCGGCTGTAAGATCGAACCGGGGTTGGCCAAGGCCGAACCGGGGATGCTCTTTCAGTTCGAACGGCAGGGGTATTTCTCTTTAGACCCCGTTGTTTCAAGAGAAGGAAGGCAGGCCTTCAACCGTTCCGTGCCCTTAAAGGATTCCTGGGCCAAGATCGAGAAAAGCAAGAAAGAATAACCCCTTATTCGTCTCAGGGTTTTTATTTTACGAATTATTCAACTCTCAAAAATCTTCAAAAAATCAGAGAGCTTGACCTCATTTTCCGAATCCATGGCTATAAATTGGAGGCCGGTCCCTTTTCCATCCTTTCCTTTATGGACAATTATGGTTTCGACAGGGATTAGACCAATCTCCGGCGGGTCAATGAGAATTGACAAAATTTTCCCTACCGGACCCAAATCGGAAGCCGGGAAAAAGCATCCGGTATTAGACAAGTTATGACAGATCAATTTTTTTTGAAGATGGGGGATAAGGATGGAAACACCCATCGGGATTCGAGGGGATCTTCTTCGTTCCAGTTCTTGGGGATGGGAGTCGGAGTCAGCCAATTATCCTCTCTTTGAATTCGGATTTGATAAGGATTTTCTTTTTGATGAAAAGAGTATAAGGAAAGACGACGGCACGGTCAAGGAGAAAAACAGGGAGGAAGGCAAGGGGACAAAGGGGAGATATCGTTGCCTACTTTGCAAAGGCAGGATGTCTGCTCGTTTCTGGTGAATCTCTTGAAAAGATCAAAAGGATAACGTCAAGAAATAGAATATCCAAATAAGGCAGGCCGCTCCAGGAAAGTGACCGATATTCAATACGGGAAGGGTCCCCCTTTTCCCCAGGATTAACCGGTTGGCAGATTATTTTAGATATAAAGAGGGAGCAGCAATAGTTTTGTTAGAATCGAAATTATAATAAAACTCTTTCAACATCCTAATTTAACAAAATTTTTCTCTTGACTTCAATAATTTTTCTGTTTTACAATATTAACAATTCAAGGTTATAACCCTCAAGTAAAAGGTCCTGTCTTTATACGGAAATACTTTTTTCTAAAAAGTTGGAAGTGGTATTGTCCGCGCTTTGGAAGATACGGAATGTTTTGCCCAGTTGGGGCAAATTACCCATATAAATTAGAAGTGGTCTCATAAGAGAGATTCTAATTGACCGAATCAGACTCCCATCTCCAGGATCAAGAAAAAAGGAGAGACTCTCGTACTCCCATCGGGGTTTCCGTCCTTTTCCCCAATCTTAAAAAAAATTTGATCTGTCGGAATATATCCAAAGCAGGATGCTTTTTCCTGAGTGCAGATTTGGGTCCTGTCGGGAAGATCTTTCCCATACTCATAGACCCTCCGGCAATTGGGATCATCCCTCTGGAAGTCCGGATTGCGCATAAAGGAGAAGATGGAAAGGGAACAGGGCTCCAATTTATGGATGTATATCCGGAAGACGCAGCCAAGCTTTCCAATTTTTTGGATATTTTTAGGATCTGATTACCTAAAAAACAATCCCGGAAATATGGGGGCACCATAGGGAATTTCAAGTTTTTATGATGATAATCAACAAGGAATCAATTAACTCGTGACCCTAATTTGGGGGATCGTGGAAATCTGGAAATTATTTTATAACTTGTCGCCGAATGGGTTTTAGACTTGGGTGAAAGAAGGCTTCTCGATTAATATTTCTGTTGAAAATATAAAAGTAGAAATCTTTTATGCGTGTCGGGAATATTGTTGGGAACTAAGATTATCCGGGCGATATGGCGGGTGCAATTATTTCGTAACTATTTTATTTTGGTAGTCCCAACGGGGTTCGAACCCGTGTTACCGGCGTGAGAGGCCGGTGTCCTAGGCCACTAGACGATGGGACCATGAAAAGAAAGAAGCCAGAATTCAGAATTCAGAAGAAAATCTCTACAATCTCCGATTCAACCTTAAGCTGATTAGGCCAATAAAAAAATGGCTGGGGGACAGGGATTCGAACCCCGATAGGTAGATCCAGAGTCTACAGTCTTGCCGTTAGACGATCCCCCAGTTGGCAGTATGAAAAACCGTTCGTCGTTTAGTGCCTGCGAGGGGCAGGGACGTTCGGCGAAATCGAATTTGCTCCTTTTAACTCTCGCACCAAAACCGGACCCCGGGTTTCACCGGGCTGATGACTTTTTTAATGTTCATTAAAGATAAATGACGATAAAATAGGACTTAAAAAAAATCAAGCAGTTTTGTGATTCCTTATAATCCTTTTATATAGTTTAGTGCCCGGTTCAGCCTCTCTAAAGTTCTTTCTTTTCCCAAGGCCGCCATCACTTCAAAAAGACCGGGACTGGCTGTTTTTCCGGTCAGGGCCAGACGCAGAGGGGGGGCTATCTGTTTCAGGGTGGCCCCGGTCCGGTCGATGATCCGGGTGAAGGCCGATTCCATGGCCGATTCATCCCACTCAGCAAGGTTTGCAAGTGATTCGGTTGCCGCTTCCATCCAGGGAATGGTCTGTGTAGAAAAGGATTTTTTTACCGCCTCGGGCGGATAGGTCACTTCTTCCTCAAGGTAAAATTCAGCAGCCTCGGCCATTTCCTTCAGGGTCTTGGAGCGCATTTTCAGGGTAGCGGTACACTTGGCCACATACTCCAAATCCAGATCCTGGAATCCTTTTTCCCGAAGAAAAGGGGCCAGCAAAGCGGCTAATTCCTGATCAGTGGACTCTTTTATATAATGACTATTGAGCCAAAGCAGTTTCTCCTGATTGAAAACCCCGGCCGATTTACCCACCCGGGCAATGGAAAATTTTTGGATCATTGCTTCCCGGTTGAAGATCTCCTCGTCCCCATGGGCCCAGCCGAGGCGGACCAGATAATTGATCAAGGCCTGGGGCAGAAAGCCCATATCCTTATAAGCCAGGACCGATGTAGCCCCATGTCGTTTGCTCAGACGGGTTTTGTCCGGCCCCAGGATCATGGGGACATGGCCATAAAAAGGTAAAGGCCGTCCCAGGGCTTGATAGATCTGGACCTGCCGGGGAGTGTTGTTGATATGATCGTCTCCTCGAATGATGTGGGTGATCTCCATGGTGATATCGTCCACGACCACGGCCAGATGATAAGTGGGCGAGCCGTCACTGCGGGCCAGGACAAGATCGTCCAGTTCTTCATTGGGAAAGACGATAGGGCCCCGGATCAGGTCATCGAAACCGGTGGTCCCTGTTTGGGGATTTTTCAGGCGGACAACGGCCTGGGGACCGGGACCTAATTCCAGATCCCGGCAATTCCCGTCGTATTTGGGTTTCCGCCCCTCCGCCCGGGCTGTTTCTCTTTTCTTTTCCAGTAATTCCGGAGAACAATGGCAGTAATAGGCCTTGTCCTGTTTTAGAAGATCCGAAATGAATTGACGATAGATTTCAGTGCGTTGAGACTGGAAAAAAGGCCCTTCATCCCAATTGAGGCCCAACCATTCCAATCCTTCCAGTATAGCCCTGGTCGCTTCATCAGTGGAACGGGCCTGGTCGGTATCTTCTATCCTCAGGATAAAAACCCCTCCCTGCTGCCTGGCAAAAAGCCAGTTAAAAAGGGCTGTTCTGGCCCCGCCGATATGTAGATAGCCGGTCGGGCTGGGTGGGAAGCGGGTTCGAATTTTAACCATGGCCGGGTATGTACCATAATTCCTACCCAAAGGCAACCCTCAGGCGAATTTTCTTGACAAAAATAAAACTTTTACTATAGTTAACAGTTTATTTTGCTAATGGTAAGCAACCCTTACCATAATAAAAATGACAGCTCCGTAAAAAGTCCCTTGGCGGTGTTGCGCTGCGCACTTCCCCGCCTTTCGGCGGGGCGGGTTTATTCCGGCGTACTTCTATATATTCCGCATTCCTCAGGGCTTGCGCACCTTGCATCAGGGGCTTTTTACTGTGCCGTCTCATTTGATGACTTTTCCCGAGTTCATCAAAAATGAAACCAATCAAAGTAGATACCATTCCGGTGGATGGGCTTTCCATTGATTTCCTTTTAAAGCCTGCCTGGCTGAAGGAGATTGCTCAGGAAAGGCCCCTTGGGTTCGTTCCCTCCGGCCCGTTGACGGTTCACGGGGAACTGACCAAAACCGGGAAGGATATTTTATTTCGTGGGAAGGTCGAGGGGAAAATCCGGCTTAATTGCAGCCGCTGTCTGGAACCCTTTCTGGAAAAACTGGAACAGCCGGTTAGATCAGAGTGGCGTATGGTATTCACACCTCTCGGGTCTTCGGATAAAGAGGATGTCTGGCAAATCGAAGATCTGGAAGCCGGCTTGATCAAAGAGGGGTTTCTGGACCTGTCCGAAAGGATTTTGGAAGAGGTGATTCTGTCCGTTCCCATAAAACCCTTATGCCGGGAATCTTGCCTCGGTCTTTGTCCGATCTGCGGGGAGAACAGGAATACGAACCCTTGCAATTGCAAATTCAAAGATGAGGACAGCCCCTTTTCAATTTTGAAAGATTACAAAGTTTGAAGAAAATCTGTTTTCAAGACCATAAAACAAAAGTAATGATTCAACCTTTTGGAGGAAAACCCAATGCCTTTACCTAAGAGAAGACATTCCAGATCCCGTGGAGGGAAACGGAGGGCCCATGATGCCCTGACAGCCCCTTCGGTTTCCCGCTGCCCTCAATGCCATGAACCTAAACTGCCCCATTTTGCCTGTCCTTCCTGTGGGACTTATCGGGGGCGTCAGGTTACGGTTCTTGAGGAAGAGAAATCCTAAAAATAGCTGCGTAAAGAGTCCATAAGCTTTGTTGCGCGGCATTATTCGTCGTTGCAGCGTACAAGTTAGTACGCCTCACTCCTCAGAGTTTGCGCGCTTTACCTCTGGGACTTTTTACAAGGCCATTTCGATTTTTTTTGTTTCAGGGATAATATATTTCAAATCTATAGAAATTTATTTTTGGATAAGAACTCTTGAAACCAATTAAGATAGCCGTCGATGCCATGGGGGGTGACCATGCCCCTGCTGCGGTAGTGAAAGGGGCGGTTCTGGCCGCCAGGGAATTGGGGATGCCCTTGATCCTGGTAGGAAACCAGGACTTCATTGCCAGGGAATTGGCCGGATTGACCTATAATCCAGACTTGATTGCCATTCAACACTGTACAGAGGTGGCTGGGATGGGGGAATCCCCCATTGATGTCATCCGGAGGAAAAAAGACGCCTCCATCAGGGTAGCCTTGGAACTGGTTAAGAATGGACAGGCCCAAGGGGTGGTGAGTGCCGGCAATTCAGGGGCGACCATGGCCCTTGGGGTGGTCATTTTAGGAAAACTGCCCGGCGTAGAACGGCCGGCTCTGGGGGCTATTCTTCCTTCCCATTACTCGTCGACCTTATTGATCGACGTGGGGGCTAATGTCAATTGCACTGCCAATCAACTGGTCCAATTCGCCGTTATGGCCGAGCCGTTGGCCAAGTATATTATGAAACGCCCAAACCCAAGGGTGGGGATTATCAGCATCGGTGAGGAAGAATCCAAAGGGAATGATCTGGTCCATGAAACAGCAGAAATTCTGAAAAAGACCTCTTTGAATTTTATCGGCAATGTAGAGGGAAGGGACATCTTCAGCGACAAGGTGGATGTTATTGTCTGTGACGGGTTTGTCGGTAATATCTGCCTGAAGTTAAGCGAGGGTCTGGCTGAAACCCTGAAGGCTATGTTAAAAGAAGAAATCGGCTCGAGTCTGACTTCGAAAATGGGATTCCTTTTCATGAGATCGGCTTTTCGAAGATTTTCCAAAAGGGTGGACTATGCCGAATACGGGGGAGTTCCTCTTCTGGGCGTTAATGGGGTGGTGGTAGTCAGCCATGGGGCTTCCAACCCGAGGGCCATCATGAATGCGATTCGGGTAGCCGGCCAGGCGGTACAAAACCGGATCAGTGAACATGTCCTGGAAGGCTTGCAGCTTCACGAAGCCTATTATACCAAAATCAAGCCCCATAGATTTTGGGATACCATCAAAAGGAAGATCAGTACGTAAGAAGGCTCAAACCTCAAAGTTCAAAGCAAAAAAGAACCGTAATCAGCCAGACAACGTTTTATTGGCCGAAACATAACGATAGGAAGGGGCAGGAGATGAATTATTTTCTTTCCGAAGAACAGCAGATGATCAAGGAGATTGCCCAAAAGATCGCCGACGAGAAGATCAAACCGGTGAGGGCCGAATTGGATGAAAAAGAAGAATTCCCCAGGGATTTATTGAAGGTGATTGCCCAATCCGATCTTTTTGGGGTCTGTATTCCCCAGGAGTATGGAGGTTTCGGAGGAGGATCTTTTGAAAACTGCCTGGCCGTGGAAGAATTAAGCCGGGCCTGCCTGGGAGTTTCCACCAGCTTTGCAGCCAGCGGGTTGGGGGCTTATCCTATCCTGCTTTATGGAAATGAGGAACAAAAGAAAACCTATCTTCCAGAGATTGCCAGCGGCCGAAAACTGGCGGCCTTTGCCCTGACCGAGTCCACCGCAGGCAGTGATGCCGGCGGGATCATGACCTCGGCTGAACTCAAAGGAAACGAATATGTCCTGAATGGGACCAAACAATGGATAACCAATGCCGGCGAAGCCGATATCTACTCGGTTATCGCCATGACCGATCGTAATAAAGGGGCTCGCGGTGCCAGTGCCTTTATCGTCGAAAAAGGGGATCCCGGTTTCAACTTCGGCAAAAAGGAAAGCAAGATGGGGATCCGGGCTTCAGCCACCGGCGAGCTGATTTTCAACCAATGCCGTATCCCCAAAGACCGGATCATCGCCCGCGAAGGGATGGGATTTATCGTGGCCATGAAGACCTTTGATCAATCCCGCCCCGGGGTAGGAGCCCAAGCGGTCGGCTTGGCCCAAGGGGCTTTAGACGAGGCTGTTTCCTTCGCCCGGACCCGGATTCAATTCGGAAAACCGATCATCACCTTTCAGGCCGTCCAGCACATGCTGGCCGATATGGCTACCCTGACCGAGGCCGCCCGGGCCTTGGTTTATGCGGCGGCCCGTTTTGTAGACAGCGGGGCCAAAGATTTCTCTAAGGCCTCGGCCATGGCCAAGGTCTTTGCCAGTGATGCGGCCATGAAGGTGACCACGGATGCCGTCCAGGTATTGGGGGGAACCGGCTATATGCGAGATTACCCGGTTGAAAAAATGATGCGGGACGCCAAGATCCTCCAGATTTATGAAGGCACCAATCAGGTTCAAAGAAACATCATCGGCCAGGAACTCAATAAAGAAGGGGGAAGGAAGAAGTAATTGCGGATTGCGAAATTCGGATTTCGGAGTAAAGAACATGGAATACCAAAGATCATAACTCCGCAATCCGAAATCAGAAATCCAAAATTGAATTATGCACATCATCGTCTGTATTAAACAGGTTCCGGATACCAAACAGGTTCGCCTGGATGAAAAGACCCACACCCTGATTCGGGAAGGGGTGGAAAGCATCATCAATCCTTACGATATGTATGCCCTGGAGGAAGGACTCCGAATTAAGGACCGGTTTGGAGGGAAGGTGACGGTTTGTACCATGGGACCCCCTCAAGCTGAATCCTCTCTGCGGGAGGCCATCTCCTACGGGGCCGATGAAGCGGTTTTGCTTTCGGATCGCGCTTTTGCCGGCGCCGATACTTGGGCGACCTCCTATACCCTGGCAAAGGGGATTGAAAAGATCGGTCCTTTTGATTTGATTCTTTGCGGAAAGCAGGCCGTGGACGGCGACACGGCCCAGGTAGGACCGGGGATCGCCGAACGATTGGCTATTCCTTATGTTACCTGGGTTCGTAAAATCGAAGAAATCGGAGACGGACTGATTCGTGTCCAACGTCTGATGGATGATGGTTATGACCGGCTGGAAACGACCTTGCCGGCTTTGCTTACTGTGGTTAAGGAAATCAACGAACCTCGGGTCCCTTCCCTTAAAGGAAAAATGCGGGCCAAATCCCAGAAAATCGGAGTTTATGGGACCAAGGAATTGGAAGCCGATCCTGAACGGGTGGGGCTGCAGGGGTCGGCCACTCAGGTAATCAAGGTTTTTCCTCCACCCAGATTGAAAGAAAGAGAATGGATCGAGGGCACGCCGGTAGAACAGGTGGGACAATTGCTGGGCAAATTGACCAAACTTAAATTGATTATTTGAAAATCGATGATAATATAAATGCAGATTACTGGTTACGGGATGCTGGATACTTGATAAATCCAGACATCCAGTATCGTTTCTTGTTTTTATCCAGTATCCAACATCGACCCTCAGAAAAATATGACCCTTCAAACCCGAATTGATTCTGACAAGTGTACCGGCTGTGAAGCCTGCCTCCCGGTCTGCCCTTTCAATGCCTTGGAAATGAAGGAGGGAAAGGCCTCGGTCAATGACCAATGCACCTTATGCGGGGCCTGTGCGGACGAATGTCCGGTGGAGGCCATTTTTGTCCCTGTGCTGGAAAAAGGCGAAGGGTCCGAAGAATATTCCGGTGTCATGATTTTTGCCGAACAACGCCTGGGCAAGATATCTGAGGTGGCTTATGAGTTGTTGCATAAGGGCCGGGAATTGGCGGATACCCTGAAAGTATCTCTCTCGGCGGCCTTGCTGGGGAAGGACGTTTCCGCATCCGCCAACCGCCTGATTGAAAACGGGGCCGATCGTGTCTATGTGGTCGATCACCCTTCTCTGGAAGGCTTTACGGATGAACTCTATGGAGAATGCCTGACCCGGATCATCCGAACCTCTCGACCAGAGATCGTCCTGGCCGGTGCCACCTCCATTGGCCGGTCCTTTATTCCCAAGGTGGCAACTCAAATCGGAACCGGATTGACGGCCGATTGTACGGACCTGTCCATCGATACCGAACAACGTCTCTTGCTTCAAACCCGTCCGGCTTTTGGTGGAAATATTATGGCTACCATAGTGTGCCCCCAGAAGAGGCCCCAAATGGCCACGGTAAGGGCCAAGGTCATGAAAAAAGGAGTGGTTCAACCCGGACGGTCGGGTGAGATTATCCCGCTGGAAATAGACTGGGCTGAAATGAGTCCAAAATCCCGTTTACTGGAGATCGTCGAAGAAATCACCGAGAAGGTACGTTTGGCCGAGGCCGACGTAATCGTTACCGGAGGCCGGGGGTTGCAGGAAGAAAAACATTTTGCCCTGATCCGGGAGTTGGCTGAGCAGTTGGATGCCGCAGTCGGGGCCTCCCGGGGCGCTGTGGATGCCGGTTGGATTTCCTATGCCCATCAGGTGGGACAAACGGGAAAGACCGTAGCCCCCAAATTATATATTGCCGTCGGGGTTTCCGGCGCGGTTCAGCATCTGGTTGGGATGCAATCATCGGATACCATTGTGGCCATCAATTCGGACCCCCATGCCCCTATTTTTGATGTGGCCTCTTATGGTATGGTGGGCGATCTTTTTGAGATCGTACCCGAGATGATCAAACAACTGAAGGCGAGGATGGGCAATAACTGAAATTCAGATACCGGATACTAAGATAACAGATAAAATCAGTCTTGCCTTGTTTTAATCATCCAGTATCGTGTTTTGTTTTTATCCAGCATCCAGAAACCGCTATCCAGGATTTATTAGAAAAGGATTCCAGCATGAATGAAGATCAAAGGGTTGTCTTAATCACCGGCGCCTCTCGGGGGATCGGCCGGGCTATCGCCCTGCAACTGGCCGGGTCGGAAACGGTTTTGCTTTTAAACCATTATGATCCCGAGCCGGCTATGGCCGAACAGACCTTGCGGGATGTGGAGGCCAAAGGGGCCAGGGGAAAAATTTGTTTTTTTAGCGTGGCTGATTTTCAGGAGGTCCAATCCCAAATCGACGGGTTGCAGAAGGAATGGGGCCGAATCGATGTGTTGATCAACAATGCCGGGATTACCAAGGATTCCTTGCTGATGCGAATGAAAGAAGAAGATTGGGATCGGGTAATGGGCATCAACCTGAAAGGGGTCTTTAATTGCACTCAGGCGGTGATCCGGTCCATGATCAGGAATAAATCGGGCAAGATCGTCAATATCGCTTCCGTGTCCGGGGTCATGGGTAATGCAGGCCAAGCCAATTATGCCGCTTCCAAGGCCGGTATCATCGGATTCACTAAATCAGTGGCCAAAGAGGTGGCGGCTAGGGGGATTCAGGTAAACGCCATCGCCCCGGGATTTATTGAAACTGAAATGACCGCCGTATTGCCGGAACAGGTCCGTCAGGAATTTTTGCGTTTGATCCCTATGGGCCGGAGCGGGCAACCCGAAGAGGTGGCCGAATTGGCGGCCTTCCTGGTCTCCAAGGCCTCCGACTATATTACCGGCCAAGTCATCCATATCAGCGGTGGGATGTATATGTAAAAAAAAGGATTCAAGGGGTCCAGAAGCAAAGGATTCCTGGGAGGGAAATAAAGGCTGTAATAAAAACTACTTGAATCCCTGAACCCTTGGCTCCTGGAACCCTGTTATTTGAATTTACTGGACAGATTGTTCATTGCAGTTTATGTATGATTGCCTGAAGATCACCAGAAGATATATTTAGAAAAAAGAATAATGAAGAAAAGGTTGAAGGCCCAAGACCGACAGCAGATCCTTTATGAAGAAAAAATATTGAAAGGAGAGTAATTACCTATGAACATTGAAGAAAAAGTAAAATCAATTATTTGTGAACAGTTGAGTGTTGCTGAAGAGGATGTAGTGCTCCAGGCCTCTTTTGTAGATGACCTGGGGGCCGATTCCCTGGACTTGGTGGAGATGATTATGGCCATGGAGGAGGCCTTTAATATTTCCATAGCCGACGAGGATGCCGAGAAGATTAAAACCGTCCAAAATGCTATTGATTTTATTAAAGAGCACACCCAATAGCGAAGCGTAAATTTCATCCCAACAGGAGACCAAGTTTTGAGAAAAAGAGTTGTTGTTACGGGTTTGGGTCTGGTGACCCCAATCGGCATTGGCGTGAAGGAAACCTGGGAAAATCTTTGTCTGGGCAAGTCGGGGATCGGTCCGATCACCCGTTTTGATGCCAGTAACTATCGCACCCGGATAGCTGGAGAGATCAAGGGGTTTAAACCCGAGGAGTTTATTCCCCAGAAGTTGATCAAACGGCTGGATGTCTTTGTTCATTATGCCCTGGGTGCGGCTCGGATGGCCATGGAACAATCCAGTTTGAAGATTACCCCTGAATTGGCCCCTCAAGTCGGCGTCATGACCGGTTGCGGATTGGGAGGACTCCGGACCATTGAAGACACCCATGCCGCCATGCTCGCTCGCGGTGGGAGTCCGGACCGGATCAGCCCTTTTTTTATCCCCATGTTGATCGCCAATATGGCTCCGGGTCAGATCGCCATAGAATATGGGGCTAAGGGACCAAATTTATCGATCGAGACCGCTTGTGCGGCCGGCAACCACGCCATCGGGGACTCATTCAAACTGATTCAAAGAGGAGCGGCCAAGGCCATGATCTGCGGCGGGGTTGAAGCGGTGATTACTCCCTTGGCCGTGGGTGGATTCAATGCCATGCGAGCCCTTTCCACCCGGAACGAGGAACCGGAAAAGGCCTCCCGACCCTTTGACAAGGACCGGGATGGATTTGTCATGGCCGAAGGCAGCGGCATCATGATCCTGGAAGAATTGGAGTTTGCTTTGGAACGGGGGGCTCCGATTCTGGGGGAAATCGTGGGTTATGGTTTGACCGGGGACGCTTATCATATGACCGCCCCTTCTCCGGACGGCGACGGGGCTATTCGTTGTATGCAGATGGCCCTGGATGATGCCGGGATGAAACCAGAGGAGGTTCAATATATCAATGCCCATGGGACCTCAACCGACTTAAATGATGCGGCTGAAACCATGGCCATCAAAGCTGTTTTTAAGGACCACAGCACCAATCTGGCCGTCAGCTCCACCAAATCCATGACCGGACACATGCTGGGTGGTGCCGGAGGCGTGGAATCGGTTTTCACCGTTTTGGCTATCCAGGAAGGCCTTATCCCGCCAACGATCAATTTGGATAATCCGGACCCCCAATGCGACCTGGATTATGTACCTCTTAAGGCTCGGAAAACCGAGGTAAGTGCTGCCATGACCAATTCTTTCGGCTTTGGGGGAACCAATGCCGTCTTAATCTTTAAAAAGTATGCCTGAGAAAAAAAAGAAAATTGATCTGATGATCGGTGCCGATCATGCCGGATTCGAATTAAAGGAATTGCTCCTGAAACCCCTTTCGGCCCAGGGTGTCCGTTGGAAAGATGTAGGGACATTCAGCAGTGAATCGGTGGATTACCCCGACTTTGCCTTCAAAGTAGCTCAAGCGGTTTCTAAAGGCCGAGCGACTTTCGGCCTCTTGATCTGTGGAACCGGTATCGGTATGTCCATTACCGCCAATCGGCTATCCGGAGTCCGCGCCGCCCTTTGCAATGACCTATATACCGCCCGAATGGCCAGGGCGCATAATAATGCCAATATTCTGGCTTTGGGGAGCCGGGTCGTCGGGTTCGGTTTGGCCCAGGCGATTGTGCAGACCTTTATGGAAACCACTTTTGAAAAAGGACGGCATCTGAGACGGATTAAAAAAATGGATGGCGGCTGTTCATGATCGGGGGAATGGGAAAATGATGGCCCAGCGGCCCCCTTGGCCGGTTTATTTTATGGATATTGCCGATCTAGTAGCACGCCGTTCAACCTGCTTACGGCGTCGTGTTGGGGCTGTGGCTGTTAAAGGCAAAAGGATACTGGCTACCGGATACAATGGTGCGCCCTCCGGGATTCCCCATTGTCTGGATGTGGGATGTTTAAGGGAACAGGAAGGAATCCCCTCCGGGGAACGGCATGAATTGTGCCGGGGCATCCATGCCGAACAGAATGTGATCATCCAGGCCGCTTATTATGGCGTATCTATTGAGGGATCGACCCTGTATTGCACCAACCTCCCGTGTGTCATCTGCTCCAAGATGCTGATTAACGCCGGAATAAGGGAAATATTTTATCGGGAAGGCTATTCCGATACCCTTTCCGATGCCTTGTTGAGAGCCGCCCAGATTCCAGTGATTCAATTTTCCGGAAAGGATTGATTGATGAAGTGTCCTTATTGCGGTTCCTTTAATAATAAAGTCGTTGATTCAAGGCTCAGCCGGGAAGGGATTATGATCCGGCGACGAAGAGAATGTGATGCCTGTCAGCGCCGGTTTACGACCTATGAGAAAGTGGAAGAGATCCACCCGGTGGTGATAAAAAAAGATGGACGGAGGGAGCCTTTTCAACGAGAAAAGATCGCCGAAGGGATTCAACTGGCCTGTCAGAAGCGTCCGATTAGTGTCGAGGCTATCGAAGAATTTATTGATTTATTGGAGCAGTCTTTTCAGGATTCCGGACGTAAGGAGATTGCCACTTCGGAGATCGGTGAAAGGGTCATGGCCAAGCTCCATGAGTGGGACGACGTGGCCTATGTGCGATTTGCCTCGGTGTACCGCCAATTTAAGGATCCGGGAGACTTTGTACAGGAACTGAAGGAACTGTTGGAAAGCCGCAAGAAGAAGGAAACAAAAAAAAAGAAAAAGTGACGAGTGACGATTGACGAAAAATTCTAAAATGTTTTTGTCTCTTGCCACTTGACGTTTGCCACTTGCCGCTACTATGCCCTCGTTTGCTCCAAAAGATATCCAATACATGAAAATGGCCTTACGGCTGGCCCGAAAAGGGCTGGGACGGACTTCTCCAAATCCGGTGGTCGGAGCGGTGGTGGTCCGAAAAGGGATGGTTGTCGGACAGGGGTTTCATCAAAAGGCCGGTGGTCCCCACGCCGAACCGATCGCTCTCGCTCAGGCCGGCGAAAAAGCCAGGGGAGCAACCCTGTATATCAGCCTGGAACCCTGCAATCATTTCGGTCGAACCCCTCCCTGTACCCAGGCCATCCTGGAAAGCGGAATAAGAAAGGTGGTTTTTGGGATGGCCGACCCCAATCCGGCTGTAGCAGGGCGTGGGGCTGATTGGCTTAGTTCACGGGGGATCGATGTGGTCCAAGGGGTTCTGGAAGAGGATTGTCGGCGTCTGAATGAAGTCTATATTAAGTGGATTAAAACCGGTCTTCCTTTTGTCATCTTGAAGGCGGCTGTCAGTCTCGACGGCCGGATTGCCACCCGGACCGGCGATTCAAAATGGATCAGCAACGAAAAGTCCCGCCTCTTGGTCCATGGGATCCGAAACCAGGTAGACGGAGTTCTGGTGGGTATCGGGACCGTGGTTAAAGATGATCCATGGTTGACCGTTCGGCTACCCCGAGGAAAGATCAAAGATCCCTTACGGATCGTCCTTGATCCCCGATTGCGAATTCCTCTGAAAGCTCGAATCCTGAAAGGTCCCGCAAAGACCGTGATTATAACCGGGGGAAAAGTGGTGTCTGATAAAAGACAGGCCATCGAAAAGAAGGGGGTGGAAATCCTCTCTTTACCCTGCCGGGATGGGCACATCTCCATCAAAAAGATGATGACCCTTTTGGGGAAGAAAGGAATAACCAGCCTTTTGGTGGAAGGAGGGGCAGAGGTCTATGGCGCATTTCTTGATGAACGGCAGGCGGATAAGCTGGTCGTTTTTATAACCCCCTGTCTAATCGGCGGACGAAAGGCCAAAGGGATGATCGGCGGGATAGGAGCGGCCAGTATATCCGAGGCCTTGAGATTTAAAGAGATGAAGGTTAAATCCTGGGCCGGGGATATTTTAGTGGAAGCCTATCCGGAAACGTGAGATAATAAAAAAACAGGCAATGGGCAAGAGGCACGAGGCATTAGGAAAAATGATGCAGGATGCAGGATACAAGATACAGGATAAAAAACACATAACCGTTAGTCAATTGATCGTAGTTATTTTAATCCGGCATCAGGGGTCGGGTATCCAGGACTTAGCCTCATGGCCAAACCAATAACCCGTAACCCGCAACTCGAAACTCCTAACAGGTCATAGAAGAGCATGTTCACCGGATTAGTTGAAGGTCAGGGGGAAATTCTCCGAATTGAAAAGAAAAGGGATAATGCCCTGTTATCGATCAGACCCGGATTCCTCTGGGAAGAAAAAAAAGTGGGAGAAAGTATTTCGGTCAATGGGGTTTGTTTAACGGCTGCGGTCTGGATAGGGGATTCCTTTTCCGTTGATATCTCAGAAGAAACCCTGACCCGTTCCAATCTGGGCGGGCTTAAGGTTGGGGATCAAGTCAATCTGGAAAGAGCCTTACACCTTTCCGATCGCCTGGGCGGTCACTGGGTTACCGGTCATATTGATGGAACCGGCCGGATTCTCAAAAAGGAGCTTCAGGAAAGTTTTTTTTCCTTAAAAATATCCTTTTCGAAATCATTAAGACCCTTTATAGTGGAAAAGGGATCCATTGCAGTCGATGGGGTCAGTTTGACCGTTAATCAGGTAGGAGAAAAGGATTTTAACCTGACCATCATTCCCCATACCGCTGCCCAAACCACTTTGACCCGGAAAAATATCGGGGAAGCGGTAAATTTGGAAACCGACCTGATCGGAAAATATGTCTATCAATTTTTGTCCCGAAAGGGTGAAGATAAATCAATGCCCGAGTCCAAGGTTAATGAACGTTTTTTGAGAGAACATGGATTCTTGTGAAAATAAATTACGAGTTACGGGTTGCGGGTTAAAGGTTTTTTCTCTTAACCCGTAACGCGGAACGCATAGCCGGTTTTCCCTCCGGTATATTTTTTTAAAAAAGTATTGTTAACATTAAGGAGTAGTTTTATGCCTATTTCAACGATAGAAGATGCCCTGGAAGATATCCGGGCCGGTAAAATGGTCATCCTGGTCGATGATGAAGATCGGGAAAATGAAGGGGATCTGACCATGGCGGCCGAGAAGATCACCCCTGAAGCGATTAATTTTATGGCAAAATATGGACGAGGCCTTATTTGTCTCTCCCTGACACCGGAAAGGATTGAACAATTACAGTTGCCGATGATGGTCCGCCACAACACCTCTTCTTTAAAGACCGCCTTTACCGTATCCGTTGAGGCCCGCAAAGGGGTGACCACCGGAATTTCTGCGGCCGACCGGGCTACCACTATTTTGGCGGCTATTGCCGACCAGGCTCAATCGGAAGACCTGGTCAGCCCCGGACATGTTTTCCCTCTGAGGGCTCGAAGGGGAGGGGTTTTAGTCAGGACCGGGCAGACCGAAGGTTCTGTGGACCTGGCCCGTTTGGCCGGTTTAAAACCCTTTGGTGTTATTTGCGAAATCATGAAGGATGATGGGACCATGGCCCGGATGACGGACCTGGAGTCCTTTTCCCGGGAACACAATCTTAAGATCATTACCATCCAGGACCTGATTGAATACCGTTTCCAAAACGAATCCTTTGTTCACCGCCGGGCGGAGACGGTTTTACCAACCCCGTATGGAACCTTTAAAGCTGTCGTCTTTGAAAACGATGTGGATGAACACCAGCACCTGGCCCTGGTTAAGGGAGAAATCAGCCCCAAGCAGGAAGTCCTGGTCCGGGTCCATTCCGAATGCCTGACCGGAGATGTCTTCGGATCCCTGCGTTGCGATTGTGGGGAACAACTGAAAGCGGCCCTGAAAAAGATTAATAACGAGGGTTGCGGGGTGTTGTTATACATCCATCAGGAGGGACGAGGGATCGGACTGGTCAACAAGCTCAGGGCCTATATGCTTCAGGATCAGGGCAAAGATACGGTCGAGGCTAATGAGGCCCTGGGATTTAAGCCCGATTTGAGGGATTATGGGATCGGGGCCCAGATATTAGCCGACCTGGGGGTTCGGAAGATGCGTTTGATGACCAATAACCCAAAGAAAATAATTGGGTTGGAAGGCTACGGCATGCAGGTAACCGAACGGGTGCCTATCGAAATTTTTCCCAAAAAAGAAAATATCAATTACCTGAAGACCAAACGGCAAAAAATGGGACACCTGCTTGATTTAAGTTCCGGCGGCGTGGGAGCAGCAAAGTCATAATTAAAAGATGCCAGATGCCGGGTACTGGATAAAGGCCCAAAAAGATACTGGATGAAAACCAGTATCCAGAATCCAGAATCGTTTCTTAAAAGGCGCTTAATATCGAATTAGAAAGGATTGAGGTAGATTCTCTGAATGAGAATTTAAGAACCCAAAAGGAGGAAGGCCGATGGCCAGGATATTTGAAGGAAAGTTGCAGGCCGAAGGGATGCGATTTGCCCTTGTGGTGAGCAGGTTCAACGATTTTATCGGCGAACATCTGGTTGGAGGAGCACTGGATGCCTTGAATCGCAACGGCGCCAAGGAGGAAGATGTGGCTGTTTTCAAAGTGCCGGGGGCCTTTGAAATCCCCCTGGTGGCCAAGCAATTGGCCTTGAAAAAAAAATATGATGCCATTATTTGCCTTGGAGCGGTGATCCGGGGATCAACCCCTCATTTTGAATACGTCAGTGCCGAGGTGTCCAAAGGCATTGCCAACGCCTCTCTGGAAACCGGGATCCCAATGGCTTTTGGGGTAATCACCACCGATACCCTGGAACAGGCCATTGAACGGGCTGGTTCAAAGGCCGGGAATAAAGGCTGGAGTGCGGCCATTGCGGCCATTGAGATGGTGGATTTACTAAAGAAGATTCATGAATGACGGCATCGTAAAAAGTTCATTGGCTGTGTTGCGCTGCACCCTTCCCCGGTTTTCGCCGGGGCGGGCTTATGGCGGCGTACTTATTTGTACGCCTCATTCCTCAGGGCTTGCCCGCCTTGCATCTGGGGCTTTTTACTGTGCCGTCCCCTTTAATGACTCGTTACGAGTGCATCATGAATAACCGTGTCCAGATAAGTTCAGAAAAGGGAAGGACGAAAGACATACCCAATATCCCGAAGACTGCTTCCAAGGGAAGTCGAAGAAAAGCTCGCGAGGCGGCTCTTCAAGCCCTTTTTCTGATTGAGATGAATCCCTATAACTCTTTCGAGCAGTCCCTATCCGTTTTTTTGGAAAATTTTCCAGGTCAGGGAGGCCCTGCCCCCTTTTTTTTCCGCCTGGTCCGGGGGGTTTGGGAGCAAAAAGAATCCATTGATCATTATATCAAGGATTATGCTGAAAATTGGCGGATAGATCGGATGTCCGGTGTGGATCGAAATATTTTGAGATTATCAGTCTTTGAGCTGATCTATTGTGCCGACATCCCACCCCGAGTGGCCATTAATGAGGCCATTGATCTGGGGAAAAAATACAGTACGGAAGAGTCAGGGGCCTTTATCAATGGCATTCTGGACAGTATTTTTTTGAAACGATCCGGTCAATCCGATCTGGAGGGGAACCCTGAACCAGCTATGATCAATTCATAACGGGTGAGGCTCAGTCCATTCTCTTTTTCTCATCGAGGATCGTCATTCCGGGCAGGTAAAGCGCGACCAGGAATCCAGGGTTTTCGATGACTCCTGGATCACTGATGGGGTTTTTCCCGGCTCGATACGGGACCGGAACGGCTGCCTGTTAAATTTCTGCGACAGACCAAATAAATCGTTTTTAAATGCAGGATCCCATTAATTTATGAAAGAAAAATATAATCCACATCCTATCGAGATTAAATGGCAGGCCCGGTGGGAGCAGGACAAGCCCTTTCGGGTGGTCGAGAATCCGACCAGGCGAAAATATTATCTCCTGGAAATGTTTCCTTATCCTTCGGGAAGGATCCATATGGGTCATGTACGGAACTACACTATCGGGGATGTAGTGGCCCGATATAAACGGATGAGAGGGTTTAATGTGCTGCACCCCATGGGATGGGATGCCTTCGGCATGCCCGCCGAAAATGCGGCCATAGCCAACAAGGTTCATCCGGCCCGCTGGACTTATGACAATATCCATTACATGAGGACCCAATTGAAACGGCTGGGTTTCAGTTATGACTGGGACCGGGAATTGGCCACCTGCGATCCAACGTATTATAAATGGGAACAGCTTTTTTTCTTGAAGATGTGGGACAAAGGGCTGGTCTATCGCCGCAGGTCTTTAGTCAATTGGTGCAATCAATGCCAAACGGTTTTAGCCAACGAACAGGTCGTGGGAGATGGTCAATGCTGGCGTTGCGATAGTCCGGTTCAAGGTAAAGAATTGGAGCAGTGGTTCTTCCGGATCACTCAATACGCAGATGAATTATTGGAATGGTGCGAAAAGCTGCCGGGATGGCCGGAAAAGGTCCTGACCATGCAGCGTAATTGGATAGGAAAAAGTTTTGGGACGGAAATCGATTTTCCACTGGAGGATGGATCCGGGGAATTGACCGTTTTTACCACCAGGCCGGACACACTTTTTGGGGCCACCTTTATGAGTTTGGCGGTTGAACATCCGTTAGCTCTGAAGCTCTGTCTGAACACCCCCCAGGAAGAAAAGGTCAAGGCCTTCGTGAAAAAGGTTCAAGGACTGAACCGCCGTCCTGATTCGGATGTCGATTTGGAGAAAGAAGGGGTTTTCACCGGAGCCTTTTGCATCAATCCGCTCACCCAAGAGAAGATGCCCATCTTTGTGGCCAACTTTGTTTTGATGGGATACGGGACCGGGGCGGTCATGGCCGTACCTACCCACGACCAGCGGGACTTCGAATTTGCCCGCAAGTATGGTTTACCGCTCAGGGTGGTTATTCAGCCGGATGGGGAAGAACCCTTGACCCCGGAAAACATGCAAGAGGCCTATGAAGGACCGGGGAGATTGATCAACTCCGGCATTTTTGACGGGCAGGACAATGAAGAGGTAAAAAAGACCATCACGCGATATTTGGAAGAAAAAGGGCAGGGCAGGGAAAAAGTTCAATACCGTCTGCGGGACTGGGGGGTTTCCAGGCAACGGTACTGGGGTGCACCGATCCCCATGATTTATTGCGACCGATGCGGGATAATCCCGGTTCGTGAAGAAGATTTGCCGGTCCTCTTGCCGCTTGAGGCCGAAATCACCCCGGCCGGCGGATCACCCCTGCCTTTTCTTAAAGAATTTATGGAAACCACCTGTCCGAAGTGTCAGGGTCCGGGACGACGGGAAACCGATACGATGGACACCTTTGTAGAGTCTTCCTGGTATTTTGACCGCTATGCCTGTCCGGATTATCTTGAAGGGCCTTTGGATTCGAACCGGGTGGACTACTGGATGCCGGTGGATCAATATATCGGCGGTATTGAACATGCGGTCCTCCATTTGTTGTATTCCCGGTTTTTTACCAAGGTCCTAAGGGATCTGGGCTGGCTGAAGGTGGATGAACCCTTTGACAATCTGCTTACCCAAGGAATGGTGATCAAAGACGGGGCCAAGATGTCCAAGTCTAAAGGCAATGTCGTCGATCCCGATGAATTGATCAGAAAATATGGGGCCGATACCGTGCGGCTTTTTTGCCTTTTTGCTTCTCCGCCGGATCGGGATTTGGAATGGAGTGATCAAGGGGTTGAAGGTTCTTTCCGTTTTCTCCATCGGTTCTGGAATTTGGTTTTGGACTGTCGAGATGAGATACAGGGGAACTCCCTTTCTCCAAATAATATTCCCATCAGCGGCTCAAGTAGAAGTCTATATATCAAATTAAACCAGACCATAAAAAAGGTCACGGAAGATATCGAAGACCGTTTTCATTTTAATACAGCCATCAGCGCCGTTATGGAACTGGTCAATGCCCTTTATCTATTTCAGGCCGACGAGAGAGAGAATCCTATGAAAAATTCTCTGTTGGCCGAAGCGATTGAAACCGGTCTAATCCTCCTTTCCCCCATCGTACCCCATGTGTGTGAGGAACTCTGGCAGGTCCTGGGGAAAAAGAGGAGTATCCATGAACAGCCCTGGCCTGATTGGGACCCTGAGGCCTTGATGGAAGAAGATCAGGTGGTCGTTATCCAGGTCAACGGCAAGGTCCGTTCAAGGATTACGGTCGGGCCTTCGGTTACCGAGGAAGAAATCAAAACAATAGCCTGGGAACAGCCTCGGATTCAAGAATGGGTTCAGGGAAAAAAATGGGTCAAAACCATTGTGGTTCAAAGGAAATTGGTCAATATTGTTGTAAAATAAACAAGGTTGTTTTTTGTATTAAGGCCTCATTTCTCTTTGGGCCGCCACGAAGCATGAAAAGTAATCTTTAGGATTCAAGGGGCCAAGGACCGCACGGCGGAGTGAAAGGCATGGAAGTTAAAACCCTTGAACCCTCGAATCCCGGAATCCTATAACCCTATTTTCTACCTAAAGGAGAAAATCCGTGAAAAGAATTCGTCCAAACGGTTTCAGGCTCATTGTCGGGTCGTTGGCCTTGTTTTTTATCTTCGGATGCGGATACGGTTTTCGAGGAACTGTAAATAATTTGCCTCCGGATATCCAAAGCATATACATCCCCGTTTTTACAAATGAAACCATTGAATCAGGGGCAGAGGTTGTTTTTGCCAATGCCTTAATCTATGAATTTACACGGAGCCGAATCCTTAAAGTCGTTTCAGAATCGGAGGCCCAAGCCTATATCAGTGGAAAAATTAAATCCATTGCTGTAGATTCAGTCACTTATGCCAGCACAAGTCAGGCTGTGGAAAGAAAGGCGACCGTTACCCTGGAGATTTCCTGCCGGCGATCCGATAATCAAACGATTCTGTGGCAGAACCAGAGTCTGTCGCGATATGAGAACTACAAGGTTACAAGTGACACTAACCAGACCCAGCGGAATAAAGAGGAGGCGATTAAAAAAATTGCCCAGGATCTCTCCGAACGGATCCATAACGGTATCCTGGAGAATTTTTAGGCCAGGGGGGCGGGTTGTCCGGAAATTTTATTGAGCTTTTTTGAAAGTCTGGAAATTTTTCGAGAGGCTGTCCGCTGATGTAAAATGCCTTTGGAGCTGGCTCGATCAATCAAAGAAACAGCCTGAACCAGGGCCGGGGACGCCGTTTCTTGGGAGGAAGCCCCCACGGTTTGAAGGTATTGTTTAACCTTTGTTTTTATCCTGGATTTCATGCTCGCATTTTTTAAACGGCGAACTTTGTTTTGTTTGGCCCTTTTAAGGGCTGAAGGATGATTAGCCAAAGAAACCTCCTCATAAAGGAATAAAAACTACAATATAATTTATTTTTTATGATTTGTCAATTTTTTTGATATAGTTTATATATGAAAAGAAATAATCCTGAATGCAGAATCCAGGAGTCAGAATTAAGAAAAAAAATTTAACCCCATGATTTTAAGATAAATTTTCTTTATTTTAAAACCTAAAACCTTAGACCTTTTACCCCGATTTATGTGGGGATGTAGCTCAGATGGGAGAGCGGTACGTTCGCAACGTACAGGCCGGGGGTTCGATCCCCCCCATCTCCACCAAGTACAAACAGGCAATAGGCGTTAAGCGGTAACTTTAAGTTTTTAGACCTTTTTCCCGAGTTCATCCACTTTGAACTTTGAACAGGAACCCATGAGGAATACCAAAAAATTACGAAGAGCTGAGGTAAACAGGGAGACCCGGGAGACTCAAATACGGCTGAAACTGATCCTGGATGGTAAAGGAATAAGCCGAATACAATCCCCGGTTCCTTTCCTGAACCATATGATGGAATTGATGACCCATCATGGATTTTTTGATCTTGATTTGAAAGCCCAGGGGGACATCGAGGTGGGGTTTCATCATACGGTAGAAGATATCGGTATTTGTCTGGGAGAGGCCTTCAGCCGGTGTTGGGGTGATTTAAAAGGAATTAAGCGTTACGGAAGTTCCCTTCTGCCCATGGATGAGGCCCTGACCTTGGTTGCGGTCGATATATCCCGGCGTCCTTATCTGTCCTATGACTGGAAACCGCGTAAGGTACGGGTGGAGGGTTTTGATACGGCCTTAATCAAGGAATTTTTTCAGGCCCTGGTCAACCGGGCCGGAATCACCCTTCATTTAAAGGTGTTGGCCGGAGAAAATATACACCATATTATTGAAGCCATGTTTAAAGGCTTTGGACGGGCTATGGATGAAGCCGGTCGGTTTCAGACAGGTCTTAATTCGGTTCGTTCAACCAAGGGGATCCTCGGATGAAGAAAAGTCTCAACCGGGTAACTCTGTTATTTATTTTAGCGGCAGGATTGTCATTGATGATCTGGGCGGATGTCGCCTGGGCAGGGGTGCGGTTGGCCGTCGCCCCTTTTTTAGTGGAAGAGGGTTACGGCAAAGGGATCATTCGTTGCCCATCCTGCGGGAATATCATGGAAAGCGGACCGATTCAAGGGGATCCAAGGTCAACGCTGACCCATTTGTTATGGGAATTCATTCAGGAAAAGGGAAAAGGGTTCGATTTTGTTGATCCGGGTCAGGTTTACGGGGTTTATAATACCTTTCTGTCCAAAGGGATCGAGAAAGACCCTCTAATTCTGATGAAAACTATTGGCCTCCAAATGAAGTGGGATTATATGCTTTGGGGGAGCGTGTTCCATTATCAAGAAAGAAAAGGAACGTCTTATGGTGTTCAACAACCGGCCTCGGTAGCCTTTGACCTTCATCTTCTAAACGTCAAAGACGGCAAGCTGGTCTGGAAGGCACAGTGGACAGAAACCCAGAAATCGCTTATGGAGAATCTCCTGGAGGTGAACTCCTTTATCAAGAGAAAAATGCGCTGGGTCACTGTTCAAGAGCTTTCCCGCCAGGGATTGACGGAAATGCTAAAGGATTTTCCATCCGCTGAATCACTTCGAGAGGAATAAAGTTCAAGGTTCAACGTTGATGAATCCGTCAAAATTCGTCATTCCCGGGCAGGCGGGAATCCGGACTTTGCGTAACCAATTAAAAACACTGGATCCCCTTTCCCCGATTAGGTCGAGGACCAGCTTCAGGGGAATGACGTAAATGGGCTTTAGTTAACTTTTCACAAGTCCATCAAGGTTGAAAAACCCGTAAAAATTTTTTTAACCCCCTACCCCTATATTATAAAACGAGAACTTTAAACATTGAACCTTGAACTGTTTTATTTATGATTATAATCCCGGCAGTAGATATAAAAGGCGGCCGGTGCGTCCGGCTCCGAGAAGGACGAGCCGATACCGAAACCGTTTTTTCCGATCATCCCCAGGAAATGGCCAGGCAATGGATCGAACAGGGGGCCGAGCGCCTTCATATCATTGACCTGGATGGGGCTTTTGAAAAGGGCCCTCGCAATAGTTCCATAATAAAAGAAATTGTCAAAACAGCACCGGTACCGATCCAGCTTGGGGGAGGCATTCGGGATCTGAAAACAGTGGAAAGCTATCTGTCCTTGGGACTGGCTCAGGTTATCTTAGGGACGGTGGCCTTAAAAGAACCTTCACTGGTTCAGGAGGTCTGCCGGCTTTTCCCGGGTCAGGTGATAGTCAGCCTGGATGCCCGGGACAATCGAATCGCGGTGGAGGGCTGGACGGAACTTTCCGAAATGGACCCCATTGATCTGGTTAAATCTTACGAAGACTGGGGGGTAAGGGCGATCATTTTTACGGATATTTCCCGGGATGGAACCCAAAAAGGACCATCGATCCCTTCCACACGCCGATTGACCCAAGCCACCCGGATTCCGGTGATTGCGGCCGGGGGTATTGCCACCCTGGCGGATGTTCAAAGCCTGGCCCCCTTGGCAGCCGGTGGCCTGGCGGGGATGATCACCGGTCGGGCCATTTATAGCGGTTCATTAAATCTTGCCGAGGCGATCGCTTGGCTCAAAAAAAATACCCCCCAAGGGGGATTTTAATTTTTCTTGACAATTCAAAATTTGATATTATAATTATAAGATTATACATATTTTATCGGATTTCGTGGCCATGAGCTTAATGCAAGAAATTGATGAAGGATTCAAAATAGCCTTAAAGACCCAAGACAAAACCAGGCTTTCAGCCCTGAGGATGCTTCGATCGGGCTTGAAAAACAAAGAAGTTGAACGACGCGGCAAACTGGAAGATGCGGAAATCCTTTCTGTAATTAAGGGATTAATAAGACAAGGCAAAGAGGCCGTTGAACAATTTGAAAAAGGCGGGCGTCCGGACCTTTCGGAAAAAGAGAAGGCCGAAATAGAAATCTTTTCCGCCTTCCTGCCGACACAAGCTACTCCCGAAGAGTTGGAGGAAAGTATCAATCAAATCATCCTGGATCTCAAAGCCTCCGGGATAAAAGATATGGGTAAAGTGATGAAAGCGGCTGTGGCTCGGCTGGCCGGTCGGGCAGAAGGGCAAGCGATTCAGGCCATTGTCAAACAAAGACTTTCCTCCGCATAGGAGAAAAAATCCTTCCTGAAGAGCCAAGGGATCTCTATTGCGATTCCCTTATTTAAGCTGAATTAAGATTACAGAGACCTTTGAAAAATGTTCAATTTTGGTCAAGGTCAAGGAAGGTGAAAATTTCAACCACAGGAATATATCTAATATTTCGAGGATTGAAATTTGAACCTGACACCGAGATTGGGCAAAAGGGGACATTATTCAATGGTCTGACCCAAGGGGTTAAAGTTTATGGTTCTTGATTGTTTAACCCTTCAGGTTTCATTTAAATAACATGATTCCTCTGTGTTGAATATTCCCTGCCCGCCATCGGCGGCCGGGGAATATTCATTTTACTGGGACCCAACTATGCCAAGGACTTCTTTCTTTCCTGAATCCTTTATCGCCCAGATCAAAGACGCGGTCAACCTGGTTAATGTTGTTTCGGAGGTTGTTGCTTTAAAGAAGACGGGTCGTAATTATCAGGGGTTATGCCCTTTTCATCCGGAAAAGACCCCTTCGTTTATGGTTAATGAAGAAAAGCAGATTTTTCATTGCTTCGGGTGTGGTTTGGGAGGAAATGTCTTTACTTTTTTCATGCAATATCACCATGTTAATTTCCCCGAAGCGGTGAGCGAGCTGGCCGAGCGTTTAAGTATCCCTTTGCCCAAAACCTCAGCAGGAGAAAGGACTTCCGAGGCCGGACAACCTCTTAAAGAAGAGTTGCGCAAACTTTATACCCAGGCGGCTGAATTTTACCATCACCTTTTAATGAAAGAAAAAATAGGCCAAAAAGCTCGGGCCTATCTAACGTATCGAAAGATGAATCCTAAGATAGCCGAGGATTATTACCTGGGCTTTGCCCCGGAAGGGTGGGACCGGCTGGTCTCCTTTGCCAACCAAAAAAAGATTCCTATTTCCATATTAGAACAATCAGGTCTGGTAATCAAAAAGGAGAAGGGCGGTCATTATGATCGATTCAGGAACCGGCTCATCTTCCCGATTCTTGACGAACAGAGAAGGGTAATCGGTTTTGGGGGACGGGCTTTGGGTGAGGAGACCCCTAAGTATATGAATTCTCCTGAATCGGCTGTTTTTAATAAGGGGCGTGTCCTGTACGGCCTTCCGCAAGCCACCCCGATGATTCGAAAGCTTAATCAGGCGGTCATCGTGGAAGGTTATTTTGACCTTTTATCTTTACACTTACATGGGTTCAAACAGGCCGTAGCCACCCTGGGTACCGCATTGGGATCTTTTCAGATTCGAAAATTAAAAGGAATGGCTGAAGATCTGGTCCTTCTTTTTGACGGGGATAACCCAGGTATTCAGGCGGCTTTAAGAAGTGTCTCTCTTTTTCAACAGGAAGGGGTATCGGCCAGAATCAAGGTTCTGCCTCCCAATACCGATCCGGACAGTTATCTTTTTGAGGTAGGGTCTGAACGATTTTCCGCCGAAATCGAAAAGGCTGAACCTATGATGACCTTCTTTTTTAATCAACAGATCAAAGGGGTCAGACCTCAGATCCAGGATCAAGCCCGGATAGTAGACCGGTTGGTTCCACACCTTAATGCTCTGAATTCGGAAGTGGAACGGGCTTATTATACCGGTTGGGTTAGCGAGAAATTAAAAATTCCGGAATCGGTTCTATGGAGATCCTTGAAGGATTCAAAGACCCCTCGCCGGGGGGTTGACCGGATTCAAAATTCCATAAAAGAGGAACAAGTCCCCGGTCTGGAATGGCATATGATTGAGGCAATCCTGCGGATCCCCCGGGCCGCTTCCTTGTTTTTAAATGAGGATCGAGAAGATTTTTTCGAATCACCGGAAGCCCGGGCCGTCTATGAAGCCATGCAAAAAACCTATCAGCAACAAGGCGAAGTCAATCCGGGGCTTTTACTCAATCATCTTGATGATCAGGTTTTAAAAAACCGGGTTTCAGCTCTGGCCATCAGGGTCTTTGTCAACCAAAAAGATGAAGAGACTTTTTTGTCCGACCTGGTCAAACGGATTCAATTGAGGCAATTACAACAGCAGGAAAAGGCCCTTTACCGGGAGATCCGGTCCAAAGAAAAATCAGGAATCACCGAAGAGTTGAGATCCCTGTTGGTTATGAAAAAAGACTTGCTCCAAAGGAGAAAAGAAATCCTTATCGCCTCAAAAGGATAAAGGAGAACCTATGACCAAAGACAGCACGATGGATGAACTCAATAAAATGATTTCCCTGACCAAGGAGAAGGAATTTCTGGATCTGGAAGAGAACGAAGATTCCCTTCCCCCGGAACTGGTCGGCACCGAACCGATCGACGACATGATCTACCTGTTTGACGAGACGGATATTCAGATTTTGGAAGGGGCCCCCCGGGTCAGAGCCAAAGAGAAGGTGGATGAAGATCGTATCGAAGAGGAGGAAGAGGAACTAAAATGGGGGCCGGAAATCGGTATTAAAATCAATGATCCGGTCAAAATGTATCTAAAAGAAATGGGATTTTATTCTCTGTTGACCCGAGAGGGCGAGGTGGAGATCGCCAAAAGAATCGAAGAAGGAAAACACGAAGTCATTGATGCCCTTCTGGAATCGCCGGTGGGGATCAAGGAAATCCTTTTGCTGGGGGAGAAGTTTCAGCAAGGGGTGATTAAACTCAGAGAAATCGTCAGAGACATGGATGATGAGGATCCCTTTATTGAAACGGAAGCCCATCGTAATAAGGTCCTTAAACTTTTTGCCGAGGTGGCCGAACTTTATGAAAAAAACAGAAAACTCCAAGAGAAATTGAGCAATGATCTCCCTCTTCCCCGCAGAAAGAAACATCGAGACAAGATTGAAGCAAATAAATCGTTAATCGTGGAAGGGCTCAAAGAGCTTCGTTTGGATAAGCGGCAGATCGATCGTATTATTAACAAGCTGAAAGGATTTGCCGATCGAGTCGAAAAAGGGGAACGGGAGATCGGTGAATGCGCGGATAAAACCCGTCTGGCCCTGACGGATCTGAAGAAAGCCCTCCGGAAGTTAAAAAAGGACGGCCAGGCCAGGTCCCTGACCCGCCAGACCGGCTTACATAAGGATATTCTACTGGAGATCGATAAAAAGATTCGTAACGGGGAACGGAAGATACGAAGGGTGGAGCAGGAATCCAAGATGACCTCCAAGGCCCTCAAGAGGATTATCAGACAAGTGGATGAGGGAGAAATGAAAGCACGGGATGCCAAGGCCGAATTAATCGAAGCCAACTTGCGGCTGGTGGTCAGCATTGCCAAGAAATATACCAACCGCGGTCTTCAGTTTCTGGACTTGATCCAGGAAGGCAATATCGGGTTGATGAAGGCCGTTGATAAATTCGAGTATCAACGGGGTTATAAATTCAGTACTTATGCCACCTGGTGGGTCCGGCAGGCTATTACCCGGGCCATCGCCGATCAGGCCCGCACGATCCGCATTCCGGTTCATATGATCGAAACCATCAACAAATTGATACGGACCGCCCGTTATCTTGTTCAGGAATTGGGGCGGGAGCCGACGCCTGAAGAAATTGCCGATCGTATGGAATTTCCTCTGGATAAGGTTCGAAAGGTTTTGAAGATCGCCAAAGAGCCTATTTCGTTGGAGACCCCGATCGGGGAAGAGGAAGACAGTCATCTTCGGGATTTTATCGAAGACAAAAAGATATTGTCTCCTTCCGAGGCCGTGATCCGGTTGAATCTGTCCGAGCAGACCCAACGGGTTTTGTCCACCTTGACCCCGAGGGAAGAGAAGGTTCTGCGGATGCGCTTCGGCATCGGGGAAAGGGCCGACCATACTCTCGAAGAAGTGGGCCGTGATTTTGATGTTACCCGGGAGCGGATCCGGCAGATCGAGGCCAAGGCCCTGCGGAAATTACGCCACCCCAGCCGAAGCAAACGGTTGAAGTCCTTTGTGGAATAAGAGGGTTCCTTGGATGGCTTGTTTTAACACGAATTGCTGATTTGAAATTATTGCTGTTCTATATTGACATCAATAAAAAAATTAAATATAATTAAAATTTTAATTTCATAATAAGGTAAGGGCCCATAGCTCAGTTGGAAGAGCCACCGGCTCATAACCGGAAGGTCCCTGGTTCGAGGCCAGGTGGGCCCACCAGATCCGATGCACAGGGAAAATGTATTCTTTGTTCTTATGGGAACCAGAAAAATCTTAACTGTCAAACCCCCAATGTTTGGAGGTAAAAAAAGGGTGCACCCGACGGGTCTGCACCCTTTTTTTATTATAGATGCCTATTAAAGTCAGGGATATCCAAAAATGGATGGAGGCCCGATTCCCGGTGAGTTGGGCCGAAAACTGGGATCATATCGGTCTTCAATTAGGAGATCCCGAACAACCAGTTGAACGAATCGGGATATCTTTGGAAGCTACACCCCGTTCCGTTTCCTGGGCCGTTCAAAACGACCTGCGTTTGATGATCTGCCATCACCCCCTTTTTTTTCAGCCGGTTTATTCCCTGAACAGCAATCAAGAAATCGGTCTAACCGCTTTACGGATGGCCAAAGCGGACATGGCCCTTCTGGTCGCCCATACCAACCTGGATGCCGCACCGGATGGGGTCAGCGCGGCTTTGGCCCAGCGTCTGGGGTTGATCGACCTTGGACCCATTGAAAAGCGTTTTCATGACTTGGTCAAGCTGGTCGTTTTTATTCCCATAGGCTACGAAGAAAAAATTATGAAGGTCCTGGATGAAAAGAAAGCAGGCCGGATAGGTTCTTATCGGTTATGTACCTTCAAATCCCGAGGGGAAGGGACTTTTAAGGCCGAAATCGGCAGTCATCCGTTTCTTGGAGAGGTTGACAAGTTTGAAAGGGTTTCGGAATGGCGTTTGGAGGTTTTGACTCAGAGGGTTAATGTCCTTGAACTGATCGAGAAGATCCGCTCCGCCCATCCTTATGAAGAAATGGCCTATGATATTTTTCCGGTTGAAAATCCTTCCCCTGAGGTGGGGTTAGGAAGGGTGGGACACTTTGATCCTCCTATTTCCTGGGAAGCTTTAATCCAGCGCCTGAAACAGGAGGTTGAAACTCCTCAAGTGCGGGCCAGTGGACCGATTCCCCGCATGGTCCGAAAGGCAGCCGTTTGTGGAGGATCGGGAAGCACATTGATCTCGGGGGCTTTGTCGGCAGGTGCGGAGATTTTTATTTGCGGAGAGATAGGCTATCATCCGATTGTGTCTTACCAAGGGCAGGGACTGACGCTGATTGAGATCGGTCATTACCCATCGGAAAAATGGGTGGTCCCCGTGTTGGCGCGTGTTTTAAGGGAAGCAAACCAGGCTGAGGATTGGGGGATAGAAGTCCTGGAGGATATGCAACCAGGCGATCCGTACCTGACTTATTTTTAACATGAATATAGACTTTAACGAAAAAGGGCAATAGGCTTTGGGAAAAAGTAATCCGGAAAACCTTTAACCCTATTGCCCCTGGCCCATAGCCCATCGCCTCCCATAATTTTAATTTTGGAGATCCCATGCTAGAACAGTTGAACTTTTTGATCGAATTACAGCAGATTGATAAGACCCTTCAGCATATTCTTTTAACCATCGAAGAAAATCCCAGGAAAATAAAACAAATTGATCAGGAAACCCAACAAGTCCAGAGCACCTTTGAAGCCTTTGTCCGGGAGATGGAAGAAACAAAAAAACAGCGAAAAATCCTTGAGGGGGAAGTTGAAGATTTTGATCAAAGGATCAAAAAGAGCCAGGTCAAATTGATGGAAGTCAAGACCAATAAAGAATATAAGGCCATGTTGACCGAGATCGACGAATTAAAAAAGGCTAAATCCGGCAAAGAAGACCGGTTATTGGAACTGTTAGAGAAGGTGGAAGAAGGGGCCGGAAAAGAAAAAACCTTGAAAAATAACCTTGAAGATAAGGTCAGTGAAGGAAAACTCCAGAAAGATCAGTTGGAAAAAGAAGGGCAGGAGCATGAGAAACAACTTTCAGAACTGAACCGGAAGAGAATTGAACTGAGTTCTCGAATGGATTCCGCTCTTTTAAGGCAATATGAATTTTTAAAGGACCGTTTAAAAGGCCTAGCGGTGGCCGGGGTCAAAGATGCGGCCTGCCTGGGTTGCCATATGCATATCCCGCCTCAATTGTTTAATGAACTTCATCGCAGGGACCGAATTATTACTTGCCCCAGTTGTCTTCGGATCCTTTATTTGGTCGGACCGAGTGGAAACAAAGAGGACTAATTTTTTGCCGACGAAAAAGAATAGAACCGACTCACCTCCCTGGCAGCTCTTTACCGATGGGGCCTCCAAAGGAAATCCAGGGCCGGCAGGAGCCGGGTGGGTGTTGACAAACGGTCAAGATTCCGGTTCGGTTAAAGAGTGTAAATTTTTGGGACAGGCCACCAATAACGAGGCCGAATATCAGGCCCTGATCCTGGGACTTCAACAAGCCTTATTTTGTGGAATCCAAGAGATCCGGATTTATATGGATTCGGAATTGTTGGTTCGCCAATTAAACGGACAATACCGGGTAAAAAATCCAAGGCTGTCGTTTTTTTTTCGTCAGGTTCAAGACCTTTTGATGAAATTTTTAAAGTATGATATAATACATATTCCAAGAGAAAAAAACCGGGAAGCCGATCGAATGGCCAATGAGGCCATAAAAAGAAAAATGACGGGTGACGGGAACAAATAGTGAAAAGTGACCAGTGGCAGGTGGAAAGAAAAAACTGAATAAAAAATGGTTAAGGAATTTTCTTGACCCTTGTCACGCGTCACCTTTTTCTTTAAAGAGTGGAAGTGGATTAAATGATCGCTCGCCGGTTCCGGCGAGAGGAAAGTCCGAGCTCCACAGGGCAGGATGCTGGGTAACGCCCAGTCTTGGTAACGAGAAGGAAAGTGCCACAGAAAAGATACCGCCCCATATCGAGTGGCGAGTGACGACTAAAACCCCTTAAGGTTTTACTCCGATCTCCGAACTTAATATCGGGGTAAGGGTGAAATGGCGGGGTAAGAGCCCACCAGTATCCCGGGTGACCGGGGTAGCTTGGTAAACCCCATCCGGAGCAAGACCAAATAGGAGGGCGAAAGGGGTGGCCCGCCCCGGACCCTCGGGTTGGTCGCTTGAGGCCGGGAGCAATCCCGGTCCTAAGATGAATGATCATTGTCTCCGCTTTCAGGCGGGGAAACAGAACTCGGCTTACAATCCACTTCCACGGTTATTATAAAAGGGTTCAAGGAGTCCAGGATTCGAGGGTTCAAGGGTTTTTACTTCCATCCCTTTCACTCCGCCGTGCGGTCCTTGACCCCTTGAATCCTGGACTCCTTTAGACCTGAGGAATATTCTTGAAAACCATCGCCCTTATTACAGCGGCCGGAAAAGGCCATCGCATGCAATCCTCAATCCCCAAACAATACCTCTCCTTGGGCGGTAAACCTATTTTGGCCCAGACCCTGCAAGTCTTTGAGGATTGTTCCGCTATAGACGGAATCTATATCATTGTACCCCAGGACCAAATGGATATGGTGCAAAAGGACATTGTTGAACGTTATCACTTCAAAAAAGTCTTTAAGGTGGTCCGGGGCGGGAAGATCCGTCAACTTTCGGTTTGGAACGGTCTTAAGGCCATTCGTTCTGATTGCGCAATCGTTGTCGTCCATGACGGGGTCCGTCCTCTTATCACCCGCCGACTAATCACTCAAAGTATTGAAACAGCCCAAAAGAACGGTGCGGCGGTTGTAGCCGTTTTGTCAAGGGATACGGTCAAAAGGGCGGCTTTGGGGAAAAAGATTCAGACCCTGCCCCGGGAGGAAATCTGGCTGGCTCAAACCCCTCAAACCTTCCAATTTCCCTTGCTGATGAAGGCCTATCAAAAGGCCCATCAGGACGATATCCTGGCTACGGACGACGCCTCTCTGGTGGAAAGGCTGGGACATCCGGTCACTCTGGTTACAGGGGATTATTCCAATATAAAAATTACCACTCCTGAGGATCTGGCCTTGGCCGAGACCCTCCTTTCCAGAGTGAAAAGAGGAAAATAATGTCTATGTTCCGTATGGGCGTTGGCTATGATGTCCATCGCTTGGTCTCGGAAAGGCCCTTGATTTTAGGCGGAATCGAGATCCCCTTTCATCAAGGTCTGGCCGGGCATTCGGATGCGGATGTATTAAGTCATGCCCTTGGGGATGCCCTTTTAGGGGCCGTGGGTCTTGGAGATTTGGGCCGTCTCTTCCCGGATTCGGATCCCCGATATAAAGGGATTTCCAGCCTGCGGCTTTTGGAGAGAATCATATTCTTAATCCATCAGAAAGGATATAGGGTCGGGAACGTGGATTCCACGGTGGTGGCCCAAGAGCCCAAGCTGGCACCTCATGTGCAAAAAATGCAGACCGTTTTGGCCCCAGTATTACAAGTGCCTGCCGATCAAATCAGTATTAAAGCCACAACTTCGGAAGGACTGGGTTTTGCCGGCCGTCAGGAAGGGATTGCGGCTTATGCCGTGGTGCTGTTGGTAAAGGCCGATACTTGATACTGGATACTGGATAAAACTAAAAACTGATACGGGATCCTTGATGCCAACTCTACATCCAGCATCAAGAATCCAGTATCGGCTTTTGAAAAGGATCATTGGAATCATGCCCCTGAAAATATATAATTCTCAAACCAAACAAAAAGAACCTTTTGACCCTTTGAATCCTCCTCAGGTGGGCATCTATGTCTGCGGGGTCACCGTTTATGACAGTTGTCATATCGGTCATGCCAGGTCCATGATTGTTTTTGACGTCATGGTCCGCTTGTTGCGTTTCAAGGGTTTTCAGGTTACCTATGTGCGCAACTTTACCGACATCGACGATAAGATCATTGCCCGTGCCCGGCAAGAGGAAGTGGACCCTAAAACGCTGGCTGAAAAGTATATCCAAGAATTTGAAGACGACATGAAGGTTCTGGGGGTTTTAACACCGGACTTCGAACCCCGGGCCACCCTCCATATCCCGGAGATTATCGGCCTGGTTCAGAAACTTGTCGACCAAAAAGCCGCCTATATGGTGGAAGGGGATGTTTTTTTTGCCGTGGAAAAATTCTCTGCTTACGGCGCCCTCTCCCATCGTACTCTGGAAGAGATGCAGGCTGGGGCCAGGATCGAAGTGGACCCCCGCAAACACCATCCCATGGACTTTGCCCTGTGGAAGAAAGGGAAGCCCGGTGAACCGGTCTGGGACAGCCCCTGGGGACCCGGCCGTCCGGGCTGGCACATCGAATGCTCGGCTATGAGTTCCCGTTACTTAGGGGAGACCTTTGATATTCATGGCGGCGGAAAGGATCTGATTTTCCCTCATCATGAAAACGAGCTGGCCCAGTCCATGGCTGTTTCCTGTAAACCTCTGGCCCGTTACTGGATTCACAACGGCTTTGTGACTATCCAGGGAGAAAAGATGTCCAAGTCCCTGGGGAATTTTTTGACCATCCAGGAAATGGTCCGGCGGTTTTATCCGGAAGCGATACGCCTCCTGCTGCTTTCCCGCCATTATCGATCGCCTTTGGATTATTCAGATCAAGCCATGCAGGAAGCCCAGATGGGACTAAACCGGTTCTATACCCTGTTGAAAGATCTGGAACATCCGGAAGACCGGCTCCAAAATAAAGGGAATGAACCCTTGGTTTCGGAACGGATCAAAGAAGCAGAAGAGGCAGTCGGAAGATTCAAGGAAAATTTTCAACAAGCCCTGGAAGATGATTTTAATACGGCCCAGGCCATCGGGCACATGTATGAATTGACCAGGCAGCTTAACAGGACGATGGATACCGTGCGTCCAAAAGAATTAAAAGGCCTTGCCGATCCATTTAACCGGGCCGCCGGACTGTTGAAACAATACGGTCAACTGTTGGGAATCCTGACCCGGCCGCCGCAAGATTTTTTGGATCAGGAAAAAACGAGACTTCTCAATAAGAAAGGCTTGTCGGCCGAAACCATTGAGAGGCTTATTGCCGAACGGAACCAGGCTCGGAAAGAAAAGGATTGGGCCAGGGCCGATGGTCTAAGAGAACGCCTTGTGGAAATGAACATTCTTCTAAAAGATTCTCCCCGGGGGACTATCTGGCAGATTGAGGAATAAAAAAGATGTCTTTTTGTTTCAAGGAAAAAGGACTTGAGTTGCTCGTAATAAGAAAACCGGCGGGGGGCTGAAAGCTTAAATAATCTGCATAATATTTGATCTAACAGTCATTCTCAATATAACTCGCAGCTGGCACTTACACCTACTACTTCTCAGAACCAAGGCCTAAAGAATTTACCGATTACTAAAAGAAATATGGGAGAAATGGTTAGACCACACTGGCCTTGAAATTGAAGTGTAATCGTTCCTATTGGGCCAAATCAGAGCTTATCACAACGTCCAATTTTTGAGGGGCCAATTCATTATTGTTTATTAGTTATTAACGGCATAAGTTATTCTCTCATAGCCGCTCATTTTGCCATACACTGTTCCATCACTGCGAATGAGATGCATTTTTTCCAATTCTTCAGGTCCTATGTCAGAAATTAACTCCAGCTTTCTATCTTTCAAAAAATCCCTTATTTTCTTTGGATCAATGCCATAGACAAAAGGCTCGCCCTGACTGGCAAAAAGTTTTACTACAGGGCCTGATAGATATGCAGAATAATCTCCCTCTATGACAGATTTAAGACAGTAGTCAAAAACAACGGAACTTCCTGGAGCGCTTTGTTCCGCAATAAATTTCAGTGTCCCGTCCACTGCTTCCTTAGTCAAATACATAGTAACACCTTCCCAGATAAAAAGGGTTTTTTGGGTTTTATCATAACCTGCTTTCAATAGCGCATCTTCCAGGCTTTCCTTGTCAAAATCAATTGCAATATAGACAACATAGGAAGGTAGCGCCCCGAATATTTTAGCGACGATCTCTTTCTTTCGATTAATTGTGGCTTTCGTATCCAATTCAAAAAATTTTACATTGGGCATGGCGTCATGGAAACGATATGCTCGAGTGTCATATCCAACACCCAAATTAACAACTTGTTTTATTTCTTTGACTCCTTCTTCTTTCAGAATGGCATCAAAATGTTTTGTACGAGCAGTCATAAAATAATACCCACCATCGAGATATCGTCGTAGTCGCCCCGATCTCTTCTTGCGCATGTCATCTAATTCGAGTGGAGATTTATCCCAAAAACTCTTACTGATGAACTTTTCAGCAAGATAGTCCGGATTGCGCACTTTCACGTCTTCCTCATAAGCGCCAAGTGCACGTTGGGCAGCAACCACTTCGGCTGTCCAAGATGGTATTTCCGGATCAATTGCAGAAGAAGGGGTTGGTGATAGAATCAGGAAAATTTGGAATATTGCAGAAAACACGCTGATAATCAGTTTCTTAATCATAGAACGGTCCTCCTTAATTTTACGAAATAAGAGTTCAATTCTGGTTTATTCTGAAGATTAAACGTGTCTTAGAGCAATCTATACGTTATTGACAATAAATAACAATTAGGAATATATTTGTATTAAGATATAAATATTACTACATTCTCTTTTTTCTTTAAATGATCAATGCCCGATTTCGCATACCAAGTCAAGGTTTATTTTTTCGAGTTGAAGATTATTTTAAATTTTGATAAAAATATTAACTTATTGTAATAATTTACGAAATGAGCATTGAAGGGATTAATTAGGGCCAGAACATCCAACATATTTAACACCAATTTTCTGCCGCCCAGTATATCCGATATTTATTACTTTTCGGAAGATAGTCGTTATGAAAAATAACCCGAATAATCAAAGTCTTAAAAAAGAGATTGGTCTTTTCACGGCTACTGTTCTTGTCGTGGCCAACATGATTGGGACGGGTATTTTCACCACCTCCGGTTTCATCATTCAAGAATTGGGGCATCCCCTGGTTTTGCTGCTCTGCTGGCTGATCGGAGGTATTTTCGCCCTCTGCGGTGCCCTCTGTTATGGGGAACTGGGGGCTGCCTTCCCGGAAGCAGGAGGTGAATATGTCTATTTGCGGGAGAGTTTTGGTAAGTTGATTGCTTTTCTTTCAGGCTGGATCTCTCTGCTGGTGGGTTTTTCAGCCCCTATTGCCGTCTCGGCCATCGCCTTTGCGACTTACAGCGGCAGCATCTTTCCCCTTCCTGCTCATCCTCAATTCAGTCTGACGATTTCCGGCCTCACCATTCTTACGATTTCACCGATTAAGATAACGGCCATCCTGGCCATCATTATCCTTTCGTTAGTCCATTATCACAGCCTCAAGGTCGGCAGCCGGGTTCAAAACACTTTGACCTCGTTCAAAATAGCGATCATTGTTCTTTTCATTGCCGGCGGTTTTCTTCTCGGCAAGGGCTCTCTATCTCATTTTTCGGTTGAATTACCACTGGCGGCCATGTTCCAAAGCAAATTTGCCGTTTCCCTCATCTTTATATCTTTTGCTTACAGCGGCTGGAATGCCGCCACCTATCTCGGCAGTGAAATCAAGAATCCGTCCAGTAATATTCCTGTGGCCCTGTTCGCCGGCACGCTGTTGGTCCTAATCTTATACCTGCTTCTCAATATGGTTTACATCTATGCCCTTCCGGCAGGGAGGATGAGCGGCGTCCTGGAAGTCGGCGCCGTGTCGGCGGTTTCTTTGTTTGGGAAAAATGTCGGTAATTATTTCGGCGGAGCGATCGCCTTAGGCATCTTGTCGGCCCTCAGTGCCATGATCCTGACCGGACCACGGGTTTATTATGCCATGTCCAAGGACGGCGTCTTTTTCAAACTTTTCGGACGGGTCAACCCAAAATATAAAACGCCGGCCTTTTCCATTTTTCTGCAGGCGGCCATTGCCATTCTATTCATCTTGACATCATCCTTTGAAAAACTCCTTATCTATATCGGTTTCACACTGGCCCTCTTTGCCATGCTGACTGTCCTGGGTTTGATGATCCTCAGGCTGAAACAAAAGGCCCTGGTGTCTTCTTACCAAACCTTCGGCTATCCGATTACGCCGATCATTTTCATCGCCGGCAATTTGTGGATCGCCTACTTTTCCATAACGAGCCGGCCCATCACCTCCATCTGGGGTCTGGTCACCATTGGTGCCGGTATCCTGGTCTATTTATTTTTTAGGAGAGAAAAGTGAAAATCCGCTTGTAGAAGGTTGCCTTCAAGAAAACTTGTTTAACTTATTAAAAGTTTCCTACTCCTTAATAGACAAGAAGTCAACAAACTTAAAGTCCATTTCGTTGATCCCGGTTTCAACTCTTCCATTTTTTTAAGATGGAGGTTAGACGATTTCAGGAAGTAGGTATTTCATAGCTCAAAGTATAAGCGGTTTCTTTGAGCCTTCAGATTTGGGCTAAAATGATTTGGATTTTTTAATTCAAGACTTCCAGATCAAATCGGGCCAGCCGTTCTTTGACGGAGGCAATATTTCGTTTTTCTTCCATTGCTTTTAAAATATTTTTTCGTCCCTCCAGGGTCCCGAAAAGCAGACAGCCGACAATAAGATTTTCTTTGATGACCAGCTTCCGGTAGGTACCGGCTTCCGGATTCTGATCAACAATCGCTTCCAATTTGCCATCGGGATCGATATCGCCGGCAGCCAGCAAATCGATCCCGGCCACTTTGAGCAGATTGGAGAAAGTGGTCCCTGTATAAGCAACCGCGTTGCCGGCCATGTTCATTCCGGCTACTTCCCCCTGTTTTTCAGAGGCCGGCCAGATGCCATAGAGCATTCCCTTATGCTCAATACTGTCACCGGCGGCATAAATATTGGGGATCTCGGTTTCCAGGTGATCCGAAACCGGAATACCCTTACCGATCTTCAGGTTTAATTTTTGGGCCAGTTCCAGGTTGGGTCTGACCCCGGCGGAGATAATAATCAGATCGGTCTCTATTTGACGGCCGTCCTCCAGGAGAAGCCCCTGGACTTGATTTTCTCCGATGATTTCTTTGGAGGCCACCCCCAGATAAAAGGTAAGACCCATCTGCTCCAGACGGGTTTGAAGCATACCGGCACAAACCGGATCGGTCTGACGGGGGAGGAGGCGGGGAGCAAATTCAATGACCGAGACTTTCAATCCGGTTTTTCGAAGGCTGTTCCCCACTTCGATCCCCAGGATTCCGCCACCGATCAGTAGGGCTTTAGTCTTGCCGTTAGCAAAGCTCTTGATCTCCTGAGCGTCTTTGAGGTTGCGCAAGGTGAAAACCCCTTTTTTCTCCGCCCCTTTGATCGGCGGTACAAAGGAGTGGCTGCCGTCAGCCAATAACAGTTTATCATAGCCGTGACGTTCCCCTGACTGGGTTACGATTACTTTCTTATCGGTATCGATATCCACCACTTTTCTATTCAGAAAAAGTTGAATTTTTTGATCGTCATACCAGGTATTGGAGCGGATTTGCAGTTTCGGTAGCTCCACCTCTCCGGCCAGATATTCTATAAGACGTATGCGGCTGTAGAAGGGATAGGCTTCATCGGTAAAGATTTTTATTTCCCCCTGGGGATCATTTTTCCTGATATTCTCCGCAGCCGTTGTTCCGGCCACCCCGTTTCCAATGATGACATAGTTCATAGTTGGCCTCCTGGATGGTTAGGATAAAAAAATTTCATTTAGATATTTGGGCCTTTATTATAGTATATTCATATAAAACTCCCAACGAAATTATACTAACCATGAAACTCGTTCTTGTCCAGCCCCCCATTCAGGATTTTTACGATACGGAGATAAGGCTGCAACCTCTGGGCCTGGCTTATTTGAAGGCGGCGGTAAAAAAACATCTCCCGGAAGTCGAGGTGGTCATCAAAGACTTCCATCAAGGCCGTGGACGACGGACCGTTGCCTTGCCCGGGGAATTGACCTATTTGAAAGATTACTACCCTTTTCCGGACCAAAGCCCTTTCTCCTTATTTTATCAATATTATCATTTCGGGGCCCCTTTCGAAACCATTGCCCGGGAAGTGGCCCATGAAAAACCGGACCTAGTGGGGATATCCTCGCTTTTTTCTCCTTACTTTCGGGAAGTGCTTCAATGTGCTGCAGCGATTAAAAAGAAAATTAATTGCCCCATCGTTCTCGGAGGATCCCATGTCTCGGCCGTGCCTGAACTCATGCTTATGAATTCAGCAGTGGATTGGGTGATTCGTGGGGAGGGGGAACGGCCTCTGGTGGAATTGATAAGGGCTTGGCAGGGGGGAAAGGGATTGGAGCAGGTGCCCGGTTTAGGATACAAACAGGATGGCCGGATGCTTTTTAATCCTCCCGGTAGTCCTTGTCCCATTGAAGAACTCCCAATCCCGGATTTTTCAGATTTGGATCGGGAGACCTATCGTTATGAAAAGAGACCCTTGTGTTTTGTGATTACCTCCAGAGGTTGTCCCCATCGATGTTCTTTCTGTTCGGTGCACAATACCTTCCCCGGCTATAAAAGACGATCCGTCCAAAAAGTATTCGAAGAAATAGAATGTCGTTATCTGGGGGGATACCGGGTTTTTGATTTTGAAGATGATAACCTGACCTACGATCGGGAGGAGATGAAAAAGTTTTGCCGAAAAATCAGGCAGGGTTTTCCGCCAGGGGAAATTGAATTACTGGCCATGAACGGGATCTCTTATCAAAGTCTGGATCGGGAATTGCTGCAATTGATGAGAGAGGCCGGCTTTACCCATCTGAATCTTTCCCTGGTAACCTCCAATCCGATAATCCGGAGGGAAACGCAGCGACCGCAGGGAATGGAAAAATATCTCCAGGTAATCCGGGAGGCCTCACAAATGGGATTTAAGATCATTGTCTATCAGATATTGGGTCTTCCGGGGGAATCTCTGGATTCGATGATCCGGACCCTGTGTCTGAATTCCCGGCTTCCGGTTATCCTGGGCGCTTCGCCTTTTTATTTGACACCCAATACCGCCATTGCTCAGAGGTTTCCGGGACAGACCGAAGAGGATATGGTTAGGTCCCGGCTTACGGCCCTGGGGCTGGAAACCGATCAGTTCGGACGGGAAGACATTTATACCCTTTTTATTATCACGCGGATCATCAATTTTATTAAAGGCCTTGGTTTTCATGAAGATTCAATTGGTCTTGGAGGAGCCTTGAATCTGGCCCGAAATATGGGGAAAAGATCAGCCCTCGGGGTTGCACTTTTCGAAAAGCTATTGAAGGAGGGCTGTTTATATGCGGCCACCAAGGAAGGTTATCAACCGCTTCCCAAGTTTAATGCCGGCTTGTTTTTTAATTTTTGGACCAGTCTGGATATTATTAAAACGCAAAAGGGGAAGGTTATCAGGGTAAAAAATAGTTTTGACATTACTTTTAATGATGGTATCATAGAAAATATCTATGAATGGAAGGAGGTGGATCGGGATGACCAATAAGCTTAACCCAAAGGTCATGGCCAAGGAGGCTGCCTACTGGGATAAAGTGAAAAAGGTCTTGAAGGAAAATCCTGGAAAGGTATGCCACAAGTGAAAGAGTTGAAAATCCTAAACGTTGCTTGGATAGCAACGAAAAAAAAGGGCGGATAAGCCGGGGGTTGATCCTGTAGGCTTACCCGCCCTTTCTTCTTAATAAGACTCTGCTCCGAAAAAACCGAAACCAGCCGGACAACATTAACGAATTAATCCTAAATTTAAAACTCGAAACCTGAAATAAATTCAGACAGCTTATGTTAACGGTTAATTCCCTTGATTTTTTTGTCCAATGGCACTTGACCGAGCGATGCAATCTGCGATGCCGTCATTGCTATCAGGATGGGATGTTTTCCCAGGAAATGTCCTTGTTTGAAATCAGGCAGGGAATAGGAGAGGTTTGGGCGATGATCCAGGCTTGGTCAGAGGCTTACGAAATCTCTTTTAGTCCAAGTTTTAATGTGACCGGAGGAGAACCTTTTTTAAGGGCAGATCTCTTTAAGATTTTAGAGGATATGGGCCGGAAAGGGTTTGATCTGTATCTGTTGTCCAACGGTATCTTAATTAATCGGGATAAGGCGGTCAGACTGGCCGACTTGGGGATAAAAGGGGTTCAAATCAGCCTGGAAGGACCGGAAGAAATTCATGAATCGATCAGGGGTAAGGGGAGTTTTTCAGCCTCTCTCAAGGGTATTGCCCATTTGATATCGGAAGGAATAACCGTAACTCTGAATATGACCCTATCCGAACTCAATGCCGGAAACATTTCGGAAATGGTGGAGTTAACGAAATCACTCGGGTTAAACCGACTGGGATTCTCCAGATTGGTGCCCTCAGGAAAGGGAGCGGGACTTCTGCCTTACACCTTGTCGAGGGAGAAGGTAGGGGACCTTTATCGGCAAATCTTTTCCAATCCACTCGACGGCCTTGAAATTATTACCGGCGATCCCATAGCCTCACAGATGGATTGGGTTGCCGACGCAGAGAACCTCGGCGATGTGCCTTTGGGGGGGTGTGCGGCCGGGGTGTCGGGGCTGACCATTTTGCCTGATGGAACGATCACTCCCTGCCGAAGACTCCCTGTTTCGGTCGGAAACATACGAAAAGATTCTCTACGGGAATTATGGGTGACTTCTCCTATTCTGGAAAGTCTCAGGGACCGAAGTCAATATCAGGGGAAGTGCGGTTCTTGTAAACGATGGGCTGCCTGTCGGGGGTGCCGGGCTATTGCTTATGCCTATTCACAGGCAAAAGGAGAAGGGCATTTATTAGCGGAAGATCCTCAGTGTTTTCTCGATTTTATTTAAGAATAGTATTTAGAAAGGAGTTTCCATTTTTTTTGTTAAGCATTCTGCAACCGGTTATGGAGATTGGGTAAGGTCCGGGATTTTCAGATCCTCTCGGACATTAAATGTACATCTTCAGCTTTAAAAGAAGCGAAAACTTTCTCTCCAAGAGCGAGTTTAAATCCGGTAAAGGATCCTCTGGTCATATAGGAAACCAGGGTGAAACCGCAGTTCACGGTTACTTTCAGGAACGGACCGATCGAGGATATAGCGGCAATCTTTGCCGAAAAAACATTACCGGCCTTCATCGATTTCGTCGGATCAAGGATATCAATGACCACGTTTTCCGGGCGGATGCCGCAGAATACCTCTTCACCCGGCAACCGCTCCCCAAGGGCCTCTATCCCGCCTCCAGGAATGGAGATAGTGACCACCCCGTCCTTGCATGCCAGGACTGTACCCGCTATGACACTTTCCATTCCCACGAATTGGGCCACAAACAGGTTGGCCGGGTGGTTCATGACCTCGGCCGGAGAACCGTTTTGAACAATCCTTCCCCCATTCACCACCATGATCCGGTCCGACAGCCGCAGCGCTTCGGATTCATCATGCGTTACCAACACAGCGGCAATCCCGGTTTCACGGATGATTCCTTCCAGATCGGCAGTAATAGACTGCCTGGTCGGAGGATCCAAAGCGGCAAATGGTTCGTCGAGGAAGATGACCTCGGGACCTGTGGCCAAGGCCCGGGCCAGGGAGGTGCGCTGGGCTTCTCCACCGGATAATTTACGGGCCGAACGGTCGGCCAGATGAACAATCTTGAACTGTTCGAGGCCTTCCAAAACCTTTTTTTTAATTTCCTCCCGCGGTATCCCTCTGATCTTGAGGCCTGAAGCGACGTTATTGAATACGGTCGTGTCGAACAGGAGGGGCTCCTGAAAGACCATGGCGATTCTGCGCCGGAAGTCCAAAACCGGCTGGCTCGAGTTGATCTCTTTTCCCCGGAAAATAATGCAGCCGGTGACCGGTTTGAGCAGACCGTTTAGGGTCAAAAGGAGAGTGGATTTTCCGCTCCCATTCGGGCCGATGATTGAGAGAATCTCCCGGTCGGCCAAATAAAAAGAAGGGATGTCAAGTACCTCCACCCGTCCCCGGACTACTTTGAGATTTTCCGCCTCGATAACTTTGGATGAGCGGTTCATCGGGGACGTTCCCGTTGCTGAATCACGGTAAGGAGGTAGTTAACCAAAAAGGTAAGCAGGACAAGGATAATCCCCAAAGCGATGGCCATATCAAAATTTCCCATACCGGATTCCATGACCGTGGCCGTGGTCAAGACCCGGGAATACCCTTTGATGTTGCCGCCGACCATGATGGAGGCCCCGACTTCGGAGATAACCCCGCCGAATCCGGCCATAATCGCCGCCAGGAGGGGCAGGCGCGCTTCTCGGAGGAGAAACCCGACCATTTGCAGTCGGGTGGCCCCGAGGGATAGGATCTGCAGCCGCAGATCAGCCGGGAGGTTCTGGATGGCGGCGATGGTGATTCCCATGACGATGGGTGTGGCGATGGTCGCCTGGGCGATGATCATCGCCGTCGGGGTATAGAGGATACCCAGGAAACCGAAAGGCCCGTTGCGCCAGAGGAAGATCATAACAAACAGACCGACCACCACGGGGGGGAGGCCCATTCCCGTATTGACCAAGCTGACCAAAACCCTTTTCCCTGGAAAGTGGTTCAAGGCGACCACCGTCCCGATCGATATGCCGATAAACACACTGATAATCGTGGCCGTCCCGGAAACCTGGAGTGAGAGCAAGGTGATTCCCAGTACCTCCCGATTCAAGGTAAACAGGAGTTGGAAGGACTTGAGTATCCCGTCAAGGATCAGTTCCATTACAAACCAAGCGACTCCGGTTTTTTACCGGCATCGGGGAAGAAAAAGGGTGCACCGTATTTTGCTACGCCGAATTTGCCGATGATCTCCTGGGTTTTCTTGGAAACCATAAACTGGGCAAAGGCCTTGGCCCCGGCGGTGTTGACCTTGGGCCACTTGGCGGAGTTCACCTCGATGACATGGTAGATGTTGAGCAAGAGCGGTTCTCCCTCGATGAGAATTTCGAGGCCGAGGTTTTTCTTTAAGGCCAGGTAAGTGGCCCGGTCGGTGAGGGTATATCCCTTCTTTTCGGCAGCCACGTTCAGGGTCTGGCCCATACCAAGTCCGGTCTGTTGAAACCATTTCTGACCTTCGGGCACGACCCCGGCTGCCTTCCAGAGCCCCTTTTCCTTGGCATGGGTCCCGGAATTATCCCCCCGGGAAAGGAAAAGAGATCCGGTCTGGGCAATCACCTTCAGGGCTTCTTTGGTCGTTTTCATGCCCTTGATTTTGGCCGGATCGGCCGGAGGCCCAACAATAACAAAGTCATTATGCATAACCAGTATCCGGTTGATCCCGAATCCCTGAGCGATGAAGTTTTTTTCAGTGTCGGGGGAGTGGACCAGGAGCATATCGGCTTCTCCCTTTTCCCCCATTTTCATGGCCTGACCTGAGCCGACTGAAATCGTTTTGACAAAAAAGCCGGTTTCCTTTTCAAAAACCGGAATCAGGACATCGAGAAGGCCCGAGTCCTGGGTACTCGTTGTAGTAGCCAGGATGATATTTTTCTGCTGTTTTTCTGCCCCTAGGGAGGGAGAAAGAAAAAGTACTGAAAGGAGAAGGAAGACGGCCGTCCTCCCGACAATTTTATAAAAAAAATCGACCATTCATTTCTCCTGAAATATATTTAAGCTATTATTTATGTCATTTCTGGCATATTAGTCAATAAATATTTTGCTTCTATCATTAATTACGGAATGGCCTTGTCTAAAAGACCGACCGATAAATGATGGTAAATTCGATCGGTAGATAAAGGGGAGGGTTGTAGAATAGGGCTATCTCAGGAAGGCATCTGCTGCAGTGCGCACCAGAATTGTTGTTTCCCTCCGTTTGACGCCTTGAATATCATAGACTGCCAGACGTCGATCCTGAACCACAAGGATTTCACGATCATTCAGCCAGCCTACGAGTTCGGCATGAAGAATTGAAATTAACGGGCGGGTCCGGATCCCCGGCTGCACTAACTCGACAGCGGGAAGCTCGGCAATTGCCTTGCGGAGGCGAGCCAACTCTTCAGTGTTCTCCTTGCCCTCGGACGAAAGGCGAATCTGGCTGTCAGTCCGGGAAGTGGAGACGACGGTATATGCGAGCATCTTGTTGCCGGGCGCAAAATGCGCATTCGCAGTGTAGAAGCTTACGTCGTAGTTGCGATTGTTAAAGCGATCGAACTCGTCGTAAAGCACCAAAACCTTGCCGTTTTGGAACAGCAAGGTCTGATCGTTGCTTTCGTTGTCCCAGGCGCAACATCCGCCATCGGGTATTGCCGCAACCAGTACCTTTCCCTTCTCCGAAGCGGTGAGGGGCCTTTCGATAGGCTGAGGCAGCTTCTTGATCCGCCAGGTTCGTCCTGAGCGCTGGTAAAGGAGGCTCTCATGGTAGCTTGACCCTAGCTGACCTGGAATAAAGCGTGTCACCATGAAGAAGTCACCCACGACACCGTCCGGTGTCCAGAAATACCACTCCGGGCAGGTCTCAGAACAAGCCCCCGTTTCACAGCGGCACCATCCGTTAGATGAGAGGTTCGTTATCGGCTCCGGCCTCCCGCCAACAAGATCGGTACGCCAAATCCTCGTGGTAGTCCGGACAGAAGGTTTTGGATCCAATGGATCCTGAGCTTTTTTGAATTCGAATTTGTTTTCGAACCAGAAAAGTGAATCGGCACTTACCGAAAGGAAACATTGACGCGAAGTGGTTGTGTCCGTGTGCTTTGCTGCTCCGACCACGGGTTCCTTCATCCCTTCGAGCTTCCACTCTCTGGTCTGGTGGCCGTCCCAGAACCACAGGCGATCTCCAGCCGAGGCCATCTCGCCGCTTGCCCAATGCATACCATGCGGGGGAAGAAACGCCATCTGCCCCATGCTGTTGATGCTGAGATACTGTGGATGGGCGAGCAGCCGGCGAGAAACCGTAAGCATTCGCCGAGGCGTAAACGTGGTCATGTCATACTCAACCATCTGGTCCGGCTCCTGGAACACCCAGAGCTGCTTCGGTGATTGGGCCTGGGCCGCTGAAACCATAAGAACGGCCGCCAGTGTCTGAATCCAGAGTCGCATCACCAAGGACAGGGAAACCCTCGTGATGATTCTGTTCCACAGGCTCAAATGAAAGCATTGGTGGAAAATACGGTTCATAGATTTTTTCGCTTCACCACCGGACCGATCCACGGCCAAATCCCCTTCAGGCAAGACAGTCAACTGTCGGCTGCAAGAGCTATGTTGTGCAACCTTGAAGCCAAATGCGGTCCATTGTAATCCTCAAAACGCCGAGGGCATAACGAGTTATTCTAAAGTTTTTGTAAAATTCCCTAACTCAAGGTATCCCTTTGGGGATATTAACAAAGACCATTACCTGGTGTTGGAGGTCCAATGGTACGACAACCCTTCCAAATTTCAGCTAACCTATTATAAATCATAAACATTATCTTGACAAATTAATTTCCAACCCTTTAAGTTTTCATTCTGCCGGATTTTTAAACACTTCAGAGAGCATCGTGGATTTGGGAATGAATCTTGAATAAACCTCGAAAGTAAGCTACGCTTCATATCATTTAAATGAAGGAGGAATGATTCATGGCGGCCAACATTCCCACCCATCCGTCGGGTTTACCGGAAGAACTCGCCGGGCCAAAACCGGCAACAGAACATACGGTTAATAAAAATATGGCGGTACTAAAGGAACTGCCTTTTGAGGACCGGCGAAGTTTTGAAAATGCCGGCCGTGGTTTTATCGCCGGTATTTCCCCTCTCACCCTATTACGTCCGGGAGACGGCAAAATAACCTACGATCTTTCAGGCCTGGACTTTCTTTCCGGAGAAGCACCCTCCACCGCCAACCCCAGCCTCTGGCGGCAGGCCCAGCTCAATGCCCTGCATCACGGCCTCTTTGAGGTGGTCGAGGGCATTTATCAGGTCCGCTCCTTTGATCTGGCTCATATGACTTTGATCCGCGGAGAAACCGGGTGGATCGTGATCGATCCCCTGACCTCGGCCGAGTCTTCCAGGGCCGCCCTTGATCTGGCTGACCAATATCTGGGGCAGCGACCGGTGACAGCCGTTATTTTCACGCACAGCCACATCGATCATTTTGGGGGTGTGCTCGGCGTGATTAATCCCGAGGATGTTTCGGCCGGAAAGGTGGCCGTTATCGCCCCGGACCAGTTTGTCAAGGCCGCCCTCAGCGAGAACGTGCTGGCCGGTAACGTCATGAGACGCCGGGCCAATTATATGTATGGACATTCATTACCTCATTCAACCCAAGGCTTTATCACCATCGGCCTGGGAGCTCTGCTGTCGCAAGGGTCAATTGGTTTTGTTATGCCGACGGACATCATAAAAGAAACGGGGGAAACCCGGGTGATCGATGGGGTTGAAATCGTCTTTCAAATGACCCCCGACACCGAAGCGGTGGCCGAGTTTGTCTTCTATCTCCCCCAATTTCGCGCTCTTTGTATGTCGGAAATCACCTCCCATCATTTACATAATGTTTACACCCCGCGGGGAGCGCAGGTTCGGGATGCCCTGGCCTGGTCCAAACAGATTAACGAATCGATTACTCTCTTTGGGGACAAGCTGGAGGTTCAGTTTGCAAGTCACCATTGGCCGATCTGGGGGCGGGAGGAGGTAATCGATTATTTGAAGCAGCAAGGCGATCTGTACCAATACATCCACGACCAGACCCTGCGTCTGGCCAATCACGGATACACCAAAGAAGAGATTGCCGAACAATTAAGGCTACCCAAAAGTCTGGCCCGGAATTTCTCCAACCGCGATTATTAGGGGACCGTCAGCCACAACGCCAAGGCGGTTTTTGTCAAGTACCTGGGTTACTTCGACGGCAACCCGGCGACGCTGAATTCCTTGCCGCCGGTGGAAGCCGCCGAACGTTATGTGGACTATATGGGCGGCGCTGAGGAGGTCATCACCAAAGCCCGGAAATCTTTTAACGAAGGAGATTACCGCTGGGTGGCGCAGGTGATGAATCATGTGGTCCTGTCCGACCCTGAAAATATTCAGGCCCGGGCCCTGCTGGCCGACACCTATGAACAACTGGGCTATCAGGCCGAATCGGGGCCATGGCGCAATTTTTACCTGACCGGCGCTTTTGAACTTCGCCACGGTTTACCCGGCGGCTTTCCCGGAAAAATGAGCAAGGGCATGGTACAGGGCATTCCTCTGGAGAATCTCTTTCAGGCCCTGGCCGTGCGATTGAACGGCCCCAAAGCAGAAGGCAAGCATTTTGTCATTAACCTTTTCTTTACAGACCGTGAAGACCCTTATCTTTTGACTGTGGAAAACGCCGTTCTTCATGCTTTTAGAGACAGACAGGATGCTCATCCAATGGTGAAGTTATCCCTGTCCAGCCTCGATTTCAAATACCTGATGGCCGGTCTTATGACCGCGGCCGATCTTATCTCGGAGGGCCGGCTTGTGGTGGAAGGGGATTTGACGAAACTTGTGGAATTTACGGGCCTCCTCGATCAATTCGATCCCTTTTTCCCGATCGTCACCCCCCGGAAAGGGTGAGGTAAGAATTCTTCAAGGAATAATTTTGACATAACAACCTGATCCTGGTAATATTTTTGAATAGGTACCTTAACATGAATCACACCGGGAATTATTAACGGATTTCCATTACCGGCCTTTTAAATACAGAATAAAACCGAAGTGCATTATTCCCAAAATAAAATCAGAATAGGAGGACAAGGATGGCGGTAAATATTTTTTCTTCACCGAGAGAGATCTATTACGGGGCCGGAGCCCTAAAGAGTGTGACCAATGTTTTAGGTAAACGGGTCCTGGTCGTTACCGACAGCGGGGTCAAAGCCCAGGGCCTGTTGGATAGACTGGAAGGGATCCTCAAAGGCCAAGGGGTCGATTGGGCGGTGTTTGACCGGGTGGAGCCGGACCCCTCCCGGGAATCGATCGGGAAAATCCTTGTCCAGGCCCAGGATTTTCAACCCGACCTGCTGATAGGTTTGGGCGGGGGATCGTCGATTGATGCCGGGAAGGCGGCCTGGGTCCTCTATGAAAATCCGGATTGGGTCGGCCTTTCAGTGCCAGAGGTGTCGCAGAAGATGCCCCAATGTGTCTTAAGACAAAAGGCCCGATACGCGGCTATCCCGACCACCAGTGGAACAGGTTCTGAAGTCACTAGAACGGCGGTGGTTACCGATTCAACCAAGGTCCCTCCGTTTAAGGGGGCCTGGACTGCCCCTCAATTGGTCCCGGATGTAGCCATCCTGGATCCGGAATTGACCGTTACCATGCCGCCCTCGGTTACCGCCAATAGCGGGTTTGACGCCTTGTGCCATGCCATTGAATGCTATGTGTTGACCAAGCCCTCCGATATGATCGATTCCCTGGCCCTCTGGTCCGCCCGGACCATCTGTGAATGGCTCCCGAAGGCCGTTTCAAATGGAAAGGACCTTCAAATCCGGGAACGTATGCACGTGGCCGCCCTGCAGGCCGGGCAGGCCTTCACCAATGGAAGCCTGGGTCTGGTTCATATGCTGGCCCATATCCTGGGGGCAGAATTTCATATCCCCCACGGCCGGGCCATTGCCTTTGTTATTTGCCCGGTCTTTGCCTATTTCTATAGCACCCGCCGGGATCGCCTGGTCGATTTGGCCAAAGCCCTGGGTCTTTCCGGGGCCGATGATGAGACCGCGGTTCAGGCCCTGATTGATTTCTTGAACAAACTAAAACTGGAGGTCGGCATTCCCTTATCCATCAAGGATTCAGAACTTCGGGAAGACCAGTTTGTTTCCGGACTTAAAACCCAGATACAGGGGTTTCAAGCCCGACTGTCGGTCCTGCCCCCCATGATGCGGTCTATGCTGGGTGTTCCGGATTCAATGGAAGAGGTCCAGGCCATTCTGGACCATGCCTGGAAAGGAACAACGCCTGCTCTCAGGTAAAAGAAAGGAGGCCCAGCCATGCTGGTAAAAAACAGGATGACCACCGAGGTCATCACATTAAACCCGGATCAAACCTTATTAAAGGTTATGACTCTTATCCAGCAGAAAAGAATTCGTCATCTGCCGGTGGTTCAGGAAGGAAAAGTGGTGGGGATCGTCACCGAGCGTGATGTCCGAAAGGCCGGTGCTTCCGATTCCAGCTCTCTTTCGGTCTTTGAGCTGAATTATTTGATTGATCAAATCAAGGTTTCCAGTTTTATGACCAAAAAAGTGATTACCGTTGGCCCGGATGAACCGATCGAAGCAGCGGCCAAGTTGATTTACGATCACAAAATAGGAGCCTTGCCGGTAGTCGAGCAAAACCAACTGGTGGGACTGATCACCAGTTCCGATATCCTGGAAACCTTTATCGAGGTCCTGGGTATCAATGAACCCAGCGTCCGGGTTGAACTGGAATTGGAAAATCGGGTCGGCGCCCTGGCTGATACCACAAAAATTTTTAAAGAGCTGGGACTGTATCTGGTCAGTTTGGTGACCCTGCCCGAGGAGGAGGGCAAAAAGACCAGGGGCACGGTTTTCCGGGTCAGTCCGACGGATGAAAAAAAATTAAAAGAGTTTCTCCGCACCGTCGGGCCGCCGGTTATCTCGGTGAAATGAATTGACGGCCCGATAGCAAACGGGTTCGGATCGATCAATTTATCGATGATCAAACCGGCCCATCCTGATAATGGCCGGAAACGATCCCCTGGTAACCAATGGACTGCGCAGCAAGGCCCTGTACGAGCGGGTCGGATCCGAAGACAAAACCTTGCGGCTCTTTGACCCTCTGCGGCATGAGATTTTTAACGAACCCGAATACAAAGAAGTCATGGCCGACCTGGAGGATTGGCTGAATAAATATCGCTAATCCGAAGTGCTGAAGAAGAAAAAGGGGGCGTGAAGTTGGGGATATCGGCCGAACGAACCAAGGGGGATAGATTGGTCCAAAAGATGGAAAAACTTGAAAAGGAAATTCAGGGACTCAAGGAAGTTCAGCAAGCGCTCCAGCGGAAAAACGAACACTTGACGGCTCTGCATGAAACCTCCCTCGGACTGATTGACCGTCTGGACAAGGAAGAATTACTGGAAGCGATCCTGAATCGGGCGGCCAAACTGAGTGGGACGGAAAATGGATATATCTATCTGCTAGAACCTGGGGGTTCGGAGATGCAAATGCGCGTCGGGATGGGTTTTTTTAAGGGCCAATTAGGGCGGCGCGTGAAATCAGGGGAAGGCGTAGGAGGTAAGGTTTGGGAAACCAAGCAGCCTATATTAGTGGATGATTACCGTTTCTGGAAAGACCGGATCGATGATAAAGCGCTGGATGACCTCCGCTCCGTGGTGGGGATTCCATTAAAGGATAGAAAACGGTTTCATGGGGTCATCGGGCTGGCCAGTGTCGATCCCGCTAAAAAATTTCAGGATGAAGATATCTCCTTTTTAGGCCGGTTTGCCGAATTGGCTTTGGTGGCCCTGGATAAAGCCAGATTATATGCGGCGGTTCGAAAAGAGCTGACTGAAAAAAAAATGACCGAAGAAACGCTACGCGGGAGTGAAGAGCGCTATCGCTTATTGTTGAAATCCTCTCCCGATCCTATTGTGGTCTATACGATGAACGGCAAGGCCGTTTATGTGAACCCTGCTTTTGAGCAGACCTTTGGATTCTCCAGTGATGAAGTATCCGGGAAGCAAATCGATTTTGTCCCGGACGAAAGCTGGCCGGAAACCAAAAAAGCCATTGAGAGTATGATCCGTGGTAAAAAAATAGAACTGTTTGAAACCAAACGTCTGACTAAAGGAGGCCGGATTCTTGATGTTCAGATCAGTTCCACGATCTACCAGAACAATGACGGGCGGCCGGCCGGAAACATTGTCATATTAAGAGATGTCAGTGCCCAAAAGCGCGCCGAAAAAGAATTAAAAAAATATCATGACCACCTGGAGGATATGGTTGCCGAAAGGACGGCAGAACTGGCTAAAACCAACACCCAGCTCAAACAGGAAATTGAAGAACGGAAACGAGCTGAAAAGACCTTAAGAAAAAGAGAAGTAGAGTTGAAGGCCCAATCCCATCATCTGGAAGAAGTCAATACCGCTTTAAAAGTGCTTTTAAAACAGAGGGAATCCGATAAAAAAGAAACCGGCGAAAACGTGTTGTCCAACGTTAAGGAATTGATCTCCCCTTATGTGGAACGATTAAAAAAAAGCCGATTAAATACCAACCAGCAGACCCTTATTGATATCCTTGAATCCAATCTGAATAATATCATCTCGCCATTTATCAGCAAACTGTCTTCAAAATATTTCAATTTTACCTCCATGGAAATCAAAGTGGCCAGTCTGGTTAAAGAAGGTAAAACCAATAAGGAAATTGCCGAACTGCTATATCTTTCTAAGAATACGATTCTATTTCACAGACATAATATACGCAGCAAACTTGGGTTAAAGCATAAAAAAATAAATTTGAGATCCCAGCTTTTATCTTACAATGAATAGTGGTTTTAACCCACTATTTACCTGCTATTTTATAAACTTGACATATGATCTAAAGTTCGATAGGCATATTAGTAAAAAAGGGTTTTATTTTAACACTTCGATTTCTAAAAAAAATAAAAATGATTACCTTGGAAGAGTACCAACCGTTTCAAAACAACTCCAAAAATCCTCCTTTCAAACAAAAAAAAATAAATATCGATTGTTTTTATTGGATATATCCTTATAAAAATAAAATGAATTGTATTCGTTCCCTTTCCTCTTCAGGATAATGTTGTACTGTTTTAAATGGTTGTTTAGGGAGCTTTGAAAAATGTTCAATTTTGTTCAAGGTCCAGGAAGACGAATATTTTAACCACAGGAATACCTTTCGTATTTCGAGGACTAAAATTTGAGTCTGATGTGGAGATTGGGCAAACGGGGACGCTTTTCAAAGCTCTCGTTTATTCAGGAAGGAGCCTGTCCAAATGCCGTCCGATCACTTTGGGCCCATCATGTTAAAGGTCAATGACGTCAGTATGTTTTTTGGAAAGGTGGCCGCCCTTTCCGGGGTCAGTCTCGATGTTCGAGAAGGGGAAATTCATTCCATTATCGGTCCGAATGGCGCCGGGAAAACCGTTCTGCTTAATTGCATCAATGGTCTGTACCATCCTCAAAAAGGGGAAATCTCCTTCAAGGAGCAGGACATCACCAAAATAAAAACTTATCATCGGGCCGAACTGGGGATATCGCGGACTTTTCAGAAGATCGAATTATTCCGGGGCATGACGGTCCTGGATAATATCCGCCTGGGCCGCCATATCCATCTGAAGTCCGGTATTCTCAGCGGGTTCATTTATCTGGGAAAAACCGCCAAAGAAGAAATAAAAACCCGGGAATTTATTGAAGAAGAGATCATCGATCTTCTTGAAATTGAATCCATCCGCAATAAAACGGTGGGTATGCTGCCGTACGGCCTTCAAAAAAGGGTTGAGTTGGGTCGGGCCTTGGCTTTAAATCCCAAGCTCCTGCTCCTGGATGAACCCCTGGCCGGATTGAATCTGGAAGAAGTGGAAGACATGGCTCGTTTTATCCTGGATATCAGTCAGGAAAAACGATGGAAAGTAACCTGTATTCTGGTGGAACACGACATGGGAGTCGTTATGGATATCTCGGATCGGATCTCGGTACTCAGCTTCGGCAACAAGATAACAACCGGCACCCCAAGCGAAGTACAAAATAACGCTCAGGTGATCGAGGCCTATCTGGGCGAGGAGGACCTGTATGCTACAAGAAGATAATGCCTCTGTCATTCCTCTTCAGATCAACGAAGACCTGACCCTGCCCAAGGTCCTGGTCGAGACGGCCAAAAGGTATGGGGATTCCAAAGCAGCCATGCGTGAAAAAGAATTCGGGGTCTGGCGCCCGATCACCTGGAAAGACTACCTGGACAACGTCAAAAATATCTCCCTGGGTCTGGTCAGCTTGGGCTTAAAGCGGGAAGACAAGGTGGCCATGATCGGGGATAACCGCCCCGAAGGATTATGGATGGAAATGGCCACCCTGTCGGCCGGGGGAATTGCCGTCTGGCTCTTTCAAGACTCCCTCATGGACGAGGTGGCCCACATCATCAACCACTCCGATGCCGCTTTCCTGGTGGGCGAAGGCCAGGAAGAGGTGGACAAGGCCTTATCCGTTCAGGGGAAATGTCCTTTTCTGAAAAAGATCATCTGGGATGATCCCAAAGGGATGAGGGATTATCATGACCCCCTGTTGATCAGTCTTAAAGAAGTCATGCAAAGAGGAAGAGAGTTAGATCAAAAAGACCCCGGGCTTTTTGAAAAAATGGTTGCCCAGGGCAAGGCCAGGGATGTGGCCTTGCTTTTTTATACCTCCGGAACCACGGCTTTGCCTAAAGGGGCCCTCCTTTCTCATTACAATTTGTTGACCATGGGCCAAAATATGATGAATGTGGATCCCTGTACCCCTGAGGATGATTTTGTCTCTTTTTTACCATTTGCCTGGATTGGGGAACAGATGATGTCCATCTCCTGCGGATTACAGGTGGGCTTCACCATCAATTTTCCCGAAGAACCAGAAACCGCCCAGGAAAATATCCGCGAAATCGGCCCCCATGTCATGTTCGCCCCACCCCGCATGTATGAACAAATGACTCGAACCGTTCAGGTGAAGCATCTGGACTCCACCTGGCTCAAAAGGACCCTTTTCAATACGGCCATGAAAATCGGCTATCGGACGGCTGATCTGAAGTTTGAAAAAAAGTCGATTCCTTTGGGCTGGAAATTATTAAACTGGCTGGCTTACACCGTGGTTTTTAAAAAGCTGCGGGATCATCTGGGATTATCCCGGATCCGGAATGCCTACACCGGGGGGGCGGCCATGGGACCGGATCATTTCCGTTTCTTCCATGCCCTGGGGGTGAATCTGAAGCAGATTTACGGCCAGACCGAGATCGCCGGGATCTCCGTTTTGCACCGCAGCGGCGATATAAAATTCGACACCGTGGGCACCCCGATCACCCATACCGAGGTCCGGATTACCGAAGAAGGAGAGATTATTTCCAAGAGTCCTTCGGTCTTTCTCGGATATTATAAAAATCCTGAGGCTACAACCAAGACCCTTCAGAATGGATGGCTCTATTCCGGGGATAAAGGCTTCATTGATGAAGACGGACATCTGGTGGTTTTCGACCGGACCAAGGACGTCATGATTCTGAGCGACAGGTCTATTTTCTCTCCCCAGTATCTTGAAACCCGATTGAAATTTTCTCCTTTTCTCAAAGACGCCTGGATCATCGGGCATGAGAAACCGTTTATCACGGCCGTGGTCTGTATTGATTATGCCGTTATCGGGAAATGGGCCGACGAGAAAAAGCTTAATTACACCAGCTACCATGAACTGTCTCAGAAACCGGAGGTTTATGATCTGGTGGAAAAGCAGATTCGTGAGGCCAACAAAAGCCTTAAACCAGCGGCTAAAATCCACAAATTCGTCAACCTATATAAAGAGTTCGATGCCGATGATGAAGAATTGACCCGAACCCGGAAATTACGCCGATCCTTTGTGGAGAATCGCTACCAGGATATTGTCCGGACCCTTTATGAAGATAAAGACAATGTTCATATGGATACTACCATCACTTATGAAGACGGACGCGTGGTGCAGATAAAAACCGATCTTCATATCCGAAAACTTCCTGTGTAAGGAGGGGAAATCATGAATTTGTTTATTCAGGTAATTATTACCGGCATCCTGATGGGCGGTATTTATGCCCTGGTGGCCCTGGGCTGGACCTTGATTTATAAATGCTCCGGGGTGTTGAACCTGGCCATGGGCGAACTCACTTTAATCGGGGCTTATGTCTGCCTGACCTTTTATATGTGGGGTTTTCCCTTCCTCCTGGCCCTTCTTTGTACGGTCATTATCGGTTTTATCCTGGGACTCATTACCGAACGCATATTCCTGGACAAGTTGATCGGGGAGCCGGTGCTGACGGTTATTATGGTCACCGTAGGATTATCCTTTTTCTTTCGGGGTATCGTCGAGTTCCTTTTCGGAACCGATACGGTCATCTTCAGTCCTCCGGTTTTCCCCATGAAACCCATCGATATCGGGGGCATCATCATCGGCCAGGTTTATCTTTGGAGTTTTTTCGCCGCCATCGCCCTGTTGCTGATCTTTGTGGCCTTCTTTCAGTTTACAAGGTGGGGTCTGGCCATGCAGGCCACGGCCGACGATGAAATGGCCGCCCTTTCCCTGGGGGTCAGTGCCCGCTTTGTTTATGCCACAGCTTGGGGCATTGCCTTTATTGCCGCCGGGGTTGGCGGGGCCTTACTGGGTAATATCAACGGGCTTAACATCTCGGTCGGTTACCTGGGGTTATTGGTCCTGCCGGCCGTTGTTCTGGGAGGGTTGAATTCCATACCCGGGGCCATTGTCGGCGGGATCATCATCGGGGTTTTGCAAAACTTAAGCGGGGCATATCTGGACCGGTTCACCCCGGGAGGAGTCAAAGAAATCGCCCCTTTTATCTTTATGGTGATCATTCTTTTATATAAACCTTATGGACTCTGGGGTTGGGAAAGGATAGAGAGGGTCTAACCATGCAATATCTACCTTGCGGCATTTACCACGAATATTATCAGCAGGACCATGCCTGGTGGCAGACCCGGTTCGTCATCGGAAAGATGATCCTCCTGGGCATTTTTATCTTTTACATCCTTCCCTTTTGGGGGGGCCTCTATTGGGTCGGGGTGGCCACCTTAACAATCTATACCATCATGGGGGCCTTGGGCGTGCAGCTTCTGATCGGCTATTGCGGCCAGGTGACTCTCGGACACGCGGCCTTTATCGCCGTTGGGGCCTACACCGCCACCTTACTCACCCTTCAACTACATCTTCCCTATTTATTGAGCATGTTCATCGGAGGCCTGGTGGCCGGGCTTTGGTCCGTTTTATTCGGACTGCCTTCGGCCAAGGTCAAAGGGTTTTATTTGATCATGACCTCCCTGGCGGCCCAGTTCGTCACCGTGGATTTTATTCTGACCCAATACGTCAGTCAGATCGGCGGCCGGGGACAGGCCTTCTCTCTACCACCCGGGAGCATCACCATCGGGCCCTTGGTCCTGGACAGTGATTTAAAAGTCTACTTCCTGGGGGCCGTTTTGACCATCCTCCTGACCATGGGCCTGGCCAATCTGCTCCGGTCCAAAGTAGGGCGGGCCTGGATAGCCATCCGGGACAATGATATTGCCGCTGAAACCATGGGAATCAATATTATTACTTATAAACTGATGGCCTTTTTTGTGGCCGGTTTTATCGGCGGTATCGCCGGGGCCTTCTGGGTCAGTACCCTGGCGGCCCTGAGTCCGGAACATTTTCAATGGTTCTGGTCCCTCTGGCTGGTGGGGGTGATCCTTATCGGCGGGGTGGGCAGTATTTACGGGACCATCTTCGGTTCCCTGTTTATGGTCCTGATCATGGAAGGGCTGAAATTCATCATTATTCCCCTGACACCGGTATACCCGGCCTTGACCATGAAATTTTTATTCCTCAAAGAAGCCACTTTTGGTTTGGCGATTTGTCTGTTTTTGATTTACGAACCCAACGGATTGGCCTATCGTTGGTGGCAGATCAAGAATTATTTCAATCTGTGGCCGTTTTCGTATTAAGTCAATAGGATTCCAGGAGTCCAGGATTCAAGGATTCAAGTGCAAGGCAACAAAATTCAAATACAACCCCTCGACCCCTTGAACCCTTTAAATCAAAGGAGGTGATATCGGTTTCCCTGGTTAAATATTGTTCTATTATCTAAATGATTATTTATAACATCAAGCATTAAAAGGAGGTTGCAATGATGAGAAAGAAATCGCTTTTATGGTTAACTGCTTTTTTGATGACCTTTTTAGGGGCTGCCGGTATGGTCTGGGCGGCCCAGGGGGAAATCAGGCTCGGGTCCATCAACGACATGACCGGGGCCACCTCGGATGTGGGTAAAGATTATGCCCTCGGAATTGCCGAGGCCATTGCTTATGTCAATGACATCGGTGGCATCAATGGGAAAAAGATCAAACTATTCCAATATGATTATGGGTATCGTATCCCGGAAGCCGTGACCACTTATAAGAGGTTCCGTGATTTCGATAAGGTCGTAGCCGTCCTGGGCTGGGGCACCGGGGACACGGAAGCCCTTTCCCCCACCATTACCAAAGACAAGATGCCCTATGTTTCGGCCTCTTATTCAGCCCATTTGACTGATCCCAAGAAAACCCCCTATAACCTTTTCTTTTGTACTGACTACTCCTCCGGTGCCCGGTCGGCGATCACGGCCTGGTATGACAATGTCTGGAAAAAAGATGCCAAATACAAAGCAAGAAGAGATAAAGGGGAAAAACCCCGTTTAGTCTGCTTTTATATGGCGGCCTCCCCCTATGCCAGCGCCCCAATCAAGGCCATAAAGGATCATGCCGCTCTGTTGGGCATTGAGGTAGGACCAGACCAGGATGTTTCCTTGACCGCCCTGGATACCAAGAGCCAAGTCCTGGGGGCCAAGCAGTTTAAACCCGATCTGGTCTGGCACGGCAACACCACCATGTCCGTGGCTACGGCCATGCGGGATGCCTATTCGTTGGGTCTTGGGGCCGATCATGTCGTTAACGTTTGGGGATTTGATGAAAACCTGCCTCGCCTGGCCGGACCGGCTGCCGAGGGGGCCATGGGGGCCACGGTTTGCGCCTTCTTTGGAGGCAAGGCACCGATGATGAACAAAATCCAGGCTTATGCCAAAAGGATCAACCCAGGCGTTCCGGCCAATAAAAGGTTGGTTCGGACGATCCAGGCCTGGGGAGCGGTCCTCCTGTTGACTGACGCCATGAAAATCGCCGACAAACAGGGGAAATTAAACGGCGAAGGCATTATGAAGGCCATGGAAACCTTTAAGAATAAAGACTTCGGACTCGGATCCCAGCCGGCCAGTTTTTCGGCCACGGATCATCGCCCGACCACGGGAGCTCCTATTTTTAAGATCGAAAAAGGGAAGTTCGTTTTAGTGGAGGCGGTTGATCTAAAGAAACGTTGGCCCGATAAATGGGAAAAGGAATGGATGGGCTGGTAAGCCTGTAAATCAAATCCAAAATCCGAAGCACGAATCAAATTCAAATGACAAAAATTCAAAACTAGAAAGCCATAGAGTTTTGAACATTTGATATCTGGATTTTGGTTTTGTTTCGAAATTCGATATTCGAATTTCGGATTTATCAAGATGAAGTTTCAAGGAGGTAAGATCGTTGACTGAGGAACCGATCCTGAAGATCAATAGCATTGAAGTCAAGTACCATGAGGTTATTCTGGTCCTCAAGGGGGTCTCCATTGAAGTCCCTCAAGGAGGGATTGTGGCCCTCCTGGGGGCGAATGGGGCGGGGAAAAGCACCACCCTGAAGGCCATCTCCGGTCTGTTGAAACATGAGGACGGAAAGGTTTCGGATGGGAATATTGTTTTCCTGGGAGATCGGATCGATAAAAAAAACGCTGAAGACATCGCTAAATCCGGGATTGTTCAGGTTATTGAAGGCCGCCGTGTTTTTGAACATTTGACGGTGGAACAAAACCTCGTTGTCGGGGCTCACCTGAGGCGGGATCGGCGGGCCGTGAAAGACGGATTGGAAATGGTTTATCACTATTTCCCTCGTCTGAAAGAAAAACGGAACGAAACCGCCGGATTTATCAGCGGCGGGGAACAGCAAATGACCGTGGTGGGCCGGGCCTTAATGGCCAACCCCAAGCTGATGCTCTTGGATGAACCCTCCATGGGGCTGGCCCCCATGCTGATCAAAGAGATCTTCAATATTATTACCCGGCTTCATGAAGAATCCAAGATTTCCATCCTCCTTGTGGAACAGAATGCCAAATTGGCCTTGAGCGTCGCCCCCTATGCTTATGTTATGGAAAACGGGCGGATTGTTATGGACGACACGGCCGAAAAATTATTGGAAAATCCGGATATAAAAGATTTCTATCTCGGTCTTACCGATCTTGGAACCCGAAAAAGTTTCCGAGAGGTCAAACACTATAAACGCCGAAAACGTTGGTTAACCTAAAGGGAGGATCTTATGAAAAAATTCGCAGTCACCTTATTTTTACTGATCGGTATCGTTAGTCTTCTAGCCTTACCGTGCTTAGCGGCCGAAGAAAAAGCAGCTACGCTGGAGAAAGCAGCCCCTAAAGCCACCGTAGGCAAAGGGAAGGCCATGAAAATAGCAGCCGCTAAAGCCCCAATGGTTAAATTGGACCGGATCGAAATTGCCAACTACTGGGGCTACTATTTAGACGGCATTTTGGATAAGGAAGGAAAATTAACGGCCGGAAGAAGGGGGGCACCTCTGGTCCTCTCCTTTGTCTATTCCGTCCAAAACCCCAATAATTTTAAAATCATGCTGGACGATTTAAAGTTTACAGTCGCCTTCGAAGAGTTTGAACTGAATACCCTGACCTTCTTTGACGACAACTATATTCCGGCTAAGACAACCGATTACATGAGATTCAACGGGACCTTTGATTACAATACGGCCAACCTCTCCTTATTGGTAACCGGTGGATTCAAACTCCAGGAGATGAATATCAAGTCTGGTGATCTGTTGAAGAAATGGTGGGAAGGGATTTCCGACTTCACTTTCCCTATTACGGTCAACGGCACCGCAACCTTTGTCGGTCCTAACGGGAAAAATATCATCGTGCCTTTTGAAGGCACTTTTCCGCCTAAATAACAACCGGCCTTAGGTTCGAAGTTCGGAGTTGGGAGTTCGGAGTCATTGGTTGGGAGTAAAAAACCAACCGCACCGAACTCTAAACTCCGAACTTTTTTCTTACTAACCCTTAGGGGAGGAGCAATGGTAACCAAGAAGGACCGCTGTTCAGGCTATTTTTCCAAATTGGAAATCATGACCGAGTCAGAACGACGACGGTATCATAACAGGAAGCTGAAGCAGATTATAACCTATGCCTATGAAAAGGCCCCGGCGGTCAAGAAAAAAATAGACCAGGCCAAAATAAAACCCGGAGACATAAAGACCGTTAGAGACCTGGAGAAACTGCCCATTACCGAAAAGGCCGACCTGATCAGTCTACAAAAAAAGAATCCCCCCTTTGGCGGTTTTAACGGGGTGCCGCCCGAGGAACTTGGCCGCTTTTTTATTTCCCCCGGGCCTATCTATGAACCGGGAGAATTGGTCTATGAAGATACCCGCTGGGCCCAGGGATTATACGCCGGGGGATTCCGGGCCGGCGATATCTGTCAGATCACCTTTAATTTTCATCTGGTTCCCTTTGGCTTTATGTTGGATTCATCGTTAAAGCTTCTGGGCTGCCGAACCATCCCGGCCGGAGTTGGAAATACGGAACTTCAGGTCCGGGTAATGAAGGATTTAAAAGTAACCGGATTTTTAGGAACCCCCAGCTTTCTCTTCGCTGCCGTCCAAAAGGCCAAAGAGATGGGCTTAAATCCTCCCAAAGACCTGAATTTAAAAACAGCCTTTGTGGCCGCCGAAATGCTCCCCGAATCTTTGCGGGACAGTCTGGAATCCGAATTGGGACTGATGATCCGTCAGAGTTATGGAACCGCCGATATCGGTTGCCTGGGTTTTGAGTGCAGTCAGAAAAACGGCATGCATTTCCCCGACGATTGTATCGTAGAAATCGTTGATCCCCAGACCGGGAAACAGTGCAACCCTGGAGAAATCGGTGAGGTGGTGGGCACTTGTTTTAACAAAGTCTATCCTTTGATCCGGTTCGGAAGCGGGGACCTGTCCTATGTAAGCGACGAACCTTGCCCTTGCGGCCGGACTTCACCCCGGTTGATGAAAATTATCGGCCGGGTGGATCAAGTGACCAAGGTCAAAGGGATGTTTATCCATCCGGGATTGGTGGATTTCGTGGCCGCTAAATTTTCTGAAATCTGCGCCTGTCAGGTTGTGGTGACCCGGGAGGGACACCAGGATAGGATGATCTTTCGAACTGAACTGGTGCGTCCTTGTTCAGACCCAACCATCCTATCCGAGGCCATAGGAAAAGCGATCCAGGAAATCCTGCGTGTTCGTGGTGAGGTTGAATTTCTTCCAAAAGGGTCATTGCCTGAGGGGGCCAAGAAGATCGAAGATAAACGGGTCTGGGAGTAGACAGCTCGGAGTTAGTGCATAGTCCGAAGTTTGGAATAAAAATAGGCTCTTTCGTTTCAGAAAGGGTCTTTTTTTTTAATCCTTGACAACCGCAAGGACGAACAGTACATTTGTTCAAATATGCTGAGGATTCCAGAAATCCCATGGAAATAAGGAGGACGGTCCATGTCTTTTTCCACTATCCAAGAAATTTTTCAATTTGCGATCAATAAAGAAAAAGATGCTCAAACTTTTTATCGTTCCACCGCTTCACTGTCTCAATACCCGGGGATATCCCCCCTTTTTTTAGAATTGGCGGCCGAAGAAGAAAACCACCAAAAATTATTGGAAGAATTACCGGATCCATTAACCCTGCCGGAGAGTTCCAGATCCATACCGGATCTAAAAATCAGCGACTACTTGATGGATCTTAAATTCCATAAGGACATGAAATATCAAGAGGTGATGATCCTGGCCATGAAAAATGAGGAAAAATCCTTAAAATTTTACCGGGCCTGGGAGGCCAAAGCTCAAGACCCTGCTCAGAAAAAATTATTTACCTATTTGGCCGATCAGGAGGCCCAGCATAAATACCGGTTGGAATCGATTTATGATGAAAAAATATTGGATTGAAAAAGGAGATGAACCCTTCCCTGCCTGAAGACCCTTTGGATACCCTGGCTGAGGAAAAGGAACCGGGAACCAACCACCCCCCGAAAGGCCAGGTGGTCCCCTATGATCCTCTTCAACGGTATCTTTTGGAAATTAACCGATATCCCCTCCTTGATTTGGAAGAAGAGAAGTCCGTTCTCCTCAAATACCAGCAGACCCAGGATTCGGATTTGGCTTATAAGTTAATCACCTCTAATTTACGGCTGGTGGTCAAGATTGCCATGGAATTTCAGCGGTACTGGATGCAAAACCTATTGGACCTGATTCAGGAGGGGAATATCGGACTGATGCAGGCCGTTAAAAAATTTGATCCTTTTCGGGGCATTAAATTTTCTTATTATGCCTCCTTCTGGATCAAGGCCTACATCCTTAAATTCATTATGGATAACTGGAAGCTGGTAAAAGTTGGAACCACCCAGGCCCAGAGAAAGCTTTTTTATAATTTGAAAAAAGAGAAAAGCCGGCTCATGGCTCAGGGCATTGATCCGGCACCTAAACTCCTTGCGGAAAAGTTTTCCGTCAGTGAAAAAGAAATTATTGAGATGGATCAAAGACTGGGAGAATGGGAACTCTCTTTGGATGCCCCGGTCGCTGACGGTTCTTCGGTGGATCACAAGTCGATCTTGCCGGGCAAAGAAGCTTCTCCCGAAAAAACCATATCCGAGATGCAATTAAAAAATATTTTTAGGACTAAACTTCAGGATTTTCAAAAGGGACTGACCCCGCGGGAAAACATCATTTTTGAAAAACGGATATTGACAGAAGAACCTCTGACCTTACAGGATTTAGGGAATCAGTTCGGTGTTTCCCGGGAAAGGATCCGGCAACTGGAGGAAAAACTCTTAAAGAAGGTTAAGGCCTACTTGGAAAAGGAACTACCGGATTTAAACCCCGATTATCTTGAGGATATGTTTTGATGTCCGATACCCGATCTCGGATGTCGGGTGCCGGAAAAACAGCAGACGATGTCTGATGCAGGATACAGGATAAAAAAGAAACCGGCCTTGAGGGTCTCAGAAAATGCCGAGATCAGACGCGGTCCGTTTATATCCTGAATCCTGGATCAGGCATCAGAAAATATGGACATGCAAAAAAAAACTTCTCTATTTTTCGCCCGGTTGCCGATATTCTTTTTGGTCCTTCTATTGGTCGGCCCCGGGTGTCAAGGCCGGTGGTCTCAATTTTTTTCCGAACAGCCCGCTCCGACGCCTCCACCGGCTAACATTCCCTTAAAAACTCCGGACAGTCAATCCGAAGCCTATTATCATTTTTTAGCAAGCAGCCTCTATGCTCAGGAAGATAACGATACCCGGGCCATTGAAGAACTTCAGAAGACCTTGGCCCTGGTGCCCGATTCCCCGTTTTTGGAATTTTCTCTGGGGCGTCTTTTATTCAAGACTTCCAATCCGGCCGAGGCCCAGCGGCATACCCAAAAAGCTATTGATCTGGATCCAAAATTTCAAGAGGCCTATTCCCTTTTGGCGGAGATTTATATCTCCCAGCAAAAATGGGAAGAAGCCCTTAAGTCCTATCAGGCTCTTATCGATCTGGATCCCCAGGATGAAGAGGTTCTCTTTAATTTGGGAATCTTGAACTTGCAAATAAAGAAAATCCCTCAGGCCCTGGAATCCTTTCAAAAATTAATAAAAATAAATCCAAAATCCGAAAAAGGGCATTTTTTCCTGGCCAAGATTTATCTGGAGATGAAACAGTACGATCGGGCCAGATTCTATTTTCAAGAAACGGTCAATATCAATCCTAATCATATTAATGCTTATATGGGCCTCGGTCGGGTCTATGAACGGACTGATCAAACCAAACAGGCTTTGGCCATGTATCAAATCGTCCTCCAGAAGAACCCAAAAAATTTAGAAGCCCAGGAAAGTGCAGCCAATCAATGGTTAAAATTGGGGAACTATGACCAGGGACACGCACTCCTGGAATCCCTAAAGATCAATTCCAACCAGGATTTTGAAAGACGATTCCGAATCGGGATTATCTACCTGGAAAACAAGCATCTTGATCAGGCTTTTGAAGAATTCAGCGCCCTGTCAAACGAAAAGCCCGAAGACAGCAGGATCAAATATTTTTTGGGCATCACCCTGGTGGAACAACGAAAATTTAAGAAAGCTCTGGAATTTTTAACCTCCATTTCGACCCAATCGGAATATTTTCCCCAGGCCCTTATTATGCATTCTTATATTCTGGAAAAAGAAAAGAAGTTTGAGGAAGCCATTCAGTTACTTCAAAAGGCCTTGATTGTCTCCCCCAAAAAAATTGAGATCTACCTGACCCTGGCCTCCCTCTATGAACAGACGAATAATCTTCCGGAGGGTAAAAAAGTGCTCCTGGAAGGCATTGAGATCGATCCCGATCAGGCCGAACTCTATTTCCGTCTGGGGATTTTCCTGGATAAAATGGGTCAAAAACGGGAAAGCATCCAGCAATTGAAAACAGCCATAAAGAAAGACCCGTTTCACGCCATGGCTTTGAATTACCTGGGTTATACCTATGCCGAACGAGGGACCCATCTGGATGAAGCGGAAGACTTGATTAAGCGGGCCCTTAAATTCCGTCCCAACGACGGCTATATTCTGGACAGCCTCGGATGGGTTTATTTTAAAAAGAAAAAGTTCGATGAGGCCCTCGTTGAATTGGAGAAGGCCTATAAGTTGGCTCCCAATGACCCGGTCATCGGAGAACATCTCGGGGATGTCTATATTAAGAAAAGCCTCTGGGATAATGCCTTGAAAATATACCGTCGGATTTTGGAAGTTCACCCGGCGGCCAAAGAGAAAGAAACCATCCTGAAAAAAATCAAAGAGACCCAGCTGAAATTGGAGGAAGAAAAAGGAGGGGTTGGAAATCAGACCAATTAACCTTCTTATTTTCTCCTTCGGCTTGGTGTTGACAATGACGATAATGGCTCCGGCCTCCATTCATGACCAGTCTCCTCTTTCCCAGCCCGACTCCCAGACCAAAAACGATTTAAGCTTTCCCGCCCTTATGAACCGTTTGGCTATCCTCAATGAACCCGTTTCCCGGGAAGGAGCGGGACGCCTGGTTGTCCAGGCCCCCGGGGAAAGGTATAGTCTTCAGTTTCGCCTCCTGGCCAAGGGGCCGGAAGCCCTTCGTCTGGAAATATTCGATCCTTTCGGCCGGCCCATGCTCTATTTTGTTTCCTATTTGGGAGAAACCCGGCTGTTTTCAATAGCCCAGAAAAAAGAGATTCCTTTTAATTCCTCTCTTTTCGGCCCTTGGTCGGCCATTTCACAGATACCCATCGTTGAAATGCTAAAACTATTTTGGGGCCGTGTCCCTCTTTTTCCTTATGACACCTATAAACTCGACATCGGACAGGAAGAAGAAAAAAGAGTAATAAAGCTCTTTCTTTTGGGCAATGTTCAACAGGAGCTTTGGATATCCCCTGACCCCTTTTCATTGACCAAAGTCCGGATAACAAACCCTTCGAAGGAAGGAGAAATTGAAATACTCTTTTCCGATTTTTCCGAGGTGACCGGGAACCAGACACCGATGCGCTGTGAAATCAAGGATGGACCGGGGGAACATGTGCTGACCATCCGTTATGAAACTCTGGTCCTGCGACCGGACATTTCTGATGAAATATTTAAATTTTCCGGCCTCTCCGACTCCCAATCCACAGGAAAGGAAATCATACCGTAGGTCTGCCTTGATCAGTGGTATTCTGATCTTTTCGTCTCCAGGGATTTATTGTCAATTCTTTACGGTGCCTAAAAAGGGGGATGATTGTCCTTGACAGTGGATCGGTTTTCCCTATAGCCTGAAGCACGAAACTAATTTGGTGATAGGGTCTCACCGATGCATTACTCGTAACAACCGGAAGCGCGTTTTTCCGGATTTATCAGGGTTGATGGTTTCGTGAAAAATCCATCTGCTGTGCTGCGCTACACCCTTCGTTATTGCGGCGTATTTCTATGTACGGACTCATTCCTCAGGATTTCTTCGCATACACGGCAACGCGTAGTTATACCTTTTCAGAGCGGGTCCCGGTTTGCGCGCCTTGCCTCTGGAGTTTTTTATTTTACCGTCCCGTTTGATGACTTTTTACGCATCCATCAGGGTTGATTAATGATGTTTAAGAAAAAAATATTTTACGGATGGTGGATCGTTCTGGCCACCAACATCATTTGCATGCTTGGTTTCGGAACCTGGCTTTACAGTTTCGGCGTGTTTTTTAAACCGATGATGGACGAATTCGGATGGACTCGGGCCATGACCGCCGGAGCGGCCTCTTTGCGGAGCACCCAGGGAGGCATAGCCGGCCCGATTGTCGGCTGGGCCGTAGATAAATGGGGTTCGCGGAAGGTCATTATCTTCGGAGGGATCATCTCCGGGTCGGGCTTTGCCCTGATGGCCCTGGTTAATTCCTTGCTCATGTTCTACCTGATTTACGGCCTTCTCCTATCCATCGGCATGAGCTTCATGCTCTATCTTCCGGCTTTCACGGTCATCGCCAAATGGTTCAGGCGAGGCCTATCCAGGGCCATGGCCGTTTTGGCTGTCGGTGCCGGACTGGGTGGACTGATCTTTGCGCCCCTGTCCGCATTCCTTATAAAATTCGCCGGATGGCGTATTGCCTTTCTCCTCATCGGAATCCTGGTCTGGATCGTTGTTATCCCGTTGGCGCTCCTGATCAAGGAAAAACCCGAGGATATAGGGCTCAGGCCGGACGGCGTTTCATCGGATAAGGAACCGGCCCAAAAGAATGATCCGGAGAAACCGTCGAATCCAATCAAGACCATAGAGGCGTCTTTCCATGATTTTACTCTGAAACAGGCCCTGGCTTCCTCCACCTTCTGGTTGCTGGCCGGGGCCTTCTTTTGTCAAAGCCTGGCTCACTCGGTGGTCTTCGTTCATGGAGTTCCGCATCTGACCGACCTCGGCATCTCCGTGGAAAAGGCCGCTTTCAGCATTGGGCTTCTGACCCTGGTTAGTGTAGCCGGCCGGTTGATTTTCGGGTATTTAGGCGATTTCTTTGACAAACGTTTCTTATTCTCTATTTCTTATGCCCTCATGGGAACCGGTATTTTCGTCCTCCTATACGCAAAGACCATGCCGATGGTCTATCTGTTTATTTTAATATTCGGTGTCGGTTTCGGCGGCAACGTTCCCCTGATGCCGGCCATGCAGGCCGAATATTTCGGGCGGACCGCCATGGGCAAAATTCAGGGTTCAATGACACCCTTGATCATGTTCGCCGGCACCGTTGGTCCGATAATGGCCGGTTATTTTTTTGATAAACAGGGTTCCTACTTTATCAGTTTTCTGATCATTTCCATCGCCCCGTTTGTGGCGGCCATAATGGTTTTTTTCATTCCTTCCCTTAAAAAACACCGGCAGGAGAGATAAAATAACCGGTGGACATCTTATCCAATGTGGGATAGATTCTGTTAAAACTCTTTTAGTTTTTTATGGTTTATTACGCATGAATAACTATAATCGACGATGATTCGTTGCCGAAGAAACTTTTTTTCCCATGAAGCTCTGGCAAAAAAATCTTTACAGTCTCTGGCTGGCTCAATTGATTGCTGCACTCGGTTTGAGCATGATCATACCCTTTCTCCCATTTTACCTGCGCGATCTCGGCGTTTCAGGAAAACAAGCCGTCAAAATCTGGAGCGGATTCATCTATTCGGCCCCTTTCATGATCTCCGCATTCATGCAGCCGGTCTGGGGGTTGTTGGGAGACCGGAAAGGCCGAAAACCCATGGTGGTGCGGGCCATGCTCGCTTTAGCCCTGGCTAATTTTCTGATGGGGTTTGCAAGGAGCGCTCCACAGCTTTTAATTCTCCGATTTTTACAGGGAAGTCTTTCCGGGTTCGTTGCCCCGTCTCTGGCCCTGATGGCCTCTTGCGCGCCGGAAGAAAAAACCGGCCAGGCCTTGGGCACTCTGCAATCTTCTCTTGTTACCGGCATGGTTGCAGGACCTCTCTTGGGTGGGGTGCTGGCCCATCTGGTGGGCTATCGACCTCTTTTTTTCGGGACGGCATTTTTTTGTTTTTGCGGGGCTATCATTGTCATCAGCTTTGTGAAGGAAGAATTTGTACCCCGAGAGAAAAAAGATCGGTCCAGTGTGAGCCAGAATCTTCGCTATGTCATTCATACTCCGGAATTAAGAGTCCTGCTGCTTCTGTTGATTATGGTTCAGTTATCGACTGTGATTGTTGCCCCCTTTCTCAGCCTTTTTGTGGAATATCTAAAAGTCTCTCCGGCACAGATCGGCTTGATGACCGGGGTCGTTTTCGGCATAACGGGGATCACCAATGCTGCTTTTGCCCCTTTTTGGGGAAAAAAATCGGATCGAATCGGTTCCAGGAAGATTCTGCGCCGTTCGCTTATGGGGATAACCCTGTTCTCACTTCCTCAGGCCTTTGTTACCAACATCTACCAGCTATTAATCCTTCGTGGCGGATTAGGCGTTTTTTTTTCCGGAGTTATCCCGACGATCAACACGATTGTCCGGCGTTCAACCCCTCAAAATAATCAAGGCGGGATTTTCGGAATCTTTCAAAGCGGCCTTTTGCTTGGAAATATGGCCGGCCCGTTGATCGGGGGAATATTGGCGGCTTTTCTTGGGTTGCGGTCGATATTCTTGATCAGCACGGGCATTTTTTGTCTGGCGTTACTTTGGGAAAAAATCATAAGCAGAAAAACTCCGGATCTATTTCCGTAGCGGATATGCTTTCCAAAGGTATTGTGGTAAAGTAATGTCCATCGATGGTTGACGAAAACAGGGGGCTTTAAACTTTTTCCGATGCGTTTCTGGATTGCCCCTCATCTGGCCTTTCTGGTCCAATGGCTTCGTGTCCTTGGGGTTAATGTGCAACTCTGGGACAGGAGGGTGATCCTTGGTCAAGAAGAGGAGGCCGTCGTTCAATGGGATCGATATCCCCTGCCCCTGGAAGGAATCCGGATCAACCCGATTACCCTTTCCACCCCCACCCAAGAAGCCCTTTTAAAAGAATTTTTTGAACTTTCGGGCCTTCAACCGGGTCTGGAACAAATGTTCAAACGCTGTCTTCGTTGCAACAGTCTTCTTATCCCCATAACCCATGAAGATGCTAAACAAAAATGGCCCGATATACCGGAATATGTGCTGCAGACTCAAAAACACTTCAACTGGTGTAACCATTGCCGGAAGGTCTATTGGGCCGGAACCCATGTGCGGAATATGATCCGGACCCTGGAAGGCTGGGGGGTTATCTCAAACCCAAAAAAGTCGGAAAATTTTTTTTGACGAATAGGTTGGAAAAGGTTTAATATAAACCTATCGACAAACAAGGAGGTTGACCATGAGCTACGAATTGATCAAGGTAGAAAAGAAAGACCATGTGACCATCGTAACCATTAATCGCCCTGAAGTGATGAATTCCATCAGCCCCCCGACCAGTGTGGAGATGGACAAGGCTTTTAATGATTTTTGCGAAGACCCCGAGGCCTGGATCTGTATCGTCACCGGAACGGGGGACCGCGCTTTTTCGGCGGGTAATGATTTGAAATTTCAAGCCCAGCACGGTTCTGAGAAAATGCGGGAGATCATGAAGGATGTTAAAGGGGGTTTCGCCGGTATCACCAGGAGGTTCGACTGCTTTAAGCCTTTTATTGCGGCCGTGAACGGGCTGGCTCTTGGCGGCGGCTTTGAAATTGCCCTGGCCTGCGATATCATTATTGCATCCGAGAACGCCAGTTTCGGCCTGCCTGAACCCCGTGTCGGATTGATACCCGGCGCCGGCGGGGTGCACCGTCTACCCAGACAGATCCCCTACCATCTAGCCATGAACATGATCCTGACCTCAAAACGGATTTCTCCCCAGGAAGCTATGCAACTCGGGATCATTTCAGAGATTGTCCCTCTGGCGGACCTTCTGCCGACCGCCGAAAAATACGCCGCCGAAATTCTAAAGGCCGCTCCCCTGTGCATCCGGGCCTGCAAGGAATCCACCCTCAAGGGATTGAACGTTACCCTGGAAGAGGCCATGGCCACCACCTATCCGGGGCAGGTGGCCATGTATCAGTCCGAGGACTTTATTGAAGGACCTAAGGCCTTCGCCGAAAAACGCCCACCTCAGTGGAAAGGAAGATAAGTCAGCCTATAGCCTCCCTGTAGTCCGCTGCAACGGACTACAGGGAATACCTTCCATTAGAAAACCACCCCGAAGAAAGGTCCTTTCAAACTTTTTCAGGCGGATTTTATTGCCCGGGCTTTTTTAAGGAAAATATGAAATTAAAAAACCAGAAAGTACTTATCGTAGGCGGAAGCTCGGGTATCGGTTTGGCAACGGCCAAGGCCGCCTTGGAAGAAGGGGCGTCAGTCGTCATCGCCAGCCGGTCAATGGAAAAACTGGGAAAGGCCAATCACTCCCTTGGCCAAAAGGCCATGATCATTCAGGCTGACCTGGCCGACAAAAATTCTCTTGAGACCCTTTTTCGGGAGGTAGGACCATTTAATCATCTTTTCATATCCGCCGCTGAGCCGAAAACGGGGCTGATTAGAGACACCGATTTGGAAGATATCCGTTCGTCTTTGGAAACAAGATTTTGGGGAACCTATTGTGCAACCCAATTGGCCGCCCCAAACATAGCCAGAGATGGATCCATTATCTATATGTCGGGAAATGCAGCCGTGCATCCCATAAAGGGATCTTCTGTCGGATCGGCATCCGTGGCGGCCGTCGAGGCCTTTGCCCGGGTCATGGCCCTGGAACTGGCTCCAATAAGAGTCAATGTCATCCGGGCCGGATTGATTGACACCCCCTTACTCGATCGATATGGAAATCAACGCCAGGGTATCATTGAGGGATACTCCAAAAGGGTTCCCTTAAAACGGATCGGATCGGCCGAGGATGTTGCCGAAGCGGCCGTCTATCTTATGAAGAGCACCTATACTACCGGCACTATACTCCAGGTGGATGGAGGGGCCTTATTAATTTAATCCATGTGCTCGATACTGGATAAAAGCAAAAACCGATACTGGATACTTGATTAAAACCTCAGATTCAGAAACCAGAATCCAGTATCCAGAAGCCAGCATCACACCCAAAGAGCTGTCGACCCCGAGATAATAAAAAGTTAAAGATAAATTTATAGATTAGGAGTATTAAAATATGAACATAAAACCTGAAGAAGTCGGCCTCTCGGGAGAGCGCCTGGCCCGAATCGACCAGCATCTGAAACAGCGCTACTTGGCCTCGAAAAAAATCGCCGGAACACTCACGTTAATAGCCCGCCACGGCCAGGTGGCCTATCTCTCCCCATTGGGCCTTATGGATATGGAACGAAACAAAGCGATGACCGAAGACACGATCTTCCGTATCTATTCCATGACCAAACCGATCACTTCTGTGGCCTTGATGATGCTTTACGAACAGGGTTTTTTTCAATTGAACGACCCGGTTGATAAATATATACCGGAATGGAGAAATCTTGCGGTTTACGCCGCGGGGAATCACCCCCTGTTTCTTACTTCCCGGCCCGAAAGAGCCATGACGATTCGTGACCTGATGACCCACATGTCCGGACTTACCTATGCCTTTATGGAAAGAACCAATGTGGATGCCGCCTATCGTAAGCTCGAAATAGGTGTTCTGGGCGGCGGCAGGACACTCAGGGATATGATTGAAAAGTTGGCTTTCCTGCCCCTGGAATTTTCTCCCGGAACCCGATGGAACTACTCGGTCTCAACCGACGTCCTGGGGTATTTGATCGAAATAATGTCGGGGATGCCCTTTGACCAGTATCTAAAATCACGAATATTCGATCCCTTAAGAATGGTCGATACGGACTTTCATGTGCCTGTAGAAAAAATAGAACGGTTCGCGGCCAATTACAGTCGTCGTACGGACAAAACCCTCAAACTGGAAGATGACCCAGGTAATAGCACCTACTCCAAACCTCCGACTTTCTTTTCCGGGGGAGGAGGTTTGGTCTCGACGATTGCCGATTATTACCGTTTCTGTCAGATGCTGCTTAATGGCGGAGAGCTTGACGGTGAACGCATTCTCGGCCGCAAAACCATTGAGATGATGACCATGAATCATCTACCGGGGGGGCAGGACCTGAGCAGACTTTCCGTCAGTACCTTCAGTCAAATCGCCAATGAGGGTAATGGGTTCGGTCTGGGTTTTTCAGTCCACTTAGGGTCGGAGAAATCTCAGGTGATTGGCTCGGTTGGGGAATATGCCTGGGGTGGAGCGGCCAGTACGGCCTTCTGGATCGATCCTTTGGAAGACCTGATCGTCATTTTTCTGACCCAATTCATGCCGGATGGCACCTTCAATTTTCGCAACCAACTGAAGGCCATCATCTATCCGGCCATCCTGGATTAAAGGTTAAACAGAGGTCATCTCCCGCAATCGCTTGTATCCCCCTTGATCTTTTCCAGGGCATGGGGGATGACCGGCAATATCACCGGCATCATCTCTTCGATGGCTTTAAGCCCTCCGGGAAGATTGACGATCAGGGTTTCCCTTCTTGTTCCCACCTTTCCCCGGGAAAGTTGTGACAAGGGGGTGTGCTTCAACCCTTCCGAACGCATGGCCTCGGCCATACCGGGGATCTCCCGCTCGATGACCCTGCCGGTGGCTTCGGGGGTGAGATCTCGCGGACTTAAACCGGTTCCACCGGTGGTGAAAATGAGGTCCAGCTTTTTCTGATCAACCCATTCCACCAGGGTGTCTACAATCGAGGGGATTTCATCAGCAACCACGGCTGTTGTCTGAACTTCAAAAAGATCGGCAGGAAGCAAGGCCCGGATCTTCGGGCCTCCGTCATCGGCCCGCAAACCCTGGGACCCCTTATCGCTGATGGTTAGTATTCCTACTTGAATCATAACTGGATGCTGGATGCTGGATATTCGTTTTTATCCAGTAACGGTTTTTATTCTTCCAACGCCGCCTTGGCCTCCTGGATCACTTTCTCGCTCATATAGGCCGGGATCTCTTCATAATGTGAAAACTCGGACTGGAAAGAACCCCGTCCCTGGGTCATGGCGGTCAGGTCCGGGGCATATTTGGCCACTTCGGCCATGGGTACCTGGGCTTGAATGACCTGATAGTTCCCTTTGGAGTCCACCCCAAGGACCTTGCCTCTACGGCTGTTCAAATCCCCGATGACATCCCCCATGCTTTCGTCCGGAACGGTTACCGTAACCTTGACGATCGGTTCCAGCATAACCGGCTGGGCCTGCTGGATCCCTTTTTTAAAGGCCATGGAAGCGGCGATTTTGAAGGCCATTTCCGAAGAGTCGACTTCGTGAGACTTCCCGTCATAAAACCGAACCTTGAAGTCCACCACCGGATACCCGGCCAACACCCCGTTTTGCATGGCCTCGGTAATCCCTTTTTCCACAGCGGGAACAAAATTTCGAGGGACGTTCATACCGACCAGGGCATCTTGAAATTCAAATCCCTTGCCTCGTTCCTGAGGGAAGACATCAATATGCACCTCGGCGAACTGACCCCGGCCTCCGGTTTGTTTTTTGTGCCGATAGATGATTCCTTTGGCTGACTGGCGAATGGTTTCCAGATAGGGGATCTTGGGGGCTTTCAAGGTCATTTCAACCCCGAACTTTCTTTTAACTTTTTCGATGGTGGTTTCCACATGGACTTGACCCATGCCCGAGAGAATGATCTCTTTGGTTTGGGAATCCCGGTCCAGACGCAGGGTCGGATCTTCCTCCATCAGACGGGTCAAAGAGGAATAAACTTTATCCTCTTCGCCCTTGTTTTTGGCTTCAATGGCGTAAGAAATGACTGTTGAAGAGGGTGGGGTAAAGGGGAAGATGATCGGATCTTTCTCGTCGGCCAGGCTATCACCGGTGACGGTCTCTTTCAGTTTAGCTACGGCCAGGATACAACCCGGATAGCCGGCCGGGATCGGTTTTTGGGTTTTCCCTTCCAAGGCAAACAACTGTCCGAATCTTTCCCGGACCCCTTTATTGATATTATAGAAACCGGAATCGGCTGTAATTTCACCGGAAAAAATGCGGAAGATGGTTAACCTGCCGGCATAAGGATCGGCCAGGGTTTTAAAGGCCAGAGCGGCAAAAGGCGATTCTGTCGAAGGCTCTTTGCTTTTTTCTGCTTTGGTCTTGGGGTCCTGACCGGTTTGAGCCCCGCGATCCAAAGGCGATGGTAAAGCGGCATTAATAGCCTCCAAAAGCATATCGATCCCGATATTTTTCATCGCCGAACCACAAAAAACCGGTGTAAAGGTCTTTTGTAATACCCCTTTTCGAAGACCAAGGGCCAGCTCTTCGGGAGATAAATCCTGGCCTTCCAGAAATTTCTCCAGCAGGGTGTCGTCGGCCTCGGCCAGATGTTCGACCAGATTATCCCGATGGGTCTGGATCTCATCGGCCATTTCAGGAGGCAGGGGGATCTCTTTCCCTTCTCCCTGGGCCCCCGAATATTCAAAGGCCTTTTTACTCAAAAGGGAAACCACTCCTTTGAAAGTTTCGCCCTCCCCGATCGGCAAAGTCATAGGTACGGCCCTGGTTTTCAGCAAGGTCTGTATGGAAGTCAGGGTTTTTTGAAAATCGGCTCGTTCTCTATCCAATTTATTGATAAAAATGAGACAAGGAATACCGTTTTGTTCTGCCGCTGCCCAGAGGCGTTCGGTTTGGACCTTCACCCCGTCTATGGCATCGACGACCACCACTAATCCGTCCAGGACCTGGAGGCAGGCAAAGGTATCGGCGATGAAGTTTTCATCACCGGGGGTATCAGCTAAAAAAACCTTGAATTTCTTCCAGTCATAATGATGGAAAGCCGTATTAATGGTCAGGTGGCGTTTTAATTCTTCCGGCTCAAAATCCAGGACCGACGTCCCGTCATCCACCCTCCCCAGCCGGTCGATGGTCTTGGTGGTAAACAAAAGGGCTTCCCCAAGGGAGGTTTTACCCGCCCCGCTGTGGGCCACCAGTCCTATGGTTCTTATCTTCTCAAGATTTTTTTCCATACTCTTCCTTTCCCCCAGTACTCACGAATGATGAACTTGTAAAAAGTCATCAAAATAGACGGCAAAGTAAAAAGCTCTCCCGCCTAAGGCGGGACCAGGCGCGCAAATCCTGAGGAATGAGGCATACATAAACGTACGCCGCAATGACGAAGGATGTAGCGGAACACAGTAGATGGACTTTTTACGAAGCCGTTACAAATGATGCTTTAAATACCTCAAAAAGTCAACAAAAGTCAAGATATTTAACCTCAAATAATAGTTCAATAAATCCTGTAATAATCCCGTATTGTTTTTGCATTTAAGGGTTGTCCTAAAAAAATCAGCTACCTGAATTTCTGGACCCGTCACTCCTTGGGAAATATATTTTCTTGACAAGCATTCTTTTTGTAACTATTTGTAAAAATAAAGTATTTATTGAGTTGGTTAAAATTTATCCTTTAGAAAGGCCTCATGATCATTTTTGAAGCCCGCAACCTGGTAAAATATTTCGGTGGTTTATCAGCGGTCAAGGGGGTTGGTTTTCAGGTGGAGGAAGGGGAAATTTTCGGTTTAATCGGACCGAATGGTTCCGGAAAAACCACTATCTTCAATCTGATTAACCATTTTTTCCCCCTGACCTCCGGCGAATTTTTTTTCAGGGGACAGAAGATCACAGGCCTGAGCACCCATAAGATCTGCAAGCTCGGCATTGCCCGGACTTTCCAGGTGGTCAAACCCTTAGCCCGCATGACTGTACTGGACCATGTCATCGCCTCGGCTTTCTGCCGGGAAAACACCCTCAAGCATGCCCGGAAGCTTGCCCTGGAAACTATTCAATTCTGCGGCCTGGAAGCTTATCAGGACCAAACAGCCAAAAGCCTGCCTATCGGGCTCCGCAAGCGTCTGGAGATTACCCGGGCCCTGGCCACAAAACCCAAGGTCCTCCTCCTGGATGAAACCTGTGCCGGTTTGAACCCCAAGGAGGTTAATAAGGCTATCGAGTTGATAAAAAAAATAAATCAGCAGGGGGTTACCATCATCATTATCGAGCACATCATGAAGGTAATCATGACTATTTCGAAAAGAATCCTGGCAATTAATCACGGTCAGCCGATAACCGAAGGGACTCCGGAAGAGGTTTCCCGGAATCCCCAGGTGATTGAAGCTTATCTTGGAGAGGAATATGCTCAAGGTCAATAACATAGACGTCTCTTATGGGGATGTCCAGGTTTTGTGGGACGTCTCTTTTGAAGTCCGGGAAAAAGAGATCCTGGTTTTGATCGGAGCAAACGGGGCGGGAAAATCAACCACACTGCGCACGATTTCAGGGCTCCAGAGGCCCGCTAAAGGATCCATCGAGTTTGACCGGGTACGGTTGGACCAAATCCCGGAACACAAGACCGTAGAAACCGGTATTGCCCATGTGCCGGAAGGAAGGCGCTTATTCCCGGAGATGACAGTGGAAGAAAATTTGATTATGGGCTCCCTTTCCCCAATGGCCAAGGCCAAAAGGAAAGAAACCCTTCGACGGGTCTATAGCCTTTTCCCCAGGCTTGAGGAAAGGCGCAAACAATATGCCCGAACCTTAAGCGGAGGCGAACAGCAGATGTGCGCTATCGGGCGGGGACTCATGTCCATCCCCAAACTGCTTATGTTTGACGAACCTTCCCTGGGGTTGGCTCCGGTGCTGGTGCAGGATATCTTTCGTATGATCGAGAAGATCAACCAGGAAGGGGTAACCGTCTTGTTGGTGGAGCAGAACGTCAAACAGACCCTGTCTATTTGCAACCGGGCTTATGTTTTGGAAAACGGGAGAATTGTCCTGGAAGGAAGGGGGCAGGAACTCCTTAATGACCCCCATGTCAGGGAAGCGTATCTTGGAATCTAATAAAACAAAAATCCGGAATTCAGAACCCAGAATTCAGAATAAGCAAGACTATTTTTCTCTTCCGGCTTCCGGCTTCTGGCTTCTGGATTCTGGTTTTTAGTCATGGAAGCCCTGATCTTAGCCGCCGGCGAAGGGACACGTCTTCTTCCACTCACCCGGACAAGACCCAAACCACTTTTCCCTATTCTTAACCAGCCCCTTCTGCAATTAACCCTGGGCTACCTGAAGCAATTTTCTATTGACCGGGTGATCCTGAATACCCATCATCTGGCCGGCCAGATAGAAAGGTTTATTCAAGCTCAAAAAGAAGAGCTAACCTTTAAAATAGAAACCCGCTTTGAACCTGAAATTCTTAATACCGGAGGGGGGATCGGCAATACCCGCGATTTTTGGCGCTCCGATCCTTTTATGGTGATTAACGGTGATATCCTTACGGATATTGATTTGTACCCAGCCATTGATTTCCACCTGAGTCATAAAGGGCCGGTTACGATGATCTTGCATGATTATCCTGAATTCAATCAGATTTCAGTGGATGCGCTGGGACGGATAAAGGATTTTAGAGATACCAGAGGGCAGGGGTTGGCCTTTACCGGAATACACATCCTGGGGCAGGAAATATTTAATTACCTCCCCACTTCAGGGAGCTACGAAATCATCCCTAATTATCAACAAATGGTGGAAAGGGGCCTGCCGGTTTGGGCTTATGTCAGTCGGGGACATTACTGGCGGGATATCGGAACGCCCCAGTCCTATCTCAAGCTGCATGAAGAATTGTTGGCCGGACATTCGAATCTTGAAAATTCCTTTCCTTCCTCGCCCCACTTTAACAAAGGGGAATTGGGGGGGATTTTAATTCACCCTGATGCCCGAATCGAAAAAGGAGTTGAATTTTCCGGTTGGGCCTGTATCGGAAAAGGATGCCTGCTTAAAACAGGGTGCCGAATCATGGATTCGGTCCTTTGGGAGGAAGTCGTAGTGGAACGAAAAGTCTCGATCTCGGAGTCCATTATCGGCCGGAGCGTTCAACTCAGCAGGGATTGTTCCGGGGAAGTGGTGGTTTAACATGAGGACTTTGACTCATTTCTTAAAAGAGCATCTTCCTTCAGCCACCGCTTATACCGGTCGTCTGAGGATTCATCCCCTAAAAGGAGACGGCTCGGATCGCAGGGTCTATCGCCTTTTAGCCGGGGATCAAACTTATATTTGCGTTTCTCACCCTAACGGCCGCCGGGGAATTCCTTCGGAAAACGACTCCTTTTTTTATATCGCCTGGCACCTAAGAACCAAGGGCCTGCCCACCCCCTTGATTTATGCCTTTGATCCTCGCCGCGGTCTGTTCCTGATGCAGGACTTCGGGGATTTTTGCCTGGAATCGGTCATAAAAAAGATCAAGGAGCCTCGGCTGGTCAGACGGGTCTATGAAACCATCCTGAAATTGCTTTTGAAAATTCAGATCGAGGGATCCAGAGATTTCGATTCCCGGTACTGTTATGACACCCAGCTATACAACGGCCGATTTTCCTGGGAACGAGAATCCCGATACTTTATTGAGGCTTTTCTAAAAGGATATTTGGGTTGGAAGACGGTCCCGCCTTCAGTGGAAAAAGAATTGAAAGATCTGGCCCTGGCCGTGGATCGGGAAAAGGAGCAGTTATTTCTTTACCGGGATTTTCAATCCCGGAATATCATGATCTGGTCCGGCGGGATCGGATTAATCGATTTTCAAGCAGGCCGGCTGGGTCTGCCGCAATATGACCTGGCCTCATTATTGATCGACCCTTACGTAAATATACCGGAGAAAATTCAGGAAGAACTGATTGATTATTATCTTCAAGAATGTTCAAGCCGGCTTCCGGTCAATGCCCAAACCTTTAGAGAACATTATGAGATCATTGCCTTTCAACGAAACCTCCAGATCCTCGGCGCCTACGCCTTCCTTTCCCGCGTCAAAGGCAAAACTTATTTTGAACAATACATCCCGCCGGCATTATTAAGTTTAAAAAGACGGGTGTCCGGCAAATTATTCCGGCCTTATCGGAATGTTAGACTATTGATCGAGAACCTATAACAGCTATTTTTTACCACCACTATCTTTTAGCGTACCCATATAAATTCGCGAAAAAGCACCTGCGGAGCGCATCTGTTTTTCTATGATCCGATTGTAGTTCAGGATATCTTTTTCCGAAGCGCCGGCAATGAATTTTCTGGCGTCGTAATCCCCCTCCATACTAATCTTCTCAATGTCCATGTAGAGTCCGGTATCGGTCACGATAGCCTTCAATGCCCAGGACAAATCCCCGGCCGCAGCACGTGATTCTTTGGCCGCCACCTGGCTTGGAAACTGGTCGGAAAAGACGGGATAAGTTGAGTCCTTGGAAGTATCCCGCAGGGCTTTTATCATTATAAAACTATTATCGTGCTTTTGGAAGGCCTCACGAAACTCCTGGACCAGTAATTTTTCGATCAGAATATGCGCCCTGGACACTTCACCGACAGCCGACTCTTTCGGGCCAGGGATGCCGATCATATCCAGCAGGTTGATGGAAAGCATGGTCAGGGTGCTGCGCCCCGGCATAATGGTTGAGTGATAGGGCATGGTCAAATCTTGCAGATAATGCAGTCCCCAGCCGGCAAAGCGGTATCCCCAATAGGGATGCCCTGTTTGAAAGGCAAACTGGGCCAGGGAATGATACAAATGCGCCCTTTGTTCCGGAAAGCTCTTTTTAACAAACGGGGCAGCCTTATAAACGATCGTGGATTCATGGTAAAAGCCCATATGAAAAGGGGCCTGCGTACCATAGTCAAGCTTTGGATTGCCGAAAGGCTGCTTCCCGTAACCGTATTCTTTACTGAAGGAGGTGTCGTTGTCCTCCCAAAGGCCGATATCCAGGCCGTAATCGGGTTCGTCCGAAGCCGAAGAAAGCACCTCAAGGGCGCTTATTTTTTCTCCTGACTGGAGCGGTATATAGAGGTTACCCTGAAAATCTCTGGCCAGAATGCTCACGGCGGACTTTGGCAACGGTTTATTTTTAGGGGGCGGACCTCCGGGAAGTTGCATGACGTATAAGGGAAGTTCCAGGTTTGGATTCACCCGCAGGGCTTTCAGGAAGCGGATACGCAGGTTGGTTTCTTTGCTGGTTGAAAAATCCAGGGCTGGAGGTGCAGCCGGGTAAGACCGGACATTAGAGAGGGCCCAGGTTTCTTCCGCTTTGAGTAATTCCCCGATTTTAATTTTTTCTTTAGACAAGAACGATTCCAGCGGCTCGGTGACAACCTCCACTTGGTATTCCGTTTGACCTCCGAGGGCCGGATGGGTCAGATAGGCATGATTGGTCCAGGCGTTCGCGGAAAGCGGGAGAATCGCCAGAAGAGCCGCTCCGATTCCCAGGATTCTGAAATGAATTTTAAAAGGCATTTTCTTCCCTCCCGTTAAAATTAGGATAAAATTCTACTAACCATGAAAGAAACAGCAAGAATTCTTTTTATTATTGATATTTGGAAAAATCGATTCCCCTCAGCCGGCCCCGTTCTTCAAACCAGGCCTCCTCATTGATAGGAGGGGGTACGATTTGGTCCTGGCCTTTATGAACCAATCTAATGGCTTCCCCGGTGCAAGTACTGACACAAAGCCCGCAACCGATGCATCTTTCCTGAATGATCTGGTAGGCCTCTTCGCCCTCCTCAATGGCCTTGACCTGACAGCGCTCACCGATACATATCCCGCATTGGAGACATTTTTCCGGATCGATCTCGGCGTAATAATGGGAGTTGATGACCTGTGAAGCCGGAATGCCCAATTTGTTGATGGCATTCAACACCCCGCAGCAACAACCACAGCAATTACAGATGTAAATATTCCCCCCCTGCACATTGGAGGTAAGGTGAACGAGTCCTTCTTCTTCCGTCATTTTCAACAAGGAATAGGCTTCGTCACGGGATAGAACCTTCCCCTGGGGGGAGTTATCGAAAACCCCTGGCACAGGGGCTATGGCCAGACAAACCTGCAAAGGACGACCGCATGGGTGACCTAATAATTCCTGTTCCTTTTTGCAAATGCAATCATTGACCAAAAAAGATTGCCCTTGTTCGATCAAGGTGGAAACCTTTTCATAAGACAGGGCTTCCTGCTGCACGGCAATTTCCTTTTCGATAGGCAGCACCTGCATCAATTGAGGTGTTTTGGAAAAGAATTGCTTTCCAAAAACCGGTCCATATTCCTCATTAAGTGTGGCGAATTCCTTGTCCAATCGACCAAGTTGAAACTCATATATCCCAAAGGCCCATGGCAACATTTTAAAAACCCAAGTACCGCCAAGGTCGATGGCAAAGAGCTGCCCGTCCTCGCCCATATCTTTCAACCTTGCTTCCAAACCTTCCAAGGGACGCCCTGTTCGCTCAGATACTTGAGCGGCCGTTTCAAAGGTCAACCTCAGGTTGCAAAAAAGATCGGCTTGTTCCGGGGTAAAAATCTTCTTCAAGAGTTTAATCTCCACACCGCTTTCGGTAGCCGGAAAGCCATTCGGTAAAGTATCCAGGACCCCGGCCAGTTTAAGATAAACATCATTTTCCATGGCTTTTCTCCTTTAAAAGTTAACTATGATCTAATCATTGAATCGACATTATTCCGCATCTGAAAACATATTGATATCCGGATCCGGACTCCTACCCGGACCTGATCCGGGGTTCGCTGGGGGTACTACTATTGGGACAAGTTCCCTCCCTTATTCCATTATTGGCTTCCCGCAAGGTATGATGATAGAGGTGCCTTTTGAAATCCGATCCGAATCGGCGATAGACTTTAATGATATTGCGCTTACTGGGGTTGGGAACTTTTCTGCTGCCTGGTTTGTCGCCTCGCCTAGCGGGTGGATAATCTTCGGGTATTTTACCTCCTTATACCCATTTGCGATAGAAAATAAGTTAGGTTCACCCATTAAAAGGCCACTGTCAAGAGAAAAAGAATCCTCATTTGCCTCAATAAGGGTCAGGGTAACCCTTTTTTAAAAAAACCGGACTCGAGAGGCGAACCGATGTTTCAGAGGGCAGATCAGGAAAAAGGAATAGTTATCCCCTTAAATTTGAAAAGACTTCCCTCCCTGAACCTAGATTTTATCTTAAACGGTCCGGGGGTCGGCGGATAACCCAAAATTCTGGTCAGGGACTTCTTCATAGAAGGGAATTTTGAGGAAGGAATATCTTAACTTATTCCTTGATAAGTCTATCTCGCTTTCCCTAAATTTTCTTCGTCTTCTATTATTAAGCTTTTCTTACATTCTTCTCCGAGAAGACCTCCAACGGTTAATACCCCAAACCTCCTGCATTTTATATTGTTACAATAAAAAACATTCAAGTCTGTTAAGAAAATCCTTTCAAGCTTGTCATAACAGTCCACACAAATCAGATCTTTTCTGTCCATGTTTTTCCTCCTCTTACCCCTTTCCCTCTAACAGTTTTGCTCTTGCCATTTGTTTTTCGAATAAAGCCCTTTTTGACCCTAAAAACTCAATATAGGCTGTTTCTAGGGGGAAGAATTGACAGCTTCTCATTTCAGATCAACCAGTTCCCGTGGCCCGACTCCATTTCCGCTACTCGCTCACGTGGTCGAGGATATGCTTCTGCAGAATTGGGCGGACAGTCGCTTGCTCGACAATCATGAGGAGGTGGCCCCCTTTCTCGAAAGGGACCAGCCTTGCACCCGGAATGGTGGAAGCAGCGAAGGCGGCATTGTGGTAAAGCTGCAGGGTGTCGTCTGTCGCATGGAGTATCAGTGTCGGGGCTCGGACCGCGGCAATCCTCGTATTCGGCATCATCGCCTTGTTATCGAAAACGGTGCCGGCGGAACGCGGCGAAACCGGGTTCATAAAGTCAATAATTTGTTCAGCTAATTCTCGCTGCCGGGGCGTAAGCCTGGCAATTACTGCGTCGTTGGCACCCATTAATCCCATGAACTGCTTTTTGAACAGCTTGGTGAAGGCCCAGTAAAGCGGATCAAACTTGAATATAGTCGTCAGCATCTTGCCTTTCTGGTTCGCCTGCGCTTGGTCTTGTGTAGAGGAAGATGCGACACCGCAGGAGATGAGTGTCAGCGAGGATACCCGTTCAGGGTGCAATACGGCAAAGAGAAGAGCCGAAGGGCCTCCCTGAGACATAGCCACGACCGCAACTTTTTTTAGGCCCAGCCGGTCGAGCAAATAGGCGTAAGCATGCGCCTGGTCGTCCCATGTGGCCCCCTCATGGAAGGTCGAGCGCAGATATCCAAAGCGCGAGGGGGTAATCCAGTGGAATTGCTCACTTAGCACAGCCTGCACAATGAGTTCACCTTGATCGTAGCCGCCGCCGCTCCCATGGATCACCAGGACAACAGGACCTGAGCCGCCTTCGGTGTATTCGATATTTCCATAGGGTGAAGGTATGACCGTGCTCTTTCCACTGACCCGTTCATAGGCTCGATGTATATCCCGGAGATATGCTGCAGAAACCAAAACCACCACGGCGATCAGCCCTATCGCAATCCAGAGTAAAATCTTTCTAAGCATCTTACCTTCCTTTGGGGAACCGCTCACCAATGCCATCAGCGGTGCGGTCACACATGGCAGCGATTATCTTAAGCCTACAGATTGCAATTCCGGAAAAATCAATAAACCGAAACCTGTTGGCCACATTCGACTGCATGCCAAGGTTAGCCCTCAAGTTTTGAACCATGTCGCTCAAGAAACTTTTCGATCAGATCCGCAGCATAGGTTGCCCCACCGTAGGTATGCATCCTGTTCGAGATTCTCTTGGCGTTATCCGTAAACGACGGTTCGGAGAGAATCCGTCGAACCTTGGTCCTTACCTCATTAACAATGAGGTCCATATTTTTTTCGCGATTTTCGCGGTCCGGCACGATAAAATCACCCGCCCCCAGCGCGGCGACACGCCTGGCATTGCTCTCACGCTCCGAATAAGTGGGAATAATCAGTGCCGGGGTACCTGTGAAAAGCCCCGTTTGACATGAGCCATAGCCTCCATGATGAATGAGGAGGTTGCTCCTTTCCGCCATGGCGAGTCCCGGAACAAAAGGTACGTAGCGGAAATTCGAAGGCAGCGTAGAGAATCTCTTTGGAAGGTGGTGGTGCCCTGTGGTCAAAACGACCTGGATGTCTTCTTCGGCCAGGGCTTTAACGCATATATCAAGCACCAGATCCGAATCAGCCCAAGATGTGATCGGCCCGTAGCTTGGGTTCCCGCAATAGAGCCAGATCAACGGCCGCTCTCGGCTCAGGTCATCCCACCATCCAGGCAGTTCCGGATTTGCGCTTTGCCAGAGGATAGGGCCAACATACTCAACTTTCGTGTCTTCTGGAAGAGGATCCGTTTCGGGAAGGCCAACTACCAAGGTTAAATCCCCTACGACGAGTTCTTCTGTTCGGCTTATAAAACGAAAACCGATTTCCTGGAAGACCTTATTCAGTGTAGGCACAGGTGTTGGTATTTTGTCTTTGGACTCCTTCCACCATATGAAGCCCTTGCTCTTGGGGTGCATGTCGGACTGGATGACCGTGATGACGGGCTTTTTCAATGACCACGCCGCAGCAGGTGCCAAGAGATTCCAGGAATCCACTATCGTGTCCGGCTGATACTTAACTATGAGCTCCACATATGCTTCGCAGATGGAACGGACGAATCTTTGGTTCATCATCCCGCAAAGAGCCATGAAGTGATCCAAGTTCCAAACTTCAGGAGTCTTTGGAGGGAATTTTAAAGGGATGGCCTTGACATATTCGGTAATAAATCGAGGGAGGCTACCGAAATCTTTTTTCATTTGGCCTGATCTCCAGACCGTGAGGAGGCCTTTAAAGTCTAACCTACCGGACATTTCAAGGTAGAATAAAGGATGCCGCGGGAGGAGATTGGTAAAACCTTCTTGACTGATTACCTTGCTGGGAGCGTGAGCCGGGTTGCAGAAAGCGATCTCGTGTCCGCGCTTGGACAACTCACGGGCAATGGGTATAGTGCGTGTCAGTAAGCCAAGGTCGTCCGAGAAAAGTGTAGTAAATAGGAATCTTTTCATTTGTCTAACAGGTTATGGCTCATCTTGGGGTTGGACCTAACTAACCCATTTAAATATGATAAAAAACATCCCGTTTAGCGATTTTACATCCATCACGGATTGTTTTTCCAGTTCACATTCCATTTTTCATGGGTGGAACAGATCTCCGTGAGGTATTCCTCGATCCAATCTTTGATATCGGGGCTGATGTAGAACTTAGGCTCCATGAGCGGGTCGTCAGCCGAAATAACGCCCTTGCTGACCGCAATGTCGAACAGCGGTGTATGCGGCATTAACCTTATCCCCGGGCAGAAATCCAGCATCATGGGTTTTCGTTCTTCGAGGAATCGGATGGACTCTTCCACCGTTTCCCTGTTCTCTCCGGGGGCGCCGAACAGCAGGGAGAGAATGTAACTTATTTCCATCTCTTCCAGCATTATCAGGCAGGACTTTAATTCATCCTTGGTGAATCCCTTTCGCATGACCTGGAGCATCTTTTCAGAGCAAGTGTCGCAACCGGGTGAGGCAGACACGCAGCCGGCTTTTTTCATCAATTCAAGGAGTGATCTGTCTACAAAACCAGGATGTAATGTGGCCACCCAGTAAATACTCAGTTCGCGATCGATAATAGCCTGGCAGATGGCTTTGGCATGGTCTACCGGATGATTGAAAATGGCATCGGTAAAATACACCAGGTTAACGCCAATGTCCTTCTGGATCGATTCCAGCTCTGCCGCTACAGTCTGCGGGGATTTCATCCGCCAGTGTTTACCCATAACATGCGGGCCGTCACAATAGAGACACTCAAATGGGCAACCCTGTTTTACCACGATATTGGCCATGCCCCTTTCTTTGGCGTATCGCTGATTATCGAACAAGTCCCTGCGTGGAGGCTTCAGTGCGTCCAGGTTGGTGACGAATCCGTACGGATTATGTTGAACTCCACCTGCATCTCTCCATACCAGTCCCGGAAGATCCGTGTATTTAGAGCTTTGTTCTATTCGATCTACCAGCTTCGGAAATACGGTTTCGCCTTCGCCGATAACTCCGAAATCGGGTTCAAGATATTCAAAAACCGCCACCGGACTGACGGTAAATGCCGCTCCGCCGATGATAAGGGTGGCCCGGGAGTTTTCCCTGCATAGTTCAACGAATTTTTTTTCCAGGGGTAGATAGTATTCTGTATTGAGACGGCTTTGATTATCCAGATTTCTGATGGAAAGGGCGATGATCTGGGGCTCAAATCGGGCCAAGGCTCGAATTAATTCTGCTTCGGGCTGATCACAAAACATCAAGTCAAGCGCATGGATCTCGTGTCGCGATTCATCCATCTGGGCAATGATGGAGGCCAGTCCCAGCGGCATCGGCAACAAGGCAGCTCTGGACCGATTGGTCGAGACAAACAGTATCCTCATACCAGATTCTCCTGTTATTGGTAAAAATATTAACGGTGATGGATAATTGTAATTAGTGTAATTGGTTTTAATTGGTTTAATTGGGGGTCTGGCCACGACAACTTATTGATCATAATGTGTCAGGAATAGGTGTTTTGAGGCCCTATATCGTGTTTTTTAGACCACAAAAGAGCCTTATAAGAAACAACCCCCACCCGGATTTTTATTTACTTTGCAATATTTGCATAATATGCCAGATATAACCTGGAATAAAATGCCGCTTTGCTCTTGCCATTTGTTTTTCGAATAAGGCCCTTTTTAACCCTAAAAAACGCGATACAGGCCGTTTTTAGGGGTCAGAATTGACAGTATCTCATGTCAGATCAACTGCTTCCCGTGGCCCGACCCCGTTTGGCACTCGCCGTTTGAGCCGTTCAGGTCCATAAATTCGGTTATCCTCAGCTGGACAGAAAAGCAGATTTCAGTTTGGAAAGTCCGTCATCTCTGTCAACGATCTTTCCCTTGCTAACGGCATCATCATACAATGCGACCAAAGCACGTGAATCCTCGAGAGATATAACATTCATAGTGATCGCGGCCTTTGCGGTTTGAATTATTTTCTCCGCTAGCAGAAGAGATCGTACATTGGATACACGCTCAATGAGAAAAAATGATTCGGCAGCGGACGGCTTGTTAACAACAGCACCCCAGAAATAATGCATCGCAGCCAGAGCACCATAGACGGTACGATCAAAGCGTACTGATGCGATGTACATCTCTATTTGGTTGTTCTTCGTAACGACCTTGTGGAACCACCTCGCGAGAAGGAGTTCGATGATCTTTCTGCGTACTAACTTCGTAGGCTGCATGATGAATAACGTTCTGACAAGCTGTTGAGTGATCGTAGAGCCGCCAGAACGCCGTTTCATTCCCACAAGTCCGAGCAACGCACGTGCGATACCCCTTATGCTGGTCCCCCGATGACGAAAGAACTGTCTATCCTCGATGAACACAAGAAGCGTTTTGAGAGTTGAAAGATCCACTCTCAACCTTTGATACTCGTAACATGCAAGAGTGGCCCGGTAGATTATGTATTCGTAGTTGTGAACGAGTTTGAGGCGGAGTAGGCGCGCAAACATTTTGATAAACAAGAGACTCTGTCTCTCATGCGTGTCGAGTAGTGCGCGCCTATAGACAGCAGCCAAGAGAAGTGCCCATCCCAGTGAAATGCACACTGGTCCATACCAACCAACGAGAGCGCCAATTGGAATAGACTCAGCCACCGCGGACTGGAGTGAAGCTAGGAGGAAGAAAAGCACCACGCAAGAAATACCAGCGAGCACGTAATAAGGGTATGCGACGTAGGTATTCCAGCCGGGAAACAAAAACACTGCATGCGGCTCATCCGCACCTTCAACGCGCCAGTTGGGAAGCACAAGCTGCAGTGTTCCATAGCTTAGGCCAAGCATGCGCCTAAGAATGATTACCTTACGCGAGGCATAGGCAATTGCCTTCTGTCTGTCGGCGAAGTACCGAAGCCCGACCCACGAAAAGCCGCAGACCAGAGTGAGTAACACGAGAAGGGTCAAGGGCGCTGGCACTATCCCTAGAAATAGGTCGGTAAGTTTCTTGAGAGAACCGACCGCAAGTGATCCTAGAGCAGCGGCTGCAAGTGCTGCAATGCTTAACGCATTAAGAAAGACACGCTCCTCTGCCTCAAGACTCTTGGCAGCCGTCTTGTATTCTTCCAAGGCAATATCGCGCTTCGCGAACGAGTAGGTAGGGAAGTGTTGCTTCCACCCTGTCTCTTCTTGCTCCTCAATCATCCCTGTCCTTTTATCACATTTCACGCTCTATTGGTCTACACCGTTCATGCCGACGCGCAAGCGTCGGCATGAACATTCCGCATAAGATGCCGGTCTGGAGCTGGTAAAAAAACTTTCCCACCCATGACTTCGCTGGCGCTACGCGCATACCCTACAATTCAAAGCCCCGGGCAGCCTTCATGCGGTGGTTGGCTGGCTCCCGCCCTCAATATTGTCTACGAAATCCTTCTGCTTCACGAACGGTCTTAAGTCGGCAATTGTTGTTGTTATATTCATACCATCAATTGCCTGAGTGCCTAAAAAACCCTTACTAAAGTCTCTGGCTCTGGCGTCGAACACCATTAAAAACCCGAGGTTTGTTTTCTTGTTCGCCATATAGTGCGTAAGTTGCTCGATCCCCTCTTGAGCGTAACCTGAAGTATACCCTCGTCCACACATTTTTAGCTCAATGATTACTTTCTCGCCTGTCGGTGTAATGACGAATATATCCATCCGGCCAGCGCCCGAAGTAATTTCTTCGAAAGTAAGGATTTCAGTGCCAAATTTGCCAACCAAGAAGGTATGAAGTAAATCTTTTGCTCTCTTTTCTGGATGAGATATCCATTTAGGATTTTTGGCCTCTTCGTATTGCCAAAACGTCATTCGCTTCTCGGATTGTATGTAGCTCTTAAATTCTTCAACGCAGGCTTTCAGTAAAAGCTTATCTTTTTGGTCATCCAGGTTCACAATAAAGGTGTCTCTGCGGGGATAAGTGATGTTTGACAGATTATAAGGGCAGGTTTTAGGCGAGTTCTTCGTCTCCATGAAAAGGGGAGGAAATTCTTCTTCCAAAGAAGCACATTTTTTGAGTAACCCTGTGACATATTCTTCTGCGCTTTGAAAAGCCACCTTCAGCATGCTCTCTGTAACGGCGGACCATTCAGCTCCTTCTAAATTCCAGTTATTCATCAACCTATCGGTTATTGTTAGTTTCAATTTATGTGTATTGCTTATTTCTCTCGGAGTGCCGATTAGGGCTGTCTCAATAACCGACAACTTAAAATGGCATTCGAGGTTGTCAGTGTTGAAATCCCTTTTATTACGACAGTTAAGAAATTTAACAGTTTTTTGCATAGATGATTATGCCTACCGTTTAGTAGAATATCTGGACTGAAGACAGTCAATGGACGCCGGTTCACCTGCGGAACTGGGGACAAATTTATTTGGACACGGGGCTGTCAGGTGCAACCGCGTTGTTCTGCCGCGCTTGCGCGGCGGGACAACCGGTTGGCAAACCGGCGCCCATTCATGCCGACGCGCAAACGGCGGCGAGAACGCCCAGGCTGATCCGACCGTTTTTCGTTCGGGTCGAGCCGGTGGTTATGTGGGTTTTATGTTGAATATGTATTTGCTAATCCACCTTTTTCAATATCTTTTTCAAGATCGGAGTATTTATGAGAATCAGAAATCCGTTTTTCGAGTTCCTTTATTTTTTCTTCCGCTGCCAGGAGTTTCGCCTGAAGAACGCCGTTCTCCGTTTTAAGCGAAAGATTCTCATTTTCAAGTTGCTCAAGCTCGAATTTATAGCGAGCCGCAGAAGGAATCTCCTTTAATAAATCTGCGATCCATCCCATACTACACCTCCTCTTAGGGATAAGGGTTAATGATTTATTTAAAAGCACATAATGAGGGCTCAGGCGCGGCGGCCGAGGACTGTTAACCTGCACCTCGGGCGTGGTCCGTCGTCGCATGGAGCCCTGGGTTAACAATATTTCACTATCTGCCTTGCATAAAAATGAAAAGCCCAAAAGACACAATACCAAGCAAAAACAAAATATGTTCTAGGAAAGTAAGAGCCCAAAGGGGAATGTGTAAATAGTTTCGTATTTTGTATATATCTCCATATGTTACTTTCATTTTAGGTAAATTTTGCACAATGGGAGGAATGGCCCCAACCACATTGGCAGCTACTAATATCGAGAGAATAAAACCAGCGAGAGATAACACCATCCAATTCTTGGAATCGGGGTTTATCCCGCTCTTGATCATGAAACCAAGAATTCCGAGAGCGCCAACCTGGATAAGGGTGAGAAAGATGCTCCATCCCAGAAGAAACCTAAGAGCTTGGGTGGCAGCAAGGATTTTTTTGTCAGAGCTTTCAGTCTCCGAGGGTGCTGTTTTTGATTTTGAGGAGCCCTCTTCTTTTCTTTCTGGATGAACTTTGTCTATTATTTGCTTGGCAATTGCTTCAAGGCCATACTCGCTACTGATTGCAACGAGATCAGCTAACGGAGATGAAAACTTTCTGACATCATCCCGAGTAACGCCATGCCATACAGGTAGTATGGTTTTGCGTCCATCCATCTCCTCCGCCACTAATCCTCTTAGCTCTCTCTTAGTCCAGTTCTTGCTAAAAAAAGCCTTACTCAAAACAACGAGGCCGTACTTGGAATTCTCCAGGCCATAGTCAATTTTCTCCGACAGGCTATCTCCAATAGTAAGCGTAAACTCGTCATACCAGACATTCAATCCCGCAGCGCGCAATTTGTGCGCGAGTGGCCTAACGAAATCGTCTTTATCTTCACTGGCGTGACTTATAAAAAGATCGTATTCCATTAAACTCTCTTCGGGCCGTCGGAACGATAGTTCCGAAAGGCGAGGAGCCAATCGGACTCGAACGACTTGTTGGCGCCGCTTTGGCGGCGACGGCAAGTCGGGCGAGAGCGAAGGCTCAACTCCACGTTAAGTGCTGCTACTCTCGGGCGCTTTGATCAGGCCACTCGTGAGACCAAAGCCACTCATTTTCTGGACAAGGTCATTTGCAAACAAGAAAAGAGTCCATGCAATATTCGCAAACTCCAGGGCCGAAAATGTGACCTGTTCACCGATGCCGAATGTCTTTAGGGCTTCCCTGCTTCGCATAGCTATTACACTATCCTTTTCAACTATCTGTCCCAACACCAACTCTTTTTCCCCATCTTCGTTTTGCACAATCAAGTCCAGATTCGTCCATCTTACTTCAAACCCTGTTGACGCACTGATGTCTAGCTCAGTCACTACTCCGTTTCTGTGCACCAGGCAATTCCGTGCCGCGTTGGAGCTTAAGATTTGCTCTCGAAGCTTTGTGTCGATTTGAATGCCATGTTTATCCTGTACGTGGGTAAATTTATCGGGCAAGCCAAGGCGATGAAAGCTCTTCGCGCCTGATACAATGATTTGGTTCCAGAGTGAACCTGTTATTTTAACACCGTCTTTCTGCTTTACGGCCAACTCCCAGAAGGCGAGTACTTTGTGAGCTGATTCGAAAAAGCTGTTAAAGTGCTCTATGATGTCCCGAAAGCCATTAGAGAGTATCCACTTTTCATACTGCTCTGTTGCCGTCTGCGCGTCCCATTTCAACCCCCCATCAAATATCATCGTTACGTTGTTGGTAGGCAATTGCAGGCAATCTATATTGAGCTTGTCTTTCGATTGCAGGCCAGCGCTAACGAGGTAGATAGTCCGCTGCAGTGACCGTTGCAGTTCGCCGCGTAGGGCATCGAGGTTGATGTTTATGCTTATTTCATGATCTGCCATATGGTTTTTATACTTAATGCGGCGTTGACCCGTGGCCCGCAGGTTGCGGGGCCGAAGGCCCATGCAAGCAAGTGCAATCGGTGTCCAATGGCCTGGTTGGCGCCGCCAAAGGCGGAGCCGGCCGGGACATGGACCCGATAGGGGCAACGCCGCATTGGCGACGCCCTCAAGGGCGGCGCCAACAATATATTGAATAGTTTCTTTTCAATTACAAAGAAGTATTAATATTAATCATTTTAATAATAAATTAATCAACCATATTTATTTGATATTATTATTTTAATATGGTTGTTCAACACCTGATTTCTATGCTTAGGGGGTTTCCCGTTCAATTTGAATATACCCTGATCCTGTTTCCATCTGAAGGTCAGAAACCGGGGGAAAATTTGGATCTTACCGGAAATAGGTGTTTTATTGAGCGGATCTTTTGGGATATGGATGGGGACCATGGATCTCCTAAAGATCTTTTTCAGGTTGTTGAAAAAGGCCCATCTGGTGTGTTGCCCTCACCCCTCGTCATTCCGGCGTATTTCTATATACGCCTCACTCCTCGAAATTTCGGGAGGCCTTCCAACTAAACCTTTTTGAACAACCTGAAGTAATTGGTTCTTTAGTATCCTGGTAATGCTGAAGTGAATTATAGACCATACTGGCCATTTTGCAAAGAAAGTTATTTTAGCTTTTTTCTGAAATCCTCCAAACCCAGGAAGTCAGTGCTTTATTCCTGTGTCAAGCTGATTTTATTAATTCTTTTGCAAAAACCTTAAAAATCCCCTCAGATTGGTGGAAAGGACATCGGAACTTTCTATGGAATGGGCTGTTTTTGATATCAAGACCTTTTTACTCTCTCCAATCAGACCAGCGGCTTTTATCAACCGTTCCATATCGGCCCTTGACGGTGAGGAGGAGAGTTTTACCTCCACGGCATAAGTAGTCCTGCCCATGGTGAAGATCAGATCGATTTCATGGCCATCGCTGGTTCGAAAATAGTAGGGACCGTCAAATGGGAAATTCTCTATATTCAAGAAAATTGGGGGGGAAAACCCCCATTCGAAGGAAGGTTTTTATTGATCTCCAAATCGTTACCGGGCAAAAATTCAGGCCGGTATGATCTTAAATGAAAGTTAGTTTTGTTCCAGCCATGTTCAATAAAAATTTATCCGGCATTTCCCTTTCCATGTAATTGATGGCCTTCCGGCCGGTACAATGGGTGGGGATGACATAATTCGGATCAAAGGCCTTTAAGGCCTGGGTTGTCGGGTCGATAAAGGGTTCGAAATGGCCGCCGGTGAGATGAAATCCACCCATGACCGCATGGACCCGTTTAATGCCGGTGACCTTTCGGGCATAGTTCACCGTATTGATGATCCCCGAGTGGGCGCATCCGGAAAGAACCACCAGTCCTTTATCCTTGAGGTGCATAACGAGGGCGGTATCATCCTCAATGGCGTCAAATTTCTCCTGGCCCTGCTCGACAAAATAGGCGTCAGGCAGGCCCTTTTCATAGGCGGTTTCACGGGGAATCTGACCTAGAAAAAGAATCGATCCGTCCATCAGGGGGTAAGGTTTTTCAGTTTCCACCAGGTCAAGACCCGCCTCCCGGATCATTTCCCGGGTAAAGGCCGGGAAATTAATTTTAAATTCTTCAGAGATTTTTATATAGCGAGGGTGTCGAAAAGCCGCGGGATGGATCACCAGGGGGATTCCTTTCCGACCTGTTTTTTGAACCAATTGTTTGAAACCGCCGGTATGATCGGAATGACCGTGAGAAATCGCTATGGCCTGGATCGCTTTCATATCCGCATTCAAAATGTCGGCATTAAAGGCGGCCCCGAATTCTGAAAGTCCAAAATCGAAAAGCATCTTACGGGTTTGTTCCCCCTGTGTTACGGAAATCAGGGCAGAGAATCCGTGTTCGGCCAAAATCGTGTTTTTCAGTTCCCCGTCTTTTAAGGGGAATATCCTTTCAATGATATCGTTGCCGTCACCGGCAGCGATATCGATATAATTGTCCTGAAGCGTCAGGATCTCCACCTTATCAAGGAGGGTTAATTGGTTATCCATTTTTTTCTCCTTTCAGGCTTGATGTTTAATATCTCGATTCGTTCTTTAAAGAAATTGAAGCTCCCTGCCACAAGGTGCGGTTTCACGCTGACGGCGTGACGGGGAATGGACTTGTTATTCAAATTACGCACTCAGGCATCGGCTTAAGGTCTGGAACGTCTTCTTTCCGGTCTTCCTCTGGAATCGGCGTCCGTCCTTCGTCCCTGGGTGGTTCTCCTTCTTTCGGTTTCCGGTCTGCGGCTTTTCCTGGGGCCCGTCGGTTTTGGTAAAGTCAGCCAGTCTTCCTCCGGTTGAATGCAGCTTAGCTTCCTGCCCATGTATTCCTCGATAGGCGGAAGGTAAAAGGCTTCCTCCTCATCGGCGAAGCTGATGGACGTGCCGGCGGCCCCGGCTCGTCCGGTACGCCCGATTCGGTGCACGTAATCCTCCGCATCATGAGGCAGCGTAAAATTGATCACATGATCCATCCCCTCGATGTGCAGACCCCGGCCGGCCACATCGGTGGCTACCAGCACCCGGAATTTTCCGGACTTGAATTGATCCAGACGCTGGATGCGCTGTTTCTGAGGAATATCCCCGGAAAGTTCCGCACAGTTGATCCCATAGCGGGTGAGCATCTCTGCCAGGCGTCTCACTTCGTCTTTCCGGTTGCAAAACACCAGGACCTTTTTTAAGTCCAACTTATCGATGATGTTGTAGAGCAGGGCGAATTTCCGGTCCATTGTCACGATGTAGACGATCTGGTCCACCGTGTCCACGGCGACCTGCTCCGGTTCGATATCCACAATCACCGGGTTATGGGTCCACTGGGCGGCCAGGCGGGTAATATCCTCAGTCAGGGTCGCGCTGAAAAGCAGGGTCTGACGTTTTTCCCTGGGCGGGGTGGCGTGGATGATCTTTCGGACATCCGGAATAAATCCCATATCGAGCATCCGATCCGCCTCGTCGATGATCATCACCTCGATCCTGTTCAGGATCAGGTCCCGTCGCTGTTGAAAATCGAGCAACCTGCCCGGTGTGGCCACGACGATATCCACCGGGACACCGGCCAGTTGTTTCTTTTGTTTCTCGTAATCCATACCGCCGAACAGGGAGATCAAGGCAAGCTCGGTGTACTGGGTCAGTTGGCGGGCCTCCTCGGATATCTGGAGCACCAGCTCCCGGGTGGGGGCGATCACCAAAACCCGGGGCGTCCCGGGCTTCCTCCTGCCCTGGATAGGATTATTCAACATCCGGGTAATCACGGCAATGAGAAAGGCCGCCGTCTTGCCGGTGCCGGTCTGGGCCTTGCCGCTGGCGTCTTTGCCGGACAGGGTGCTGGGAAGAATTTCGGCCTGGATCGGCGTACAGTACTTAAAACCCAGATCATGGATGGCGTGCATGAGCGGATCGGGAAGGGCAAAATCATGAAAGCGGGTTTTTCCTTCGGCCGGCGGAACCTTGAACTGGGAAATCCGCCAGGACACTGCCGGTGCGGGGACAGCGAGGGCCGATGATCCCCCTTCTCCCGGAACATTTCTACGGCTTCTTTTCCGGGGGCGTCTTCCGGGATTGGAACGGCTTTTTGTATCCGGAGGCGGCAACTCCGGCGGAGACACCGGAACCGCCGCTTTTTCTTTAAGGACGGTTTTTCCGGATTTACCGATCCGGCTGATCTTTCCCACTACTTTTTGAATAAAATGGATCATCGCTTTCCGTTTAAATATATTCCACTTCGCTCGTTCAGTAAACCATTAAATGCTTTATGCTTTCCAACTCCAATTCGTCCTTCTTCGATTTTTTCGAATCCCGGTCTAACGATTCAGCTTAAGGGACATATTCTCCCTTTAGACCATCCGCGTCCAAGGATTTGAGACAAACCCGGACCCGCTCGTTCTTTTTAAGCCGGTCTGGAATGGAAACCGTCAGGTAGTTTTCGGTCAGGGCATGGGTCCATCCTTTTTTTTTGGCTGGCTGAAGACAGAGGGCGGAAAAATCCCTGCCCAGGCAACGGCGGATAAAGGCTTCCCTCTTTTGCCGGTCAATGGCCCGGATAAGTTGCAGCCGTTCTTTTTTAACCTTGTCCGGGACGGGATCGGGAAATCCGGCCGCCGGTGTTCCCGGGCGTGGAGAAAAAGGAAAGATATGGAGATAGGACAAAGGGATTTCTGATAATAAGCGAATGGTTTCTTGAAACTGGGTTTCCCCTTCGCCCGGAAAACCGACGATCAGATCAGCCCCGATGGCCGCAAAGGGGATTTCCTGATGGATGGTCTGAATCAACCGGCGATAGAAATCGGTGGAATAGGTCCGGTTCATTTTTTGTAAGATGGAGTCGTCGCCGGACTGCAAGGGGATATGGAGATGAGGACACAGGTTGGGGAATTTTTTAAAAAGTTGGAGCAGGGCAGGGGAGACCTCCTGGGGTTCGAGAGAACTTAATCGGAAATGCAGGCGAGGGTGTGTTTCCAAGAGAATTTCCAATAGTGAAACCAGATCAGCGGCCGGACAAAGATCTCCGCCGTATTGACCCAGATGGATACCGCTCAGGACCAATTCTTTGACCCCTTGGCAGCATAAAAAAGAGACCCCTGAGACCACTTCGTCCACAGGCAGGCTTCTGGACCTCCCCCTGGCTTTGGGGACCAGGCAATAACTGCACCCGGCGTTACATCCGTCCTGAATGCGTAAAAAGGCTCTGGTCTTTTCAACGGGCAGAGGGAAATGCGCTTCAACCGGTCGATCCGCTTTAGGTAACAGAATGGTTCGAGCCCGTCCCGGTTTTTGCAAGGTAGCCGTCAAATCCGGGATTTGGAGTTTGTTGAAAGTTCCGATCACATAATCCAGACCGGGAATTTTTTCGAATGCTTCAGGGAAGAGTTGACCGGCACATCCCGCAGCCATGACCACGGAGTCAGGATGATTGCGAACGGCTTGCCTGACCATCTGAGCCGATTGCCTCTGGGCTTCGGCGGTAACGGCACAACTGTTGATAATATAGAGGTCGGCCTGTTCCTTGAAAGGCACGGCCTCCCACCCCTGGGCCTGAAACCGTTCCATAAGACAAGCGGATTCAAACTGGTTGACCTTGCAGCCCAGGGTGTAAAGGGCCACCTTTAGAGGATTACTCTTACCGGGTTTCTTCAATCCAACCCCCCCCCAGAACCAGATCCCCCCAATAGATAACAGCGGCCTGGCCGGGTGTGACGGCCTTTTGCGGGCCTTTAAAATACACGCTTATTTTCTGGTCGTTCCCGACCCGTAACCGGGCCTGGGCGGCCTTATGTCGATAACGGACCTGGACCGAGACCTCCAGATCATCAATATCAAGGGGGCGGCATAAGAAATGACAATCGGAAAGGAGACAACTCGAAGATTCCAGATCTTTTTTCCCGCCGATGACCAGGCGGTTTCGGTCAGGTTCCATGCGGACAACATAAAAGGGTTCCGCAGCAGGTAACCCCAGCCCTCTCCTCTGACCGATGGTATAAGCAAACAATCCCTGATGGGTCCCAATTTTGTTCCCTTGGATATCCACGATGTCGCCAGCCCGGATTAGGTCGGGAGGACCTTGTTCAAGCAGAAACTCCCGATATCCTCCTTTAGGAAGGAAACAGATATCCTGACTTTCTCCCTTGGGATTGACCGGCAGGCCGATTTCCCGAGCCATAATCCTGACTTTTTCTTTAGTCCAAGTGCCCAGGGGGAAGAGAATTTGCTTGAGGTATTGTTGTGTAAGCCTTTGTAAAAAATAGGATTGTTCCTTTGATTTATCAAGCCCGCGGGCAATGGTCAGACCTTCTCCCCAGGGGGCCGGGGCCAAACGGGCATAATGGCCGGTGGCAAAAAAATCGGCTCCTAAGCTTATTCCCTTTTCAAACAGCAGGCCGAATTTGATGACCGGGTTGCAGACTATGCAGGGATTAGGGGTTCGACCACGTTTATATTCTGAAATGAAATAGTTAACTACTTTTTGTTGAAATACTTCTTTAAATGAGAAAACCTTCAGAGGTATTTGTAAAAAGGAGGAGATCTTTTCCAGCCAGGGCAGGGGAGAATCAGGGGAAAAGCCAAAATTGGCATGAAGACCTATGACTTGGAAGCCTTCTTTTTTTAAAAGATAGGCCGACAGGGCACTGTCGATTCCACCACTTAAGGCTACGGCAACTGTTTTCAATGGATAATTCTGACCGATTGTTGAAAAAGGATCATCTGTGGCGTTGACCTCATTCCTTGTCATTCCGACGTACTATTTGTACGCCTCCATTCCCAGGAATTTTGGTTGCCTTGCATCTAATCCTTTTTGAACAACCGGTAAATTCATTTTATTAAGCATCTAGTTGGCAAATTTTTTAAAGGCCCTCTCAAACCCGGGCAGGGATTTCTCGATGGTCGCATCCGGTGCACAATAAGCAATACGGAAATAACCCGGGGCGCCGAAGCCCATGCCCGGCACAGCCAGTATCAGTTCCTCCTGCAGGGCTTGGATAAAAGCCACATCGTCCGGGATGGGAGATTGGGGGAAGAGATAAAAGGCCCCTTCCGGTTTGGTGAGTTGATAGCCGATTTGGGTCAAGCCCTTGTAAAATATGTCCCGTTTTCTTTGATAGATTCCAATGTCCACCGTCAACCCTTGTACGGCCGGCAGGAGCCGCTGCATCAGGGCCGGGGCGTTGACAAAGCCCAGGATGCGGTTGGTGAAGGTGCAGGCGGCCAGCAGTTCTTCCTTGTCCGGGATTTGTGGATGGACCGCCAGATAACCGATCCTCTCTCCCGGCAGGGAAAGGTCTTTGGAATAGGAGGTGACACTGATACTTTGACGGCAGGCCTGAAAGATACTGGGTACCTGGATTTGATCATAGACGATCTTCCGGTAGGGCTCATCACTGATCAGGTAAATCACCCGCCCTTGTTCACGTTCGTAGCGGTGCAAAAGATCCCCCAATTGCCTGATGGATGTTTCATCATAGACCTTGCCGGTGGGATTATTGGGGGAGTTGATCAAGACGGCTTTAGTCCTGGGGGTCAAGGCCTGTTCGATGGCTTTTACGTCGAGCGAGAAATTCGGACCGGTGGGGACCACCCTGGGGACCCCCTGAGCATTGTCGACATAAAATAAATACTCGACAAAATAGGGGGCCAAAACGATCAATTCCTCTCCCGGTTCCATCAGAGCCTTTAAAACCGCGTTTAAGGCACCGGCCGCCCCGCAGGTCATAATCACCTCCTGCTCGGTAAAAGACAAGCCGTGTTCACCGGACAAAAAATCGGCCACAGCCCGGCGGGTTTCCAGATAACCGGCGTTGGACATATAACCGTGAAGGGCCGGAACCGGCTCGCTGAGAATCTGAATCAATCTCCGGTGCACCTCTTCGGGCGGGTCCAGATTGGGGTTCCCCAGACTGAAATCAAAAACATTTTCTTTGCCATGTTTGGCCTTGAGAATATCCCCTTCCTCAAACATTTTTCGAATGAAGGAGCCTTTTTCCATGAAGTCTCTTATTTTTTGAGCAATGGCCATCGCTTTCTCCTAACAGACTGATGAAAATCGTTTATTTGTTTTCAGATTCTTACACCGTTTAATCTGAGAATTTATTTCTAACTTTTGTTGTTGTTCCGGATTGCGGGTTATGAAATCGAAGCCTTTTGTCTTCAAACTCGTAACTCCCTGCCTGCCCGCAGGCCCGTAACTCGCACCGCTCAAATTTAAAATATTTTTGGCTATTTTTTAGGTTTATATCTTTCGGGTTCATCAAAAAAATCCAAGGCCTTCATCGGGGACAAGATGCGTATGGAATGAACAGAACCCGCGGGAATGAAATAAGAATCCCCTCGCCGGACAATCTGCATTTTTCCATCCACCGTCATTTCCACTTCTCCTTCCAGCATAACCCCCCATTGAGCCTGATGGTGATGAGCAGGGATCTCCCCCGGCCCATTGGCGGTAAAAAAAACCGCCTGCATCCCTTGACCCTGAAATAATTTCCCGTTGATTCCAGGGAGACTGATATCAATATCCTCCAGCTTCTCGATCATCTCCGGGAATAGAATTTTTTCCATTAATTTGTTCTCCTTAGAATCGATAAACTTGTACGTATGTCAATAACATAATCTCCGGTCTGGGTAAAGCCCAAAAAAGAACCAATACTTGACAAAAAAGGGGGCGCATGCCATAACTTATTTGAAATTATTATTAAAAGGGGGGCCAAAATGAAAAAAATTCTAGTAACCGGAGGGGCTGGATTTATCGGAAGCCATCTTTGTGAAACCCTGATGGACCAAGGCAATGATGTCGTCTGTCTGGATAATTTTTTTACTGGCGCCAAAGAGAACATCCTGCATCTTAGGGATAATCCGCATTTTGAAATTGTCCGTCATGACCTCGTTAACCCCATAACTCTGGAGGTCAACGAAATCTATAATCTGGCCTGTCCGGCTTCTCCGGTTCACTATCAGTTCAATCCGGTCAAAACCGTAAAGACCAATGTCATGGGCACGTTGAATATGCTGGGTCTGGCTAAAAACGTCAAAGCCCGCATACTCCAGGCCTCCACTTCGGAAGTGTACGGCGATCCTTCGGTCCATCCCCAAAAAGAGACCTATTGGGGGAATGTCAACTGTATCGGCCCGAGGGGTTGTTATGATGAAGGAAAACGGGTGGCCGAAACCCTGATGATGGACTACCATCGGCAGCATGGGGTGGATATCCGTATCGCCCGTATTTTTAATACCTATGGGCCCCGGATGGCCGTAAATGACGGCCGGGTGGTCAGTAATTTTATTGTTCAAGCCCTCCGTGGTGAATCCTTGACCGTCTATGGTAAAGGGCAGCAGACCCGATCTTTTTGTTATATTTCCGACATGGTTCGGGGGTTAATCTCCATGATGGAACAAGACGATACTATCGGGCCGGTTAATCTGGGCAACCCCATTGAATTTACTATTTTAGCCCTGGCCGAAAAGGTGAAGGCCATGACCGGCGCGAAGTCCTCCATCATCTATAATCCTTTGCCTCAGGATGATCCTGTGCAACGAAAACCCGATATCACCCTGGCCCAAAAATATCTGAAATGGAAACCTCGGATAGAATTAGATGAAGGGCTCCGCCAGACTATCGAATATTTTCGCAGCCAGATAGCTTGAAAAAATATACTCCGCTTATTTTTTTTACTTTAATATTATGCCTGTCTTTCGGATTGTTTCCAGGTCAGATTTTATCCGCCGGATCGGTCCGGGTGACCGGGGTGATCGATGGGGACACCATTATAATCGGCGATGGGCAACGGGTCCGATACTTGGGGATAAATACCCCGGAAAAAGAAAAAGACGGACCGGCCGAGTTTATGGCCCAGGAAGCTTACTGGTTCAACCGCAAGCTGGTTTTGAATAAAGAGGTTCGGTTGGTGTATGGTCTGGAAAGACGGGATCGATTTGACCGGGTCCTGGCCTATGTCTTCCTGGATAACGGTTTGTTCATCAATGGTGAACTGGTTAAGAAGGGTTTGGCCCATGTCCTGTATCATGGGCCCTGGATGGAACGTTTCGGTGAATTGTTGCAGTTACAAAGGGAGGCTATGAAGGATTTTCGAGGGATCTGGGCCAAAGCCCTTGAGAAAAGTGATGAAAATTACCGAGCTCATGTACATACCCGGAGGTTTCACCGTTCAGACTGTTCCCTTGGGGAAAAGATCGCTTCAAAAAATTTAATCCGGTTTCAAACAAAAAAAGAGGCCTATTGGCAAGGATACAGCCCTTGCCGGACCTGTAAACCTTGAGTAAAATAACCATGAATGAACGTTCATATCCGGATCGACCCTGGGTGGGTGTAGGGGGAGTCGTCTTCCAGGGCGATAAAGTTTTATTGGTTAAAAGAGGAAAAGAACCCGGGCTGGGCCGGTGGAGCATCCCCGGAGGGGCGGTGGATGTGGGAGAGTCCGTCAAATCGGCCCTCCAGCGGGAGATCGAAGAAGAAACCGGTTTATTGGTGGAGGTCCTGGATCTGGTGGAGATCTTTGAACGGATCATCCCTGATGCCCAAGGGAGGATTCTCTATCATTACGTTCTATTGGATTATTGGTGCGGGGTGAAAGGCGGAAAACTTACGGCCCAAAGCGATGCAGATGATGTGGGGTTTTTCCCGGTCGTTTCCCTGAAGACCATAAATCTGCCCCGGGAGACAGAAAAGGTTATCTGGAAAGCCTATGAAAAACATCAAAAATTTTTACTTGACAAAAAATAAAAAAGGGAAGAAAAACCGAATTATTTGACCTTATTCAGACCAAGGCGGGGTGTATGGAAAAAGAAGGTAAAGCCAAGGGTAAGTGGTTATTTTTTTGGATAGGGGTGATCGCCTCCCTGCTGTTAGGGTGGGCGGCTTTCCCTAAACTTATCTATTTCAAGAAAGATCAACCGGTCCGTTTCAGTCACCTGAAGCATGGAGAAGAGGCCTCCTTAACCTGTGAGGATTGCCATTCTTTCAGAGGAGACGGAAGTTTTTCCGGTATTCCGGACCTCGCCAAATGCTTGGAGTGCCATGAGTCGGCTATCGGAAGTTCCAAAGCAGAAGCTGATTTTATCAAATTGGCCGAAAAACTAAAAAAGGAAAACAAGAATATCCCCTGGCTTATCTATTCCAAACAACCCGATAATGTCTTTTTCTCCCACGCCGCCCATATCAAGATGGCCAAGTTGGAGTGTTCAGCCTGTCATAAGTCGGTTGGCGGCAGGACCGAAAAAAATCCGCCTTATCGGTTTAAGTGGATTTCCGGTTATGCCCCGGAAGTGATGAGCATGAAAACCTGTGAGACCTGTCACGAGAAGAAGGGGATCAGTAATGCGTGTTTTGTCTGTCATAAATAGCGCTTAAATCCGAAATTCGAATTTACTAATGCATGCAAGGAAAAGATAAGATGGCCATTGATCGAAGGGATTTTTTAAAGTTTGTGGTTGGGGGTGCAGTGGGAACGGTTTTATCTCCGTTGCCCTGGGTTTCTATGGATGAGGTGGCCAAGTGGACCCAAAGGTGGGCCCCGATTCCTGAAAACGGTGGAACTTCCTATGTTCATTCGACCTGCAAGCTTTGCCCCGGGGGATGTGGGATCCGTATCAGATTGATTAATCAAAAAAGAGCGGTCAAGATCGACGGCAATCCCAATCATCCGGTCAACCGGGGCGGGATGTGCCCTCTGGGTTTGGCCGGCCTTCAATACCTTTACCAGGAGGATATTCGGGTTAAATCCCCGTTAAAAAGGATCGGGGCACGCGGCAAAGGGCAATGGAAACCAATCTCCCGGGAAGAGGCTCTGTTGGAAGTCACTACCCGGTTGAAAGAATTTAGGCAAAAAGATTTGAGCCATACCGTAGCATTCTTGGATGGAGAAGGGGAGGGGAGTCAAGCTTATTTGGCGGCCAGATTTTTAAAGGCCTATGGTTCTCCAAATTACATTCGACCCTTTCAATTGGGCGATCTGGAGGAAATCCTAACTCAAACCATTCATGGTATCCGGGCCAGGGTAGCCTACGATCTTCCCAGGGCTCAATACGTCTTAAGCTTCGGAAGCGCCTTGCTGGACGGATGGGGGAACCCTGCCTGGGTGGCCCAGGCTTTTCAGGGATGGCGGCAGGATCACCGGCAGGGAAAGGTCAAATTGATCCAGATTGACACTATGGCCACAACAACAGCCTCCCTGGCTGATGAATGGATAGCTATTAAACCGGGAACGGAAGGGATTCTGGCCTTAGGCATGGCTCAAGTGATACTTGAGAAGGGCTGGTACAACAAAGATTCGGTTCGTTCCAAAACTTCCGGTCTGGATGGTTTACAAGTCCTTTTGAATAAGAATTATACCCCGGATCAGGTGGCCGGATCAACAGACGTCAACAAGGAAACGATCCATAAGTTGGCCAGAGATTTTTCCTCCGCCCAGCACCCGGTGGCTCTTTGGGGCAAAGGCAAGGGCGAGTTACCCGTCAGCCTCTTTGAGGCCCAGGCCGTTCATCTCCTGAATCTATTAGCCGGTTCTATCAATCGCCCGGGGGGTGTTTATCTGCAGCCCGGAGTTTCCTATGCTTCCTGGCCGAAGATGCCTTTGGACGGTACAGCCCAGAAAGGTCTTGCTCAACCGAGATTAGACGGGGCCTTGTCTTCCAACTATCCCAAGACCGGTCATTTAACCGGCCGGTTTTTTGCCAATGCCGTGCAAAAAAAACCCTACCCCATCAATGTCCTGTTTATCAACGAGGCCAATCCGGTTTTTTCTATTGATGAAAAGGAGGTTCTCCGGGCTATAGACCAGATTCCTTTCATAGTCAGTTTTTCTCCCTTTATGGATGAAACCGCTTCCCTGGCCGATCTGATCCTTCCATCGCCTACTTTTTTGGAGCGTTGGGACGACAGTTATCCCTCTTTGGGAGTGCCCTTCCCTGTTTATGGATTGACCAAACCGGTTCTGCCTCCCCTTCATGACACCCTGTCTATGGGAGAGGCTATCCTTCATATTGCGAAAAATTTGGGCGGGACGGTTGAGGAAGCCCTTCCCTTTAAAAACATGGAAGGGGTCCTAAAACAATCGGCTAAAGGTCTTTACGATTCCAGGAAAGGCCGGCTTACCAACGAACCATTGGCGGAAAAGGGAAAAGGAATCTCTGCCTCCTTTGAATCCTTTGATAAATTTTGGGAACAATTGGTAGCCCAGGGGACCTGGTATCATGCAGAGAACAGGGGCGAAGAAGGAAAGGGCCGATGGGATTTGTCTTCCTTCATCCGCCGGAGCGGGGAACCTGAGACCGCTGAGACCCAGGCCCAATATCCCTTTTGGATGGTTCCCCAATCGTTGCTTCTGCTTCAATCCGGCTATTTAGCCAATCCCCCCTTTCTGACCAAATCACTGGGTAAAGAAACTCTGATTAAGAATATGCTGGTCGTACAGATGCATCCCAATACAGCCGGGTCTTTATCCTTAAGAGAAGGGGACGGGGTAGTGATCAGCTCGATGAAAAAGAAGATTCGAGCCCGGATTCACCTCTTTGAAGGGGCCAGGCCCGATTGTGTCTTTGTCCCCTTAGGCCTGGGACACAAGGCCTTTGATCCCACCTTGAAGAACAGAGGGTCCAATCCTTATCCTATGTTGGATACGGTGGTGGATCCCGCAACCGGGCTGGAAGTGGGTTGGGCCACCCGTGTAAAAATAAAGAAAGCATAGAGGTTGGTCATGAAAGAATTATCGGGCGGAAAAGAATTGTATGGTATGGTCATTGACCTGGATAAGTGCACCGGGTGCGGGGCCTGTGCCGTGGCCTGTATGGCCGAAAACAACCTGTCTTTCCGGGAGGACGAGACCGACAAACTCAGGACCAACACCTGGATGAGGCTATATCGGTTAAACAACGGACAGCACTTCCCCGGAACCCGAGTGGCCTATTTACCCCGGCCCTGTATGCATTGTCAGCACACCCCATGTGTTTCGGTCTGCCCGGTCAATGCCACCCAGCTGGATGAGAAAGGGATAGTCAGTCAAATCTATCCCCGATGTATCGGCTGCCGGTACTGTGTGGCCGCCTGTCCCTACCATGCCCGGTATTTTCACTGGTGGGACCCGGTTTATCCCAAGGGTCTGGAGAATTATTTGAACCCGGATGTTTCCCTGGCCATGCGAGGAGTGGTCAATAAATGCACGTTTTGCAACCACCGCTATCAGCGGGCCAAGGACAAAGCCTTCCTGGAGGAGCGTCGGGATCTTAAAGAAGGAGAATACATCACAGCCTGCAGCGAGGCTTGTCCGACCAGGGCCATTATCTTTGGTAATCTAAAGGACCCCAACAGTCAGGTCTTCCGACTCAGTAAAAGCCCCCGGACCTTTCGACTCCTTGAGAAATTAGGGAGCCAACCCAAAGTCTATTACCTGACTTCGCAGGATTGGATTCGCCGGCAAGGGGATAATTATTTGAAAAACGAAGCCGCTAGAAAGGTTTCATAACTTTGGTTTCAAGGGGTCGAGGGTTCCAGGATTCAAGGAGTTGTATTTTAGATTTTTAACTTGAATCCTTGACCCCCTGAATCCTTGATCCCTTTTTTTAAGAGGTAGGACATGAATGAGACCATAATGCTCAAGGATGAGGCCTTAATCCCGGAGGGTTTATCCAGGTGTTCCCTGTTCAAATTTTCCCTGTGGATTTTTATTTTACTTTTGGTCGTGGGTTGGGGGTTACTGGCCGCCTTTTTGATCTTTTGGAAGGGATTGAACCAGACCAACATGAATGATTATTTTGGATTTGCCCTATGGATCACCTTTGACCTGGCGGTGATTGCCTTGGGGGCCGGTGCCTTTTTTACGGGTTTTTTGACCTACCTCTGGGGCAAGAAAGAATTGAAGGCCGTCATCAATTTTGCGGTGATGATCGGGTTTATCTGCTATAGCGGGGCCATTCTGATCCTGACACTGGATATCGGCCAGCCGCTTCGTTCCTGGTATGGATTCTGGCATCCCAATGTCCACTCCATGCTGACCGAAGTGATGTTCTGTATCACCCTTTATCTTGGGGTATTGATGATCGAATATGCCCCGTTGGTATTGGAAAATCGAAAAATCAATGCGAATGCCTTTGCCCACCATTTTGCCCATAATCTGCATCAATTGATGTTTATCTTCGCCGGAACAGGAACCTTTTTGTCCTTTTTTCATCAAGGGTCCCTGGGCGGCATGTTCGGGGTCATGTTCGCCCGACCTTTTGCCTTTCGGGGTGGATTTTTTATCTGGCCCTGGACATTCTTTCTTTTTATTGCCTCGGCCATTGCCTCCGGTCCGGCTTTTACGGTTTTGATCACCTCCCTGACCCAGAAGGTGACCGGCAGAAAACTGGTCAAACCGGAAGTGCTGGCCTTGATGGGAAAGATCGCCGGAAGCCTGCTGATTGTCTATCTCATTCTAAAGTTTGCGGATACGATCTATTGGGCGGTAGTCAATCTGCCGGCTCGGGGGCTCAGTTTTATGGGACAATATCAAGGTCCCTATGGATTTTGGCTGGTGGTGGCCGAATTGGGTATTTTTGGAATCCTTCCGGCCATTATGCTCATGAACGCAAAATTGAGGATGAGACCCGGGTGGCTGGCCTTGGCTTCTCTGTTGTCATGTGCCGGTGTTGTCTTTAACCGGTTTATCTTCACCGTGGTTTCCCTGGCCCTGCCGGTGATGCCTTTTGACCGCTTAGTGACTTATTGGCCCAGTTGGCAGGAATGGGCGCCGACCATTGCCTTTCTGGCCTATGGGGCCTTGATCATTTCCTTGTCTTATCGGTACCTGCCGGTCTTTCCACAAGAAAGGGAACTTAATGAATAATCTGGAAAAAGCATTGACAATTATTCATGGGTAAGATAAAAACCGTTTTTTAGTGTTAACCTTTTAATAATAAAAACAAACTGCCCTGGTTATCTACCTTCCCACTTTTCGGTTTTTATCGCCATAACGGGGTCGTTGGTATCTTTTGTAGTAGTTTTAGGTAACCCCTTCGATGAAAGGGCATCAAAGTGGTACTGTTAAGACTTCAGAAAGATTTACCACGGTACGACAACAAAAGCTCGTCTTATTCGCTTCTCGTTAAATTATCAATTACTATCCATTTTTTAAATATAATTAGCACATTATCCCAATTAGCCTAGTTTCTTTAGTTTATTTTTTGGATTCCGGGCTTTTGGGGAGGTGGTACGATCGAAAACAGAAAGGACGGTATTTTTTCCAAGAGGTAGTTTTCTCTCTTTAAGATGGCCGATTCTAAAACAATATTCCAGGAAGATTATAAATATGTTCAAATTATATGCCATTAGGCCTTTCAATTTGGACCTATGAAGAGAATGGTTCTCCTCATCTTTATAATGAACGCCTTCCCAAAGAATGGAAAATAGCTTTTGCCGCTGAACCCAATGATGCACTAATAGTAAATGGTACAATTTATCCTCAACATAAGATGCCTAAGAATTCATAATAAATTAAGTTGAGAAATTGGAAGATATTTAGAAAGGTTAAGATTGGGGAGTTCAATCAACTGCTATCGGGGAAAGCAATATTTATATTTTGAAAAAAAATTGGGGGGAGGAGTGGACCCCAGTAATTGAACAACCCGAGACTGGGAATATGCTCTTAGTTTGAAAGTTACTAATGTATCCTTATCTGGGGTGTTTATAGAGGTCATCATGATCGAGGATACGTAGAAGCAATAGAGGGGCCGACCAGTCAGGATTTCCGGCCGGCAAAAATTCTTGCGGATCGAAGGAAAGGCGGAGGCGCCGATCAATCCTTGCCGACCAGGCCGTGGGGTCGTTGATAATCCGTTCCAAATGAAGCCCAGGGTGCAATGGGTTTGTCCCCAGTAAGTTTAGCGATTTCGCCAACTTTTTCCTTAGGAGCGGATCGGCCCGCAGCCCCTCGACGTCCTCAAGAAATTTCCGGCTCGGGATCAACTTCGGCATGTTTCATTTCCTTAGTGAGCCAGGCGGGCATTGATGTCGTCCCGCTCTGACGGGCTTCAGCGAGTTTTTGGAGTCCCTGCTTCCCAAGTCGAATACCCTGGTAAATAGCAATAGGTTGCAACAATATCGCCCCGCCATCCATAACCTGCAAGTCAAGATGGGCGCCGCTTTCCAAGCCCAGTTCCTTTCGTATCGTACTCGGCAGGTTGATGCTTCCCCGTTTGTCCAAAGCAATAAGCATTTTAATATCCTCCGATTTATTATTTCCGTTTTTATGATAATGTCAATATGACAATTTGTCAAGAAATAATTTTTATTTACATTTAGGTCTTTAGAATATGCCCCTGCCTAGGTTGGATATCCCCAAATGGCGTATTAGCCTATGGTTTTTTCTTGACTTTTGAGCTTGAAAGAGACAAAAATTTTTTATGGGCATGGGCAAAAGCATTTTTTTTATAGTCGGTTTTATAATGGTTATAAGCGCTTCCCTAATGGCCGAGGAGATGGGGAAGTCAGCCCCTTCGATTGCCTTGAATCCTACGGTTGTCAATGTTGGTAACCTGATTGCCTCCGTACCGGTCATACGCAACATTTCCGTTCACAATTTAGGGAATTCTATTCTTACTATTTCAAAAATCAAATATTACTGAGGCAGTAAAGTGGTCCGGTTTGACCCGACCATCCCGGCCGGCGGCCGGGGAGAAATCCTGGTTCAATTGAATCCCGACCGCCTGGATGGAAATTTTGAGCGTTTTTTTACAGTTGTCAGTAATGACCCCAATAATCCGGAAGTGAAAATTCGATTGTATGGACATGCCCCTGAGTTCCCAAAGACGACCGGAAGTGATCATATTTGATTGCGACGGGGTTTTATTTGACTCCCGGAAGGCCAATCAATTTTTTTATAATCATCTATTGGAGCACTTTGGAAAGCCTTCCCTTACCGAATCCGATCTGGCCTACGTTCATATGCATACGGCCGGAGAGTCGATAACTTATTTGTTCGGTGACAATCACATCCGGGATGCGGTCCTGGCCTATAACCGGACCCTTGATTATACCCCTTTCTTCGGGTTGATGGAAATGGAACCGGGATTGACCGAGTTTTTAAATTATATCCAACCGGAGATCAGGGCGGCTATTTCCACCAACCGATCCACCACCATCGGGCCATTATTAAGAAGCTTTAACCTGGAATCTTATTTCGATATCGTAATCAGTTCTCTGGATGTAAACAAACCGAAACCGGACCCTGAATCCGTTATTAAAATCCTTGATTATTTTGAAGTGGGCCCTGGACAATGCCTGTATGTCGGAGATTCGGAGATCGACGCCCAAACCGCCTTTCGGGCGGGGGTTCCTTTTGTGGCCTATAAGAATGCATCCCTGACGGCCTATCTTCATGTTCAAGGATTTTCGGAGTTAACAGATTTTTTAGAGGATTCAAGGAAGTCAGGAGTCAAATCAAAAAGCTGAAAGCTCAAAGCTCAAAGGAAAACCCTTGAATCCCGCCAACGGCGGGAAATCTTGAATGGTATTTCGGTATTAAAAGGGCAAGGATCGATTTTCAGGGTCCAGAATATGATGGACCCGAACCTCAGATTCTCCCAACAAATCGGAATAAATGGAAAAAACCAGGTAATTGGAAGTTTCGCCTTTAATGGTAAAGGACTTAGAAAAGGTCTTATATTTGTTCTTGGATGAATCTTGAGCGAGACTGATAAAAATCGAGTGAGGCCCTTCTTTAATCATATCGTCAAACCAAATCGTGTCTGCCCCAAACCCACTCAGGATATCAAGATATTCTTTTTTCTTGAAATCCTCCCAATCCTTTTTAACGGTTAACTCTTTATCGTCCAGCCAACAGGTGATATCCTGAAAAGAAAGAACCTTTCCGGTGGTCTCGTCGGAATCCCAATTTATTTTCGCCGGTGTCCTGCTCTGGATGGGTATGGTCTGAGGCCAGGTCTGTTTACTCTTCTTTATTTTCATTAAAGCCACTATAACCAACCGTCCTTTGGCCACTGTTGGTATTTGGATTACCGACAGCCCCTTTTCTATCTCTTGAGTGGAAAGCGCGGGGCTTAGAAATTGTTCCCGGCGGATATCGGTTCTCCCGGTTTCACTTTCGACCAGGCTGATAGGTTTATCGAAGGGGATCAGGTTCACCGTCACTTTTAATCGGTTTCCCGCCTCCGGGCTGATTTGGCCGGTTACGATCCAGTCAACAGGAAACGATTTGAATCTTCTAAGTAAGTCCAGTTGGAAATTTCTTTGTGAGGAGCTTTTCCACAGGGGATCGGCTATCAGACTTGCTTTAAGGCTTTGGTTGACCGGATGCTCTTTCCCATAGACATGAAATTGTTTTTCTTTATTTAAGGCTGCCCGCAATTCCGAGGAGATTTCATTTCCGATCTCGATTGATTCCCCGAAGGAATTGCAAAAATCAGAAACCAGAATCCCAAGCACCGGTCTTTGATAATAATCAAAACCCAGGTCGGCAGCCTGAAAAGAAATCGATTGAATCAGGTTTTGAATAAAGCTCTTTTTAGCGTCTGAGATAATCGTTGGCGTAGAGAGGACTTCATCCTTCTGGGCATAACCGATGTGGATCGTTCCAGCCAGCACCAACAAGCTCAGAATTATGGAAAAAACGAATATTTTTTTCATCGGTCCCCGCATTTCCTTTTGCTTTATTTTGTTAATGTTCCGGATAATAAAGATGATCCCCAACTGCAATTTCTTTAATGCTTGAATCAATTACACACAAAAGCAGATGTTCATTGATGATCTCCAGGACAATAACCCGTCCGGCCTTGGAAAAGGGATAGGTTTTATTCTTTTCAATCGTCAACGTGTTCTGTTGAAAAATCTCAAGGATATCACCCTTCTTGACCGGAATGGTTTTGCTCAAAGAGACGAAAACCTTATCCCCGGTCGAAAGGGCTTGTTTCCTTTCCTCCATCGGCGAAACGATGGTCCCGGCCATTTGTGATTCCAGTCGAATTTCTTGAGACGCACCATGGATCCGGACCAAGAAGCCGAAACAGAAAACCAACACCATAAAAAAAATCAAAACCCGTTGATTTTTATAAATCATAAGTTTCCCCTAACGTTTTACGGTTTTCTTTCAACCTTTTCCCTTCAGGCACTTGAATCCTTTTATTAACTTTCATTCCCATCATTCCCAAAACGCTCGGAGAGGGAGGACTTTTGTATTTTGGTGGTGAGAAAAATAAGCAGCTCGGTATCTTCCGTTGTCCGGTATCGTGTTTTGAAGAGCCAGCCTAAAATGGGAATATCCCCCAGCCCGGGCACCTTGTTATCTTGAAAGGTTTCTTTTTTATAAAGGATCCCTCCGATGACCACCGTATCTCCGTCAGTAACCATCATTTCCGTTTTGGCTTCTTTGGTCTTAATGGTCGGATTTCCCAATGAGTCCACTTTGGTAAAGTCGGGTTCATTTTTTGAAACTTCCACGGTGATACGGATTTTTTTACTGCTGGAAATATGGGGGGTTACCTTAAGAACCAAAGCGGCATCTCTATAGGCTGTTGAATAGGTATTGTTTGGATCCCGGGTGGTTACAGGAATCGAGGATCCCTGTTTGATGGTGGCCTCTTTATTGTCGATAGTCAGTATTTTGGGAGAAGAAATGGTTTTTCCTCGCCCTTGTTGTTCCATGGCTTGGATGCGAACATCTATATTTAAGTTGGTTGAGGCAAAAGTGAATCCAAGACCTCCGTAAGCCGTGGAGGTACTGGATAAGGGGAGGTTGACGGCATAATTACTTCCTGCCCCGGTCACCGATTCCGTACCTCGGATGGTCCCGGCAAACGGTCCATAGGCATTGGCAAAGGAAGAGGCCCCGCCCCACTGAACTCCCAAGTCGCGTGTGAAAGTTGCATCGGCCTCGACAATGCGGGCTTCTATCATGACCTGGGAAATAGGTTGATCTATTAGTTTTATTAATCCTCCGATATACTCCAATTCTTTTTCGGGTCCTCTGGCAATCAACATATTGGTATGAGAGATACTCATGATATTGACATTGGCGCCGGAGGTTTTGACGGTTTCCGTTACGGTTTCCCGTTGACTTCCCGTTCCTCTTTCACTGGCTATCTTCTTTTCTTTTTCTATGGAGCCTTGTATTATTTCCTCCACCATTTTCACATCAACATTTTTAATCTGAAATTCCCTTTTCTCCCAATTAATTTTCCCGACCTTTTGACGTTGTTCCTCGGTCTTTAATTCGTCTTGTTCTTCTTTTCTTTTGGCCTCCCTTTCTTTTCTTTCATCGTCCAGAATTTTTTTATAATTTTCAGCGGTGGTAATCAGGATGGTTTTTTCTCCGCGGTTCATTTTTTTTAGATTGTTGGACTCCAGGATGGAATCCAAGGCTTCATCCCAGGGGACTTCTTTTAAACTTAAAGTGACCTTTTTCTCTTTTACCTCATCACCGACCAGGATATTTCTCTCGCCCACATCGCCGATCAAGCGCAACACATTGTGGAGATTGGACATATAAAAATCAAAGGTAATGCGCGGTTTTTGAGCAAGAGATCTTTCTTCCTTCAAAAGATTATCCCGGAAGGTTTTTTCTTTTTTGAATTCTTCGATGGGGATTTTAGGAAGGATCTCCTCTTCACTCTTTTGGGCGATTGGTGGAGGGGTTCTTGGTTTGATATTGGAAAAGTCAATAAAAACTTGGTAGGGCTTCCCTTTTTTAGAGGAGAAATGATAGGTTGGTTTTTGATTGACTGTAAGAACAATGCGGACTGTTTTGGAGTTGAACTGGGCATATCGTAATCCCTCGATAAAGGGATCTTTGATTTCAAAGGTTTTGCCTTTGGTAAGTTGACAAGGACTTAAGTCAATCGCCAAACGATTAGGACCGGACAGCGTGAAAGAACGATAGGAAACAGGCCGGCTTGTTTTTAGGATTATCCGCAATCGACCCGGCATAACCTGGTCCTCTATTTGGATTAATCGGGCCTTGGGGGATGCTTTTTTCGCTTTGGCCCAGAGGGAAGGACTGTTTCCCGACAGCCCCAAAAAGAAAAAGAGGGTTCCCCAAAGAAAAATAATAAGCCGTTTAGTTTTTTTGTTCATGTTCGCTCTCAATTAAGGGTGAAACATTACTTGACGGCTTCGTAAAAAGTCCATCTGCTGTGTTGCGCTGCATCCTTCGTCATTCCAGCGTACTTCAAATCCACGCCTTTTTCCTCAGGATTTCTTCGCCTACACGGCCATGCTCAGCCCCACCCTTTCAAGGTGGGACCCGGTTTACGCGCTTTGCATCTGGGGCTTTTCCTGGGCCGTCCCTTTCGATAACCTTTTACGAGTTCATCATTTCTTGGTTGCCTGTTTATTCGACAAAAAGCAACGAGTTTATGGCGCTCCGTATTGAGATTGTGGGAGCTTCAAGGTAATTTTTCTGAAACTTTTTCGTCCTAAAAAATCCTTAAAGGGTTCCTCGATGATCACTTCTTTGTCGGATATCTGAATGACTTTCCCTTTTCTTTTGCCGATGCGGGTTCCAACCTGTATAAAAAATCCTTTCCCGGTCAGGTCCTGGACCATGGCTTTTTTAATTTCCGGACCGCTGATCACCCCTACCAGATCGAATTCGGTAACTTCAAACCGTTCCAAAGGTAAAATTTTATTTTTTCCCTTCCCTTTTGCCTCAAGGGCTACCGTGGTGGGTTGGAAAGGGTCCGGTTTTCCCGTTGGATCATAGGGGGGGAGGGTTGTTTGTTCGGACTTCTCCGTGGGGAAAGGGATCGGCTGCCGGGGCGTGGTTGTTAAGGGAACCGGTTTTGCCGCTTGGGGCGTGGGAAGCATCCTGCGAGTCGGTGAATCCTCTTGAGCTGTTTTGCTGCAGCCCCATATTGCCAGCGGTATTATAAAAGATAGAACCAGACCTTTTCTCATAGTTATTTTTTCTTTCCCGCCTTCCGTATCGGTGTTGATGAGGGGGGTGGGGGGGGCAGGATCCGAAAAGTCACCATCTGACACCGGGCAATAATTTGGGTTGTTTTTTCATCAAAAGTCCCCAGTTCCAATTGTTTTATATTAATAATTCTGGGAAGCCTTCGGATTTGATCAAAAAACACTCCAATTTGATGATAGGAACCTTTGAGATGCAGGGTAAGAGGAATTTCGGCGACGTATTCCTTGGGGTCTTCCAGCCCCGGTTTAACCAGAAGGAATTCCAGACCAAGTTGCTGTCCAATATTAGCAACATTTTTAAGTAGATGGGGTATTTCCTTGGCTTCCGGCAACATGACCACCAGCTGTTTATAAAGGACATCCATTTCGGCCAGCTCCTTTTTGAACCGGCTGATTTGTGACCGTGTCTGGATAATCTGAACCAATTTTATTTTTTCTCGATCGATATCCGCTCGGAGTTCCTTTGATTCATTCCACCTGGGCAGGAGTAAAACGAAGCTTAAAAGCGCTCCTAAAAAAACCATTCCTGCGATTGCCAAAAGGATTTTTTGAAGAAAGGTGAGTTGCGTTATGCGGTCCGTTATGGAGGAAAATTGGGTCATTGGGTCCTTATTTTTTCTCCACTGGGAAATCCGGTGGTTTTTCTTTTATCCGGGCGGTCAGAGTAAATTGTTTAACCTTCAAATCCTTATAAACGGTCTGAAGGGATTGAATCAAATCCACTTGCCTAATTAGGGGGGAGGCTTCAAGGCGTTTCATGTACTCCGCCAGAATTTCGTTACTGAGGGATATTCCATCGATCCGTATTTCCGGTCCGTTTTCCTTTAAAGTGGTCAGCCAGAGTTGATTGATCGGCAGGGTCGTCGCGATATGCTCCATCAGTTGAACCGGACCGTGCCGATCTTTTTCCAGATTTTGAAGAAGGGTAAGTCTGTTTTGAGCGGTCTCTTTTATTTCTTTCAGCTCTTTGATCTCTTTTTGAAGGGTGGCGGCTGCCCGAGTCTGCTGTTCAATAATCCCTTTTTCTTTTTTTAGAAGTTGAATTTGGTTCCCTAAAATCCAATAAACGATAATGATGACCCCAAAAAGAAGGGCAGAAGCCAGGATGGTCCCCTGAAGCAGCCCCGGCTGTTTTTTTTCCTTTCGGACCTCATGGGCCGCTAGGAGGTTAATCCTGATCATCCTGTGCCCTTTTGGCGTAAGGCCAGGCCAAAGGCAATGGCCAGTTGGGGCCCTACACTCTGTAAATAGTTCGGGTCAAATACCTCCGGATCAATCCGGAATTGGGAAAAAGGATTGAATAATTCTACCGGGAGTTGAAACCCTCTGGAAAGTAATTGGGTAAGACCGGGCATCAAGGAAGACCCGCCGGAAAGAATGATTTTCGTCGGTTTGGTTTCAGGATCCGAAGCGATTAAGACGTCAAATACCTGTTTGATCTCATCCGTCCAATTTTGAACTACGGATAAAACAGAAGGGCCGATTTTATCCATTTGGTCTGGGGAGCGATTCTTGCCCAATTTTATTTTTTCAGCTTCTTCAAAAGAAAGGTTCCAGAGCGATTGAATTTTTTCGGTGAGCTGCCGCCCTCCCAAAAAAATGTCTCGGGTAAATATCGGGCCATTTTGGTTAAGGATATGAAGGGTGATCTGACCGGCGCCCAGATTAATCAAGGCGACAGGGGCGGCATCCAAGGGATGACTGTTCTCGTAGGCATTAGCCAAGGCAAAGGCCGCTACATCGGCAATAGAAGCTTCGAGTCCCGACAAGTCTATAATTTCCTGATAGGCGCTCAGAGTTTCTTTCTTGGCAGCTACCAGAAGGACGGACATGGTATCCATATCCCCCTTGACCGGACTCAAAATTTGAAAATCGAGATTAACTTCTTTAATATCGAAGGGAATATGTTGTTGGGCTTCATACTGAATGGACTGGGACAATTCTTTTTCCGACATGACCGGGAGATTAATTTTTTTAATAATAACCGAATAACCGGAAATGGCGAAGACGATTTCTCTTGTTTTTATCTGCAGATGGCTGATTAATGATTGTAGGGTATTCGCAATTACCTGAGGTTCTTTGATAACCCCATGAATTATCGAGGAGGGGGGTAGATTGGCTAGACCGATGTTTTTTAGATAAAGCCCTTTCCTGCCATGAGCCAGATGGCAAACCTTAATGGCATGAGAACCTATATCTACTCCAATATATTTTTCTTGATTGGTGCTTGAAAACCACATGGTGTCTTTGTCAAAGTGATACTGGTCTATAAATTATTTAAATTTATTAAATGGTTACCGCATAAACAACTATCCTTTATTTGGTTATGAAGTTCTTTCCGGTCGAAGTGAACCATATAACTTTAAGAAACTTTGGCTAAAGTTATACAGGGAATTAACCTGGTTGTCAATAATTTATTGTCATTAAATATAATTATTTTTAATTAAATAACAAGAAAAATTTATCAACTTAGCTCATTTATCGGAGTTAGATGCTGTTTTTTTTTAGTTAATTTATTGTAATTATTTATAAATTAATCTTTTTGGCCAATATTTTTATTGAAAATGGACACCGAGTGCATTCTTCGTTAGGCCATCGGCGTGATTGCGTGGGTTAGCGGGCGAACAACAATAAACATTCCCCTTGCCTGGAATCCCGCCAAGGCGGGATTCCACTTCGGTGCAGGGAGCTTCAATTTTTCCTGTAAGGATTAAGGGTTAGGGAAGCTTCACTTATAATGGAATCAAAAAAAGTCGTCACCAAGCCTGCCCCGGAGTCTCTCTGTCCGGGGGTGAAAACTTGGGTCCATATGTTTAATAACTCATTGAACATGCTTGATTAATTTTGGAGTTTGTCCCGCAATTGATGCAGGACCGGAATGACGAAAATCCGCTTTCGGCGACTTTTTACGAGATCATCAATGATAAATAAAGACAGGGTGAATAATTTGGATGAGGGAAAAAAGTTAGAGAAAGGGTGAAAAAAAATCTTGGCCGTGCATCCTTTCTTGAATCAACGCCAACAAAGACCTTGGTCTAAGACCAGTATTCGAGATAGATACGACACAAACCGCATTATTTACCGCTGCTTCCTTCCGGACCTGACGGGATTCATAACCGTTTGTTGCGTACCGTCCAATTCTGTCCTTAAAAAAGGTTGCTTTGCCGTCGTTACAATCCTCAAAAGGAGATTCTGCCCCGCATGAGCGGATTTCGGGTACAGGGCACCGCCAGCTCCCCGCTTAGCACGGCCAAGAATGGGCTATACGTCGACCCTTTCTTTCAATTCCTTTCCAACTTTGAAAAAGGGGAGTCTTTTTTGGGACACATTGATAATAGAACCGGTTTTTGGGTTTCTACCCTTATAGCCGTGATAATTTTTTACTTTAAAACTGCCGAAACCGCGGATTTCCACCCTTTGCCCATTGGCCAGGGCCTCTTCAATACTTTCGAAAAAATGGGTCACCACTAATTCGGCATTTTTGATGGTCAGGTCCTGATCTTTGGCTAAGGCTTCAATCAACTGGGACTTGTTCATCGTCGATTCCCTTTCTTTTTAGTTTAAGGATTAGATCCTATTGGATTTAGGGTGTTATTTTACCTGGTTTTTATAAAAAGGCAAGAACTTTTAACAGGTTCATTTCCAAAAAATCGCCTCGGCTTTTAAGAAAAGATATTGATTTTTACACCGGTGTGAGGTAAGAACTGGTTAAAAAAATAGGGAAAAAAGATGAAAATCAAAAAATCAATCCTGGACCTAATCCCCTATCCCCCGGGAAAACCCATCGAAGAATTAACGCGGGAATATGGGATCCAAGAAGTCATCAAATTAGCCTCCAACGAGAACCCGTTGGGACCTTCTCCCCGAGCCTTGGGGGCCATACGACGAGCCCTGTCCCAACTCCATCGCTACCCGGATGGAAGCGGCTACTATCTAAAGCAAGCCCTCAGCCGATTCTTGAGGCTTGAACCCGAACAAATTTTATTGGGAAATGGATCCAATGAAATTATCGAGCTGGCTTTGAAAACCTTTCTAAAACCGGGGGTTGAGGTCATTTCCCCTTTTCCCTCTTTTCTGGTTTATGAGAAGGCGGTTCAAGCCTTGGGCGGAAAGAACCTCTTGATGCCGCTTAAACAGTTTACGATTGATCTGGAAGGGATGATGGACCGTATTAATCCACGAACCCGGATTATTATTATCAATAATCCTAATAATCCTACCGGGACCATCATCAAAAGGAGGGAGTGGGAACGGTTTTTAAAGGGCGTCCCTGACCGTATCCTGATCCTATTGGATGAGGCCTATATTGATTTTGTTGAAGACCCTGATTGTCCAAACGGATTGGAATACGTTAATTCCGCAAAAAATCTTTTAGTCATTAGAACCTTTTCCAAAGCCTACGGTTTGGCCGGCCTGCGCATCGGCTATGGTCTTGCCCAAACCGATCTGGCCGATTATATCAATCGGGTCCGGCAACCCTTTAATGTGAACTCCCTGGCCCTGGCCGGTGCTTTGGGGGCCTTGCAAGATAAGGCTTTTTATGAAAAGACCCGGACCCTGGTTCGAACAGGCAAGAAAGCCTTGGAAAAGCAATTGGCCGAAATGGGAATTTATTACGTATCGTCTCATACCAATTTTATTTTGATAAAGGTCCCTCAAAAGGCACAAGCGGTATATGAAGCCATGTTGAAAAAAGGGATTATCATCCGTTCCATGGAAAGTTACGGTTTAGAGGATTATATTCGAGTCAATATCGGCCTTCCCGAGGAAAATCGGCGGTTTTTAAGGGCATTAAAACAGGTACTCAATAGATAAAAGAGACCGCATCTGGCCTTATTGAAAAGCAATCCTCAAAATTTTTATCCCTGAGAACTATCCAATTTGACGGATAGCGAGATCTCCAATATGTCTAAGCCTAACATCATAATCACTATCGACGGTCCGGCCGGTTCTGGAAAAAGCACTGTCACCAAGCGGTTAGCCGAGCGGTTGGGATTGGATTGTCTCGATACCGGGGCCATGTATCGGGTTGTCGCCTGGGTTTTAAGAAAGCAAAACCAAGAGGACTTGTCAGGTGAAGCCCTTACCCTTCTAATAAAGGGATTGGATTTTACCATAGAAGGAAACGGCCCTGCCCAGAAGGTCTGGATTGAAGGGAAAGACATCAGTCAAGAAATTCGAACCCCGGAAATCAGTCGTTTGGCTTCAGCGATGTCTATGAAAGCCGAAGTCCGGTCGGTTTTAGCTGAAAAACAAAGGGCCCTGGGAAAGCAGGGTGGCCTTATTGCTGAAGGAAGGGATATGGGTACGGTTATTTTCCCCCGGGCTGATTATAAATTTTTTTTGGATGCCTCTCTGGATGTCCGGGCAAAAAGACGATATAAAGAACTGATCCAAAGAGGGCAAACCCTTTCCCTGGGAGAGGTGCGGCAGGAAATGGAAGCCCGGGACCGTCAGGATCAGGAAAGGACCCTGGCCCCTCTTCGCCCTGCAGCGGATGCCCTGGTGATCGACACCTCCGATTTTTCGATCGAAGAAGTGGTTCAATTGATTTGTTCCCGTATTTTTCATGGGACCAACGCTTCTTTTGGAGATCTTCTTCCCGCCTAAATTGGAAGAAGGGGATGTTCAATAAAACTTGATTTTTATGAATATTCTTGATACGATTCTTTAGTTAGGGTGGTGCCTCGGAAATGAGGTTACCCTCTTATATTCCGGAATTGATTCGAAGCCGGTTTTTTGAGTCTGAAATTTGGCGGTGACGGGGCTGTCTGAAAGAAGGATCTCAGGGGGTACAGAAGAACAAGAAGCATTATCCATAATAAGACTACTGAAGAGGGAAATGGACTTGGAAAGAAAAGGGTTCGACCTCTCTTCGGTTCTTGAGGAGAAAAAAAGGAAGTTTAGGGGGATGATCGTTTAATGGAAAAAAACACAGAGGAAACGGGTAACCAAGAACACGAAACCCAAACCAAAGAAAAAACGGCTTTGAACGAGAAAACCCTGGGGACCCCGGGGGAAGAGGAATTCAGAGAACTTTATGAGGAAAGCCTGAAGACTTTTCAGGAAGGGGAAGTGGTTAAAGGGAGGATTGTCGGCACCGATAAAGAATTTGTCATGATTGATATCGGCTACAAATCGGAAGGCCGCATTCCTATCAGTGAGTTTTTAACCCCTTCAGGAGAAATAACGGCTCAAACCGGTGATTGGGTAGATGTCCTGATTGAAAAACGAGACGATGAAGAAGGGGATATACTGCTTTCTAAAGAGCGGGCCGCCAAGATACTGGTCTGGGACGAAATCAGCCGAATTTATCGTGACGATGGAATTATTGAAGGCAAGATAGTCGGAAAAGTTAAAGGCGGACTGACGGTGGATATCGGTATTCCAGCTTTTCTGCCCGGATCTCAGATCGACCTGCAGCCGATTCGCGATATGGATCATTTATTAGAAGCCACCTTTCCGTTTAAAATCTTAAAATACAATAAAAAAAGGAATAACGTGGTTCTTTCCCGGCGGGTTCTGCTGGAGAAGGAAAGGGATGAACAAAGAAGTACGATTTTAAGTACCCTTGAAAACGGCCAGGTATTGGAAGGAGTGGTAAAAAACATTACCGATTACGGAATTTTTATCGACTTGGGCGGAATCGACGGTCTTTTGCATGTCACCGATATGAGCTGGGGCCGAGCCAGCCATCCTGCCGATCTATGTAAGGTAGGCGACAAAATGCAGGTCAAGGTATTAAACTTTGACCGGGAACGCCACCGGGTTTCCTTAGGATTGAAGCAGCTTCATCCCGATCCTTGGACTACGGTAAGAGAGCGGTACCCGATCGGGCAAAAGGTCAATGGGAAAATCGTCAACTTGACCGATTATGGGGCCTTTGTCGAATTAGAGAATGGAGTGGAAGGATTGATCCATGTTTCTGAAATGTCCTGGACCCAAAAGGTAAAACATCCTTCTAAACTGGTATCGGTGGGGGAAGTCGTGGAGGCGGTGGTTTTGTCTGTGGACCCCGACAAAAAAAGGATCTCCCTGGGGATGAAGCAGGTGGAACCCAATCCCTGGGATGTGATCGCCGAAAAGTATCCGGTCGGAACCGTGATTGAAGGGAAAATAAAAAATATCACCGATTTCGGTCTGTTTATCGGTATTGACGAGGGGATTGACGGGTTAGTGCATATTTCGGATATTTCTTGGATCAAGCGGGTGAGACACCCTTCGGAGTTGTACAAAAAAGGACAAGAGGTTCAGGCGAAGGTTCTGCATATTGATAAAGATCAGGAACGGTTTTCTTTAGGGGTTAAGCAATTGGAACCGGATCCCTGGGAAGAGATACCTAAAAAATATCCTACCGGATCTATCGTTAACGGGATCATTACCAATGTGACCGATTTTGGGATCTTTATCGAGGTGGAGGAAGGCGTGGAAGGGTTGGTTCATGTCTCGGAAGCCAGTAAAGAGAAGATCAAGACTCCCGTCGGGCTGTTCAAGGTCGGGGATCCGATATCCGCCAAGGTAATCAATGTCGCCAAAAAAGAGAGAAGAATCGGGCTTTCCATCCGCCGGGCCAAGAAAGAGGAAGATCAGATTTTGATCAAAGAATACCTCAATAGTTCCAAAGAGGCCAGTTCCAATCTGGGTGATTTGCTCCGGGAGGAGATGGAAAATAAAAATAAGTTTTCCCTGGATTCGGACGAATCCTGATCCCAACCTCCTTACTTCATGGGGAAGTTTTTCAAAGCTCTCTTTTATTACCATGGAGGAGTGCTTTCGTAAGAAAACGGTCAATCCCTTCGGAGTGGAGGATTCGGAGTTACGCTTTTACTCCGAACTCCGGACTCAAAACACAAAACTTTTATTTCCACACTTTTCCGGGTAACGCCCTTGTCCGAAAAAAAACATCCCGTTCTATTTGGAATATTGATCTATGGCTTGGTAGCCGGCGGTTTGATCCTCCTTTGGGGAGGCATCACCATTTTCTTTAATGGGGATTCCCATCTTCCTTTTGGAAGTCGTATCGGCGTAGTCTCCATACGGGGGATTATCACCGACTCCAGGGGGGTGGTGGAACAAATAAAAAAATATCGGAAAGACAGCCGGGTCAAGGCGATAATCCTTCGCATCGATTCACCCGGAGGAGGGACAGCCGCCTCCCAGGAAATTTATCGGGAGGTCCAACGGACCATTCCCGGAAAAAAAGTGGTCGCCTCCATGGGAAATGTGGCCGCTTCCGGGGGTTATTATGTGGCCTTGGCTGCCAATAAGATTGTGGCCAATCCGGCGACCCTGACCGGAAGTATCGGAGTGATCATGGAACTGTCCAACTTTAAAGAACTCCTCAGTAAAATCGGGGTGAGCCGGGAAGTGGTTAAAAGCGGTCCTTACAAAGATATCGGTTCCCCGGTGAGGGAAATGAAACCCGAAGAGCGCCGTCTCTTGGAAGAAGTGATTCAAAACGTCCACCATCAATTTATTGAGGTCGTGGTTAAAGGACGCCGAATAAGCCGGGAACAGGTGGAAAAGATAGCCGATGGACGAATCTTCACCGGGGAACAGGCCAAAGCTCTCGGTTTAATCGATGAATTGGGGAGCTTCGAAGACGCGGTAGAACTGACCAAGAAAATGGTTGGTCTTTCGGGCGAGGTCAAATTGATTTATCCGGACAAGAAACGCTTCTCTATTTGGGATCTTCTTTTCAGTGAATGGCTGGGGGAGATCAGGCAATCCCTTCAACCCGGCTGGCCCACGGCCCAACTTCTATTGGTTCCGCCGATTTTTTATAAGAACTGACGAAACTCTCCCAACCCTTCCCTGATCACTTCAATCTGGTCATCGATCAGCGAAATGATGGTGGACGGTTGATTAGCCGGTATCCCTCCATCAATAGTCAGATCAATCTGCGATCCAAAAGTTTCCTCGATCAGTGAAGAATCGGAAAAGACTTCCCCTCCTGAAAACCCGACACTGGTGCTGATGATCGGATTGCCCAACGTTTTAACCAAGGAAAGACAGATATTGTTGTCCGGCACCCGAATGCCTACGGTTTTTCTTTTAGTCACCATGATTTTAGGGACCAATTTGGTACCCAGAAGGATAAAAGTATAGGGTCCAGGCAGGCATCTTTTCATGATCTTGTAGGCTTGGTTGGTGACCTGGGCATACAAACTGATGTTTTTTAAGTCCGAGCAGATAAAGCTGAATGGTTTCTTGGGGTCTCTCTTTTTGATCTGGTAAATTCGCTGGATCGCTTTTTTATTATACATATCGCAACCAAAGCCATAAATCGTATCGGTTGGATAGGCAATGATCCCTCCTTCCTTTAAAATGTTCACAGCCTTGTCGATCAACCGCTTCTGAGGATTGGAAGGATTAATTCGGAAAATCATAAGAGCTCCTTTACCGGGGATTAAAACGTCCATTGGTCCCGCTGAAAGCGGGATTGTACTCATCCCTCGTTATTCCGGCGACCTTTTATGCGCGCCTTATTCCTCCGAATGGGGATGCTTTGCCTCCGGACGTTTTTAATCGTCCTGCAGTCAATGGTATTAAAGAATAAGGTTAAGGCTGGGAATATCCTTTCCCATACATGGTAATCAGGTTTACATTATATTAATTATATCTTAAAGAAAAAAGTCTTGTCAAACGATCTGCTAACTTCTATAAAAAGGAAACAGTTCGGATTATTGAAAGAGACTTAATCAAGGCCCTAAAAGATCTCAAATTCCCCTAATTTCCCTCTGAAAAGGGGAAGAAAGTTCCTCACCTTCTTTTTGATAAAGGGAACTCCGGAAGGGTATCAATAATACTTTAACCTATTTTAATTCAAATAAAAAGCAAACTTTGAACAATTTTACGGATGGGGTTATTGATGACTATTCCCTCGTGGTTTTTTTATTTATTCCTGTTCATTCTTGGATTGGTTCTCGGGAGTTTTTATAATGTGTGTATCTACCGTTTGCCCCGTGAAGAATCCATTGTCTGGCCCGGTTCTCGGTGTCCCCATTGCCGACATCCGCTCTCGATTCTGGATAATCTGCCCTTGGTAAGCTTTTTGCTATTGAAAGGGGCATGTCGCTATTGCCATGCCCCCATTTCTTGTCAATATCCCTTGATCGAAGGGATGACCGGTTTGGCCACGGTTATGATAGGCTGGAAATTCGGCCTTTCCTGGGCCTTTTTACAGGCATTGCTTTTATTCGGCGCCTTACTGGTGATTTCTGTAATCGACTTATCTCATCAAATAATTCCCGATCTGATTTCCTATCCAGGGATAGGGATTGGATTGGTTTTTTCCTGGTTGACGGGTTCCCCGGGCTTGTGGTCCTCTTGGATCGGCTTGTTGCTGGGTGGCGGACTGTTATGGCTCTTGGCGCTCGGATACCAGATGGTGGCCGGGAAAGAAGGTATGGGAGGGGGGGACATCAAGTTATTGGCTATGATCGGTGCATTCCTCGGTTGGCCGGGGGTTTTGGTCACCCTTCTGCTCGGCTCCTTTTTAGGTACCTTGGTTGGTCTGGCGTTGATCCTGATTTGGAAGAAGGATCGCACCCATGCCGTTCCTTTCGGCCCTTTTCTCTCATTGGGTGCTGTTATCCATCTCTTTTTCGGCACCATCCTTTTGAACTGGTATCTCGGTTAAAAAAAATCCTGACCCTGATTTTTCTCCAATCCTCCAATCCTCCAATCCTTGTCCCTCATTTTTGTATTAGACCCTTTTGTCCTGTCGGAGCACTACGAAACATGAAAATATCCCTCCCTCCCTCACCCTCCCCTTCAAAGGGGGGAGGAAAGGGGCGGGGGTGGAAAAATACTATTTCTCGTCCTAAAGGAGGGCAGCAATCATGTTGGTAAGAAAAAACAACTCCGGCTTTTCTCTAATCGAGACGTTTTTCACTTTATTCATTTTGGGCCTGCTTTTTTCTATGGTCTGTTATGGTTTTAACCGGCTTATACCCGGGTATCGTCTGGAAGGGGCGGTTCAAAGTCTGGTTTCGGATTTCCAATTGGCTCGAATGAAGGCCATTTCGCAAAACTGCTATTACCGGATTCAGATTATCCCTGACCAGAAAAAATATTTTTTGGAACGGGAATCCCTTAAAGGTGTTTCCCGATGGCCGGGAACCCAAGAGGGGGTCCTGCGGATGTTCAATAATCCCGGAAATCCCTATTATTATCCCGGTGTGGCCTTGGAAAGCAGTACCCATAACCCGGTTTTTTCCCCCCGGGGAGCGGTGGTTGGAACCACCGTGGTTTTAAGCAATTCCTCCGGTCAAAAAAAAATCACCCTTTCCTCTCAGGGGAGGGTGAAAGTGCAAGGGGGCTGAAATGGAAAAAGAAGTAAAGGATAAGGGCTTCACCCTAATCGAAGTGATGGTCACTTTGACCATTTTAACACTGGTATTGGGTGTGTGTTGCCGGATATTCCTATCACAGGCCCAGGCCTACAAAACCCAAACCAGGATCGTCCAAAGACAACAAGGACTGAGAGCGGCCCTGGAAATAATCGCTCGTGATTTCAAAAGTGCGGGATATCCTGTTTCGAATCATTCCTTTTTAAAGGATCTAACGGATTGGATCCCTGATTCTTTTGTCCCCAAGGTCCCCCAGAATGTATCCCTCAACGGGATTGTTACCATAACCCCAGGGGACCATAACCCGGATATACTTTCTCTATTGATCGTCCTGGCCAATGAAACCAATCCAACAGTCCTGGCCCAGGAGACGGTGGCCGGAGATACCTCCCTTCAATTAATCTTAAACGGTTCGTTAACCAATGACCAATACAATCCTCTCGATTTGCTCTATATAGGAAAACCTCCTGAAGTGGCCCAGGTCAAAGCCGTTTCGGGTTCCTGTCTAATCATTGATACCGATCCTTCCAAACCAGGCAACCAGGGGTTGAAAAAGGCCTATCCCCAAGGAACAGAAGTTGGAGAGATTAGTTTGGTCAGCTATACTGTTTTTACCGACCACAACGATTCGGGAGGGAAATACCACGACCCAGGGGTTCCTATACTGAAAAGAAAGGTCAATGCTTGTGGTTTTGAACCCCTGGCCGAGGATATAAACCAATTAAAGATCGATTCAATAAATAATGGATTGTTCCGGCTTCGGCTTTCCGTTCAAACCGGTCCTTCTCCGTCTTCATCCCGGAATACCCAGGAAAAAGAATTGACCATGAGTACACAAATCATGAAAGGAAATTGAACAGCGCTTTCCGTTCAAAGAGCCAAGGGGGTACTATGTCACCGTTTAAACAACAAAAGGGAGCCGCTTTGGTGGGGGTCTTGATGGTTTTATTGCTTTTGACCATACTGGGATCCACCGCTTATTTAACTGCCACTACCGAACTTAGTATCAGTTCCAATTATAATCAAAGTGTTCAAGCCTCATATGCGGCCGAGGCGGGATTGCAACATCTGTTGTTCGGTTATCGTCAAAATCCCACCTATTTTTTACAGAAAAAAACGGGTCAGGAAATGAATTTCCCCATTCAGGAACCCGATCAACCAAACCGGACGGGTACCCAGTTCTGGATTGACGAATTACGGTATGATCCCCAGGATCCCCCGACTTATGCGGAAGTCATTATGGTTGGGAAAGGTCCCGGTCAAAACGGCTTGAGCCGAGTTCGGGCCACTATTTATTGTGCTCAATCTGGAGGGTCATCCGATGTATCCCCAATTTTTAAAATGGGAATCGTCACCGCCGGGCAGATCCATCTGAGCGGCTCATTGGAAATTCTTGGGAATCTGCACGCCAACCAGGGCTATTCCATAACCCCTTCTACCGTCGTTGACCAACTGAAACAAAATCAATTTTCGGTTACCCAATCCATAGCCCCGGAAGGCCCGGATTATCTCGCTTCTATGGAAGTCCCTATGATTTCCGAAAAAGGTTTTCAGGAATACCAATCCACGGCCCTGGAATCCCAAAACCAAAACCTCTTCGGCCAACAAAAGTTGGTCCTTAGCGGCGACCAGAAAAATGGTTTAATTTTTGTTGACGGGGATTTGACCCTGCAAGGGAACGATCTCTGCGGGGTAACCATTGTCGCTACCGGATTGATTACCCTTAACGGTTCCACCCGTCTTTCGGATGATCATTTACTGGATACGGCTTTTATTGCCGGGAGAGATATTATCTTAAATGACTTCTCTCAAATCGCCGGTGTATTTTGGTCCAACGGCGTTGTTAAAAAAACAGGCTCCGGGAGGCTTATGGGATCCATTGTTTGCCAGGGAACTATTTTTCAGACCGGGGGATTACAGTTTGAGAGGGTTTCCCGGATCTCCAATGCCTATTTGTCTCAATCACCGGCAACGTATTCTTTTAGCTTGAGCGGTTGGTCGCAGATGTAACGATTATCCGGTTGAAGAATTCGTAAAAAAATGAATAAAAATTCTTGACAATACCAAAACCGTTATGCTAATTTCTTCATCAAAGAGAATTGGTTTCCCCCATGAATCGAGTAAAAACATAAAGGTAAAAAAGACGGAAGACTTTTTTACCTTTTTTTTATTCTGCCCGAGGAAGGAATTTGTACCCTTAAAGCTTTATCTTTACAAGGAGGGGAATGAATGAAGTGCAAAGGGAAAGTGAAGTGGTTTAATGATGCCAAGGGGTTTGGGTTTATTGAACAGGAAGGGGGACTGGATGTCTTTGTTCACTATTCGGCTATCCAGATGGACGGGTTTAAGACATTGAAACAAGGGCAGGATGTGGAGTTTGAGGTTAATGAAGGGTCCAAAGGTCCTCAGGCAGCCAATGTAATGAAGCTATAAGCATTTTCAAACCATCGGGGAACGATTGGAGGCCCTCTACAGACCTATCGAACACGGAGGGCCTTTTTTTTGTCATCCCTTCTTAAATTCGAATAAATCGGATCTCAAAAATGAGGTTTAAGTTAAATCCGAAATCCGAAATCCAAAAACAATTCGAATGAACGAAATCCAAAATTCCTAACGTTTTGAACATTATTAAGGGTCTCTTCATAGTCTTAACATGAAACTAATGAGTTTGCATTAAATAAGACACTCCCGGTCCATTTTGGTCAATATTATTTTGAGACCCTTAATAAATAATTGACCTTTTGATTGGTTTCGGATTTGTTCCCTATGGTCACTCCCATCCCGATTTCATCGGGACGGGTTCCCGGTTTCGTGCTTCGAATTTGATTAACCGGAAGGGTGGAAACGGCAGTGCTTGATCAACTACAAATCGTCAACCTGGCCCTTATTGATCGGGTGACCCTTTCTTTCTCAAACGGACTGAATATTCTTTCCGGTGAAACCGGGGCCGGCAAGTCGATTATTGTCAAGGCCGTTAACCTCCTTCTGGGTGAAAAACCGTCTCCGGACACCATCCGTCAAGGCGCGGAAGAGGCCCGGGTTGAAGCCCTTTTTACCTTAACCCCTGATCATTCCCTGCAAGGCCTTCTGGAATCCCTTGGCCTTCCGGCAGAAGAGCAGATACTGATCAAGCGTACGGTCCAGCCCGGCGGAAAAAGCCGGGCCTGGATCAATGGAAGCTTGACCAATCTGTCGACCTTGAGCCGGATAACCCGCTCTTTGATCGGCATCTCCAACCAGCATGAATATCAATCCCTGTTGAATCCGGTCCAGCATCTTTACCTCTTAGACCGCTTTGCCGGTTTGCTTCCCCTGCGGGAAGAAGTTCAGAACCAGTTTTCTTTCCTGGAAGAGCGAATCCATGCCTGGCAAGAGCTGAAAGATCAGGAACAGAAACGGAAGAGTCAAAAGGACCTGTGGCTTTTTCAAGCCCAGGAGATTCAACAGGCGGATCTCCGTTCCGGAGAAGATCAAGAATTACAACAACGGAAACGGGTTCTTCTACAGGCGGAAAAGATATGGGAGAAGATTCACCAGGCCCAACAGACATTGTTTGAAGAAGAGCATTCCTGCCTGAATACCCTTTCCCTTTCCAAGGATTTGATCCGGTCGGTGGTTTCGATTGACCCCAGCCTCCAACCCCTGTTTAAGGAGGTAGATACCCTTCAAGTGCATTTAATGGAAATCATAACCGGGTTGCGGGATTACCTTTCCCGCTTGATCTTTGATCCTCAAATTTTGGAACAGGTCGAGGAGCGTCTTGATCGTATACAGCGCTTGACTGCTAAATACGGTTCAACAGTCGAAGAGGTTTTAGACTACGGGGAACAGATTGAAAAAAATTTAAAAGAAGGCGAGGACCAAGTTTATCGGCTGAAGGGTTTGGAAGACGAGATTCAGGCGGGGCGAAAGCGGCTTTTTGAAACCTCAATGGATTTATCGCGAAAAAGGAAAAAAGCCGCTTTGGATTTGACTTCCCGGATTGAGGAGCAATTAAAAGGTCTGGGAATGGGGGGATGTCAGTTTCAAATGATTTTTTCTCCCGGAGTCAACGAGCAGGAGGCCGACGAGAACTACCGGTTTGAGGGGACCGGCTTGAGCCGGACGGGTATAGAAAAAGGGGAGTTTTATATTGCTCCCAACTTGGGAGAAGGTTTGAGACCCCTGGCCCGGATCGCCTCCGGTGGGGAACTCTCCCGGATTTTACTGGTCCTCAAGGGACTGCTGTCTGACCAGGATTCCCTGGAAACCCTTATTTTTGACGAAGTAGACTCCGGGATCGGGGGAAGCCTGGGGGAGTCCGTGGGCCGGAAGTTGTCTCAACTTTCCCAAACCCACCAGGTGGTCTGTATTACCCATTTGCCGCAAATTGCTGCTTTTGCCGAGACCCATTTCCAGTTGTTCAAGGAGACCCGTGCTCGGCGGACCCAGACCAGGATCCGTTTGCTTCAAGAAGAAGAACAGGTTGAAGAAATGGCCCGCATGCTGGGGGGATCTTCCTCTTCCGCCAAGACCGTCTCCGTGGCCAGGGAAATGTTAAGCCGCGCTAAAAAACAACGAGTCTGACCATGGCGGATCTTTCCCCTTGCTTGATCAACCCTAAAAAATCCCGTTCTGAACCCGGTATTGATGCACAGGCCCTGCTGATCCCCCTTCCCGGGGATTTACAGCGGATGGCCAGGCTCTTCGGGCAAGCCGGGTCCCCTTGTTTTAAAAATAATCTCTTGCGGGTTTTTCAACTCAGGGATTCCCGGAGAACAATCGGAATAGCCGGTCCGGCGGTTGGAGCCCCCCAGGCGGTTATGATTTTAGAAAAGCTGATCGCCCTGGGTGCCCGGCGTGTCATCCTTCTGGGTTGGGTCGGAGGGCTATCCCCGGGTTTGTCCCCAGGGGATCTTATCCTGCCGGATGAGGCCGTCAGTGAAGAGGGGACTTCCCGACATTACTCCAATGAAATGCGTTCCAGACCTTCTTTTTCCCTGCTTCGGGATATAAAAACGGCCTTGAAAGAGGAAGGTTTGTCATTCAATCAAGGGCCGGTCTGGACCACCGACGCCCCATACCGGGAAACCATTGCTAAGGTCAGGACGTTTCAATCCCAGGGGGTGCTGGGGGTGGACATGGAGACTTCGGCTGTCTTTACCGTCAGTGCCTTTCGAGGGATCGAAGCGGCCGCATTATTAATCGTTTCAGACGATCTCTCCAAAATGACCTGGCGCCACGGTTTCCGGGAACCCCGGTTTTTACAAGCCAGGAGGCAGGTTATTCGAATTGTATATCAATTCGTGGTTCGTTCTTCCGTCTAATATGAATTGGGAGCAAGAGGATTAAATAAGTAAGGTGTCGACGCAATTCTGCATTAAAAATATGACGAGGCTTAAATATGGATTTAAGGAGGATAATGTTCCGGGATTCATGCGAGAAGCGTTGAAAAGAAAACCAGGCGGTTCCCCGGTGGGGAACCTTTTCTATAGCTCGGCGGATCGGCCCCTGAATGGGGGTTTCATTTTTAGGTCGGTCTTTCGGCCCCCCGGCTCCCGGGGGGGGAGCCTCTTCAAAAGCTCGACAATACGGTCGGCTTGGCCGACCTTAGCAAAAAGCTCCCATTCAGGAGCCGTATCGAGCCGTCCGACCGGTCCGAGCGTCTGAATCCTGGAATCTTCGAACATTATTAAGTAACAAAAATGAGGAGGGATCATGGTGACTTTATTGGTGATTTTTATTTTAGTTGTTGTCCTGGGTTTGCTGGTGATTGCCCCTTACAACGCCTTGGTTCGCGGGCGGAACGAGGTCAAGAGCGCCTGGAGTTCCATTGATGTGCAACTTAAACGTCGATATGATCTGATCCCCAACCTGATAGAGACGGTCAAGGGCTATGCCGGACATGAACGACAGACTTTAGAGGCGGTCGTTCAGGCCAGGCAGCAGGCCATTGACTTCAGCGGTAATGCTGAAGAGCGGGCCAAGGTTGAAAATGCACTGACCACAGCCCTGCGATCACTATTTGCTGTGGCCGAGTCCTATCCGGATCTCAAGGCCAACCAGAACTTTTTGGCCTTGCAGGAAGAACTGGCCAATACAGAGAACAAGATCGGTTTCTCCCGACAATTTTACAACGATATGGCCAAGCAATACAAAAACAAGGTGGAGATGTTCCCGAGCAACATCGTAGCCAATATTTTCGGGTTTAAAGTGGAGCCGTTCTTTGAGGTTGAGTCCGCTGGGGATCGGGCAACCCCTCAGGTGAAGTTTTAAAAAGAGTTGGATGACAGAAAGATAATGGAAATTTCCCCAAAGGATCGCTATTAAGGGTCTCATAAGATGGACTCGTAAAAAGTCCATCGACAGGCCGAGGACGATTAAGTCCCGGCCTGGGGTGAAGGTGGAACCACTTGAATTTACTTCAAGTGGCGGGAGAGGGGAAGCCCTTTCCCGCCTCGCGAAAAGTCGGTTTTTGACTTTTTTCGAGGTTATCTCTCATATGAGACTTGACATGAGAATGAAGGGCTTGCATTAGATAGGACCGGGGGTATCTTATTTTTGGGGATTGTCCAAAGGGTAACTTGTCGCCCTATCCCAGCCCGTCCAGTCCCGCCGTCGGCGGGATTTCGAGCTTAGGTGTAGGCCTACTTCAGACTTAGTTAATATATTTGGCCCGGCAAAGAAGCTCATGGCGTTGGGGTGGACAACCCCAAAAATAAGATACCCCCGGTCCTTTTACTGTCAATATTATTTTGAGACCCTTAAGAATGCGGAAGCAAGGATAATCCAATTATTGCAAGGGAAGGGAGGTTATTATGGTAGAAACACTCTATAACATAGGCTGGTCTTTGATTTTTTCAATCGTTGGAGCGGTAATCGGGATAATCCTGGTGATCGCCTCTTCACTCGTCCTTCCGGCGCTCATCAATCGCCTGACCCCAAACATCGACGAACAAAAGGAAATAGCCCGCGGTAATTCAGCGGTCGGGGAATACTTCGGCCGCGTCGTGGGATCAGCCATTCTGGGAATCAGCATCGTCGTGGCTGCAGCTGTGTTGGGCGGGATTATTGCGGCCTTGCATTAGAAAAATCAAGGGTCAAGGATCAGGGATTTAATCAGGGTGCCGATAGAAGGTGGAAGGTGCGTATGAAAAAGCTTTTCGGATTGGCAGGTTTGGTTTTGATATCGATTTTTCCGGTTCTTTCCTGGGCTCGGGGCGGCGGAGGATGTCTGGAAGAGGGTACGCCGGTTCTGACTCCGAAAGGCTTGATCGCCATTGAAAAGCTTAAAACAGACGACCGGGTTTGGGGTATTTCCGGGGGAAAATTAAAAGAAGCCACGGTTCGGGCGGTTATAAATGTGCAACCCGAAAAATACTTGGAAATTTCCACCGGGGAAGCCCGTCTGAGGATTACCCCGGAACATCCGGTGATGACGGCCCCTGGAGAATACCTTCAGGCCGCTCAACTGGTTCCAGGGCGAACGGTTTTTTTTATCAAAGGAAAAAGACTGGTGCCCAGCCAGGTCCAGTCCATCCGAAATTTGGCTGGCAAAAGCCCGGCATATAATCTATTGGTCAGCCCGGGGGGGACCTTTATTGCCGGAAATTTTGTCCTGCATAACAAGGGCTGTTTTTTACCCGACAGTCCAATCCTGATGGCCAACGGCCGTGAAACAAAGATCAGCGCCGTTAGGCCGGGCGATTTACTTTGGGCCTTTAACCCTGACGGCCACTTAGTCTCCACCAAAGCCCGATCCATCATTAAGCACGAGGTGGAGGAATATCTTCTGATGAAAACCGACCGGGCCACCCTTCGTGTGACCGAGGAGCATCCTTTCTATGTGGGCCAGGGGAAATTTAAGACAGTCGAGGCCTTAAAAATAGGGGATACCGTGATGGCCTTTGATGGAAAATGGCTGACGGAACAGCGAATCATCTCCATGGAAAGGATTCATCAGAAGACTCGGGTTTATAATCTCCAGACCGATCAGCCCAATACTTTCTTTGCTCACGGCCTGGCGGTCCATAACAAAGGCGGAGGATGCTTTCCAACCGGGACCACTATTACCACACCGCAGGGGAGAAAAACCATTGAGCAATTAGCTGCCGGTGATGAAGTCCTGGGGGTTGATGCCCAGGGACATACCGTTCGAACCCAGGTTAAAACCATCTTTATCAATCGAAATCCTCTAATGAAGGTTGAAACCAGGGAAGGGAGTTTTCTGGCTACCAGGGACCACCCCGTCAGTATTGGAGAAGGGAGATTCCGGCAGGTCGGGGACCTCCAGGCCGGAGATCTTATCAATCGGTGGGACAACGGCCGCCTGATCAAGGAGAAGATTCGTGGAATACATTACACCGCCGGCCAGGGGCTGGTTTTTAATCTGGAGGTCGATAGGCCGCACACCTTTATCGCTGAAGGTTTTCTTGTCCACAACAAGGGGGGAGGATGCCTAACTGCAGGTACGCCCATCAATACACCTCAAGGTGCAATCTCCATTGAAAAACTCATTCCGGGAAACACGGTGCTGGCCGTGGACCCCCAGGGGAAGATCATTCCTTCGCGGGTTAAGAAACTATTCAGGACCCAGGCCCTTGTTCTCAATCTGGTTACCGATGCCGGTTCTTTACGAACCACTGCCGATCACCCCATGGGCTGTATGGATGGAGATTTTATTCTGGCCGGACAACTTCAACCCGGTCAAAAGGTGCTCGTCTGGAAGGAAGGTGTCCTCCAACCCGCCACCGTTATAAAGATTACCCGGGAGGAACGGGAACTTCCGGTATATAACCTCAGCGTTGAATGGCCAAACACCTTTCTGGCCGCGGGCTTTTTGACCCACAACAAAGGCGGAGGCGGTTTCCACAGCTCAAGTTCCCGTTCTTCTTCCGGAGGCAGCGGTGGAGATCTTTCCTTTTTTCAATTTCTTTTTGTTTTTTTCTTTGTCATCATCTTCTTTATTATCATCATCGCCGTTATTGCTTCCTCCGCTTCAAAAGCCATAAAAAGTAAGGCCGAAAACCTGGACTTCGTTTATCCCCGTAACCGAATCATTCCCAAGGCGGAAAAGACCGAGAAATTGCTTGCCTTTCTCAGTCAACAGGATTCAGCCGTAGCACCGGCGGAACTTCGTAAGCTGGCTGAAACCACATTTAAGAAATTGCAGGAATGTTGGGGCAAGCGGGAATACGGCCCTATGGGCACCCTGTTGATGCCCAACCTTTTTACCCAACATACGTCCCAGCTCCAGGGATTGATCCGGAATCACGAGATCAACCGGATCGACGATCTCAAGATAGAACAGATCGATCTGGTGAATGTCCGCTATACCGAAAAGACCACCCAGAGGGAATTCACTGCCTTCATTACCGCCTTGGCCCGAGACTACTACTTAGACGACCGCACAGGAAAGTTCCTGCGGGGAGATCAGACCCCGGCCCGTTTTCAGGAGTTCTGGACCTTCCAAATGATGGATGGTCGCTGGTTGCTGCGGGAGATCGAGCAGGCCGGGGAATCGGATGTGCTGAAAGAAGATAACTTTGCCGAGATGCTGACCGACGATACCCTGAAGGGGATCTATGGCGAAAAAGCCGCTCCAAAAGGGGAGGCCGGCCCCTGGCTGGAAAAGGAGGTCGAGCAAAAGGCCACCCGCATCGACCGAATGTTGAATTTCCTGTCCCAAACCGACAAGCTCTGGGATCGCAATCAGATGCTCGAAAGAGCCCGCCGGATCTTTTTAAATGTTTACCTGGCTCGGGAGGCGGGAGATCCGGGAAAAATACCCATGGAAGATTTATTCCCCAATGTTTCCGAAAATCTGCGAACCCAATTAGTTAAATGGAAAGAGGGTGGATACGTCGGCGAATACCGCAACCTCTGTGTCCGAAAGGTGGAACTCCTCCTGGTGCGCAATTATGCGGATAATACTCAGGATGAATTTACCGTGAGAATCAGCGCTCATGCCCAGCAGATCATCCGAAAGGGTGAGATGGTTATCAGAGAAGAAGCTTATGTAACTCCCTTTGAAGAGTATTGGACTTTTGGCCGGTTGGACGGACAGTGGAAGCTTAAGGAACTCCTGCCGCCTGGACGGGGAAAAGGAGCGGTCGCTTTAGAGAATATCGACGAGGAAAGCACTCCTGATCAACTCCAGTGGTATTATCGCCAGCCCAGGGCCAAATAAGGAATCCGGGAGAATCGAAATTTAGGATTTTGGAAATTTTTTTAAGTCAATTGAGAAACAACGTCCCCTCCGAGAAACACGACGGAAAAGGAGATCACAGCATAGCTATAAATTTATCAGTCTTTAAACACACTTCAAGCTGAGCATCCAAAGCTGCAAGGTAATGCTCTGCTTTGATCATCGCGTTGGGATTAGATTTGTCAACAAGTGCTACAACTTGTTCCTTACAATTTTGAAGCATGATCCGCACATTATGATTAGACCGCCTCTCCTTTTCAGGATCAAAGGGAGGTAACCCAAAACCACCAATTACAAAGGAGTGCGACAAACGTTGGAACGGAAACAGTGCTGTGACTTCACCATCAGTTTTTACATATCGTGAAAACATTTTTTTAACGCACGAATCAGTGTAAGTTGCTATATAGTCGCAAATCACTTGATCGACTTCGACGAACGGAGTTCCTCTCTCATCAGCACTTCGTTTAAACGCAGTTACGTGAGATTCTTTACCATATGCTTTCTGGTATCCAGAGCCAATGACCTGATCTTCAGTGTGATAAATGAGGCCACGGGTAATGTAACCTCGGCACATAAATCCCTTAGTTAACAGCATAATCACTGCTCCCCAGCAATGTTGCACTAAATTAATCACTCCTGCTGGTGAGACTTCACTAGATACGATTACGCAGTCAGAAATTTGCTTTAACTGGAAGTCGAGGTCTCTTTGTAGATATTGGCTCTGCGGGCAGGTGGTTGGTCCATACTTTTTGAATTTTTCCTTATCTTCAGGTTCTCCCAGATGTTTAAGAGCTTCAAGAAGTTCCTTTAAGGCCATACCAGTCCCAGCCTCGGCAACTTCTACCATGTTCTTGAAGCCGAGAATATCGATAAAGCCAATGAATTTATCTTTGAATTCCATATGATGTTCTTTCTGGTAACGATTGGGCTTTGCGGCAAGGGCCGCTTTTTGGCCCGAGTCCGCCAACAGCTCATGGTTATGTGGCTTTTTGATACTCACCTTGAAAAGCAACGTTCATACCAAAAATACCCACCCAATTCTTTTCAGTAATGATGAGCTTCCCATTTTTAAATTTTAATAATACTTTATAAGGCTCTCGTCCGGGAGCCCTCCAAGTGAAATTTATCTGATTATCGTGAAGTTCAGCAACGAAGTTCAAATCACCGATATTAGGTCCATGCTCTCTATCCGTTCCCCAAAGTGCTATGCCTTCTATATGATATTTATCATCAGGCAAACGCTTAACTTTGATTTCAGCACTTTCATATTTTCCATCTCGGATATAGTGCCCGGTTATAGAATCTGCTCCTAAATCGGTCGCCTCACCAAAAAATACAGGCCCGGAAAAAGCCATATTAATAGATTTAATCAGTTCTTCTTTAAATTGAAGGACCTCTATTTTCGTGAAATTTTTACTTTGGCGGGTTGTACTGTCATATTGGTCATGATGATCGAAGCAAAGGAACGCTAAATTAGTCTCAGCATTATTAGATGGGTCGCCATCAAGATGTGCAATTTGGCCCTGCTTGATCGAAGTGTCTCTGTTCAAACCGAAGCAAATACAACATCTTCTACGAGCTTTAAGAAGTATATATGCTTGTATTTCTGGCGTTACGATTTTTCTATTCATGTGTGATTCCCACATAACGCCCCTGTTCACCGGGCGACAGTTGTAAACGGGGACGCTGTTAACTTATTAACTTGCCAATAAAGTAAACTCATTCTCCTCTGCGATCCTTTGACCACGTCTTACCGACACACTGACCGATGGAATCGATAGGCCAAGTTTGATCGACAAATTGGA